>Ga0316189_10000010_pt1 | contig 187132 bp, 186 predicted proteins | sample LowCovwburrow_MG_FD_204930 | JGI IMG/M metagenome (GOLD analysis project Ga0316189, IMG submission 204930) | Coastal sediment microbial communities from Maine, United States - Lowes Cove worm burrow | ecosystem: Environmental > Aquatic > Marine > Coastal > Sediment | place: USA: Maine... | reverse complement strand
GGTTAGTCAGTAGCTCCAATTCCGTCACTCATTCTATCGCAAAATCCATAGTATGGCCACTTTTCGTTCAACAGCGGATTCATGTTGGGTCGTGCCGACCACACGAATCCTTAGTTATTGGCATTAGTTATTTAGTTTTTCTTGGACTTCTTTGAAGGTTAATCCATCTTCATTTACCCATTCTGTGAAACCATTTGAGTTTCTTCCCAATATCATATTTGATGCTGCACTTGGGCTGTTAAAAACAGCATCTTCTGCAAAAATCAATTGGTCTTTATTTTCAACCATGATTTCAGTCTCAACTAATTTTCTTCTCATATTTCTATATGTCTCTGTGCAAGAATTGGAGAGTGATTTTTTTGCTTCACTTCCTTTTAAAACAATATAACCTTGGTCTGTTTCTGACATAGTAGCTTTGAAGGTTTTTGTTTTTATGAAGTAGGTTTCATGTGCTGAAGGATTGGTTGTTAATTCTCCTTCAATATCTTGCTTCACTGTAGATGAGATTAGGAATTTAAATCCCATCACTGGAAGAATAAGTTTTATTTGGTCAAGGAAATATTCCATGTCCGATATATCTGCTTCATGTAAGGTTGGTAAACTTGGAGAATTACCATTGTCAATTTGGGCAGTTTTAGCTTCAAGTGCCAATTGAACTAATCTTGATTCCAAATATCTTATTTGAGTTTTGGTAAGAAGCTCATCCTTGCTTACAAAGAAAATCAGTTCTTTAAAATCTTTATTTGGGTCGCTTAGGTGCTGCTTTAATCTGGATTTAATATTTTCTGCTTCGCCAATGTAAATTTTCTCATCAAAGGCATCATCCGTTGGATCACCTTTCAAGCAATAAATGCCAGGGTTGTCAAATTCTGGGCGTGTCATGATTTTGTTCACTGAAGCACGTGGAGAGTAGATGGCTTTGCCAACCCAATTACCAATTTCGCTTAATCTAGGCCCATAAGCGGTGCCATCAATCATATATACCGTAAGTTTCTTGCCCATATTAAATACTGAATTCCAATTTATTCTTATTGGCTTTATAGCAAGAGTAACATGTTGGCTTTAGCATGGAAGTATCGTGTTCTTCACCGCAAATGTGACAATGTACTTCTATATATTCCTCATCACCGTATTTGTTCCAAATCTTATAGCAATCCTTGCAGTAAGGAACTAATGGATTTAATTTAATTGACTTATCACATCGAATGCAGTGTCCTTTTTCATTACTCTTAGATACGATAGGTTGAATTTCTTTTTTCTTGGGCTTTGCTTTTACGTTATTTTCTTGCTCTGTTTCAGTATTCAATTTAAATCTTTCACTTGTGCTATCTATGTAATCAATCTCCTTTGAGGCATCTTCAAATAAGCTTTTATCATTTTCATCTTCAATGTCAATTAAGACGCCCATTTCTTTATTATTTGCCATAGAAAATTCGTACAAATTCAAGGATGTAATAATCATTTGTTTGTCGTTCACATAGCATTTTGCATGTAAATCCTGATTATACTTAAGAATGACAAATCTCAAACTTTCCAGAAATTTCATTTCATTTGGATTCAACTCCTGCTTCCCAAATATTATGGTCGTAATTTTGTCTTTGCTGTTTCTATAAGTAAGTAGTTCCTTAAAATCTTTTGACAATTTCAGATATGGTGAAATAAGGACTAGTTTTTCTTCAGCTTCCTTTATTAAATCTTCTATAGCGGCTACAGCCTTTCTGGTGTTAATGAATTTTGCCATTTTGTTCTTTTTCTAATTAATGCCAACTAGTCGCTAACGCGCACTGTGCGCGTTATTTTCCTTATAGGTTGTGACTGCTTCAGACGCTCAACTCATTGATTTTCAGTTATAAAACCATTTGTAAGTGTTTACAAATGCTTAAAACGGAACTAAACGCCACTACCTATTCAAATATAAGACATCCCGTTTTGCATAAAAAATGTACACCGCATCCAAATGAAATGAAGTAATTATCAAATTCGACAAAAACGAAACATATTAATCGCTCCACTCGTTAACCCCATTTGACTTTCAAATTCGACAAAAACGAAAGAAATTTGTAACTTCTTCGTGGAATAACAGTTTAGCTGTTTAGCAAATGAAAAAAGAGCTACAGCCTCCACGGTGGATTTATAACATACTCGAGCGATTCTGCGATCCTCACCTTTGGGAGGGCATTAGCGGAGATCTGTCTGAGTCATTTCTTGAAAACGTCGAAACGAAGGGCAAGCGGAAAGCTCAGTTGGCGTACATCTTTCAGTCAATCGGTTTTCTACGAATCCAATTCAAGAAAAAAGAAAAAAGACTATCAAACATGAAATCCATTTGGCTCAACTATTTTCTGACAACACTCCGATCCATTAAAAAGCAAAAGGCCCTCTTTGCTATCAATCTGATTGGCCTAATCATGGCAATCTCCTGCTCACTTTTCGGTTTGGTGTACATCCTTGATGAAGTGCAATTCGATAAGCAACATAGCGAGGGTGATCGCACCTATCGCCTATACAAACGCTACATCAATGTTCCAGAAGAGGTAGATCACTTGACATTTGAAACTTCCGGTCTTATGGGACCGACCATGCAGCAAGAATATCCTGAGGTGGTTGAGTACATGCGCATTTGCCCGTGGTGGCACAAGGTCATTATTTCCTTTGAGGAGACGAACATTTCAACGGACAACATCTACTTCGCAGACTCCACCTTCTTCGACTTTTTTGACTACGAAATAGTGCAGGGCAATCCCGCCACAATCTTAACTGCCCCATCTTCCATTGCACTGAGTAGTTCTTTTGCCAAAAAGCTTTTTGGGGAAGAAGATCCGATTGGAAAAGTAGTGGTGGGGTTCGACGAACTCAATTACACAGTTACCGGAATTTTTAAAGATCCTCCACGACAGTCTTCGCTGCAATTCAATGCGCTGATCTCATGGAGTACCACTGTACCGGGAGTTGGACAGTTGCAATTTAATTGGATGAACAACTGGCTGGCGCAAGGGATTTTCACCTTTGTGAAGCTAGCCGAAGATGCTAACCCTGATGCCGTGACAGAGAAACTTCCCGAAATGATGAATCGTCATTTCGAAGAACGAGCAGATCAGTATTTCTTAAAGCTGATGCCTCTCGACAAAATGTACCTTCACGGTGAGAACGTCCGTGCCAACCGTGGCATGAAAACAGGGAGCATTACATTCGTTTACATGCTCGGGTTTTCCGCCTTTCTAATTTTCCTCATTGCCAGTGTCAACTACATCAATATATCCCTGTCCAGAGCAACACAAACGAAAACTGAAGTTGGAATCCGAAAAGTGATGGGCTCATCAAGAAGACAATTGATGGGGCGTTTTATTTCCGAGACTTTCTTTAGCACTGCCGTAGCTTCGATTTTAAGTCTTCTGCTTGTTGTTTGGTTACTACCAAGTGCAAACCTTCTGAGTGGAAAAGAACTTCCCATGCTCGCATTTTTTCAGCCCATCACACTTCTCGCCTTAGCAGGATTTGTTATTGGCATCAGTTTGCTGGTGGGTCTTTATCCGGCATTGGTCCTTTCATCCCCTCCGATCTCTACTATTTTGAAGTCCTCAAGTGGCGCTGTAGGGTCTGCCGGATGGCTAAGGAAAATGCTTCTGGCACTACAATATGCGATTTCTATTTTCCTGATCATCTGCACCATCATAGTGATTAGGCAAACAAATTATCTCGAAAACAAACCCCTGGGATTCGACAAGGAGCAGGTGCTGATTCTGGACGTCGACAATGAGGTTGCAGGCAAAATCGATGTGTTGGAAAACACACTTTTAAGCCATCCGAATATTCAGTCCGTTGCCACCACCAGGTCAACGATTGGAGATGGCTCGTACAGCACCACCGTATTTCCCGAAGGATACAGCGATGAGCTCGGTACGAGAATATTTGGCGTAGATCAGGAATTTTTTGAGACCTACGGTGTGAAGACCGTTGCAGGGCGAACGTTTTTGAAGGGCTCCACAGCCGACTCCAGCAACCTCATCGTGAACAAAGCCATGGTTGATTTTATGGGATGGGAAGATCCAATTGGCAAGCACATTCGCTTTTCCGCAGGTAGCACACCACTTCCGATCATTGGGGTTGTGGACGATTTTCATATTCATTCCCTTGCCACTGATCAAATTGAACCTATGATCTTATACCTGGACCTTAGCAATCAATGGTACACAGCTATTCGAATTGGCAATGGAGAGTTGAAAGGAACCATGGATCATATCCAGGATACCTGGGATAAGCTGGCAGAACGGACTCCAATGAATGCCTTTTTTGCCAATGATTGGTTTAACGAACAGTACAACAAAGAACGAAAGCTTTTAAAAATTTCTACCCTTTACTCCATGATTAGCATAATTCTATGCGGATTGGGATTATTTGGGCTCACGGCATTGCTGTTGCAACAGCGGACCAAAGAGATCAGCATTCGCAAAGTTTTGGGGGCACCAATATTGAGTATCATTTCCATGATGAACCGACAATTTATCATCATCATCCTGATCAGTTTTGCCTTGGCTGCTCCGCTCTCCTACTTCTTAATATCTGGCTGGTTGGATCAGTTTGCATACAAGACAACGCTAAATAGTCTACCGTTTATTTTAGCTGGTGGTCTAACCCTTCTGATGAGTATTTTGATTGTAAGTGTACTCTCGATGAGATCCGCCAGCGCAAATCCTTCTGAAAACCTAAACACCGAATGATCGGCTTGCCGAGTAAAACTAGATACATATGAAAGGAACAAATCTTGGTGAACTTGAAGAATTGATTCTCTTAGCTACTGCCACGCTTTATGATAACGCCTATGGAATTGCCATCCAAAAAGAGATCAAAGCAAAATGTAATCGATCCATTTCTATCTCTACTGTGCATGCAGTCCTAGCCCGCTTGGAGCAAAAAGGATTCATGGATTCACGATATGATGGCATGACACCGGAACGAGGCGGAAGAAGAAAACACTTGTTTCGCGTTAGCAAATCCGGTCAAAAAGTACTTCATCAGGTCAAAGACCAGCGAGATCTGTTCTGGCAGGGAATACCTTCTGTCGCCTTCGACAAGTAGCGATATACTTGTCGGGAACCCGACCGTCCATCCTTTCCCATTTTTCGTTTCGTTTATATGTATGTACATTTATATGAATGTGGATGCGCACAAACGCATCTAAAAATTATCAACTTAACCTAAAAAATAAAATTATGAATTTAGGAACGATCGGAAAGTACTTATTTATTATTCCTATGGCAGTTTTTGGGCTGTTTCACTTTATGGGAGCAAATGATATGGCTGCTATGGTCCCATCATGGCTTCCAGGCGGTGTGCTTTGGGTATATCTGACAGGCGTGGGTCTTATTGCAGCTGTTGCTGCATTCTTTATGAATAAAAAAGCAAAACTAGCGATGACATTACTTGGCGTCATGCTGTTATCATTTGTGTTCCTCATACACCTACCTGGATTAATGGGTGGAAATGAAAGTTCAATGCCAATGATTCTAAAAGATACCGCACTTGCAGGAGGTGCATTTATCTTATCTGGAATGGCGAAAGATTAAGACATTCTCGTTAAGAACCAGTTTTACGAATTATTAAAGCCTGTCGGAAGATGGGCTTTTCTTTTTTAAAAGAGTTGGGTCTTGAGAGTTTCGTCCTTTTCGAGGTTGTAAAACTCTTTATGAATATCAAACGGAGCTTCCTTCGGCTCGCAAGCAGCGTAGGTTCCGTCTTCCCTCAACTTATACGAGTTCACATCATCTTTCAAGTTAAAATAAAGCATGTTGATGGTCTGTTGCTTCAGCAGCTCATCTTTGATGATGAATAGTGACTCCAGCCTTCGGTCAAAGGAACGGACCATCATATCAGCACTCCCACTATACACTTTTGGGTTGCCATCGTTGTGAAAGTAGAAGATCCTGGAATGTTCCAAATATTCTCCAACAATTGATCGGACGGTAATGTTTTCACTCAATCCCTTCCTGCCTGGTCGCAAGCAACAAATTCCCCGCACGATGAGTCTGATAGGAACTCCCGCTTTTGATGCTTCATAAAATGCTTCGATCACATCTTTGTCCTGAAGCGAATTCATTTTACAAACAATCCCGCAAGGCTTATCCTCAGTTGCGTTCTTTCGTTCCTGCTCAATGAGCCCAATCAATTTTGAACGCATTTGCGTAGGAGCAGTGATCAGACTTTCATAATCCTCTGGCATTGAATGCCCAGTGATTACGTTAAAGAACTCCTGTACATCATTTGCATAAACTTCGTCTGACGTTAGTAGCCCAATGTCTGTGTAGAGTTTGGACGTTGACTCGTTATAATTTCCACTTCCCATGTGCACGTAGCGTGTCACTTTCTCGTTTTCTTTCCTTACTATGAGCAAGAGCTTAGTATGTGTCTTAAGTGAGCCAACACCATAAATCACGAAGCAGCCTGCTTTTTGAAGCGTTAATGCCTGCTTCATGTTGTTCTCTTCGTCAAACCGCGCCTTTACCTCAAAGAGCACGGATACGTGTTTGCCATTTTCGGCCGCATTCAAAAGCGCAGCCACAATTCTGGAGTCCTTTGCCAGGCGGTAAATCGTCAGTTTTATAGACAGAACGTTTGGGTCTTCTGCCGCCTGCTCTAGTAAATCCAAAAGCGGCTCGATTGTGTTGTATGGATGATGCAATAGAATATCTCGGTTCTTGAGAATCTTAAACATATCCTGCTGCAACACACCAGTCATACTTATCGGAGGAACTGGGTTTGGCTTCAGCGGTTTATATTGATCAAACTCGTGATGATTCACAATTTGCCAAAGGCACGTGTAGTCGATAAGCGCTCCTTCAGGAGTCACCATCACATTTTCTTCCTCTATTTCGTAACGCTTCATTAGCTGCTTCATCAGCCAGGGGTTGGCATTCTCCTCGACCTCCATGCGTACGACCCGTCCAGTTTTTCTGGTTTTCAATTTAGACTTCATTTCCTCCAAAAAATCAGCATCAATATCCTCTGATTCCTCAAGTGTAAAGTCACCGTTTCTGGTCACTCGAAACAAAGTGCATGAAAGGATATCCACATTTTTGAATACAAGACCTATGTACTCACGCACGATCTCTTCCAGGGGAACAAAAATGAATTTGTCTCCCACCATGATCTCGAAAAACCGTGGTAGGTTTTGCGGAAGCTGAATGAAGGACATCTTCTTTTTTTCCTTGAACATTACTGATTTAGTGACCACCCCGAAGATTAGGATATTGTTCATCAGTACGGGAAAGGAATGATACGGATCAAAGACCATCGGTGTCAGCATCGGAAAAATGGTCTTCTTGAAATACGAAGCAGCGGACTTCTTTTGTTTCTCGCTTAATTCTTTGAATTTTTTTAGCTCAAAAGAGTGGTTCTTGAACGTCGGTTTCAGTTCATTCAAAAAGAGGGAATTTTGATCGTCACTAAAATCGTCCAACCCTCCCAATAGTTCGACCTTGAAGGGCGCCAATCTGAGCCCTGAATAGTCAATACGGTCATTTCCAAAATCAATGTAATTGTACAGGCTACCGATCCTGATCATGAAAAACTCATCTCCATTTGACGCTGTTATGGCAAGGAATTTCAGCTTTTCAAAAAGGTTCCTATTCTCTTTTTTGGCTTGGTCAAGCACACGGTAGTTGAATTTGAGCCAGCTCAGATCACGGCTGATCAAATCACTCTTATATATCAAATCTGAAAAATTCCCCATAAAGTTTCAAAACTATATAAAAAGCGGCCCTCGTCAATGTTATGACTTTTATTGAAACACTGGCACAAAAAAACCGAGACAAAGATGTCCCGGCCATAAGATTAACAACCTTGATTTCGTAAAATATGAGAATGCAATGATCAGCATCAGATATCACTGAGACATCACTGTAGCATTACCAAATCATTACTTTTTTTTAAACCGCTAAGTAACGTGCAAGAAAAAAGGGCTAAATCGAATGATCCAGCCCTTTCGGTTAAGTTGTTGGCATATTTTAGATCAGCTTCATCTCGACAAGCGTATCATTCATTTTTCGAACGGCAGCAGCACTTTCCTGCATGTTTGCTTTTTCAGCGTCATCCAATTCAATCTCCACAATTTGCTCAATGCCATTTGCTCCAATGATAGCAGGAACCCCCACACATATATCATCTAGACCATACTCTCCTGCCAATAGCGAGGAACATGGAAACATTTTTTTCGAATCGCAGGCAATTGCCTGAACGAGCGCAGACACCGCTGCACCCGGCGCATACCAGGCTGAAGTACCCAGCAGTTTCGTCAATGTAGCACCGCCAACCTTGGTTTCCTCACGAACATAGTCGAGTTTCTCCTGGTTTAGAAACTCAGAAACAGGGACACTGTTGCGGGTTGCCAATCGAGTCAACGGAATCATACCTGTATCGCTATGACCTCCAATCACCATGCCGTCTACATCAGATGCCGGGCAATCCAATGCTTCCGCCAATCGGTATTTGAATCGAGCCGAATCCAACGCTCCACCCATTCCAATGATTCTGTTTTTAGCAAGGCCGGTCGCTTTGTGCGCTAGATACGTCATGGTATCCATTGGATTTGAAACCACGATAATGATCACATTTGGCGAGTGACTCATCAAATTTTCAGCAACAGTCTTGACAATGCCCGCATTCGTTGAAATCAACTCTTCACGTGTCATTCCCGGCTTTCTTGGTATTCCTGAGGTAATTACCGCCACATCACTGTTGGCTGTTTTTGAGTAATCTCCGGTAGTCCCTGTCACCTTTGTGTCAAAGCTGTTAAGTGAAGCGGTCTGCATTAGGTCCATCGCTTTGCCCTCAGCAAAACCTTCCTTGATGTCGATAAGCACGACTTCTGATGCAAAATCCTTGATGGCGATATATTCCGCACAACTGGCACCTACAGCTCCGGCACCTACTACTGTTACTTTCATTTTATTTCTATTTAGAGATTTCCATAATTAAGAGGACTGTAAAAATAGTGAGCAATGCGCTATTTATTGATTGTCGCAGTGATGAGTTTAATCATGCTTTACAATCCGTCTGCAAAGAGAACAGTGAAGAAGCACTCTCGAAAATCTCACCCCACAGTTCATTCCGAAACGTAGTGAGGAATCCCGCCAAATCTACCTTCCAAGTTCAAAGGAGAAAACATACAGAATACACCCCCCCCAATGTTACCCTGGCCTGTCTGCTCTGGCATAGACAAGGCAGGCCTGTCTGCTCTGGCATAGACAAGGCAGGCCTGTCTGCTCTGGCATAGACAAGGCAGGCCTGTCTGCTCTGGCATAGACAAGGGTAGTATTTTTTTCTAACACCTACGAGCTGTCACCCTGAGCGCAGCGAAGGGTCTTCGTCCAAATCATCCTGAGTAACAACCAATCCAATATCGTGTCAGCCCTCCCATATCGCAACAAACGCGAACTTTCGTTAATTTGAAGGTTGGATAATATGCCCAGTGCGTTTGCGATTAGTTGTGGCTAATTCAAAACGTCAGACCATTTAACTGAAGTTCAAATGAGTGACTACATTCATTGTTTTGCCTGTGGAGCGAAGTCCTTAAACCTAGAAGGGGAAAGTCACAAATATATGCTCTCCTCGCCTGGTTGCTGGGGCATGTTTTGTGAAATAATGGAAAAAGAATATTCAGATTTGCGGTATTCCAGAGCACACCAATTCACCGTTGACGCATATGCATGTCAGCATATCGGAGCAAAAGAAGATAATCGGGCAGTAAACTCCGTACACATTCATCTTTCCTCTTTGTACCTTCTGTTTGAAGAGGGCATTAGTATATCGGAAGCTCCAAAAATAAGAGATCAATTTTCACAATTTTATAAAGGAAAAAATCTACTAGAATGGCTGGTGCCTCCAAAGTCTTTGGGAGAATTAACTATTTATAATCTTTGGGATAACAAAAACCCTGAACTTCATTTTGAAATCGCTGAAAAATGGGCACGGTCAGTTTGGGAATGCTGGAATCACCAACACCACAAAATAGCTCATTTAGTAGATCAGATAAGAAAGTAGAAAATCCTGGCCAGCCTATAACACACTCTGGGCCAGGTGTTACACCCATGCCATTTGTCAAAATGACGAAACTATGTTGCAGCTAGACAAGGCTTCAGCAAAATCACAGCTATGCAATAAAACTGGGATTCTGTTTGGAACAAACACTACGCTAAACCAACTTCTACATTTGTTCCGTTCGTTACCACATCGAAAACGGGTGACATGTGGGCAAACCCGATCAACTCTTTCTTTTTGTTCATCGGTCAGGTCACCTTTGATGTCAAAAGCCACTCTGATTTGCTGATACCCCCAACTAGGTGTAGGTTCTAGCTACACCTTCCTATATCATGTCAATCTCTAATTGACGCCAGACTATCCTGTTTGCACTGGCCTCTGTCTGGGCTAAAAGGTTAAACGATCACTTTTTCAGCAAAATAAAATCACCCTTCCGCTTAACATCTGAATACCTGACTTTGAATAGTTGATGCCCCTCATAATCCAGAACACCAGCCCTTCCATTTTTATTCACAATGATATTCTGCCTGTAATCAATTATGCTTTCAAAATTTGGTCTTAGAATAAATGCACCATTTTTGTCAGCAAGACCCGACAATCCCTCTTCACTTTTTACTAAGTAATTTCCATAAATTGATCGCTCAATGGAAAGCCATTCAACTGCCACAATTGCCTTTCCCTTTTGATCAATCAGTCCATATTTATCCTGTTCTCTAACTATCGCAAGACCATTACTAAAGGAAGACACCTCATCGTAATGGGGCTGAACAACAAGATTTTCATATTTATTTATAAATCCCCATTTTCCTTTTAAGTGAACCCCTGCATGTCCTTCCTGATATGCTGCTATATGCTCATAGCGATTTGCTACTCTTAATCTTCCAATAAAATCCACAAACCCCCATTTACCATGCTTTTTGGCAGATATAAATCCCTCTCCAATTTCTCTGAAATCATCATAATTCTCATCGCTATCAACTATGATATCGCCTTCTAGATTAGCAAGAATCGAAAATTCTGAATCTTCAAAAACAAAAAAATCATCGATTCTTTTTATAGATTTATATTGGGGCGGCACTACAATCGAACCGACAGAATCAATCACTCCATAATTTCCATCTTTATCAGTCATAGCGAAAAACTCTCCCAGACTAAATTCAATCTGGAAAGTGACCTGAAACCTAAATTGAATACCATCGAATAAAGAGAGTGATTGCCCTCTTCTGCCCACAATCAGATTTCCAAAACTTTTGAATTCATCATAGTCCTGGTAAAAGCTCCAGTTACCCCGCCTATCCATTATTCCCCATTTACCCTGAAACTTAGTCGTGTAATATTCCTTGGCCTCTACCTTGATTGAGTCATATTTCAACCTAATAATTGAGTTTCCCAACGAATCAATTACACCCCACGAATTTTTTCCCTTTACAAGAAAATGTGCGCCAACACCATTCTTTAGAACTTCCAGGGAAGACTTGTTGACCTTCTTTCCAAACCCGTTGAACAGATCCCATTCATTGCTCTTTTTGACAAAAAAATGATTGCCATTCACCTCAATTAAATCTTTATCCTCAATAAGTAGCTCTCCAGATTCACCCAGAATCGACCACAGGTTTGTTTTCTTGTCTTGGACTACCAGCCGGCCATTTGCCACTTCCCTTAGCTCATACTCGTTTGGAACAATGAAATCTGATTCGAAAACTTTATGTTTTGCTCCATTTAAATGCATCGTCCAACTTCCACTGTTCCTTGTGAGCGAGTCACAATTTCTCTCTAATATTTTGGCTGCCAAATCATGTACTTCCCAAAGTGGAAACGCTACGGGTTTAATCTTTCTGTTATCGACAGTGAAATTCTTAAATGTAAATTCATGTTCAAGCAATCCATTTTGATTAATGTACCCGGCCTTTCCATTTTTAAAGCCGACGATTCCATTTTTGAAGTGAACCGAATCAAGATTGGATGCAATTAGACGCTCATTCAGAAATATATCTTTTCTATAATCGAACCGGTCTGCCAGAAATAGTCTGTCAGACACCGTTATTGATTTGTATTCGATTGGGATTATTATGCCGTTATCCCGGTCAATCAGTCCAGCTTTAGACTGATTTTGATCAAACACTAAAGCGAGAATAAAATCTCCGATGATGCTTAGATCAGAATAATCAAAACTTATTCTAACCTTTCCCCTGGCATCCAAAATGCCGTGAAATGCATGATCATCAGATCCGTCTTTGACTGAAGCCTTCAAAAGACCTGTATCAAAAGGATTGAGTGTATGGAATTTATTCTCAGCTAAAACCTTGTTTCGAATGGAAATCAGCCCCCATAAATTATTTTTTTTGAAGCCAATTATATTTTCAAATACCTCAGCAGAACCATTCGACCAACCCAATTTTTCATATACTGCAGGTATTGCTATTTCACCGCCTTCATTTTGCAAGCCATACTTACCATTCTCCTCAAAAACGGTAAAGCCCTCTCCCAAGGCAAAGAAGGTTGAAAAAATGGTTGAAAATAGTAGTAGAAAGCGCATTGATTTAGTTGCAAAACTAAAGACTATTCGCCTTCCTGACTTCATCGGATTTCATACTTCTGGCATTCTGATTTGATGGAAGTGAAGGAAGATTAGAATCCAGGTGGATTGGCCTGTATTCCAGTCTTCTACATCAACGTGTGGAAGAGAGAAGCCCTCAAAGGGAATGTCACACTGAGCACAGCGAAGGGTCTCTCTGTGCAACTCACGCTGATCCCCTGAAATGTTGCACCTTTCAGAAAAGCAGAGAGACTGGAATTTACTGGTGGTGACGTAGGTTTTGATACGGTCATAATAATGATTCCATCCTCATCCTTTGCCATAGTAATATTGATCAATGGCGATTTTAACCCGCCAGCTTTTCAGGTTATCAATACCGCCTTTGATATTGCTAACAAATATGAATAATCGCATTCTTTTAAAAGGTGTATAACCAGGGATCTTTCTGTTAATTTGAAGGATAAATTAACGCATACAGTGAACGGTTCGACTAGTTTAGAGGCTGTTGTGCACGTTTTTCTACAAAAAAACACGGCAGTGATGGGGTGCGATCCTACAGACAGTGAATGGTACTACAGAAGCCGTCCAACCAGGTGTAGGTTCTAGCTACACCTTCCTATATCATGTCATCGCACCAGCACGGATGTTTCTTCCGTGCTATTAGCCAACAAGGCACGGAGTTAATTTCCGCCAGAAGTACGTCATCTTGTTTAGATGGCAAATACCTTCTAAAACAAAAAAAAGAAGCCCCCTCGGACCTCCCTAACCTAACCTAACCATGAGAAATTCTTTTGTAATTTTATTTTTTTAAGCTTCCCTGCCAACTTCCCCGTTTCGCTCCATTTCTTTTTGTTTTACTAATCACAAGCCAAAGATGAGGGAATGAATGGCTCAAAATCAGCGTGCTTTGCCAATTTGAATCTTTCCGTGAATCACGTACTCCTTTTCAAACTGGAAGATTACCTCAACTGCTCTTAATCTCCAACCTATCGAAAACAGCTACGGCTAAATCGTGAAAAGAAAGCAATTGTCTCCGCTAGCGAATTCCATTACAGAGACAAACTGACTTAGTCATTAAAACCCTTCAAGGAATGGCCTTTTTCAATTAGATTAGTTGATCTACCTAAAACAACCTAACCATGAGACTCATTACCTTCTTACTCATCCTATTTATTAGTTCAAGTTCCTTCGGACAGGAAGCCATGCGACGATGGCGTAAAATGAACCAGATTCGTAACGATAAGTTTGATTTGGTTTTGCCAGAAGTGATGCGGGAAAACAACATCGACATGTGGATCATAATGAATCGGGAAGGACATTTAGATCCGCTCTACCCGGATATGGGCGAAGGCTATGTCGGCTCATTTGGCAGCTATTACATTTTCACAGATCAAGGTGGGGATAGAATCGAAAGGGCCTCGCTAGGGGCGGATGGATACCTTTTGAAACAGGGTGGTTCCTACGATTATTTTGGGTCGGTTGGAGAGCTCAAAGAATTTGTAGCTGAACGAGATCCCAAAAGGATCGGCCTGAATTTCTCCAGAGCCATTGGTGGCGCTGATGGTCTCTCCTATTCCGGCTATCTGGAATTGGCGGAAATCCTTGGAAAGAAATACGAGGAGAGATTCGTCTCAGCAGAAAAATTGGTATCTGATTTCAGATCCAGACGGGTGGCAAGCGAAATTGCAGTTTACGGTGAAGCTGGTGATCTATCTTATCAGATTGCAGAAAGAGCCTTTTCCAATGAAGTAATTACTCCCGGAATAACTACGCTGGAAGATGTTGCCTGGTGGATGAAAGAGCAGCAGTTCAAACATAATTTGGGTTCTTCTTTTGGCATGCCTTCTGTCTACGTCACTGGACCAGAGGGAATATTGGCAACCTCCACAGATCGTATCATACAGCGAGGTGATGTGCTCATGATCGATTGGGGCGTTGGCTTGATGAATATGTATACCGACATGAAACGAATCGCCTATGTACTAAAGGAGGGTGAAACGAAAGTTCCCGACGGCATCCAAAATGCCTTCGAACAAGCCGTAGTAGTTCGAAACATCATTCAAAAAACAATCAAGCCTGGTGTAACAGCGCAAAAAGCTGAAGATGCAATCTACGCGGCACTTACAAAGGCTGGATTTAACAGGATGAAAGGATTCAACCAATCCACCGACTTGGACAAAACAGATGTTATCGTCGGTTGCCATTCTGTTGGTAATTGGGGTCACGGTATTGGCCCCTCCATCGCCTATTGGAATCCAGTACGTATGGGCTATGAGTTAAAACCTTCGAACTTAATTTCCATCGAATTCTTTGCCTACACGAAGATCCCTGAATGGGGTGGGAAGAAATTGCGAGTGCCCCTCGAAGACGATGCGGTTATCACCTCCAGAGGAATCGAATGGCTGTACCCTGTCAATCCGAGAGTACTACTAATCAAGTAGCAGTAGTTATGTATCAAAACCTTTTTTGAAAACGGGTGATTCCGCCAAAGGTAGAGCAAGAAATGAAATCTACTCGTCCGACGAATATAGTCGTGGGACGAGTCCTCGAAAACTTTCGGTTTGCACTTGTTCAAACTGTTGATAGTGATTGGTAAATCTGCTAGCTTAGAAGAAAAATACGGACAAGCTCTTTTTATCCTTTTCAAACCAATCCAACTATGAAGATCTTCAATCTAACCTTCCTGTTCCTTTTGATTTCCACCCTCGTACAGGGTCAGAATTTTTCCGCCTTGGAATACCGCAATCTGGGTCCCTATCGTGGTGGTCGAGTCACGGCCGTGGCGGGTATTGCATCGCAGCCAGCCACCTTTTATCTGGGAGCTACCGGAGCGGGAGTCTGGAAAACAACGGACTATGGTACAAGCTGGAAAAACGTCTCTGACGGATTCTTCTCCACACCTTCAATTGGCGCAATCGCTGTTGCTCAAAATGATCCCAATGTGGTGTATGTGGGAACCGGAACGGATGGAATGAGAAGTAATATCATTCAAGGACGAGGCATATACAAATCCATAGACGGAGGAGAGAACTGGGAGATGATTGGATTGGAAAATGTTGGGCAGATCGGGGCAGTGCGAATCCATCCACTAAATCACAACATCGTTTATGTGGCTGCAGTAGGAAATGCTTTTAAAGCCAATGCAGAACGAGGTGTTTTCAAAACTACAAACGGTGGAAAATCCTGGAAAAAAATACTCTTCATTTCGGACAAAGTGGGATTTTCGGACATTGAATTTCTTCCCTCTAACCCAGAGACGCTTTTTGCAGCGGCATGGAAAGCGGAGCGAAAGCCATGGACAATCATCAGCGGTGGCAAGCCTGAAGAAGGTGGTATTTATAAGTCGCTGGATGGCGGTGAAACATGGGATAAGGCAAATACTGGGCTACCAACAACACTGATCGGAAAGATTGATGTCGCATTAACTCCGGCAGATTCTAGAATCGTTTATGCTTTGGTAGAGGCTCCGGGAAAAGAAGGAGGGCTATTCAAGTCGGTAGATCAAGGCAATTCATATGAACTCATCTCCAGTGACAATGTGATTAGAACACGACCCTTTTACTATAACAACCTTCGTGTTGACCCTAAGAATGCCGATGTAGTGTATGCTTTGGCCACGCGATATTCCAAATCAACAGATGGAGGAAAAACCTGGAAGAGAATGACCCCCCCGCATGGCGACAACCACGACATGTGGATCAACCCTGACAATCCTGATCTATTTATCCAAGCCAACGATGGAGGAGCCAACGTAACGCACAATGGAGGAGAAACATGGTCGACTCAATTCAATCAGCCTACCGCTGAAATCTACCAGGTAGAAGTTGATGACCAGTATCCATACTGGGTGTATGGTGGTCAGCAGGATAATTATTCAACCGTGGCAGTACCAAGTCAAGCTCCTTATGGACTTCAGGCTCCTGGCATCGGTTATATTATCAATACTGGAGGATGCGAAACTGGACCAGCCGTGCCCAAGCCTGGAAATTCGAACATTGTATACTCCAATTGCAAAGGACGATTCGGAGTCTTTAATAAAGAAACAGGTACTGAAATGCAATTCTATGTGGGCGCATCAAACATCTATGGACACAATCCGAAAGACCTAGAGTATCGGTTCCAGCGAGTTTCGCCTATTCATGTTTCTCCGCATAATCCTGACGTGGTCTACCATTGCTCTCAGTTTGTTCACAAAACCACAAACGATGGTAAGAGTTGGGAAACTATTTCTCCAGATCTCACAGCTTTTGAGGCAGACAAACAAATGATCTCTGGATCACCAATAACCAGAGATGTTACAGGTGAGGAGTTTTACAGCACCATTTACGCCATCCGCGAGTCGACCATCAAAGAAGGTTTGATATGGGTTGGAGCAAATGATGGTCCCGTTCATGTTACGCAAAATGGTGGCGAAACATGGGAAAATGTAACACCTTCAAAGCTTCCTCCTGGCGGTCGAGTAGATGCTGTTGAACCTTCCCCTCACAATCCAGCAAAGGCTTATGTCTCGGTGCTGCGTTATCAGCTCGGAGATAGCAAACCCTACATTTACAAAACCACAAACTACGGAAAATCGTGGCAGCTAATAACCAATGGAATCCCAGCTGACTTCCCAACACGTGTGGTCCGTGAAGATCCGGTTAGAGAAGGGCTCCTTTTTGCAGGAACAGAATATGGTGTTTTCGTTTCCTTTGATGATGGTGCCAACTGGAAGCCTTTCCAGCAAAATCTCCCAGTCACTCCTATTACAGACATGAAGATCCATCGCGGCGATCTGGTAATGTCAACCATGGGACGTGGGTTTTGGGTGCTTGGCAAAATTGATGCTTTGAGGCAAAATGACTTTTCCAATATTACCGACGCTACCTTGTTCAAGCCATCCAATACCATTCGATATCGCTATCCAACAGGAGCAGGAGGAAGTTCTACCCCAGAATATCCAAGACCTTCTGTTATGATCGATTACTTCCTACCGCAAGCTGGATCGGCTTTGAAAATGGAAATTAAGAATGGAAGTGGAGCAGTGGTTGCTACATTTCTGAGCGACACAGCCAAAAACAAATTGCATGATGAGGTTATCTCCGATATGAGTACCAACAATATTGAATACCTGATAAACAAGTCCTTGAAAACAGAAAAAGGACTCAACAGATTTAGCTGGGACATGACCATGACGGGTGCCTGGCACAAGGAAAAAAATAGGAGATATCGAAACGGACCAATGGTAAAACCAGGTTCTTATACCGCGGATTTGACCGTCGATGGAACTACTTCGTCTCAGACTTTTGAAATTCAGATGGATCCAAGAAACGAGTCAGGAATTGTTAGTGCAGAAGACATTAGCAAACAAGTGGATCTACAGTTGAAAGTGCGAGATCTTCTTAGTGAAGCGCGCAGACTGGAAGATGATCTATCCAATCAGAAAAAGGAAGCTGATGGTGCCGATATTGGAAAAGTAAATGCGGCCCTCGAAAAGTTGAAAACAAAGGAAGGAATCTACATGCAGCCAATGCTAGCTGATCAGATTTCTTATCTACACTCTATGTTGAATCGTGCTGATCAGATTCCTGGAAAGGATGCTTATGATCGATTTGAGGAGTTGAGTAAAATGTTTGAGAAGGTTGCAGATTCGCTTGACTGAATTACACTTTTCTATGTAGCCGGGTGATCGGACCATTCCGTTTTATACTGTATACTCTCTGTAGGTCGGTGGCATAGCTGTTTTGTCGACGACACTATTATTCTTGCCGCAAATTAAAAAATATGAAAATGAACGCAAGACTATTAAAATTCCTTTCCCTTTTCTTAGTTCTGATACTCACCCATGAAGTTAAGTCTCAAAAAATAGGACTGAAAGTGGGGTTAAACCTAAACAACATTGCGCAAGACTTTTCCGATCCAGCAGGTGAATTAAGTACAAAACTGAAAGTTTCTTACCACTTTGGAGCAATTGTAGATTTTGAACTTTCAGATAAGTTTGGTATTCAGCCGGGCCTGATTTTATCTTCAAAAGGGTTCAGCTACGATGACTTGTCGGGTGATGACTACGATAGAACTCGTCTAAATTATCTTGAAATCCCACTGAATGCAAGGCTTAATTTTTCAACTGATTTTCATGCATTGTTTGGCCCCTATTTAGCGTTCGGCCTTGGGGGAGTAAACAAATACAGATATGAGGCAAACAATGATGAAAGTAAAGACGGAGTTGATTTTGGTCCTGCTGAAGTTCCCATAACAGCCCTGGATAATGATGAATTCCCATTGCGAGCACTTGATTATGGGCTTAATATCGGGCTTGGGTATACCTCGGGTCCAATAGCTATTAATCTGGGATATGGTCTGGGCCTGAACAATATCATCCCTAATTTTACCGATTCTTCTGGAGATGTTGTGATCAATGCAGACGATACTAAAATATCTAATAGGGTCATCTCAATTTCTCTCACTTATTTTCTTGGTGAGTAGTCCTATGCTTTTCCTGACATAGTTTTATAGTGCTGATCAGATTCCTGGAAAAGATGCATACGATCGTTTTGAAGAATTGATAGGCCAGTTAGAAACAGTGGGAGCATCTCTTAAGTAGTAAGGGAGATTTTATACCGCAATAAAAAAAGCCCCGCCAAAGCAGGGCTTTTTTTGAAAATCTCACTACAAGTAGAGCGCTCTCACATTCCCCCCTTCTTAAAATCATTCCCAGGCGTTCCTGAAATACATCTTGGGATAACTGGAAAAGCTTCCGTGATCACATAGAAGTAGTCGAAGGTTCCGGTAGTTAATGTTATTGATTGAGCAATTCCATTGCACTCATCCAGATCGCCTTCATCTGCGGAATACTCATAGTCATTGGTGTATTTTCCATTGTACTCACCGCAAGGTTCAGATTCACCATCGCCCGGTCTGTCGCCTGATTTTAGTACATAACTTGAAGATAGCAATCCGAATGTTCCGGTCGCATCAGGGCCATATTTGTAAACTACTGGAAACCCATCTGCAGCCCATCCAATTTGTACAGCTTCCGTCGGAGTGGTCGTTCCTGAGCCAAGCCCCGCTAACAGATCATCCGCATATTCATACATGTCACCATGATAGTGGATAAGGCCTGTCCCTGCCGCGTTATTTGGCTGAAGATGAGCCGTGTTGCAGTCCAAACCGACTGCCGTCCTGTTGTTAGTAGGTTCAAACACCCAATCCCAGTTGAATTCGCCAGTATTTGCATCTTCAAAAATAAATGGCTCGCCTGGTGCAGGATCAAGCGGTACTCCATTCAAAGCAATGCCAAAATCATAGGCTGGCTTGAAATCTGCATCTACAATGTTGCTCACGGATTCGGCAAGAGCCGGTGTAACATCCAATTTAAATGTCTCCGTAGTTGAAGTAAGTCCATTAGTTACCATCATTGGAACCTGGTTGCCGTAGGTGTGATCTGGAACACGGTTGGTTACGATTGTTCTGACGTCTCCTGATACAGTTTCCATATATGAATTAGCAATCGATGGTTCTTCAGTACATGCAGAGTTGGTCATGTTCAATGAATTGTCGTTAGAGCATGTGGTACCACCTGTGCTTGAATCATCATCGGTAATAGTTAGCGTAACTGAACCACTCGATCCAACGCTAACATCGTTACCAGCTGCAAGCGTAATAATGATTGTCTCGTCAGACTCCTCATCTGTATCGTTGGTTACAACAATGTTCACTACGACCTCCTGGGATCCATCAGCGATGGTAGCTGAGCCGCTGAGTGCCGTATAGTCTGTTCCTGCATCAGCAGTCCCACTTACCGTATAGCCAACTGTAACAGCACTTCCGGTATTGTTGGTTTCATCCAGAGAAATAGAAAAGCCAGTCATACCGTTTGACTCTGAAACGATCGTGGTTCCTGTGGAAATTGAAGCACTGAAACTCCCCTCCGTTGTCGTAGAATCATCTTCAGAGCAGGATGAAAGAATGAGTGAGAATGCAGCTATAACTGCTAAAAAGTTAGATTTCCTCATGTGATCTTTTATAAATGTTTGGCGATTAGATGCCAAAGATTAGTAACCTCTCGTTTCTTTTTGCAAATAGGAGATAATATTTTTGCATAAGGTGTCATTTATAGAAATTGTTTTAAGGTTGGTCTTAAACAAGACCGCACTAATCACAAGCATTGAAAGGGGGACGAACAAAGAATAACAGCAATCATAAAGTTTTAATCCGATGAGCACTCCAAAGCAAAAGATCACAATCATCTTATTCTTTTTCATGCTCAACATCGTCGCATTTAGTCAGTCGGGTGGTCCCTGCGAAGTATCAGAAAAACACCATGATTTAGATTGGAGACTAAGAAAGTGGACGTACTTAAATAAGCAAGGAGAAGAAGAAGGACAAAGGGTATTCAAAAAAATGGCGACTGGATGCGTAATCAAAGAAGAGTTTATCTACAATGGAAAGGTACTCGGGGAAGGTCATATATTCTACGATCAAAAAACCGATACCTGGCATCAGTATTACTTTAATAATTCCGGATACACGTTCACGGCTACCATGCATTTCATAGATGGAGAAATGGTGCGGGATGGTCGGGAATTCATTCTTAAAAATGGGGATTCAGTGTGGAAAAGAGATGTTTTTTCCTGGGATGCTGAAAATCAAAAGGTACATCAGAGAGAGGAAGAGTCACGAGATGGCAAGGTCAGTTGGAAAACAATTTCATCCCGAAGCGATTTGCTCATTGAAAGAGATCCTGAATGATACTGAAAGATTTAGTCGCTAGATAGTGCGTTCCTTATTTGTCCTTCAAATCTCCCTTTATGTCGTCCTTCTCTCCTGACACGGTGTCTGCTTGATCTATCTTTATGTCGAAGACTGTCACGCAATTCGATATTTTCTCCCTTTACTGTTCGTAGATCGGTTCTTCGATCAAGTGAAGAGCTACAACTTGAGGCCGTAAGTAGCACAAGTACGCATAATTTCACAGTCAATACTTTCATACTATTTTTGGATTGTTAGTTAAACGGTTAATTTTCTTTGAAGTAACTCATCACATTGAAAACCTCCTGCAAATTGTAGTCTGCTTTGGCATTCGTGACGATCGCCACTGTTATATTTTCATTTAAAAATTTTGCAAGAAAAGCACGACCTCCAACTGATACACCGCCATGATGAATGGCCTTAAGACCAGATTTTTCATTCTCATAGTATCTCCAACCAAATCCGTAGTTCTGAGGGTTCATCTCCCCAGTCTCAAGTGGTACTGGTGTTGTTAGTAATTCTATTGTTCTTGCATCAAGCAATCGACTCATTCCGTCGGCAAGTTTCACCAAATCGTAGGAGGTTGACAGAAAACCACCTCCAGCCCACTTATAACTCAAGTCCATTTCCTTTGCCTCCTTTCCATTCTTTGCCATATAAAAAACAGACCGATTAGGAATAGATTGTGTGACATCATCAGGAACGGTATTCTCAGCTCCCCAAAGGTTCAAATACCTCATTTTTCATGTACTCCAAATACGGCATCCCCGTCGCGCCTTCTATCACGGCGCTTAGTAGCACGTATCCATAAGAGCTATATTGAAAATCTGTTCCCGGTTCAAACTTCAATTTCCGTCTATCAAATACCTCCAAACTCTGCGTTACAGAGCTGTAATGGTCCCTATTCGCGAGAAGGTCGCCTAGTCCATAATGGGGTATTCCAGATTGATGAGTGGCCAAATGCCTCACTGTAAAAGGATATCTCTTTTCTGGAAATTCTGGTACATAGTTTAGAGCATTTTCATCAAGAGATAACTTCCCTTCCTGGATTAGTTTGCCAAGCCCTATCGCCGTCAATGTTTTCGAAATACTTCCAATTCTGAATTTCGTATTCAGGTCGGCTAATATCCTATCCTCTTCATTGGCATAGCCAAAACCTTCAGACCATACAATTTTATTGTTGACACTAACAGTAATAGAGAGCCCTGGCACTTTCCATACTGAGTGAAGTGAATCAATATACTCACCTGCCACATCGATTGATTTGATGAAATTCGGATCCTTTACTGACTCTTGACTTTGGCCATTTGCGCATGTGCTAGCAAGGAAATAGCCAAAGAAAACAATCGTCAATAAACTAACTGCTCGATTCATTCTATGTTCTTTTTGTTGTAGCTAAAAGAACGAATCCTGAAAAATGAAAACGGAAAAATTGAGGAAATAAAGACTCAGAAAAATCTCTTGAGACCTATTGAGTATTAGATTGATCTAAGAATTGTCTCGGAGAAATTCCTGTAACTGAGCTAAAAACCCGATTAAAAGTTGCCTTAGAATTGAACCCACTCTCTTGAGCTATCCCAAAAAGAGTTAAATGCTTATTTTTTTTATCAAGCACTCGAAGCTTAAACTCCTCAACACGATACTCATTAATGAACTGATAGAAATTCTTTTTTATCACTGAATTGATCGCCAAAGAAATTTCCTTAGAACTAAAATTCAACTGATCCTCAACATTTCGAAGTGTCAAGTCTGGATAGAGATAAATCTTTTGATTCTTCATCAACTGCTTGAGGTCCTTAATGATTTTCTCGCCTTTTTCTGCTGGAAGAGATTGCGTGATTTGCCTTGAGAGTTCCATAGAGTTTTGGCCTTGCATGGTCCCCTTAATTCCAAGCCAAAGGACAGTAGCAATTAATAGGTAGTTAATAAAATAGGCTTCCTCAAAATTGAGATCTAAGATGAAATCGATGGCTCCATAAACGAGTCCAAAAACGAATAATCCTGTCCATATGAAAATAGAATTTCCTAGCCACTTAAGTTGTAGGTTTCTTGTATTGGAGGCATAATTAGGCAACTGCTTATTGTATTCTTTTACTGCTTTATAGGTTAAGAATAAATAAATGGCATTTGATATCATGGAAAATAATGCAAACTTATCCAAGACGTAATGAAGATCGAGATGCAAGACAGTTCGTCCATAGATGATGTGATAAATACTATGCGGATAGTCCAAAAGAAGGAGTAGGAAGTGCTTGTAGCCAGATTTGGTTATCTTAAATGATTTTGAAATAACTGCCTTCGTATAGAAATATAACAAAGGGCCAATCGTGAAGGAAAGTCCAAATGGGAGCCAATGCAATATTGGGTATTGGTTGTAAAGGCCATATTTCAGTATCAGGAATATGCACACATTGAATGACATGCATACAATGAGCAATCCAAGTAATACTTGCGCTAACGTCCTTTCTCTATTTCCCAGCAAGTAGGAGGCCATCAATATGCCATTCCCTATGCCGATAAAAAGAATCAGATCACGTATGTCTACCGGAACTATCATTGGACGAATGAACCTTTACATATTTCCTCTGTACTGACCGCCCAACTAATCATCCCAAAACCCGATCCAGGTACTCCCAAAACGTAGTCGGGGCCAGGCGGTATAAAAAGTAATTATAGTAAAAGACCAGTATCTGAGGTAGCGCCACAGCCAAAAAAACCAGGATCAATGATTTTGCTTTTCTGGCTTGAAAAAAACACATCAATACCCAAAAGTTGTAGGCTACATTCACGAAAGCGTAGATGCCCATAACCCACTCTTTTTCCCATAAAATCAGCGGGATAAAAAACAGGACAATGATAAATTGTGCCGCAGCTATGTAAAAATTCAATATCAAATTTTCCACGAAATTGTAACCTGACTTGAAAAAAAGAAGCCAGCTAAAAAGACTGAATATCGGGATTGCTGTCAGGCTAAAAAAAGAAAAATATTTTGTAGAATACTTCGTATAGCCCACTACCTGATCTGGATCTAGCAATGGCAGAATGGGTGCGTCACCTGGCACCATAAAGATTTCATAATAAAAGGTTAGCCATGTTGCTACAGTCCCAAGAATCAGAAACAATTTGATGGGGTTGGTAAGCCCGGTGCGTTGACCAGTAATGAATTCTCGGATTGTGGTCCCGGGATTCGTCAGCAAGTACTTTATGGAAGCTGCAAATCCTCTATCCAAATCAGCAGAATGCAAAAGTTTTGAAAGCAGAAACCTCATATTGATTCTTTCGCTCGCAGCTTTTTTTCCGCAATTGGCACAGTACTTTCCCGTTATTGGCTCAGAGCAATGAAGGCAGCGTGCTGTCTCGGGTTCTGGCATTCTTTCCAGTCTTTACATGTTATGTCTGTACTGACCGCGACCCTTCACTGCGTTCAGGGTGGGCGGTAAAACAATTCAACTACATATTACGCCTGTACTGACCGCCCACCTCAAACATCGCATGTGTAATTTGTCCAAGAGAACAGTACTTGGAGGCCTCCATCAGTGCATCAAAGATGTTTTCGTTGTGAAGCGCAGTTTCTTGCAGTTTCTTCAAAATTTCAGCAGCCTTATGTTGATTCCCTCTACGCATCTCTTCCAGATTAGTTATCTGAAGTTCTTTCTCCTCTTTGGTAGCCCGGATCACTTCATCAGGAATAATAGTAGGCGAACCTTTCGATGAAAGGAAAGTATTTACGCCTACAATTGGAAGCTCTCCAGTGTGCTTTTGCGTTTCGTAATACATCGACTCCTCCTGGATTTTACCTCGCTGATACATGCTTTCCATCGCGCCAAGAACGCCTCCTCTTTCGGTGATACGGTCAAACTCCTCCATGACTGCCTCTTCCACTAAATCGGTTAATTCTTCGGTGATAAATGATCCCTGCATTGGGTTTTCATTTTTCGCTAATCCAAGCTCTTTATTGATGATCAACTGAATGGCCATTGCTCTCCTTACTGAACCTTCGGTCGGAGTCGTGATGGCCTCATCGTATGCGTTCGTATGCAGAGAATTGCAATTATCATAGATCGCATACAAAGCCTGCAATGTTGTTCTGATATCGTTGAAATCAATTTCTTGAGCATGTAGTGATCGACCGGACGTCTGAATGTGGTACTTCAGCTTTTGCGCTCGTTCATTGGCTCCATACTTCAGTTTCATGGCTTTTGCCCAAATTCTTCGGGCTACACGTCCAATCACCGCATATTCAGGATCTACGCCATTGGAAAAGAAAAAGGATAGATTCGGAGCAAAGGCGTTTATGTCCATACCACGTGACAGGTAGTACTCCACAAACGTGAATCCATTCGAGAGTGTAAATGCTAGCTGCGATATTGGATTCGCCCCAGCTTCAGCTATGTGATAACCTGATATAGAAACGGAATAGAAGTTTCGAACATTTTGATCAATGAAGTACTGCTGCACATCTCCCATTAATCGTAATGAGAATTCCGTCGAGAAAATACACGTATTCTGCGCCTGATCTTCCTTCAAAATATCAGCTTGCACCGTTCCCCGCACTGAAGAAAGTGCTTTGGCTTTTAGATCTTCGTAAACTTTTTGATCCAACACCTGATCACCCGACACACCAAGTAGCATCAGTCCCAGGCCGTCATTACCCTCTGGCAATTCACCCTCGTAACTCGGACGCTTCACTTTTGCATCGGTGTAAAGCTTTGCGATTTTCGCCTCGACTTCCTTTTCTAGCCCATTTTCCTTTATGTACTTCTCACACTGCTGATCTATGGCTGCATTCATGAAAAATGCACAGATCGTAGCGGCAGGTCCATTTATGGTCATGGAAACTGAAGTAGTAGGATCACAAAGGTCAAATCCTGAATACAATTTTTTCGCATCATCAAGACAGCAAATACTAACTCCGGAGTTTCCAATCTTTCCGTAAATGTCTGGGCGATAATCCGGGTCTTCACCGTAAAGCGTTACAGAATCAAAAGCTGTTGAAAGTCGTGCTGCAGGAAGTCCTTTGGAGACATAGTGGAAACGAGCGTTGGTTCGCTCTGGTCCACCTTCGCCAGCAAACATTCGTGTCGGGTCCTCCCCCTGTCGTTTAAATGGAAACACGCCAGCGGTATATGGAAACTCTCCAGGCACGTTTTCCTGCAAACTCCATTTTAGAATATCGCCCCATGCTTCAAATCGGGGTAAGATTACTTTTGGAATCTTTGTATGTGAAAGCGATTCGCTCGTAGTTTCTACTTTGATTTCCTTGCCACGAACTTCGTACGTGTAGTGCTCACCCTCATAGTTAGCCTTCTTCTTGTCCCACTCTTCGAGGATTTTTAGATTGTGCGGATCCATGTCCAGTTTCAACTCCTCTTTAGCAGCCTCAATCGCTTTCAGGGCGTCAGCTTTGTCTTTCAACACCTCCGCAGACTTTTCAAGTCCGAACAATTTATGTGCGATCTCCTTCTGCTGCTCTGCTTTTTCATTGTACCCACGGATCGTCTCCGTAATCTCAGAGAGATATCTGGTTCGCTTTGGTGGGATGATAAATATTTTCTCACTCATCTCCTCCGTACTATGGAAGGACGATTTCAGCTCAGCACCAGTTTTTTCAGAGATTAAGTTCATCAACGACAGGTAGAGTTGATTCATCCCCGGATCATTGAACTGCGAAGCGATCGTTCCAAATACAGGAAGATCTTCTGTTTTCGCATCCCACAACTGATGATTACGCTGGTATTGCTTTTTCACATCTCTCAGTGCATCCAACGCCCCTCGTTTGTCGAACTTGTTGAGAGCGATGATGTCTGCGAAATCCAGCATGTCAATTTTCTCCAGCTGCGTGGCTGCTCCATACTCAGGCGTCATCACATAGAGCGATGCATCGGAATGATCTGTAATCTCTGTGTCTGACTGGCCAATTCCGGAAGTTTCCAGAATGATCAAATCAAAACCTGCGGCCTTAACTATATCTATTGCATCCTGCACATATTTGGAAAGTGCAAGATTGGATTGGCGCGTAGCAAGCGACCGCATATACACCCGATCGCTAAAGATCGCATTCATTCGAATTCTATCACCAAGCAAAGCTCCGCCCGTTTTTCGTTTGGAAGGATCTACAGAAATCACCGCAATGGTCTTACCTGTCCCGACACCGGAGGGATCCTTAAAGTCCACCAGGAACCTTCTTACTAATTCATCTACTAAAGATGATTTCCCTGCGCCACCTGTTCCAGTAATTCCTAGTACTGGTGTATCCTTGGCTAGTTTTCGAACTGCTTCGATCTCTGCTTTGTGAATCTCCGGATAGTTCTCAGCAGCTGATATCAATCGTGCAATGGCACTATGATCCTTTGGACTCACACGCTTCACTTGCCCATTCAGATTCTCTCCGACAGCGAAATCACTGGTCTTTACCAGATCGTTAATCATTCCCTGCAAACCCATTGCACGCCCATCGTCTGGGGAATAAATTCGGGTGATTCCGTATTTGTGAAGTTCTTCAATTTCTTCTGGAAGGATTGTTCCACCACCACCACCAAAGAGTTTGATGTCTTCCGCGCCTCGCTCCTTCAGTAGATCATACATGTACTTGAAGTACTCAACGTGACCTCCTTGATAGCTTGTGATGGCAATCGCTTGCGCATCTTCCTGAATAGCACAATCCACAATTTCCTGTACCGCACGGTTATGCCCCAGGTGGATCACCTCGCAGCCTGTAGACTGGATAATCCGACGCATGATGTTGATGGCAGCATCATGTCCATCAAACAGCGACGCGGCTGTTACAATTCGAATGTGGTTCTTGGGCTTGTATATCTCAACGGCTGGGGTCATACAGGTTCACTCTTTTTGGGAGTGCAAAGTTACGGAAAATGGGGGTGAAATCAGAGTTGAAAACGATCGCATAGAATTAATGATCTTCATAAGCCATGTATCTTCGCATGATGAAAGGCAACCTTCCCGTTATCATCATTCTAATTTTGCTTTTCTCGCCTATCATTTTCGATATTTTGGTGACCCTCAGACAAGTCCTTCCCGCCATTGTTGGTGTTATCACCAACAATCTCTGCAAAGTAGATCAACTGTCAACTGCTTTTGATAGAAGCAGAAACCACTCTGTAGCTTCTTTGCTTTAATGATCACTGGTAAACTATATTTTTTCACTGCCTCTATTTTGAATTGGATCAGTGTCCTAGATGATGATGAACGGAAACTCCCGCCATTGTTGGTGTTATCACCAACAATTCTCTGCAAAGTAGATCAACTGTCAACTGCTTTTGATAGAAGCAGAAACTACTCTTTAGCTTCTTTGCTTTAATGATCACTGGTAAACTATATTTTTTCACTGCCTCTATTTTGAATTGGATCAGTGTCCTAGATGATGATGAACGGAAACGAATAATAATCGACTCATTTGATTTTCTGGGTAAGAATAAGCTTGCTAGAACTTCTGCTTTTGTCATTATGCCAAATCACATTCACATCATTTGGCAGCCTTTGGATGACATGCTACAACTCAAATTCATGAAATTTACTGCTCAACAAATCAAGTTTCATCTTGAAAAGAATAATCCTGCAATGTTAGCCTCCCTTCACGTTTGTAAAAGAGATCGCAAATTTCAGATCTGGCAAAGAGATCCCTTGGCAATAGAATTATATTCCAGGGAAGTCACTGAACAAAAACTCGATTATATCCACAATAATCCATGTCAAGGCAAATGGCTGCTATGTTCGAATCCAGAGGAATATGAGTTCAGCTCTATTCGCTTTTATGAGAAGGAGGAAAAAAATCTCTCATTCCTAACTCATTATATGGATATTCTAGGGTGACAAATTGTTGGTGATAACACCAACAACGGCAAAGAAACTCGAAGAACCAGTTTCTGGTGGAAGGAGAAATCAAGGCAAGCTTGGATGGTCTAACCTCAGAAATCAAAGAATTCGTCTTGAACCCAGAAAATAACCCTGCGCTCGCAGAAACACCGAAAAAAGCGATTATTTCCATCAAGGCGCAGCGAGGAGCAAAGTATTCTTACTTCATCGAGGTCCTAGACCTTACAAAAGAAGCCTACTATCAAATTTATGGAGGCCGTGTTGGCCTTTCTTCTGCAGAGTACCGACATCTGAATCGAGACAACCCGCGTGAAAATGAAAAATACCTTCAAGGCAAGGAAGGTTTGCCTATGCAGATTTCCATTGCAGAACCAGATAAAGTCAAGTAATTATGAAATTTCGACAAAAAGAAAAACCAAAACCCGAGATATCTACCGCTTCAATGCCAGATATCGTCTTTCTACTCCTGTTCTTTTTTATGGTAACAGCCACCATCGATAAGAGCCAGGATCAACTGAAAGTAGAAATTCCGCAAGCACAAGCCATTACGAAGATCCAAAAGAAGTTTTTAATCCGTGAACTACATGTTGGTTTTCCAAAGAATCCAAGCCGGGGAACAGTTCCACGAATATCCGCAAACGAACGGATCATTGACCTATCGGAAATTGGCAACTGGGTGCATGAACAAAAGACCGACTTGGGCGAGGCTTACAAAGACCAAATGATCGTAATGCTCAAGGCAGACATCGATGTGGATATGGGCCTAATCGGTGATATTCAAATGCAACTCAGAAAGTACAATGCGAGAAAAGTGCTATTTAGAACACTAGAAGATATTTAGTTTTTTAAGCGAGTAGATATAGTATAGAAGATTAAAGATCCAAAGACATATCTAGCGTGGATGTTCCATCAGTGCATAGTTTCAAATTCAACGGAAACAACTCGGTTATTCATTGCTTGGGATTCCCGCTGAGCGGGAATGACGGCTTGCTTTGATATTTTACTGCGAGCTGGTCGTTCACAAACCTTTGCTAAACTTAGAACCTCAACAACTGATATCCCATCACCTGATAACTGGTGACGGTCGTTAACATAGATGTCGCGACCTCCACCTCGGAAAGCACCTGGTCATTCTCTACTCCCCTACCTCGAAGTGATTGTCCGCAAACAGTCACCTTTACTCCCGCTTCTTTCAATTCCCGCACTAGCGCTACATTGGGATTGGAGGTTCCGTATTTTGCTTTGTACCCTTCGCTGGTCCGAGCGTCTACTTTTCGCTGGTTCGAGCTTGCAGCTCGGACATTGCTCGTGCTCACTACTCAACTTTGTGTATAGATTCCTCATTCTTCGGAATGACATAGCGGAGAATGGTTCGTTTGTTCATTGTTTGGGATTCCCGCTCAGCGGGAATGACGGCCTGTTTTGATGTGCAGGGAAGGTCAGCTCTACACAGGATCTCTTCCTTCAATTTTACTAGATCCTAGGAGTCCTTGATTGGTTATCATTATTGCTTATCTGTGTACTGGGAAATGAGAGTGAAATTCGCTTTGCCAAATTCAAAACTTCAACAACTGGTACCCCATCATCTGATAACTGGTGACGGTCGTTAACATAGATGCCGCTATCTCCACCTCAGAAAGCACCTGGTCATTCTCCACTCCCCTGCCTATTTGCCGATGTTGGTGTTATCACCAACATCGATGAATAACTTGAAATCCTTCATTTTTCAGATGACACGACGGAGACAACTCGCTTGTTCATTGTTTGGGATTCCCGCTCAGCGGGAATGACGGCTTGCTTTTGATATTTTACTGAGAGACTGATCATTCACAAACCTTGGCTAAACTTAGAACCTCAACAACTGATATCCCATCACCTGATAACTGGTGACGGTCGTTAACATAGATGTCGCTATCTCCACCTCAGAAAGCACCTGGTCATTCTCTACTCCTCTGCCTCGAAGTGATTGTCCGCAAACAGTCACCTTTACTCCCGCTTCTTTCAATTCCCGCACTAGTGCTACATTGGGATTGGAGGTTCCGTATTTTGCTTTGTACGCTTCATCACTTAGGATAGAATAAGTGGACTTGGCATGGAGTGCCAGTACTACTTTCATTTTTCCAGGATCAACGCCACCTACTGCATGCAGGTTGAGCATTCGCGCCACGTTATTAAGTGAACGATCGATTTTCATCTTGTCATCCGTGCCTCCATAGACGTCAATTACTATTTTGTATTCCTGATTAGGATCAGGCTTTACTGTGGCCTCCGGGATGTCATAAATTCCACCAAAGCTCTTAATCACGGGATTGACTTTTTCTTGGGCAAAACCTGCCGATAGGATAATGATGAGTACTGCTGATAACGTATATCTCATTTTGACAACTTAAAATTCTTGACTTCGATTTATGTGACTTGCAGGAAAGTTATCCAATTCGGAATCAAATCTTGTAGAGAATTAATAGAATCCCACGACTCTAATACGAACATTTCTCCACACTTGCCTAATTAATTGCATTGTTTTGGAAATAAAAAAGCAATCGCTTACTTTTGAATCCGAATGGGAAGGTCAAAACAATACGATCGCGATGAAGTAGTTGAAAAAGCTATGAAAGCTTTCTGGGACAATGGCTATGAAAATACCTCTTCGCGAATGTTGGAAGAAAAAATGGGGATAAATCAGAAGACCCTTTATGCTGAATTCAAAAGCAAAGACAATCTATTTCTCGAAGTTCTCAAGTGCTATGAGACCCTCAATAAGGCAGTGATCTTATACCCGATTCTTCACTCAGATGGAGAGCTTGAAGACATTCGAACGTTTTTTAAGGACTTCATATTGGCTGTGAAGTCTGGATCATCTCCGAACGGGTGTCTGTTTGCAAATACTTCCATTGAATTTGGATCTACCAATCCACCAGTAAAAGCAAGGCTCGATAGTTATTATAAGCTGCTGTACAAGTCCTTTTTCGATTTACTTAAGAAGGCGCAATCCAAAGGGCAACTATCAAGGAAGGCCAACCTCTCCGAATTATCTAATTACCTGATCGGCTGCACCGAAGGACTCACCGTCATTGTGAAAGTGATGGATGAAAAAGCGCTGTTCGCTTTTGTCAAAAAAACCATGGACTCAATCAAATAAATTTTTTTACATAATAAATAAGCGATCGCTTACATATAATTAAACAATGAAACATTTAACAGTTCTACTAAATCTTATAATTATGACAACACTAGCAAGTGCACAATCATTTATCCCGAATTACACCCTGCGAGGGGAGGGTGAAAAAAAAGTAATCATCACCCATGACTGGATGGGAGACACAGAAGGTAACTGGAAGTTCGCATTGGACTATCTGGACTATTCTGAATTTACCTACGCATTTATGGACGTTAGGGGCTATGGAAAATCCAAAGAGGTGAAAGGAGAATTCACAATCGATGAGATTGCAAATGATATTTTCGCAGTAGCCGACAAATTGGGTTGGGAAGAATTCTATCTAGTGGGCCATTCCATGTGTGGTATGGCTGCCCAAAAAGCGGTTCTGATGGATAAAACCAATCGTATAAAAGCCGTGGTGGGATTGACCCCAGTATCATCTGCTGGATTTCCTGTCGACGACCAGACGAAAGCATTTTTTCAACAAGTTATTGCCGATAAGGAAGTTGCGAGTACCGGATACGGAATGCTAGTGAGTGATAAGCTTTCAAGCAACTGGAACAAGCAAAGAGCAGAAAGGTTACATGCATTGACGAATAAAGATGCCCTAACTGGTTACATGAATGAATGGATGACACAAAATTTCTTTGAGGAAACAAAAGGAATCAGCAAACCCTTCTTAATCATTTATGGGGAAGATGATATGGAATCATGGAGAGAAAAAGGACAAAGGGAAGCATTCGAATACTACAAAAATGTCACATTTGAAGGTGTTGCTAATGCAGGGCACTACCCCATACAGCAAGTACCGCTCTATACGGTACAGCTGATCGAATCCTACTTTTTGAAAAATTAAGATCCGATTACCAGTTAGCGACCGAGTTCATTGCAGTGAAAATTTTAAGGGTAAAGTTTTCATTGTGATGAACTCTTCACTTGCAATTATCTAATACCAGGTTCTGATTCTCAATACTTCACCCTGAGTCCAAAAGAAAAAATGGAGGTAAAGTGCCATTTCGAACACTAGAGGAGATTTAAGTCCTATCTCAATACATACACCACCAACAGATAAAAGATGGAAGGGCACAATAGCACACCTATACCCGTATAGAAAGTAGCAGTCAAAGCTCCGTACGGAACTAATTTAGGATCTGTTGCTGCTAGGCCAGCAGCCACTCCGCTAGTCGTTCCAATCATGCCTCCAAAGATCATAGCGGTACCTGGGTTGTCAAGGCCAATTCTCTTGGCGACAATGGGAGTTATAATGGTAACAAAAATCGTTTTGACGACTCCGGTTGCAATACTTATTGCGATAACGTCAGATGAAGCGCCGATGGCTGCACCAGTAACGGGTCCAACTATGTAGGTACATGCCCCTGCCCCAATCGTCGTAAAACTGACCGCATCTGTGTAGCCCATGAAATAGCCAATTGTTCCGCCAATGAAGAACGTGACGGTGACCCCAATAAACAGGGATAAAACTCCCGCTACTCCTGTTTTTCTTAACTCTGACAAGCTGGCTCCCATCGCGGTTGCCACAATCGTGAAGTCCCTAAACATGGATCCGCCCAGCAACGCCATCCCTGCAAAAACAGGGTAGTCTGCTATTCCCTTGTCGCCACCAAAGTAAGCGATAATGAGGGCGGCTATGATTGCTAAGGCCACACCCGGAATTCTTTTGTTAAATACCTTTCTTGAGATCAGTTCTGAAACAAGAATCATCAGGCCGACCGTTAGAAACGCCAGGATCAATCCATTCTTGATCAAGAGGTTATCTATCACTTCTATGCCGCTCATTCCGTAGATTGATTAGCATGAGACCGTGACCATTTCGCAAGCGCTGGTATAATCAAATAGCAGCACGTGGTAGCAGCAATTCCTGCAATCACAGCCACCCAACCGCCTGATAAAGCAGCTTTGACATTCAAAATCGATGACATTGCAATGACCACCGGGATATACATGGCACTCCAAAAAAGAACTCCTTTTTCCGTTTCGGGATGGATCGCAGTCTTCTTGTAAAATCGATCGTTCACCAGCACAAGTATGAGCATTCCAATACCTACGCCACCAACATTTCCCCCAACACCAAGACCAATTCCGATGTACTTCCCAATAATCTGCCCTAGCAGATAACATGCAGAAAGGAAGGCAACTCCGTATATTTTCATTCGCCAGGATTTAGCATTTTCTTTAAATCATTCTTCACCACCTTTCCCATCGCGTTTCTCGGAAGATCGTCAATTGGTAGCATTATTCTTGGGATCTTGTATCCTGATAGTTTAGTTGACATCCACTCCTTGAATTTCAATTGGTCAAAATCTTGATCAACAACCAAGCCCACGGCCACTATTTCGCCCCATTCTTCATCTGGAATTCCAACAACGCCACAATCCTTTACAGACGTATGCTCTCTCAATACCTCCTCGATCTCCAGTGCCGAAAGTTTATATCCTCCCGATTTAATGATGTCAATGGAACTCCGCCCAATAATCTTGTAACTCCCATTATTGTATATGGCCACATCTCCAGTTTTAAACCAGCCATCCGATGTGAAAGCCGATTTGGTCGCATCGGGTTTTCCCCAGTACTCTGCGAACACGCTCGGGCCCTTCACCAAAATCTCCCCTTGCTCGCCATTCGGAACGTCTACCATCTGTTCACCTACCAAACGCACGTCAACATTGGGCAAGGGTTGTCCTATGTGACCAGGTTTCCTTTCGCCTTCATATGGATTGCTAATGGCCATTCCAATTTCAGTCATGCCATACCGCTCTAGTAACGTGTGTCCACTGATCTCTCGCCATTTTTCCAGGACAGAAATCGGTAGTGCGGCAGAACCTGATATCATCAACCTCATGTCCTTCAAAGCCGAAGATATATCCGACTGCTCTTGCTTGGGTAAAGACTCCAGGTAGGCCACCAGTTTAAAGTAAATCGTGGGAACAGCCATGAAAAGGTTAATCTCTTTGGATGTTAACCTGTCGATTAATTTCATCTCATCAAATTTTGTCATGAATTCGCAGGTTGCGCCAGACCACAGTGCGCAAGAAACAACATTGATGATTCCATGTACATGATGAAGTGGAAGCACGTTGATGATACGATCATCCGAAGACCAATGCCATGCTGATGTTAAGGCGGTAATCTGTGCTTCTATATTGGAGTGTGTCGTCACAACTCCCTTGGGAGATCCAGTTGTGCCGCTGGTGTATAAGATCATTGCCCTTCTGACTGGGTCAATATCAGGCATGTCCTCATTGTGTAGCTCCTTTTTTTCCTGGGTAGAAAGTATGGGAATGTTTTTCGCAACCGATTCAATTTCTTTGATGTATTGTGGAGAAGACACGATCTGAGTTATTCCAGCATCTTCGAGCACGTATTTTTGGGACTGAGCTGGAGCTTTGGGGTTCAGTGGTACAGCAATTCCACCCGCTCTCCATATGGCCCATTGAATTTTCACATAGTCGAAGCCTGACTCGACGATAAAACCAATTCTATCTTCTTCCAGGTCTTGAGCACCATCCAACAATATCGATGCGAACTGACAGGATTCGTCAAGAAGTTGTTGGTAGGTGAAGGATTCTCCTTGAGAGATAATCGCAACATTTTGCGCAAAAGTTTGTGCTCTTTGGGTCAAGGAACTCATTGACACGAATATAGTATCAAACAAATCATTTGTTGGACTTCATTTCCAACGGGTTTGATTTAGCCGCTACCTGCTTACACTTTTCTACAATAGGTACATTAACTTCTCATTGCGATGTTAATGACTATTCTTACGATAATTGGCTTTCTCCTTCTAATCGGGCTGCTCTTCTGGTGGCTTCTTAGGAAAGATGCGAAACGTGCTGCCGCTTTGGGATCGTTTGCCGAATCAAGGGGATTGACATTCACTGAAATAATTGATCCAGCAACTATTCATGAGAAATTTAGGCCACTCCCAGTTTTCGAGAAAGGAAATAGCCATATCGCTAGCAACCTGCTTAGGGGAAAAGTAGATGATTTTGAAATATGGGTGTGCGATTACATCTACTGGGATCACGTGAAGCAAGTTCATGCAGATCAGGAGATACACGTTAGTTCTTCGCAAAAACAGAGACAAACGCTCATATGCCGCCTTCTGGATCAGATAAATGTTCCCGCATTTGATATTTCCCTAAAAGTGGGAATGGGAAACCTTTCGGCCTATGGTAAAAAAGATGTGATTGAGTTCGAAGGTGATTCCGTTTTTAGCAAAAAGTACAATGTCTGCGCTGCTCCCCGATCTGACAAATCAGCAGTCAGAGATCTTATCAACGACGAATTAGCGTCCATATTTTCCAATCACAATCGACTAAGGCTCGAAGTTGGTGGAAACAAAATGGTCTTGACAAATTATAGCACAAATATCAAACCCAGTGAACTGGAAGGTTATATTAAGACCATTTTGCGTATTGGCAATTCCTTTAGATAAAAAACGAGTGGTGTCAAAGAAAAGGCTTTGTTTAGATGAGAACAAGTTAAGAATCTACCCTAAAATCCCCTAAAAGGGACTTCCGCTCTCCCCTTCAGGGGATGGGGTGTTTTTGAAATCACGAAAAAGTTTTTTCTTATTCCGTTTAAACCAACATTTTTTAGACGAATAAGAATTAGTCGGATATCAGTAATGAAAGACCACCTCAATACTTAATATCGTCCCTCCCCACAGATTTCCCAATGTAGCCGACCTTCTCTCCCATGGTATAGAATTCTCCACTTCCTGCAGTCATTCCAAAGAAATCAATGTTGTCGACAATCAGGCGACCGTTTTCATCACACACGTTTGGAAGTACGGTCGTCGCAGTTACATCCGCTATGAAGACTGTTCTCATTGGTGGAACTCGCAGCTCATGACTCACTCGGCACTCTACATGGATGGGAGCCTCCTCAACTACTGGAGCATTCACTGACTGCGCTTTTCCCTTTGTCAACCCTGACATTCCAAACTTATCGGCAACTTTTGATGAACTCATGTCAACTCGATCAAATTGCTCGATCATCGCTGCTGTTGGTACATTCAACACAAAAGACTTATGTTTCTTGATCATGCCCATCGCCACATGCTCATCCCCAACACTGATGCCAATTTGAGGCGGTTTCCCATTCACCACAAATGTCCACACTACCGATATCTCAGGGGGATTACCACCAATCCCGTTGACAGTCAAAAGGATCGCCGGCACAGGGGGAATCATTGGACCTGCTTCCTCTAGTTTTTCCCTTTGCCCCTGCATTGGTCTGTTTTTGGGTGTTGCTCCGTACATGCCAACGGGCAAAGACAGAAGAGGCAGTGCACTCATTTGCTTGATAAAAATGCGTCGGTTACTCATAATGTTTTGATTGATTTGATCAACTTATGAGATTTAAGATAAACATTACTTCCGATAATCGGACGGAGCTTGTCCAAACTGTTTTTTGAAGCTGTTGGAGAAATTAGCAAGGTCACTAAAAGCACATTCGAATGCTATTTCGGAAATGGATTTCTGCGTGCTCATGAGTAACTCAGCGGCATGGTTCAATCGCTCTTTGCGGATGTACCGGGCGGGACTCACATCAAACACCTCCTTGAAAGTCCGTTTAAATCCAGAGAGGCTCTGTCCAGCAATAGTGGCCAATTGTTCAATCGAAAGATCAGAATACAAATGTGCTTGGACCACAGATCTAAACGAGTACGCTTGCTGTGAAAATAAGCTAGATAAAATGGAATGTAGTTTATCTGATTCTTTGGTATTATCCAGCAGCAATAGCAATTCTTTGAGTTTCAACGTGATAAGCTCTTCATTGACCAGCTCAGGATTTTGAAAGTAGTAAAAAATCCCTTCGAAAAACTTCTGAAACAAATCGTCTTTTGCGATTTTGACAGAAGGTTTTGTTGGTAGTTCCCTACCTGAACTCTTAAGAAACGCCGGTAGTTCGTTCTCAAATACACGTGATAAAACATCTGGATAAAAATGTACGGCAATTACTTCGAACACCTCGTCCTTACCGTTAGAAAGTGCTTTGTTCAGATAGCTCCCACATTTCATTAAGATCGATTCATTCTCCTCCAACACAGTGGAATCAATCTCCGAAAAGGCCTCTCCGACTCCTTTTCGAATGTATAGAAAACAGGCCTCGTCAAGCATGGGGTTAGGTATTGAAAATGGCGGCTTGATTACAGCTTTCTCAAAAACCATTTTACCATACAGATCGAATGTCTTATGATCGATAATCATGGTGTATTAACTAAAAAAGGGATCATCGAAATTAACGATGCCTATTTCCAAAAGCCTAATTGTTCTTCGAAACAAATGCATGTTTTTTGCTAAACCCATTTCCTGAGTGGAATTAGTGCCATTATTATGGGAAGAAATTTTTCATTCTAAGCAAGCTCTTTCTTGATCAAGGACTCAATCCCGGCAATACCCATTCCGCCTACCATTTGAAGTGCTCCTTTTGCCGCTTCTTCATTCTCTTCAGCAACGTCGTATTCCCATGCCCAGGTAATGGTTGCCTGACCCTTTGAGGCTTCAGTAACTTGCATTTGCCCTTGTATGTTCTCCACTGGCATCAACTGCTGTTCTGGAATCAAGTAGTCCAACGTTTTAGTATCATGATCTACATTTAGGATTTCCTCCTCAAAAGTCCCCTCTTCGGTGCCGCAAGTCCGCTTATTTCCCTCTACAGAGCACGAAGTGATTGGACCAAGCCACTGCTCTACACCAGATACGGCTCCAATTATATTCCATGCTTCCATAGGACTCACTTCAATTGTTTGTGAAATTTCAAAACTTAATCTTTTCATATTCTTACAGTTATTGATTTTAGCAAATGTGAAATGACTAGCCTGCAATCCTTTTTTGCAAAAGCCCAAAGACTTGTGAAATTGGCTCAGCCAGAGGAAGTTGTAAAAGGGTGTTTGACCAGGCTACCTCGGCCATTTCGCAATATGTTCTGTCCATATTCGATCGCTGTTGTGCCTTTCACGGAGTACGCTCATAAAAAAAGAAATCAACTACCTTCTTAATTACGTTAGATCAAAATGCTGAAAACTGAACACACCTACCAATTTGATCCAGAACGATGGTTGAAAATCAGACTATGACAAAAACTTTCTCCATCCTCCTTGCCCTTCTTTTCTTCTCTTGCAAAAGCAACACGCAGGACTTAACAAAGGAACAAGCAAGTCAGGATCTGGCTGAGTTGAAAAGTGAACTTGAAAAATTTCACTCTGGCTATAACCGATATACCTCGATTGATAGCATGAACCTCCTCTTCGATCAAGTAGAAAATAATCTGGTGGACATGTCTGTTGTTGATTTCTACAAAGAGCTGGCGTTAATAGCTAGCAAAATAAGATGCGGCCACACACGGGTTTCGTTGCCAGAGCGTTCGCGAGCAGCCTTTCGAAGAACCAATGTCTTCCTTCCTTTTACTGTAAGCATCCTTGACAACAAACTCTACGTCAGGAAATCGCTCGACACTAGTTTCAAACCAGGTGATGAGATAAGTGCCATCAATGGACTGGGAATCCCAGAAATCCTCAAAACCATTTTTGATCACCATTCTTCTGACGGTTATATCACCTCAAACAAACTTCAGCTTACCTCTTACTTTTTTCATTACTATTTCCAGCTCTACCTCGCCAATGGTTCTACTTCTTACCAGGTGACTTTCGCCAGCTCAAACAAAACAGTTGATGGCAAAAGTTGGTCAGAAGTAGAGGCAATTCAAACATCTTCTCGTCCTGGTGCGGTTATGGAGTTGCAGCATCGAAATAACTACAGTTACTTGAAGATTGGCAGCTTCGGTGAATCGTCGCTGCGAAGCAATGGCTACAATTACACTCAATTTTTAGCAAAGACCTTCAAAGACCTGAAAGAACGCGAAACCAAAAACCTCATTCTCGATTTACGTGGAAACGGAGGTGGAAAGGATAGTTTTGGAGCTTTACTGGTTTCCTACCTAGTCAACGATGATTTTGGGTATTTTGAGAAAATAGAAGTGACTGATGAGTACAGTGGCTATGGTGAAGTGGTACATTCAGAAAACACAAACTTAATGACATCTCACTCAGGTCTTGCGGTCCACTCCAGTCAGAAAGACAGCTTCAGGGGCACGCTTTATCTCTTGACTGACGGATGGACGTTCTCAACTGCTGCTGACGTTGTATCCGTTTTGGACAATACAAATCGAGCCTACATTGTTGGGAAAGAAACTGGTGGTGGTCGCTTTGGAAACACCAGCGGAGCATCAAAAACACTGACCCTTCCCAATTCTCAGATCCGATTCAATATTCCCCTGTGGAAATACACCACTGCCTTGCGTGATAAGGTTGATACGGGTCGTGGCGTTGTTCCAAATGCGCAGATTTCGCCATCAATTCAGGAGCTCCTTAGCGGAGTCGATGTCCAGCTCAACTATTGCATCGATCTAATTGCGAGCAATTAAGCGGTAGACATAGACAGATAGATTTTATAGATTTGAGATAGCGCAACTCGGCCACCCAACTATGAAAAGAAGATCTTTTGTCAAAAAAACCACACTCTCCTCTATTGCCAGTCTCATTGGTGTGCCGATTATATTTGGTGCGAAGATGCCAGAAAACTATCTTCCTGTGGCTCTGCAGGAAGCTGATCCTTACAAGCTATTTGGCTTGAACCAGGAAATGGTGGTTCTAAACGATCGCCCTTGGAATATTGAAGCAAAAGCACATCTGCTCGACGAAAAAATTACCTCCTCTGAAAACATGTTTATCCGAAACAATGGGGTAATTCCAAAAAATATCGATGTTGGGAGTTGGGCTCTCACATTCGACGGAGAGTCTGTGCGAGAAGTCAAAACGTATTCACTAAATGACTTGAAGACAAAATTTCAACAGTATACCTATCAGGTTACGCTAGAATGTGGGGGGAATGGTCGCAGTGAATTTGACCCTCCAGCAAAGGGAAATCAATGGACCATTGGAGCTGTGTCCTGTGCAACCTGGACAGGAGTACGCCTTCGCGATGTATTGAATGACGTAGGTATCAAAAGTGACGCTGTTTACATTGGATATCACGCAGCAGATACACATCTGAGTGGGGACGCCGCTAAAGAGCCAATTTCAAGAGGAGTCCCAATGGAAAAAGCGCTTCAGGACGAAACGCTTCTTGCCTTTCAAATGAACGGAGAAGACATCCCGCTTGCACACGGGTTTCCACTCCGCTTGATTGCAGGAGGGTGGCCGGCCTCTGCCTCCGGGAAATGGATAAACAGAATCAGTGTTAGAAACCAAGTCCATGATGGGACAAAAATGACAGGCACGGCCTATCGAGTTCCATGCGATCCAGTGGCTCCTGGAGAAATTGTGAAAGACGAAGACATGTGTATCATCGAATCGATGCCTGTTAAGTCCTTGATCACGTACCCAAAAACTGGAGCTGTGCTTGAGGAGGGGAAAAAACTAACTATAAGAGGACATGCGTGGGCAGGTGAACTAGAAGTGAAAAGTATCGACTATTCCATCGATTTTGGGTCTAGCTGGAATTCGGCAATATTGGAAGCGCCTACCAATCGACTGGCCTGGCAACATTTTTCGGCCAGCATTTCATTCCCCCAAAAAGGGTATTACGAAATTTGGGCCAGAGCAACGGATTCGAAAGGTCTGAGTCAGCCGATGCTGCTACCAGGATGGAATCCAAAAGGCTATCTCAACAATGCCTGTCATCGAATTGCAATCAAGGTTGAAGGATGAGTACCCGTATGATCGTGTTACTCTAAATCATTCAGGTAAAATATGCGCGATTTTCAGTTCTAGCCTTGTTTTGGTAGCTCACGCTGTTGATTCAAATTTATCAAACGGTACTTCATCGTACTGGTCAATGAGGTTGGAATCAATCGTTGTATACCCTTCAGAATCGGTAAAATATGGTCGCACGAATTTTCCACCCCACACTATTTCTTCGAACACATAGGAATACCTGGAATTTACTTCCTGGCTAAATGTATCGTCGTATCCTTTGATAAGGATCATTAATTCCATATTTGACCGACTCATCATCTCCTTTGAGAGATTACACAAAGGGCTGGCTTTATCAATGGCGTGCACCAAAGTCCAATTGAGCGGAAAGAACAGTAACCTCTTTGATTCCAACTTCAAGTTAAAGTACTCTCCTTGATAGGATGATTCTGTGGAAGGATCAGAGTATATCAGCATCACTTTGGCCTCAAGTTCAATTACTTGACTCTTGCTTTGATTGGCTATTCTAAACTGGAGACTCCAACCATCTTTGTAGGGTGCGATCAATGCATTTTTACTGTATTGAAAATGAGCTACAGGTCGCGAAAACCTACCATAAAGTAGTCCCGTAACAATTGAAAAGGACATTAAACCAATCATAGCTTCGAAGGAAGCTATGAGACTGGTTAGGTTTCCACTTGGTGCGAGAGATCCGTATCCAACCGTTGTAAAGGTTTGAAAACTGAAGAAGAAGGACTGAATAAAAGCATCTAAATTACTATCACCAACTACTCCAGATAGTTGGTCTGTCCCTATGAGCATATAAATTGTTGCAAACAACAGGTTAGTAGACATTAAAAATAGCAGGATTAGCATTAGAAAACTGGACCAGGACATTTTCAGAAGGTCCAAATAGGTGTTTTTGAAACTATACCCAAAACCTTGTCGCTTGATATTGAAAGAACCGTCTTTGTTGACTGAACGCTTCGGTTTTCCCGCAGATTCTTGTTTCCAGTCTGAATCCTGAAATTGATTTTTATCCTTCATAAAGTAGTAATGAACATTAGTTTTTTCAAGAACAATTTTAATCTGCCATTTTCCTAAATAATGCAATGCCCGAACGTGTCCCAGAATACATCTGAGGATACTTTACAGCACGTGCTTCTCTTGTACAATCAAGAAACCCAACGTGATGTGTGGGTTCTAAGTCCGAGCTATCTCAAATCTTCGTTGCGCAACAATTCTGCTTGTAATAGATTTGACGAGCATAGAGTAGGTGGGCAACCGAGCATTTACTATAAAAACATTAAGGTAGAATAATGAGTGAACAGGACGAAATCAGAAAAGTAATTCGAACAATTTCCAGACTCACGTACCTGCTATTGACAGTGACTGGATTGGTTGTCGTACTTCTTGTCTACTATGCTATCGATCCAAAAATACCAGCATTAACCCTCTCTACCGAATCGACCACTGCGTCTTTGCTTTCTGAAAATTCAGATAAAATCGAAGACGGCATTCATCTGCGGACTGGGCTTATTGAAGCCGAAGGCTTATTGGCAGTGGTGAACAACTGCACAAATTGCCATTCCGCAAAATTGGTTATCCAAAACAGGATGAACAAAGAGCGCTGGATTTCGACCATCCGATGGATGCAGCGAACGCAAAATTTGTGGCAATTAGGAGATCAGGAAGATATTATCATTGACTACCTCGTCGCTAATTATCCGCCTCAGAAAAAAGGAAGACGCCAGGCGTTAAATGAAATCGAGTGGTATGCATTGGAAAACTAGTATCTGGCTATTGCTTGTGGTTGCTTGTACCCAAAGGCAAGAGTCAGAAAAAGAAACAGCGCCTCAAGCAGACATTGGCAAATACCACAGCACCAGGCATCTTATCGAAGTAGAAGAACTGAAAGCTCAACTAGGTAAGCCGGGCCTCAAAGTCATTGACTTCAGAAAAAAAGAGAATATTGATTCTCAACATATTTCTGGAGCCATAAATCTCTGGAGATCTGATATGGAGAGCAATAAATATCCATACGGTGGGATGACGGCTGAAAAGTCTAATATTGAAACCCTATTAGGAAGGCACGGGATTCAAAGTGACGATAACTTAGTCGTTTACGATGGCGTGGGGTCCTGCGATGCAGCTCGATTTTGGTGGGTCATGAAAAGCCTTGGTCACGACAAGGTGAAAATTCTAAACGGTGGGCTCAATGCCTGGAAGAAAATCAATGGTCCCATGGACTCCTCAAAACCGATCTTTATTCCGACGAATTTTCGATTCAATTCTTCCCCCCAATCCACCTCGATCACAGATGAAGCATTGTTATCTAACATTACATCTACTTCAAATTTTCTTCTTCTCGACACACGGAGCACAGATGAGTATTCAGGAAAGAGGCAAAAAAAGGGTGCAACATCGGGAGGTAGAATACCTGGTGCCATTCAGGTAGAATGGGTGGAAAATGTCAACTTTGATGAGACTGGAAAGTTTAAGCCCTACGAGCAACTTGGTACTATTTACGACTCTTTGATTCTGTCTCAAGACCAAGAGATTGTCACATACTGCCAAACGGGTGTTAGATCCTCATTGACCTACTTTGTACTAACGGAACTACTCGGATACGAAAATGTCAAAAACTACGATGGCAGCTGGTCCGAATGGAGCTACAAGGAGTTTCCCAAAATTCAAGACAGCGTGACAGTGGTAATGGAGTAGCTACACGGCAACATTGAAGAGCGAGTAATCCTAACGCTTCGAATAGACAGTTATCCAGGTATCACCATTATCGACGGGATTTCGACGGGAATGAACATATTGTCATTTCCTAATTAGGGTAATTACGATACTTGTTGTATTAGAGATATGAAAAAAATAACATACTTGTTATGTTTTTTGCTCTTTATTCTTGTTTCATGCTCTGAGGAAGCAGATCCATGTAATCCAGGAGCTATAGTACACAAATTTCCAGATTCAACGAATGGTTCAATGCATTTTGATGCTGACCTGAACTTTTTTTATATCCGCTATTCCGTACCTGGAACTATCGACTCTTCTTATGTAGGTTACTTGTGTGATTCTAGGACTGATTTTGAAGATGGGATTGTCGTTGTGTTTTCAGGTAATTTCAGAGAAACCTCAATTGAACCACTTACACGAACTGGTGGTAGCGAGATTTTCAGCCTTGAACTTGACAGTTTGATACTGATGTGAAATAAAAAGGACTAGCCCTAACTAATCCTTCACAAACTTAAAGGCCACTGAGATGATATTGGCATTGAGACCTGAATCTCTTTTGTAGGTATTGTACTTCAAATCAATACTTTTCAGTCCGAACTTGAATACTCTCCGTTCGGTGAATATGTCCGTATAGGTAATCCCGAATCCAAATTGATTTGCACTATAATCAGATAAATCGTAATCAGATGTATAGAATTCTTCTGTAGAAAGATGCTGCTCATAGCCCGCAAAATAATCTGCTGCCGTTTGGTCATAATAACGATACGATGGATAGACAGTGAACTTATCCAAAAGCTTAATCGGCAGCTCAACATTTACCGTATTTGACGAAATACCCCAGTCATCAGTATAATATCGATAGTATGTCCTGAGTACAAATGTTTGATTGATATAATAATTCAACCGACCACCTACAGCCACCTTAAACCTAGTGTCTGGCAACCTTTCGATATCGTCAGCTAAATGAAAATTTTGAATAAATGAATCTTCAACGTCACCAAAATATACTCGCTGAAAAGGTGTGGATAGCAATCCCTCTTGTTGCACAAAATCTAACGCTAGTGAACCCTGCATTTTTTTTGTGAGTATTTGAGAGAATCCAAACCCCACTGAATAAGAATTTCGGCCTTCGCTGCCAATTGGAGTAAACGCTGGATTGTATGCGGTATTTCCTGTGATAGTAAACTGAGTTATGTCAAAATCATCATCCTCATCAGGACCAGGTGCACTTAATTCAACGGGGTACAACAAGGTCCAACTGTCAAGGTAGATGTTGGCATTTACACTTAGTTCTGTGTTCTTTTCGTTGAAGAGTTTAGTATAACCACCGCCTACTCCAAAAGAGAAATAATCGTATTCTTTTGATAAAGATAATTTTGCACTCCAGATTTCATTTCTGTCATCTGAGCTATGGCTATAAGAGCCGGTAATATTTTTCCAGGAATCACTGGTTGACTCTCCTGAACTTGCCACAAAAGCATCCCCTGCTCCATCACCATCCCATGGATTTATATTACTAGTTGACGCTGATGTATATGCTGAAATTCCAGCATCGATAGACAATATATCATCATCGTTGAGCGGGATAGAAATTACATAGGTTGCGGTAAAGTCCGTCAGCTCCTCGTTGCCTCTTCCCCCACTAACCGCAGCGTTGTTTCCATCCTGAGAATAATAGCTGCTTAAGAAATCTACTTCAGTATACTCTAACACTCGTTTCTTATACACCTGTGTGGTGTCCTGCCCATATCCTGCAAATACGAAAAACAATAGTGAGGCTGCTACTAACTTATTCATATTCATATTTATCTCAATTGCAACCACAACCACCTCCTGTTTTGCCACCGTTTGCTCCTACTGCAGCTTCACGATACGACTGAAATGTCAACAGATTTCGTTCACCTTTTCTACTGGCCAAAATCATGTCCGGGTCGTTGATATTAACTTTCTCGTATTCCTTTACCACCACGCAGGAGCTCATAAATACAAGGATCGAGAAAGGAAGCAGTATTTTCTTTTTCATAGTTTTTCTATTTCAATGTTTTTGGAAGTGAAGATATTGCCTTGATCGTCTATCACCACACACTCAATTCCTGGCAGTTGATCAATCCTGTCAATCCCAACATCTTTGCCCATCACAAAGACCGAAGTTGCCAGGGCATCTGCAATTTCCGCCTTAGGTGCGAACACCGTAGCACTTAGAATTCCGCTTGAGGGATAGCCACTTCGTGGATCAATGATGTGACTGTATTTTTTTTCATTTATGATAACGTATTTCTCATAGTTTCCAGAGGTGACTACCGCTCCCCTAGATATCGGTAACAGACCATAGGCTTTTGATTTATCCAAGGGATTTGTAATCGCAACTTTCCATTCCTCTCCATTTGGCCGCTTGCCCCAGGTGTTCATATCGCCAGAGGCATTAATTATCCCTGCAGTCACACCTTCTTTGATCAACAACTCTTTTGCTTTGTCGGCTGCATAGCCTTTGCCAATAGCTCCAAAACCTATTTTCATCCCTTTCTTTTTTAAAAAAACGGTACTCTCTTCTTTATTCAGGATAATATTTTCAAACCCAACATTGGCTACCGAAGCTTGCACAATTGCTTCTGCTGGCATCTCCTTCATACTACCGTCAAATTTCCAAATTCGATCCATCGATGCATAACTGATATCAAATGCTCCATCTGTCAATTTTGAAATCCCTATTGATCGTTCAATTAGCTTGAATAATTCCTTATCAACAGTAACAGGTGCTATACCTGCATTAGCATTAATTGTAGAGGTCTGAGAGTTCTCATCCCATGATGAGATCAGTTTTTCTATTCTTGAAATTTCGCTTACGGCCAGATCTATATAATTTTTCGCCTGAGTAGAATCGTCTGCTACAACCGTGATATCAAATCCGCTACCCATCAGCTTCATCATTCGCTTATAGGGTTGCTGTGCCATCATACAGGTGGCGAAAAGTAGTAAAAAAAGAGGGGCTAGGGTCCTCAACAAAAGGTTATGATTTAAACGACTCTAAATGCTCAATATATGCGGCTGGTTTCATCTTTTTGTATCCTGTTGTGCCCAAGACTTTCCCATTATTATCAAGGATTACCACGTACGGAAAATATCCGCTTTGATTGTATGTTTCGGCGAGCATTTTGTTTTGCTCTTGTTGCTTTGCTTCCAAGGCATTTTGCTTCTTTCTTGGAAAATCTGCCTGTAACATTACATAGTTCTCTTCCGCATACCTCTTAAATTCTTCGGTACTCCAGACTTCTCTTTCCAACCTGATACACGGAGCACACCAATCAGAACCCTGAAAAACCAGGATGATCTTTTTGTCCCCTTTTGATGCTAAATCCTTTGCTTCAGCAAAATCTGTGTGCCAATCTTGAGCAAAAAGAGAAATTGCAAGCGATAGGAATAGTAAGTTTAAAATGTTCCTTTTCATACTACTTATTTTACTGGTAAACGTCAAGATTTCGCGATTCGTTCTTACAAATGATTTATTCGATGAACACCAATAACAAAGCGCAAAAATGCCGTATCAATGACACTTTTGATGTACTGAACATTACATCAGCCGCATCTTCTTCAGGTTAGTTTATTTTGCAATTTCACTTAACTTTCTTCTGTACTGATTTAGTAGAAAATATTCATCTTCCAACTGAAGTGGAAATGCTAGAATCTTATAATAGGGCAGAATAAGGCTAGCCTAACCGTAGGATAGATAAGCCAACGCATTGCTTTCTTACTTTAAAACAGGTCCATCGTAATCAAAATTCCATTCAACCCTATCAACAAGCATAGGGGGGAATAAAGCCGAGTGTCACGAGACGCAAAATCTGTACTCGTTACTTTTTTAAAGAATCCGATGTATTTGAAATCTCCCATGGCCCGTAATAGAAAAACGATTGGGATTAACCATCCGACAGCCGACACAACCAGCTGCGGTAGATCAATAAAAACAATCTCCGCTTTGACCATATAAAACATAGAAAAGAGAAATAGCCCTACGCCAACAATCATACTATCGCGACTCTTTGGGTTCAACACACGCTTGCCTTCCTCATTCGTGGGGAGTGATTTGTCAAAGCCCCAATCTCCACCAAAACCCCAGTTTAAGTGAATGAGTGATAGGAGGGCAAAAACTAAGCTCTGTACCCAAGCCATTGCGATTAGCATCATATATGAAAACTTTTGCCCAATTTCATAGTATACTAGTACAAATCCCAACCTATGATTAAGAATTTCATCCTATCCTCCTGGAGGAGCCTTGTTAAAAAAATTGGCTTTACCACAATCAACATTTTAGGGCTTGCGATCGGTATGACTACCTGTCTACTCATCTACCTGTACGTAGACTACGAGACAAAGTACGATAGTTTTCAAGACGAGAACGTCTACCGCATGTGGATCAATAGAATCTATCCAGAGCGGGAAGTAAACTATCCGTTGTCGCCTCACTCCTTTGGTCCACAATTGGTGGTGGATTTTCCAGAAGTAATTGGGCAAGGAAGATGCTTCCGTCCTTTTAACCCAACAACAGTCCAAGTTGGTGATGACTACTACCTGGAGGATAAAATCGTCTATGCCGACTCAACATTTCTAACCGTGGTAAATATTCCGCTGAAGTCAGGGAATTCTAAAACAGCATTGTATGATGCCAACTCAGTCATTCTATCCGAAACAATTGGTAAGAAATTATTCGGAGATCTAGATCCCATGGGCCAAAGTGTAGAGTTCAATGGAACTTCACAAAAAGTTACTGGTATCGCTTACGATTACCCTGAAAATTCTCACTTTGGCTTTGATTACATTACTCCACTCCATCAGTTTCCCTTTTTTAGTCAACCCAATTGGGTGGGTTTTTCGACGATGACATACCTGAAGCTACAAGAAGGCACAAATCCCAATCAGGTTGTGGATAAATTTCCTGCTTTTGTGAAGCAATATGCAGAGGGTCAAATACAGCAGCGAAATGGGATCTCGTACGACGAGTATGTGGCTGCTGGCAATGGGTACAATTATCAACTACATCACATTAAAGACATTCATTTACATTCCAATCTGGAAAATGAAATGAAGGCAAATGGGAACATAAGCTATGTCTATATTTTTTCAATCATTGCGATTTTCATCTTGGTTATAGCTTGCATCAACTTCATGAATTTATCGACAGCCCGTTCCACCGAACGAGGAAAGGAAGTAGGGATACGTAAAGTGCTTGGATCAAGGAAGGGACATTTAATAGGTCAATTTCTTACAGAGTCTATCTTGATCACCCTTATCAGCGCATCACTCGCTCTCTTGGTGGCCTCCCTTGTTCTACCCGCATTTAACGAACTGGCAGATCGACCTTTGAGTATTCTTCAAATAGCTGCTCCGCTCCCAGTGGTTACTATTATTGGCATTATCATCATAGTTGGATTACTTGCGGGGCTTTATCCAGCATTTTTCATTGCCTCATTTGCTCCACTAACCGTCCTTAAGGGGGCTCTCAAAACCAAAGGCGGAACTGGTCTTCGAAATGGACTGGTGATCGCTCAATTTGCTATCTCAATAACACTGATTAGTGCAACACTGATTGTCTTTCAGCAGATGGATTTCATGCTAAGCAAGCCGCTTGGATTTGATCAAGACAATGTGATAGTCATTGAAAATGTTGGCGATTTGAATCCTGGTCCAGGTCTCGATTACAATCGGTTTGAAACATTCAAAAATGAGATAAATTCGATTCCGCAGGTCAAAGTCAGTTCATATACCTCTAATATGCCAGGTGACCTCACTGGCGATTTTGCAGCAAGTGTACCTGGCACAGGAGAGAAGGAAAGCATGGTCATGCGCCAAATGATCTTCGACGACGAAATACCCGAAGTGTTGGGAATGGAACTGATCGAAGGCAGGTTCTTTTCAAAAGAGTTTGATGATTCACTTTCTATGGTTCTCAATGAGTCAGCAGTTGGCAAACTAGGGCTTGATGATCCGGTTGGTAAAAAGATACTCCAAATCGGCACAGGAGTAGACCCCATCGAATTTACAATTGTTGGGGTGATTAGAGATTTTCACTTTCAATCTCTTCATGTTGATCTAAAGCCAGCAGCTTTCACAAGCGTAGAAGGACCAAATGCTTTTCTTTCTAAACTGGTCATAAAAATTGATCAGCAAAACACCAAGGAGTCGTTGGATCAGATTGAGGCCAAATGGCATGAATTTGTTCCAGGATCTCCTTTCAAATCCTATTTTCTAGATACAGATATGGAAGAATTTTACTCTGCGGAGAGAGCAACGAGTAAAATTTTTAGCATTTTCACAATCCTAGCAATTGTGATAGCCTGCATTGGTCTCCTCGGTCTTTCAGCATTCATCATCAATCAACGAATAAAAGAGATCGGTGTACGAAAAGTTTTGGGAGCATCGATTCCTCAGATCATTGTACTTCTTTCGACGGGTTTTGTGAAACTCATTGGCATTGCAGCGCTCATCGCAATTCCTGCTTCCTATTTTTGGATGAGCGAATGGATGAATGGTTTTGCTTACACTGCGGGTATCAATTGGATGGTGTTCCTTTATGCAGCCATCGCAGCTCTAGTAATTGGTGTAGGTGTGGTTAGTTTTCAAGCTGTGAAGGCCGCTCTCGCTAATCCTGTAGACAGTTTAAAAGATGAGTAATCGTTAGGATATTCTCCAATTCACTCAGCTTTTCAATGTGAAGTAAAAGGTCGTGCCAACCCCCACTTCAGATTCGGGCCAGATCTTTCCGCCATGAAGTTCTACCACTTTTTTGCAGATAGAAAGTCCAATGCCCATGCCTTCGTATTTATCTCTTTGGTGTAACTGGGCAAATATCTGAAAGACTTTTTCAAAACTATTTTCATTGATTCCAATGCCATTGTCCTTCACGGTGAAGAGCCATGACTTTTCATCCTGACGTTCCGCTGAAATCGTAATTTCAGGAGTCTCATCAGGCTTTCTGTACTTTAGAGCATTGCTAATCAAGTTTTGAAAGACTCGCTTCATATCTTTCGCATTAACATTGAGCGTAGGCAAGTTCTCTACTTTGATTCTTGCTCCTGAGGACTCAATAGAAGCGTGCAGTTCTTGAATAACAATATTTGCCAGATTGTCCAGATCCGTCACATCACGATATCTTTCTCTTCCTATTTTTAAAAAATCTGACAAACCTAAGATCAACTCCTTCATGCGATCAGCGGCCTGGATGGAGTAGGTCATAAATCGATTCGCCTTCTCATCCATTTTATCACCATAATCTTGCTGAAGCATGCTCACACATCCTATCACCGTATTCATAGGTTCTTGCAGGTCGTGCGAGGTGGCATAGTTAAATTGCTGAAGCTCATGATTCTGGCCCTTCATCTCCTGAATTTTTTCCTCAAGCCCTTCATTGACCTCTTGTAAATTCTTTAGCGTCTTCGACCCGGTTGTCACCACGATGAAAACGAAGACCGCACCAAAAAAGAAAATGACACCCGTAAGTAGAGGCAGGATGTCTTTATAGCCCATAAATACAATCAGCATGACTGTCAAATAGCCAAGGAAGAAGAAAGTCATAAGCAGATACAGATTGCGCCAGCTACTGCGCGTCTTCTTCAAAGTAAGAAACTTGAAAATCTTGTGGGTTCGTGAAATCGCCAACAGCAAAATAATCGCTCCTCCAAGGATTAGCCCGACTGTCAATAACGTGAAGTTTTCCATAGCTTACTACGTAGTAAGGCAAATTTGCGGAAAACCAATGGGATTTAGCTAAAAAACTTACCTATTAGAAGTAGGCAAAAAATTTGATCTGGCTAGATGCTGAACAACTACAATTCCTTTTTCTTCGAAACCATAGCAACCATTTTTTGCAAGGTTCCCTTTTCATGTGCCAAAATCAACATACAGACGATATAAAATGCGATAGAAACGCCGTCCTCCATTCCCATCCCGTAGACTAGTCTGGTAAGAAACGCACCAATCATTACGACAGCAAGGGTTACTGCCCCATAGCCATTTACTTTTGAAATAAGGATAAGTAGCGCACCTGCCACTTCAAGGAACCCGATGAAGAACATAAACCATGTTGGATAGCCCCATCGCTCGAACGCTCCAGACCAAAACCCCTCTGCATCAAATTTTTTCCATCCCTGCATTCCAAACAACAAGGTATAGTACAGACTGAAAAGCCAAAACAGGATGTCTTTTAATGTTGGTTTAGTCATGATCTTGAAAGTTGTCAGTTATCAGTAAAATAGTAGTCAGTAGCCAGCAAACTAATTTACTGACTGGCGAACCAGTTTCCTTGAATGCTCTGTAAGCTTACGCAATTGGTCTTTGACTTGATGGGGACTACTTAGCGAATTGGGATGGAAGTAACCTTAGGTGGGATGAGTTGGATCAGGCTTGGAGCAGTCGCTTCACATTTGCGTAAAAGCTCCGACTAGATGTTAAGACTTTCTGGTTTTTAAGTGTAATTAAGTATTCCCCTCTTCTCCAATGCTTGAGGGTCTTGATCATTGCTTTGTTGACAATATATGATCGATGGATCCTGAAGAAAGTCTCAGGATTAAGTTCGCTTGCGATCGTACCCATGGAATTTCTTAACCTGTATTTCTCGGATTCGCTGTGAACATCGATATAGTTCTTATTCGATTCCAGCCAGTAAATAGACTCAATTGGAAGTGGTACTAACCCGTGCTCGTTAGAAACCGTAATTGTTTTAGAATCTCTTGGGTTGACACCAATCAATCGGATTGCCACAATGGCAATCCAATACAGCAAGATTTCTTTGAAAGTGGAAGCAGGTATTACCCAAACGACTGACATAAGAACTTCCAGGATCGGGGTATCAATTAAACCCAGGTAAGACTTGATTGTAAAATCCAGACTCAACGCAAGGATTTTTAGTCCCACCACCGCTACCACAGAAATGATCAAGTGTGCAACCACAGACCTGGCAATCCTGCTGGTGTTTAATGGGAATTTGTCATAGATCATAAAAATAACTGGCGTAAAACCAGTCCAGAGCAACGCTGGAATCCAATGAAAGAAGGACATTTCAAACGCCGACAAGAGGGTTATTTCATCTCGAAAATGCCGCATGTACAGCAGAGAGCTAAGAAAACTAAAGAAAGCGATCGTCCACCAAAGAATGATGAGGTATTTCCTGAGCTGCTTTCGGGTTATCCTTTTTGAGTAAATGGAATTCACGGTTAGTAAATCTACTTACCAAACGTATTTAAGAAAGAAAGTTTACTTTAACCCTAAATTTCGAACTCAAACAGACATATCGTAGGCTTCTTGTAGCCATCCGATTAGCTCTGAATCAACTTGTTTAACATCCGTCAACTGAACTCGGTGCGTACACATCGCTCCAAAGGGTCCAGAATCACCGAGCCTATCGGTTGTCGGTTTTCCTTTTAGTTTTAAACCCAAATCAATTCGAGTTTTAGTTGCTGGCTTGATCAGAGCGAATTGTCGCTTCCTGATCAGACTCAGACTGTCTTTCTTCGGGGTTTTGATGATATCAGAACCAAACTTTTCTATCTCTGTCACAAGTAATTCAAAGATGGGTTTTAGCTCTTCCTTTCCCTTGTACTGATTAACCAAAAGCTCATCACCATCCTGTGATGCAGCGTCAGACTTTTTCGATTTATGAGCAACGAAGTTGGCAAATCCATGGGTGAAACCATGCTCCGCCTTCAGATGATCCATGATCGCTTTGTGTTTGTCCATTCCTGTTTTTCGAACCACTTCGACCCAATGCTCCAACGATTTACCTGTCCTTTCCAATAATCCTTTTTCCATAGCACTTAATTTACCAACTACCTAAAATTAGGCCCATTAGCGTCAATGAAACAACACAATAACCAGCGTTGATCAAATATGCTTTGAGCGATTGCATTTCAAATAAATAGAGAATTCCCAAAAAGGTTGCCACCCATCCAAGCCCAGCGAAAAAACCCGCCAATGTTCCAAACATGATATCTGCTTCTGCTCCAATAAACATTTCTAGAATTAGGGAGGCGACAAAAGCGAGAATTAGTGATAATCCAAACGTTTTAGGCACGCTGCGCTTCTTTAAATCTTCCTCGGTAAAATTAAAAGCGGCCATCCAGGCTCTGCCAAACAATGGACCATACCAGATCCCTCCAACAAGAAAGGATGAGATGGCGGCCACCAGTACCGAAAGCCAGTTGATATCTGTGAGTGCTGTTGTTAAATCCATATTCGTTTTTTTGTTATGGATGCAAGCTTAGCTCGCCGTGTTTTTCTGAGATAGTAAAAAATTAACCTTCCCTGTCAAGTGGGAAAAAATTTTCATCCTGATCAAAATCTTGCTTGATAAACTCTTGAGGGTTAAACCCCGAGAAATGTTTGAACTCTTTAATGAAATATGACTGATCCGTAAATCCGCACTCGTAGGCAATTTTTGCCCAGGAAACCTTTTCCTCCTGCTTAACCTTTTGAAGAATTTCATTGAAACGTAAAATACGCTGCGAGTACTTCGGTGTGAGCCCAACATATTTCTTGAACTGATCGATCAAGTGTTTTTGGGTATTCGGATATTCCTCCGCTGTTTCGAGATAACATGCGGTCGGGTCAATTTGCATCTGCTCATAAAATGAGACAAGATCCGCAGGGGGAGTGGCTTCCTCCTTGAATCGTTTTTTCAACCAATTTTCTGCAACTAAAAATTTATCAACCGAAGTGGTTTTTTCGAAAAGGAATTCTCTTAGAACAAGAACCTCGTTTCCTAGAACCTCTTCTGCTGGTAGTACCTTCTCATTTAGATTCTCAAGTGATTCGCCCAAGAAGGGATATGCTCCGAAAGGCTTGAACTGAATGACAAACATTTCCGAATCATGGTGTGCGGAGATAGAAATGTAATTTCGGTGAACACCTGAAATCCACACCTTTGTGAATGTCCCATTTGCCTCCAACGTTTCGTTGTCGAACGTATTTCTCGTCATACCATCCAATTCGAAAATAAGGAAGACATGACCAGTCGGAACAACACGTTCGATGGAGTGATCAGGAATCAAGCCTTTAAAGTGAAAAACTGATTCTACGAAAGCATCCAGGGGCTCTGGTAATTGATGAGTTTCGAAGAGCATAATGGGAAGATGGTAAATCTATTTCAACTTTGGTTCTAGTAACTCAAAAAATCGCTCCTTTTCATCCACATGAAAGGCGATTCTTCGAAAGGATTTTTTCATTCCATAGAAACCACTAAGTATATGATCACCCTTGAGTTCCAAAATAACGTTGTGTCCATCCATCGCACCAAGAGGGGATAGTTGGCTGCTAGACTTTTCCTTTTCGAACGATTTGCCGCTGAGCTGAACAGAGCTAATTCGCACGAACGGCATCACTGTCTCCGATAAAAGACCGTACTTCAGAAACAAGCTCTTTTCTCCCACTTCAATTGGTCTTCTACTGATGGATTTCAGAATTGCAAAAAATTGAAAGCCTGCATAGATACTGAGACCACTTGCAATCCATGCTGCCATGACACTTCTTCCCTGGAGTAACAGATGAATCACTGATGTTTCTATCAGAATAACGAATATGAATACTCCCAGCAGGATTGGAATAGAACTCTCTTTGTGATAACTGAATTCGCTTGCATCAAGCTTTCTTTTCCGCCATGCAAAGAAGCTATAGTAAATAACAGAAATTTCCATGGCAAAAACCGCAGCCACCTTTGTCGGTAGTATTTCCAAACATGCTCTCTTGAGAACTGAATAAAAACCTGGTTCTTCCTTTTTGGTCATAGCTTATCAGGTTTGATATCCAATTGGTTAGTGACCAAAATCCGAAGTTACTTACACTAATCCCATACAAATTTCCAACTACCATCAGCCTGTCGTTTCCACACTGAATGAAAAGAGCCTGTGCTCGTAATTATTGTGCCTGTGGAATCGGGATAACTGAATTCAAATCCACCATAGGTATAAGCCAAATCGCCAGAGCTACTGACCTCGATAAAATCAGGTTTCCACGTCAGTTTTTCATCGGGATCACTGTTATTTTCATACCATTCTGCAATTGCAATTCTTCCCTTTATCAGTTTTCCCCCTCGCTTTATTACTGCCTCCTCAGCAGCAAAGGCGGCAAAAGCCTCAGCCACTCCCTTTTCAGCGGCCATATCATTGAAATTTTTTTCGGCTTGCATTATTTCCGCTTTGAGTGTTCCGATATCGACTTTGGGCGTGGTGGTGCTGCAAGCTACCAGCAATGCAAAAAGAGGAAGTGCTTTAATTTTCATAGTTTCAGGTTAGTCGTTTGGAAATTGGGCATGTGTCTTGATCTTACGTATCTGTGTCAAATGTCTGTCCGTATGGGCAATTCCAGTCAACAGCAATTGATGAAGATCCCGTACTTCGCCAATTTTTACTTCAGAGATAGTCTTCTCATACATGGGGGCACGGAAGGTGAACTGTTTCCGTAGGTCTGCATCCGTTTTTTCAACATACTCAGTCAGTTTACCTCTTGCGGTATAGAATGCCTCTTCGGCAGCTTCTTTTGTTGAAAACTTGCCCTTGGGCTGCAAAAACCAGTTTGCCTGCCCTTTAATGGAATCAGTGGCATATTTCGTGAAATGCCCATCTTGTCCTTTGGTGATTGTCCTATACTCCAAATACTGCGGGCTATTCGCTATCACTGCGATTTCCCGATAGTGCAATTGGTTTTGCATCTCCAAATGTTCTACAATTTCACCGATATTCCACCGATCTGTTTCCTCACGAAAATACCATTGTGACTGTGTGAGGCCTTCAATTTCACTTCGGAGTTCACCGGTAGTTCTGTTCAGTTCTGAGAGGATCAACTGACGTTCCTGTTCTGTCCACCATCGACCGACCTCTATCTCACTCTGTGGCTGATTTGAGCAAGCAAACAACAGTGGCATAAACCACAAACAAATTTTTCTTGATGCTAAATTCCCCATATGTCGTTATAAAGCTACATCGGAGTTTGAACTAATGGAAGTTTAGTCTAATTTCCTAGAACCACAACAATCTGATTATGAAGTATCCCATTGCATGTCTATTTCTACTTTTCTGCACACTTGTTCAAGGACAGGATGATAGCAAGATGACGAATGTCAAAATGTGGAAAATTCTTCATGAAGATATCGAGGATGTGCAGGGTCAAATGGGAAACTGGCAATTTATGATGAGACAACGCCCTGTGATGATCGTTACAGACGTGGGAGCAAATCGAATGAGAATAATGAGTCCGATCGTCGAGGAGACCGAACTGAAAGAAGAGCACTATAAAATATTGCTTGAGGCAAATTTTGATCGAGCCCTTGACTCGAAGTATGCCATCTACAATGCAATCGTTTGGGCTGTTTTTACCCATCCGCTAGAAGAACTAACTACACCTCAATTCAAAGATGCGTTAGATCAAGTGGTTACGCTTTCCGAAAACTTCGGCGGTAGTTACACAAGTACCGACATGGTCTTTGGGGGAAATTAAGGACTAGATAGGGGAAATCAAGGCACTTAATGTTCAATTAGTGTCACTTGATGAGAACATTTAAGCACATCATAATTTGCCTGGCACTTTGCACTTTTGCCTCTTGTAAGAGCAGTTTTGAAGGTGTAGATGAAAATCTTCCCTTCATTGATCCCGCCTTTGCAACTTTTGTTGATCAGTTTTATAGAATAGCTGATGAAAGAGGCTACAACCTACCTTCCAAAGAAAGCCTAAACATAAGTTTTGTCCCAGACCTCGGAGAATTTTGTGAAGAAGGCACTATATTCACCGTGCTGCTGCCTCCATTGGAATAGAATCGCTAATCTTTCACTCGTGCGAACCGCAAAGCCTTAATCATAAGTGGTGGGTGTGGTTGCGAATGTTTTCGTTTTGCCACGTTTAGACAAATTCCCAGCTTCTCAATGATTGGTATCTTGTAAACCTCAATCAATTCGATCAATGTTCCATCTGGGTCTTCAGTGTAGGTGCAATGCACCTTGGTGTTGTCACCCATGCTAAGGACATTCTTTGTGTCACATGTGAACCCATATCCAGCCGCATCCAACACCTTTCCAATGGCTTCCATATTCCTCACATCAAAACCTAAGTGAGCGAATCCAATATCGCCCCAAAATCGATCTGCAAAGATCTTAACTGGCACACGTCCTGAGATATCCTGAACCAACTCAACATACGTCTTACCGATGAGTTGCGCAAAACCTCCTCCCGACTGATTCTCCTGACCAAGTAGCACTCGTCGGTACTTGCCGCTTCCTCCATTTAGGCTTGCCCAATCAGTGAACTCCCCAGAATTATCATAGAGAATCTCGTCGTACCCGAGCAGTTTGTAAAAAGAAATAGCTTTGTCCATATCAGAAACACCAATCGTACAGCCCGCTGTACCCCCAGTGACAGTTGGATGTTTGGTGTACCACTCATCCGCAGGTATAACCTGAAAAATCAATCCATTCAGATCTTTTAGGTAGAAAGTATCCCACCCATTTGGGAGCTTAACAATTTCCGAGAGTAGTTCAAGATCATTTTCTTGAAAAAAATCAAATGCTTTCTTTACGTCTGGTGCCTTAATCCAACCGATATACATACCCATATCACCCATCTGATGTTCTACATCGGCATGGCGTGCTTTGAATGTACTTGGACAAATGACCTCCATAGCTGCACCCCCTTTTAGATTCAATACCATAGCTGCCCTTTTCGAAATGACCTTTCCACCTGTATAGATGGTCATCAAATCGGCGTTCGCCTCTTCATTGAAAAAAGGCACGTCTATTCCAAAGAATTTTCTGTACCATTTCCAAGCGGCTGCATGTTCTGGGACGGCAACACCTAAATGCTGAATACCATGAATTGTATATTCCACTATATAAAATTTTTCTTACGAGCACTGATTTGCTCGTCGATGGTGTCGTTTGAAGTATAGGTCAGGATAATTTTGCAAAGATAGGAGATAGCAAACGATAGTGATTTACTTTTTTTGCTAAACTGCTATAATTCTGGCTTTGTATTGACGGGAAGCATGTAAAAATCACCCTCAAACAAAAAATTGACAATTCGAGAAGTCTCTAAATAAAATCGTTCACTTTTTTGGCTCTATCAAATCCCATAGATTTCCATAAAGATCTTCGAAAACAGCAACTGTCCCATAGGCTTCCTCTGATTGTTCCCTGACAATTTTGACTCCTTCTTTTTGAAGGTTTGCATAATCTCTCCTAAAATCGTCAGTATGTAAAAATAGAAAAACACGACCCCCCGTTTGATTACCTATTCTTGATGTTTGCTCCTCATTCGCAGCCTTTGCAAGAAGCAATCCAGTGGTAGAACCAAAAGGCGCAACCCGAACCCATCTTTTCGTTTCACTCTGCCGAGTATCTTCCAACAATTGGAACTTCAGCTTCTTTGTATAAAAATCAATCGCGTCATCATAGTCCTCGACAAGTATAGAAAGTTGTTGCAATTGTTGATTCATGGCCTAAATCTAGTTTTTAGCTTGAGAAAGTAACCTTCAAAATAAACGAAACTAAGATGGCTCCCTAGAAGTGTAAGTGCAACCGTGCCGATTGCCACCAGCCAAAAATCATAAACCCCCAACCATTCCATACCCTTGACCACAAAATAAAGTGACATCATATGCATTAAATAAACTCCATAACTTCTTCTTCCGACCCATCCAAGCATTTTTGATCTGCTCATTTTGAAGACAGATCTTTTTGAATAGCACTGCTCTAGAATTACAAATGCGAAAAAAAAGAGTATAACTAGATCTATGGTAAGAAGTGAAAACTCATCTTGAGAAATCCAGGTTTTCCTCATAAACAAAAATGAAAGTGCTAACCCATAAACTACAAAAATCATCTGCTTAGGAATTCTCATAAACACCCAAGTGATCCAATGAAGTTTGTAGAAAGCTAGGTATCCTACGATAGCCCCAAAGCTCAAAAATCGAATGGCGGCAAAAAAATGAAAATAACCCAGCTCCCATTCAGATTGATTGAGATAGAAAATCTCAGAAAATAAGGTGATAAGGATAAATAGCCCGCATTGAACCCAACTCTTCCTAATTAAGAAAAGCAGAGGCCAGAGTAAGTAAAACTGTTCCTCAACGGCAACACTCCACTGCACTCCCAAAATACCGAGGGTTGTCGTTCCGTTCCAGATATGATCAAAATTTGCTGCGAAAAGAGCATAATAGTAAAGGCTGGCTGTTTCAACGTGTGTGTGATCAAGTAGAGGATAGAAATAGAAACCCACAAGCAGGGACAAATAGTATAGGGGCCAAATGCGTAACAATCGCCGCATGTAAAAAGCCCGCAAGCGAATTTTTCCGCTGTTCTCACGCTCCTCAAACAACAAGTAGGTAATCAGAAACCCACTGAGTATGAAAAAGAAAACAACGCCAAAATAACCTCCTGAGCCATTGAATCCTAGATAACAACTCAAGTACTCCCCTAGCTGCGTATCTGGAAATGGTAAATAACTTGTAATATGGTAGAGCATCACTGCTATTGCAGCTATTGCTCTCAGACCGTCAAGATTCTCAAAGTACGTTTTCTCCCTCACCAATCTAATTCCTAAAAGCGATCAAAACAATTGCAAACTCCATATCAAAGATATTCTGTCTCAATGGACTAAATTTAATATGCACTAACCTACCACTTATAATGAAACTACCAAACGCCGCCTTCGACATCAAGTCGATTAGAAGTCTATTTATAGCTGGGCTATCCATCTGGGCAATCACCAGCATATTGTATGCTATCTCAAGTTGGTTAATCGTATCGCTCCGTTCGAATGAAAGCCTGGTGGGATTCTCCCTTGTTTTGGTAATTTGCTTGTCGATCCTGAGCATAATACTGCTATCAGATTATCAATTATCTAGTAATTTCAAGTCCTATGGTAATTTACTCTTCTACGCCTTCCTGCTGTATTTCATTTCTAATGGTTTCCAAGCACTCTATTCGGCCGTTCAGGCTCCAGCCGCGCAAAGTCCACAGCAACACGCTGAGTTTATCCCATTTTTAGATTCCAGACCTTGGCTACCGCCTGCTGGAATGAGAAAAAATATTGCGCAAATCAGTGATGAAAGAGCCATTCTGCGTGATAGCGCAATCAGTGTTAGTCATTCCCTGGATTCAGCCATTGCAAGATTGGAGAGTTGTGGGCTGATGACAGATAGTATTTTTCTTACGGTTTTACCCACATCCAGAGAAATCGGAAAAGGAGGCACGTTCAGGTCGGAAGTAGTGCTAGCTGCTCGACTAGACAAATCCTATGTAAAAAGAGTCTCTGTGAACAAGAATGAGATTGAATTAAAAAATGGTGTAGCCGTTTTTGAAGAAAGTACAGGAGATATCAAACAGTTGGTTAGAACCCTTAAATACGAAGCAGAAATTGAGCTCTACGGTGAAGACCAAGTGATCACGACCTCAGATTCCTACCGAATTATCAAACCATACATTGAAGTGTCATCGCAGGCTGTCAACTCGCTGTTTCTGAACTGTGGAAATCAGCTCAGTATTCAGGTGCCTGTTTTAGGTAGTGATTATAAGCCCACCTTCAAGGTCCAGGGCGGAAGCTTCAAGTACGGAAATGAACCAGGTAAGGTAACGGTTCTACCGACCTCCAGACGGGTAGAGATTGACGTATACAATCAAAACGCTATGCTTGGGAAAAAATCGTTTCCCGTGAGACAAATTCCCGCTCCTTCCGTACACCCATTTGCCAACGGCAAGCAGATAGACCTAACTCAGGGTATCTCAAAAGGGACAGCGGCCATCGCACTAAGTGTTCACTCCGATGCAGAGTTCCAGCGGCTACTTCCTGCGGATGCAAACTATCGCGTTCAAGATTGGGAGATCTCCCTGGTTAGTAACGGCATCCGACGGTCAATGATGAAAGGAAAAGGGAATACCAATATCTCAAGCTTGACTAGACAAGCCAAAACAGGCGATCAGTTAAAAATTGAAATTAAAACGGTTTTAAGGAAAAATTTCAAAGGTGATATTGAGAAGGTTGCGAATTTTTATCCAAAGTTTTTTTTGGTGGACCTGAACTAGAATAATCCATGCATAGCATTCTGAGCTGATATATCATACGTTAATTCCCGAAATAAATCTTCTTGAACATCTTTCGGAACTCATTTGTCAAACTATCAATATCGGGATTGTTTGAGTAAACAAAATGGTTATCAAGTCGCTTTCCTGTACTGTTAATGATTTTGTGTTTTTTATATTGTTCAATGTAATCCTGAATGCTCTTACTGCTTTTCAATTTTTCGATCGCAGGTGTCAAGTGATAGCCAAAAACTTGTAAGTAGCAGTCAGAATTGATAGACAAGGATTTTACTTGTAAATAGTCTTCATTGTCTTCATCTACGCCATCTGTGATTAGCAAAATATAGGATTGATCTATGTCTTCATTTTCATTGATTTGTTTAACTGTATCTTCTAGAGCCGATTTTATCGGTGTTCCGCTTGTGAATGGGAGGTTCAACTCTCGATTAAATCTCTTTGCATTGTTACTGAACGCCACGATATCTGAAGTACTCAATTTGTGCTTTTCAAAATAGTACTTATCTTCATTCTTAGCTGCTCCTTTTCTCCCACAAAAAATATAGATATTGAATTCAAATAGGACTCCTTTCTTATAAATGAGTCGGTCTCTCAATGCATCCAAGGATTTGGAAAAGGCTCTATAGGACAAATCAAATATGGTTGTCGGTGCAACTTTTATGTTGGTACTTCTATAAAAATCTCCATGTATGTTGTCCATCATGCTGCCACTTATGTCTAACAAAAAATTAAATGAAATGGTAGGAGCCTTGACAGATGAAAAAACAACATCGGTGACATCTACTCCAGGGTACTTGTTATCACCTCCTCTTTCATAGTCTATTTGCATAAACCTAAAAGGCTTGTTAAAAGCTTTCTTCACCTTCGCTTTTCTATAAATACCAACAACTTTTTTGAGGTTTGCGAAGGGAATTGTTTCAAAAGGTGTTGTACTTTCATCTGCATAAGACACTCCGCCATTTTTATAATGTACATTCCGCATATTTAGTTGATTGAGATCTCGGATTGTATCAGTTTTCATGCCTCCTTCGTCTTGGGCATAAGTAGCAGTCACCTGATTGCCTAAGGTCACGCTATAAACCTCTCCAGGCTTATACTCTGTGATTTGTATCTTATCATCTTTAGACTTGAAATAAATTGGTCTCTCAAATTCAAAAACTGCCTTCTTTCCAAGGCATAGCATCGCACTACTTCCTTGGGTATAATTACTAGGGAAATTATCCTTATTTATTCCAATTAGCCTATTGTTCCCATAGGGCATTTTAACCTTGATCTTAGTGGTGTCGAAAATATATACCGCTTTTGGATAAATATGACGCCACTTTCTCTTACTTCCAACATTGGATTTTTTGAAAAAAACACTCATTCTTAGTTTTGAAGAATGCTGATAGTCTTTAATCTTCTTTACCAATTTACCATAAAGAGAGCCTGACTTGGTTTTTTTATCATAAGACGATTCATCCCATGTGTTAACTGGATCCTTAATATCCGCTTTAAAATCCGTTCCTTTCGGAATTTCAGCATAGGTAGAATCTGTTGATGGGTTGCCCATGATTTAGGGGGTAGGAGAAATAATATCCATCAATCTTCTGAATAATAAGTTTGAATGGTCTTCAAGACCTATCGATTCTAAATGGTCTTGAATTGTTGTAAAATGTTCTACGATTCTTCCATCTAACGGTTGAGTATTTTCAGGGATCATCGTTTTCTGGTAAATCCGACTCTTCCTTTCACCACTGCTTAGAGTGATCAAATCATAGTAATAAAAGGACCACTGTCCGAGTTGTTTTGAAAAACCAAGGTCTCTTCCGAGCGATAATCCGAAATTGATACCTCTTGTAATAGCATTTGGTAATGTTCCATATCGAAAATTCAAAATATAGGTGCCTTTATTCCTCATTAGTAGGTTAATAACCACGAAACCTTGCGGGCTCACGATTCGTCGGTTCCTAATTGCGGTTGTAAGATTATTTTGTTTTGTATAGGCAATAATTCTGTCAAAAACATCCTTATTTGTTAATACATCTACATCAATATTTTGTTGCGGAAGATTTTGAGCTATCAATATCTCTCCATTTTTGTTCCAAACATTAACATGCAAATTCTCTATTCCTTTTAAGGCATTCGCTTCTTCTTTTCCCATTTCTTTATCTTTTTGAAACTACTTTTCCATTGGAGGAAACATCGTCTGTCCCAATGATTTCGCCATCGAATGATAGTGTTTTAACCCCGTCGGGAATATCCTGAAAGAATACACCTTTCTCTGTTCGTTTCTTCAACTCGTTGACCAGTGCCTTCTGCTTGTCTGTTTCTATCGCTCTTCGCTCTTCCAGGTAGTCTTCCGTGGCTGGCATATTACCCAGATGTGCATCAACATAATACTTACCAGTATTTATAGTGTAGTAGTTCGTACTATCAACTTCAAATGGGACCAACTCATATTCGTACCTCATCAAGTCCAGAAGTGAATCTGGCAACTGATCGATCAAGCTGGTTGAAGGCTTTTTAGTAGTCAAAATCAATGTTTTCAAGCTTCCGTCCAGTGCTTTTTTTACATCTGATCGTAGGTTCGCCAACCGGTCTTGCGTTTGTTTTCTTCGTTCGGTTCTTAATACCTGTGGGTCATCATCGATACGATCCCGGTCTAATTTCAGGTAACGAAGTACAATCTGAGAAGCAACCAACTTGAATAAGTTCTTCCTCTCTTCTTCTGTATAGACAAAAAACTCAGTATAGATGTCCTTGAATTTCTCTAACTCAAATTCCTTCGAGATAGTAAGTCCAGTTCCGGGAATGATTTCTATTCCTGTATCGATAACAATGTTGACATCTTGTATCGCAACCGCAGTATTGTAAATATTGGTGACCTGATAGAAGTTAAAATTTGTGGTTTTACCTTCATTGATGTTATACAATTTAATGACTGAAGTTTCGGTTTCCATGTCCTCTCCTGCCACTTTGGATTCCAGGCTGCTTTCGGTATCGGTTGTACTACTAAAAGAAACTTTGTTGTTGTTGGAAACTTCGCTTCCGCTTTGCGATGCTAGTTCACTTGCTTTTTTTGAAACAGCGCTCACTTTTGAGGAAGATTCCGCCGAGGTATCTTTTGAGTAGGAAGCTGAAGCAGAAGCGCTAAAAGGGCCAAATCCTCCACTAGCTTTCACACTTACAGCAGCCTTTGATTTTGAACTATTCGATTTTGAAAAGGAATTCGAAGAATCGAGTGAATCGGAGATTTTAGATGAGAAACTATCGTTCCTTTTAGATGAATCGGTTGTTTCAGAGGCACTTGAAGCTTTTGTGCTGGTTTTACTTTTGCTCACTGTTTCCCATGATTTCTTCTTGCTGCTGACCACCTTCAACTCTCGCTCTTCGCCTGGGAAAAGGTTTACAGAATGGGAAAACTCGCCTAGGCCAATTCCATCCCACCTAACATCCATCGTGTATTTCTCTCCGAAGCTTACGGAAATCGGATGTAGCTGTTTACCACTAAAAATAGGATCTTTGATGACCATGACCTGATCTGGTCGGATGCTATTCGTTGATTCAAAAACTGGTACAATCAATACATTGCTTACACTTTCGTCCTGGCTTTCCGTTAATTTTATTACATGGTCTTGAAGCGTCACACCATATTGATCAACCAACGCGCCATCTATTTCTTTGTATTCTCTAATATCAGTTTCTACCGTCTCTTCATCCGTACCCATGATTTCTTTGATGGTCTTAGAAACCTCATTCACATCTGAAATCTCAATTTTGAAAGGCTCTTTCTTCGATTCATCTTTATAAAATGGATTCCTCGTTTGGTTCGTTTTCCAGTACTTGTTTACAATGAAACACTCCCCTTCTTCTGTTTTCACTGTATCTCCAATATTGGATATGACAAATTTGTAATGTGGCACCTTGACCGCAGTTGTCTTTAATGTCAATGGCTCAAGTGTGTTCTTAACATAAAGATTCCAAGCTACATCACCTCCCTTGCTTGTGATTTCATTTCGCTTGGCTGGCGTTATCAAGTTGGAGACATCTGAATCTTTTTTCAATATGGCACATGTGTAAAAAAACTCTTTCCATGTAGTATAAGTAGCTGCGCTCACCACTTGCTTAATCTTGCTTATCTGATCTTCTCCTCCTCCGTTGGAGAAAAGGGTGTTAAAATCATCCCCATCTTTTTCATCAGGTATTTCGACACCTGCTTCACTCATAAATGCAGAAAACTCCTGAAATTTGTCTTCTGCAATTAGATACTCTTCAAATGCTTTCCTCACACGGCCTTCGGCATTATCAATATCTTCCGGGCTAACACCTAGTATTTCTGCATCTTCTTCGGTTTCTGATAATAGTCGGCTGTATATTGTCTCTGCTCTATCAAGTCGGTTTTTTGTGAAAAACTTCTCGGCCCACAATCGCTTGAAGGTAGCCAGCCAGGACATAGGCCTGAGGTCTACATTATAAATACTAAAGTCACGCTCATATTTTTCCTCGAGGAATTTTAATAATTCAGTATCAAAAGAATAAAAGAGAGGTTTTTTATTTGCTGGATAAGACACCTTCAATTTGTAAAATTCAGCATCTCCATTATTTTGACTGTAGAGACCACATCGACTGTTGTTTATCAACTTGATATTCCGAATGAGTATTTTGTCTATTGCTACTCCTGCCTCGTCTTTCAATACCGCTCTTAGATTTGTATCTGCAGTTTCGATATGGAGGTTGACAATCTTATTTGTCAGGTCTTCAGTAATTGGAATTCCTCTGCCATATTCAGTGACAAACCCATATAATACTCTTCTGATAACCAATGTGTTTTTTATTTTCTTGTCTTTTTGATCATTGGCATAAGACAATACCCAGAAATCATCATAACTGTTAAAGTTGAATACCAAGCCAACCTCACCTTTAGAAGCTACTTTTAGGTTAGCAACGATAGCTTTTGGTGATTCTCCAACAGGTTCTTTTCCAAGAAGACTAGTTCCAAGGTTTTTGTATTTTCCTTCCTTATCATAATCTATCTCTATTCCCTGGATGACAGAATTAAATGGTGTCAATTGCCATTGAGATGTTTGAGCGGGTGGATCAAATACTTCGTAGCTTTCATAGAGTGGAAGTTGAAAATCAAAGTTGTCAATATCTCCAATTCGTTGGATAATCTCCAGGTATTCTTTCTTCTTTTTCTCCATTTCTGGCAACATACCAAACGTGATTTCGCGATCACTCAATAGGTTGTTCAGTTCCTTACTTAATCCACGGTCTAAGCTGGATGTATTATAGAACGGAATCAAATTTGTACTTACAGGTTTTTGTATGTGCAGATAGTCTTGTAGATTCTTTTTCATGGTGATGAATGTTTATTAGCCCAAATTGTTTGCTTTTGTATTATCTGGATCAGAAACTGGTGTCTCTATTCCTCTTACTTTTCGTATATGATAGCCAGGATATAGGCCCATTCTAATTGCCGTCACAAATTCTTCTCGATTCATAGCGGATCCATCAGGATCTCGGAAACTCAAATTTTTTCCCTTGGAACCTTCTTTGGTAACAACTACATTTTTCCCTTTGTATATTTTTTTTGAAGTCTTGCCTGATTTTGGTGCCGAATTATCCGTTTTGGCTTTAGGATTATGGTTTCCTATTTCCAGGCTTATATTCATATTCAGATCTACTTTGTCCAAATAATTTTCGAATTTTTTGATGTAGTGTGCGATTGCAGCCTTCATCCTATCCACCTTCCCTCTCTCTGACACATACAAACTGTTATTGAATGTGTTTCTTACTTTGAAATGAAGTTCATATTGATAACCTAGCTGTACTCGGAATTTGAAGTCCTTAAAATGATCTCCTCCCGGAGTATTGATAACTTTTACAAACGCTGTATTCAAGTCTTCACCTCTAGGTAATGCGCTAGGATTTGATAGAAATGTAACCGTTGAAGTGGGCATGTACCAAACGTAATTCTCCTTTATTTTCACGTCCAATTTGCCCGTTAGATTTCCTATCATCTCTGCAAAAGTCAACGAAGAACTACCCAAGACCTGATTTATTGGAATCTCCGATGCATTCTCAGCGATTTCAAATAACTGTGAAAAATTATTGGCAATCCCAAAGCATTTGAGCTTGATTGTAGCCTCTATCTTTCTTGGCCTCTTCAGATAATACTCATCAAGAAGTTTAATTTTCACCAAGGAAAATTGAAGACTTGGTTTATAAGCATATTTTGGAGGAGGAGGTGGGGTTGTATCCCAGGTCTGGTACCAAAGCGTATAGTGTCCACCGCCTCCAGAGAAATTAAGACTTGTTGCGCCTGAATTGCTATTTCCAAACGTAAGTGTTTTCAAACGATCATTTGCCGAAATGCTGTCTTTCTCCCACACCTCAATAGCAATCGAATCTTTGAAAGTATATGTTTTACCGATATTACCTGTAGACCCTTCGTCTATTGAATGCGGTCCCCAAACCGTATTTCCATGTACCTTGATATATAGTTCATCGTCTTCTGTTCGTAAGAATCCATCATCATCATGAGCCTCACGAACCTTAATTTTAGTTAGTGCAATTTTTCCGTTTGATGTTGATTGCCGTAAGCTGGTCATGTAATGAAGGGGTTTGTCCAACAATTTCTGACGAAGTTCTGATCAAACTTTCATCCTCACAATACCCAATCTTGGGCATTTTTCAACTTATCTGGAGCAACGATCAAAAAAAAAGGCCTCCAAAATGGAGGCCTCAGGTTTTTTAAGAAGGAAATTATTGCTAATCGGTAGGATAAACCGCAACTTCGCCCAGCTCCTCTTCTATCCTTAGGAGTTGATTGTATTTTGCCATTCGATCTGACCTGCTCATCGAGCCAGTCTTAATCTGTCCTGCATTCGTAGCAACTGCTATATCAGCAATGGTTGAATCTTCTGTCTCCCCAGATCTGTGAGAAACTACAGCGGTCCAGCCTGCTTTATGTGCCATCTCGATGGCATCCAAAGTTTCCGTTAAAGTTCCAATTTGATTCACTTTAATCAGAATGGAATTAGCCGAATTTTCATTAATGGCTCGTTCGAGGAATTTCACGTTTGTTACAAGTAGGTCGTCCCCAACCAGCTGGCATTTATCACCAATCTTTTCGGTTAGCAATTTCCACCCTTCCCAATCATTTTCATCACACCCATCTTCGATACTATCGATTGGATAATCCTCCACCAACTTCGCTAAATATTCAGCTTGTTCCTCGCTCGTTCTTTTGGCACCGTTCGCGCCTTCAAATTTGGTATAGTCGTATTTTCCATCAACAAAAAACTCGGAGGAAGCACAGTCCAATGCAATAGTCACTTCTTCTCCAGGTTGGTACCCTGCCTTCTTGATTGCTTCTAAAACACTTTCCAGGCCTTCTTCAGTACCGCCACTAAAATTAGGAGCAAAGCCACCTTCATCACCAACGGCAGTACTCAACCCTTTGTCGTGAATAATCGCTTTAAGATGGTGAAAAATCTCACTTCCCATTCGCAATGCCTCAGAAAATGTCGGGGCACCGATTGGACGAATCATGAACTCTTGAAAAGCAATAGGTGCATCTGAATGTGATCCACCGTTAATAATGTTCATCATTGGAACTGGAAGTACCTTTGCATTAGCACCACCAATATATCTGTACAATGGTAGTTGAGACTCCGCAGCTGCTGCTCTCGCAACGGCAAGCGATACGCCAAGGATTGCATTCGCTCCAAGTTTGGATTTATTGGGCGTTCCGTCCAACTCAATCATCACTTTGTCAATGAGTGCTTGTTCGTAGGTAATGAAGCCTTCGATTTCAGGTGCTATAATTTCGTTGACGTTCTCAACTGCCTTTAGAACACCTTTCCCTAAGAATTTCGTTTTGTCACCATCTCGTAATTCCACAGCTTCATGCTCTCCTGTGGAAGCTCCTGAAGGAACAGCCGCCCTACCCATGTATCCATTTTCAGTAATTACTTCAACTTCAACAGTCGGATTACCCCTGGAATCCATAATCTGTCGTGCAAAAACACTTTCAATAACACTCATTTTTTGTTCTCTTTAATTAGTTTGATAAAATCGTCGAATAGGTATGTTGAATCATGCGGTCCAGGAGATGACTCGGGGTGATACTGGACCGAAAATGCTGGCTTACCATTTATGCGTAGGCCTTCAACAGTGTTGTCGTTTAAATCTATATGTGTTAATTCTGCTTCTTTTGAATTATTAAGTGAATCCATATCCACGGCAAATCCATGATTTTGCGAAGTAATCTCGCTCAAACCAGTTACCAAATTTTTTACCGGATGATTCAATCCTCTATGGCCGTGATGCATTTTGAACGTGCTAACACCTACAGCTTTGGCCATGATCTGGCTACCCAGACAAATGCCGAAAAGAGGTGTATTTTCAGACAGAATTTGCCTGGTTGTGTCTATGGCGTAGTCCATCACTGCTGGGTCTCCTGGGCCGTTTGAAATAAAAAATCCGTCTGGATTCCACGCTTTCATATCAGAAAAGCTTGTCTCAGCAGGAAAAACCTTGCAATGACAATCTCTTTTCTCAAAGTTCTTTAGAATAGATCTCTTGACCCCAATATCCAAAACAGCGATTTTGTAACCTGAATTTGAAGCTCCCACTTCGTATTGTTCTTTGGTTGTGACCTTGGTTGAAAGTTCCAAGGCATCCATATTGGGCACCGCCTCAAGTTTCTTTAACAAATCATCGCCGTCTATCTCAGAAGAAATAATGGCGTTCATCGCCCCTTTGGTGCGAATATGTCTGACCAGACTTCGAGTGTCAAGTCCAGAGATACCCACAGTATTGTTTTTTTCTAGAAATTCCTGAAGGCTTTCGGTGGCATTGGTTCGGCTATAGATTTCAGAGAAATCATTTACGACCAACCCTTTGATGCTTGTGTTGTCATTTTCCTTTTCACTATCGAGGGCTCCGTAGTTCCCAATATGCGAGGTGGTATTGACAATGATCTGACCATAGTATGAAGGATCTGTGTAAATTTCCTGATACCCGGTCATTCCAGTATTGAAGCAGATTTCTCCGCCTGAAGTACCCAGTTTTCCAATCGAATTACCAGTAAAAGTGGTGCCGTCTTGAAGAAGTAGGACGGCCTTTTTGCGTGGGGAAAGTTTCATAGATGCCGCAAATTTAACTCCCGATTTGGCAATAAAAAAAGCCACTTGAAAGTGGCTTTTTTAGAACGTCTATTGATTCTATTCTTTAATTAATTTCGTCGTAATCTCCCTGCCACCCAAGTCGAATTTGACAATATAACTGCCCTGCGGGATCGCTCGTAAATCCAATAGGGAGGCAGTTTTTTGACTTTGCTTGTTGTAGCTACGCTCTAGTAATACTTGCTTTCCATCGAGACTGTAGATCGTGATGCCTATCACTCCGATATACTCATTGACCATCTCCAAACTTAGTTTGTCTTTAAAAGGATTGGGAAACATTGTAATTCCGGCATTCTCCAGATTTTCTATTCCTAGTGCATCTATCACTGTAATAGAAAAAGATTTGGCAAAAGTATTACCATCATCATCTTCCGTCTGAACTCTGATAGTATGCGTGACTTTTGTTTCAAAGTCAAGTAAGGTGGCCGTCAAAAGATCTGATGCGTCAATAGAAAAATTGGCGTTATCCGTATCTCCCTCGCCAGTCACCAGCGTATAGGTATGGATATCTTCAGTCTCATCACTATCCGTAGTGGTGAAGGCACCAACTGTGGTGCCCGAATCTTCATCTTCCGAGATAGCCATGTTTGAGAGTGAAATGTCTGTTGGGGCCGCTTCACTCACTACCTCTAAAGTCAAAATATTGTTTTCCGTATTTGGATCGGCAGCCTCGACAACCTCAACTTCGATGTCATAGGTACCTAACTCACTAAAGTCAAACTGTACTGAAAAAGTATGTTGATATGTTTGGTTACTTGCAATGGAGCCAGCAACCATGTCATCGGCAATTAGATTACCATCCACTTTCAAAGAAATATCAAATGCTGAAGACGACAGACCTCCAACATTCGTGACAGTAACCATTACATCTACAGCCTCCGTAAAAGGCATTGATTCTGGGGCATCGAGACTTGTCACAGTTAAGTCGGAGCCGAAAGGCACTACTGCACTGTACAGGCCATTACCGTGGGTTCCGACAACAAACTGACCATCGTCTCTTGTCACTAGGTGGTTCACGACTACATTCCCGATGTTGGAGCTTCCCTCCAATACCCATGTGGTGCTCGTTCCATTTAGCGTCTTCGTTGAATATAAGCCCGTGCTTGTACCTACGTAGTACTCAAAGCCATCTCCAATTATTCGAGCAGCTCGAACTGATGGTCCGCTGCCAGATCCATCCACGTTTTCCTCCAGACTTCCGCTAATGTTTGTCCAGGTAAGCCCTGCATCATCAGAGTGAAAAACACTTAAGACCTCATAGCTTGAGAAAGCAACAATTAATTCATCCTCATCAAATGGATTAACACCGATGCTTGAAATGTAACCAGATGGGAAGCTTACTCCGGTAATATCCGAAAAAGAATGAGCTGCAGCAGGGTTATCAACTTTATACAACTTGCCGAACTCCGTACCTACGTACACACGATTAGCTTTCGATAGTCCCAATTCAGTTATATCTCCTGTGTTTCCTAGGTCAATTGATTTCCATCCTACTGTGCTGGTGGCCGTGCTTGCACTGGTATTAACAAATAGATCTACAGATCCACCGAGATACAAAATTTCATCATCTACCAGATCAAGGTAAAATGGAGTAATAAAAAGTGGGAAATCCCCTGCGTCTTTGTCAGGCCAACCTGTCGAAGGGTCAGGGTCTATCTGAGTGAATGAAATTGGTGTTTCGCTGTCTGCACTCGAATACCCTTGTCTGTAGATAACGGCCCTTTGCGCTGATACGTAGCGATTCATTCCATCATCACTAAATGCGTTATATGCACCATCTCCACTAAACTGATCAGACCAGTTAGCAGTACTGCTGGCAGAGGTTGTCAACCATGTACTATTATCCTGAAAACCAGACATGATTTGGTCACCAGGGCCGACGGACAGTGCGTAGACCTGCGTGCTGAGATAACCATTGTTTAACCAAACCCAGTCAACCGTCTCGCCATCTCCATTGGCCGTGGCATCTGTAATATCATTCGTGATTTGGACACCCCCATCATTTCCACTTAGTGCCTTATCCCCGGATAAGAAAACAAAGGCATGTTGATCTGGATGTTGATTGGTATACAAGGAAACATTGTTTAGCGTGGAGTACCCACCAACCCAGTCCGTATTGCCGGTAGAAGCAAAACCATCGGTAGACCTGTAAAGATTCGTTCCTCCGATGATCACGAAATCCGCATCATCTGGTTTTACCTGAATAAGTAGGTCATACCCTCCTTGACTATCAAAATCACCGACGGAACCTCCAAGCATCGGAATGCTCGCGCTTAGGTTAGTCGACATATCTGTGCCATCATCATATTTCCAAAGCGAATGACTTTCAGTAACAGAATTATCTTCCGCGATCACGTAGAGAATATCTTCATCCGAGGGTGCGATCGCCAACTCAATTCTGTCCCCACTAGCGATTGTCAGGCCAGTCAACGTAATAGAGTTCCAGCTATCACCATTGTTAACAGAAGTCGAAACACCTATGCCGCCTTGCGCTGCATAGAGAACACCCGTAGATGTAGTCACAATATCTGACCAAACACCATTTGGATTATCCAGCACTTCTGTAAATGTGTCACCTCCATCCTGAGATCTTTGGATACCAAAGTAGTTGGCGACAAGAATGTCTCCGTTAGATGGATTCACAATGATTTCGTTGTTGTACTGAAAACTATCTGCGAAAAAGCCTGAAGTTGGACCTATGTCAGTGTCGGAGAGCACCGTCCACGTGAGTCCATTATCCGACGATTTATAGATACCATCGCCACGAAATGCGGCTCCGGTGGCTCCAGCGGAATTTCCGCTTATCTCACCAGTACCATAGTACCAGGTATCCTGGAAAGTAGCTCTTGTATCCTGCGCAATACAGGTCACACTTAGCAAATCTGTCGATGTCGATACTTTCGTCCAGGTGGTCCCCTGATCCGTAGATCTCCACATACCACCAGATACACCACCAGCAAGGATGATGTTTTCATCCCTTACATCCACTGCCAGCGCCCTCGTTCTTCCGCCTACATTGAAGGGTCCGCGATGCGTCCAATCGGTAGATGCATCCTCAGTTCTTGCTTTTGATGTTGCATTGGAAGCAAAGTCCAATTCCAACTTTCTAATATTGTCTGGTATTTTTCCTGTCGCAGGATTTCTTACTTTTAGAAATTCGAATTCCTCGCGTAGAATGGGATTGTCTTTTATTTTCGGAGACTGCGAAAATAAAGACAGGCTCATTAGGCCAAAAATGAGAGTTAGGGTTCTTTTCATAGTTAGGTTACTTTCTTAGAAGAAATTTCAATACGTAAACACCGCCATCTGGGGCCATACGATAATCTGCTGCACAGTAAAAGTCGCCAGCAGGAATTTCGTCCTTTGACTGAACAGTGATCTCCTTGCCTGGAGGCAAACTTTCATTAAAGCCAAATCCGGATCTAACTTTTTTCTTGACCTCTGCCGTACCGAGCCAGCCAGTTTCCGACTTCTTTGATTCCAACAAGGTGAGAAATAGCACTACCTCGTCCGGGTTGGGAGCATACTCTGCAATGGTTTGAAGTTCTACGGGGGGTGGGGTTTGATTCTTTTCCTGAGGTTTGCAGGCAAGAGCGAGAAAAACGAAAACAACTAGCGGTAATTTCATTGAAAAGTTGGAAGGTTACTTCCTAAAAATAAAGAAAGGGATTGAGCAATGCTCAATCCCTTTCTCCTTTTTCGACAAAAGATCGTTTATTCTAGTCTTTTTTGTCCTCTTCAGAACTTTCTTCTGAATCTTCAGCTTTTGGTGTCTCATCAGCAGGTTCTGTAGTCGGCTCTTCTTCTACTTCAGCAACTTCTTCCTGAACAGCTTCAGCTTCCGGAGCCTCTTCAACAACTTCTTCCTGAACTTCTGCGTCAGCCACAGTCTCTTCTACCACCTCAGCGGTTGCTTCCTCTTCCACAACCTCCTCTTTAACTTCAACCTCTTCACCAGCTACTTCCTCAACAACTTGTGCTTCCTCTACTTTCGCAGAAGTTTCAGCCTTGGCTTTCCCACCTCTTCTTGATCTTCTTGTTTTAGCTTTTCCTTCAGTCTCGCTTAGCATCAATTCATTGAAATCTACTAGCTCCATCACACACATTTCCGCGTTGTCGCCAAGTCTGGATCCAGTTCTAAGAATCCGAGTATATCCGCCAGGTCTGCTTGAGATTTTCTCAGCGACCGTACCGAATAGCTCTGTAACAGACTCCTTGTCCTGGAGGTAAGAAAATACTACCCTTCTGGAATTGGTATCGTCTGTCTTAGATTTGGTCAGAAGTGGATCAATGTATTTTCTAAGAGCTTTAGCCTTAGCTACAGTGGTATTGATCCGCTTGTGCATGATAAGTGAAGACGCCATGTTAGATAGCATCGCACTTCTATGCGCAGTCTTCCTGCCTAAGTGATTAAATTTCTTACCGTGTCTCATTATTCTTCTTCGAGTTTATACTTACTCAGATCCATACCGAAAGTAAGTCCTTTGTCAGAAACAAGTTGCTCTAATTCAGCTAGCGACTTCTTTCCGAAATTTCTAAATTTCATCATGTCAGAAATCTCAAGAGATACAAGATCTCCAAGTGTTCTAACATCAGCTGCCTTCAGGCAGTTGTATGCTCTAACTGAAAGATCAAGATCATTCAAGTTAGTTTTCAGCATTTTTCTCATGTGCAGAAGCTCTTCATCCACTTGCTCTGGCTCACCTGCCTCCTGCGTATCCAAGATCATGTTTTGATCTGAGAACAACATGAAATGCTGAATCAAAATATTAGCAGCACCTTTCAATGCATTTTCAGGATGGATAGATCCATCTGTCTCGATATCAAGTGTCAACTGCTCGTAATCCGTCTTTTGCTCAACCCTAGTGTTTTCAACACTGTACTTTACATTCTTAATCGGCGTGTAAATAGAATCGATTGCAATAAATCCAAAATTTTCGCTAGGCTGAGCATTGTCGTCAGAGGAAACATATCCTCTTCCCTTTTCAACCGTCAACTCCATTTCGAATTGAGCAGAATCATCCAGGGTGCAGATTACATGCTCTGGGTTCAAAATCTCAAACGAAGTGGTAGCTTTTGCTAAATCCCCAGCTGTCAAAACCTTCTTCTTACCAACGGTAACTGTAATATTTGAATCCGCTACATCTTCGATCTTCTTAAACCTTACCATTTTAAGGTTCAAAATCATTTCACTAACGTCCTCAACAACTCCTTCTATTGTAGAAAATTCATGCAATACTCCAGGAATTTTTATTCCAGTAATGGCGTAACCTTCAAGGGAAGAAAGTAGAATTCTTCTAAGTGCGTTACCTACGGTTACTCCGTATCCTTTTTCAAGTGGCTTAAATGTGAATAGGCCATGAAAATCATCGGCTTTATCCATTACCACCTTTTCAGGCATTTGAAATGCTAGGATAGACATATATATTAAATTTTTAGAGTTTTACTTAGAATACAATTCAACAATTAACTGCTCTTTAATATTTTCAGGAATTTCTTCCCTGCTAGGAGCATTCAGATACTTTCCAGTCATGTCAGCAGAATTCCATTCCAACCAAGAGTAACCAGACACATTGGAAGAAATACTGTTAGATATAATCTCCAATGACTTTGACTTTTCTCTTACACCAATCTCATCACTTCCTTTCAAAGAATAAGAGGGGATATTTACAATCTGTCCATTGACAGTAATGTGCTTATGCGAAATCAATTGTCGAGCTGCTCGTCGTGTTGGGGCAATACCCAATCGGTACACGGCGTTATCGAGTCTGGCTTCCAACAACTGAAGAAGAACCTCCCCAGTAATTCCACCTTTTCTTGAGGCTTTCTCAAATGTATTAGAGAACTGACGTTCCAGAACTCCGTACGTATATTTAGCTTTCTGCTTTTCAGCTAACTGAATCGCGTATTCCGACTGCTTCTTCCTTCTCCCTCTTCCATGCTGTCCTGGAGGATAGTTTTTCTTTTGAAGCGCTTTGCTTGCACCGAAAATTGGCTCTCCAAATTTTCTTGAAATCTTAGTCTTAGGTCCTGTATACCTTGCCATTATTTATCTCTTTATTAACCTTAAACTCGTCTTCTTTTCGGAGGTCTACATCCATTGTGAGGTAGCGGGGTAACATCTTTAATCATCGTTACCTCAATTCCTACATTCTGGATTGTTCTGATAGCAGATTCTCTTCCTGAACCTGGACCTTTAACAAAAACATCAACTTTCCTTAATCCAAGATCATAAGCTGCTTGAGCACACTGCTGTGCTGCAACCTGTGCTGCATAAGGAGTATTCTTTTTTGAACCCCGAAAACCCATCTTACCTGCAGATGCCCAACTGATGACTTGTCCGCCATTGTTAGTCATTGAGATAATAATATTATTGAACGAGGCTCTAATGTGTGCTTGGCCAACGGCCTCCACATTAACAACTCTCTTTTTCGCCTTATCTTTTCTTTTCTGCGCCATCTATTTATTACTTAACAGCTTTTTTCTTGTTTGCAACAGTCTTTCTCTTACCCTTTCTTGTTCGAGCATTGTTCTTGGTGTGTTGACCTCTAACAGGCAGTCCTCTTCTATGACGAAGACCTCTATAACACCCAATGTCAAGTAGTCTTTTAATACTCAACTGAACCTCTCCCTTAAGAACACCTTCTACCTTGAATGTTTCTCGAATAATTGTTCTAATCTTCCCTCCTTCATCATCTGTCCAATCCTGGACTTTTTTATTCAAGTCTACACCAGCTTCGGTGAGTATCTTTTGAGCGGATGTTTTACCGATACCAAATATGTAGGTAAGGGAAACTTCTCCTCTTTTATTGTCGGGAATATCAACTCCTGCAATTCTTGCCATAATTATCCTTGTCTCTGTTTAAACTTTGGATTCTTTTTATTAATCACATAAAGCTTCCCTTTACGCCGGATCACTTTGCAATCAACGCTTCGCTTTTTTACGGATGCTCGTACTTTCATTTTCTTCTAATTATTCAGTCAATGACTGTTATTTATAGCGATAAACTATTCTTCCTTTTGTTAGGTCATATGGAGACATTTCCAACTTCACTTTATCCCCTGGCAAAATCTTGATGTAGTGCATTCTCATCTTACCTGAGATATGCGCTATAACTTCATGGCCATTCTCCAACTCAACTCTAAACATTGCATTTGACAATGCCTCCGCAATCGTACCATCTTGTTCTATGGATGCCTGCTTTGCCATTATGCTGCTTGAGTTCTGCCCTTAACTCTACCTGACTTCATCATACCTTCGTAGTGCCTCATGAGCAGGTAACTCTCAATTTGCTGAAGGGTATCAAGGATCACACCAACCATAATCAGCAACGATGTACCACCGTAAAACTGAGCAAATGTTTGATTCACTCCTGCAATCATTGCGAAAGCAGGAAGAATGGCGATGATTGCCAAAAACAATGAACCTGGTAATGTTATTCTTGATAAAATATTGTCTAAGAATTCAGCCGTTTGTTTTCCAGGTTTTATCCCAGGCACAAAACCGCCGTTTCTTTTCATGTCATCTGCAATCTGATTCGGATTGATCGTAATCGCCGTATAGAAGAAGGTAAACACGATAATCATGATAGCAAATGTCAGGTTATACTGCCATGAGGTGAAATCCGAAAAAGTTGTTCCTATATAATTAGCGAAGTCACTCTGATCTCTCCATAATCCTGCAAGCATCGCTGGTAAAAACATGATAGACTGCGCAAAGATAATTGGCATAACCCCTGAAGCATTCACTTTCAATGGAATATACTGCCGCTGTCCACCATACACTTTGTTTCCCACAACCTGTTTGGCATACTGCACTGGAACACGCCGGACGGCTTGCACCAAAGCAACAGTTACCAACACTACAAAGAACAAGGCCACGAATTCCAAAATAAGAATCAAAGCTTCGCTCATCCCTCTCGTAATAACTTCGGAAGCTATACTCCCTGGGAATCGAGAGATAATTCCAATCATGATCAGCATGGAAATACCATTACCAATTCCTTTGTCAGTAATTTTCTCGCCTAACCACATACAGAAAATAGTTCCTGAGGTTAGAATAACAACTGAAGACAGTTTAAAGAAAAGACCATTATCCAGAATTGCCGTGGGCTCAATGGCAGCTGAAACATAGCTGAAACCTTGCGCCATACAAATACCAATCGTTAAGAATCTGGTTAGTTGATTGATCTTCTTTCTACCACTATCCCCTTCTTTTTGAAGTTTTTGAAAGTAAGGAACAGCTACTGTCATCAACTGAAGAACAATCGATGCAGAGATATAAGGCATGATTCCAAGAGCAAACACAGATGCATTACTAAACGCTCCTCCTAACAGTGTATCCAGCAAACCAAAAATGCCTGAAGCACTTGTCAGTTTTGAGGCATCAATTCCAGGCAACACCACGAATGATCCCATTCTGAAAATTATCAAAAACCCTATCGTATTAAGGATTCTAGTTCTCAGCTCTTCAATAGAGAAAATGTTCTTTATGGTATCTATGAACTTCTTCATTCTTGCACTGTAATCGATCCACCAGCTTTTTCAATAGCCTCTTGAGCTGTCTTTGAAACTTTATGGGCCGTAATCGTCAATTTTGCTTTTAATTCCCCTCTTCCCAAAATCTTTATTTGATCCTTCTTGGCAGCTAGTCCATTAGCTCTAAGAACCTCAGGAGTGATTTCCTTCAATTTCTTCTCGTCGCTCAATTTTTGAAGGTCATCCAGATTGACCACTTTGTAGTAGATCTTGTTCAGGTTTTTAAATCCAAACTTTGGAATCCTTCTATATAGTGGCATTTGACCGCCTTCAAATCCAGGCTTTCTTGAATAACCAGATCTAGATTGGGCTCCATTGTGTCCTCTCGTAGACGTACCACCTCTACCAGATCCTTGGCCTCTACCAACTCTTTTTCTATTCTTCGTGGAGCCTTCTGCAGGCTTAAGTGACTCTAACTTCATTCTAAAGCTCTTTTACTTCTATCAAGTGACCTACAGTTTTGATCATTCCCTGAATAGATGGTGTTAATTCTTTTTCTACGGTTCTGTTGAGTTTCCCCAAGCCCAATGCCTGGATCGTTCTCTTCTGATTTTCAGGTCGCTTTATCGTGCTTTTTCGCTGTGTAATTGAAACTTTTGCCATCTTCTTATCCGTTGAAAACTTTATCTAATTCCACTCCTCTTTGTTGTGCAACAGCATAAGGATCTCGCATTTTATTCAAAGCATCAAAAGTTGCTTTTACCACGTTGTGTGGATTAGACGACCCCTTAGATTTTGCTAGCACATCATGTACTCCAGCACTCTCTAACACAGCTCTCATTGCTCCACCAGCAATTACTCCTGTACCAGGAGAAGCAGGTTTCAACAACACGTGTCCCCCACCAAATTTCCCAATCGCTTCATGAGGAACTGTATTTTTAAAAACAGGAACTCTAACCAAATTCTTTTTGGCATCATCAATTCCCTTTGTAATCGCATCTGTCACTTCGTTGGCCTTTCCAAGACCATACCCAACTACACCATTTCCATCTCCTACGACCACGATTGCAGAAAAGCTGAATCTTCTACCTCCTTTTACAACCTTTGCTACCCTCTTGATAGCTACCACCTTCTCCTGAAGATCGATTTCGCTTGCTTTTACTGACTTTATATTGCTCTGTGACATAGTTGATTTAGAATTTTAATCCTCCTTCTCGTGCTCCTTCAGCCAAGGCTTTTACTCTTCCATGATATGGATATCCGCCACGGTCAAAAACGACACTTTCAATTCCTGCGCTCTTAGCATTTTCAGCTAGCTTCTTCCCAACTTCCTTAGATATCTCAACGTTGATTGCTCCTTTTCCAATTTCTTTGGTAGAAGCAGATGCCAGAGTAACACCTTTTGCATCGTCAATAAGCTGAGCATAAATACCCTTGTTGCTTTTAAAAACAGATACTCTTGGTCTCTCCGCAGTACCAGAAATCTTCTTTCTAATACCGAGTCTAAGTCTTTTTCTTCTTGCCGTTTTAGTAATTGCCATATCTTATTATTTAGCAGCAGTTTTACCAGCTTTTCTTCTTACTTGTTCCCCAACAAATCGGATACCTTTTCCTTTGTAAGGCTCAACTTTTCTGAAGGATTTAATTTTAGCAGATACAGCACCTACCAATTGTTTATCAATACCCTCTACAGTTACGAGTGGGTTTTTTCCCTTTTGGGTCTCAGCGCTAATCTTGATCTCTTCAGGAACAGCGAAATAAATGCTGTGTGAATAACCTAAGTTTAGCTCTAAAACATTTCCTTGAACAGCAGCCTTGTAACCAACACCTACTAACTCCATCTCTTTCTTATAGCCATTGCTCACTCCCTCTACCATGTTATTTACCAATGATCGATAAAGGCCATGCATAGACTTGTGTCTTTTCTGCTCCGTCGCTCGCTCAACAGTAACAACTCCGTCTTCAACCTTCAAAGAGATATCAGGATCAATCTCCTGAGAAAGCTCTCCTTTGGGTCCTTTTACATTTACCAAATTCTTGTCTAGCGTTATGCTAACTCCTTCTGGTAAATTGATTGGTGATTTTCCTATTCTTGACATTTTCTAATCAATTAATAGACGTAACATAAAACTTCTCCACCTACATGCTCTCTTCGAGCTTCCTTATCAGAAATCACGCCTTTCGATGTCGAAAGAATAGCGATCCCTAAGCCATTCAGTACCCTTGGTAGGGTTTCAGCAGGAGCATATTTTCTCAAACCCGGAGTACTTATTCTCTCAATGTTTGTGATTGCTGACTGCTTGGTTTGTGGATTGTACTTCAAGGCAATTTTGATGATGCCTTGTTTGTTGTCCTCCTCAAACTTAAAATTCCTTATATACCCCTTATCATGAAGTACTTTGGTCATCTCCTTCTTCAAGTTTGAAGCTGGGATTTCCACTACACGATGATTCGCACGTATTGCGTTACGAATTCGGGTTAAATAATCTGCTATCGGGTCTGTTACCATTCTTTAAAACACTTGTCCCCCTGAAAATGGGGGTGCAAAAATAATAATTTATATCATGAAAGCCCATATGGGCCTCCTATTTATTCTCTAAAAAAGCAAAATCAAATCTGTGAGATAATTATCTCGATGTGACTGACTTTACCAGCTTGCCTTAGTTACTCCAGGTATCTTACCATCTGAAGCCATTTCTCTAAATGTTACTCTAGAGATACCAAATTTCCTCATGTACCCTTTTGGTCTTCCCGTAAGCTTACATCTGTTGTGTAATCTTACTTTCGACGAGTTTCGAGGAAGTTTGTCCAACGCTTGATAATCACCAGCTTCTTTCAAAGCAGCTCTTTTTTCCGCGTATCTAGCGACAAGCTTTTCTCTTTTTCTTTCTCTTGCTTTTACTGACTCTCTTGCCATTTTTTTATTAGTTCTTCTTTGAAGTAAACGGCATCCCGAAAGCTCTTAATAATGCAAGGCTTTCTTCATCCGATTGAGCAGATGTCACAAACGTGATATCCATTCCTGAGATATTCTTTACTTTTTCAATACTGATTTCAGGAAAGATGATTTGCTCCTGCACGCCTAAGGTATAATTACCTCTGCCATCAAACCCCTTCTCTCTGATTCCTTTAAAATCTCTAACTCGAGGCAATGCCACTGTCATCAGACGATCAAGGAATTCATACATTTTGTCTCCTCTTAATGTCACCCTTGCGCCGATCGGCATTCCTTCTCTTAACTTAAAGTTGGAAACAGATTTCTTTGCGACAGTTTCGACTGCTTTTTGACCACTAATTAACGTGAGTTCTTCAACTCCTACATCAACCAGTTTCTTATCAGAAACTGCTGCGCCAATTCCTTTGTTGATCGCAATTTTGGTCAACTTAGGAACCTCCATGACAGACTTGTACTGAAACTTGTCTTTTAGTTCAGGAACGATCTCCTTCGTGTATTTATCTTTTAATCTAGTATTAGCCATTCGTGATAAAGTCTCCTGATTTCTTTGAATAACGTTGCAGTTTGCCATCAGCATTCTGCTTCCTGCCAACTCGGGTTGCATCTCCACTCGCTGGATCAACTACCATCAAATTGCTTAAGTGGATCGCAGCTTCTGTCTTCTGGATTCCTCCTTCAGGACTTTCAGCAGTTGGCTTAACATGTTTAGTAACCATGTTAGCTCCTTCTACAATCGCTCTATATTTTACTCGATTTACTTCTAAGACCTTACCTGACTTTCCTTTGTCATTACCGGCAATTATCTTAACAGTATCTCCTTTTCTTACGTGAAATTTTACCTGCTTCATCTTAGAGTACTTCTGGTGCTAGTGATACAATCTTCATGAACTGCTTCTCTCTAAGCTCTCTAGCAACTGGGCCAAAGATTCTTGTTCCTCTCGGCTCATCATTTTCAGTGAGCAACACAGCAGCATTATCTTCAAATCTTATGTAAGAGCCATCCTTTCTTCTTATTTCCTTCTTCGTTCTTACAACAACAGCTCTGGACACAGTTCCTTTTTTCAAACTACTTGATGAAAGTGCAGCTTTTACAGTCACTACAATCTTGTCTCCGATGGATGCATAGCGCTTTTTAGTTCCTCCCAGAACTCTGATAACAAGGACTTCTTTCGCACCGCTATTGTCAGCGACTGACATTCTTGATTCCTGCTGTACCATTATTTCGCTCTTTCAATAATTTCAACTAGTCTCCATCTTTTGTTTTTGCTTATCGGACGAGTTTCCATCACTTTCACTGTATCACCAATGTTGCAATCGTTGTTCTCGTCGTGAGCTGTGAGCTTGGTTGTTTTTCTCACAAATTTTCCGTAGATCGGGTGCTTCACCTTTCTGTCCACAGCAACAGTAATGCCTTTCTGCATCTTGTTGCTTACTACCTGACCTACTCTTTCTTTTCTTAAATTTCTTTCCATTACTGAATATTATTTGCTTGCTTCAGCAACTTGATTAAGTTCTTTGGCTCGTATTTCTGTACTGATCCTTGATACCAGTTTCCGACTCTCGCGGATCTTCATTGGATTTTCAATTGGAGTGATGCTATGAGCAAATTTTAGCTTGCTATAGCTTTCTTTTTCAACAACAAGCTTATTCTTTAGCTCATCAAGACTCAATCCTCGTATTTCTGAATTTTTCATTGCTCAGGTTTATAATCTCTTGCTACAACAAATTTCATTGTAATTGGAAGTTTCTGTGCCGCCAATCTTAGGGCTTCTTTTGCCTCTTCCATACTTACTCCAGAAGCTTCAAAAAGAATGGTGCCTGGTCTGACAGTTGCCACCCAATACTCAGGAGCTCCCTTACCTTTACCCATCCGCACTTCAGCAGGCTTCTTAGTTACTGGCTTATCCGGGAAAATTCGAATCCAAACCTGACCTTCCCTTTTCATGGCTCTGGTCATTGCAATCCTTGCGGCCTCAATCTGACGACCCGTGATCCACCCTGGCTCCATTGACTTGATACCGAAAGTTCCGAATGCCAATCTATGCCCGCGTTGAGCAAGACCTTTCACTCTCCCTTTTTGTCGTTTTCTAAACTTTGTCCGTTTCGGCTGTAGCATCGTCTAAATAGTATCTAATTTCTAATTATTAATTTCGGCCCCTTTTATTACCGCCGCCTCTATTCTCTCTTCTCCTTCTGTTTGGAGCTCCTCCTTGACCGCCTGGCGCATTATTATTGCTTGACTGTCCCACATTTGGAGAAAGGTCTCTCTTGCCAAATACCTCTCCTTTGAAGATCCACACTTTAATGCCGATTTTTCCATAAATCGTATTTGCTTCCGAAATAGCATAATCGATATCGGCTCGCAGTGTGTGCAATGGAATTCTTCCTTCCTTATACTGCTCACTTCTTGCCATTTCAGCACCACCAAGTCTTCCCGAGCACTTAATTTTTATCCCTTGAGCACCAACTCTCATCGAAGAGGCTATTGATTGCTTCATGGCTCTTCTAAAAGAAATTCTTGCTTGCAACTGTTGCGCAACAGATTCCCCTACCAGTTTAGCGTCAAGCTCAGGTCTCTTGATTTCAAATATGTTGATTTGAAGATCCTTACCTGTTAAGTTTTTTAACTCCTCCTTCAGCTTATCAACCTCTGATCCTCCCTTTCCAATTACAACACCAGGTCGTGCAGTGTGAATTGTAAGTGTAATTCTCTTAAGCGTTCTTTCAATAACTACCTTAGAAATACCGCCCTTTGGAATACGAGCTTTGATGTAATTTCTAATTTTATGGTCTTCAACAAGTTTGTCAGCGTAAGATTTGCTATCGAACCAAGCTGAATCCCAGCCTTTAACAATTCCTAACCTAAAACCAATTGGGTTTACCTTTTGTCCCATTACTTGCTTTTTTCTTCGTTATTGGTTTCTGCTTCTGCAGCCATGTTATCAATCACTATTGTCACATGGTTTGATCTTTTTCTAATTCTGTGTGCTCTTCCTTGTGGAGCTGGTCTCAATCTTTTGAGCATTCTTGCGCTATCCACATAAATTTCTTTCACGAATAGGTCGGCATCTTCTATGCTAACGTCTTCGTTTTGAGCTTGCCAATCAGCCAAGGCTGTCAACAATAATTTCTCGAGGTTTTCAGAAGCTTGATGATCATCAAATCTCAGAATATTCAAAGCACTACTTGCTCTTTGTCCTCTGATCATGTCAGCTACCAATCTCATTTTTCTTGGAGATGTTGGAATATTTCGTAACGAAGATTTTACCGCACCAAGCTTTCCCTTGTTCTCTTCACGAAATTTTCTGTCAGCTTCCTTTTGAAGTCTGATCTTGACCGATTTCTTTATTTTCTTTTCAGCTTCCATTGATGCTCTTATCTTCTTCCTTTATCCTTTTTAGCTATGTGGCCTCTGAAATTTCTCGTTGGAGAAAACTCCCCAAGTTTGTGGCCTACCATATTCTCAGTGACGAACACTGGAATAAACTTATTTCCATTGTGTACAGCGAAAGTGTGTCCCACAAAGTCCGGAGAGATCATTGATCTTCTTGACCATGTTTTGATCACGGCTTTTTTTCCAGACTCAGTCATGGCGTCAACCTTATTCTCCAGTCTGAAATCAATATAAGGTCCTTTTTTAAGTGATCTTGACATTATTTCCTTCGTTTAACAATCAATTTATCTGAATACTTATTTGGTCTTCTGGTTTTCAAACCTTTCGTGTACTGACCGTTTCTTGATCTTGGGTGTCCTCCTGATGATCTTCCTTCTCCACCGCCCATTGGGTGATCAACAGGGTTCATTGCAACTCCTCTTACTCTAGGTCTTCTGCCTAACCATCTATTTCTCCCAGCCTTACCAAGTCTCACATTCATGTGATCCGAATTGGAAACAGTTCCAATTGTTGCAAGGCATGTGGTAAGTACCATTCTCATCTCACCTGAAGGAAGTTTTACAGTAACATACTTACCTTCTCTTGCAACAAGCTGAACATATGTTCCCGCACTTCTTGCCATTGCTCCACCTTTACCTGGTTTCAATTCAATGTTATGAATGATTGTACCAAGTGGAATATCTGCAAGGAAAAGAGTGTTGCCTACTTCTGGAGGTATTCCTTTTCCAGAGTTAATAACTGTTCCTACTTCCAGTCCTGCTGGAGCGATGATGTATCGTTTCTCTCCATCAGCGTAATGCAACAATGCAATTCTTGCTGACCTGTTTGGATCATATTCAATTGAATGAACAGTAGCAGGTATGCCATGCTTATTTCTCTTGAAATCAATCTCCCGCAATTTCTTCTTGTGTCCGCCACCAACATTACGGACAGTCATTCTCCCCTGATTGTTTCTTCCTCCTTTGCTTCTTACAACCGTACCCGAAAGAGATTTCTCTGGCGTGCTTTTAGTTATATCATCAAAAACCGGTGCGGTTCTGAATCTTTGTCCTGGGGTCGTTGGTCTAAGTTTTCTTACAGCCATTTTCTATCTACTTATATTCCGCTATAAAAATCAATGATATCTCCTTCTGCCACCTGAACAACCGCTTTCTTATAAGCTGGGGTTCTTCCCTCTATCACTTTCGATTTCGTATATTTCTTCTTGGATCTACCAGGATGAACCATGGTATTTACTGATTCAACAGTTACTCCGTACGTTTTTTCAATTTCCTTTTTGATCTGAACTTTGTTCGCTGACTTATCAACAACAAAACCGTATTTGCCATGTTCGTTCATCGCAGACACCTTTTCAGTTACTAGTGGTTTTATTAAAATAGCCATCTTAGTTTAGTCTTTCTTTTAGTTGATCAAGAGTTCCTTCACACAAAATCAAGCATTCAGCATTAATCAAATCGTATGTATTGACTTCATCAACGGTCGTAACGTTGGCTTTCTTCAAGTTCTTAGAAGAAAGGAAGACGTTTTTATTCTGCTCAGTAAGAAGAACAAGTGACTTCTTATCGTTTGCAGAAAGACTATTCAATAGGTTGATGAATTCTTTTGTTTTAGGCGTTTCAAAAGTGAAGTCTTCAAGAACTTGTATGGCCTTGTCTTTCGCCCTAGAGGAAAGAATAGATTTTCTAGCAAGCTTCTTCACTTTTTTGTTCAGTTTGAAACCGAAATCTCTTGGCTTAGGACCGAAGATCGTTCCACCTCCTCTTAGCACTGGGGACTTAATGCTACCAGCTCTGGCTGTACCTGTTCCTTTTTGCTTTTTGATCTTTCTTGTTGAACCAGTAATCTCTCCTCTCTCTTTCGTCTTCGCGTTCCCGTGTCTCTGATTAGCAAGGTAATTTTTTACATCAAGGTAAACCGCATGTTCATTTGGCTCGATACCAAACACGCTTTTATCAAGGCTTACTTCCCTGCCTGTTTCTTCTCCTTTAATATTTAATACAGCTACCTTCATGATTTACTTCTCAAGTATTACGTATGAATTCTTAGCACCAGGTACAGATCCCGATACAACTACCAAGTTCTTCTCTGGATATATCTTCATCACTTTTAAGTTCAAGAGTTTCACTCTATCTCCTCCAGTTCTTCCTGCCATCCTCATTCCTTTGAAAACTCTAGATGGATATGAAGCAGCACCAATCGAACCTGGAGCTCTAAGTCTGTTATGCTGACCGTGTGTTGCCTGACCTACACCAGCGAAATTATGTCTCTTGACAACTCCCTGAAACCCTTTTCCCTTTGAAGTGCCGATCGCATCCACAAAATCGTTTTCCGCGAATACATCTTCGATCTTGATCTCATTCCCTAGCTTCACTTTATCCTCGAATTCCGCACGGAAATCTCTGAACTCCACCACGAATGATTTGGGAGTGGTTTTTGCCTTCGCAAAGTGGTTTTTTAATGCTTTAGGAGTATTTTTTTCCTTTCTTTCTCCATAACTAAGCTGCACAGCCCTGTAGCCATCTGTCTCCTCATTTTTTACCTGAGTAACGACGCATGGGCCAGCTTCAATTAGTGTGCAGGCAATGCTCTTTCCATCTTCGTTAAAGATGTTCGTCATTCCTACTTTTTTTCCTATTATACCAGGCATTTTTATACTCTTTTAAAACTACTAATTGACCTTACGATCAAGCATTTTGTGAAAAGGACTGCAAAGATAGCAAATCCTAGGGGTGAACAAAAAAATTGCTCGTTTATTTTACTCAGTATCTGCGAGGAGATAATCAGCACATTGTCAATTACCTAACCATGTGCCAAAAATGCCCTTTTGAAGCATTGAACTAAGTTTCAGGCAAAAAAAAGAACCAATTGCAATTCAACAATTGGCTCTTTTATAAGTTAAAATTCTTTACTAAACCTTGATCTCAACATCCACTCCACTTGGAAGTTCGAGCTTCATCAAAGCGTCCACAGTTTTTGCACTGTTAGAGTAGATATCCACTAACCTTTTGTACGTACAAAGTTGGAATTGCTCACGAGATTTTTTGTTTACGTGAGGAGATCTCAACACTGTGAATTTTTCTTTTACTGTCGGAAGAGGAATTGGTCCACTAACAACAGCTCCAGTAGTCTTTACCGCTCTAACGATTTTTTCTGACGACTTGTCTACCAAGTTGTGATCGTAAGATTTAAGTTTTATTCTAATTTTTTGGTTCATTTTCTTATGAATTTAAACTCTAGCTCCTTTTGCCTCAGCAATCACATCTTCAGCAATACTCTTTGGTACAGCGTCATAATGTGAAAAGGTTAGAGATGCAGTTGCTCTCCCTGAAGTAATTGTCCTCAAATCTGTTATATATCCGAATAGTTCTGAAAGCGGCACATCAGCCTTTATTACTCCAGAATTTCCTCTGGTATCCATGCCTTTCATAACTCCTCTTCTCTTGTTCAAATCTCCAGTAATTGAACCTGTATACTCATCAGGGCTAACAACTTCGACTGCCATGACTGGTTCAAGTATTACCGGTCCGCATTTTGCGGCAGCAGCTCTGAACCCTGCTCTTGCAGCTAGTTCAAAAGAAAGTGTATCTGAATCTACATCATGAAACGATCCATGGTATAGTCTTACTTTCATAGTATCCAAAGGATAATTAGCCAACGGTCCGTTTACCATTGCCTGTTCAAATCCCTTTTGCACTGCGGGGATAAATTCTCTTGGAATAACACCGCCAACAATTTCGTTCACGAATTGCAGACCGTCTTTCTCGTAATCCTCGTCTTTCGGCCCTATTTCAAATACGATATCAGCAAACTTACCTCTACCTCCAGTTTGTTTCTTGTAAACCTCTTTGTGTTCAATAGAAGTTGTGATCGCTTCTTTGTACGCAACCTGAGGGGCGCCTTGATTAATTTCAACCTTGAACTCTCTTTTCAACCTGTCAATGATAATATCAAGGTGGAGTTCGCCCATTCCTTTGAGGATGGTCTGACCTGTTTCATGATTAGACTCAACTTGAAGCGTTGGATCTTCTTCTAGAAGCTTTGCGATGCCAATTCCCAATTTATCGATATCAGCCTGAGTTTTAGGCTCAATAGCATATCCAATAACAGGGTCAGGGAATACCATGGACTCAAGAACAATTTTGTGCTTTTCGTCGCAAAGTGTATCTCCTGTCTTAATGTCCTTAAAACCAACTACTGCACCTATATCACCAGTGTACAATTGATCAATTTGATTTTGCTTGTTTGCGTGCATTTGAAAGATTCTGGAGATTCTTTCTTTCTTGTCGGTTCTCGTGTTATACACATAAGAACCAGACTCCAACATTCCAGAATAAGATCTTATGAAACAAAGTCGACCAACAAATGGATCGGTCGCAATTTTGAATGCTAATGCAGCAAAAGGCTCATCGGTTGCAGGTTTTCTTGAAGTCTCTTCTTCTGTATCAGGATCTGTTCCAAAAATACTTTCTCTATCGAGAGGTGACGGGAGTAATTCCATCACGTAATCAAGCAAGGTTTGAACACCTTTGTTTTTGAAGGCCGAACCACACAGCATCGGAACAAACGCCATATCTACGGTTGCTGCTCTTAGCGCAGCGACAATTTCATCCCTAGTAATGCTATCCGGATCTTCGAAGTATTTCTCCATCAGTCCTTCATCATACTCAGCAACTGACTCAACAAGTTTCTCTCTATACTCTGCAACGTCATCAAGCATGTCTGCTGGAATTTCGATTTCCTCGAAAGTCATGCCCATATCATCCTCAGTCCACACGATCGCCTTGTTCTCTACAAGATCGACAACTCCTCTAAATCCTTCTTCTGCTCCAATAGGCAATTGCAAAGGCACTGACTTCGTACCAAGCATTTCCTTTACCTGCTTGCACACATTCAAAAAATCTGCTCCAGCTCTGTCCATTTTGTTGACAAAACCAATTCTTGCTACTTTGTAATTATCTGCAAGTCTCCAGTTCGTTTCCGACTGAGGTTCAACACCATCAACAGCACTAAAAAGAAAAACCAGCCCGTCCAGCACTCGAAGTGATCTATTTACTTCTACAGTAAAATCAACGTGTCCAGGTGTATCAATAATATTTATATGGTAATCCTGATCCTTGTACTTCCAGAATACGGTTGTTGCAGCAGAAGTAATCGTAATACCTCTTTCCTGCTCCTGCTCCATCCAATCCATTGTAGCTCCACCATCGTGGACTTCTCCAATCTTGTGATTGATACCAGCATAATACAATATGCGTTCAGTGGTTGTAGTCTTGCCTGCATCGATGTGTGCAGCGATACCAATATTTCGAGTAAGTCTTAAGTCTCTTGCCATTTGGGTATTAGAATCTGAAGTGTGAGAATGCTTTGTTTGCTTCAGCCATTCGATGTATATCGTCTTTCTTCTTCACTGAAGCTCCTTCTCCTTTTGAGGCCGCAACGATTTCCGCTGCTAGTCTATCTTTCATTGTTTTCTCCCCTCTCAATCTCGCATACTTCACCATCCATTTGATGCCTAGAGATACCTTTCGGTCAGGCCTTACTTCAATCGGCACTTGGAAATTCGCTCCTCCAACTCTTCTGCTCTTTACTTCTACAGCCGGCATGATATTGCTTAATGCAGTTTTCCAGGTTTCTAATCCATTCTCACCTGTTTTCTCTTCAACCTGCTTAATTGCTTCGTAAAAAATAGTATATGAAATACTCTTTTTCCCACTTAGCATCAGGCTGTTTACAAATTTTGTAACCAGTGTATCCTGATAGATTGGATCAGGCAGGATGTATCTTTTTTTAGGTTTAGCTTTTCTCATTTCGACTTCCTACTTATTTTTTTGGTCTTTTAGCACCATACTTTGATCTTCTCTGCAATCTTCCATTTACACCAGCAGTATCTAATGCACCACGAATGATGTGATATCTAACTCCTGGAAGATCTTTTACTCTACCACCTCTAATCAATACAATTGAGTGTTCTTGAAGGTTATGACCTTCTCCTGGAATGTATGCATTCACTTCCTTGCCATTTGTCAGTCTAACTCTAGCAACTTTTCTCATTGCAGAGTTCGGCTTCTTTGGAGTTGTTGTGTACACACGAGTGCAAACACCTCTTCGCTGTGGGCATGAGTCCAACGCCGGTGATTTTGACTTTGAAGTAAGCTTTTTTCTACCCTTCCTTACTAATTGTTGTATAGTTGGCATATGTGTAAAATTCTAATCGTCCCAAAATTTGGGAACGCAAAGATAGATATTTTGATTTTATAAAAAAGTAAATGAATGAATTAAGCTGAATAATTCAGATGAATATTTACCCTCCAACTTAACTAGCTGAAGTTCAGAGGGATTTGAGATCAAGCCTCACCCATAGTGCCCCCAAAATTCATGGGGAATCTTGGCATTTCTTCAACTTGTTTCACCTCGCCGAAGGTAGCTTCATACTTGTTGATGTTTTCCTCGAGTGCAGTTAGCAGTCGCTTAGCATGCTCAGGGGTGATTACAACTCTAGATTTCACCTTTGCCTTTGGTACACCAGGCATAAGTCGAATGAAGTCAATTACAAATTCGCTGCTCGAGTGAGCAATCATTGCCAGATTGGCATAGATGCCCTCCGCAGTTTCCTCGGAGAGCTCTATGTTGATCTGATTATTGGCTTTGTCGCCAGTTACTTTTTCTTCCTTTTTTTCCTCTTTAGCCATGACTTATGCTTCTTCAGCTTCCTTGGCGCTTTCGAATTCTTCTCTTGCAGAAACTAAGGTATCATACTCATCTTGTGAATTCACAATGTAGTCTTGATATTTCCTTGTCCCTGTTCCAGCTGGAATCAAATGCCCAACGATCACATTTTCCTTCAATCCGATTAAAGAATCCGCTTTTCCTCTAATAGAGGCTTCGCTCAATACTTTAGTGGTTTCCTGGAATGATGCTGCAGAAATAAAGCTTTCAGTTCCTAATGATGCTTGTGTAATTCCCTGCAATGTTGGCTTACCAGTGGCAGCCGCAGCATCTCTCACCTCAAGTACTTTCATGTCTCTTCTTTTCAGACTAGAATTCTCATCTCTAAGTTTTCTTGCATCAATGATTTGACCTGCTTTGTAAACCCCAGAATCTCCTGGATCAACCACCACTTTCTTATCAAGGATCGTATCATTTTCCTCCATGAAGACGAATCTGTCCACAAGTTGATTTGTTAAGAATGAAGTATCCCCAGCATTTTCGATAATCACTTTCTGCATCATTTGGCGAACAATCGCCTCGATGTGCTTATCGTTGATTTTCACACCTTGTAGTCGATATACTTCCTGAATCTCGTTCACCAAGTACTCTTGTACCGCAGTTGGACCTTTGATTTTAAGAATATCCGCTGGCGTAATCGCTCCATCAGACAGTGCATCTCCCGCTTGGACATAATCATTATCCTGAACAAGAATGTGCTTAGACAACGGCACCATGTATCTCTTCTTCACGCCATCCTTAGACTCGATATAGATCTCTCTATTTCCTCTCTTGATTCCACCGTACGTAACGATCCCATCAATTTCACTAACTACTGCAGGATTTGACGGGTTTCTTGCTTCGAAAAGCTCGGTAACCCTTGGAAGACCCCCCGTAATATCTCGTGACTTTCCAGTTTGCCTTGGAATTTTCGCCAAGACCTGTCCCGCTTTGATCGTATCATCTGCATCAACTGCCAGGTGAGCTCCCACAGGGATGTTATAAGATTTCGATGAACCATCGTCTTTTCCAGTAATTTCAATAGCCGGGTTCTTCGTCTTATCTTTTGTATCAATGATTACTTTCTCTCTGTGACCTGTCTGCTCATCAGATTCCTCCTTATAAGTAACGCCTTCAATGATGGCGTCAAACTCGGCTTTACCATTAAATTCTGAAAGAATAACTGCATTGTAAGGATCCCAAAAGCAAAGTTCATCTCCCTTCTTCACTTTAGCGCCATCTTTGATCTTAAGGATCGCACCGTATGGTACGTGATTACTTATGAGAATCTTGTCTTTCTGATCATTCAAGACTCGGATTTCACCAGATCTTCCCATGACCACTTCGACCTTGTTCCCTTCTTCGTCTGTTGACTTCACTGTTCTTAGCTCATCAAACTCAATAACTCCATCAAATTTGGATTTGATATTCGCTTCAACCGCAATGTTGGAAGCAGTACCCCCTACGTGGAATGTTCTCAAGGTAAGTTGAGTACCTGGCTCACCGATAGATTGTGCGGCTATTACGCCGACTGCTTCTCCAATGTGAGACATTCTGCCTGTAGAAAGGTTTCTACCATAGCATTTCGCACAAACTCCTTGACGAGTTTCGCACGTAAGTACTGATCTAATTTCTACATCCTCGATGCTGGTCGCATCAATTTTAGCTGTAACCTCTTCGGTGATCTCATTACCTGCTTCCAAAATAAGCTCATCATTTAATGGATCATAAATATCATGAACGGAAACTCGTCCCAATATTCTTTCAGAAAGTGACTCAACGACATCTTCATTATCCTTAAGTGCCGATACGGACAAACCTCTTAAAGTTTCGCAATCATCCTCATTGATCACTACATCCTGCGCCACATCCACCAGTCGTCTTGTTAGATAACCTGCATCCGCAGTTTTGAGTGCTGTATCTGCAAGACCTTTTCTCGCACCGTGTGTAGAGATGAAGTACTCGATTACATCAAGTCCCTCCTTGAAGTTTGAAAGAATTGGGTTCTCGATAATTTCACCTACCGATCCCTGAAGGTTCTTCTGTGGCTTTGCCATCAACCCTCTCATTCCACCTAGCTGACGGATCTGCTCTCTCGATCCCCTCGCACCTGAGTGCATCATCATATAGATCGAGTTAAATCCTTGATCATCTTCTTCAAGCTGCTGCATCAAAGTTGACGTCAGTTGAGAGTTTGTTCTAGTCCAGATATCAATAACCTGATTGTATCTTTCGTTATCGGTAATCAGTCCCATCAAGTAGTTGTTCCAGACGGCACTAACTTCCTTTTTGGCTGCTGCTACTAAAGTTTCCTTTTCATCAGGAACCTGGATATTATCAAGCCCCATTGAAAGTCCACCTTGATAAGCCATTTTGAAACCAAGGGACTTTATATCATCTAAGAAATGTGCTGTTCTTGACATTCCTGCGATTTTGAACACATTGGAGATAATTTTCTGAAGTTTCTTCTTCGTCAGAAGTTCATCTACATAGCCTACTTCCTCTGGAACTGACTCATTAAATAGCACTCGGCCTGCGACAGTTTCAATGATTTTTGTTTCTAACTCACCTGCATCATTTCGAACCTTAGTTCTTACTTTGATGTAAGCATGTTGAGAAATAACACCTTCATTAAGTGCGATAATTACCTCTTCAGAACTGTAGAAAATCTTACCCTCTCCAGCTACTTTCTCCTTATCTGTGGTTCTTCTGCCCTTCGTGATATAGTAAAGGCCAAGAACCATATCTTGTGAAGGAACTGCAATAGGAGCTCCATTGGCAGGATTCAGAATGTTGTGAGAAGAAAGCATTAGAAGGGACGCTTCCAAAATTGCTTCATGTCCAAGTGGAACGTGAACAGCCATTTGGTCACCATCAAAATCCGCATTAAATGCTGTACAAGCAAGCGGGTGTAACTGGATCGCTTTTCCTTCAATTAGTTTCGGCTGGAATGCCTGAATACCTAGTCTGTGTAGTGTTGGAGCCCTGTTCAATAATACAGGATGTCCTTTCAATACATTTTCCAAGATATCCCAAACAACAGGATCTTTTCTATCAACGATCTTCTTCGCTGATTTTACAGTCTTGACGATCCCTCTTTCAATCAGTTTTCTGATAATGAAAGGCTTGAAGAGCTCGGCAGCCATGTTCTTAGGCAGGCCACACTCATGCATTTTCAGTTCAGGCCCCACAACAATCACAGATCGCCCAGAATAGTCAACCCTTTTTCCCAGCAGGTTTTGACGGAATCGACCTTGCTTACCTTTAAGCATATCGCTCAAAGATTTCAGTGCTCGATTTCCATCTGATCTTACTGCATTTACTTTTCTAGAGTTATCGAACAGTGAATCGACAGCTTCCTGAAGCATCCTTTTTTCGTTCCTAAGAATTACTTCTGGTGCCTTGATATCCATCAATCTTTTCAATCGATTGTTTCGGATAATCACTCTTCTATACAGGTCATTCAAATCTGAAGTAGCAAATCGACCTCCATCCAACGGCACTAATGGTCTTAGCTCTGGCGGTATGACCGGAACCATTTTGATAACCATCCACTGAGGTTTGTTCTCAATTCTGGTTTTCGCATCTCTGAATGCCTCAACAACTTTCAATCTTTTTAACGCCTCTGCTTTTCTCTGCTGAGAGGTGTCCGTTGCAGCTTGGTGTCTTAGTTCATAAGAAAGCTCATCTAACTGAGTTCTCGCTAATAGCATTTCCAATGCGTCCGCACCCATTTTGGCGATAAACTTGTTCGGATCATCGTCATCAAGCAATTGATTCTCCCGTGGAAGTTTATCCAGAATATCCAGATATTCTTCTTCTGTCAGGAAATCGAGTTTTGCAATTGCGTCTTCTTCTTTTACTCCAGGCTGAATTACAATGTATCGCTCGTAATAAATGATTTGATCCAGTTTCTTGGTTGGAACTCCAAGTAGGTATCCAATTTTGTTAGGAAGAGATTTGAAATACCAGATATGTGCAACTGGTACTACCAACTCGATGTGGCCCATTCGCTCCCTTCTGACCTTCTTCTCCGTTACTTCAACTCCACATCGGTCGCAGATGATGCCTTTGTATCGAATCCTTTTATATTTTCCACAATGACATTCCCAGTCTTTTACGGGTCCGAAAATTCGCTCACAAAACAGTCCACCCATTTCAGGTTTGTATGTTCTGTAATTGATGGTTTCGGGCTGTGTTACTTCGCCATGCGAGGCCTCCAGAATTGATTCTGGAGAAGCAAGGCTAATAGTAACCTTAGTGAAGTCGTTGTGAATTTTTTTACTTTTTCTGAAAGCCATGTTTTATATCAATAGGTCCCGATATCGGGATGATTTTCAATAATTAAATTAGTCCAATGTGATTTCAAGAGCCAAGCCTCTTAATTCGTGAATCAATACGTTGAATGATTCAGGAATATTCGGTTTGTTCATGTTCTCACCTTTAACAATCGCTTCATAAGCTTTTGCTCTACCGATAACATCATCAGACTTGATAGTCAGAATTTCCTGAAGAACATTGGCAGCACCGAATGCCTCCAACGCCCAAACTTCCATCTCTCCAAATCTCTGACCTCCAAACTGGGCCTTACCGCCAAGTGGTTGTTGAGTAATAAGCGAGTAAGGGCCAATGCTCCTTGCATGCATCTTATCATCAACCAAGTGCCCAAGTTTCAAGACATAGATCACACCAACGGTAACTGGCTGATCAAATCGCTCTCCTGAGAGTCCGTCATATAGATACGTTCTACCAAAATCAGGCAAGCCAGCTTCTTTAAGCTCATTTTGAACTTCTTCTTCTGTGGCACCATCGAAAATAGGTGTAGCATACTTTCTACCAAGCTTCAGTCCTGCCCAACCTAGAACAGTCTCATAGATCTGGCCAATATTCATCCTTGATGGTACACCAAGTGGATTCAACACGATGTCAACTGGAACGCCGTCTTCACTGAAAGGCATATCTTCTTCACGGACAATTTTGGCTACAACCCCTTTATTCCCGTGTCGACCAGCCATCTTATCACCAACTTTCAACTTTCGTTTCTTAGCGATGTAAACTTTTGCTAATTGTACGATTCCAGCAGGTAGTTCGTCTCCAACCTCAAGCGTAAAGCGCTCTCTCTTGAATTCGCCCGCTATTTCCATTCGATACTTATAGTAATTCTTGATAAGATCGAATGTCATCTCATCGGTTTTCTTATCGGCAGTCCAATCTTCGATGATCATATCTGAGATAAGATTAGCTTCCTCAGGAACATTGTAGTTACTCTCGTCTCTATACTTGTTCTTGCTAGGGAACAAATTAGCTTCAATATTTTTCCTACTGAATTTGCTTCCTTTACTCATCACTTCCTCGCCAAACTTGTGTTTGATTCCTTGACAAGTTTTTCCCTCTAAAAGCTTGGTGATCTTCTCAAGCATGATTTCTCTAGCTGCACTAAGTTGCTGGCTATACCGATTCTTAAGAAGCTCCACTTCCTTCTTAGTCCTAGCTCTAACATCTTTATCTTTCTTAGGTCGAGAAAACAATTTCGTATCGATTACCACACCTTTTAATGAAGGTGAAGCTTTCAAGGAAGCGTCTTTTACATCCCCAGCTTTATCTCCGAAAATTGCTCTCAAAAGTTTCTCTTCAGGAGTTGGATCAGATTCTCCCTTCGGCGTAATTTTTCCGATAAGAATATCTCCTTCCTTAACCTCCGCTCCGATTCTGATTATTCCATTTTCATCAAGGTTCTTAACTGCCTCTTCACTCACGTTTGGAATTTCACTCGTAAGTTCCTCTTCTCCTCTTTTCGTATCTCTTACCTCAAGCTCGAATTCATCGATATGAATTGAAGTGAAAATATCTTCTCGAACTACTCGCTCAGAGATTACAATCGCATCCTCAAAGTTGTATCCTTGCCAAGGCATAAATGCAACCTTCATGTTGATTCCAAGCGCTAATTCCCCTAGCTCTGTAGCAAAACCATCGCACAATGCTTGCCCAGCCTTCACCTTTGCTCCTTTTTGAACTATAGGTCTGAGGTTGATGCAGGTATCCTGATTGGTTCTTCTGAATTTCACAAGGTCATAAGTCACTGTGGAATTACTGAAGGTGATCATTTCATCATCCTTGCTCAAGGTGTACTTGATCGTGATTTTGTTAGCATCAACATACTCTACTTCACCGTCTCTTTCTGCCAGAATCAATGCACGAGAATCTAACGCAACACGCTCTTCCAATCCTGTTCCAACAATAGGTGCCTGAGGGCGCATCAATGGAACAGCTTGGCGCTGCATGTTTGATCCCATCAAAGCTCTGTTTGCATCATCATGCTCCAAGAAAGGAATCATTGATGCTGCAACCGATACGATTTGGTTTGGCGCAACGTCCATGTACGAAAGCTCATTTCCCTTACAAAGCGGGAAATCTCCTTCAAAACGAGCTTTAATTATTTCATTAACAAATGTTCCATTCTCTTTGAGAGGTGCATTTGCCTGAGCAATGTTGTGCGTGTCTTCGTCTTCTGCCGTCAGGTATTGAACATTTCCCGACATATCAACTTTGCCTTTTTCCTTATCAACTTTTCGATACGGCGTCTCAATGAATCCCATTTGGTTCACTTTTGCGTGAACACAAAGTGATGAAATAAGACCAATGTTTGGTCCCTCTGGAGTTTCAATTGTACAAAGACGACCGTAGTGTGTATAGTGAACATCCCGAACCTCAAATCCTGCTCGTTCCCTTGAAAGACCACCAGGACCTAAAGCTGACATTCTCCTCTTGTGAGTAACCTCTGCCAGAGGATTGGTTTGATCCATGAATTGAGAAAGCTGATTCGTTCCGAAGAACGAGTTTATCACTGAAGATAGAGTTCTTGCATTGATCAAATCAACTGGCTTGAAATCTTCATTATCACGAACATTCATTCGCTCTCTGATAGTTCTTGCCATTCTCGCCAATCCAACTCCGAATTGAGAGTACAATTGTTCTCCAACTGTTCTTACCCTTCTGTTACTCAAATGATCAATATCATCGACAACAGCCTTACTATTAATCAGACCAATTAAATATTTTACTATTAGGATGATATCCTCCGTGGTCAGTACTTTTCTTTCCCAGTTGGTATCGATTCCTAATTTTTTGTTAATTCGGTATCTTCCTACCTCACCAAGGTCATATCGCTTGTCAGAAAAGAATAGGCTCGTAATAATATCACGCGCTGTTTGCTCATCAGGAGCTTCTGTATTTCTTAGTTGACGATAAATCTGCTCAACTGCTTCTTTTTCCGAGTTTGAATTATCTTTTTGAAGCGTGTTATAGACGATAGAATATTCTGCAATATTGACGTCTTTTCTATGGACAATTATCGACTTAGTTCCAGAATCAATTATCGTATGAATGTCTTCGTCTGTAAGGACATGGTCTCTTTCAAGAACAACTTCATTTCTGTCAATGGAAACAACCTCACCTGTGTCTTCATCCACAAAATCCTCTGTCCAGGTTCGTAGCACCCTTGCAGCAAGCCTTCTGTCAATCACCTTCTTGAGGTCCTTCTCAGTTGCTTCAATTTCCTCCGAAAGCCCGAAGAGATCTAGGATTTCCTTATCTGAACCGTATCCGATAGATCTCAGAAGTGTTGTTATTGGGAATTTTTTCTTTCTGTCAATGTACGCATACATGACATTGTTTACATCTGTCGCAAACTCTATCCAAGATCCCTTGAAAGGAATAATTCGAGCACTATATAGATGCGTTCCATTGGTGTGCTTGCTTTGGGCAAAGAATACTCCTGGAGATCTGTGAAGTTGCGATACAATAACTCTTTCAGCGCCATTAATCACAAATGACCCTTTTTCGGTCATGTAAGGAATGTTGCCTAAGAATACTTCTTGTTCAATTGTCTCAAACTCCTCATTCTCCTCATCGTTACAAAGCAACCTAAGCTTAGCCTTCAGAGGAACTGAATACGTAAGTCCTCTGTCGATGCACTCCTGAATGCTATATTTAGGAGGATCTACCGTGTAATCGATAAACTCGAGAACGAAATTTTCTCTAGAATCTGTGATCGGGAAATTCTCCATGAACACCTTGTACAAGCCTTCTCCTTCTTTTCTTTCGGCAGGTGTGTCTAGTTGGAAAAAGTCAACAAATGATTTTAACTGAACATCCAGAAAATCTGGGTAGTCAATTACTGATTTGATGGAGGAGAAATTTATTCTCCCTGTATTGTTGTTAGCCAAAGCTTACAGATTTTTAAATGATAAAATGAACAAGAACTTTAGTATCGTTACAAACAGGAAAAGACCCCGACGAAATGTCGGGGCCTAAGCCTTTTGTTTATGTGCTAATTACTTTAATTCTACTTCAGCACCAGCTTCTTCAAGCTGCTTCTTTAGACCTTCTGCTTCGTCCTTAGCAATACCTTCTTTCACTGCTTTTGGTGCGCTGTCAACAAGTTCTTTCGCTTCCTTAAGCCCAAGACCTGTCAATTCTTTCACCAATTTTACGATAGCCAACTTGGCTCCTCCAGGTGCTTTAAGAACCACGTCGAAAGAAGATTTCTCTTCTGCTCCGCCTCCATCAGCATCGCCACCACCAGCAACCATCACTGGTCCTGCAGCTGCAGCTGGCTCAATGCCGTACTCATCCTTAAGGATATTAGCTAATTCGTTTACCTCCTTTACTGAAAGGTTTACTAATTGTTCTGCAAATTCTTTTAAATCCGCCATTTTTATTAAGTGTTAATTCTGTTAAAAAATCTTTATCCCTCTCGCTCTGATAGGGTTTTTACAATTCCCGCAAGCTTGTGCTCACCACTTTGTAACAATGTAAGTACATTCTTAGCAGGTGATTGTAGTAAGGTGATAATCTCTCCAATAAGCTCTTGCTTAGACTTAAGCGTAGCAAGTGCATTGAGTTGATCTTCACCAATAAATAAATCCGAGTCTATGGAAGCAGCCTTGAATTTGGGTCTTTCTTGAGGATCTCCTTTTTTGAAGTCCTTAATTATTTTTGCTGGAGCATTTGCAATTTCGTTGACGAACATCAGACCAGAGGTTCCTTTGAGAACTTCATTTAAATCTGAATAATCACCATCAACATTTTCCAATGCCTTTTTGATAAGGGTGTTCTTAACAACCTTATACTCAACTCCTTTGGTGAAGCACATTTCTCTGAACTTGTTTATCTCCGTAACCGTAAGGCCTGAAGTATCAGTTATATAGAAATGGTCAGTATCTTTTAACTTTTCAGTTAAATCACCAATTAATTGTGCTTTGTCTTCTCGCGTCATAACTATTATAAGCTCGCTATGCTATTGCTATCAATCGCTATTCCAGAACTCATCGTGCTAGAGATAGTGATTGATTTAAAATATGTTCCTTTTGATGAAGCTGGCTTTAGCTTAGAAATGGTTTGAATCATTTCCGCAGCATTGTCCTTGATCTTCTCAGCATCAAATGACACTTTGCCAATACTGGTGTGGATGATACCAAACTTATCAACCTTGAAATCGATCTTTCCAGCTTTCACTTCTTTTACTGCTTGTCCAATATCCATTGTCACAGTACCCGACTTAGGATTAGGCATCAGACTTCTTGGTCCTAGCACTCTTCCCAGTTTTCCAACTTGAGCCATCACTGTTGGCATGGTGATAATTACATCAACGTCTGTCCAACCTCCTTCGATCTTTTTCACGTAATCCTCTAGGCCTACGTGATCAGCTCCTGCATCCTTTGCCTCCTGCTCCTTATCTGGAGTACAGAGTACAAGTACACGCACATCTTTACCAACTCCATGTGGCAATGAAACAACACCTCTCACCATTTGATCAGCCTTCTTCGGATCAACTCCTAGTCTCACATCCAAATCAACGGATGCATCAAATTTCGAAAACGTGATTTCCTTAAGAAGTTTACTTGCTTCTTCTAGAGAATACTCTTTCCCTACTTCTAGTAGTTCTTGAGCTTTCTTCTGATTCTTTGTTAGCTTTCCCATCTTCTTAATCAGTTAGCGTCCCAAGGGGCTTTACCTTTTACTTTAACTCCCATACTTCTTGCAGTACCAGCTACCACTCTCATCGCAGACTCAACTTTCAATGCATTCAAATCAGGCATTTTAGTTTCTGCAATCGTTTTTAGCTGATCCCAAGTCACCGTCCCAACTTTCACTCGATTCGACTCAGCTGAGCCTTTCTTGATCTTAGCTGCTTCCATTATGAGTGAAGCAGCTGGAGGGGTTTTGATAACAAAGTCAAATGACTTGTCAGCAAAAATGGTAACTAGAACTGGCAATAACTGTCCTGGTTTCTCCTGTGTTCGTGCGTTAAATTGCTTACAGAAATCCATGATGTTGAGACCTTTAGCACCTAATGCTGGCCCAACTGGCGGAGAAGGATTCGCTGCCCCTCCTCGTATCTGTAATTTTAAATAGCCTGAAATTTCTTTAGCCATTACCTTTTAATCTTCTTTTTCAACCTGTATATAATTCAATTCGACAGGTGTATTTCTGCCAAATATCTTAACCGTAACGTTAAGCTTCTTACGATCCTCAAAAACCTCCTCTACTGTTCCCGTGAAGCCACTAAAGGGACCGTCCATTACTTTCACACCTTCACCAACTATGAATGGTGTATCTAACGTTTCTTCAAACTCTTCTACTTCGTCAACCTTACCTAAAATTCTATTGACCTCCGCCTGACGAAGAGGCAATGGGTCTTTTGTTGTACTTGAGCCTGTTGCACTTAAGAATCCAATAACATTAGGGATCAACTCCTTATTGGTAACCAAGTGCATCACCTCTCCATTAGAAAAGTCGGCTTGAACAAGAACGTAACCAGGAAAGAAATTTCTTTCTCTCACTCGTTTCTTGCCATTCCTCATTTCATAAACTTTTTCAGAAGGAATTAAAACTTGAGGGAGGTAATCAGCTAATTCTTGACGAGCTACCTCGTTTTCGATTGCTTCTTTAACCTTTCGTTCCTTGCCGCTAACAGCCCGTACCACATACCATTTATGATCCATCCTTCCGTACTCCTCCTTTTAAAGCTCTTCGTAAACAAACTCCATCAAATTCTCGAAAGCATAATCAATCGCTCCGATCATCAAGGCAAAAATAAGTGATGCCACAAGCACCAAAACAGCGCTATTTTGCAAATCAGCGTACTTCGGCCAAGAAACTTTGTGTAAAAGTTCCTCGTAAGATTCCTTAAAAAAGACTGTGACTTTTGACATAATTTTTAACCTTCAAAACAAGCACGGGAGGAGGGACTCGAACCCCCAACCAACGGTTTTGGAGACCGCTACTCTACCAATTGAGCTACGCCCGTAAAAACCAGCAGTCCCAAAAGGACTGCAAATTTAGAGTAATCAATTTGTATAAGCAAATCCCGCACGCAATTTGCTTGCGGGATAATTACTTATCAATCAAGAATTTCAGTAACCTGGCCTGAACCGACAGTTCTTCCTCCTTCTCTGATCGCAAATCGCAATCCTTTCTCACAAGCAACTGGGCTAATCAAGTTTACTTCAATTGTAACGTTATCACCTGGCATCACCATTTCGATAGATTCAGGAAGCATGATTTCTCCAGTTACATCTGTAGTTCTTAGATAAAACTGAGGTCTGTACTTGTTAAAGAATGGAGTGTGTCTTCCTCCTTCTTCTTTTGACAAAACGTAAACCTCTGCCTTGAACTTCGCATGCGGAGTTACTGAACCAGGCTTACAAATGATCATTCCTCTCTTGATCTGCTCTTTTTCAATACCTCTTAAAAGAAGACCAACATTATCTCCTGCTTCTCCTCTGTCCAAAATTTTACGGAACATTTCAACTCCAGTAATTGTAGACTTTAGGTTTTCAGCTCCCATTCCGATGATATCAACAGCATCACCAGTATTGGTTACTCCTCTTTCGATTCTACCTGTTGCAACAGTTCCTCTACCTGTAATTGAGAATACATCCTCCACTGGCATCAAGAAATCTTTGTCGATCGCTCTTTCTGGAAGTGGGATATACTCATCCACTGCCTTCATAAGCTCTTCAATTTTTTCTACCCACTGTGCATCTCCGTTAAGGCCGCCTAGTGCTGAGCCTTGGATAACTGGAATGTCATCACCAGGGAAATCATAATAAGAAAGTAATTCTCTGATCTCCATTTCTACTAATTCAAGTAGTTCTGGATCATCAACTAAATCAACTTTGTTCATGAAAACAACAAGTGCTGGTACTCCTACTTGTCTTGAAAGAAGTATATGCTCTCTTGTTTGGGGCATGGGTCCGTCTGTTGCAGCTACTACAATAATAGCTCCATCCATTTGGGCTGCTCCCGTTACCATGTTTTTTACATAATCTGCGTGACCAGGGCAATCCACGTGAGCATAGTGACGATTCTCAGTCGCATACTCAATGTGTGAAGTATTGATGGTAATACCTCTTTCTTTTTCTTCTGGTGCATTGTCAATAGCTGAAAAGTCTTTCATTTCAGCAAGACCTTTCCCAGCAAGCACTGCGGAAATCGCAGCAGTTAAAGTTGTTTTACCATGGTCAACGTGTCCGATTGTACCAATATTAACGTGTGGTTTCGAACGATCAAAGGTTTCTTTAGCCATGTTTGATAATCCTCAGTTTAATTTTTAAAAATTTATTACTCTATTTATTTATTACACTTTACAATGCGAGCCAATGAGGGGATTTGAACCCCTGACCTCTTCCTTACCAAGGAAACGCTCTACCCCTGAGCTACATCGGCTTATTAAGTTATCAGTTCAAAGTACTAAGTAACTAGTCCTATACTCGGAACAAAACTCTGACCCTGCAACTCAAAGATCGAAGAGGCTACAAAAATTACAACTCCACAAAAAACTCGGAGTTGTAATTTTTATTACCTACTCTGAGCGGGTGACCAGGTTCGAACCGGCGACCTACAGCTTGGAAGGCTGTCGCTCTACCAACTGAGCTACACCCGCTTATTAACGTGCTGAGTTAAACTCAGCTTTATCTTCAAAAAAATCTTTACCAATCTTTTTTGGTAAACGCGAGTGACAAAGCTCGAATCGTCGTAACGAACCGCCACGATCTACAGCTTGAAAGGTTGCTGCTCTACCATCGTAAAGACGAACCGCTGAGCTACACCCGCTTATTTCTAAAATTTCTAAAGGCAAAACACAAGCACCAAAAACCTACTTGAATTTTGAAGTTCCCTTATGAAATTTCAAAAAGTGGGGGGAGAAGGATTCGAACCTTCGAAGACATAAGTCAACGGAGTTACAGTCCGTCCCAGTTGGCCGCTTTGGTATCCCCCCAACTAATACTAAAATTAAAAGAACACCCTAATTCCAATATTTCTTTTGGAAAAAGGAATGCAAAAGTATACTGTTTTTTCGTTTAATCAAATTTTCATTTTACGATTGTAAATCTTTATTCACAACCTAAATTAGCGTCTCTTTTTAAGCTGGATCCGCAAAGTATAAAATGGTAGAAATTCAAATAAACGACGGCAGCAAAATTACCGTAGAAAAAACAGGTAATGACCTTATTATAGATGGTCATAAATCAGACCATGAAATCATTCAGGTTGACGAAAAGAATTTCAAGGTGTTTACAAAATCAAAGATTTTTAGCATTGCGGTTTTAGAAAAAGATGATAAGCAATTGACTTTGTCAATAGACGGAAAATCAGTTTCTGTCTCGTCCTTCAGTCACATCGATCAGATCCTGGAAAAACTTGGTATGAATTCAACAAACTCGACCTCTATAAGCGACATCAAGGCACCTATGCCAGGGACAATATTATCGCTAGACGTTGAGGAGGGCAATGAGGTGTGTAAAGGAGACACTATTCTTATTTTGGAAGCAATGAAAATGGAAAACGTAATCAAATCTCCAGGAGATGGGAAGGTAAGTTCCATTTTGGTTAAGCAAGGTGACAACGTTGAGAAAAATCAACTTTTGATCTCGCTAGAATAAGTTTTCAATCCTTTTATATTTGTTCGATTTTCTTAATCCCTTGATCAATACATGAAATACAAACGAGTTCTTTTAAAATTAAGCGGCGAGGCATTGATGGGCAACAAGAGCCATGGGATAGATTCCGAGCGCTTAACTCAGTACGCGAACGAAATAAAAAGTGTGGTCAAGGAGGGACTCGAGCTTGCCATAGTAATAGGTGGTGGGAATATTTTTCGTGGAGTTGAAGCTGAAGCAAATGGTATAGGTCGTGTTCAGGGAGATTACATGGGGATGCTGGCAACGGTGATCAATGCTATGGCCTTACAAAGTGCTTTGGAGAAAGAGGGGATGTACACAAGGCTAATGGCTGGATTAAAAATGGAGCAGGTTTGTGAGCCCTTTATTAGAAGGCGAGCGATGCGTCACCTTGAGAAGAACCGAATAGTGATTTTCGGGGCAGGCATTGGCAATCCTTACTTTACTACAGATTCTACAGCAAGTTTGAGGGCTATAGAAATAGAAGCTGAAGTGGTTTTAAAGGGAACTCGTGTCGACGGTGTTTATGATTCGGATCCAGAGAAAAACCCAAGCGCCACCAGATATGATACACTTTCCTTTCAGGAAGCCTACGAAAAGAACTTAAATATTATGGACATGACTGCTTTTACGTTGTGTCAGGAAAATAATTTACCAATCATCGTGTTTGACATGAACAAGGAAGGGAATTTAGGCAAGTTAATTTCTGGAGAAAATGTTGGAACACTTATAAGCTAGCTAATAACACATTATCATGGAAGAAATTCAGATTTACCTAGAGACAGCCAAAGAAATGATGGAGAGTGCTATTTCTCATACTCAAAGTGCTTTCTCTAAAATCAGGGCAGGTAAAGCCTCGCCGTCAATGCTGGACGGAGTTGAAGTAGAATACTATGGATCAATGACGCCGCTGAATCAGGTAGCCAGCGTCACGACACCTGACGCTCGCACCATCAGCGTGAAACCATGGGAGAAAGGAACCATTCCCGATATCGAAAGAGCTATCACCAATAGTGGCCTTGGGTTCAACCCACAAAATGACGGTGAGCAAATTCGCATTAACATCCCACCCTTGACTGAAGAGAGGAGATTACAGTTGATGAAGCAGGTAAAAGTTGAAGCAGAAGCTGGCAAAGTCAGTGTCCGAAATTCAAGAAAAGAGACCAATGATTCTTTGAAAAAAATTGAAAGTGTTTCTGAGGACCTAATAAAAGATGCTGAAAGCGATGTTCAAAAACTTACCGACGAGTACACAGCTAAGATCGATGAGCTGATCGACGTGAAGGAGAAAGATATAATGACTGTCTAACGGTAATAACCTTCCTTTTGGATTTTGGCCTCAACAGGCTCTGGTACCAAATATTTTACTGACTTATTATCTTTGATAAGCTTTCGTATTAGTGTAGCGGAAATATCAAGTTCTGGAGCCTCAATTACTTCCACGTTTTTTGCAGATAACAAATCTGTATGAGGAGCATTTGGTCTTGGGTAGACAATCAACCCAAATTGATCGATTATCTCCTGATGATTTTTCCACTTTGTGAAAGAGGAAAGGTTGTCTCCTCCAATAATAAGTCTGAACTTCCTGTCTGGGTGCTTTTCTCTTAGCAGCGCCAACGTATCGATGGTATAGCTAGGCTTCGGCATATTAAATTCGATATCCGACACTTTGAATTTATAGTCACCAGCTATTGCTGACGTCACCAAATCCAACCTATCAAATTCATGAAGTAAATTCTTGTTTTTTTTGAACGGATTCTGTGGACTTACAACAAACCAAATTTCCTCCACTGACGTAGTCTCCTTGACCAGATTTGCTATGATCATATGTCCCGTATGGATGGGATTGAATGAACCGAAAAACAATCCGATCTCTCTCATTTTAGGAATTTCGAAACGATAGTTTTCGCCTGATCAACTGCATGCTCTAAATTATCATTGACTATCACTTCATCAAATTTGTCTTCTTCCTGCATTTCTATCGTGGCCTTTTCAACTCGTTGGTTCAACGTAAAATCCGACTCCGAATTTCTACCCTTCAGTCGCTCCCTTAGAACGGACAAGTTCTGCACCCTAATAAAGATAGCTGCTGCCTGATCGCCAAGTTTTCTTTTAAGTCGCAATCCTCCTTTTACATCTACATCGAAAATGACGCAATTTCCCTTAGCCCAAATACGTTCCACTTCACTTTTTAGTGTTCCATAAAAGGCATCCTCGTAAACCTCCTCCCACTCCAACATCTCTTCGTGGCTGATTTTCTTAAGGAACTCTTCTGTGGAATAAAAGAAATAATCCTTCCCGTCCTTTTCATAATCTCTTGGCTCTCTAGTTGTAGCCGAAATAGAAAATTCCAAACAGTCAAATTCTTTAAGAAGATGTCTTACGATGGTTGTTTTTCCAGCACCAGATGGTGCGCAAAATATGATGGCCTTTCCCTCCATCACGCGAAGTTATAACGGACTTATGGAACTATCTTATTTCTTATGTCATTAGCCAACTCTTTGGGGACTTGCTTCTTTTGAAGTTTCCTTTTCAGAAGCTCACGAATCTGCTTTTCAACATTATAATGACTGAAGCACACAATGCACTTGTCTATATGGGAAAAAAAGAATTCTTCCTGAGATTCGTCTGCTTCATCATCCAGCAATAGGTTGAGGATTTGCAGGCATTTATCAAAATCACTACAACTACAATCAGGGCACTCAGGCATACTTCAAATGTTCCTTGGAGAGAATCACTTTTAAGCAGTAAAAGTTCAATCCAGATTAATTATAACCCATAGAGTAGGCATAAGAACCTAACTTTTCTCTGAGGATATTTCGAGCACGGTGCAGTCTTGATCTAACTGTTCCTATTGGAATATCTAGAATCTTTGCCATTTCTTCGTAGGTAAAACCTTCTAAATCACACAAGATTATGACAGTCCTAAAATCTATAGCTAATGAGTTCAGGGCATTGCTAATTTCATCCCCAATCATGTCTTTTGTAGTCTCCATTCTCAGATCTACAGTAGCATCTTTAGGAGTGTCCTCGGAGTTATAGTATTGCTCTACTTCCTGGTAATCAACTTTTGCGGGCTGCTTGCTCTTCTTTCTATAGTCATTGATAAAACTATTTTTCAGAATTCGATAAAGCCATGCTTTTGAGTTAGTCCCTTCCTGAAATGAGTTGATAAAACGAAACGCCTTCATGTAGGTGTCCTGCACAAGGTCTTTTGAATCATCTTCGTCAAAAGTGAGCCTGAAGGCAAAATTGTACATTGAATCAATGTGTGGCATAAACTCCGTATCAAAGACATGTACCTTCTTACTTTCTGAATATGTCGATTTTATATTTAATTCTAATTCGTCTGTCATGGTTTCCATATTTTCCATATTTGTATGTAGCTACATAAATGTACGACACTTAATTAGAATAGTTCTAAATAATGATAACAATCATACAGCAACAGGTGTAATACGAACACACTTCTAAATAAAATGTTTGCTGACTGACAATTGGGGAATCTTTGGTAGTGCTCTGATTTTTTTGAAGACCAATCCTTTTAGAGAGTCTTCTGCCATTCCCAGGCAGTCTGCATCATGTTGTCAAGATCTCTTTCAGCTTTCCAATTTAGAATATTGTTCGCCTTCGATGTATCTGCGTAGGTTTTTTCTATGTCTCCTGGCCTTCTGTTCACAATCTTATAATTCAATTGTTGACCCGATACTTTTTCAAATGATTTGATCACTTGTAAGACTGTAGAACCAGCACCTGTTCCGACATTGAAGAAATCATAGCTTCCTTCCATTCGATCACAATAGTCCAGAGCCTTGATGTGCGCTTTGGCAAGGTCCACAACATGAATGTAATCTCTTACACAAGTACCATCCAGCGTTTCATAGTCTCCCCCGTAGACTGATAAAGACTTTCTGATCCCGGTAGCAGTCTGTGTTATATACGGAACCAAATTAGCAGGAACGCCCAATGGTAGCTCTCCGATTAGCGAACTGTCATGAGCCCCAATCGGATTAAAGTACCTCAGTGAGATGGCTTTCGTTTGTGGGTACGATTTCACGAAGTCCGAAATAATCTCTTCACCAATCTGCTTGGTATTTCCATACGGAGACTCAGCTTGTTTTACAGGCGTATTTTCTGAGACCGGCAGTTGATCAGGTTCTCCATACACCGTGCATGAAGATGAAAAAACAAATTTACCCACTCCAAACTCTTGCGAAAGCTCTAGGAGATTTATCAGAGAATCTAGATTATTTCGGTAGTACAGAAGTGGCTTTTCAACAGACTCTCCTACTGCCTTACTTGCAGCAAAGTGAATGATAGCCTCAATATCAAATGCATTGAAGATCTCTCTTGCCTGAGTCAGATCGGAAAAGTCAACTTTTACAAAATCTGGAGTCTTCCCAGTAATTTCTCTAATTCCATCTAACACTTCAATTTTGGAATTCGAAAGATTATCGGCAATCACAATATCCAGACCCAACTGCAGGAGCTCCACAGATGTGTGTGATCCGATAAAACCAAGACCTCCGGTTACAAGCACTCTTCCCATAAGATAAATTTATAATGAATGAATTTTGATCGCTTCCTTAAAATAAATGAAGGATTCCCCGTCAGGTCTGAACCTTCAAAAGAATCCTTCTTAAGAACAAGTGTGTAATTAATATCTGTAGTACTCAGGCTTGAACGGCCCTTCAACTTTCACTCCGATGTACTCAGCTTGATCGTTGGAAAGCGTATCCAATTCAACACCAATTTTAGCTAAATGTAATCTTGCCACTTTTTCATCCAGAAGCTTAGGAAGCATGTAAACATCATTGTCATATTTCTCATGATTTTCCCAGATCTCAAGCTGCGCTAGTGTCTGGTTGGTAAATGAGTTTGACATCACAAACGAAGGGTGACCAGTTGCGCAACCTAAGTTCACCAACCTGCCTTCTGCCAAAATGATTATATCATTTCCATCAACATTATATAGATCAACCTGAGGCTTAATCTCCACATGTGTGTTTCCATAATTATCCAACAGCCAAGCCATGTCAATTTCGTTATCAAAGTGGCCGATGTTACAGACAATTGTCTTGTCGTGCATCAACTTGAAGTGCTCCCCTTTAATAATATCTTTATTACCTGTGGTAGTGACGATAATATCCGCTCTCTTCACTGCGTCCACCATCCTCTTCACTTCGAATCCGTCCATTGCCGCTTGAAGTGCGCAAATTGGATCAATTTCCGTAACAATTACCCTAACTCCAGCACCACTTAGTGAAGCTGCTGAGCCCTTGCCTACATCTCCATATCCTGCTACAACAGCAACTTTACCAGCAAGCATAATATCTGTTGCTCTTCTGATTGCATCTACCAACGATTCCTTGCAACCATATTTGTTATCAAATTTTGACTTGGTTACGGAATCATTCACATTAATTGCTGGCATAGGCAGTGTACCATTCTTTACCCTCTCGTAAAGTCTATGTACACCAGTTGTTGTCTCCTCTGACAATCCTCGGATCTCCTCGACTAGCTCAGGGTGATGGTCCAATACCATATTGGTAAGGTCACCTCCGTCGTCAAGAATCATGTTTAGTGGCTTGCCTCCTTCAAAAGCGAAAAGCGTCTGGGCGATGCACCAGTCAAACTCTTCGTCGTTCATTCCTTTCCATGCATAGACAGGAACTCCTGCTTTAGCTATAGCTGCAGCAGCGTGATCTTGCGTTGAAAAAATGTTGCATGATGACCAACTAACTTCTGCGCCAAGCTCTGTTAGCGTTTCAATTAAAACAGCTGTTTGGATTGTCATGTGTAAGCAGCCGGCTATACGTGCGCCAGCTAACGGCTTGCTTGCTCCATACTCCTGTCGCAATGCCATCAATCCAGGCATTTCTGCTTCTGCAAGCTCAATTTCTTTTCTACCCCAATCTGCCAGGGCAATGTCTTTTACTTTAAATTTTTCTTCTGTCTCAGTCATCGTAATTGATTCGGTATTCTTCTGATTTATTTTCGGGGTGCAAAGGTATGGTCTTTCGTTAGAATAAAGAAGTGGCAGTCAAAACTCGCAATACACGTCTGCGTGAGAGAAATCAACTCAAAAATTCGATTTCCTTAATACCATAGTTGTGAAAGCTCCCCTCCTTGCTGACAATTAATTTGCCTGCCTTGTCAATTCCCAAAATCGTACCTGTAAACTCCCCGTTTTCATCACGGAAAAATGATGCCTCGCCCTTCAGATATAATTTCTCGTGATACAGTTGTAAAAGCAGGTTTTGCTGACCATTCTTGAGTTTCAAGAGAAAATATTCAATGTCTACTAAGAGGTTTTCAATAAAACTGTCTCGATCGTATTCTTCCTCTGTTTGTATGGCAAGGGACGTTGCGTTTGGTAGACCAAATCCCTTTTGATTTAAATTAAAACCGATTCCCACAATGCTGTTTTCCAGCGTTTCCCCTTTGAGCGTGTTTTCCACCAATATTCCACAAATTTTTCTATTGTCAATCAAAACATCATTTGGCCATTTCAGTTTGATTCTCTCCTCTTCAAGGTATCTGCCCACACACCTGATAACACTCAACCCGATTACCACGTTGAGCAAATGTTGATCAGAAATTTTCAGAAAAATTGGCTTCAGCAAAACTGACATCAAGACATTCTTACCTGGCTCATCAAGCCAGATATTTCCTCTTTGACCTTTTCCGCTTTTTTGGTGGTTCGTGTGAATTACAAGCCCTTCTGAGGGATCAGATTTCTTCAGTAATACGGACAGTTCATCATTAGTTGAATGACAATCTGTCAGGAAAACAACTTTCTTCCCTAGAAAGAGGGGTTTGGCAAAGAATTTATGCAATAGAATTGGTGTAAATTTGCGACAAAATTAACATAAAGGAGAAGTGAATGCAGCAAGTGCAGAGTGAGGTTAGTTCTGAAGTTTTATGCGATTGGGTGGTAGCAGGAATGAGCGACAAAAAAGCTTTGGATATTGTGGTGATGGATTTGCGGGAAGTCAAACATGCTATTGCTGATTATTTTGTCATTTGCAGTGGGAATTCTGATACTCAAATCGATGCAATTTCAGATTCAATAGAAGAGCATGTTCACAAGAATGCTGGACAAAATCCATGGAAAAAAGAGGGTCGAGAAAATAAGGAATGGATCTTATTGGATTACATAGATGTTATAGCACATGTTTTTAATAAAGAAAAAAGAAAATTCTTTGGACTAGAGGAACTTTGGGGTGACGCAAAAGTCAAGAGAGTAGTAGAGAACTAATTCAAACACTAAGCGTTCAACGCTTAGAATATCAAGGAGAAAACAAGAAATGCCAGAAAATAAACAAGATAGAAAATTAAATCCTAGACCGGGTAGACCAGGGTATCAGGGGTGGTTAATAGGGGGCTTGCTAGCACTAGTGATTGGTGTGACCATGTTCTCAAAGGAGACAGGTATGATTCCTACCACTTTCCGATCGTTCGAGAAGATGCTTCTTGCTAATGACGTTCAAAAAGTGGTTCTCATAAGAGATCAGGACTACGTTGAAATTACACTAAAAGGTGAAGCGCTTTCAAATACGAAATACAAGATTGAACTTGATCAGAATAAAGGTTTCTTTAGTTCTGAAACAGGTCCACATTACCGATTGGACATTGTTACCGTTGATAAGTTCGACAAGGATTGGGACGAAACCATGTCCAGTATTTCTGAAGAACAACGATTTGATTATAAGATAGAAGAGCGGTCAGACTACACAACTTTCCTTTTCAATTGGGGATTCTTGATCTTGCTCATTTTTGGTTTCTGGTTCTTGATGCGAAGAATGACTGGAGGCGGTGGTCCAGGTGGACAGCTCTTCAATATCGGAAAATCAAAAGCTGCTCTGTTTGATGCAGAAAACAAAGTAAAAATCACGTTTGCAGATGCTGCCGGACTGGAAGAAGCGAAAGAAGAAATTAGGGAAATCGTTGACTTCCTAAAAACTCCTGAGAAATTTACTAAGCTTGGTGGAAAGATTCCAAAAGGCGCACTACTTGTAGGCCCTCCAGGAACGGGTAAAACCCTTCTCGCCAAGGCTGTGGCTGGGGAAGCAGCGGTACCATTTTTTACACTTTCAGGCTCTGATTTTGTAGAAATGTTTGTTGGAGTGGGAGCAGCCAGGGTTCGAGATTTATTTAAGCAAGCAAAGGAAAAAGCCCCTTGCATTGTTTTCATTGATGAGATAGATGCTATAGGAAGATCCAGAGGAAGAGGTCAGATGCCGGGCTCCAATGATGAGAGAGAAAACACGTTGAATTCTCTGCTTGTAGAAATGGACGGATTTTCCACCGACGTTGGTGTAATAATCCTTGCTGCCACAAACCGTCCAGATGTTCTGGATTCAGCTCTTCTTCGTCCGGGAAGATTTGACAGACAGATAAGTATTGACAAGCCTGATATCGTAGGTCGAGAAGCAATTTTCAAAGTGCATCTTAAGCCCGTGCAGTTGGATGAGACCGTTGACCCTCGAAAGTTGGCTGCTCAAACGCCAGGGTTTGCAGGTGCGGAGATCGCCAATGTATGTAATGAGGCAGCACTAATAGCTGCCAGAAAAGATAAGAAGAAGGTTGACATGCTTGATTTTCAAGATGCAATTGACAGGGTAATTGGAGGACTTGAGAAGAAAAATAAGTTGATCTCCCCTGAGGAAAAGAAGATTGTTGCCTATCACGAAGCTGGTCATGCAGTAGCAGGGTGGTTTCTAGAACACGCAGACCCCTTGGTTAAGGTCAGCATTGTTCCAAGGGGCGTTGCTGCGCTAGGATATGCCCAATATTTACCAAAAGAGCAGTTTCTCTATCAAACTGAACAATTGATGGATGAAATGTGTATGGCACTAGGGGGAAGAGCTGCGGAAGAAATTATTTTCGGAAAAATATCGACAGGCGCACTAAGTGATCTGGAACGAATCACCAAGATGGCCTACAGCATCGTATCGGTCTACGGAATGAATGATAAGATTGGAAATGTTTCATTTTATGATTCCAAACAGCAGGATTACAATTTCACCAAACCATATTCGGATGCAACCGCTCAGCTGATTGATCAAGAGGTAAAAAAATTAATTGAAGGCGCCTACACTCGAACTAAAAAACTGCTTTCTTCCAAAAAGAAGGAACTGGAAATTTTGGCAAAGGAGCTTCTGAAAAGAGAAATCATTTTTCAATCTGATTTGGAGGAATTAATTGGAAAACGTCCTTTCAAGAATCAAACTGCGTACGAAGCATTTACGAGCCCTAACGGAGAAAAGACTGAGAACGGGGCTGCTGAAAAAGCCAAAAAGAAGGCTAAAGAGAAAGCCAAGGAGAAAGTTGATAAAGTAAAAGGCGAGGTAAAAAAGGAAGTTGAAAAAGAAGGTGTAAGCGAGGAAAAAGCAAGTTAACCGAATGGCCAAAAAGCCAGTCAACATTCCATCATATCATCTATCAAAAGATCAAAAAATCTACTTCGCAAGCGATTTCCATCTCGGAGCTCCTGACAGAGAATCGAGTTTGGCTCGCGAATTAAAGATTATAAGCTGGCTTGATGAGATTGCAGATAGTGCGAGCGCTATCTTTTTGGTTGGCGACATCTTCGATTTCTGGTTTGAATATAAGCACGTCATTCCCAAGGGCTTCATTCGTTTTCAGGGAAAGCTCGCAGAATTAAGAGATCGAAAGATTCCGATCTATTTTTTCACAGGAAACCATGATTTATGGATGTTTGACTATTTCCCAAGAGAGTTGGGGATCCCTGTCTCACATGAATCGCAATCCTTTACAATCGGTGATTTTAAGATATTTGTTGGTCACGGTGATGGCTTGGGGAAGGGAGACAATGTTTACAAAATCCTCAAGAAACTATTTACGAATCGATTTTGCCAGTGGCTGTTTTCGTGGATTCATCCAAACATAGGTATGGGCATTGCGCAGTATTGGTCAAAGAAAAGCAGGCTTGGTTGTGAGAAAGAAGAAGACCTGTCAAGGGGAGATGATGAGCCTCTACTACAGTACTGCAAAGAGATTGAAAAAAATGCGCATCATGACCTTTACATTTTTGGTCATAGGCATCTTCCACTCACTTTTCAGGTCGCTGATAATTCCACCTACTTTAGTTTAGGGGAATGGGTCAATCATTTTACGTATCTTGAAATAGATGAAAAAGATGCGACTCTTAGGACTTTTGATAGCTAGTACTTTTCTTCCGCTCACTTCTATTGGTCAGGAGATGGTCAGAAAATGGCAGGAAAATTTTAAGTACCCACCCACCACCTTTTCGATTGATAGCGAGAACAACGCCTACCTAGGTTTTGAAAACGGAGGTCTACAGAAATTCTCATCGAAAGGTTCTGAAACAATTGCATTTTCTCTTCCAAATCAATCATCTATCACTCAGATTGAAGCTCAAAACAACCGAAAGATTTTCCTCTTCTATCGTGACATTCAGCAAATCATTCTATTGGATAGGTTTTCAACAATTCCAAGGAAGTACGACTTGCTAGATTTTGGAATAAATTATGCCGAGTCTGCATGCATAAACCCTGATGGAACTTTTTGGATCGCAGAGAACAATCCCAGGACAATGAAAAAGGTGGATCTACTTAGAAATTTAGTGGTTCATGAAGTCCAGCTTGAGCTAGGCGATAGTATCACAATGATGCGAACTACCAGGAATTTGCTTCTAGTGACTTCTGAAAATGGTCTTCACATTCTTGATCAATTTGGGAATTTGAACGGAACTATCATGTTAGATGGCATTACCTATCTACAATCCACCAATAATGAAGTTCTTGTCACCTGTACCAGTGGACTTGTTAGAATTGATCCATTTAAAATCGAAATCATCGAAGAGATTGATTTGGAAGAATTTACCAACAGCAAGGCAATAATGAAATCTGGAAGTGGCTTTTTTGTGATTGATGATCAGGGGATAACCCTCTACTCTTTAGCTAATCAGAGGAAATAATATAGCTGTCTACCGATTGAACGGGAACGGTTGAACCACAATTCAGCCATGGTGGTAGGTAGCTCAGTAAGAAGTCAAGATTAGCTGTTTGCTACGGAAAAATTTGAATAGCTTAATTACCTCGGTAAAGATCAAGTATTCGCGTTCTAAGAACGATTGTATACTTAGCATTAATAAGCTGGGCTTCACCTCTATTCTTGTTATTCAAACTTTCCAGATATGAGTAGAAATCTGTATTTCCAGCTTCAAATCGTTTCTTAATAAACTCAAACGTTTGATCTAGCGCCTCGAAGTTTTCTGCCGCAGTTCGATATGAGGTCTGTGCAGCAACCAGATCCAAGTAATCTCTTTGTGCAGCATTAGTCACATCTAAAGTAGCTTGATCATTTTGCAGCTGAGCATTTAATAATCCTACTCGTGAATTGTCTATGCCATTTTGGGCTTGGTATTGATTAAATATGGGAATTGCCAATGTTCCTTGAATAAAGTCAGTTCTGTTATTCTCAATCTGATCATTAAAGCTCGGATCAGCGGCAGATGAATAATTTCTTGAATGTTGAGCGAAAAGAGAAAGTGTAGGATACCTTGCGCTCCTTGCCTGCTTCAGTTGTGACTGGGCTGCAACTTGACTTTCGTTGGCACTTTTTAGACTGAATGAGTTCTGCATGATCTCTTTCAAAACGATTGGATATTCCTCGTATTCCAACAAATTGGCCAGATCACTGGTTTCCAATGGAACAATACGGACATCGGTACCGTCATTAAGTTGCAAGGATTGTAACAGAGTAAGTAAATCACTTTGATACTGATTTTTGAGGTTAACATTAGTGAGCCGTTCTGTAGCTACTTGCGATTGAAAATTGTAGACTGTTTCCAAATTCCCAACTCCGACAGATTCCCTTTTTCTTTCTCGATCTAATTGTTCCTCCAAAAATTGCAAACGTTGGTCTGAAATTCTCACATTCTCCTCATCTACAAGCACGTTAAGATAATTTCTCACAACTGTCGCTTGGGTAACTATCTTTTGGTTTTCTAGTTGATATCTGAATGACTCATACTCGTGCCTCCTTCTACTAAGCAAATGATGATTTGCAAACGCATTAAATAAGACGAAATTTGAAGACACCCTTGGTCTGGATTGATCAGACGCATTAGTGACAACTTCACCCGCATTGTTTATCCCAGATCCATCGTTTGTGGAGTAATTAAGATTTGCATTAAGATTCGGTAGGAAATTAAACTTAGCCTGGGTTCTATTTGACCTAGCAGCTAATAGGCTATTTTCTGCTCCCTTGATCGTCAAGTTCTTATTCAAGGCAATTTGAATGCACTCCTCGAGCGTCAGAGTTCTGATTTCGGCATCTTGCTCCTGAGCAGCTGATGCAAATGAATAAGCAAATAGTAATGTTAAGGCAAAGGTTTTCATGGTTTCGTCTTAAATGGGGTATAAAAAAAGGTCCGCCCGCTAGAACGGACCTTCTCCGTATGAGAAAAGCTCTAAGATTAAACTAAAGCATTGTCTTTAGAATTGATGTTCTCAGATACAATCTGTCCATCAAATAAATGAATCACTCTGTGAGAATATTCTGCATCAATTGGTGAGTGAGTTACCATAATTACAGTGGTCCCAGATTCGTTAAGCTCAGTAAGTAGATTCATTACTTCCTGGCCATTTGCTGAATCCAAGTTTCCCGTTGGCTCATCCGCAAGAATCAATTTCGGCTTAGCGACTACAGCTCTTGAGATAGCAACACGCTGCTGCTGACCTCCAGATAACTGCTGAGGAAAGTGATTTCTTCTGTGCATGATCTTCATATGCTCCATCACTTCTTCAACTCTTTTCTTTCTTTCTGCAGCTGAGTACTTCAAATAGATCAAAGGAAGTTCAATGTTTTCAAATACAGTAAGCTCATCAATCAAGTTAAAGCTCTGGAATACAAATCCAATATTAGCTTTTCTTAGATCGGCCCTTTTTCGCTCATTGTATTGAGAAATTTCTTGATCTGTGAAATGGAATTCTCCTTCAGACGGATTGTCTAGCAGTCCAATAATGTTGAGCAACGTTGACTTTCCACAACCAGAAGGACCCATGATTGCTACAAATTCTCCTTCCTTGATTTTGAGATCCACACCAGCTAGTGCAGTAGTTTCAATTTCGTCGGTGTAGTAGAATTTCTTTAGTCCTTTGGTGTCAATTAGTGCTTTAGCGTTTTCCATGTTATTTGAGTTTATTCTTCTTTGAGTTCAATTAAGTTATATATAGTTACTTCTTATTCTTTCTATGGTTACTTTATCACGAGGATATCTTTGTCTTCATATCCTCTATATGAAGAGACAACAACTTTCTCTCCAGGTTGCAATCCTTCGACAACTTCGTAGAATCTTGGATTTTGTCGTCCCAATCTAATATCTCTTCTGATCGCTTCTGATTCATCCTCTCCGACAACAAAAATCCAATTTCCGCCTGTAGTCTGGTAAAAACTTCCTCTTGGAATTTGAATTGCTGTGATATTCTCGCTCAACTGAAGTCTGATCTGCAACGTCTGACCTCTTCTAATTCCACTCGGCAAGGTGTCTCTAAAAGCCATATCTACTTCAAAAAGACCGTTATTGACTTCAGGATACACTTTTGTGATCTCCAGATTATAGTCACCACCAGCAAAAGAGAAACTTCCACCAAGTCCTTCATATATCCTAGATATATAATGTTCGTCAATAGTTGCACGAACCTTAAAACCATTTAGATCATCTATCTGTCCAATGTTCTGTCCAGGAGCTATCGATTCACCTACTTCAACGTTTACCGTTGACAGCCTACCATCGATTGGAGCTTTGATGTAAAGGTTTTCTAAGTTCCGCTTGATCATGTCAAGGTTGTTCTTTGTACGAATCAGTGTCTCTTCCGTTTGCCTAATTTGAATGACTGCATTTAGCGAATCAAACCTGTTGGATTCTATCTGGATCACTCGATTGTCTGTCAATCTATTGAACTCTCTTTTCAAGTTGAAAAACTCCTGTTCTGAGATAATCTTGTCTTCAAATAGTTTCTCACCACGTACGAAGGCGTCCTTCGCCGCATCAATTTGATAGTCAAGTTCAATCAGGTTCCTTCTTAAGTTAAACTGATTTCTCTGTAGACCAAGTTTCGTGTTCTCAAGGTTATTTACCAGAATGGAAGCCTGTGTTTCTTCTCGCACAAAACTCTGAAGTAGATCATTGTTGGCTAGAGATAAGATCGTATCTCCTTTCTTCAGTAGAATACCCCCATCGTAAAATTTCTCCGCTACAACCCCACCTTCAATTGCATCCAGCCTGATTGTCAACTTTGGAAGTACATTTCCATCCACAGGAATAAACTCTCTGAATTCGCCTTCTTGTACCGTTGCAATATTTATTTTGTTTCTCTCAACATTCAATCTTGCACCGCCGCCTGAAAGCATAAAGCTGTACACAATGAAGAATACGAGAATACCGGACATTGAATAAATCAAAATCCGCTTTGGAGTCCATACCTTTTTTTTAATTTTTCGATCCATTGGTCATCTAGGTTTTCAATCGCACATTGCCAATAAGGATGCCATTTATCCTAACTCCCTAATAAACAATGCATTACAATTTTTATGGAGAATACTAGTCAGAAATCATTGTACAGTTTGGAACAGAAATGTGTTCGCTTTCGGGCATAAAAAAAGGTTCAGGAGAAAATTCCGCCTGAACCCAAAGGTCAAAAACTCAAAATAAAAAGGACTAATACTTCAAGTATAGGAAAAAATTAGATGAAATGAAAGAAGAAACTTAAGAGAATTGCATTAATCAAATGTTTGCAAACTGGACTACAAACCCACAAATAATCTAACTTCAAAAGTTCAGAGATAAATGAAATGAAAACTTCGAAAGAAATAGTGGAAGATCTCAAGTCCATGGCTAATCCAGCGTACACAAAAAAGATGAGCTATTTTGGAATTGATAGTACAGCTGCATTTGGCATCCCCCACTCTGTACTGAAACCATATTCCAAAACGATAGGAAGAAGTCATGAGTTAGCTGTAGAACTTTGGGGTTTTAAGATTCACGAGGCGAAACATCTGGCCATTTTACTGATGGATCCAAAAAAAGTTACTCCCAGCTTTGCACAAAAACTGGTTTCCGAAATATATTCCTGGGATTTATGTGATGGCTTGGGTATGAAGGTTTTTTCAAAAACTCCGTTCGCATTGGAAAAAGCTATTGATTGGACAGAAAGGAGTGCTGAATTTGAGAAAAGGGCTGGTTTTGCTTCCATGATTGGAATAATTCTGGATAGAAAAATAGCTAACGCAACTATTGAACAGTTTTTCCCGATTCTGGAAAGGGAGGCTTGGGATGACCGGAACTTTGTGAAAAAAGCGGTGAATTGGGTCTTGAGACAGGCAGGGAAGAGAAACCTAGAGCTTCACCCAAAAGCTATTAAGTGTGCTGAGCGGATTTATGCTCAAAATACGAAGTCCGCAAGGTGGATTGCCTCCGATGCATTACGTGAGTTACGGAGCGAAGTGATTCAAGAAAGATTGACAAAAAGGCAAAAAAGAAGAGCGGACTAAAAGCCCGCTCTGTTCACCACCAATCCCGATTAGCATCGGGAAAAACTTACTACCGCCTAGTAGTGCCGCAAATCTAATACATATAATTAAGGCAGAATTGTTTTTTCAAAAAATAGAATGTATCGCTGACAACACTTCGTAGATGTTTTTGTTTCAAAGGATTTATCTACCATTTGACTATTGTACCTGCGAACGTTAGTCCACCTCCAAAACCGATCATTAAGACTGTCATTCCTGGTTTGATCTTTCCGCTCGCAATTTCTTTTTCCAGGGCTAAGGGAATAGATGCTGATGAGGTATTCCCATGATCGGTTACGCTCTCGGGGATCTTTTCCATTGGGTACTTAAGATCCCTAGATATGGCTTCTAAAATTCTAAGATTTGCACTATGAGGAATAATAAAATCGATGTCCTTTAACTCCAGATTCGCTTTTGAAATCAAGTCTCGAATCTTGATTGGGATATTTCCAACAGCCCATTTGAAAACCGCTTTGCCATTTTGGATTATTTTGCCTGTCGTATCCGAATCCAAGCCATTGATGATTCTGTTTTCTCTCGTCAAATAGAGTTCATGTCCCATGTGCCCATCCGTACCAGAATTGAAAGACAAAAAATGTTCTTCTTCGCTTGGCTCGATTAGAGCTGCTCCTGCCCCATCACCAAAAAGAATACATGAGGTCCTATCCTTAAAGTCGGTAATCCTACTTAGCGTCTCTGCTCCTATGACCAAAACTTTCTTGTAAACTCCTGCATTTATAAAACCATGAGCGATTTGTAAGCCATAAACAAAACCAGCACAGGCAGCATAAATATCATTGCAGCCTGCGTTTTCAATACCCATTTTATCTTGAACTCTTGAGGATGTATTAGGCATGGTCTGATCGGGAGATGTTGTACACACGATGATGAAATCGACATCTTTGACTGCCTTCCCACTTTTTGCCATCATATCTTCAACGGCACTAACACACAAATCACTGGCCAACTCACCCTCTTGAGCAACGTGCCTAGTTTTGATACCTGTTCGCGTAACAATCCACTCGTCATTTGTATCAATCAATTCTTCAAAGTAGTGATTGTCTACAATTTTTTCAGGTGCGTATGTGCCAAACGCCGTAATTTTTGACATACTTAAAATATTTTGAGTTTTCTTGGTTAAACTTCAATCATAGCGGTGAGCTGCAATTTCTAAAAGGCAAGTTCCTACAACGTCAAGCGTTTTCCAAGCGGAAGTCTATAAACTATTTTCTTTCCTTGATCATCTTCTCAATATCGAGCATTTCGTCTCGCAGCCTTGCAGCTTCCATAAAGTCCAGGTCTTTTGCCGACTTCTCCATTTTCCTTTTGGTCTCTGCTAAAAGCTTCTTCAGCTGGTCAATCGACATGTAGGAAACGACTGGATCAGCCGCCACAGATTGCTCTTCTTCGATGTAGTATTTTTTTGCGCCTTTCTTTTTGTCTGCCACTCCAGTCTGCCTCAAAATCGCCTCCTTGTCTCTCTTGATGGAGGTCGGAACAATTCCGTGCTTGGTGTTGTATCCCGTTTGAATGCTTCTTCTCCGATTGGTTTCATCGATAGCCAATTTCATCGAACCAGTCACCTGATCAGCGTACATAATTACCCTACCGTCTTCATTTCTGGCGGCTCGTCCTATCGTTTGAACGAGTGATCTTTCATTTCTAAGAAACCCTTCCTTATCGGCATCAAGAATGGCAACTAATGAAACTTCTGGCAGATCAAGCCCCTCTCGGAGCAAGTTCACGCCAACCAAAACATCAAATATCCCAAGACGCAATTCTCGCAATATTTCCACCCGATCAAGTGTGTCGACCTCCGAATGTATGTACTTTGTTTTAACGCCTGCATTAAGTAAGTATTTGGACAATTCCTCGGCCATTCGTTTCGTCAAAGTGGTGACCAATACACGTTCGTCCAATTCGACTCTTTGCTGAATTTCCTCCATCAGGTCATCGATTTGGTTAAGGCTTGAGCGAACATCGATGATTGGATCAAGCAATCCTGTTGGCCTAATGAGTTGCTCAATAATGACACCTTCAGATTTTCTAAGCTCATATTCCGTGGGAGTGGCACTCACAAAGACCACTTGATTAATCATTTCTTCGAACTCGTTGAAAGTCAAGGGACGATTATCAAGTGCTGAAGGGAGCCTGAATCCATAGTCAACCAGGTTGACCTTTCTGCTCCTGTCACCACCCCACATTCCTCTGACTTGAGGAATGGTCACATGGCTTTCATCGATCATCATCAGATAATCGTCTGGAAAATAGTCTAGTAAGCAAAAGGGTCTGCTTCCAGGGTTTCGTCGGTCAAAATACCGTGAATAATTCTCGACTCCACTGCAGTAGCCAATCTCCCTGATCATTTCAATATCAAACTCCGTACGTTCTTTTAGTCGTTTTGCTTCTAAAAATCTTCGCTCATCTTCAAAGAATTGAACTTGTGCCACCATATCATCCTGTATCTCCCTTATCGCCACCTGAAGCTGGTCTTTTCCCGTCACAAAGAGGTTCGCGGGAAAGATCGTGACTATTCGTTCGTCAGATTGCTTCATTCCAGACTCAGGGTCAATACGCTGAATTGATTCTATTTCATCGCCCCAGAAAATAAAGCGATAAGCGAAATCTGCATAGGCAACGAAAACCTCTACGGTATCTCCTTTGACCCGAAAAGTTCCACGCTTAAATTCTACTTCAGTCCTGCTGTACAGAATATCGACAAGGTCGTATAGGAATTTGTTCCTGGGAATTTTATCGCCTTCTTGAAGTCGAATTACATTCTTCCCAAACTCTTCAGGGTTTCCAATTCCATAAATGCAAGAAACGGACGCCACAACAATCACATCTCGCCTACCTGATAGAAGAGAGGACGTGGCACTCAATCTTAGTTTCTCAATTTCTTCGTTTATGGATAGATCCTTTTCTATGTAAATGTTGCTGGTAGGAATGTAGGCTTCAGGCTGGTAATAGTCATAGTAGGAAATGAAGTATTCCACTGCGTTCTCAGGGAAGAAACGCTTGAACTCCCCGTACAGCTGAGCCGCCAACGTTTTATTATGGCTTAGGACGAGGGTAGGTTTTTGAACCTGCTCAATCACGTTGGCCATCGTAAAGGTCTTACCCGATCCTGTTACCCCTAACAGTGTTTGAGAAGGTTCTTCTGAGTTAATTCCCTTTACAATCTGCTCTATCGCCGAAGGTTGGTCACCTGTCGGTTGGTATTCGGAAAAAAGCTTAAAATCCATTAGTTTTTTGTCCAGATGTCCCAAGAACGCTCCGCTTGAAGCTTCAACATCTCAAGCCCATTTTTTACCTTTGCTCCAAATTCCATCCCCTTTCTCATAAAAGCTGTTTCTTCAGGATTGTAGACCAGGTCAAACAGGTAATGCTTTTTAGTAAGGTGTTTATAAGGAATACTTGGTAGGGAATCATCATTTGGATGCATCCCAAGCGGTGTGGCATTTATGATCAATTGGAATCTTTGAAGAATGTCAGGCTGTTTATACAGCTGATCATAGGTGTAATCTCCTTTTGTTTTCCTTCTTGAAACTTGGTAGCTACCAATATTTAGCTCCTCCAATGCTACTGCAACTGCCTTGCTTGAACCTCCAGATCCCAGAATCAATGCCTCTCCTTTGAAATTACCAATCCACTTCTTCAGCGATTCCTTAAACGCTGGATAGTCTGTATTGTGGCCGTACAACTTTCCATTTCGCTTCAATATAACATTGGCCGCTCCTACCTTGATAACACTCAAGTCCTGATGATCAAGAAAACGAACAACCTTTTCTTTATGGGGTACCGTTACATTGACACCTACCAGATCCGTGTGATTCAGCCATAAGGCAGGAAATTCCTTGAGATATTCCATTGGAAAAAGCTCATAGGAGTGATCTTTCAATCCAAGCTCTTCAAACTTCTTTTGAAAAAACTCTTTTGAGTAGCTATGACCGAGCGGAAATCCAACTAAACCGAACTTTTGCATATATGAACTGGGCTTCTACTAAATTAAATCTGAAAGATCAGAATACAGTCGTTGTTGAAGAATCATTAACTAGAAGATTTTTTCTCTAAAAGAGTTACCAGCAAAAATCCAACAACAATCAATATCAACGAAACGAATAGCTGACTATCAACAGCTGGTATATTCCAGATATAGCCAACAGCCTTCTCCTTACCTTCGAACGATTCTGTCAAAGTCGTTTTCCAAGGCCAAATAATCAGCAGTGAGCCAAGAACAAATCCTGCTAAAACTCCAATCGTTTGATCCTTAAAATTTGAAAAGAGATAAGACAGAAGTCGAGAAAGCAGGATCAACCCAGCTATGCAACCCAAAATCATTGGAGCCAAAATGGAAAAGTCGAAACTACTTACTGCGCGTAATACCAACACATAATTTCCCATAAGAAGAAGTACATACGACCCTGACAACCCTGGTAGAATCATGCTTGAGACTGCTGCTACTCCGCAGAGCATAAGGTAGAAAAATGAACTGTTCGGTTGAGCTGGAGGAAAAAATGCAATCGAAATCGCAATGCCAGCACCAATGATAAATGACAATACAGAACCAAAATTGATGGTCTCAATTTTTCTTCCAACAGCTAAGATTGAAGCGACGATAAGACCAAAAAAGAAAGCTAACGTCTGAACCTCGTAGTTTTCAAAAGCCAATTCGATAACTTTCGCCAGACTAAGAATACTGACGAATACTCCGAGGAAAAGAACAGCTAAGAAGTTTAAGTCAATTCGTTTTGCAAACTCTCCGAAGTTTCCAGTAAAAAATAGCCCTAACGACTTCAGATCGATGCTTTTGAGCGCATTAATCAGACGCTCATAGATGCCTGTGATGAAAGCAACCGTGCCACCAGACACTCCTGGAATTACGTTGGCAGCTCCCATTGCCACCCCTTTGAGGAAAAGAAAAAAACTGTTCATTACGCGAACTTAATCAAAGTCTTTTTGAGGGTCTAAGGTTTAATTTTTGTATTACATATAAATCTGAAACTACGTTAAGAGTTCAAATTCTTATGAAAAAATTATTCATCACCTCCTTTCTATTTGCTGCAAGTTTCGTTGCTGTTTCGCAAACAATCGATGCGGATTACGAAACACAGAAGAAGAGCATCATCAAGATGGAGTTCTTTTCTCCGCTCGTGGGACACACAACTTTTGGTTATGAGAGATACATCAAGGATTGGGTTTCCTGGGAAGCAAAAGTTGGCTTTATCGGATTGGGAGTTGACACTGAAGACAATACAGATCCAAGCGGTTTTCTACTAAGAGGGGGTCCTAAGTTCAAGCTTAACCCTGATTTCATTACTCGAGATCTGAGGGGCTCGCATCTACTCAGCGGAAAGTACATCAAACCAGAAATCGTCGTTTCAGTCTATGACGAGGATGTGATAGACTTCACCTCACTTGGCGATATTCGGACACGTGAGAGTTTCCGTTCTTTTGCGTTCATTATCAATTACGGCCGGCAATATGTGCTTGCTGATATTATGTCACTTGACTGGCACATAGGCGTTGGGTATGGTTTTGACAACAGCTCCGACGGCAGGTACCATCACAGTCACGCGAATGGGGACAGTAGTTTCCCAGTAGCCGTTTCTGGCGGCTTCACGATTGGTTTCTTACTGAAGTAGTTACAGGAAAAAATCGAACGTATCTCCACGGAGTCCCAGACGAATGGTCTCAAGCGGAATGACTTCATTAGGAGCAATATTGCCAAGATTTACATTCGACCCACACAATTTAATAAACCAAACTTGCTGAGCTTTCTGTGGTGCTTCCCATAAAATTCTGTCTGCTGGGATTTTTGTGAGAATTTCTTCTACTAAACCTTGCCGTACTTCACCAGAATCTCTGAATAAGCCAACATTACCACCCTCTCGTGCCTCACCGATAACCTTCCATGCTCCAGCCTCAAGTTCTGTCTCCATTTGCTCGATCCACTTGTAAGGCGGAATAATTTTCGCTGCATCCTTGGATCCAACCTCACTAAGCACGGTCACCTGATCCGAAAGCGTCCGGATGTACTCACATTTATCATCATGATCCATTTCAAGTGACCCATCGGACACCTCAGCATACTTCAGTTCATACTTATCAAGAACTTTTCTGTAATCATCAAATTGGTCGCGGACAACAAAAGCTTCAAACAAAGTTCCTCCGAGATAACATGGGATTCCGGCACTATGATAAAGCTCCAGTTTTTCTTTCAGGTTAGGCGAAACATATGAAGTCCCCCACCCCAACTTAATAATGTCTATGTATTCCCCACTGACCTCAATCAGATCAGATACCTCTCTCAAGCTAAGGCCTTTGTCCATCACCATCGTAAATCCTTCTGTGCGTGGCTTCTGTGTTCTCTCAGGTATGTTTTTAAGATTATAATTCATTGGTACTGATTGTGCTTGTTTGTTTTAAAGGAGCGCAAAAGTCAGAAATATATTAGAGAAAAAAAATGATTTATTCCTTGTCTTTCCGAAACTGGTCAATGATTCTGTACAGGGCTTTCTGTGTTGGTAAATTTGGAAAAAAATCAAATAGAACTTCATGTCCGTCATAGTCCAACATCAACGCAGTCTCTAGTCTATTTATCGCACTCTTGTAATTTCCCGACCCTATCATGTAGACAACTCCTCTGTAGTACATTTCAGCATTTGACGGGCATTCATCCAAACCTGTTTCCAAGATAGATATTGCCTGATCATAATCGCCTTGCTCGTAGTAGACCAAGGACCAATCGAGCCAAATATCCGGGTTTTCAGAATCTCTTTCACTTGCCTCAGTGTACGCGTCGACGGCAGATACCAGGTTCCCTGTTTTAAACTCCGCATCTCCAACTGCTTTCCAATAGACTGGATTTTCAGGGCTTAACTTCAGGGCTTTGTTTAGGAAGTGAATTGCCTCGTACCATTTTTCCTGCAAGGCCAAACTTACCCCCACTCCGTACCATGCTTCGTGGCACATCTGGTCCAGTTTAGTAGCTTTTTGATAGTACTTTATGGCTAATTCGAACTGCTCAAGCTTTTCATAGGCTGCTCCCATGTGGCTGTACGTTTCAGAAGAGGCACCTTCGAGATCAAATGTTTTTAGATAGGATGCAAGCGCGTCTTCGTACTTGCCAGAATTCATCAGTGCGTTGCCCATATTAAACCACGCACTACTAAATTCATCGTCAATCGCTGTGGCAAATTCGTAAGAATCTACTGCTTCACTGAATCGTCCAAGCTTGTTTTGAACGATCCCAATGTTGTACCATGCGTATTCCGAGTAGGGATCCTCGTCTATGAATTTCTGGTAGTAAGATAAGCTGGTTTCAAGCTCTCCTGACACATCGAGACAGTAGGCAAGTTCATACAGTGCATTCTCATTGTGCATGTTTATTTCAATTGCCTTCTTGTACTGATCAGCCGCTTGAGAGTATTTACCAAGCCCTTGATAAGCCATTCCCATATTGAAATACACTTCATCCTTTTCTTCTACATTTATTACCGCATCCTCAAAGCATGCAATAGCTTGCTCAAATTCATTGAGAACGCAGTGCACTGAACCCTTCTGAATGAGAAGCTCAGGATCATTTGGTTGGACGCTGAGAGCAAATTCCAACACCTCGATGGCATCTTCTGCACGATCTAACTTGACCAGAACGTCGACTTTCTCAATCGTCAGATCTACTGAAAATGGAAATTGTTCCAGAGAAACCTCGGAGGCTCTTAGTGCTTTGCTGTATTTTTCATGAGCGAGGTAGTACGCCACTATTTCTATGAATGCCTCCTCGTCGAAATAGTGATTTTCTTTGTTTTTAAGAAAAGCTTCATACTTACGAATCAACTCTCTCTCTTCCTTACGTTTATGATCTTCGTGCATTTGCGCGGCAGTTCCGAATGATGAAAATTAACTTTTTAAAGAACAAAACATCTGAATCGTATTGAAAAGTTTTCCACAAGATTAGACCAACAATCTATTTTTTAAGTCAGACGATCTGCATAGTTTTTCCACCGATCTATGCTTTAATCCTTGCTCCAGATATTTGATTTGATCGTACGTATGCAAATCAGATCCCAAGAAATCAATCATATTCTTAGTATATAGGGTTTTAGCAATTTTCTCTGGGCTTTTCCCATAAAATCCTACAAAGGAACTGATGGTGACTTGAAAAAGAATTCCCATCTCCTTCAGCTCTAGCAGCCAATCAATTTCCTCTTCCAGAAAACGATATCTTTCGGGATGAGCCAACACCGGTTGGTATCCTTTTGATTGCAGTTCAAATAAGCAGGATTCAAAATACAGTGGTTTGTTAAGGAAGGAAGATTCAACCAAAACATACTTAGGCCCAAATGAGAGAATTTCCTTGCCCTCTTTGATAGCCTTCATGAAAAGATCATCAACGAAGTACTCAGCTGCCACCTCTATGGTAAAATCTAAATCTTCTTCTGCCATTTTATCCTGCACGAGGCTGTGCCCACGGCGTATATCATCTGTTGAATTCGGATAATTGGGGTGGATGTGAGGCGTTGTTATTATCTTTTTGAAGCCAAGATCAGCAAACTTCTTAATGACCTGAATGGACTGGTCCAAAGTTTTAACTCCATCGTCAATAGCAGGTATAAGATGTGAATGAATGTCAACTACAGGAGTAGACACCGATTTTTTACCTAATCCAAACATCAAAAAAGACTTTTGACAAAAGAAACACCTGTCTTCTTGTCACTTTCTTCGTAGTAGCCGTAATTGTAGCCGTAACCATAGCCATACCCGTAGCCCGGTGTAGTGGAAATGGCATTTAAGACAACCGTAATGTTTGAAAATTGTCCAGTGGCTTTCAAATCATTAATAACCTTGGCGAAGCTTCTCTTTGAGTAGTCTGCACGAACAACATATAGTTGAATGTCTGATTTAATCATCGCTATACGTGCATCGGTTACCAGTCCCACTGGCGGAGTATCCAGAATGACTACATCAAATTGTTTTTTCAGTTGATCCAGTAGCTGTTCAAATTCCTTTTGAAGAAGTAGCTCTGACGGATTTGGAGGAGTGGGGCCTGCAGCGATAAAATGTAGATTTTCTATTTCAGTTTTTTGAATGCTGGCTTTGAGGTTACTCTTTCCAGTGATCAGCGTGCTCATACCATCTTTTGAAGAAACTGCTCCAAAAGCAAGATGCACCTTGGGCTTTCGCATGTCTAAATCAACGACACAAACCTTTTGATTAGTCATCGCAATAATTGCACCCAGATTTGCAGCCACGAACGTTTTGCCCTCTCCTGGCACAGTAGAAGTCACACTCACAAGCTTCGACCCATTTCTTGCATCAATAAAATCCATGTTGGTCCTCATGGTTCGAAGGGCTTCGCTCAACGAGGATTTCGAATTGCTCTTCACCACCAGCGCCGAATGGTCCAAATCATTCCTGGTATACTTAGGTACAGATCCTAATACAGGAACATTGACCAGCTTCTCGAGTTCTTTGATTCCTGCAACTTTGTTGTGAGCCAAATATTTAATTAACAGAAAAACAATGCTGACAACAAATGCCATGACCGTAGCAGCTGCAATAATCAGAAATTTTTGTGGCTCTATAGGAGCCGATGGAAGTGAAGCTGAGGACAGAATCACATTGTCGGTAACAGTTCCTGCTCTGGTGATTTCCAACTCAATTTTGCTCTGCTGAAGAGAAAGCATGAATTCCTCCTCAAGCGTGTAGACCCGGTTAGTTTTACCAAATTCCGTTCGCATCGATGGCAAAGAGGAGAGACTAACTTCCAGTGCAGATCTTCGACTTTCAAGTAAAATCAGTCGATCATCCAGGCTTTTCTTATATCCCGAAAAGAGTGAGGTTAGGTTTATTCTTGCCTTGGTCAACTTGGAATCCACCTGCTGAATGATGTAGGATGTTTCGTTGTAGGACCCTAACTTAAGCTCCCTATCCTGGATCAACGTAAGGTACTCTTCAAGTGACTCTTCAAGACTTATAGGAAGTCCTCCGATCGAAATTGGATTTAGCGACAATGTAAGATTAGCTTTTAGTTGATTGCTTAGTCTCTCAACATCCTTGATTCTTTTCTTTAAGTTCAATCTCGCGGAATCCAGACGAGCCAATTGATCGATTGTTCTGTTGAGGTCGTCATTGAGGTCTGTAGTTCTATTGTCAATCGTGAACTTCTCAAAGTAATTTTCGTACTCCTGCAATTTGCCTTCCGTCTTGCCTATTTGTCCATCCAAAAATGAGATTTTCTGCTCTAGTGCCTGGTTTTTGACCTCGCGTGTATAGTCGAGATACAGTGTGTCAATCAGATTAACCAAGTCCCTAGCCTTAAATCGGCTGTGATCTGTAAAGGACACCTTGATGGTTTTTGCATTTAGATTCTCAGGGATTACTTCAACGTTCTCCTGCAAATAGTCGATCAGTGCATCACGACTATTAACGGTGAAGTAAAAAACTCTAGTGAGGTCATCGCTAAAGAACTCTGTTTTTTCAATTAAGAAATTGAAGTCTTCTGTTCGTATCTCTTCACCAAACCTAAACGTATTCTTAACCTCAGCATCATTTTTTGAGTAGATCAATTCAAACTCCTTAGAATCAATAATTCTGACATCAAAAGGGAAGTCATAGTAGCTCCTGTTAAGTATTTTGTGCGAAACCACAAATGGAGAGTTCTTATAGCGCTCATCTGTGAGATAGCGACCGTACAGGTGGTATGAAACATCAAGGTCAGCCTCGTCTACCACTCTAGAAAAAAAGAGTTTTGACCTTATCAATTCTATTTCTCCTGAGATTTCGCTTTGCTCTTGCGTATTTACGCCACTGGCCAGTCCTAATATATTTGCCTCGCTTTGGAACTCGAGCTTGATTACTGAGTCTGATTTGTACAAGGGTTTTGTATAGCGAACATAGAGGTACGAGGCAGACACCACTAGGAGTATAAATCCGATAATCCAGTATTTACTTCGTTTTAAAACATACCAAAAACGTTCTAAGTCGAAGGACTCGAAAAAATCCTTTTCGGATTCGAAGTTGCCGTTTTGTTGAAATTCGTTACTCAAAAACTCTGAATTACAAATACTAACGTTAAAATACTTGTCACGAGACTCAATGCTGGTGACGCATCCTTCAAAGTCTCAAGCCAAGGTCTGCGCCATGGTTCCACATAAATGATATCTCCTGGCTCTACTCGCAAATTTGATTGTTGCATCCCGCTAATTGTACTAAGGTCCACGCTGTAGACCAGGTCTCCTCGAATTACTTTAATATTCTGTGCCTTCGCTCCTAAGTCAACGCCTTCAGCCAACGCAAGTACTTCAACCAGATGCATGTTTTCATTTTTCAGGGGAATTACTTTTCCTCCTGGAGCTCCCAGAACAAAAACTCTTCTATTGTTAATTCTTAGCTTGACAAACGGATCCTTGTACACATCACCGAAGAGCTGAGCAACTTTCAACTCAGCTTCATTCAATGTAAGTCCGTCTACCTCACATTTTCCAATCAGTGGAAATACGACAGTCCCGTCTGCCTGTATCACAAATTGGAATATATCTCTTTGCTGTTGCGCCTGTGCATTCGCCTGCTGAATTAATTCAAAATTAGGATCAATTAAACGTTCTCCTTTATTAGTAAAAACGTCAAGTAGCAGTATATCATTTGGTTGGAGGAGATAATTAGCTTCTACCTCCTGCGTTGCCTCAGCTAAATCAGCCTCGGTGAACTTCTTATCATACTGAAAAAGAATGTCCTGCTTATACGACTTGCAACTGCTTAGCACGGTCAAAACAGCAAGAAATATGAAAATATGGCGGATCACTATAAAAATTGTGTTAATGTGCAAAAGTAGGCTAAAAACAAGGATAGATCTTTATTTATCGACTATTTGGGCAATTGTTTCTTTGTATGCCTCGATTATATAGTTCTCATCAAATTTATCCTCGACAAGCTTTCTGGAGTTAATGCCTAATTGCGTCTTCTCATGATCGTTTAATGCCATGTACAACTTCACCTTATCGGCCAAACTTGTGGGATTTTGTACCTCAAAAAGGAACCCATTGACACCATCGAGGATTACTTCTTTGCAGCCTGGCACATTGGTTGCCAGCAAAGGTTTTCCAAGAGCAGCCCCTTCGAGCAGAGTGCGAGGAGTTCCCTCTCTATATGATGGCAAAACCACAAGTTCATATTTCGATATTAGATCTTGGATACCATCATAATGAGGCAGATAATTGATTAGGCCCTCTGCCACCCAGCCATCGACTTCCATCTTGGATATGCAGCGCGAATGCTCTTCATCAATTTTCCCCACCAAGGTAAATTCAACCGCAACATTGGCAGTCCTCAAAATTCTGGCTGCCTCCACAAAATCGCGCACTCCCTTTTCTTCGATCACTCTTCCAATCATCAGCGCTTTTGTTGGTGTTGAAATCAGCGGATCCGTATACCCAAAACGCTCCAGGTTAATGCCAGAACCCGGCAAAAGACCCACTTTGTCTGGTTTCAATTTTACAAATGTTTGGAAAAGCTCTTTGTCATCGCTGTTCTGAAAAAATATAAACGTACTGTAGGCAAAGGCAAATCTGTAGAGATTTAGCGCAAACCTTCCTGACCACCCACTGACAAGAAAAACAGTTCCAAGACCGCTGACGTTGCAGATTGTTGGCACACCAGTCAACTTGCCCGCTATTGAAGCATAAATGTTAGGTTTTATTGTAAAACAAAGGGCTACGTCTGGAGCTTCAGTTTTAAAAATGCTTCGGACGACTTTGAGGTATTGTAGATCTTTGATGGGATTTGTCCCAGTCTGGTCGAGGGGAGTATCAATATGCTTCACCCCCCACTTTTCAATCTCCTTTGTATACACATCTGATGGAGCCAATGATATGACTTCATCACCTCGATTCAAGAAGTATTTGACCAAGCCTTCTCTGAAGTTGAAAACATTCCAACAGGTATTAGTAACAAATGCGATTTTCACCAGAAAAAAATTAACCTCATAAAACTTTCGTAAGCTATAATTTTGCGCGGATATATGTTTGAAACAAAGAAAAAGAACGAACGAGGAGTATTGGTGGCAGTAGGTTCTAAATCTGCCAGTGACGAACATCTGCAAGAATTGATGGATGAGCTTGCCTTTCTTTCTCAGACACTTGAAATTGATGTAATGAATCAATTTTTTCAGAAGTTGGAGCACCCAGACTCAAAGACTTTTGTTGGGAAAGGGAAACTGGAGGAAATAAAAACATACTGCATTGCAGAAAAGATTGACGTCATCATTTTTGATGATGATCTTACTCCATCTCAACTTAGAAATTTAGAAAAAGAGCTAAAACTCAAGATTTACGACCGAAGTCTTCTTATTCTTGACATTTTCTTAAAACGAGCAAAGACTGCCCAAGCCAAAACTCAAGTTGAACTTGCTAGATACCAATACTTATTACCTAGACTGACTAGAATGTGGACGCACCTGGAACGGCAAAGGGGCGGAACTGGAACACGAGGTGGCGCTGGGGAAAAAGAAATTGAGACAGATAGGAGGATGATCAGGGATCAGATCAATGTCCTGAAAAAGAAGCTTGAGAAAATAGAAAAGCAATCAGAAACGAGAAGAAAGTCCCGTCAGGGAATTGTGCGGGTTGCATTTGTTGGTTACACCAACGCTGGCAAATCATCTTTGATGAGAATTCTCAGCAAGGAGAAAGTTTACGCCAAGGATGAACTCTTTGCGACGGTTGATTCTACGGTTCGGAAAGTGGTGTTTGGAAACCTCCCCTTCCTTCTTTCGGACACTGTTGGTTTCATCAGAAAACTTCCGCATGATTTAATTGAGTCGTTCAAATCAACTCTGGCTGAAGTGAAGGAAGCTGATCTACTGCTACATGTTATTGATGCTTCAAGCCCTTCTCATGACGATCATGTCAGGGTTGTTGATCAAACGCTCGAAGAAATCGGAGCTGCTGGCATTACTACAATAAAGATTTTCAACAAAATAGATAAGCTGGAAGAGATGGAACCAGTCGCCACTGGGGCAGAATCAGTTGCCATTTCTGCAAAAAAAGGAACAGGAATAGAGGATTTGCGAGCTGCAATCACGAAAGAAGTAAAAAAAGTGCATTTAAAAATTTATCCAAATTATTTAGATCAGGAGGTGTACTAATTTTCATGTAAAACTTGCCATTAACATGTAATGAGATCTTAATTCTAGAATCTCCCAAGTTTTATCTTTTCCAATGAACATTCATTTTGTTTCCTAAATTTGTTATTTTTAACAAAAAAAAGAAATAAATTGAACTACACTAGCTTCAAAAACCGATTTCATCAGTACAGGATATTCTCTGTCAATGACATTAGAAAATCATTTGCGGGCTTTGATTCCCGTAGACTGGTTGAATGGCAGGAAAAGGGCTATATCAGGAAAGTAATCAATCGATGGTACGTATTTGCTGATGTGCAAGTGGATGACAACATGATGTTGTGGATCGCCAATAGAATATATCAACCTTCCTACATTTCACTCGAATCTGCTTTATCATACTACAACCTTATACCAGAGGCGGTCTATACTACTACATCTCTGACTAGTAACAAGACTATCTCCTTCGATACACCTGAAGGAATGTACTCATACAGGCATATCAAACCGACTTTTTTCTTTGGCTACCATGTAATCCAATGGGAAGGATTTCCGCTAAAAATGGCTGAATTGGAAAAGTCGTTGCTTGATTATCTCTATTTAAACACCCACATAAAAACCAGCCAAGACCTAGATGGGCTTCGTCTAAACACCGATAATTTAAAAGAACAATTGGATGTGGCAAAGCTCAATGACTACCTGATACTTTTCGATAGTAAAGCATTGACCGCAAGAGCCACTCTATTACTAAAATATCTGGAGCTATGTTGAGCATAACCGAAATTGAAAAATACTATCCTGATCACTTGAAAGGATTTAAAAGGTTTATTATTAGGGAATACCTGCAATACAAAATACTACAAGTGGTGTTCGACAACAGCACTTACGCGAACAAGTTGTGCTTTTTAGGAGGTACTTGCCTACGATTGGTACATGAGAACACCCGATTCTCGGAAGACCTTGATTTCGATAATTTTAATTTGTCCGAACAAGACTTTGAATCTATTTCATCAGTGATTAGCAAAGACCTAGAAAAAGAGGGGTATGAGATAGAAATCAGAAATACGTTTAAAGGCGCTTTTCACTGCTATGTTCGATTCCCGGAATTGCTATTTAAAGAAGGATTGAGTGGTCATAAAGAAGAAAAGATTCTTATCCAGCTCGATACGGAACCTCAGCATTTTGATTTTGAGCCAGAGCGGCATATCCTGAACAAGTTTGACGTATTCACCGAAATACTTACCACCCCACAAGACATACTGTTAGCACAAAAGTTTTATGCCATCCTAAACCGTAAAAGGGCAAAGGGGCGGGACTTTTTTGATGTGGTGTTCCTGCTAGGCAAAGGAATCAAGCCGAACTATGACTACCTAAAGCTCAAAAAGGATATCGATTCCTCGGATCCACTTAAAGAAGCTGTGCTAACACAATGTCAAAGCCTAGATATGACCGAAATGGCCAAGGACGTAGCTCCTTTTCTGTTTCAGCCAAAAGATGAAAAGAAAGTCAGGCTTTTTGTGGAGTATTTGAGGCAAGTGGGGTTGTAGGTGGCTTATACGGATACAGTTAGAACCACAACTGAAAATTTGATTAAGATCTTCTGCTGTCATAATTTAACAACCAATTCGACCGCTAAATAAGTCATAGTTCCGTTACGCAAAAAGGCTAACCCTCATGGGACAGTAACCACCCTGTGGTGGAGGTTAGGGGAGCAGTTGTAAATATAATATGACTGCCTTGCCCATTTAACATCAGTTTTAAGAGTTCAGAATCATCAAAACATCAGTTAAGAGATCTTTGGCTGGCTTGCTGATATCTTGAGAAGCAGAGTCTGCGAAATTGTATTCATCCAATGATGTTTATTGACGAGAAATCAATCCTGTATCTATTTAAGTAAAGAGAAAGACGTATCTCTCGAGAATTCGTGCATTAAACATAATTTTTTGCTCGTCCGGAATCTAGTATTCTTCGGGTAACGACTATTCGATTCTGTTTGAGTCAGTTATTCCGTTTGGAGTAGGTGGTACTATAAATATTGCCATGTCTTTGTCCTAATATCAATTTAAATAATAAATGAAATGAAGAATTTACTTCCGTTGCTCCTTATGATTATAAGTATTGAGATTAGCTGCCAAGACAAGCAGTCACTAAAAGAATATCATTCTGCTATTAATTATGCTGACAAGGAACTAAGTGGAAACGGATGGGAGCTTTTAAAGAAAAACGCAGCACAAGCTTCCGTAGTTTTTGTAGGTGAGGATCATGGCTTAGCAGAAATACCCTTATTGACAAAAAACTTGGCTTTTCATTTAAATGAAAATGGGTTTAACACATATTTAGGCGAGATTGGCCCGTTGAGTGCCCAACGCTTATGCACTAAAATGGAAAGTGGTGAGCACAGGGAATGGTTAAAAAATGCGCCATTAGCAATTCCCTTCATCAACTGGAAAGAAGAGCTGGAATTACTGGAGGATTTAAACCAGATCAATATGGATATTCACGGAATAGATCAGGAGTTTTTATTTTCTCCCATCATTCATTTATCAAGCCTTGAAAATTTAGCTGGAGAACATAAAGATGAGATTCAAGGTATGATTAAAAAGGAGAAAAAGGCCACCAATCAATTTCTATCAGGAGGCAATTATCTGGATCTTTTCATGATTTCATCAATTGAAAAAGACTTTGATGACTTAAGAGAGATGTTTCAACAGGAAGAAGCAATAACCATTATTAACGAATTACAATCTAGTTTCCATGTATATCGCACTATGATGAACGGAAAAGGCAAGCAATCGAATGAACTTCGCTCGCAAATGATGCGAGACCACTTTCAACAAGTTGTATCTAAAAATAGCAACAGTAAAGTGATGATCAAATTGGGAGCCGTTCATTGTTATAGAGAAAATGCCCCGACAAGTGTAGAAGAAATTGGAGAATACGTGGCAAAGAAGGGTAATTCATTTCACATACTGGTATTAGGAAACCAAGGAACTATTAACAACTACACTGCACAATCTGGCTTCAATGAATCACAGAAGGAAGTACCCTATAATATTAAAAAGAGATTTCCGGTTGATCTTTCCGATTTTTTAAATTATACTGAGCAAAACCAATGGTCATATTTTGATTTGAAAGCGATAAGAAATAGTAAAAAGCAATTTGTAGATGAGGTGCGATCACTGGCTAGTGCCTATGATGCACTAATAATTATTCCTGAAGTAACGGCCTCTACTAATTTGGAATGAAAGCATCTTCTAAGTATCTTATTATTCATTTCGTTATCCCTCTTCTACTTGGAGGATTGTTAACCCTGTTAATTGTTTTTTTTACTCGATTCAAGAGTCCTTCTCAAATTCATTGGCATTTGTTTATTGGTATTTGCTTAGCCATATGGTTAATCTGGATACTGTTTTATCTTGTATTTACCTCTGCTCTAAAACTTCAAATAAGAAAGTGGACTCTAATCATTTTTATGAGAGCAATATTAGCCGTGGCACTGGGTATAGTTGCGTTCGACCTGATTTATGTAGGGCTTAAATTATTTGAAATTTGGCATTTCGGGTCTATTGATTATCTGCAAATGGGTCATCTCATAGCAGCTAGTGGTGTTGGCCTCTTTGCTGTTTTAATAGTGGGGGGTATTCAGGGGGGCATTTTCTTCATTAAGTTTTGGTTAGATGAAAAGGTAAATAGGGAGATAGCGGAAAAAGAATTAAATCAAAATAGGTTACATCTGTTAAGGCAGCAACTAGACCCTCATTTCGTGTTCAATAGTTTTAGCACGCTAGATTCACTCATTCATCAGGATGCTGAGAGGGCAAGTAAATTCCTACATAAGCTTTCAGTTTTTTACCAGATGGTACTATCAACCTATGAGAAAGATTTGATTCTGCTAAAGGAAGAGCTGAAATTGACAGGTCATTATATTGATCTTCTAAAAATTCGTTTTCCTGATGGTTTTGCACCCATTATAGTTGAGAAAAAACCAATTCATGAACAGCTAGTTCCACCTCTTTCGATTCAGCTTTTAATAGAAAATGCGGTAAAGCACAATGCCTTTGGGAAGGAAAAACCACTTGAGCTTCTCATTGAAACAGACGGAGACATAGTACTTATCAAGAATAATAAACGGATCAAAGCGCGGGTAAATGAACCCTCAGGTATAGGTTTGAAAAATCTTGAAAGAAGATTTAAACTACACAACTTAGGATTTTCTATTAAGGAGACACCCTCAATATATCAAGTAACTTTCAGTACTATATCATGAATATTCTAATAATTGAGGACGAGCGTGAGACAGCCTTAAACTTGAAGCGGATAATAGTAAAATTACAACCCAATGCGCAAATTGGGAAGCCCCTTACCAGTGTTGATGAGGCGATGAATTATTTCCTTGACAACAAAAACAAGCCTGACTTAATTTTTATGGATATTGAGTTAAGCGATGGGTCAAGTTTCGAGATATTTGAAGAATTGGAGCTCAAAATACCTGTGATATTTGTGACTGCTTTTGGAGGTTTCATTACTAAGTCTTTTGAGGTCAACAACCTGAATTATTTGATTAAGCCTGTAAATGAAGAGGATGTAGCTTATAGTATAGAAAAGTATAAACGATTATATCCTGTCAAAGAAGGAGAGATTAATTTCCCTAAACCAAAAGAGAAAACTCGTTTTTTGGTAAAGACAGGCGCTAAGACGATTATTTTGCTTGCTGATGATATTGAATTCATTTATAAAGATGATTTAGTATTTGCCGTCTCGAATGGCAAAAAATATGTACTCAACTATTCCCTTGAGGATTTGAATGATCGATTGGATCCTTATCGGTTTTTTAGAATCAGTCGTCAAGAAATCATCAACTTTAGCATTGTTGAGTCTATCGAATCATATTTTGGTGGCCGATTATTTATCAATCATTCTTCTGAGTTGGATAGAGAGTTAATTGTAAGCCAGCGAAGATCATCTTCTTTTAAATCCTGGGTTGAGTCATTCTAATCAGTTGTTGTTACTGATTATCATTACTTTGATTTCACGCTATAAATTCTATCACTGAAGGGGATACTTATTTCGTTCGATGCGGTTTTATCATCTTCTTTATCATTCACAAGTACAATTGGTAAGAAACTACCAATATGAAAGTATTCCTTTTTTCTATGGTTGGGGTGTTATCTTCGACTTTCTCAATCGCCCAATATACAGTTAAAGATTATGATAGAATTGCACAATCCATTATCAACTACACTGTCGATATAGATGAGCTGAAAGCAAATGCCAACTTTTTGACAAATAAAGTTGGATCAAAGCTGACAGGATCTCAAGCTCTAGATCAAGCGAGTATGTTTATTACTTCTAAGGCTGCAGAGTTAGGTATGGATAGTGCTTACAGCACAATTGCTTTTTATCTTGACTATGGTTGGGAAAATTCAACTACTCAATTAGCAATTGTCGAGCCTTATTTTTATTCTTTAAACACCTCTCCTATTGCATGGACGAGCAGTACTGATGGAATATTGGAGAATGACATAGTATTTATTGAAGCAGAAAACGTAGATTTTCTTGGTAATCCAATGGTATCTAATGAGAAACTTGAGGCCAATAGAAAATTACTTGAAAACAAACTGTTGATCCTTCATAATTCCATTGAATACAAAACTGACAGCACAATCCTTCTAAATCGATTGTCTGAGGAGTACTTTGAAATTGATAGGCCAAATAAGCCCAATTTAACTATTGAGCGTTTGAACGGAATGATAACTTCAATGGCTAAGAAGGAATCAGACTTCAATAAAAAACTTCGTGAAATAGGAGTAAAAGGCATAATTCAACCTTCTCAACGTAATCATGGGATTATAAGGGGGCACGGTAGCTTTTCTGGTATGTTTGCTGAATTTGAAAGACCAATTCCACACTTATTAGTTTCTTCTTCTGATTACAATAGGGTATTGAAGCTGGTTCAAACTGGCACAACTAAAATCAGAGCAGAGGTAGTTAATAAATTCACCAAAAGTGCCCCAATCAGAAATACTTTTGTAGAAGTTAAGGGTGCTAAAAATCCTGATGAAATTGTTTTATTGGGAGCTCATTTAGATACCTGGCATTTGTCTGATGGAGCTACTGACAATGTGGCCGGAGTTTTAATTCTTTTGGAGGCGATGAAAATTCTTAAAGGACTCGATTTGAAGATGGATCGTACCATTAAACTAGCTTTTTGGTCAGGTGAGGAACAAGGACTACTAGGATCCACCCAATGGGTTTCGAACGAATCGGAAAAGCTCGATAATATAAGTGCCTATTTGAATGTAGACAGTGGAACAGGCAAGATTAGGGGCATTACAAGTCAACTCAACGAATCGGCAATACCAATTTTTGAAAAAATCTTTGATCCATTAAGATCGATTGGTGTCTTAGGAGTAAAGCATCAACACTCAATTGGTTCCGATTACATGGCATTTAATGAGGCAAGTATACCTGCTTTTGATTTTAAGCAAGATCCTATTGACTACTTCCAAAGAACCCATCATACAAATCTAGATAGTTACGAATATCTCCGCTTTGATGAAATCGCGCAGGCAGCCCAAGTAGTGGCGGCAACCGTTTACTATTTGGCTAACATGAAAGAAAAATTCTCCAGAAAATGAAAAAGAAGATTTTCTTAACCCTAATCGGATTTGTATTCCTAATAGTGATCGGTATTTACACCAATTTATATCTTCTGTTCTTTGGACTAAATCCTACCTTAAATCAATTAGAGTTACCTGAAGATTATAAGTATGCTCGAAGTGCTGAGTCCGGTGATGTAGTAGTATTTGGAACTGGGAAAAAAAATCTAATACTTATTCCAGGTTTAGGTATGACATGGGGGGTCTATCGTCCGTTCATAAATGCCAATAAAGAAAAGTACACCATGTATACTTTTAATCTTCCAGGATTCGGGACACAACCTGTTTTTCAAAAACCAGAAGGCTTTAATGATTATTCAAAAACGATTTATACCGACAAAGTTGTTCAGGCAGTAAGTCACTTAATTAGCGACAAAGAAATAACCGATCCTACTGTTGTTGGGTATTTCATGGGTGGCAGTACTGCAGCTCTAAGAACAGCCTTGGAATTGCCAGAACAAATTGCAAGTGTTGTAATCATCTCGGGGGAGGTAAGAAGATATCGATTTGATGAGACAAAAAGAAAAGAGTGGATAAATGGTTTGGCAAAGAATTTTTTCAGATATGTAGACCGCAAAAAGTGGAATAAGGGAAAGTTTGAGAAGATTCAATGGTCAGATAATGATGTGGTATCGGAGAAATATTATCGCATAGATGAGGATGATCCTATTGCGGTGTTAATTCAATATACCATTGAAGCAAATGCGTTTGACCTGACCTATTTTGTTGATGAATTGAAGGTACCACTTCTCGCAATTACGCCTGGTTTTAAGGCGGATAAAGACAGTAACGAAGCTTTGAAACTGCTCGCAAGCTCATTTGTGAATGAGTGGGAGAAATTAGCCCGAGAGCATGACCTTATTGCCACCAAAAGAATAGATGGAGCCAAGCTGGCAATAATTGATGACCATACTAAGGCGTTAAGCGATGCTATATCTTCATTCTTGCTAACAGATTAAATCGATCAATAGCAAATCATGCGTGAGAAAAAATCTCCCAATAATATTCTCGACATCCCCTATTGAGATTCGTATGAAAAATCTAAATACCTTATGATTCCCAATACTCAAGACAGTTTAGATTGATAAAAAAAATGATTACCGTAAAAGTTATTGGGTTGAGAATGTGCACCAGTGTGAATCTCTGTCAAAAATGGCTCAAGTTCTAACCAAAAGGCAGGTATCATACCTACTAAAAAAGTTTTGTTAGCACAATTTGGCAAAGCTCCGATTTCCGAGATAGCTCCAATAGCTTTTTCTACTTCCAGCTCTCATTCAACTTTTTCATCCTTCGTTCAATAAGATAAATCCTGCACTAAGCTTAAAAACTTAAAAGCTTCAACCTGAAATACGTCAGTAATAGCAATATAAAAACATTACTACTATGAAAGGAATTAAGCACTTGTCTCTGTTATTTGTAGCAATTGTAATATCAGCGGTTACACTCAAGCCGCAGTCGCAATCTTTGGAAAATCTTGAAAAGAAAGCCCACAGTCTTTCAATTAGACAAGACGAGAATGGTATCAGCCAATTTAAGCTTGAACTTGAAAATGTTCCTACGGATGGGAAATCCAATGAAGACCTGGCCAAGTTGAGCTATTTAAAGGCTTTTTGTGATTTTCAGATCATACAAATCAACTATGGGCAAGTAGATGATAGAATGGGATTATTCAGTAGTAGTAAAAGGTCTCTGGAGGAGGCATTGAAGCTAAATCCAAAATATACCGAAGCTAAAACACTTATGGCCATATTAACGGCAGCTTCTTTACCTCCGGGAAAAGCACTCGAAGCAGTACAGGGTGATATTAAGGAAATCAAGAAAATGAAGGATGGTGATGTCTATTCCAATATGGTTGCTGGTTATGCTGAATTATTCGCTCCTAGTGGAGGAGTAGTGGCACTGGAAAAGGCCAAGTTACTGTTGGAGAAGAATAAAAAAACAAAGGGTAACTGGTGGTACTGGAATATAAACGGACTGCTCACCGATGTTTATCTGGGAAATTTCAAACGACCAGCTGAATATGAGAAGGCACAGAAGATATTAAATAGCATAAGGAAAAATGAACCAGAAATGGGCTATTTGAGAGTGATTGCCCCATATCTGGCAGATCAGACCTTAAAGCAACTACGGAGTGCTCCAAAAATTTCTTGGACTGAACTAGCAACAGATGCTGGTGATGATGCAAGAAATCCTCAAAAAATGTTTCAGTTGCCAGAAGGTGATTATGACATTTTTGATGTTAAGCAATTGCATTATGCTTTGGATTTCTCCCAAGGAATGGTCTGGTTCAAGTTTGACTATGAAACTTTTCCATCAGAAAATTTCGGAATTAACATTATGATCGATACTGATGGTGACAGTGAAAATGGAAATACTTGGATGACAAACAAAGAATTTAAATATGATCTGAATGGCACACTTTACTTAAGGAAACAAGGAAATAGTTTCGTAGGTGTAAATGGTCTTTCTACGGGACACGATTGGGCCCGAAGAAGACTAGCAGTGACGAAAGAAGGAGCTTTTCAGTTCTTTGTTGACAAAGCAAATAAGTCGTTGATTGTTGGAGTAGCCCACCAACATTTAGGCTTTTCTCAAAGCATGAAGGTATTTGCAACCACTGGCACCAATGAATATTGGGAGGATAATATTCCTGATACTGGTGGGGTAGACATAACTCCCTAATACTTCAAGAATCACTTAATCACTTGTGGCTTCATCGACTTCTTCTGGGTATAGTACGCTGAAGACAGAAAAAGCTGTGTTTTCTCAAATAAACAATGATTCTTTTTCAGACTTGAAGTTACTTATTAAATAAATCAGAAATAAAAACAGCCAACTGCAATTATGAAATACTCACTATCCATAATACTCTTTCTAATAGTTCTGACAACTACACAAGCCCAACAAAAGTCTTTCATACCAGTCAGTAATAACGATGGTTGGGAAGTAAGTGAAACTTTAAATAATATTAGATCATTTCAAATGTTAGACAGCCTTTTGAAGGCTGGTAAATGGGGGCAGATAACAAGTCTTGTAGTGGCTAAAGACCATAAGATCATTTTTGAAGGTTACTATAACGATGCTAGTATATCCTCAAAGCATAATACAAGATCAGCTACTAAAACAATAACTAGTGTATTAATCGGATGCCTAATTGATGATCAATTAATCAAATCAGAAAAAGAAGAGGCATTGCAATTTTTTGATTTCAAATCAACGAGAAATTGGGATGCTAGAAAGTCACAAATAATCATTGAAGATTTACTAACAATGAGTTCTATGTTGGAATGCGACGATTGGAATCAATTTTCCAGGGGAAATGAGGAAAGAATGTATATCGTAGAAGATTGGATCAAGTTTTACTGGGACTTACCAATTAAAGGGTTCCCCGCGTGGACTGAAAAGCCGGATGAAGCAAAGTATGGAAGAAGCTTTAGCTACTGCACAGCAGGAGCCGTGGTTTTAGGAGGTATAATTGAAAAGGCTTCCAGGTCTTCTTTAGAGAAATATGCTGAAGAACGTCTTTTTTCAGCATTGGGTATTAAGGATTATGATTGGCAATATATTCCAACTGGTATACCCATGACTGGAGGTGGCTTAGCATTAAGGAGCAGGGATTTATTGAAAATAGCCCAACTATACCAAAATATGGGTAAGTGGAAAAATGAACGGCTGGTTAGCCAAAATTGGATTGAAAAATCTACCTCAGCTAAAACAGAGATAAATGAAGGAGTAGAATATGGGTATTTATGGTGGCTGGAAAAATTTGGTGGAGAGGCTGCTTATTACATGACAGGCACGGGGGGAAATAAGGTGGTTATAATTCCTGACTTAGGTTTATCAGTAGTTATCACTAGTACCAATTTTGGATTAGGTATGAAAGCTCATCAGCATACTTCTACCATTCTTAACGATTATGTAGTTCCGCAAGTAAAGGGGTTAAAATGAGATTGATCTTTATGGAAAAAAAAGCATTTATTAAGCACCTGTTATTTGGACTCGTAGTGCCATTATTGATTAATGGATGTTCTCAAGAGGGGACTATCAAGTCGCTGGAAGTAGTCACATATTCTGGAAAGGACACTCTTCAAATTACTGCAGACTTTTATAGAACCGGAGTAAAGAATGATCCCGTAGTTCTCATGTTTCATCAATCCGCTTCTAGCCGAGGAGAGTATGCGACTATTGCTCCAGACTTGCAAAAAAGAGGCTTCAACTGCCTAGCTGTTGACTTGAGGTGGGGCAAGCAGGACTTTTGGAACCAAGTTCCTAATGAGACCGCTAGGAGCTATGGTACATGGGAAGTTATTGACAACTTTCAACCAACAGACGAATATCAATATGAAGAGGTTTGGCCTAGGATGTTTGCATCATATGATGATATTCTGGCTTCCATTGACTATGTAAAAAGAGAAGGGTATAGTGGGCCGATAATCGTTTGGGGATCATCATTTTCAGCCATGTTGGTCTTTAAGGCTGCTGTAGAACGACCCGATGATGTAACTGCTGTAGTGGCTTACTCACCAGGTGAATATTATGGACGTGATACGTTAATGCTAACAAATTGGATTCAGCAGATGAAGCAGCCTGCTTTTATCAACAGTGGGAAAGACTCCAGCGAATACCAAATGACGGGGCCACTATTTAAGGCATTACCTTCAAATCAAGAACACGTTTTTAACAGATCAATTGAAGGCAGACATGGATCAAGTGTTTTATTGGCGGATGATAGAAATTGGACTCCAATTCTTCAGTTTTTAAATAAATTTAAGCAAGGCGATCAAAGAAATTACCTATCCTATGCAAGAGAAGCAGGAAAATGGCTGGAGAGTACGAGTACTAAAAATTCTGATGGTATTTGGCCAGATAAGACCTCAGCTCCAGAAAACATCTCTCTTAGCCTTTCTCAGGGTGTTTCGAGTAAAATCTTGTTCTATTTAGAACTCTTTAAAACAACACAAGACTCATCATATTTAGAGGAGGCGATTAAAGGTGCTGACTATATCACAACTCACCTACCATCCAAAGACTCATTGAGCAATGAAGTTTGGCCCTTTGGATCTTATGGTCCAGTTTGCGGTTCAGGTGCTGCCCTAATAGAAACATTCAAGACCACAAATCAAGTTAAATATGACCGGGCAGCAAGGCAACTTATTACATTAATTGAATCATCAGCTCAAAACAAGGAAGATACAATTTCATGGGATGCCGGTAATGACGTATTAGGTGGGCTTGCTGGAACTGGTCTTTTTTTACTCTACGCAGCTCAAGAACTTGATAGTGATGAAGCACTTCGTATGGCTGAAAAAGCAGGGAACACATTACTTGCAAGAGCGATTGAAGAAGATACCGGCCTAAATTGGTATTTTGGACAGGATCGTCCATTTATACTACCAAATTTTTCACATGGAGCCGCGGGAATAGGCTTCTTTTTTGCCCGCTTATTTGAAGTGACTGGAAATGAATTATACCTCGAAAGTGTACTAGAAGTTAACAATTATCTGGAATCTATTACTTCAGATACCATTTCAGATGGTTTCCTATTACCATATGGCGTCCCTAATGTCGGTTGGTCGAGTTCATTTGATATAGGCTGGGGTCATGGTCCTGCAGGGGTAGCTCGACTTTATCAACAACTTAATAAGGTTAATCCAAAATCAATATGGAAAGATCGAATGAAAGCATGTATGAAAGCTATAAAATGGAGCGGCATTCCAGATGACCCCAATCCTATTTTTGGAAATACTACAAGCTCAATCAATTACCGTTTTGGTATGGCCGGTGTGGCTCACTTTGCAATCGATATGTATTTGATCACGGGAGATGAGTCTTATTTAAGCTATGCAAAGGAATTGGTTGATCATATAATCACCTATGCTCGTATCGGGAAACAAGGAATGTATTGGCCAATGACGGTAAGGGATGGATCGGTTGATTATTACACAGGTCACTTTTATGGTGCCGCTGGGTATGGCCGGTTGTTAATAAAATTATCCAATGCTATAAATGAAAAATCTTTGAACTACGCTTTCCCGGATGAAGTGCGGTAAACTAGCTATTTAGAGTTACTTAAGATGAATTCAACAAGATGCCTAGCCCCACTGATTATCTGATGTCGGGTTACCAACACCATGCTTGGCCTGTTGCATTCAACGTAGTGACACTTGTTGTTGAAAACCGCAAAGTTCAAAGAAACGAAATGCGCCATTATAGCTGTACCTCTGACGGGCATGATTCGCGCAACATTTTTAAAGAATGACATAGATCTGGCAACCAATGAACATTACAAAGCTGTGATAAGAAAAATGGAGTCAATTATGGATGAAATAGAGGTAATGGCCAAATTTTAACCTTCAATAATTCAAGATGCTGTTATTCTTGATTAAACAGGCAATAGGCAATGAAATGAACTTTAAAAGTTAAACTATGAGACTAAACGCTGGAATTATCACTAAGAAATTGAATGAAACTAAAAAGATTCTATACAGAGAAATTAGACTTCAAAATTGTTTGGGAATCAGATTGGTTCATTCTTCTTTCAACCCCTAATGAAAAGGATACTCTTTCGTTTTTGACCCCAGAACATCCGACACAAGAATTACAAAATTTCAGAAAGCCTTTTTCGGGAGATGGAATCTATTTAACCATTGAACTTGATAATGTTGATGCTTATTGTGAACAAATTAAATGTAAGGGAATTGAAATTGCTTTAGATATTAGAAGCGAAGAATGGGGAGACAGGCATTTTGCAATAATTGACCCTAATAATATTGGAATTGATTTTGTGACACACGAGAAGATGGAATAAAAATCAATAACACGAACAAATGGGTATTACTCATATCACATTTTCTTAGCAAATGACTTATCATGGCTTCTGATGAGCATTTCAAAGCTATTACAAAAACAAGGATTCAATCATGGATGAATTAGAAATACTAAACTAAGTTTTAAACTAATGCGGTACTATTTGTTATTTGCTTTACTCTTACCCGTTGGCTCAAGTGTAGCACAGAGCTTTTCTGAAACTTGCTTGACCAAGAATACATTTCAGGATCGATATGCCTCTTACTCCCCTAATGGAAAGCAGATAGTTTTTGAATCTGACCGTAATGAAAATTGGGACATCTATGTAATGGATGCTGATGGAGATAATCAGCTGCAACTCACATTTAGTGATAGCTCAGATAGACAGCCAAGCTGGCATCCAAATGGCAAGAAGATTCTTTTTGAATCAACTCGAAATGGTAAGAATAAACTTTATGAAATCACCTTACCAAACAAAAAGGTCAGTACAGTTGAACTTGATATTCGTGATGACCAAACTCCAATTTTCGCGCGGTATTCACCAAATGGGAAGTACATTGGCGTATCGCTACAGAAGAATGAATCTCATTCCGAGATAGCCATATTCAATCGTAAGGGTAAGTTAATTCGTCAGCTCACTTTTTTTGGTTTGAGGAGCTACTATCCGAATTGGTCGCCTGCTGGCGATAAAATTGTTTTTTTCTCAAGACATGAAACAAACAATGAAGATGATCAAATTTATCTGATTAATACGGATGGGAGTGTTCTGAAGCGTATTATAGAAGGACCAACACATAACTTCTGTCCATCAATTTCACCTGATGGACAGAAAGTGGTATATGCAGAATCTCAGGAAAACTCGCGCCCAGAAATATTTGTGTCAGAGATTGATGGTAGTAATAAAATCAGAGTCACTAATAATTCTGATGGTGAAACATTACCGTCTTGGTCCCCCGATGGAGAGTACCTATTGATAACCGCTTACAGAAACGGGAATTATGAAATATGTAGAATTAAACTCGACAAATGGTAAAGTATATGATTAAACACATTTATAGCAACTTCTGGACTCTTGTACTATTAGTCTCCATTGGCTGTGAATCCAAAACAGAGAGCAGTAGTCAGCGGGGTGGCTATTTGCCTGCTGAAACATCTATTACTTCTGAAGAGCTAATAGGACGAGACTACCTAATTGACGCTCAACACTCCTACTTAGGTTTCAAAATCAAATATTTTGGTTTCAGCCCAGTGAGAGGCAGATTTAACGAGTTTGACGGAACATTATTTTATGAAGGTGATTCTCCGGCATCACTTTCTGTTAGTGTATTCATCGATGTTAGCACCATCAATACCGGAAATGAAACTAGAGACAATGATCTTATCAAGGAGGGTTCATGGTTTGATGTAGCCACGTATCCATTCGCTAATTTCCAAAGTACAGAATTACAGCCATTAGAAAATGGCGGCTTTTTATTGGGTGGTGTATTGACAATAAAGGGAATAAGTAAGGAAGTAAGCATTGAATTTGAACCTCCTACCGGGATTTCAAGAGATTGGGCTATGAATGAGCAAATTGATTTTAGCGGAAAATTGACCTTAAATCGACAAGATTTTGGAGTTTATGGTGGTGATTTTTGGAGCACCATTATGGAAGATGGCTTAACGCAGTTGTCTGATGAAGTTGAGATAGAACTAGACCTGCACTGTAGAAGACCTGTTTATAAAGCCAGATATGATTCAGCTGATGTAACAGATATTGACAAGGTCATCCTAGATCATATAAAGGCTAAAGGAGTTGTTTCAGGATTAGCCATGATTGATTCAATGGCTAAAGCGGGCGCAATCACTACGGGCAAATTGTCCACCATAGGTTATACTTTGCAAGAATGGGAAATGCCCGATGAAGCACAATTGGTTTTTAAAAAGAAAAAGGAATTGTATGGTGCTTCTGCAATTGTATTCAATCAATTGGGTATAAATAGATTGCTAAAATCGGAATTTGATCAGGCACAACATTATTTCGGTCAAGCACTTAAAGAGGATTCATTGAATTCTCGTGCCACAGAATATCTGAAATTGATAAAACATTTAAAGAAGTAGATATAGACAGAAATATGGAAACCGTGAAATATGTAAAATTAAAATTAACTAGTATGCTCATTCATCTCAGCAAATTCGTGTACCTCTTTGTGGTGCTATTAGGTCAAATAGTAACTGCACAAGACTCAAGCCAAATCAAGGTTAAAACATTATTGAACCTCAATGCAAGTGGAGGTATGACCTCTGATCAATTTGGGAATATATTCATCAGTGACTTTGGAAAGCGATTAGGAGGATTTGATAGTTTGACCCATGTTTACAAATGGAACCCTAAGACAGAAGAACTGTCTGTTTTTGCAACAGGTTTCAAAGGAGCCTCTGGGGCTTGCTTTGATACTGAAGGTAATTTTTATCAGTCAAACCCGTTCGGTCATTCTATCAGTAAAATAGAAGCGAATGGCGCAGTCAATCATGAATGGTGTATGGAGGGAATGAAAACACCTGTAGGTCTGGAGTCAGATAGCAAAGGAAGCATTTATGTTAGCAATTGCGGGCTGAATGAAATTGGTAAAATTTCCCCTGATGGAAAGTATCAAACTTTTGCAAAATCCGAACTTTTCAAATGCCCTAACGGACTTACTCAAGACGATGTGGGAAACCTGTATGCATGTAACTTTTCAAGTGGGCATATTCTCAAAATAACTCAGGCAGGAGAAGTTTCAGTACTGGCAGAATTACCAACATTAAAAGGAGGTCCTAATCCTGTTGGAAACGGTCATATAGTGTATTCAAATGGATGGCTATTCGTGACCACCATAGGCACAGGAGAGCTTTATCGACTAGGGTTGGACGGCTCGTTTAACCGAATAGTAGGTAAACCATTTGCCTTTAAAAATACAGATGGCGATGCTTCTACTGCGACATTTAGCAAACCCAATGGTATAGCAGCTAGTGTTACTGGTGATACACTATATATAAATGTTTCCGAACCCTCATGGGCAAGTAATCCCGCAGCGTTGTATCCTGCAAAAGTTGTGATGATTACTGGTATTTGCTCGTTTTCGAAATCCGGGTGTGCCATAGTAAAAAATCAAACTGATATAAGCTTTGAACAAATCGAAATGGATGTATTGGATACCCTTGAAGTGAGATCTTTATATCGTGATAAAGAGGGTGATTTATGGATTGGAACGAAAGGGCAGGGGATCTTCAAACTATCAGGGGAAGTTCTTTTTAAGCTCACTGCGAACAGTTTTACCCCAGAAGGCGCCATTTCTATTATGCAGGACTCGCAAGGTGCTATTTGGCTTGCTGGTAAGGGGCTGTGGAAGGTAGATGATAAGTCAATAACATCCTTTCCTGAATCTTTTACAGGAAATAGAGTGAATTTTTCATTGGGATTGAATACCGATGGTGGTGTGGTCGTGAGCGGTAGCAGTGGGGTATCAGTGCTTAAGGAAAATCAACTAGTCCTTCAACTGAATGAAGAAAGTGGGTTGGGTCATTCGGTAGTACATGATGCCTATCAAAATGAAAGCAATGAGTGGTGGTTGGCTACTCGAAAAGTAGGATTGAATAAGTATGAAGGGAGAGAATGGAAAAATTATTTAACTGAACTAAACTGTCGCAAAATCTTACCTATTGAGAGTTCAAAATTACTAATTGGTGTTTCAGATGGATTGATAGAATTTAACACAAAAACTAAGGAATATAAATGGGTGAGGAAGAGTGGCTTTTCACTTCTACCTACCCTTAAAACGGAAGAAGGAGTAGTCTGGTGCGTCGGTGATGAACAGGGATTATGGAGATACAAAAAGGGCAAGATTAGAAAAGTTAAACTTACAAATGATCCAACAGTTTTTAGCGTTGAAAAACACAACTCATCACAGTTACTTATTGGAACAGATAAAGGAATTGTGATAGTAAATGAATTATAGGAATGCTCAAATGGTGCTTTCTATAAAGACTATTGGCAAAATTTTAAATAATCTTAAGCTGCTTGTTGTTGTCTAATGACTGTTTCTGGCATTCCTGATATTTGAGTGACCGATGAGGCTACAATAAGGCTTCAAGAATACCTTTTCTGTTTGGGGGGGGGCATTATGATTATCTATTTTTTATAAAGAAACGAAGACCCTATATAATGCGGTCGAGCAACCAATTTAATCGGTTGATTTAACTATTTATTCACTTGCACCCTTAAGGTTATCACATTTATAGAATCTAGCGTAGATAGTAGTAGGTACATTATCAGTAAGGAATACTTAGCACTAATCCTACTTGCGGCATTAATATCGTCCGCTATAAGCTTATATGCTATGTCTAATTGGTTGGAACGCTTTGAGTATCGAATATCAATCCCTTTTCTGGTATTCCCTTTATTTGGCATGGGAGCCTTATTCATTACTCTGTTTGTTGTAGGGTATCAGTCATTCAAGGTAGCGCAGACAAATCCATCAGAGACGTTAAAAAATGAATGACCTTATAAGGATATGGTAAGCTTTCGATCACTAAAGTTCGAGCTGAACGTTACGAACGATTTGAAAACTGCAAAACCCATTTTTTGACATCTGTTGAAGTCTTCCTGAGTGTTAAATATTTCCTTATTTTTCTTATAAAAATCTTAAACGCGCAAACATAGAAACCAGAAGAATTACAAGATAGCTTTATGTAATATTTTCATGTGCTTCGTAGGCAAATCTTTCTAACTCCGATACATGAATAGACCATGTGCCACCTGACCGGTCTTGCCTGGCCTTCAGTCTTCCGGTGTTACAGTAATGCACCACCGTGCTGTATTTCAAACCTGTGGACTCTGAGAACTCCTTAGGGGAATAAAATTCCTTGGTGTTAAGATTATTAGATATCACTTTACCGATATCGTTGATCAACCTTTCATAAAGTCTTTCTAAATCCCTTCGTGTAACTATCTGATTAAGATTTTCTGCTGTCATAATGTAACAATCAATTCGACCGCTAAATAAGTCATAGTTCCGTTACGCAAAAAGGCTAACCCTCATGGGACAGTAACCACCCTGTGGTGGAGGTTAGGGGAGCAGTTGTAAACACAAACCACTGGTTTACAGGATGTTTACAAATAGAAGATTTTTCAAGAAAATTGAAAAAAGAATAATTGATTGCCTTCAGTAAGGTATTTTGCTACTTTTGCAACTCTAGTTAGTTGGATAGTCATTGATAAAAGACTTTCTCAACAGTTGTAGAGGTGGTTTAATAGTACCTCTAAAGCATTAAAAATTTGCTGGCTCCGTAGTTCAATGGATAGAATAGTGGTTTCCTAAACCGTAGATGCAAGTTCGATTCTTGCCGGAGCCACAACAGTTTCCTGAACTTTTGATACAAGGAGGAACGCACGCTGGCGCTGAAGCTGTAGCGTAAGAGTGCTACTCTGTCTATCTCTTAGCAAGAAACAGAATTATGGCTTGTTCATTGACGAATTAATAATCTCATTCTAACATGAATTTCCATTACATATACGATTAGGAAACTAATAAGATCGACCTCCGTATTATTGTAGCATGAAATCTACACAGCTTGGCGAATTTGAAGAACTGGTATTGCTGGTAATCGGGTCGCTTAAAGACAATGCTTACAGTATTTCTATCAAGGAAGAGCTAAAGGAGCATACCAAACGAAATCCAAGCATCGGAGCCTTGCACTCGGCCTTCAATCGACTAGAAAAGAAAGGATTCCTGAAGTCATTCGAAGGTGGCGCTACCAATAAGCGTGGCGGCAGAAGCAAGCGTTTCTATCAAATCACCGCCCACGGTAGAAAGGCACTTGATCATTCCTACGAATTACGGTCAGCGCTCTATCACACACTGCCACAACTGGGACTGTCTGGTGAATGAATCCAGAAAAAAATATCGCCCACCAAAATGGCCAGACAAATTTCTGGAGTGGTTTTGTAGTAAGGATCAGCTTGAAATTTTTCGAGGCGATGTCTATGAGCTATATGAGGATCGGATTGAATCTGGCAGTAAGCTTAAGGCCGATTTTCACTTTCTGCTTGACATAGTTGGATTGTGTCGTCCATTTGCGGTCAAAAAAACTAAATACAATAATTCAAACAATATTTCCATGTTTAGAAATTTCTTCAAAATCACATACAGAAATTTGCTAAGGCAAAAAGTCTACTCATTTCTGAATCTTAGCGGACTAGCAATCGGACTCGCTTGTTCAATACTGATTTTCCTGTATGTCAACGATGAATTGAGCTACGACCGATTTCACGAAAAATCTGATCGTATTTATCGCGTGCTGGAGCATTTCGAAAGTGAGGGAAATGGGGAACATTCTGCTAGCCAGCCATTCCCTACAGGCCCCACACTTCAAAGCGAGTACCCTTCAGAGATCGCCCAGTCGATCCGACTGTTCAATTTTCAATCGCCGACGTTGGCCCTATCAAACAAAGAGAGTGACAAGGCCTTCAACGAATCCAGAGTGTTCTTTGTGGATTCCACTTTTCTTGATGTTTTTGATTTTGAGTTGATTTCAGGAAATAGGGAGAGCGCACTTGACAACCCCAACGTAATTCTCATCACCGCTTCGATGGCAAGAAAGTATTTTCCTGAAGAAGATCCGATGGGTAAATTTCTGGAGCTTCAGGGCCGACAGAATTTGGAAGTGGTTGGTGTCCTGGAAGATTCTCCAAAAAATGCACATTTCCAGTTTGACTTCATTATTTCCTTCTCTAGTTTGAAACAGTGGTACAATGGTGGCTATCCTGGCAGTTGGTACTGGAATCCATGTTGGACCTATGTTGCCTTAAATGACAATGTCAGCAAAGAGCAGGTAGAGTCGCACTTTCCCAGTTTCGTAGATAAGTTTCTCCCTGATTTTATCAAAGAGGATGTGACGATGGAACTTCAAGCTCTCACTGACATTCATCTCTATTCAAAGCTGGACTATGAGATTGAGGCCAACAGCAACATAGACAGTGTTTACATTTTTGGTGCAATTGCATTCTTCGTGCTGATAATCGCAGCAATCAATTTTATCAACCTCAGTACTGCGAGGGCAACCAAGCGGGCAAAAGAAGTTGGAGTCAGAAAATCACTAGGTAGTTCGAAATCACAGTTAATTAAGCAATACATTTTTGAATCGGTGTTCCTGACTTATCTAGCAATGGTAATCGCATTACTAATTGTGGCCATTGTGTTGCCAGCGTTTAATGCATTAACGGAAAAATCAGTTCAATTCACATTCCTGTTTCAGCCTCACCTTCTACTTAGTCTGGCTGCAATTGCCTTGGTCGTTGGTCTACTATCAGGATTCTATCCAGCCTTCGTACTATCGTCTTTTGATCCTATTCTAGTTTTAAAGAATGCTCATCTAAAAACGAGCGGACTCAGTTTTAGAAAGATTCTTGTAACGGCGCAGTTTGCCATTTCCATTAGTCTAATTATTGGAACCATTGTCGCCATTAATCAGCTTCAATTCTTACAAAATAAGGAAGTGGGTTTCAGTCAGGAAAATGTATTGATGATTCCCGTTATTCGTTCCCCCATGGGTCAGCACTATGAGAATTTCAAAACTGCCGCTCTCCAGAGTCCTGCCATAAAGAGCATGACTGCAGTCGAAGAAATCGTTGGAGCAAAACACCAAGTGGGGAACTATCGATTTGAAGAAATGGAGCAATCAAAGCCCTTTGCGCGCTTCAATTTGCGCCATGATTTTGCGAAAACCTTTGAGATCCCACTAGCTGCTGGAAGAGACTATAACCAGACCGTACAAACGGACGATTCACTGGCGCTCGTGGTAAATGAGACTTTTGTAAAGTCAATGGGTTGGGGCACCCCAGAAGAAGCCATTGGGAAGCGTTACTACTTCAGAAATGAGTTGAAAGGAAGAATTGTGGGTGTGGTTCAGGATTACAATTTTGTTTCAAAACATCATCCGATCGCACCACTTGTTCTCACACTCAATACAAGACGTGGAGCATTCAATCTCTTTATAAAATATGTAGCTGTCAAAATCGATGGAAGCAACATGAAGAATTCGATAGCAGATCTGAATACTGCCTGGAAGTCCGTGATGCCTAACATGCCATTCGATTATTTTTTCTTAGATGACACATTGAACGATTCCTATAAAGCTGAGAAAAAACTAAGCAACGTTACGGTCATTTTCTCGGGACTAACCATCCTCGTAGCTTGCCTTGGGCTATTTGGGCTAGCAACATTTAGCGTGGAGCAGCGGACTAAGGAAATTGGCGTACGAAAAGTTCTGGGAATTTCGACCCCTCAAATACTCATGCTGCTGTCAAGAGAGTTTCTTCTATTAATTGTGATCGCCTTTATAGTCGCTGTGCCTATCTCCTATTTGTTGACAAAGGAATGGCTCAATGGCTTTTCCTACCGAATTGGGTTGGAAGTATGGCCATATGCCATTTCAGGGTTGCTGACGTTCATTGTGGCGTTTGTCACAGTAGCTTACCACAGTCTTCGCGCATCGTCTATAAACCCAGTTGATACACTAAAATACGAGTAGAGATTAGTAGTCTGTTTTGATTGTTTTGTTGAGCGGGAGCCCCAACTGGTATCCAATGTTCTCATCTTTGGTTTCGTCAACCACGTCCAGCCCATACTTTATGTCTTTGGGGTTTTCGTACACGTACGTGCCGAACATTCGATCCCAGATAGACAAGACATTGCCAAAATTCGTATCGGTCCATGGGCGTTCAAAATGATGGTGGAATTTGTGCGCATTTGGAGTAATGATCAGGAGGCTCAAAGTTTTGTCAAGCCAAACCGGAAGCTGAATATTAGCATGCGTCCAGTAGGTGAAAAAGATCGTCACCATTCGATAGAGAAGATAATATGCAACTGGCATCCCGAAAATAATAATCGTTGTAATGGCGAATCCCTCTCTTAAAATGTACTCAACAGGATGCTGTCTTGTACCCGTTGTTGCATCGACTTTGGTATCGCTATGATGAACCATGTGAAGCTTCCACATCCATTTTACACGATGCAGCATGTAATGTGCACCGTACTGAGAAACGAAATCCAGCGCAGCGAGGGCGATCAGTAGCTCGACCCAAACTGGTAACTGAATCCAATTCAAAACGCCAAATTGCGATTGCTCTATCCAGTAAAAAACACTGAACATTAGCAGTCCGATAACAACATTTATGATCATCAAAAAGGCGAAAAAAACAAGATTGACGCCATCGTGCTTTAGCTTTTTGTAATTGTGTCTGAACAGGGGTACAATTGTTTCCAGAATCCAAAAGAAAGAGAGACAGATCAGCACCCATGCTAACTTTTGAACAGTTGACAGATTTTCAAAAAATGATAGAAACTCCTCCATAGCGGAAATTTATTTAAAAAAGGAGAATTTAAACTAATTGGACAAATTTCCGTATACTTAATGGATATTTGTCCAAAATTGAAAGTGCAAGAACCAATCCCACTATATGGCTTTCAGCCAATAACAGCCACAAGCACGGATCTTGATTTAATAAAGCAAGCAAGGGACGGGCTAAAAACAGCTGCTTTATGGAAGTTTTTGAAATTAATCAATTGCTCCAAAATGGAATTTGAAGAATACTTACCCCTCTCACTTAAAACTCTAGGAAGAAAAGAAACACTTAATGAAGCAGAGGGTGAGCGCATTCTAAATATCATGCGCGTCTTTGCTAAAGGAAAAGAGCTGTTTGATGATGTCGAAGTCTTCAAGAGGTGGCTAAAAGAAGACAATCCATTTCTGGGAGATGCTCCTATTACTTTTCTAAAAACCTCCACAGGATGTCAGGTGATCCTGGATGAAATAGGGAGAGCGCAGCATGGTATTATGGCATGATTGTAACCAGGATTGCTCAAAATCAATACATTAGACTTCTTGATGGTATGGGTTCATTTCTTTATGGAGGAAGGTGGTCATCAAAAGGAACTTTTGCTATTTACACTGCGGAATTTACTTCCCTCGCCTATCTTGAGTATCTGGTTCACCAATTCGAAAGAAATACCTGGCCTAAAAATTTGGCAATCTCCAAACTGGAAATATCGGATTCCATGATCACAACTATTTCTAAAGAACAATTACCAGCAAACTGGCAATCAATTCTCTACCTCTCGGAAACACAATTCATAGGTGATCGTTATTTCAAGGAGGGTGAGCTTGCCATTAAGGTGCCTTCAGTTATCGTTGATGGCGAATTTAATGTTGTACTTAACCCAGAACACAATGAATTTAGTTCTGCTGTTAAACGCTTAGAAGTTAATCTCCTTGCCTTGGATAAACGCTTCAAATCTTCTTAGAATTCGCAATTGCCAGGAGTTCTCGGAAATGGAATAACATCACGGATGTTATTCATACCCGTGACAAACTGAATCATTCGCTCAAAGCCTAGCCCATAGCCACTGTGTGGAACTGTGCCAAACCTTCTTGTATCAAGGTACCACCAAAGTTCTTCTGCTGGTACTCCCATCTCTGACATTCTTAGCTCCAATTTGTCTTTTCGCTCTTCTCGCTGAGAACCACCAACAATCTCCCCTATTCCTGGGAAGAGGACATCCATCGCCCCTACCGTCTTACCGTCATCGTTTTGGCGCATGTAGAACGCCTTAATTTCTTTTGGATAATCAAACAGTATCACAGGCTTCTTGAAGTGCTTTTCAACGAGAAACCGTTCATGCTCAGACTGCAGGTCTGCTCCCCACTCATCAATCAGGTATCGGAATTTTTTCTTCTGGTTTGGTTTCGATCTTCTCAATATTTCAACTGCCTCCGTGTACGAAATTCGGACGAAATCATTCTCATGAACGAATTTCAAGCGGTCTAAAAGACTCATCTCATTTCGTTCGTTTTGAGGTTTTGATTTCTCCTCATCAAGTTCTCGTTTCTCTAAGAACTCAAGGTCTTCACCACAGTTTTCGATCGCATAGCCAACCAAGTACTTCAGCATATCTTCGGCTAAGTCCATCGTGTCATTCAAATCATAAAACGCCATCTCTGGCTCTACCATCCAGAACTCTGCTAAATGTCGGGTGGTATTACTATTTTCTGCTCTGAAGGTTGGCCCGAATGTATAAATCTCTGAAACGGCCATTGCTGCCAATTCGCCTTCAAGTTGACCTGACACAGTCAAATTAGTCTCTTTCTCGAAAAAATCTTGCTTATAGTCTATTGCTCCCTTGTCATCCTTAGGTACATTTTCCAAATCAAGCGTAGTCACTTTGAACGTCTCGCCTGCTCCCTCCGCATCGGATGAGGTTAAAATTGGTGTGTGGAGATTTAAAAAGCCACGTTCATGAAAAAAGGTGTGCAGCGCATAGGTCATCTCATGACGAACCCTTAGCACGGCGCTGAATGTGTTTGTACGAGGACGCAAATGCGCAATTTCTCGGAGAAATTCCAACGAATGCCTTTTTGGTTGAAGTGGGAATTTATCAGGATCAGCTTCACCAAGAATATCAACTTTCTCTGCAACTAGCTCTACGCTCTGTCCCGCACCTTGTGATTCCACTAGATTTCCAAGAATGGAAAGGCTTGCTCCAGTGGTGATCTTGCGAGTGAAATCTTCATCAAATTTCTCAGCATCCAGAACAACTTGCAAGTTGCGAATGCAGGATCCATCATTCAATGCCACAAACGACACATTTTTGCTTCCTCGTTTGGTTCTAACCCAACCCATTGCACAAATTTCCTGGCCGACTTTACCGCCGTCTAAAATTTGTCTGATTTTTGTTCTTTTTAATTTATCCACTTCCTCTGAAAATATATGGGTGGCAAAACTAACTAATGTGATAATTTTGGAGCACTAGTAATTGTACATGCAAAAACTATCTCTTACCCAGTCGCTTCAACAGAAGCTGTCTCCTCAGCAGATTCAGTTTATTAAGCTACTGCAAGTTCCTACTGCAGAGTTGGATACTCGCGTGGAAGAAGAGCTGGAAATCAATCCAGCTTTGGAAGAAGGGAAAGAAGAAAAAGAGGGTGAGGAGCAGGAAGAAGATTTCGACGACGATTTTGAGGTTGATGAGAAAGATGGAATCGAAGAATATCTACAAGATGACTATGCTGGGTACAAAATGCAGGGAGATGGAAGAAGCCCTGATGAGGAGGAGCGAGAGTCTCCGCTTACGGTTGGGAAATCGCTGCACGAGCAACTAATCTCTCAACTCGGATACCTGAAGCTTAACGAAGGCGAGCGGGTCCTAGCCAAACAATTGATCGGAAGTATTGATGCTGACGGATACATTCGGAGAGACCTGGAAGCCATTGTAAATGATCTCGCCTTCTCGCAAGGCGTGGAAACCGACGAAGAAGAGTTAGAAAACATCTTGTTTAAGATTCAAAACTTCGACCCAGCCGGTATTGGTGCCAGAAGCTTGCAGGAATGTCTATCACTGCAGTTAGAGAGGAAGGACGAAGAGTTGGAAGAGATTCAAATCGCACGACGAATAATTGATACCTGTTTCAATGAGTTCTCTAAAAAGCATTATGAGAAGATTGCAAAAAAATTAGGCGTCAATGATGAAGCGCTTCTACGTGAGTCTATCTATCAAATAACAAAGCTCAATCCAAAACCAGGCGGTTCTGGTGATGAGGTAGTGAAAACGCAATACATCATCCCTGACTTCATGTTGGCCAACAATGATGAAAAGTTAGAACTATCACTTAATTCAAGAAATGCGCCTCAGTTGAAAGTAAGCAGATCATATTCAGACATGCTACATGCATACGACAAAAGCGATAAGAAAGACAAGAAGCTCAAAGAAACTGTATCATTCATCAAGCAAAAACTTGATTCTGCAAAGTGGTTTATTGATGCCATTCGACAAAGACAGCAGACCTTGCTAAACACCATGCAAGCAATCATAGATTTTCAGTTTGAGTATTTCCAAGAAGGTGACGAAAGCAAGCTAAGGCCTATGATTCTTAAGGACATAGCTGACCAGATTCACATGGACATCTCCACAGTTTCGCGTGTGGCAAGTAGTAAATCAATCCAAACTGAGTTTGGAGTCTTCCCGCTGAAATACTTTTTCTCCGAAGGTATAGCTACGGAATCTGGTGAGGATGTGAGTAGCCGAGAAGTGAAAAATAAGTTGAGGCAAATCATTGAAGGAGAAGAAAAAACCAAGCCGCTGTCTGACGAGAAGCTAGAAAAACTTTTGAAAAAACATGGCTACAACATAGCAAGAAGAACGGTGGCAAAATACAGGGAACAACTGAACATTCCCGTAGCACGCTTAAGAAAGGAATTGTGAAATTCTTAATGAAGCTCGTTTCAGCCTTATGTCATCCTCTTCTGATGGCGACTTACTTAAGTGTGGTCATGTTGGTCGGCGCCCCCGATCTGTTTGCGTATCCACCTAGAGCTACCAAGATTCTAATTCTTGCCGTCTTTCTAACTACGTGCGTTATTCCAGCCTTTACGATTTATTCGCTAAAGCTCTTTTCTAAAATTTCGAATCTGGAACTCACAAACAAAGAAGAGCGACCGCTTCCTTTCTCACTTATTTTTATTTGGTATGGAGTCTCTTCTTTCCTTTTTGTAGAAAGATTGCAATTAGGCAAGCCATTTTCTACCATTATCATAGCTGCCACCGTCCTCATCGGTTTGCTATTTGTAATCACCAAGTGGTTCAAAATCAGCATTCATTCGACTGCCATTTGGAGTGCTGCCGGAATCATCGCGGCACTGAATATTGTAGATGCTGTGACCTTGCCACTGGCGCTGATGACCTCCATTTTATTTGCTGGTCTAACCAGTACGTCCAGACTATATCTAGGATATCATCAGCCTAAGGAAGTTTGGTACGGAGGGTTCTTAGGCTTCTGCTTCAGCTTCCTCGCAGTGTTCTTCTTTGGCTAGAAGCCAGTAACGTTGATTCCAATCGTTTTCATGGTCGGATTTGCACCCTGGATTGGTTCTTTAAACGCATCCGAAAGATACTTTTTGAAGAAAAGATGGACTCCCTTGAATCCTACTCTCACTTGATAACCGTACCTGAAGGTCTCCAGGTTAAACTTCCCAGACTCTTTAAGTATTTTAGTACCATCACCTTCGTCGTATTTTATCTTGGTGTGAGCTCCCATTTTTAGTCCAACCATTCCCCCGACAGATACAAAAAATCCTTCGCCATCTTGCGTTCCTTTTGGGTGAAATCTCAACTCCACGGGTATATCTAAGTATGTGAAAGCTATTTTGTTTTTTGTGATTCCAGTGTATGGAAGTCTTGTATAAAACAAAGCTGAGTCCTGAAAACTAACGCCACTTTTAAATCCCATTTTTTCAATACCCAGACCGATTCCTGGAAGAAACGAAAACTTGTTGCTAAGTTCATACCTCTTAGCATAGTAAATGCCAAGAGACTTGGATGCCCATCCTTTTCTATCCAGTGTATCTGGAGTTACCGTCCAGCTATTAAACCCCACGTCTACCATCACTTCTCCAGGAATATCTGGACGAGTAAAGCCATCTTCCTGGGCCACAGAAAACAAGAAAGTGAGAGTTAAAAAAGATCCAAACAGGTACTTCATATAAATTAAAATTTGCGCAAATATAGAATCCTGCGACGCTAACGAAAATTTTGAACGCAAATTGTTACTTTTGCGTCCCGTTACGGACTCGTAGCACAACTGGATAATGCACCTGGTTACGGCCCAGGAGATTGGGGGTTCGAATCCCTCCGAGTTCACTATTTATATCTAAAGATGCCTTGGAACAATGTTCTGAGGCATTTTTGTTTTCACCCCATCGGGTTTAGGTCAGATAATCGGATCTAATTCCTATCTCCAGAACGTCCTTAGTTAAATCATGTTAAATCTGAATCGAGCAAATCTTCAGCCTGTATCTCGAGGGTAATTTCTCTATTTCTCCCTCCTCAGAAAAACATGCATCCACTTTCATCACCAAAAACGATTGACATAAATCATAATCCCTGGTTCAATTCATCATATCTAATTCGGATAAAAGGATCTACTTATACGCAATTATTTTCACTAAACCCAAATACAACTACCATGTTATCAAAAAAACAAGCCAAAGTGTTCTTTCTAGGCGGTGTTATTCTCTTCATGGCAATTTTTATGGGAATGTCAATACACTCATTGACAGTAGGCATTCCCGCTCAAACAAATGCAGAAGACATCAATGAAGAGGTAATACTCGGAAAGAAACTTTGGGACAGAAACAATTGTATGGGATGCCATACGATCATGGGTGAGGGTGCATACTACGCACCAGAGCTTACTCGTGTTTATTCGAGAAAAGGACCTGACTATATCAGGACTGTTCTGACCGCTCCCAATGGATGGGGGCCCCGCGGCAGAATGATGGTCAAGTACGATTTCACAGATGAAGAGGTACAAGGTTTGATTTCATTTTTTGAATGGATGAATCGGGCAGATCTCAATGGGTTTCCCCCCGAACCATCTCTTGGAAAATAGCTCCTATTTAAAATCAAAAAATCACAAACATGAAATTCAAATCACAAAAAATAGCGTATCATTTTTTCGCGCTCAGTATGGTCTTGCTGATTTTGCAAATCATCTATGGCTTCATTCTAGGTTTTGCTCATATGGGTTACGACGGACTGCATGAGCTGATTGCCTTTAATACTGCTGTCACAACACACAAGAACCTTTTGGTCGTGTGGCTACTGTCTGGCTTTATGGGTTCGGCATACTTTATTATTCCAGAAGAGTCGGACAATGAATTATTCTCCGTTCCCTTAGCAAAACTGCAATTCTGGAGTTTTGCCATTGTGGGAGTGGTCGCCGTTATTGGTTTCCATGTTGGTTGGTGGGAAGGAAGAAAATTCCTCGAAATCCCACGACCGCTAGACTGGTTGGTCGCTGGAAATGTTATTCTCTTTCTAGTTATCATTTTGATGACGCAATTAAAAGGTCGAAAGAGCAGCACAACCTCTTGGGTCCTCATCATGGGTCTTGTTTTTGCTGCACTACTGTACTTACCTGGAATGATCTACTTTGACAATATCTCCGTGGATTCATTTTTCCGATGGTGGGTTGTTCACTTATGGGTAGAAGGTGTTTGGGAACTGATCATGGGTGGGATCCTGGCTTACTTGCTTATCAAGATTACTGGCGTAGATCGTGAAGTGATCGAAAAATGGCTCTACGTGGTTGTGGGGCTCACCTTTATTTCCGGGATACTGGGCACGGGCCACCACTACTACTATACTGGAGGTCCAAAGTACTGGTTAATGGTTGGAGGAATTTTCTCTGCATTGGAACCACTAGCATTTTTGGGGATGACCGTCTTTGCTATTCAGATGTATAGAAAAGGAAACAAAAAGCACCCAAACAAACTGGCACTTTATTGGACGCTAAATACAGCGATCGTGTCTTTCGTTGGGGCTGGGCTTCTTGGCCTTGCTCACACATTACCAAGTGTCAATCTGTACACTCACGGAACACTGGTGACGGCTATGCATGGTCACTTAGCATTCTGGGGAGCATATGCTTCCCTGGTACTTGCGATCATAAGTTACAGTATGCCATTGTTGACTGGTCGTAAGATCTACGACAACAGAAAAGGGCATTTAGCTTTTTGGTGCTCCAACATAGGTATGTTGGCCATGACCGCTGCTTTTGCGGCGGCTGGTATTGCACAAGTGTATCTGGAGCGAATTGCTGGTTATGACTTTATGACAACAGCTGAAGAAATACAGCCACATTTCTTTGTGTTGATTTTGGCTGCGTCACTGTTTACGGTGGGCATTCTATTCTTTGTCGCCAATTTCCTCAAGTTTGGAAAACCAACCGATGAAGGGCTGAAGGAAGAAGAGGATTTCGAAGCTTTACATAACGCTGCATAATGCTATATAAGTAGATCGATGAGGCTGTGCTCTTTTTGGAGAGCCAGTCTTTTTTTAAAATCAATCCCAAATAATTAATTACAAATATGTTTTTAACAGAAGAGCCCTTCTACAAGAAAGTAGGAAATGAGGTAGAAATCTTTGAGCATGCGTTCAAAAACAAACTACCACTTTTACTAAAAGGCCCTACGGGAACCGGAAAATCCCGGTTTGTCGAATACATGGCTCACTATATGCAGCTGTCGCTGTACACTGTCGCTTGCCATGAAGAGACCTCCGCCACGGATCTGATAGGGAGATATATCATTAAGGGTGCAGAAACAGTTTGGCAGGATGGCCCTCTAACAAAAGCAGTGCGAGAAGGAGCCATTATTTATCTTGACGAAATTGCTGAAGCACGTCCGGATGTGATCGTTGCAATTCACTCGCTTACTGACTTTCGTCGTGCATTGTATCTTGATAAGCTAGGGGAAGAGATCGTAGCAGATGAGAATTTCATGTTTATAGCCTCCTTCAACCCTGGCTACCAACGTGGGTTCAAGGAATTAAAACCTTCTACGCGCCAGCGTTTTATCTCCGTGTCTTTTGAGTATCCAAAACCCAAGGTAGAAATAGAAATTATTCGGAGTGAGTCAGGAGTAAATGAAGACATCGCTAAAAAATTGATGAAGATAGGAACCAAAATTCGCAACTTGACGGAGCTCGGACTGACAGAAACTGTTTCTACAAGACTGCTGGTAGATGCGGGAAAATTGATTAGTACTGGTTTAGAAAAGAGACTGGCAACAGAGGTAGCCGTGGTTGAGCCCTTGACTGACGACGAGGACACGTTGCTGGCTTTACGAGACCTGGTCAGTCTGATGATTTAAAAATGGAATTCGATCAACTCATATTTCAACGGATTTACAACTTTCTCAGCAAGAAGAAAAAAGATGAGTTAGGCGATTCTCAATTCACGGTACACCTCGACGATATTCGTTCAAGGTTGCTGATCCTGTCACGCGCTGCGACAGGAGATCCAATTGAGCTGGTAAGCTCCGAACGTGAAGGGGGGTGGATGGACGATACCTTTTACCTACCGCAGAAAAGTGCTTTTTTTGATTCACTCGAACTCAATCTAAAGTTCTATTTTTTCAGAATTTTCTATTTGGCAGCACAACGAGACCTTCGGTTAAATTGGACGCATGACCAACATAAGTCAGTTGCCGAATCTCAGGAACAAGCTACTCATTCGTCCTCCAAAGTACTCGATCATCTTTTTGATGAATTTCCGCTAATAGAGTCCATTTACAATGCGCTAATTGAAAGGCTGGAAGTTGGAAAAAGCGAAGACCAATCGGATTTTGAGTTGAGTTGGCTTTTTGGTCGATGGATGAAAAACAGTCCCAGCCAAAGGGACAAATCAGAGCTTGAAAATATTTCAGATACATCCTTTACCGCAAATAATGTCAAAGCTGAAACAGAATTGAAAGCCAAGCAAGCAGACGAAATTGAGGTAATCGAGATTGACAAGAAAGCCCAAGAAGACTTTATGCTTACTCATAATTTTGAAAAGGCAGAAACCATTGATGAATTCAACGGTGTTTGGAGAGATTTTGACGGAGACGACACGTTGAATGACGACGCGGAAGCTCTGAGTGACTACAATCTCAAGCACATGGTTCGGGTTGACGATCCTGTGCACTCTATCTATCAGGCCGAAATGGCAGCAAATGTGACCATTTCTGAAAGTCGTGAGATTCAGCTAGATGAGTTTCATTTGACCTACCCTGAGTGGGATTATTCGAAGCAGACCTATAAGCCAGATTTTTGCAAGGTGTTTCCCAAAAGGTTAATCCGCTCGAAACCAGATTACTATCACAAAACATTAGAATTGAACAGGTCGGTGTTTACAGAATTGCGAAAAGTCTTCGCGAAGCTGAACAATGATCTGGAACTGGTAAGAAGGCAAATTTCAGGAGATAATATTGATATCGATGCAGCGACCGATCGGCTCGCCGATCTGCACGCTCGCCGAACACCAGATGACAGAGTATACATGAGTAGTCGAAAACAGAAAAAGGAGCTTTCGCTGCTTTTTTTACTTGACCTAAGTCTTTCGAGTGATAGCTACTCAAAGGGAAACAGAATTATTGATGTTGAGAAACAGGTTTCCATTCTATTCGGCGAAGTGCTGAACGAATACGACATCGATTTCCAAATTGATGGATTTTACTCAAAGACTAGAAACAAGACTACCTATATAACATTAAAGAGTTTTGATCAGCCTTGGAGTCGGGCCAAATTCAATATAGGAGCGGTCCAACCTGAGGGTTACACCCGGATCGGACCAGCTATCCGTCACGGAGGTAACTTGCTAATGAAAAGAAAAAACAGAAAGAAGTGGTTGATTTTACTCTCAGATGGAAAGCCAAATGATTACGATCGCTACGAAGGGAAATACGGTATCAGAGATATCAAGCAAGCACTCCGCGAATTGAATTCCGATGGAATAAACAGCTATGCGGTGGCAATTGAAGAGCAGGCCAAGTACTATTTACCGCAGATGTTTGGGAATAATCATTACAACATTCTTTCAAGTCCAGTCCAAATGATTAATTCGCTAACTAAGCTTTATAAACGAATCGAAGGGAATTGATTGCCAGCGAAGGAATTGCTAGTCGGAAGAACTCTTAATTTTCAAGAAAAACTCCTTCGCATCTTTTATACTTTGTTCTGAGAATTTTTCCTTCAAAACAAAGAAGCCTAGAAAAGTATGTGAACTTAATTTCTTTATCATGTAGCTGTGTGAAGCTGACTCCGAATTGTAGTATTCTGAGGAATCAAAAAGGTTGTCTATTCCTTTGGATTTGTCGAGCGACAAAATTTCATTGATAGCTGCTGCACAATCGGAAGATTTGTAGATAAAACTCCTGTCAGTACAATCCAAAATGAAGATGAAACTGTCGGGAATTATTGTATTTAGAGCGTTTATCTGAATTTGGAGACCAGCAAACATATTTACAATAACTGAAAAAAAAGGGGAAGGTTTGCAATGATCTGGTTGAAAAGTTCATAGCTGGTTGAACAAAATGCAAAACCTTCCCTCTTTCAAGAACAAATGTAGATTTTGCTAATGGCCAAAAGTATAGTGGCTAGTACAGTAAAAGCACTAGTTAATTTCACTAGATGTGATCTGAAAAAGGCTACACGTTCTTGATTAGACCAAGTGCGATTGCTTTTTTAGTTAGCTCAGCCATGTTTTTAGCTTGAAGCTTTTTCATGATATTTCCCCTGTGCGCCTCAACTGTTCGCTCGCTAATAAAGAGTTTATCAGCAATTTCCTGACTTTTAAACCCATCCGCTATATGATTCATTACTTCTAATTCTCGCTCCGTCAGCTGAATTGCTTTTTTAGCCTTTTGCTCCTTTTTGATCCCCTTGTATGAATTTAGGGCTGTATCTATCACAACTTTGCTAAAAAACTTTCCCCCGCTGACCACCTTCTCGATTGCGACTATTATTTCATCCGCTACACTATCCTTTACCACATACCCACACACATTGTAGTTCAAACTCTCCAACACGTACTCCTCTTCTTTGTGCATGCTTAAGATTATGACTTTGATGTTCGGGTACTCCACTTCTAAAATTTTCGAAGCTTCGAGTCCGTTCATCTCTGGCATAGAAATATCCATGATAATAATATCTGGGTCTATCCCCTCTTTCAAGGCTTCGAAAGCCAACCTTGGCCGATCATACTCTCCTAAGATTTCAAGTGAAGAATCCATCTGAAGAATGCTGGAGATCCCCTTTCGAACGAGTTCGTGGTCTTCAACAAGTATTAATTTAGTTTTTTTCATTCGTGACAGGAATATTAAGACTGATAAATGTACCCTTACCTTCTGAAGACTCAATATCGCAACTTCCCTTCATAACTTCCGATCTAAAGAAAATATTTTGCAAACCATGATGCGAAGTATCGTGAGCGCTTTTTCTATTAAACCCAACTCCATCATCCTCAATGGTCAATTGGATGTGATCGTCAAATCCATTTATTTGGATAAACGCTTTGTTTGCATTGGAGTGTTTGAGAATATTACTGATTGCTTCTTGTGCTACTCTGTAAATATTTATTTTGTTATTCATTGGTACCTCTGGAACGTCGTTTGCCGAAAAAGAAAAATCAATCGAGCTGCTCTTTTCAACTTGTTCCACAAGACTGTTTAGACAAACATCCAATGCAAAGTCGTTCAGCCGCAATGGTAGGAGTCCATCTGTTACTTTCCTCATTTCCTCCAGAAACAGGTCAATAGATTCATTTAGCTCAGAACTAACCTCCAGTTTTTTGGCCGTCATTTTTACCACGTTGGCTAGCTGCCCCACACCATCATGCAGATCCCGTGCGATGCGCTCTCGTTCATTTTCCTGTCCCTCTATAAGGATAGATACTCGTTTGGTCTTGAGCTCTTCCTCGGCCTTTCGATTCTTCACACGGTCGCTGATGTTTTTAAAGAAAATAAACTTACAAGGCTCTTTGATAAATACCTCCTTGATTTCGCAGTCGCCGAAAATCAACTCCGATCCTCTGATTTCAAATTCAGGAGGCATTGGAATAGCATCATTCAAAATTTTACTGATCGGCTCATAGTAGCCCTCGATTCGCATTTGAACAAAATCGTCAATTGGATTATTCACCAAATTGTTAAAAGACGTTCCGAGACAACTCTCAGCGATTTGATTTGTGTACCTTATTTTGTTCTCAATGTCTACCAAGATAATCGAATGATCAATTGAATTTATTATCTCCTGAAAGAGCTCCGAATTTTCCTTGATCGTCTTCTCCGCCTCTGCCTTATATAAAGCCACGTCAATATTGGAAAGCAACTCAGCTTCGTTAAATGGCTTCACAACATACCCATAGGGCTGACTAATCTTCGCCTTTTTCAAGGTAGGCTCATCCGTCAAGGCTGTCAAGAAAATTATAGGAATATCAATCGTTCCCTTGATCTCCATCGCTGCATCGATTCCATCAGAACTTGTCTCCATCATGATATCCATGAGAATAAGGTCTGGGAATTCTCTATTCGCTTCAGCTACTGCCTCAGCTCCGGAAAAAGCAGAGACCACTCCATGCCCGCCAGACTCCAGCGCCCTTCTTATGTGCTGATTTACAATAAGAGAATCTTCTGCAACTAGAATTTTTCCCATAAGTTTACAATAAAGAATTAGAGTACTAAGGTAACTTTTTAAAAAGCTATTTTTTGAGAATTAATGAAAAACCAATGAAGCCCCTGGATATTTTTGTCGCCTCAAAAAACTCCATTCTTCCCAACTACATTTATCTATTCTTGAAAGAATTCTCTATCAATCTGGAATTTAGATTGGTCAACGAGATGGGAAAAAAAGTGGACATTCTAATAATTGACACAGACACCATCTCCCCAGGTGAATCTGAACATTTCACTAGGGACTGTCCCATTCTGTTGTTTACGAGGCGTATCAACCCTTTCCTAATTAGCTATACTAATACCTATGAGGTAAACGGCATACTTTCATTGGACATGGAACAAGACGGAATTGCTAGAACCTTGGATGAGGCCACAAAAGGTGAAATTTATTTTAACGAGGAAATGATATCGATCTTGTTTTCTCCTAAAATGAATGAGCTTTCTGAAAAAGTACGTTCAATTACTGCTAGAGAATTGGACATTGTCAAATTCATGCTGAAAGACATGACCAATGAGGAAATTGCAGTTCACTTGAAATTAAGTGTTCGTACTGTGAATGCCCACAAAGGAAACATCATGCGTAAGATTGGAGCTAAGACCACGTCTGGAATGATCAAGACTATTTTAGACTATTCCCCCGACCTCATTTAGAACACAATTTGAAAGCCGTTTTTCTCACTTAGGGTTAATTCACCGTTGAGTTGCTTGGCAAAGGTCTTAATAAGAGAAATGCCAAGTCCTGCAGACTTTTCCTTGAGGATATTTTCTGGAACTCTCTCGCCATCATTCAGTACGGACAGGCTATTCACTTTTCCTTCCTTCTTAAAAATTATGTGAACATTTCCCTGCTTTTTGATATTGAAACTATGCTTGAATGCATTAGAAACCAACTCACTCACTATGAGTCCAAAAAGAAGCACCTTGTCTACCTCAAATACTTTATCGTCAGCATCCACGATAATCTCCGTATTTGTGGTGCCTAGCAGAATTCTAAGCTCACGGGCAATGTGATTCAGATAATCAGAGATATTGATTTCAGACACATTGTAGAATTTGTACAGTTGGTCGTGAATGACCGCCATCGACCTAATCCGATCATTGATCTCGGCGAAAAGTTTTTTGGCATTTGCATCTTCTAATTCATATGATTTGAGAGCAAGAATCGAAGAAACAAGTTGCATATTGTTTTTCACTCGGTGGTGTACTTCCTTAAGTAGCACGTTTTTTTCCTCCAGCGATGTCTCTAGTTTCAGTTGTAGTTTTTTATCACGCGTATTATCATACATAACGCCAATATACCTATTCACATGAGCATTGGAATCTCTGATTATTCGCGTATAAGTCCTAACGTACTTTATTTCATTGTTTACAATTAGTCTTAGATCGGATTCGATAAACCGAGCGCCATTTTTAATTTTTTTATTGAACTCTTCGAGCACCCGCACATCATCCTTCATCACAAGATTCGCCAACTCCTTTAGGTTCTTGACTGGCGCCTGCTTTCTCCCGAAAATTTCATACATCTGCTTGTCCCAATAGACTTCATCATTCTCAGAGCTCGACTCCCAAACTCCAATCTCAGCCAACTCTGTCGCCAGCAATATCCTATCAGACAGTCTTCTAATCTTGTCTTCAGCGACCTTTTGCTCCGATATATCTTGCAGTGTCCCAATCATTTTGCAAAATGTCCCAGCCTCATCCTTCTTCACTTTTCCTCTCGCGGAAATCCATCTTGTCATACCACTCTTCATGTGATGAATTCGGTAAATGTGGAAAAAGTCTTCACCAGTTCTGATAGAGTTAGCCAACTTCTCGAGAAACTCATCTTTGTCACTGATATGGAGAACGCTCGCAAGAGTCCTTAAATCGATTTGATCTTCAGATAGGCCTAACATAGCCATGGCTTCCGGGCTTGGAGCAAAGCCGTAGTTGTTGAGGTCAAATTCGTAATTTCCAATGCGAGAGATCCTTTGCGCTTCAAGTAGATTTTGGCGATTTTCGACAAGCTCTCGTTCAGTCTTTTTAAGTTCAGTCACATCTACCATCCCAGCAAGGGATCTTTCAAAATTTCCCTCTTCATCATATTCAGAGGTCGCAGATAAAAGTACCTCCAGCACTTCGCCAGACTTCGTCCGAAACTGGTAGGGTACGTTCTTAGAGTATCCTATTTTAAAAAAATTCTTCACCTTTTTTAAGGCGTCCTCTTGTGTCTCTTCGGTCACAAAGTCGATGGTTCTTTTTCCAATCACTTCCTTCCGCTCGTATCCCATCTTCTCAAGCCAGAAATCACTTACGCTCATAATCTCGGCTTTCGAGTTGATCGAGTGCATCATTACTGGTGCACGATTGTAAATATTTCGATACTTCTTCAGAGACTTTTCCAAGGCTATCTCAATCTCTTTCCTCGTATTGATATTTTGCCATGATATCACAGCCCCATAAGGCGTTTTCAACTGTGTTACTTTCAGATTATACCATTTACCATCTGCGAGTTTGGTTTCGTAATCAAAAAAAGTCGCGGTTCTCTTAAGAACTTTTTCGAATCCCGATTGGATGAGATCTTTTTCTTCAAAAAAGTCAACGAAGGAAAAAACGTTCCCTCCTACTTTGACATCAAGATATGGAGATTTTTTTAGGTAGATTTCCAATCGCTTATTGATGCTGATGATTGTGCCATCCTTATCAACCACCAGAATTGCGTCCTCCAGTGAGTTTAGAATTTCTTGCTTGAGCGCTTCACTTTCTTCCAGTTTTTGGGAAATTGTTTTTTGTCGGGAAATGTCCACCATAAGGCCTTTGAGCAAAACAGGCTTTCCATTCTCCACTAAAACATCAATGATATCCTTAATCCAGGTATACTCACCATCTTTCTTCTCAAATCGATATTGAAACTCATGACTTCTTCCGAGGGCAATTTGGCTCTCGTGAAATGAGATCGTCCACTCCTTATCATCTGGATGTATTTTGCCTTGCCAAAACCCGTTGACTGATCTTTCCTCTGCCGTATACCCAAGCATCTCTTTTACTCTGGGGCTAACAAAAATCATCCGATCTTCCACTAGAGACCACTCCCAAAACACAGCATGTACCGACTCGCTTAGCTGCATGTTTTTTCTCGCCTTCTCTTCGTTTTCTTTCTCCAGCTGAACCATGCCAGTCGTATCACTGATGCTGAGCACTCCGCCTATCAATTCTTGCTGTGGATCATAAAACGGAGAAGCACTCCCAGAAATCCAGACAATCTGTTTTTCCACGGCGACACCCACAACAAAGTTCTTCACAGCTTTGCCAGTACTTATTACTTTGGAAAGAGGGAGGTCTTTTTCTTCAATCGGCAATCCATTTTGACTTACGTGATCCAGGCTCAAATCAAAATACCGCCTGCCTGTAAGCTCACTTCTTTTAATTCCCAATATTTCCGCACAACATTCATTGGCGAAAGAGATAACTCCGTCTAGGTTCACGTGCAAAATTCCTACTGAGATTTGATTCAGTAGGTCTTCATGAGAAGTTTCGGATTCTGAAATTGCTGCGGTACTCAAAGTGGCTTTTTAAATGAGATTCGAATAAAGTTAACCCCAATTATTTTCATTCTGAACTCCATCCGCAGACTTTCGGAATTTATACAGAGTATCCACTAGGTATTTTGCTCAAACCAAATTCGCCGGAATCCCGCACATAGCGGGTCGTAATTTTGTGTTCAATTTGTCAATGTTATTCAACCAAACAAAGCTATAGGATGAGAGAGACTAAATTAAAGATTGCCCCGACACCCATTACACCATTTTTTCACTTCGATTCGAAATCGGGAATGATGGAGTTTAAGGGCCGGTCACTTCCGAGCTCTCCTCAAAAATTCTACTATCCTATAATTGAAGAAATAGAAAACGCGTTTGAAAAAGGGACTCACAAATTGACAGCAAATTTTGCGCTGGAATATTTCAACACAAGCAGTTCAAAGTGCCTTTTTAACATTTTACAAAAATTGGTTTTCTACCGACGTAGCGGAGCAAATGTTGTCATCAACTGGTTTTACGAATCGTGTGATGATGACATGAGGGAAACAGGACTTGACTATGAACAAATATTGGGCGGCTCCTTCAACCATATTCAAGTTAACTAAGAGTATCTAGTGCTGTCAAGTACAGCGTGTGATTAGGGTGATTAGGTACCTCGTGGCGGGGTACCTTTTTTTTATGCCTTTTTTCTTATTTAGATCTATTCTAAATAGTTAATTTTACAACATGATGAAATTACTATCAACCCTCAGTATTGCTGTTTTACTTGTTGCCTGCTCTGGCTCAGGCAGCCAACAGCAGGAAAAAGCAACTGAATCTGGCGAACTAAACGTCTACTCCAACAGACACTATGATGCTGATCGCATTTTGTATGAAAAATTCACTGAGCAGACTGGTGTCAAGATAAATCTGGTGAAAGCTGGAGCAGATGAGCTGATAAGTCGACTTGAAATCGAAGGCGACAAATCTCCTGCAGATGTTTTGATCACAGTTGATGCGATGAAACTGAATCGGGCAAAGGAGAAAGGCCTTCTACAGCCTGTGGAAGCCAAAACAAACAATCCGCCAAAATTTATTGAAGAAGAAAACTACTGGTATGCGATTGCTTATCGCGCACGAGTAATCGCTTATGATAAGGAAGACGTAGATGTGTCAGAGCTTAGCACCTACGAAGATTTGGCAAATGAAAAATGGGCTGGGAAAATTCTTATTAGATCATCAGGAAGTTCCTACAACCAGTCGCTTCTATCTTCTATCATTCATGCGAATGGTGAAGAAAAAGCGAAGGAGTGGGCAGCTGGCATTGTGAAAAATATGGCAAGAGATCCTAAAGGTGGAGATAGAGATCAAATTAAGGCCATTGCTTCGGGAGTTGGAGAGGTAGCAATCGTTAACACCTATTATGTTGGACTTCTGCTCAATTCAGAAAATGAGGAAGAGGTGAAGGCTGGCCAAAAAGTTGGAATCTATTTTCCAAATCAAGAAGGTCGAGGTGGTCATATTAACATTGGTGGAATTGGAGTAACTAAAACTGCACCTAACAAAGAGAACGCAATCAAGTTCATCGAGTTTTTAACCAACGATGAGAATCAAAAATTCTACGCATCAAATTCTTTTGAGTATCCAGTAAACCAGAATGTGTCACCTGATTCAACAATCGCATCGTGGGGTGAATTCAAGATTGACAATCTGGACTACGCAAAAAAGACTGATTTAAACGAGCAAGCTGTTAGGATATTCGAAGAAGTTGGGTGGAATTAAGATTTCGATCGCTTAGTGGTTGGAAATTGCTAGGGGCCATCACGGTCCTTATTCTGCTACTTCCGATCATTTTTGTAATAAGCAATTCACTTTCAATAGAAGCTGAGAGTTGGTACCAATCCATTCCAACGCTCTTACCTCTCTATATTCAAAATGCCTCCATTCTTCTAGTGGGGATTTGCAGTGTGGCTCTGATCACCGGGATCAGCACCGCATGGCTGGTTACTGTATTCGATTTTCCGTTCAGAAAGCACTTTGAATGGATTCTCATTCTACCTCTTTCTATTCCCACCTTCATAAATGCAATCGCCTACGTAGGCCTGACAGACTATGCTGGCCCAATCAGAATCTTACTTAGATGGCTGGGTACCGACTACTATATGGACGTCATGGATCATGAAGGAGCCATACTAATCATGGGCTTAGTCCTTTACCCTTATGTCTATGTAGCAGCAAGGTCTGCATTTCTTTTGCAGTCAGCATCCCTTATTGACGTGTCCCGATCGCTTGGGCAGTCACTTACAAAAACATTTTTTAAGGTCTCAATGCCACTATCATGGCCTATCATCTTCTCCGGTCTGATCCTGGTGATCATGGAAGTGCTCAATGATTATGGGGTAGTTCAGTACTTTGGGATTCCAACTTTTACTACGGGAATTTTTAGAGCCTGGCTAGCACTTGGAGATCTTCAAACCGCCATACTACTTTCGCTCATCATCTTGGTCTTCATCATTATCCTAGTTGGGTTGGACGCACTCGTCCAGCATGGCAGAAAAACTAGTAACGAAAATGAAGATCAGGTTTTAGCACGCATTCCTTTCAAACACAAGTGGCTTGCATTTACCATTTGCCTCATTCCTGTATTTTTTGGATTCATCGTACCAGTTGCTCAAATGGTATGGTGGTCTGTCCTTGCCAGTACCGTCGAAGTATGGTTGCAATCGCTGAGGTTTATGGGAAACACAGCCATTTTGGGAACGATATCGGGGCTGGTGGTTCTTTTGTTTGCCATTATCTTATCCTATTCAAACAGATTATCTAATAAGCATTGGTCTTCAAAGGCATTTTCTAAACTGTCGATGCTTGGATATGCAATACCAGGAGCTGTAATTGGCATTGGGATCGTCACGCTTATTGTCTGGATAAACCCGAACTGGATCTACTCTGGAATTATCGCCTTGGTTTTCGGCTACTCGGCTAGGTTCTTCGCCGTTGGCTATGGGCAAACAGATGCTGGCTTTGATAAGATTCCGTTACAATTTGACGATGCCGCCAGTTCCTTGGGTAAAAATTCAATGAAACGACTGATTCGAATACATCTCCCAATAATGAAACCAGTACTGATAGGTGCATTCATCATGGTTTTTGTCGATATAGCTAAAGAGCTTCCGCTGACGTTGATTCTTCGTCCGTTCAACTTTGAAACATTAGCAACAAACGCCTTTCAATATGCAAAAGATGAAATGGCTCCAAAATCTGCTTCTTCAAGTCTGCTTGTTATTTTTGTGAGTTCAGTCCCAGTTTACTTTCTCAATAAAATATTAAAGTAATCGTGCTCAAAGTTGAAAACATAAAGAAGACCTACGATGCGACGATGGCAGTTGATCAAGTTTCCTTTGAGGTGAACGAAGGAGAAATATTATCGCTGACGGGAGAAAGTGGATGTGGAAAGAGTACGCTGCTAAGAATTATCGGAGGACTTGAAACTGCGGATAGTGGCTCTATATTTTTGGAAGGGCAAAATATTTCAAGCTGGAAACCAGAAAGAAGAAAGTTTGGATTTGTCTTTCAAAACCTATCGCTCTTCCCACATCTAACGGTTGAGAAGAACATCTACTTCGCCATGTCCAAAGAGCAGCGAAACTCCAAAAGACTAAGCGAACTCTTAGGCATGACGGGCATGCTGGGGTACGAAAAGAGGTATCCTCACGAGCTTTCTGGGGGGCAGCAGCAAAGAGTAGCTCTGGCACGAGCGCTTGCGATAGACCCTCACATCTTGATACTTGATGAGCCGTTTAGCAGTCTTGATGAATTAGTAAAAGAGAAGATTAGGAGAGAGGTATTTGATCTACTGAAAGAACTGAACATCACGACAATCATGGTGAGTCACCAAGCGTTCGATTCCTTTCTCATCGCGGATAAACTTGTGGTCATGCGACAGGGTAAAATACTGCAAGCTGGAGGTCCAATTGAAATCTATCAGAATCCAACTTCGCAGTATGTATCCAATTTCTTTGGGGCCAGTGTGATTCTCAACGGCACCAATCAGGAAGAAAAGGCGCATACCCCCTTTGGCGACATAGTGCTACCGAATCTTCCAGATTCGTTTAGTTTATGTATTCGGCCAGAAAATATTGCAGTCAAGAACGAGCATGATTTTGATATTTCGGGCATCGTCAAAGAAAAACTTTTTAAGGGGCCACATGATGTTTTGACCATTCAGTCGGCAAGTTCCGATGACGAGTTCAGCCTTGAAACCGAACGATGCGAGCACGGAATAGGAGATACCATTTTCTTAAAAGTACCGAACGACAAGATCCTTGTCTTCAAATAGTGTTCTAATCTAGTTCTGTAAATGTTCGAATATGAACAATTAATGAGTTAATCACATACCTAACTCGTTAAAAATCAGTTTATTATACTCTTGTGGCACAGAGTTTGTCATAGGAATGGTGTGCCTAACAGAACACCTATCTCACGAACTCGGACATTACTCATCATTTTGGGTATTGTGCTAGCATTCATTCTAACATTGAATGCCAGTTCATTATTTACGGCAGGATTGATTCCCGCAAAGAAAGAAACTCCTGTACAAGTGAAGAGTCCAACTGACCTGAACGGAAAAATTGAGAAAGCCGGAGTTGGCTTTGTTCATTTTTTAGCAGAAAAATTTACAACTTTAAAGTAAAGAATTATGGCGATGGCAAAAAGACTTTTTAGATCACAAGACAAAGTTTTAGGTGGAGTTTGTTCTGGACTTGCTGAGTACCTGGGGTTGGATGTTACGCTTGTTAGAGCAGGGTATTTAGTTCTTTCAATCTTAAGTGCTGCGTTTCCTGGTGTGCTGGTCTATCTAATTCTGTGGATTATAATGCCCGAAAGATAGTCTCAGGATTTGTGGAAAAAATTTAGCCATCGATCGGGAATATTACCAGCCTGAGCCTCTTCATAGTCCCCATAATTACACGCAATCATTCTGCTCCTGTTAAAAACTCCCTCATTCTCAAGTTTCGGAACCTCCATCCACCACTTTTCAGACTTTTTACTTTTATAAAACCTGATTGACTCAGGGTCGCCCCCCAAGTGTACTTCATACATCAAGTAATCGTTGGAAATAAAGTTTTTGTCACCCTTTCTATGGTAGAAGCCTTCAATGAAGTACCACATCATAGTGGATAATACAAAGGCATTCTTTCTATCGTCTGAATCAAGATTTGCATCGTAGTTGTACAAACCGATTGAGCTTAGTTTTTCATTCTGGCCCGCATACCAGCATAGTTGGCATGCCTCCTCGCCAGTCAAGCCATATGGCTTTGAATCGAAAGCTCCAGGCGCATAGGTGGATTGCAATGCGCAGAGATCGAAAGACAGCATATCTGCGTCCCTCACGAATGGCTCAATCTCCTTAATGTTCTCCTTAAGTGCCCCAAGTCTGGTAGCTTCAAAAGACAAACGCTCAATCAATTCCAAATCTTTCTGATTCGTCAGATAACTCTGATGAGCCAGGTGTGAGTAGTTAAAAAGGTAATTGGGGTCATGACCGAAAATCTTGCTCAAATAGCTGCGAGACTCTGGTCGATCCTCATCAAGATCAATGTACTGATCGACATTGAGCATAGAGACAAGCTTGCCACTACTTTCGTAAGAATAAAACTGTCCAAGCGTGAGATCATGGCTACCACCAAACAGGAGCGGAATGATCCCTTTGTCCATCAAATACGCGCAAACCTCCTTTAATCTCAGGTAGGTATCCTCAAGATTTGGCCCATTCCTGAAATTACCTAAATCGATAACTCCGTAGTCTCCAAACCCCTTCTTCAGCGCATACAACTGCGCCCTGACCTCATCTGCAGAATTCTCACTTGGACTGCTATTCGCACTTCCACGATATTCCGACAACCCGATTAAAGCAATATCCAAACCTTCATGATCTGGCATCTTTTCATTGTTGACATAGATAGCTGACTGAAATGACGAAGCAGATGTATCAACATCTATTACGGTCGGATTGAAGAACATCTTTAAGTCCATGCCTCTAATTTAGTTGAGAATTAGTAATGAAGAATTGAGAATTAGACATAAAAAAACCGTTCCAAATTTCTCCAGAACGGTCTTTATTTCTTTACACACGACTATCCACCAAAGTCATCAAATCTGATATTTTCATCAGGAATTCCATAGTCTTCACCCATTTTTTGAACCGCCTGGTTCATCAAGGGTGGTCCGCAGAAGTAAAGCTCAATATCTTCTGGTGACTCATGTTTGCTGAGGTAATTGTCGATTACCGCTTGATGCACAAATCCTAAAAAGCCATCTCCTTTTTCATCTGCCAAATCCGTCTTTGTGGTCCAGTTATCCTCCTCTTGGGGTTCCGAAAGAACAATGTAGAATTTGAAATTTGGAAAATGTTTTTCTAGCTCATAGAAATGCTCCAGATAGAAAAGCTCTCTTTTGGAGCGACCGCCGTACCAGTACGTCACCTTTCTACCAGACTTCAACGTCTTGAACAAGTGATAAAGATGTGATCTCATCGGTGCCATTCCTGCCCCTCCTCCAACGTAAAGCATCTCAGCATCTGTTGGGTTGATGAAGAACTCGCCGTAAGGACCTGAAATCGTCACCTTATCTCCAGGTTTCAACCCAAAAATATATGACGAACAGATTCCAGGGTTTACGTCCATCCACCCATTTTTAGCTCTATCGAATGGTGGAGTTGCAATTCTAACATTCAGCATGATCTCCCGACCTTCTGCTGGATAGGAAGCCATCGAATAGGCTCGTTCAACTGGCTCGTCGTTTTTCATCTTCAAATCCCAAAGCTTGAATTTATCCCATTCCAGCTTGAATTTGTCTGGGTCATCGTGCTCATCCGGATGAGCAGTAATATCCATATCTCGGAAGGCCACTTCACATTTTGGTACTTCAACCTGGATGTAACCCCCGGCTTGGTAGTCCATTTCTTCAGGAATTTCTACCACAAATTCTTTAATAAATGAAGCCACGTTGTAGTTCCTTACCACTGTAGCTTCCCATTTTTTAATTCCAAAAATCTCCTCTGGAATCTCAATATTCATGTCGTTTCTCACCTTCACCTGACAAGCAAGTCTTACATTTTCTTTTTGTTCCGAACGACTCAAATGGCCTACCTCTGTCGGGAGGACATCTCCTCCTCCTTCTATCACCTTGCACTTGCACATTGCGCAAGTTCCACCTCCACCGCACGCGGAAGGAAGAAAAATACTTTTACTTGAAAGTGTAGAAAGTAATGTTGAGCCAGCCGAGGTAACCATTGGGTTGGCTTTGTCTCCATTTACGGTAATGTTAACAGGGCCAGACTGAACCAGTTTTGACTGCGCGAAAAGCAGCACAAGAACCAGTAACAGAATTAAAACCGTAAATGCGATGATTGAAATGACGACGATTGAGGACATAGACCTATAATCTTATTTTCCTAAAGAATTTTGAGCAAATATAGTAGAATAACCAAAGCGATGATTGCTTCTATATTGCTTTTTAACTAACATATTTTCAAACCACAAGGGTTCCAAAATATTGGCTTAATCCAGCATCTTTAACAGAGAAGTGAGCTTTGTCTTTAACTGCCGTCGATCTACAATGAAATCGAGGAAACCGTGATCCAATACAAACTCAGAACTTTGGAAGCCTTTCGGCAAGTCTTTTCCAATCGTTTCTCGAATCACTCTAGGTCCTGCAAAGCCAATCAAAGCGCCTGGTTCAGCGATATTAAAATCTCCTAGCATCGCATACGATGCGGTCACGCCACCAGTCGTAGGGTCTGTAAGGAGAGAAATGTATGGAATTCCTTTTTCTGAGAGTAAAGCTAGCCTTGCCGAGGTCTTGGCCATTTGCATCAAGGAAAAACCTGCCTCCATCATTCGTGCTCCACCAGATTTTGAGATCATGAGGAAAGGAATTCCTTTCTTTATTGAGTGGTCAATGGCTCTAGCAATCTTTTCCCCTACTACCGATCCCATCGAACCCCCAATGAATGCGAAATCCATGCAAGCCACAGTGATATCAAGCCCATTCATTTTTCCATGAGCACTACGAACAGCATCTTTAAGTGATGTTTTCTTCTGAGTGGCAACTATTCTGTCAGGGTATTTTTTGGTGTCAACGAATTTCAACGGATCACCAGATGTCAAATCTTGATCTAATTCTGTGAATTTGTTTCCGTCAAATAAAATCTCGAAGTACTCCTTGGAGCCGATCCGTACGTGATAATCATCTTCGGGGCATACGTAGGAATTATTCTTTAATTCCCGCATGTGGATGATATTCCCTTTTGGAGTTTTATACCAGAGTCCGTCAGGTGCCTCTTTCTTATCCTCCGTTTTTGTTAATATTCCTTTGTCTTGTCGGTTGAACCAGGCCATAGGTTAATTTTTCAGATCACAAAACTAACCCTAAAAGTTTGGGATTATTATCGAATTCCTACTGCGTTAGAAGATTTTCATGATTTTAACAAAACAGCATGGGGAAACTGCATTTTAAATGCTCTAAGCTCTACAGTGCAGTAGACGCGCGTGGCCACCTCTACAGTAAACTGTAACCAAAAAAAGAAGGACTTCCGATGCTAAGAACATCAGAAGTCCAGTTCGTATTTTAGAGCTCTCTTAGCAACCTGGATCTAGTATGCAACTAGGAAGTTCTGAACTATCGGGTGTTCCATCGCCGTCGCTATCAGTAGCATTGTCCACTAAATCCCCAATACTATTTCCTGAAAAGGTATTGCCATTTTCAGCAGCATTGAAATCGAAGACTGTACTGTTGCTTTCAAGAATAACACCGTATCCAGTATTGTCTTTAAATGTGCAATTGGTAAACGAAAGTGTTCCCATGGTCTGAACATATACACCCGCAGTACTTGCGCCTATCGTCAATGCTGTTGATCCTCCATTTTGAACGGTTACAAAATCGAAGGAACAGTTGGATGTTCTGATTGTTGAACCACTGCTACCACCGACCAACACGCCTGCCCAATCTGTATTGCCATCAAGGATAATTGGACTTTCCACCGTACCGGTTGCGTTTAGCGTTCCCAAGGACTCAACAAATATTTTGTTATCTGTATTGAACTTAAAATGCGCTCCAGCTCCAATATTCAAAGTAGAATTCGAAGACCCATTACCAACGGTAAGATCTCCTTCAAACTGGTAAAAGTTACCATCTCCAAGTCCGTTCCAATTTGAGTTATTTGGTATGGCAGTGGAGGTGTTTCGCACTTCTATTGCAGCCACATCAGTAGGAGTAGATATCGTAAGAGTTCCTTCACTCATATGGTATGCCTGATTGCGCTGAGCTGAGATTGCTGGTTCTGGATGATTACTTATCGTGTAGTTGTCATAACGAGGTGAACCACCAGTTCCGCCTGCAAGAAATCCAAAGGACGAAACGTAGAGACCATAGCCACCACCATCTGTGATGGTAGCATTTTTAAGAATATCCAAGGAACCATTGAGGTAGATAGACGTCTTTTCAGTGATCCCACTAATACTCCCACTGGAGATCGGATTTGCTCCTGCATTCTTGATGATGACATGTTCTAGATGATTGTTTCCACTCAAATGAAGCCCATTCCACTTGGAATCATTTTGACCAGTAATGGTCAAAATGCTTTCGCTATTGCCAGTAACCCTAAAACTGTTCGAAGAAATCAAGGAAGTATTTTCCTCCATGAAAAGCGTATGATGACCACTGCTTAAACTAAATCGAATATTGGAATTAACATGCAACCCACCTGTTATCAGAATATCAGATTTTACGACCAGTGTATAACCACCGGACGCGCCAGTGGACAGTTGTGAATTGACGTCTGCAGACAGCGTAATTAGTGCATCATTAGGATATTCTACACTAATACCTGCAATGCTAGGAATGAGTCGGAAAGGCATCTTCAACGGGGTTTGACTGCTAAAAATGAAGCCACCTGAAGCAAGTTCGGTTGCCGCATCTGAGATAATGAGGTCGTACCCAGTACTGTTTTTGAACTGCACAAAGCCACTCTTAAAAGTACCTAGGCTATTAATAGCTGCGGCTTCCATTCCATCAAAGGTGGAGGTACCAGCACCATCGATTACAAGGCTACCTGTAAACTCAACATTGCCCTCTGCTAGAACACCCTTCCATCCCGCGCTCACCGGCTCAAAGGTCAATTGTGAATTCGTACTAATAAAGTTGCTACCTGCTAGTTTTAAACCTGCGCCATCAGCAAAAGCAATGGTGATATTACCATCAAATTCAATCCAGATATTTTCTGGAAGGGTAAGTACGCTATTGACAATGTAATCGGGGGAGTCATCTAAGTTGACATCGGAAAGCTTCAACGTGCTCGATCCATCAGTAGGTGCAAGACTTGTTAATTCCAGCGCACCAGCAACAGTAACTGTTACGCTGGCTTGAGAAAATTCATTCCCTGAAGTAATTCGCAAGGAAAAGAAGTATTCACCGGTCACCTGAGCAGAGAAAGTAAAGCCAGATTCATTCGAGAAGGTTCCATTACTTGGTTCTCGAACGGTTCCGTCGGAAAGTGTAATGCTACCAGGCCCGCTAAATTCCCATTCATAGTTAAGGTTCGTGCCTGTGGAATTGCTGGCATCTAGGGTTACATCTTGTCCTGGCATTGCACTTTGAGCACTGCCTGCGTCGGCTGTAAGCACATCAGGTGATGTACCGGGAGTAGTATCTCCATCATCTTCGCTGCAGCTGGTCAAGATGGTCGCACCAATCAGAAGTATACTTGTTACGTAGTGAAATTTTCTCGAAATCATGTTTTGAATTACTGACATCCGACTAAAGATGAGATAGCCAAAAAAGGGTTGTTTTTGTTCAAATTAAGGAGATTTTCCCATGTTCTCAAAACCACCCCCCGTCGAAGAGTTGAACAAATTGAGTTGTACTAT
>Ga0316189_10000009_pt1 | contig 240824 bp, 213 predicted proteins | sample LowCovwburrow_MG_FD_204930 | JGI IMG/M metagenome (GOLD analysis project Ga0316189, IMG submission 204930) | Coastal sediment microbial communities from Maine, United States - Lowes Cove worm burrow | ecosystem: Environmental > Aquatic > Marine > Coastal > Sediment | place: USA: Maine... | reverse complement strand
ATAGTACAACTCAATTTGTTCAACTCTTCGACGGGGGGTGGTTTTGAGAACATGGGAAAATCTCCTTAATTTGAACAAAAACAACCCTTTTTTGGCTATCTCATCTTTAGTCGGATGTCAGTAAAAACCAATAAGAGATACTTAAAATTTACCTTCAAAGGCTCTTTGAGCGAAGAGGTAGCTGCAGGCTCCATTAGCAGTTGGAGGAGTGAATTTTCAAAGATTAAAGCAGGAGAAAAAGTCGATCTGATTTGGGACTGTTTGGAGATGAGTAAGTACAGTGCCAAGGCCGCTAAGATGTGGAAGGAGACAATGAAGGAATTGAATGACAAAGTGGACTGTATTTGGCTGATTTCCACAAATACTTTTATACGGATGGGAGCCAAGACTATCACCTTTCTTCTACCAATCAATTTAAAAGTTGTCAGCTCTGAGGCAGAAATTTTGTGATTGGAATACATGCCGAGAAAACTTTTTTGAAGAAAATGAAACTCTTTCATTCCTTTCATCGTAATATTGCGATATGGGAATAACAAAGTCGGATCTATTTACAGAAGAGCAGAATGAATTGGCCTTATTAGCCAAGGCGTTTGCGCATCCGGCTCGTATTGCCATTTTGGAATACCTTCTCAAATCCAACCAATGCATAAACAGTGATTTGGTCGTGGAATTGGGTTTAGCACAAGCAACGATTTCACAACATTTGAAAGAACTGAAATCCATCGGCTTGATCCAGGGAACGGTTGAGGGTACCTCCATGTGTTACTGCATAAATACAGAAGTATGGAATGTAGTGAAAGAACGAATGGAGCAACTATTTGGAAAGCATGATGCCATGACTGGCTGCTGCTGACTTTTTTTGCCTTCATTCATCGTAATATAGCAATAAACAAATGAATCCAAATTATTAAATTTAAAACAATGGAACAGAAAACAGTTTTCCCGCGAACACACATTTCGCTTTATGTCAAATCGATTGACAATACAGTCGATTTTTACACAAAATTTTTCAACACATCAGCCGCCAAGGTGGAAGCAGGCTACGCCAAGTTTGAATTGGATGCCCCTGCACTCACCATCTCTTTTGTAGAAAAAAAGGAAGTTGCGAAACCTCCGCATTTTGGACACCTCGGAATTCAGGTGAAGACCAAAGAAGAGTTAAATGATAAACTGAACCTTGCGAGAAGTCAGAAAATTGTGGAGCTAGAAGAAATGGAAACTGCCTGTTGCTACGCCATTCAGGATAAATTTTGGGTAGCCGATCCCGACGGATACGAATGGGAAATATACCATTTCATCTCTGATGATTCTAGAATGGGAAGCAAGACTGAGGCGGAAGGAGAAGCTTGCTGCTCTCCTGCTGAGAAAGAAGAAGGAGCCGCTGCTTGCTGCTAATCTTACGGAATAACTTTTGTAGAAATACTATAAATTGGGAGGAACCATTCCCCCTTGAGGACGACCCGACGCATCGGAGGTTAGGGGGGTGTTTTTTCGAAATCAGAACACCCCTCTGGTCCCTCCAATGTTATTAAGTTAAGGAGTCGTCATCGCGAATGAAATGAAGCGATCTTGTAAAATGGATCCTATTGCTACCTTAGACAAGACTGTTTTTTGAAAACCCAGTTGCACTTTCTTAACTTAATAGCATTGTGGTCCCCTCAAGCCTGTCTGCTTTTGGCTAGGGGGACATTGGAGCGATTATCTGATCATACCTGCACTATATATAGACACTTTGTGAAAACTTTGTGTCCTTTGTGGTTCTAAACTTCTAACCTATTGGAACTCAACCCAAACCTCGAAAAATACATCGATTCTTTGAAGCCAAAATTGGATCAGATTGATGTTGGTCGACGTGAACTCCTGATGTCCGTCGCGGACTATATACGAACTTCTGTACACCCCAAACTCAATTTTATCTGTACGCACAATTCCAGAAGAAGCCATCTTGGACAAATTTGGGCGCAAACTGCCGCAACTCATTTTGATGTAGAAATCAAAACATTTTCTGGAGGGACGGAGGCCACAGTATTTCACCCAAATGCAATTGCGGCTTTGGAAAGAGCGGGTTTTGAAATCAAAGCCTCTGACGGAACAAACCCCAAGTACTCAGTCAGATTTTCAGACAAAGTGGATCCTCTGGTCTGCTTCTCAAAAAAGTATGATGAAGAACCGAACCCCCAAAAATATTTTGCAGCAATCATGACATGTTCAGAAGCTGACCAAGAATGTCCTTTGATTTTTGGAGCTTCCGAGCGCATCAAGCTCCTTTACGAGGACCCCAAAATTGCTGACGGAACGCCTAAAGAAGCCGCTAGGTATGACGAAAGATGCCGCCAAATAGCCTCTGAAATGCTGTATGTTTTTTCAAGCATTTAACCAGCTCTAAGGTCAGGCTGAACTTGGAACTTAGAGCCTTGTTTCTCACCTTTCATATTTTGGTAAATAGGCAACCTGAACTAAAAACATTTCTCGAGTCATAAGGAACTTGTTTCAGAATCTTCCGAGCACTGTAAATGAGAATTGTAGAAGATGCTGAAATGAATTCAGCATGACGTTCTTTTTGAAATTTCTTCAAGACTCTTTGGAGTATATCGACTGCCCCGACAATTACATTACAAAAGCGAATCTTATTTGATGTAATCTTGTTTTAGCTCAAACAAGAAATAATGCCAATTCCAAAGCATCTTTCCCTAACTATTCCAGATTCTGATCTTCCAAGAATTGTCATTATCGGCGGTGGATTTGGTGGACTGAAATTGGCTAAAGGGTTACGAAAGGCAAAGGCTCAAATTGTCCTGCTGGATCGAAATAACTTTCATACGTTCCAACCCCTTTTATATCAGGTTGCAACCGCTGGACTGGAAGCAGATTCCATTGCAGGGCCGCTGAGAAAGTCATTCGAAGGCAATCCAAACTACTTTTTCAGGATGGTGAAGGTGACTGGAATAGACCCTGAAAAGAAGGAGATCGAGACAGTTGTGGGTAATCTCTCTTACGACTACTTAGTGATCGCGAATGGATCAGTTACCAACTATTTTGGAAGTGATGAGATAAAGAAGAAAGTGCTACCACTCAAGCGGATAGTTCATGCACTGGATCTAAGAAGTCACATCTTACAAAATTTTGAACAAGCAGTGCTCACCAAAGACCAAAGGATTCTTCAGCAAATGATGAATATTGTCGTGGTGGGTGGCGGGCCGACGGGAGTGGAAGTTTCTGGCGCACTTTCAGAGCTGAAGAAACACATTTTGCCCAAGGACTATCCGGATTTGGACTTTTCTCAAATGAATATTCACCTGATTGAAGGAAATGGACGCCTTTTAAATGGAATGAGCGAAGCATCAGGAGAGAACTCACTCAAGTACATGGAGCGTTTGGGAATTAACGTTAGACTAAATACCAGAGTGGAAGGGTATGAAAATGACGTAGTGCAGCTGAGTGACGGTTCAATTGAGAGCTCGACTGTGATATGGTCTGCTGGTGTACGCGGTAATGTGCTTGATGGTATTGATGTCAGTTCGATTGAACGCAGCAGGATCGTGGTTGATGAATTCAGCTGCGTCAAGGGGTCGTCCAATATTTTTGCTATTGGAGATGTAGCGATGATGGAGACAGAAGATTTTCCAAACGGTCACCCGATGCTTGCCCCGGTGGCCATGCAGCAGGGGACACACCTAGCAAAAAACTTCAAACGGCATTTTCAGGGTGACAAAATGATTCCTTTTAAGTATTTGGACAAAGGGTCCATGGCTACTATCGGGAAAAACAAGGCAGTTGTTGATATGCCAGGAGGCTTTCATGTCAAAGGATTCCTGGCATGGCTGATCTGGATGTTCATTCATATTTTGTACTTGATTGGCTTCAGGAACAAGTTGATTGCGCTGAACAATTGGGTATGGAGCTACCTTACCTACGATAAGGGGACTAGGCTCATTATTCGGACTTTCAACAGAAACTCTGGTAAGAGCTAACTTTCATAATCCTGACTTTGTTGAGCGTATAAAGGACACTTGACTAGTAAAGATTTCAATTAAATGGAGGTGAGGCCTGCAATTAACAATTCTTAACGCCGTAGATCATTACTTTTTTCCTTACTTCAAATCATTCTTCGCAAATTGCGCGCTTCTGATATTTTTGCATGCCGATAATCCCCTCCTTGGAGCGGTTCGACGTCTCGAGGTTGGGGTGGGTAGAACGAACAATGATTAAAAACAGAAATTGAATGGAAACGCAACCGATTGATAAAGACCTTCAGAAAGAACACCAGGACAAGATTAACCAGGTGGTCTCAGAAGTTGGAAAAGTGGTGATAGGCCAGGACTTTATGGTCACCAGACTTTTGGTGGGTCTTTTTACCCAAGGTCATATCCTGTTGGAAGGGGTACCAGGAATTGCAAAGACGCTAACGGTAAACACGCTAGCTGACGTTCTCCATTTAGATTTTCAAAGATTACAATTCACTCCAGACCTTCTTCCTGCTGATTTGGTCGGAACAATGATCTACAATCAGCAAAAAGCAGAGTTTGAAGTAAAGAAAGGGCCAATCTTCGCCAATTTGATTTTGGCGGATGAGATCAACAGGTCTCCAGCCAAGGTACAATCAGCTCTGCTGGAAGCAATGCAAGAGAAGACGGTCTCCATTGGTGACACAACGTACAAACTGGATCGTCCATTCCTTGTAATGGCAACCCAGAACCCAATTGACCAAGAAGGAACATATCCACTACCAGAAGCGCAGGTAGATAGGTTTATGCTAAAAGTGCATGTTGGCTACCTTGACAAGGAGGGCGAACTAGAGGTGATGCGAAGAATTGCTGACTTATCGTTCGCACCAGAACCAAAGGCAGTCCTTACCAAAGAGGATATCTTCTCTATTAGAAGTGAGATCAACCAAGTCGCTGTTTCTGAGTCCATTGAGAAGTACATCATTGAATTGGTTTTTGCCACACGTAATCCAAAGGATTACAAACTAGATCACGAAGCGCAGTATATCCAGTTCGGAGCTTCACCAAGGGCTTCCATCAACTTGAACTTAGCAGCGAAAGCCATCGCCTTCTTTAATCAGCGCGACTATGTGTTGCCGGAAGATGTGAAGGAAATTGCGATGGATGTTTTGAACCATAGAATACTTCTCAACTACGAAGCTGAAGCAGATGGTGTCTCTACACATGATATCATTCAATCGATCCTTTCAAAGGTTCAAATTAGCAAATAGGGGTATTCAAGACACTATTTTGATTCACAGTTGACATTGGGATAACATTAGTAACACCATAGTTACATCCACAGTCAATGGTTTAACTGTTTAGTAATACCATTTCTCATTGCTGTTAACATTCGACATTCACTTTTGCGATAGAAATTAATCGCATTAAGCAGAATGAAAAAGCTAACAGCTATCGCACTTTATATCTCAGTATCACTTCTAATTGTATCATGTGGAAGTGATGATTCGTTTGTTGTTCTTCCAGATGATAATGGGGGCTCCGAAACAGAAATTGTTCATTCAGGTATTATCACTGCAAATGAAACTTGGTCATCAAGTGAAATTCATATTTTAGGAGACAAAGTTGTGGTTGACGATGGAATCACGCTAACCATCGAACCGGGCACAATCATAAAAGGAGTTGAAGGCGAAGGCTCATTAGCCTCAGCTTTGATCGTTGCAAGAGGCGGAAGATTGGTTGCAGAAGGAACCTCTTCGAATCCAATCATTTTCACCTCCATTCTCGATGACATAGAAATTGGACAGAAAGCTGGTTCCAATTTATCAGAAACTGACAATGGCCTCTGGGGCGGGTTGATCATCCTCGGTAAAGCACCTATCTCCGCAGATGCGAGTGAAGTGCAGATTGAGGGAATACCTGCCGATGAAACATACGGCCTTTACGGTGGTAATTCTTCAAACGATAATTCAGGTATTGTTCGATACATATCTGTACGACATGGCGGGACACTTATTGGAGAAGGAAACGAGATCAACGGAGTTACACTTGGTGGAGTTGGAAGCGGCACAATCATCGAATACGTTGAAGTTGTAGGAAACAAAGACGATGGTATTGAATGGTTTGGTGGTAGCGTGAATGTTTCAAACGTGCTTGTATGGGCTGCTGATGATGACGCACTGGACGTAGATCAAGCATATTCTGGAACAATAAACAATGCGCTCGTGCTAGCATTTAGCGGGACGGATCATGCGTTAGAGATCGACGGGCCAGAGGGAACGTTGGAGGGAAGTTTCACACTGTCAAATGCAACGTTGATCGGCATGGATGATGAGATCGCGGACTTTAGAGATGGAGCCCGAGGCACGCTGACAAACATCTATGTAACGGACTTTGTAAGTCCATCTGCTGATCTAGATTCAAATAATGAAGCTGACGGCGAAGGAGATGTCGAATTGGACGATGATGAGACTTCTGCGAATTACGCTTCTGGCGCATTGACCTTCATCGCATGGGAAATTAACCTGGCAGCTGGGACTACTCTGGAGGATGTATTCGCCGACAAGGCTGATATTTCAACCTCAGGACTCGATGCAGATATTCCAAACTTTGCTACTTCAGTAACGGCGGGTACAAGGACAGTTGGTGTAGATGTATCCATTTTTTCCGGTTGGACCTATGCCTCCGAAAAAGGAAAAATAGTTGACATTCAATAGAGTAAAAACAAAGACCAAAATTTTACACTCGCACATACCTGCGAGTGTTCTTTAGTATAAGAACCTTAAAAAATCAATGAAAATCTTAAACCTACTTTCACTCGTATCACTCCTTATCGCTGGAAGTGTCTCGGCTCAAAACGGAACAATTCGAGGTAGAATAATTGATGATACAAGTGGCGAGGAGCTAATAGGCGTTACGGTACTAGTGGAAGGAACCACAAATGGTGCAATCACAGACCTGGATGGTGCATTTGCACTTTCTGTAGCTCCAGGGACGTATAATCTTAAGGTATCCTATGTTTCGTTTGAAACGATTTCCATTACAGGCCTTGAAGTTCAGGATAGTCAAGTCGTAAATATTGATCAGGTTCGATTAAAGGAAGAAGTGTCTCAACTAGAGGAAGTAGTGGTGACTGCACAAATAGTAAAACAGTCTGAAGCGGCCATCCTCACTGTAAAGAGAAAGTCTGCCAATCTCCTTGATGGTATTTCAGCCCAGAGCTTCCGGGAGATCGGCGATAGTGATGCGGCGGCCGCAGTTAAAAGGGTCACTGGAGTGTCTGTTCAAGATGGGAAATATGTATACGTCAGAGGCCTCGGAGATCGCTATACAAAATCAATGCTCAATGGAATGGACATTCCTGGACTTGATCCCGATCGAAACAACTTGCAAATGGATATTTTCCCAACGAATGTGTTGAGCAATATTATTGTGTATAAATCTTTCACCCCAGATCTTCCAGCTGATTTTACGGGAGGTGTGGTGAACATTGAGACCAAGGATTTTCCAGCAGAAAAGACCTTCGATATCTCTGCGGGTGTTGGGTTCAACCCATCTATGCATTTCAACAGCGACTACCTTTCGTATGGAGGAAGTGGAACAGATTGGCTGGGCTATGATGATGGAACGCGAAGTTTGAAAGTACACCCTTTGGTGCAGGTTCCTAATCCAGTACTGGACAATCCTCTTACCACACAGGTAGCAAGAGCATTCAACAAGACATTGGCCGCAGAGAAAAAAACAAGTACACCTAACTTTTCGCTGAGCAGCGGCTTGGGAAATCAATTCGATTTCAAAGGGCTTACGGTAGGGTACAATGCTGCTTTTTCTTACAAGAAGAATACTACTTTTTATGATCAGGCAGAAAACAACTCTTATGTAAAGCCTGATTTGGGAAATGAGTTTGAGTTGCGGCTAAACAGACCTCAAAACGGAAGCCAGTCAGCAGATAGCCGCCTGATTAGCGGAATGTTTGGTGGGGCTGTGAAAACTGCGGGCTCAAAGTTTAAGGTAAATCTTCTGAAGATACAGAATGGAGAAACGCGAGCAGGTATTTTTAACGTTGGTTCTAGAATTTCGGGATCATGGGACGGCATCAAGCACAATCTGGAATACACAGAAAGATCACTAACAAATTTACTAGTTGGAGGGGAGCATTCGATAGATGAGAACAATTGGAATATCAAATGGAACGTGTCACCAACCTGGTCAAAGATCGAAGACAAAGATGTGAGAAATACTCCTTTCAGAACGGACGGTGGAGGTTTCGAAATTGAACCCAGTGAGTCTGGTGATCCAACAAGAATCTGGCGAAACCTGGATGAATCCAATATTGTGGGGCGCTTTGATGTCACAAAAAAGATTAACGTGCTGAACGGAGATGGAAAATTGAAATTCGGTAGCTATATCACTGCAAAAGAAAGAGACTATCAAATATTCAATTACCGATTGGTGCTTCGAGACCCCAACGGGAATATCCAATTGACAGGAGATCCAAATCAGTTACTGATCGAGGAGAACATCTGGACTGTTGACTCGGATCAAGGATCTTATCTTTTTGGAAACTTTGAAGTCTCAAACACTTTCAATTCGAGACAAACAAACGTTGCTGCTTATGTCCAATCCGAGCTTCAGGTATCTACTAAATCCAAGGCCATTGTGGGTGTGAGAGTTGAGGATTACAAACAATTTTATACGGGCGTTGATCAATCAGGAACCTCTTTTGACGACGAGGAGATCATTACCTCAACGAAATTTTTTCCAAGCTTGAATTGGACGGTTAGTACCAACGAGCGAACAAATCTTCGTGCTTCTTACTCACGGACTATAGCGAGGCCCTCTTTTAAAGAGGCGTCCATCGCGCAGATTTTCGACCCACTTACAGGAAGAACATTCATTGGAGGACTCAGGCCATTTGTCGTATCTGGAGATACGATCTGGAACGGCGGCTTACAGGAAACCGACATTGACAATTTTGATATCAGATACGAGACATTCCAAAGTGGTGGTCAGACAGTGTCACTTAGTTTTTTCTACAAAAAGTTCCAGAACCCGCTGGAGTTGGTTGTCTTCAGTGAATCTGCGCCAGACAACTTTCAGCCACGAAACCTGGGCGATGCTAAAGTCTACGGAATCGAATTTGAAATAAGAAAGAGACTTGGAGTGATTGCTCCAAGTCTCAACAATTTTATGTTCAGTTTGAATACCTCAATAATTAAATCGGAGTTGGAGATGGATAAAAGTGCCGGTGGTGAGTACGAGTCCAGGTTGAATAATCTAAGAGATGGAGAAACAATTGAAGACACACGACCCATGCAGGGACAGGCGCCCTACCTGATCAATGCCGGGATCAACTACGCTCCTTTCGACTCCGATTGGGAAGGCGGATTGTACTACAATGTTCAAGGTCGAAGAATTTCGATCGTTGGCATTGGAGCAGCAGCTGATGTTTATGATGTGCCATTTCACAGTTTGAATTTCAGCATCAGGAAGGAATTTGGAAAGCAAAAAAACCAACAGCTAAGTCTTCAGGTTAACAACATTCTCGACTCAGAAAGAAGACGGGAATATGAATCATTCGGCTCTTCCAATGCTACATTTTCCTTGCTCAACCCTGGAAGGACTTTCCAATTGAAATACCGAATGAGCTTGTTTGCTCAGTAGTTTTCAGGAAAAGTTTTTGATAGAAGTTCATGCTGAATTTATTCCAGAGTCTTCTACTCTTTGCGTGTCCCTGTTAAAAGTACATTTGCGTGTTCTTTTGCAATCATCAGCTTCCATGCCCTAGAATTTCAAGGCTCAATACTGTAGAATCGTTGCCGTATTGAGTGTAGGCAATAAGGTTTCGACTTAATTTTAGTACTGAGATTACGTTGAAGAATGGAAATGAAGTCTATCAAAGAGAGAAATAAGGAATACTACAACTCCGAGAAGATTCCCATGACACATGAGAACTATTAGAAAATACTTCGATTAATGTATAGAAGAATGTTTTATGCGCCTTTATTGCTGACGATTGTCGGTGGTCTCTTCGTACTGCCATTCAGTATGTTCTTTTTTGTTGCAAAGCAATCATTGGTGTTCTCCGTCTCGATCTCCATGCTGTTAGTTATATTTTACTGGGGGCTAGGGCCGTTGCTCTATGTAAAATTGACATTCTATCTCGCCTCCAAAAACCCAGAAGAGGCATTCAGAAAGCACGGCTACCTGTCAAATTTTGATGAAATGAACTAGCCTGAATAGGCCTTCTTGGTGTGTTCGAAACATCACATATCTACTTTCCGTATCTCTTCTTTCAAAAGTTCCATCTCCTGTTTTGTGGTATTCAGGAGTGTGAGGGCTGCGAATTTCTCACCTTCAAGCAATGCAGATTCGTATTGATCGGCGTACTTCTCTGCTTCCAGTTCCCTCAGCTTTAATTCACCCAGGTAAAACTGAATGTAGAAATCCTTCTTAAAAACTCTTAGCAATTCTTCAGCCTGTGCTTTATATTTCTCCTCTTTCAGCCCGATCATAAATTGCGTTTTTCCACCCTCTTCGATCGTTTGAGTAAAGACTAAAAGATCTACATTTCCGTCTGTGGCAGTCGCAGGGATTGTCACTTTGTAGTAGGTTCGCATATCCAATGGACTCCCAAATTGCCGGGCATACTTCCACCAACCTTTTCTTACTTCCTCTCGAGTAAAATCGAATTCGCTGGCGAAACCAGCAAGACCTTTTCCATCCAGATCCAGTGAAGCCCCCTTCACAGCCAAGTCAAATCTTTTTTGACCAGATACTGAAAGGAAGCCAAACAAAATGATGACTAGAGTTGTACTTTTATAAACCTTTATTCGCATGACTGATTCATCCACAAATTTACCATTGCAAGGCCAAAGAGTCTTGATTACCGGAGGCACTGGCCTTGTAGGTCAACGGTTAAGTGAACTTCTTGTTAAAAATCATTTTCAAGTCTCTCATCTTTCAAGAAACCCAACGAAAGGAATCTATAAATCATTTCACTGGAATGTGGAAAAAGGCGAAATAGATAAAGAGGCGATCAAAAATTCCGACATCATTATACACCTTGCAGGAGCCAGTGTTGCAGGAAAAAGGTGGACAAAAAAATGGAAAAAAGAGATTTATGATAGTCGAATCAGTGCTACTCGCCTTCTGGTCGAAGCTGTTCGTAATCATAACTCAAGGCTTCAGCATTTCATCTCAGCCTCTGCCATTGGTTATTATGGCTGGGATACTGGACAAAACCTGGTTGATGAAAATTCAGAAAAGGGCATTGGATTTTTGGCTGACGTAGTGGCGGATTGGGAAAAAGAAGTCTCAAGCCTGGATGAATTTGGCGTTAGGAATTCGATTGCCAGAGTTGGGATTGTGTTAAGTAATAAAGGCGCAGCCCTTGTAGAAATGATGAAGCCGATTAAACTCGGAATCGGTGCACCACTTGGTTCTGGTAAACAATTCATGAGCTGGATTCACATTGATGACCTTTGCCAGTTATTTATCCACATGATCAACAGTGGAGAAGCCGGGGTTTTTAATGCGGTGGCTCCCAATCCGGTAACAAACAAAGAGTTTACCATGCAGCTTGCGAAAGAAGTAAACAAACCTTTGATTCTTCCAAACGTTCCTTCCCTTGCCTTGAGGTTGCTTGTTGGCGAAATGCAAGTAATGCTAACGGGTGGCAACAAAGTGTCTAGTAAAAAAATTGAGCAGACAGGATTTGATTTTCAGTATCCTTCACTACATTCTGCCCTCAAAAATTTAGTAAAGAAGTAATGGAAGAAAACGAAATTTCAGAAGAGCAGAGAGCCAAAATTCTGAAGGCTTTCAAGGAACGTAATTGGAATGAAATAAAAACTTCGGATTCGTGGGTGATTTTTAAGGTCATGGCGGAATTTGTGGAAGGCTTTGAAAAAATGGCGAAAATTGGACCTTGTGTCTCCATTTTTGGTTCGGCCAGAACGCAACCAGATAATAAGTACTACAAAATAGCAGAAGAGATCGCAGCGAAGGTGGTGAGACATGGATATGGGGTAATCACGGGCGGTGGCCCTGGAATTATGGAAGCTGGAAATAAGGGAGCTAACTCGCAAGGAGGAAAGTCCGTGGGGCTAAACATAGACCTTCCGTTTGAGCAAAATCACAATATCTACATTGATCGAGATAAGAGTATTGACTTCGATTACTTCTTTGTGAGAAAAGTGATGTTTGTAAAATATTCTCAAGGATTTATTGGCTTGCCAGGCGGAATGGGTACCATGGACGAACTGTTCGAAGCTTTGACGTTGATACAAACAGAAAAGATTGGAAAGTTCCCAATCGTCTTGGTAGGTGTCGATTATTGGTCTGGCCTGGTTGATTGGATGAAAGAAGTGATGCTTGGCCAGGAAAACAACATAAATGAAGATGATTTGAATTTATTTACTGTGGTAGATACTGCAACTGAAGCGGTAAAAGCTATTGATGATTTTTATAGTCAGTATAATCTCTCGCCAAACTTTTAACTTCGCGCTTTCAAGTCTATATCACCACGCGTCATTTTGGAAAAGAGAGAAGAGGTTATCGAAATAATTGGGGCCCGGGAACACAATCTAAAGAACATAGATTTAAAACTTCCGCGCAATAAACTCATTGTAATCACAGGGATTAGCGGGAGTGGTAAATCGTCATTGGCGTTTGATACTATCTATGCCGAAGGCCAGCGTAGGTACATGGAAAGCTTCAGTGCTTACGCCAGATCCTTTATCGGGGACATGGAGCGACCAGATGTTGACAAAATCGAAGGACTGAGTCCCGTTATTTCGATTGAACAGAAAACCACTTCACGAAATCCACGATCAACCGTAGGAACGGTTACAGAGATCTACGATTTTCTACGACTTCTTTACGCACGGGCAGGAGAGGCCTTTTCATACCTCTCTGGAAATAAGATGACGAGGCAGTCGGAGGACCAGATCATCGATATGATTCTCAAAAACTTTGACGGAGAAAAATTAGTATTACTAGCACCTGTCGTAAGGGGGCGAAAGGGTCATTACCGTGAGCTATTTGTGCAAATAAGGAAGATGGGTTTTGCCAAGGTAAGAGTGGATGGAGAGGTGCAAGACCTTGTTCCAAAAATGCAGCTAGACAGATACAAGACGCACGACATTGAAGTTGTAATTGACCGAATCATTGTAGCAGAAAAGGATAAAAAACGAATTCGTCAGTCCGTAAATGATGCACTGAAACAGGGCAATGGCGTCATGATGATTCTGAAAGAGGACGATAGCGTTTCGCATTTCTCAAAAAATCTGATGGATCCAGAGACGGGCTTGGCATACGATGATCCTGCCCCAAATACGTTTTCTTTTAACTCCCCCTATGGAGCATGTCCTGAATGTCATGGACTGGGTGTAATCGAAGAAATATCCAGAAACTCAATAATTCCAGACGAGAATCTAAGCATCAGTCGTGGAGGTATTCTTCCACTTGGCGAGTATCGAGATATCTGGATTTTCAAGAAGGTAGAAGCCATTCTAAAACGAAACAAAGTCAATCTTTCAACACCAATAAAAAATATTCCCGATGAGGTAATCCACCTTTTACTCTATGGAGACGATGTGCCAGTGGCTATTAGCTCTGTCAAGTATCCAGGCACTGATTGGAACACAAAATTTGAGGGCATTATTAATTTTCTGGAAAAGCAAAAGGATGGCGGCTCTGAGAAGATTCAGGCCTGGGTCAAGGAATTTACAGATTCGAAAGTATGCGAGGAGTGCAACGGAAAGCGTCTAAAGAAAGAGGCGCTGTACTACAAGATCGGCGATAAGAACATCGGTGAGTTGGCCGAGATGGATATTACGGCACTTGGCTCATGGATGGAGAATATCGAAGGGAAATTGAATGAACGGCAATTACTTATCGCTACTGAGATTCTAAAAGAGCTCCGAAAAAGAATTGGATTTCTGCTGGATGTTGGCTTGACTTATTTGAATCTAAACAGACCCCTGAAAACACTTTCAGGTGGCGAGGCACAGAGAATTAGACTAGCCACGCAGATCGGAACGCAGCTAGTGAATGTGCTCTACATCTTAGATGAGCCAAGCATAGGGCTTCACCAGCGAGACAATGTCAAACTGATTCAGGCATTGAAAGACTTGCGCGACTTAGGTAATACGGTCATCGTAGTTGAGCATGACAAAGAGATGATGCTCGAGGCAGACGAGGTTGTAGACATTGGTCCAGGAGCTGGAAGACACGGTGGTCATATTGTAGCAAGTGGCTCCCCCAAGAGCTTCATCAAGCAAAAAAGTGCAACGGCAGATTACCTGAATGGAAAGAAGAAAATTGAAGTTCCATTGGAACGAAGGGCATCCAATGGGCATTGGTTAGAGCTTTCTGGAGCCTCGGGGCACAACCTCAAATCTGTTGATTTAAAATTACCGCTGGCTAGCCTAATTCTGGTAACGGGAGTTTCTGGAAGTGGAAAATCGACATTGATCCACGAAACGCTTTACCCACTGCTCAAGAAGAAACTGTACAAAAGCCGACCTGAGCCACTCCCCTACAAGAAAATCAAAGGAGACGATCATTTTGACAAGATCATAGAAGTAGACCAGTCACCAATTGGGCGGACTCCAAGATCAAACCCCGCTACGTACACGGGTGTTTTCTCGGAAATTAGGAGTCTTTTTTCTGAGTTACCTGAGGCAAAAATTAGAGGATACAAACCAGGAAGATTTTCTTTCAATGTAAAAGGGGGACGTTGCGAGACGTGCGGAGGCGGAGGAATGCGACTAATCGAAATGGACTTTTTGCCAGATGTGCATGTCCCATGTGAAACGTGCAAGGGGAAACGGTACAATCGAGAAACGTTGGAGATACGATTCAAGGGAAAGTCAATTTCGGATGTACTGGACATGACCGTTTCTCAATCCGTGGAATTTTTCGAATTTCAACCAAGAATTGTACGTAAGCTGAAGACGCTGGATGAGGTGGGGCTTGGCTACATTTCTTTGGGTCAGCATGCGACTACGCTGTCTGGAGGGGAAGCCCAGCGCGTTAAGCTTGCCACCGAGCTTTCAAAGAAAGATACAGGCAAGACTTTTTACATTCTGGATGAACCAACGACTGGACTTCATTTTCAGGACATCGAACATCTACTAGATGTCTTGCAGCGTCTGGTTGACAAAGGCAATACGGTGCTCATCATCGAGCACAACATGGACGTGATCAAGGTCGCTGATTACATTATTGATCTTGGCCCAGAAGGAGGTTCTGGAGGTGGTGAGATCATTGCACAAGGGACTCCTGAGGAAGTGATCAAAGAGAAAAGAAGTTATACAGGGAAATTTCTGAAGGAAGAGCTTTCGAGTAGCTAGCAGAATAAAACCATTCTTCGTTTCAAATGAAATATGTGTGTTGCACGTGTCCCCTTGAGGGGACTATAGGGGTGTTTCGTCTAGACAAGTATTACTTCTTGCCCAACCATTCACCTCTCATCTTCTCGGCTTTCTTATCACCCTTCTTTATGTACGTCGTATAATTTGGGCTTCCAGAAAAAGTGATAGTCGTTTTCAGTTCTTGTCCGAATCGTGTAAATGTGATTTCAGCACTGTCGCCAACTTTGTAATTGTCATTTAAGAAGTCACTAAATTGATCAATCTCGTCCAACGATTTTCCGCCGACTGACAGCAGGACATCCCCCGAAGCGAGGCCTGCTAAATAAGACGGAGAGCCTTCTGGAGAGTTGCTAAGTAACGTTGCCTTGCCGTCTGCCACCTTAATCGCCGCACCAAAATAGGGGTTGTCAGGGTTAGCTTTCTTGAACGTGACACCCACTTTTTCAAAGAGGCTGGCATAGTCTGGCATCTCACTATTATAAATGTATTTGGCATAAAATCCTGACCCAAAATCGGCACCAGCGTATTCTTTTAGAACATTTTCCACATCTCGCACCGTGTACGGAATTTCGGGTTTTCCATATTCTTTCCAAACGGCTTTCATGTATCCATCCATAGTTAGTCCTGTGCCCAGATTTCTAAGTGAAAGATCTAGCGCAAGGCCAAGCACACTCCCATACGTGTAGTAGGAGATAAAATAGTTTCCCCTGTTGACAGGATCAACGGAGGTTGCAGCGTCCACGAAAGGAGCTTGGTAGCTCATCTCAATTGGATTTCGATATTTTGTCGCAGGTGAGTTCCAAACATAATTCAGCCCACCTGATAAACCTTCTATGTACTCTTGCTCTGTGATGATTCCCGCTCTGCAAAGAATAAGTCGTGTGTAGTAGCTGGTGAATCCCTCCGCAAACCAAAGCTCGCCTGACATATTAGCTTCCTCATAGTCAAAAGGCTCAAGCGAAAGCGGACGAATGCGCTCCACGTTCCAGGCATGGAAAAATTCGTGGGACACAGTTCCAATGTTTCCTTCCATCCCGCCTCCAGCAAGCGATCTGGTGCTGGTCAGAATGGTCGAGTTGCGGTGTTCCATGCCATCGCCTGAAGCGTTTGGAATGTAGCATCCGAGAAACACATAGCTACCAAAATCAAAATCAGGCATCTCACCGTATACCGCCATTTCCTGAAGGACGACCTTCTTTGTGTTTTCCCAGTATTGATCAAATTCTGCTTCTGTTCCATTGTGATGAAGCGCGAATTGGACAGTGTATGTCTTCCCATTAGATTCAACTGGAAATTCCCTTACCGAATGATTACTTAGCTCCGTTGGACTATCCATGAAGTAGTGCAAGTCAGGCGCATAGTAAGTACTTCCCGAGACCTTCTTTAGCTGTGTAGCCACTTTCCAATTGAGATCTTCTCTTACGTTGAAAGTGACCTTCACGGGCCGTTGTGAAAGTGCTGGAGCGTAGATGAAGGCAGCTGGAATATTTAAATGTGCGTGCGTTTCGTCGACCTGCGCGTAGGTACCTCCACCTCGGTTAGCAAATAAGGTATAGGTGAACGTGACTTCTCCATCATGTCCACTTATGTCCCATTGCTGCGGATTTGATCGTGTAATGGGTAGCTCTTTCCCATTTCCATCCATGGCTTTTACGTTGTAGATATTTTTAGCAAAGTCGTGAATGGCATATCGACCAGGCGAAGTCCGACTCATTCGCAGTGAAAGGACTTTGTTTTCCAAATTGGAAAATCTGGCTTCCACGATTGCTTCATGATGAACAGCATTTTTAAAAGAGATGACATACTCATTATGAGTTTGCGCACTTGTTCTCGCAAAAAATGCTGTTAGCAGAACAGAAACGAACAGAAATTTTTTCATCACTTCTTTTTCTTCGAAATTAGAAAAGAATTCCCATCGAAAGCCCAGCAACAGTAAGTTTTACTCAACTGGTATTCTTAATCTCGCAGATAGTAGTAGTCGCCCAGATATTTGAATGCAAAACCGCTATTGTCTAAGACAAAGTAGTCAGCAACGCTAATCTGATTATTGGCAACATCTTCTGCTGCCATTTCTTTTAACAGATTGCCAGTGTAGTCATACACTTTGACTTTGCTCTTAAGTACATCTTCTGCAAGAACCTGCATCTCCACGAGTTCTTGACTATTCTGAAAGGGAATCGGAATTCCTGGAAACATGGCTGCCAGAAATATGGTGCCTGATATTAGAAGTTTCATTTTGACCTATAGTTTTTATTTTGAGTATTTTGACCTATTATGTCCAACGGAGTTTAATTTGGAGGGTTTTGTTAAATAGTATTAACAAAACATCAACCACAGGTTAACATCGTCGTGTTAAGTAGCTTGATCAAGGAATGAACAGATACAAAATCTATTGGCTTTGCCAAATTGTAGGGTGGGGAATGTGGGGATTCTTCCAGATTTTCTTGTACGCTTTCGCTGAAAGTTTCGCTCTGGATCAGGCAGTGGGAATCCTGCTTCAGGTTATTTACAATATACTGACAACACACCTCTTTCGTTTGCTAATCATTAAGTTGAAATGGCTTAATCTGAAACTGGCTACCCTTATACCAAGGATTCTGGCATTTTCATTGTTACTGAGCGTACTCAACTATATGGTATACCTCGGCGCAACTGAATTGTTTGCAGGAGGAGTTAGTAAACTGGATTTGCTGTCAGTAACCATCGCAGTCACCATTTTGGGGTATTGGGCAGTCTACTTTATATGGGTTGTTTTTTACTTCACTTTTCATTATGTGGATCGCTATAACAAGTCACTAAAAGTGGAAGCTGAGGCAATGGAAGCAGAACTAAATAATCTCAAAGCGCAATTGAATCCTCATTTCATTTTTAACGCGCTAAATAGTATTAGAGCACTTGTGGATGAGAATCCATCAAAATCAAAAGAATCAATAACGCAACTGTCCCACATACTTCGCAACTCCTTGATAAGTGATCGGAAAAAAGTCATTACGTTTAGCGAAGAACTAAAAACGGTAATGGATTACCTGGCGCTGGAGTCCATACGATATGAAGAGCGCTTATCTATCCACTTTGATATTGATAGGAGAACTGGTGAGTTTTTGGTGCCGCCATTAATGCTTCAGACATTAGTTGAAAATGGCATAAAACATGGTATTGCGAATCTGATAAATGGAGGAACTATTAGCATCGTTACAGCAGTTAGAAAAAAACATCTTACATTAGAAATCCGTAATACCGGTCAACTTGCTTCTGAGAAGCAAAATGGCAGTGGGTTGGGCTTGGAAAACACAAGAAAAAGACTAGAACTTTTGTATCATGGAGAAGCAACTTTCAATATTAAGAACGAAAACGCTGATACAGTTTTAACTAAAATATCAATACCCAAAATATGAAAGCAATAATTATCGATGACGAAAGACTTGCAAGGAAGGAATTGCTAAGTCTATTGGAAAATCATCCTAACATCGATGTAGTTGATGAAGCAGTCAATGCGGATGAGGCGATCGAAAAAATAGAGGAACATGATCCTGATGTGATCTTTCTGGATGTACAGATGCCAGGGAAGACAGGGTTTGAATTACTGGAAAATATGGAGCGGGTTCCGCAGGTAATCTTTACAACCGCCTACGATGAATTTGCTTTGAAGGCCTTTGAATTCAATGCACTTGATTACTTGCTAAAGCCTATTCAGGCAGAGCGCCTTTCTGAAAGTGTTCAGAAGATCCAAGCCAGATCATCTAAAAAGGCTGGAAATAGAGATCACAAATTAGGGGCAGAAGACCAGGTATTTGTAAAAGATGGTGACAAATGTTGGTTTGTGAAACTGTCTGATGTCAGGTTATTTGAGTCGGACGGAAACTACATTAAAGTGTATTTCGAAAACTTTAAACCAATGATTCATAAATCTCTCAATGCGCTGGACGAACGATTGGATGATCGAACTTTTTTCAGGGCAAGTAGAAAGCACATCATAAACCTGGGTTGGGTTGAGTCTATTGATACGTGGTTCAACGGGGGACTGTTAGTGCAACTAAAGGGAGGAGAGAAGATAGAGGTTAGTAGGAGGCAGTCAGCCAGATTTAGAGAAATGATGAGTCTTTAGTGGTTCACCTTTTCCAGAAATGATTTTTCAACTTGCCAGTCCTTCGAGAGTGTGAGGATAGCAGTCGTTTCCATTTCAGTTAGATAACCTTTGCTGTTGTTGGCATCCCAAACATCAATCAGTTCGTTCACACGCTCTTTCTCAGGCATCTTCAAAAATACTTTTTGCAGAAATTCTCGCGAACGTTCGAAGGCAGAAATGTAATCTTCTGCAATGAATTTGTTGGCCCAATCCAACTCCCTCGAAGCACTTAGCTTTCGTGCAGACTCCTCCAGAATATCACGCTCCTCATCGTCCAACCCATGGTAGTGGAAGATCAACGATTTGAGTAGCATGATTGCCTTTTTGTCCAGTTCATCCATTGGTCGTCAAAAGTAGCAGTTATTCATCAAAAAACAGTTTCAAGGCAATTTCATCGGCAACTAAAAATCCAGTCGATGTTAGGAAAAGGTTTTGTTCTTTTATTTTCAGAAAATTTTGCTTCCTGAGTTGCTCAATCAATTCCTGATGTTCAGCTAGGAGATTAAGTTCAAAATCCGACTTGAACTTCTCAAGATCAATTCCGGAACTTGTCCGAAGACGTGTCAAAATCCGTTCATTCGCGATTTGCGATTTGGACAGTTCCTCAGATTCATGATAGGAACTATTCGCGGAAATGGCCTTCAGGTACTTTGCGTTGTTGCGAACATTAAATTGTCGGCTCCTGCCATCGAAGGAATGAGCACCCGGCCCTACGCCAAGGTACTTGTCCCCTGCCCAGTAGGAGGAGTTGTGTTTGGACTCGAAACCTGGTTTTGCAAAATTCGATACCTCATATTGCTTATATCCGTTTGCTTCAAGCACCTCAATTGTTTGCAAGTATTGCTCAGCAGCCATTTCCTCGGGCTCTTCAATTAATAGCCCGCTTATTTTTCTTTTCCCAAAGACTGTTCGTTCCTCAATGGTCAACCCGTAAATAGATATATGTTCGGGATTGAAGCTAGCTGCCAGTTGAAGATCCTTCATCCACGCATCCAAGCCATGATCGGGAAGTGCATAGATGAGATCAACGGAGATGTTGTCAAACCCCGACTCCCTTGCGTTATGAAAAGACTTCAGCGCCTCTTCAGAAGAGTGAATCCTGTTCATCCATTTGAGTTTTGCATCAGAGAAAGTTTGAAAGCCAATGCTTAGTCGGTTGACTCCAGACAGCCGAAGCTCTCGAAGCTTTGCTTTGTCCAAATCCTCTGGGTTGGCCTCCAATGTGATTTCCGCAGAGGAACTCACCTCGAAGGATTTTTTGATAGCTGCTAGAATTTCGTTTAAACAATTCGCGCTAAGAATGGATGGGGTTCCGCCACCAAAATATATCGTTTCGATTCTTTCGTTAACATAGTCAGATCGATCATCGATCTCATGACAGATAGCCTGTACTATTTCCGATTCTCTGGAAAGATTGGTACTAAAATGGAAGTCACAATAATGGCAAGCCTGCCTGCAAAATGGAATGTGAATGTAAATGCCTGCCATGATTTTACTAAAAGCTAAATTGCATAGACTGATGCAAAGAAGCCTTTTTCTATTCTTTTTTTTGCCCGTTTTCTGCGCTAATTCTCAGATCAGCGCCTCATTCTTTGTCGATGGAGAATTTGAAAGAGAGCTAACCGTGCAGGACTCTTTGTCATTAACGAATCAAGTCAGGGACTATAACCTGAAAGCAATATCTCAGGGGCACTATTTCGCTGGAGTTGATTCACTGGTTGAAAGAGAGGGTGAGCTTTTCATTTACCTACATAGGGGAGAAAGAGGAAAACTCGAACTGGAAGAATTCGGAAGGAGAAGATTTCAGCAAACGCTGAGAAAACGTCTCAGGTATTTGTCAAATCATGGCTACCCTTTCGCGTCAGTTAAGATTGATTCTGTTCGGGCGTCTGCCACTAGTTTGTGGGGGAAATTGGTGGAGGAAAAGGGACCGCATATCATCAATGATTCATCTTTCTTTTACAATCCGATCAATACCAAATCAAGCTATGTTCATGCTTTGTTAGACCATGTGCCAGGCGAGCAATTCAATGAGTCTAATTACAAAAAAATTAATGATCGCATTTCGCGCTCAACATTCTTGAGTTTTAGTAGACCTGCAGATATTTCATTTCAAAATGGGAAGGCCAAACTTTATCTTGACATCGAGGAAATTGGTGCAAGTTCCTTCGAAGGTGTGCTTGGGTTGCAGCAGGAAAGCTCTGGAGGGAGCAATGTAGTGGGGAGCCTTGATTTAAATATCCAAAATTTGTTTCGGTCTGGGAAGGAACTGGGGATTTCATGGGAAAATTTTTCCAGCGAATCCCAAGAGCTTACGCTAAGCTACGGGCATCGATTTTTTTTAGGCTCAAAAGTTTCGCCTCATTTTCGATTTGACTTACTGAAGCAAGACTCACTCTTCCTGAAAAGAACTACAGGCTTTGATCTTGGCTTGTATGTATCTCCCACCATTGAGGTTCTGCTGGGGTATGCAGGAAGTACAGGCTCCCTTCTTTCCACAGAGGAGGCTTCATTACTTAGTTCAGATGTGGCTGATTTCAGTTCGGATTTGTACAACATCCAATTGAAAATGGGGCAGATAAATAAGCGAAGGGAGCTGAAGACAGACTTTTCGTGGCGGGTGGGAATTGGTCTTGGCTCAAAGGAAATTAGTGAAAATTTGAATGTTGCCAGCACATTTTATGATACGCTTGAGCTCAAAACGGACATTTTCAAGTTTGACTTGAAATCCATTTTTAACAAACGAATCTCCAAGCGTCAGCAATTTTCTCAGGAAATTGGAATTGGTCTAATCGAGAATAGTCAACTTTTAAACAATGAGCGATACCGACTAGGCGGCTTGAGATCCATTCGTGGCTTTAATGAGAAGAGGTTTTTTGCGGATAAATATCTACTCAGTCGCACAGAACTAAGATCCTTTTTTGAAAAAGGAAGTTTTGTGTATCTCTTCTATGATCAACTATTCTTTAGGAATGAAGACTTTCAGGACACACCTTCTGGTACTGGACTTGGCTTTGTGCTGTCTACTTTGTCTGGGCAGTTTAACTTTGCACTGGCGCTTGGGCGATCCAAGGGTCAGCCTTTTGATTTTTCAAACATGAATGCCCATTTTGGGTACATCACTAATTTCTAGAATTGCGTAGTATCAAAGTCCTTCTCTTGTCATTTTTTGCGCAATACGCACTGGCGCAGTCAGACACGATTGTGGTCAGAGACTATACCAGCATATTTATTACAACGGATCAAAACGGGGTGATAAACCCAGTCACCGATTATTCAAAAATTGACAAAGCTGGGTTTTTCCTAAATGAGATTCCAAATGGAATTTTAAGAATTTGCAATGACGATGAATTGTTTGCGTGGGCAGACGGACGGCTAGTCCTAACTGCCAAAGGTTGTGTGCTGATCGATCCGAAAATTCTTTTTGAAGAAGCTACATCAGACTCGATCTTTTTCTCCTTTAGCGCATCTCCAAAATTTGAGAACTTCAGGTGCGAACTTGTTGTCTTTGATAACCAACAGGTTGTGAAGGATGAAATCTCCAAGCCTAGGCAGGTTAGAGATGCATTCCGAGAATTTTGCATCATTACCATTATCGTGCTTTTAATTACTCTGGGGCTATTTACGGCTACTTTTCGAGGCAGACTTAATTTTTTTATTGCTCGCACTTTCTCACTGAAAGTAAGTGCGTATCAATTTACCAATACAAGTTTTTTTGGGAGAGCAAACCTGTTCATGATTGTCATTGTCTGCCTCACGGCTGCTTTTGAAATTATTTACATAAATCAAAAAACAGTTGGTTCAATAGGTATACCACTGCAACTAGCGGGTTATACAATGTGGTGGCTATCCATTGCGATTTGGTTGCTTGCCTTCTTTCTCGTCAAGCGAATACTCACGCATACGATCTCCGGGCTTTTTAAAATGCCGAAATTGAGGGATTGGCAATTGTTCGACCTGGTGAATTTTTCTGGATACTTTGTGCTCATATTATTCATAATAATTCTTTGGGATTTTATTCTCAAAGGGCAGGGGGACTCCTGGATAAATCCGTACTTTTCTTATTATTTTATTTGTGTGCTTTTGCTCTTCGCGTTGTGGTTCATAATAAAATTTGTTATTAATTCTTCCTTTCAAAAACTCCTTATTATTTCCTACCTTTGTGCCACTGAAATAGTGCCTTCCATTCTTATTATGGTTTGGTTCTTAAAATAGTTATAAAACTAATTTTCCAATATGAGTACGAATGAAGAACTGTTAGTGTTGGATAAAAAGCGGGCTAGGGAAGTGAAGAGCATATTAGTTTCACAACCAGAACCAACAGACCCGAATTCTCCATATTTGAAATTATCGGAAAAGTACAATTTGAAAATTGACTTCCGGAAGTTTATCGAAATTGATCCAGTGGATATTAAGGAGTTCAGAAAGCAAAAAATTACGATCCTGGATCATACCGCCGTTATCTTCACAAGCAGGAATGCAGTCGACCATTTCTTTGGGCTTGCCACTGCTAGCAAGGTTGAAATACCGTCAGACATGAAATACTTTTGTATCTCTGAACAGACAGCCAACTACCTTCAGAAATACATCGTGATTAGGAAGAGAAAGATATTCACAGGCGAACGTACCGCTAGTGACCTTCTGAATGTTATTAAGAAACATAAAGGTGAGAAATTTATTTTCCCGTGTTCAGATATTCGTACAGACGATATTCCTAATTTCCTAACGGAGAATGAGTTCGATTGGTCAGAGGCAATTATTTACAGAACAGTGGCCTCCAACCTGTCCGATTTAGATAGTGTTACGTATGATGTCATTGCTTTCTTTTCCCCATCGGGAATTGATTCTTTATTTCACAACTTTCCTGATTTCAAGCAGAATAATACTAGAATCGCAGCTTTTGGCCCAACCACATCCAAAGCGGTCAAAGATGCTGGTCTAATCTTAGATATTCAGGCTCCGTTACCAAACGCACCCTCTATGACTGGGGCAATTGAGTTTTATATTAAGGAAGCTAATAATCTGTAATAAGGGTTATTACTTTGTAAGCGTTATACTTACATTATGAATTGTCGAATAAGAAGCGGGCTTATTCTAGTCGCGTCAGTCTTGACCTTTTCGGCGGTTGGTCAAAATGATTTTTTCTTTAATCATTACATGTTCAATCCGTCTTACTACAACCCTGCTTGGGTAGGTGTGGAGAGCGAAGCGTTCGTAACGGCTCATCACAGAAGTCAGTGGCTGGGATATGAACCTTCCTTTGATCCCCTGAACGGAGCCCCCTCAAGCCAATTGATATCGCTTGTTATACCAGCGAGAGGAAAAATAGCGGGTGTTGGTGCTTCCATTTCCAATGACCGAGTAGCTAATGTCAACACTTTGCAGCTTAAATTTTCTGTAGCGGGCAGTAGAAAATTCCGTTTTGGGAAAATATATGTAGGCTTGATGCCATCTGTTATATCGCAGTCGGTAGATTTCGATCTGTTCCGGTTCGTAAACCCTCGGGATCCGTTGAATATTGGCGGAAATGAAACCCTTACCAAAATAGACTTTAATGCAGGACTATTTTTTGAGTCAAACAAAAATTTTTTCTTGGGGGTATCAGCTGTGAATATTCTGGAACCGTCTTTTAATTATGGAGTAGACGCATCAATCGTGGATGATCTGATCAATGAAGACCCTGCCTTTTCTGTTGCTGACCCCAACAGTTTTATCAAGTCCAATTACCTCATTAACGTTGGAACATCCCTTGGGATCTCAAGAGATTTTGTTTTCAGACCCACAACTCTTATTCGGACGGACTTTAAATCATACACTTTCGAACTAAGCGGAATCGCTTACTATCAGGAGAAGATGTGGGGAGGTCTGTCCTTCCGGAGGTCTGAATCAATTAGTCTTCTAATGGGGTATGCCTTCCTAAACAATCAGCTGAAATTTGGATATGCCTTCGATTATGTGATTAAAGACCGCGAGGCAAAGCAGCCAACTTCACACGAAATCTATATTCGATACAATTTGCCAAATCTGGTTTTTGGGGGAAGGAAGGCAGTCAAGACTCCACGGTTTAACTTTTAGTCAGGTCGATTCGCTCGTTTGTCCAAAAATGAAATAATCCTCGCTAAGTTTCACCTAATGATTTTATATTTAGGCAGGATATCGTACAATAATTCTTGTTAAAGTTTGTTTATTTTACATACTTGCATGTTCAATTAAGGTGTTATGAATAAAAAAAGTGTTTTTACAATATCAAATTGTATGATCCTTTGTGTTGCTGTTGTGCTCTCTGGGTGTGGGCTATTTGGCAATAATCAAGGTGATCGTGGAGAGCTACTTGGCGCTCCGGATAGACAAGGATGGGAGATGACCAGACCTTTCGGTATGGTATCTATTCCATCTGGTACCTTCCACATGGGTCAGGCAGATGAAGATATTGCTGCGACTCAAATCAACTTCAACAAACAAGTAACGATTGGTGGATTCTTTATGGATGATACTGAAATTACTAACAATGAGTATAGGCAGTTCTCTCAAAATATCACTGAGGGATCTGAGATTGATCTACCATCAGGATTCTCTGTGGCAGACTTAATCCCTGATACTACTGTTTGGACAAGAGATTACACTCATCATATGGGGGATCCACTAGTCTTATACTATTGGTCGCATCCCGCATTTGATGACTATCCTGTGGTAGGGATAAATTGGAACGCAGCTAAATATTTCTGTGAATGGAGAACCAGGTATTTGAATTCTTACCGAGAAAGTGTAGGTCTTCCAATTATGCCAGAATTCAGACTTCCATCGGAAGCTGAGTGGGAGTATGCTTCAAGAGGCGGGAGAGATATGGCCAAGTATCCTTGGGGAAACCCGTATATAAGGAATGCAAAAGGTTGTCTTCTGGCCAACTTCAAACCTGGGAGGGGTAACTACTATGATGATGGCTATGCATACACTTCGCCAGTTGGCACATACTTCGCGAACGAATATGGATTGTATGATATGTCCGGCAACATAGCCGAATGGTGTGAAGATGCGTATAACCCTTCAGCAATGCCATTGACTTGGGATTTGAACCCTACATACTTTGATGATAATATTCCTCACAAGGTAATTAGAGGTGGATCTTGGAAAGATATTGCTTACTTCCTTGAAACAGGAACCAGAACATTTGAACACAGAGACACAACTAGGGCTTCAATTGGTTTTAGATGTGCAATGACGTATCTTGGTAGATCGTCTGGATACGAATTTTAAAATCACAAACGAATAAATTTACTAACCTAAATAACTATAAAAATGAGCAAAAAAGGCGGATTTAAGGAGTTACTCTACTCCACCATAATGCCAAAAGTCTACGGAATTGGTGCGGCAGTCGTAATTGTTGGAGCCCTTTTCAAGATCCTTCACATGGAAGGAGCTGCGCAGATGCTTACAGTAGGTTTGCTTACGGAAGCTGTTATCTTCTTCTTAAGTGCCTTTGAACCAAAGCATGCTGACACAGATTGGTCGAGAGTATATCCGGAATTGGCGGATGATTATGATGGGCCAAGTGCGAAACCAAGAGCAGCTGTTCCTGCGGCATCTGGTGCTGCTGGTCAAATGGATAAGATGCTAGCGGAAGCTAAGGTTGGACCTGAGTTGATTAAGAGTTTAGGTGACGGAATGAGAAACATGGCTGATTCAGCAAGAAAAATGTCAAATCTTTCGGACGCTGCTGTTGCCACTAACGAATATGCTGGCAATGTAAAGTCGGCTTCTAAATCGCTTTCTGAAATGAATAAGTCATATGCTTCGGCGATGGAAGCTATGTCGGGAATGGCAGACGCGACCAAGGATACCAAAGAGTATCATTCTCAAGTCTTGAATGTTACCAAGAGTTTGGGTGCCTTGAATGCCGTATATGAAATGGAGCTCAAAGATGCTCAGAGTCATACAAAGGCATTGAATAAATTCTACTCGAATGTGACTGGTGCTTTAGAGAATATGGCTGAAGCTGGCAAAGAGACTTCCGCTTTCCAATCGGAATTGAATCAACTTACATCAAACATTTCCGCCCTTAATAGAGTATATGGAAATATGTTGACTGCTATGCGAGGTAGTAATACTAGTAGTAGCAATCAACCTCAATCTTAAAATAGAAAACTATGTCAGGAGGAAGTGAAACCCCACGCCAGAAGATGATTGGTATGATGTATTTGGTGCTGACAGCATTGCTGGCACTGAATGTAAGTACCACAGTTTTGGATAAATTTGCCTTCATTAATCAAAGTTTGGAGCAAGCCAATGGCGAGACTTCCACAAGGAATAGTCAGACACTATCTGGTATGACTAAATCGGTGGAGGAAAAAGGAAATAGGAAGGAAGATTTGGTGGTTATTACAGCTACTGAGCAATTAAGAGCACGGACGCAGGAGGTGTTGGCCTCGCTAGAGGAAAGCAAAGAAACTTTCGTCGAAATCACTGGAGGATATTCAGAAGGTGCAAAAGAAACGAAAGATAGAATGCATATTGAGGGGAAAACTAACTACGACAAGGTAGGAAGTTACATGATGCCGGCAGATGAAGGAGGAGATGGTAATGGAGAGCCTATGCAAGAGCTGTTGAATGGTTATACTGAATTTGTTAGAGAGTTGCTTGAGAAAAATGGAGCTGAGGAAAAAGAACTGACCAAGTATCATAAACTGGCGCTAGACGCAGACGAAGATGAGTATTGGAAAAGAGATCCTAATCAGCGAGGAAAGAAATGGTCTCAACTTAACTTTCATGATTCTCCTACCCATGCGGCATTGGCAACAGTTAGTGAATTTCAAGCTAATGTTTTAGGTTTTGAGACAGCTGCGATGGACTTCTTGAAGAAAAGAGTAGGACTAAAAGACTTAACATTCGATGATATCAAGCCAGTAGTAATGCCTGAATCTCGGTATGTAGCTGCTGGTACCAAATACGTTGCAGAAATGTTTATTGCTGCATCCGCTTCTGGCCTGAATGATCAAATTAAAATGTCATACAATGGCGCTGCAATTCCTGTTGCTGATGGAATAGGAAAGGTGGAGTTTACAGCTACTCCTGGTAGCTACGATAAAGAGGGAAATGCAAAGAAGACTTTTGAGGCGGCAATTAATGTGCCGCTTGGTGGTGGTTTAGATACAACATTCACTAGTACGATTGAGTACTTTGTGTCCAAACCTGTTATTCAAATACAGTCTCAGTCTGTGAATGCACTTTATCTGAACTGTGGGAACAAGTTGGATGTTCAGGTGCCTGCATTGGGTAATGCCTATAATCCAACATTCAGAGCACAGGGTGGAGATGCATTGAAGGGTTCTGAAAGGGGGCAGGTTACCGTGGTTCCTAAGTCTAGAAAAGTAGTACTTACAGTGTCTAGCAATGGGAATACCATTGGATCCCGAGAATTTGGGGTTAGAGCAATACCTGCACCAGAGATAAAGGTGGGGACAGATCAGGGCGAGGTTAACTTAAAGGACGGGATTCCTGCCAAGACACCGCGATTGTTTTTGATTGCCGAACCAGATGCATCGTTTAAAGAATTTTTACCAGATGATGCCAAGTTTATTGTTGCAGAAGCTGAGTTGACACTTGTTAGTGGTGGATTGGGTAGAGGATCGATGCGATCGGGAGGCCAAGTGAACCTAGCTCAAATCAACCGAAACGCTAGAAAAGGAGATATAATCTCAATTGAGATAAAAAAGGTACAACGACAGAACTTTAGAAAGCAAGTAGAGGATTTTGGTCGCTTCCAGCGATTTATATCTATTCCTCTAAAATAAGTTGTAAACAAAAACAGTGTTATGAAAAAATTAGGTTATGTATCGCTTTTGGTTCTTTTGACGTCCTTCGGGTACAGTCAGGAAAAGGCGCCACTCATTAAACCTGAGGTCGAAGAGGCTCAAATCATGTTTAAGAAGATGGTGTGGCGGAGAATGGATTTAAGAGAAAGACAGAATAGTCCTTTCTTCTCATTGAACGGAGAAATATCGCGTTTGCTAATCGAAGCAGTCGATGAGGGTTTGATCACCCCGTATAGGTCTGACTCTTGTATCAACTTTATGCCAGATATAATTTTTGTTTCTAATATATCTGTGGAGCAGGAGCAAAATCCTTTCGTCGGGGGTGGATTTAATACAGGTGGTTTTGATGATAATACAAGTGAAACTGAGGAGGAAGAAGCGTCAGATGAACCAAGATTACTGACCATTCCTGAAGAGGAATTTTCTATTATTTACCTACGTGAGGAACTTATTTTTGATCGTAACAGGTCAAGAATGTATAACTACATTAAATCGTTCTCGCTCTATTTGCCTGCAGATGCAGGGACTACGTATAACCCCGGCGGATTTGAAAAACCAATTGCACATTTCAACTACGACGAGGTAGTTGCGTTATTTAGGGGTCCATATGCTGAAAAGGCGATCTACTACAACAACGGAAACCCTGGATCCCATCTTAATATGAGTGATGCCTTTGAGCTGAGATTGTTTAATGCGCCTATCATTAAGGTTTCAAACGATCAGGATTTGGATATTCGCCAGCAGTATTCAGATGAAATGGCAATCGATCCGATGAGTGTTATAGTAATTCAACAGAAATATGAGTACGATTTGATGGAATACGAGTCTGAGCTCTGGGAATACTAATTTTTTTTGAGAAACCTAATCACCGTGATGCTAAAAACTAGAAATTTACTGACCGTTCTGCTACTTGTCTCTGTGTTATTTACGCAGGCTCAAGAGATGGGAACTTTTACTGATCCACGCGATTCAAAAGAATACAAAACAGTAACGATTGATATTATGCTTGAGGGTGATGTAACAGTTGAGCGAACTTGGATGGCCGAAAATTTGAACTTCGAGGTTCCTGATTCATTCTGTTATAAGAATGAGCCAGCCTATTGTGAGGTGTATGGTAGACTGTACACTTTCCAAGCTGCCGTTGCAGCATGTCCTAAAGGGTGGCACGTTCCAACAATAGGTGAGTGGAACCTATTGTTTAGGACGTTTGGCGGTATTCATGAAGCAGGGATTGCCTTACAGAGGGGTGGAAAGAGTGGGTTTGAATTGGCACCAGGAGGCTTTGGAGATCCAGGAAATGTGTTTAAGAATATTGGAATCAGTGGTAACTATTGGGACTCTGAAAAGAAATCAGACAATACTTCGGGCTTGGTTTCGGTGCAGAAGGGTTCTAAGGAAGTATTTCACAGTGTGATTGGTGACTGGCATAGAAATAGTTGTCGGTGTATCAGGGACTACTAGGGCAGCGTAGACCACAGAAAAGGGGATCTTTAGAGATCCCCTTTTTTTATGGCTTCTTGTATAATCTTTGTTTTCATGTCTCCAATTAGTTGTTGGAGATCCATATTGCTTGCTTCTTTAATTCGCTTTAAGCTTTTGAACTCTGACAAGAGCTTCTTCTTCGTCCCTTCACCAATGCCCTTTACCTTATCAAGGCCAGAAAGCAGCGAATTTTTACTTCGCTTTTGTCTGTGAAAAGTGATGGCAAATCGATGTGCCTCGTCTCTAATTTGTTGAATGAGTTTCAGAGAATGTGACTTCTTGCTGATGTGTATTGGAATTTCATCTTCTGGAAAGTAGATCTCCTCAAGTCTTTTCGCAATTCCGATGATGGGAACAGACCCATATACTTCTAGTTCCCTGAGGGCATCGCAGGCTGCATTTAACTGACCTTTGCCTCCATCTATGACAATTAGCTGCGGAAATGGAAGGCCTTCGTTTCCGAGGTGTTTGTATCTTCTGCCGACGACCTCCTTCATTGAGCCAAAGTCGTCCGCTCCAATTACTGTCTTAATATTGAATTTTCTGTAATTTGTTTTTGAAGGCTTCCCATTCTTGAAACAGACCATTGAGGCAACAGCGTTTGTTCCTTGGATATTGGAATTGTCGAAGCATTCGATGTGTACTGGCAGTTCAGGCAGTTTTAAGACATCCATTAAGTTCTGAAGAACCTCTATGTTTGGTTGATTGCTTGGTTTGGTCCTTTTCTCTTTTCTGAAGAATAGGGCGTTCCTAAGTGATAGATCTACAAGTTGTTTTTTATCCCCGATGATGGGAAGAGTAATCCGAAGATCTTCCCAACCATCCACTTTCTTATTGGACAGTATCTCCTGGTTGGTGCTTCTGTATTTGCTTCGAAGATCGAAGATCGCAAAACGTAGAATGTGTTCATCGGACTCTCCAAGTTTCTTTTTTACCTCGACTGTCTCTGAGTTCGTGATGGAACCCTCATGAACTTTCAGGTAGTTGACAAAGGCGCCTTTTTCGTCTCCAATGATTGTGAAGACATCAATGTTTGAAACCCTTTGACTAACGATCGTAGATTTTGATTGAAATTTTTCTAGAAGCTCGAGTTTATTTTTGAAATTTTGTGCCATCTCGAATTTCATCTCAGCAGCGGTATTGTCCATAGCCTCTTTGAAGGTTCGTTTCACAATTCCTATTTTGCCCTTCAGGATGCTTCTGCTATTCTCAATATCCAGTAGGTACTCTTCTTCCTTTTGCAAACCCTCGCACGGACCGAGACAATTTCCGACATGAAATTCAAGGCAGATTTTGTACTTGTTTTGGGCTACATTTTTTTCAGTGAGACTGAACTTGCAGGTTCTGATCTTATTAAGTTTTCTGATAAGATCCAGGACGCTGTTCATAGCTTTTACGTTTGTGTAGGGACCATAGTAATCGCCGATTTTGTGATCAATCCTTCGTGTTGAATAGATTCTAGGAAACCGCTCCTTTGTAATGCAAATGCTAGGAAAGCTTTTATCGTCCTTTAGGAGGATGTTGTACTTTGGTTGATTCTCCTTGATGAGATTGTTCTCAAGCAAGAGTGCGTCAAATTCAGATTGCACGATGACAAATTCAATTTGTTCAATCTCGCTAACAAGTCTGTACGTCTTTCTGTCTGTGCTGCTTTTAGTAAAGTAGCTTGACACTCGTTTTCTGAGGTCTTTCGCTTTCCCAACGTAGATGATAGTTCCAGAATTAAAAAATTTGTAGATACCTGGTTGATGGGGAATTCTAAGACATTCATCCTTTTCAAAACGTTGAAACTCCATCACATAAAATCATCCGCATTAACAGCGTCGTAGTTCAGTGTGTCGGATGGGTTTAGATTTTGGTCGTACTTGGTGCAGTCCAACTCGACGCTAAGTGGTTTCGATGGCCTTTCGAATGGCCCTTTAGTATATCCCAACGCTTTATCATCGTAGACTTTGAGCATAAAATTTTCCCAAATAGGCATTGCTGTTCTGGCGCCTTGGCCCAGTGGCCAGTCACGGAATCTAATGCTTCGGTCATCACCTCCCACCCATGCTCCCGCAACAAGATTCTTGGTCACTCCAATAAACCATCCATCCGAAGCATTTTGAGTTGTCCCTGTTTTTGCGCCAATTTCATTGTTGATCTTGAGTGAATAATCTAGACCTCGAGCACTTCCTTCTTCAACCGTACCTTTCAACATATGCAGCATCACGTATGCTGTCTCCTCATTTATTGCGTCTTTTTCTTCTGGGACAAATTGTTGGATGATATTACCGTTCTTATCCTCAATTCGGGAAATGTAGTAGGGCTTTATGTAATAACCCTTATTTGCGAAGGTGGAGTACGCTCCCAGCATCTCGTATAGTGAGACATCAGCAACGCCTAGGGCAAGAGAATGAACTGCGGGTAACCTGCTTTCAATGCCTAGATCTCTAGCCATATCAACGACATTTTCAGGGCCAATTTGATCGATCATCCAAGCGGTAATTGAATTTATTGACTTGGCCATCGCTTGCCGTATCGTATATACTTGATTACTCCATCTACCTTCGGCATTGTCTGGACTCCATGTAGGTGGATCCTGACCAGGAAGATCTATGGTTATTGGAACATCGACGGCAGTGATGCATGGTGAATAATTGTTTTGGATTGCCTTGGCATATACGATTGGTTTAAAGGTTGAACCGGGTTGTCGTTTACCTTGTTGGACATGATCGAATTTGAAATACTTGTGATCGATGCCTCCCACCCAGGCCTTTATGTGACCTGTTTTTGGGTCCATTGCCATAAAACCAGTCTGTAGGAAGCGTTTGTAGTAATCCAGTGAGTCATAGGTGCTGAACAGCGTGTCAATCTCTCTTTGCCAGCTAAAAACCGTCATTGCTTTCTTGGTATTTAGGTAGAATTCGATTGAGTCCTCTGCTTCTTCAAGACCTTCGAATCGTCTTGAAAGACTTCTGTAAGCCTCTGTCCGCTTTATGGAGCTTTCTAAAAATCCTAAAATCTCATTGTTTTGATCATCAATCCAGGGGTTGCCGTCAACCCAATGTTCATTGAACAATCTCTGCAATGTGTCCATGTGCTGGTTTACTGCTTCCTCTGCGTATTCTTGTAGACGGCTATCAATCGTAGTATAAATTTTCAGACCATCATCAAATAGATCATATCCATTGTCCTTGGACCAATTTACAAGAAAGTTTCTTGCCTGTGTTCTGAAATAGGTTGCTAAACCCTCATTTTGATTGTCAACCTTATAACTAAGCTCTATTGGTTTTTGATTTAACGTGTCGAAGGCGACTGTATCAATTAGATCGTATTTTGTCAAATTCCAAAGAACCTCAGTACGCTTACGAAGTGCGTTTTCAGGATTTAGGATAGGACTCCACCTGGTAGGAGCATTGATAGCACCAACCAGAACTGCTGATTCCGAATAATTTAGCTGAGCTGGTAGTTTATTGAAAAAGGTCTTTGCGGCTACTTTTATTCCGTACGAATTGCTACCAAATTCAACTGTGTTGAGGTACATAGCAAGAATTTCCTCTTTGGTGTATGACTCCTCTAATTGCACAGCGATGATCCATTCCTTGATCTTGGTAATTACTTGGCCAACACTGGAAAATCTGTACAGAGCACCTTTTTTGTCACTGTTGGTTTTGTAGAGATTTTCAGCCAGTTGCATCGTTACCGTACTCCCCCCACCTTGAAAACTGAAGGTAAGTTTGCCAGAGATTGCTCTCGCTAGTCCCCTAAGGTCTATCCCAGAGTGTTTTTTGAATCGGAGATCTTCGGTAACCAGGAGCGTGTTTACTAATTCTGAAGAAAGCTCTTCGTAAGTTACCGGAGTCCTATTTTTTCTGAAATACTTACCCAGTGAAACCCCGTCTGCGCTGATCAATTCAGAGGAGAGATCCGGATCTGGGCGTTCCAATGCTTGTAAACTAGGCAAACCGCCAAACCATCCAAATGCGTCATTCTTCACCATTAAGAAAATGGAGGGCAATACGATAATTCCGACCAGAAATGCAATCCATAGGGTGCGAAGGAAATATTTAATCAATTTTGTGTTCACTGATAGTGTTTTTCAAAAAAGTTCAGATACGCTGAAACATCTTTTGTCTTGTAAAAGATGTCAAAGTTATCTTCTGTGATGACAAACAGTTCAATTTTTTCTCCCTTAAAGGTATCGGAAAGCGAGATATTCTCTCTGAACATTTTTGAGAAGCCCTCTGCGCTACCTTTTCCAGGGAAATCGTTTACAAGCAACATGGACTTTTTCTGATCCAGAATCAGATTACCAGTGTTAAGTGTGGTGAAATTGTTGTCTTTCAAAAATTGATCCACCATCGCTGGAATTGTAGTATTCAGCGGCTGCTTTATTTCGTAGACAAGTACGAAGAAGTGTTTTTGATTGAAGCTTTCAATGAATTTTGCTCTGGCACTGTTGTACCTGTTTTGTTGAAACTCCTCCGATGCAACTAATAGCGAATTTGCATAGGGGACTAATTCACTTTCAGGATACTCTTTTGGAAAATTGCCAATTTCATACTGATATTTCCGATTGCCATCTTTTCTCCCAATTGCTAGAATCTGAAGCAACTTAATATTGTCGCTAAACTCATTTTCCGGGTCAACTGAAAGTGCGCTATCGGATTGCTGGATGACTGCACCAAAGTCTCCGGCCTGGTAAAGTGAGTAAAGGCTCTTGTAGAGTTTTTTTAATCGTTCACTTGTGGCAAAGCTCTCCTCTTTGTAGTTGGGGTTCTCTACCAACTTCGCATAGATCGTCTCAGGAAATTTCGCCTTAAGCGTCTCTCCTCTCGCGTGTGATTTTTCGGAGTCAAGTGCCTTGTAAATCAGAAATAGCTGATAAAGAACTTCTGGTTCGTATTCGGATTCAGGGAAGCGACTAAGCAATGTCTCGAACGATTCCGCTGCATTTCCATCTTCTTCTAGCCGTAGATTATAAATATTTCCTAACTGGTAGTATGCCTCTTCTACTTCTCCTAATAATTTGATTTTTTGTTCTTCAGACTTTGGAATGGATGAGATTAAGCTTTGAGCTTTAACCTCCAATGGGATTTCCTCTGTTGTTGCCTCAGCTGACTCCACTGGGTTATCCTCCGTGGTTGCTTCTGCTGCCAACACATTTGAAGTTTTATTTTTTCTTCTCCAGTTGTCCTCCAGGGGTCGATCACCCCATTTGTTAATGAATTCGCTCTGACCTTTACTTAATGCGTTTGTGTTACTAAAATACCAAACGGAAGTGGCAGTTGGTGTTTGGATCAAGCTCGCCTCACTTTCAAATGTGTTTTGCCGTTTTACTTTCTCGCGATCTTCCTTTCTCTTTTTCTCCTTTTCTTGCTCAGCTTCCAAAACAGAAACAGCTAATGCAAGAACGGAATCCTCTGGCAAGGTTGATAGGTGAATAAGGCTGTCATTTTTTTGGATAACAGTAATCTGCTTGACAAAGTCTACGAGGATTTCCTGTCTGATTTTGATTGCATCGTACTCTTCTTCCTCTTTCGGAAGTGTATTGACAGTGCTATCATAGTAGCTTTTTGCCAGTGAGTAATTCTTCAAACTATCATAGTAGATTTCGCCAAGCCGTAGGTAAGAGTAGCCTTTTTGTCGCTGATTCCCTTTGCTCGATTGGATAGACAACTGATAGTTGGATATTGCTTCGTCTAAATTTCCGTTATCAAATTCAAAACCGGCTAATTCGTAGTATATTTTGTCCTTATATTCTTCATTTTTAGGATCCCTCAAAAGAGCACGAAAGTATTTTTGAATCTTTTTAAGGTCGTTGTTTTTGGCCAACTCGGTAACCTGCGCCATGTACAGTTTGGTATAGAATTCTAGTTCATACGTTGGATTATTTTTCAGGGTACGTTTATAGTACCTAAATGCCTCCCCCTCAAAGCCGAGAGAGTGATAGGTTTGCCCAATAATGAAATTAATCCTGGCCTTGTCCGAGTTGCTTGCAAACTGCTCCTCTGCTTTTACGAGATGACCGACCATCTTATTTTCATCTTCCTTTCTTTGGTAGAGATAGGCTGCATTCAGATGGTAGATCTTTTTGTTCCTAGAAGAGAGCTCCTCTTTTTCAAGGTAGTCGATGACTGCCACAGCGTTATTGAGTTCGCCAAAATCTGTATAGACCCTAATTAACTCGGCCAAGGCCTCGTGTTTTGAATCGTCACTTTCGCCCTTATTATTAACGTATTTGAAGGTGTTTACGGCATCAGCAAATTCCATTGAGTAGTATCTCGCCTTTCCCACTAGTATATAACTGTCATCTTCCCATTTCGATCCCGGATGTCGTTGGATGGAGATGGATGACTTTTGGATACAGTCTTCCACCTGGGTTTTTAACCCCGCAGATTGTGTGGAATCGAATTGCGCAAATATTGGTAGAACCTTGTCATAATTCCACTCTTGCGCATCGAAAATGATCTCTTCAATCTCCATTATGCGCTCCTTGGCTATAAAATAGGAATTGAAGTGTGCCGTCATATCGTGAAAAGAACCGCTTAAAGGATTCTTCCTATATGGTGCACATGCGCTTAGTAAAATGAGGAATATGTATATACTTCGTTTCAATAGTAGTATTGATTCTTAAAGTAACGCTGCAACTAGTTGTTTTGGTGTAAATATAAACATGGTTTGATTGCATAGATTTGCAATCGAAGAAAGTGTTCAAATAAAAAATGGCTTCACGAAAGACACTTAGTAACTGGCTGACTAGTAAGTATTTACTTATTATTCGAAACGAGGAGAACTTTGCTGAAAAAACAACCTTTCGTTTTAACTACGCAAGGCTTTTTCTGGTAGCCTCTATTTTGGGTCTGAGCGTCCTTTCTTTGGCAGTGTACATTGTTACAGTGTCGCTAGATCAGTGGCTTGACCCCAGACATGTCCAGATGGTTGCTAATCGCCAAGTACTGGAGCTTTCTATGCGAATTGATTCATTGCAGGTGGAGGTAGATCATAAGGATGTTTACATAGAGAATATTAGAAGAATAATGTCGGGAGACATTTCTTCGGATTCGTTAGCTGCTAGTCCGGAAGCCAATTTACAATCGTCGGACTTATCTATGAGTATTCAGCCAATAGATTCACAGTTTCGAGCGGAGTTCGAGGGAACAGAATTGTCCAACTTGTCAATCAACGTGTCCACTTCAAATAGCGAGCTTCGAGAGATTTATTTGTTCAGTCCGCTGGACGGAATAGTTACCGATGGGTTTGATCCACGGGAAGATCACTATGGGGTAGATTTAGTCGCAAAAGAGAATGAACCAGTTCTGTGCGCAGCTGATGGGGTGGTGATTATGTCGTCATGGACACTTGATGGAGGGTATGTAATTGCCGTACAACATGCAGGTAATTTGGTCTCTGTTTATAAGCATAATTCGGAATTATTTAAAAACGTTGGTAGCTTTGTCGTTGCTGGCGAGGTAATCGCCACGATTGGGAATACAGGAGAACTTACTACCGGGCCACATTTGCACTTGGAATTGTGGCACAACGGCAACCCTGTAAACCCACAGGAGTATATAGCATTTTAAAGTAAATAGGAATGTTGAATAAGAATCAGAAGGAAGTAGAAGAGCTCAGTAACTCGAGCAATATTATTGGAAAGGGCACGAGTGTCCAGGGGAACGTTGAAACTTTCGGAAACATACGTGTCGAAGGAAAAGTGACAGGAGACATAAAAACAAAATCAAAAGCTGCTTTCGGGCAGTCTTCACATGTCGAGGGTGGTGTTTTGGCGCAAAACGCAGAGGTAGCTGGCCATATTTCAGGAACAATTGAGGTTACCGAGCTTTTGGTTTTGAAACCAACAGCCACGATTGATGGTGACATTATCACCAATAAATTGTTGGTAGAATCTGGAGCAAGCTTCAATGGGAAGTGTAAAATGGGTGTGAAAAGCAAAGAAATAAAAATTGGAAAGCCCGAAGCACCAGAAGAACTACAAGTCCTCGAAGCCTAAAAACGAATCAAATTCATACCTTAAATTCTATGGGGTCGCTTTTGAGGTAGTAGTCTTTAATCTGCTATGTATTTGGGGAGGCCTTGAATTGAGCAACCGCTTCTCACCAAAATCAAACTGGATCTTATTTCTAAGTATCTTCTTCGCTACTGCTGGGACTATCTACTATCTGTTGAAAAGACTAACTAACTGATTTGAAAAGATACTTAACCATCTCAGCAGCAGTGTCAGCATTGCTGTTACTTCTCTATTTTGTGATGAATGATTCGCTTTTGGGAGGCTACCTACATGATAAATTCCCCGCGCTCATCATTTTCTTTTTTCTACAATCTTTGCCCATTGCATGGCTATTGAATCAGGGTGAGAAAACTCCTGCCGATTTTCCAATGTTCGCTATTGCAAGTATTGGCTTTCGCATGCTGTCAGGTCTATTTTTGCTGCTGATTTTCTACTTTCTAGAGGTCCCAGATATCGTGCAGTTTTCATATCAATTTCTCGCCGTTTATTTGGTTTATTTTGTATTTGAATTGATTGTGGTATTGGCTAACTTGCGGCGAAATTAGAGAGGCCAATATTTAGCAATGAACCAATTTTTTCCTAGCCCGATTTCTAGATCATTGAAAGTCAGCATTTTATCGATGTTTTTTGCGGTTGTCTTAGCAAATTTCTCGTTTGCTAGTGGTGGTGAGGGTGGAGATAAATTTGATCCTGGTGCGATGATCAATCATCACATAATGGACTCACATACTTGGGAGATTTTTCACGGACTTACCATTCCCCTTCCTGTCATTGTGTATAGTGAAAGCAACGGCTTAGACGTCTTCATGTCCTCTAATTTTTTCAACGAAGCACACGAAGAAATTCCATTTAATGGATACGTGATGGAGCATGATCATATTACCCTGGAAAATGGAGACCATGTGTTGGATCTCTCAATTACAAAGAACGTCTTGTTTCTTTTCCTCAATGCAACGGCGCTGCTTTTGGTCTTCTTTGCAGTCAAGCGTGGATACAGAAAAAATGAAGGTAAAGCTCCTAAGGGTATCCAGTCCTTCTTTGAGCCAATCATTGTTTTCATCAGAGACGAGATTGTAAAGCCAAACATTGGACCCAAGTACGAAAAGTACCTCCCGTATATGTTGACTTTGTTTTTCTTCATTTGGTTTGGTAACCTCTTGGGTTTGCTCCCCGCAGCGGCAAACATGAGTGGAAATATTGCGGTTACATTAACGCTGGCTATTTTCTCTCTGATTATCACGTTAGCATCAAGTAGGAAAACGTATTGGATGCACATGCTAGATCCAGTTGGCGATTCTATGCATTGGATGGCTAAGGTTCCGCTATATGCGATTCTCGTTCCAATTGAGCTGGTCGGAATTTTGACAAAACCATTTTCACTGATGATTAGACTTTTTGCGAATATTACAGCAGGTCATATCATCATTCTAAGTATTATCAGTTTGACTTTTATCGCGGGGAGCATTGGCGTTGGCATAGTAGCCTCGCTTTTTGCGTCGGTGATGTATTTTCTGGAGTTGTTCGTGGCGATTTTGCAAGCGTATGTTTTCACACTTCTTTCATCCATGTATTTTGGACAAGCGGTAGAGGAACATCATTAATAAGAATTTTTTTAACTATAAATAAGTAAATGTTATGGGAGCAATTGGAGCAGGTTTAGCAGTAATCGGTGCAGGCATCGGAATCGGATTGGCAGCGAAAGGTGCCACCGAAGGTATCGCTAGACAACCAGAAGCAGCAGCTAAAATCCAAACAGCAATGATTATTGCAGCAGCCTTGGTAGAAGGTGTTGCATTGTTTGCTGCGGTAATTGGATTTATCGCTACTAACGCAGGACAATAAGATCTGCAAACCCTGATCCTGCTCACATTAGGTGTCAGGATCAGGTTTTTTATAGTTTTTGAACGAAGCATTGAACTAAAAATATTTTAACGTGGAACTAGTAACTCCAGACATAGGTCTAATCATTTGGCAAACGATCGTTTTTCTGATCGTTTTTGTGATCCTTGCAGTATTTGTGTGGAAGCCAATTATCTCTTCGCTTAAGGCACGTGAGCATCAAATCGAAGATTCTCTTCGAGCGGCTGACAACGCAAAAGAGGAGATGGAACAAATCAAATCTGACAACGAATATCTTTTGCAGGAAGCGAGGATCGAAAGAGACCAGATCCTAAAGACGGCCAAAGATGAAGCAGGCAAGATTGTCGACAGTGCAAAGGCGGAGACTTCTGACATCACTCAGAAGATGATCAAAGACGCGCAAGAGGCGATCGTTGGCGAAAGGAGAGCGGCGGTAAACGAGATAAGAGAATTGGTGGCTTCCTTATCGATTGACGTAGCTGAAAAGATTCTTAGAGATAAGCTTTCAGATGACAAAGCGCAGAAGGATTTGGTAGATAAATTCATCAAGGAAACAGAGATAAACTAATATGTCTACCTCAAGAATAGCTTCACGATATGCAAAACCAATTCTTGAATTGGCTGTGGAGAAGAAGGTTCTCGATAGTGTTAAGGAAGACATGGCCAGTTTTGTGAACATTTGTTCAGAAAGCAGGGATTTTTCATTGATGCTTAAAAGTCCAATCATTCCGCACCTGAGAAAAGCTCAGATTTTGAATGAGTTGTTTAAGGGGAAAATGAATGACTTGACGATTCAAGCTTTTAATCTGATAACCAGAAAAAATAGAGAAAGCCTTCTTTCAGAGATTGCGGAGGAATTCTTACATCTCTATAACATCAATAAGGGATTGCAAGAAGTGACAGTAACGTCTAGCACTAAACTAAGTGCTGAGCAAAAGGCGCAATTCGAAAAGCTATCCAAAAAGATTACTGGCAAAACGCCACTTTTAGAAGAAATTGTAGATCCGGAAATCATAGGAGGATACCTTCTCAAGGTGGAAGACAGACAAATTGACCAAAGCGTGAGTGGTCAGCTAAAAAATATTAAACTAAAACTTCAAACTAATTAATCTCTGCTAGTTGGTAGAGAAAAACAGACAAGATTATGGCACAAGTAAGACCTGATGAGGTTTCAGCGATACTAAGAGAACAGCTATCAAGTTTTAAGACAGAAGCTGAGCTTGAAGAAGTAGGGACCGTATTGCAAGTGGGAGATGGTGTAGCAAGAATCTACGGACTGAGCAACGCCCAGGCTGGAGAATTGTTGGAGTTCGAAAACGGATTAAATGCCCTCGTACTTAACCTAGAGGAGGACAACGTAGGAGCTGTACTTCTTGGAGATTCGAGCGAAGTGATGGAAGGCGACACTGTGAAGAGAACTGGAAAGATCGGATCGATTCAGGTTGGAGATGGAATGTGCGGAAGAGTAGTCGACACCCTGGGTGTGCCGATCGACGGTAAAGGAGATATTGAGGGTGAAACTTTTGAGATGCCACTTGAGAGAAAAGCACCTGGAGTAATCTACAGAGAGCCAGTTAGTGAGCCACTACAAACAGGTATCACAGCAATAGATTCAATGATTCCTGTAGGCCGAGGTCAGCGTGAGTTGGTAATTGGTGACAGACAGACAGGGAAGACTGCGGTGGTTATTGACACAATCATTAACCAAAAAGAATTCTTCGACAAGGGAGAACCAGTTTACTGTATTTATGTAGCCATCGGTCAAAAAGCATCGACTGTTGCGGGTATTGTAGCCCAGCTTGAAAAAGCAGGAGCAATGGCTTATACAGTAATTGTGAATGCCTCGGCAGCAGATCCTGCTCCGATGCAATTCTTTGCTCCTTTTACGGGTGCGGCAATTGGTGAGTTTTTCAGAGATACAGGTAGACCAGCCCTTGTTGTTTACGATGATCTTTCGAAGCAAGCAGTTTCTTATCGGGAGGTTTCCCTTCTTCTAAGAAGGCCTCCGGGGCGTGAAGCATATCCTGGCGACGTTTTTTATCTTCACTCAAGATTGCTTGAAAGAGCAGCAAAAGTGATCAATGATGACTCCATTGCAAGTCAAATGAACGATTTGCCTCCTTCATTAAAGAACAAGGTAAAAGGCGGTGGATCTCTAACAGCCCTCCCAATTATTGAGACACAAGCAGGTGACGTTTCGGCTTACATTCCAACGAACGTAATCTCGATCACGGATGGGCAAATTTTCTTGGAAACCAACCTGTTCAACTCTGGTATCAGACCAGCGATTAACGTAGGTATCTCGGTATCTCGTGTGGGAGGTAATGCGCAGATCAAATCAATGAAAAAAGTAGCGGGTACCTTGAAGCTGGATCAGGCTCAGTTCCGTGAGCTTGAAGCATTCGCAAAATTTGGTTCAGATCTGGATGCATCTACTCAACGAACAATTGATAGAGGAAGAAAGAATCAGGAAATATTAAAGCAGGCTCAATTTTCACCAGTTCCAGTGGAAGAACAAGTGGCAATCATTTATGCGTCCACAAAAGGCTTTATGGACAAAGTTCCAGTGGAAAAGGCTAGGGAATTCCAAGGTGAATTTATCAATGCGATGCGAACTCAGGGCAAAGAAGCCTTGACTGACCTCAAAGCAGGTAAACTTTCAGATGAAGCAATTAGCAAACTAGAAGAGGTTGCAAAAGATATTGCCTCAAGATACAATTAAGAAAAAGTAGAACATAAGAGATGGCCAATCTTAAAGAAGTAAAAGGGAGAATAGCATCTGTGATGTCAACTCAGCAGATCACCAAAGCCATGAAAATGGTAGCGGCTGCTAAGTTGAGGAGGGCGCAAGATCGCATTATCCAAATGAGGCCATATGCAACGAAGTTGTCTGAAATTATGCAGAATGTGGCTGCATCAGGTGGAGGAAGTGTAGATAATCCATTCTCAGAGGATAGAGGGACTTCAAATGTTCTTTTGATTGTAGTTACTTCCGATAGAGGGCTTTGTGGCGGGTTCAATACTAATATCTTCAAGCATACGAAGGCATTAATTGATGAGAAATACAGTGGTGCGTATATTGAAATTTTACCCATTGGAAAGAAATCTTTCGAGTATTTCAAGAAGAGAAGATTTCAAGTAATTGATAAGTACTACAGCCTTTTTCACGATTTGAATTTTGATCGCGCGACAGAAGCTGCAGAGTTCGTGTTAAATGCTTTTGAAGACGGGAAGTATGATCAAGTTGAAATTATTTTCAATGAGTTCAAGAATGTAGCAACGCAGATCATCAGAAATGAACAATTTTTGCCTTTACAGCAGACAGAAGCTGAGCCAGATGCTGCGCCAAGTGCTGAGTACATCTATGAGCCATCACAGGAGTTTATCTTTAATGAATTGGTCCCAAAATCATTGAAAATTCAGTTTTACAAAGCAATTCTGGAGTCAAATGCATCAGAGCACGGAGCCCGAATGACGGCGATGGACAAAGCAACTGAAAATGCAGACGATTTACTTAAAGAGCTGAGGTTGACTTACAACAGAACTAGACAGGCGGCGATTACAAAGGAAATACTAGAGATTGTAGGAGGAGCCGAGGCTCTTGCTAAAGCTTAATGATCCTTAGATCTTATCGATTATTACAACACCTGTCAATAGACATTGTATTTGGAGCAGTCATTCTGCTCCATTTTTTTTGCGAAATTTATGATGTTTCAGTGGCCTGGCCAGCTTATGTCTTGCTTGGATCTTCCATTTGGCTGATCTATACCTTTGATCACCTAAGAGATTCAAAATTAGCGAAGGTAGGTAGCAGGGAAAGATATATGTTTCATTCCCGAAATCAGAAGGTCTTGCAAATCGGGATGATCGTTGTGCTTTGCCTTGCTCTACTTTGTCTATTTTTTGTTCCAATTAGACTGATCGTTGGTGGTTCAATACTAGCTGCATTTTGCCTCCTGTATGTTGTGTGTCAATCTGTGCTATCTCGTTGGGGAATGAAGGAAGCTTACATCGCAATCATCTACACCATGGGCGTCCTACTGTCACCCATCTTTGCTACGCTGCATTTTGATGTTTACTCTTTCTTTGTGTTGCTGATTGTGACTTTTCTTAACTTGATTATCTTCAGCTGGTTTGAGTTTGAGGAGGATCGGGCAGATTCATTCACCTCGATTGCTACCCAGTTGGGGAAGGCTAAATTGTTCAAATTGATTTTGACCGTTTCCTCTGTTGGCTTTGCTGTTGGAATTCTCTCAGCTGGCAGGTACCCAACCTACGCAGCATTTCTAGCTTTGGTACTTTTGATCTTCGTCTTGCTGGTTTTTAACTATGAATGGGCGAAGCAGAAAAGTCGATACAGAACAATCGGGGACGCCGTGTTTCTGCTCCCGATATTGCTTGAATTATTGTGAACAATTTTGACTTTGTAGCTCCATTTTACGATAGTCTCGCCAGATTAATATTCGGAGACGCTCTTGAAAGATCAGCGATCCATTTTCTAGATGAAATTGGAGAGACTGCAAACGTTCTAATAGTAGGAGGAGGCACGGGTAAAATTTTAACATCACTGCCAAAATGTGATCAGACTACCTACCTGGAGAAGTCTTCAAAAATGATAGCTCGAGCCAAGAGGAAGGCTCCAAACGGAGCAGTGAGGTTTGTAGAAATGGATTTTCTTGATTTTGAAACTACGACTCGCTATGATTTTGTGATCTGTCCTTTCTTCCTGGATTGTTTCGATGACGTTGGCTTAGCCAAAATTTTAGAACGAATCCACCAATTGCTTCGTAACAATGGTAGACTAATAGTTACTGATTTCCAGTCAAAACCAGAATCTACTTTGATGAAAAGCATGCATTACTTTTTTAGAGCTTTTTCGAGTTTGGAGTCAAAAAAGTTGAACGATATACACCAGTTCATCACTCAGAGCGAATTCCAAACCGAAAAAGAAGAGTTTTTTTATAAAAACATGATTTTTTCTCGGCTTTATAGAAACCTTTGAAGATGAAGCCTGTCTCTATGGAGGAAGTGAGCACACAACAGACAATACATAAGCACCTGATCTTAGAAAGTCAGCGCGGCGATCAGGGCGCTATGTCGTCGTTGTATGGTCTTTATTCTGCAGCGATGTACAACATCTGCCGCAGAATGATGGGAGATGAAGAGGTGGCAAAGGATCTGTTACAAGAGTCGTTCATCGACGCATTTCAGAAGCTTCCGAAATTGAGAGAAGTGAACACCTTCAGCTCATGGATAAAGCGCATTGTTGTAAACAATTGCATCAATGCATTGCGAAAAAAACGACTTGATACCGCCCAGTTGGAAGAAGGTCAGGATTTTATAGAAGAGGAAGAAGATGATTACGAGTACGCTCAGTTTCAAGCGAGTCAGATCATGCAGAGCATTGATTTGTTGCCTGATGGGTGTAAAACGGTGCTGAATCTTTATCTATTTGAAGGGTATGATCATAAGGAGATCAGTGAGATACTAGGTGTGACGGAATCAGCATCAAAAGCACAATACTGTAAGGCCAAGGGACGGATTAGAAAAATATTAGAAGAAGAAAGGAGTCAAAATGCGGGATAGTTTAAAAGAACATGTAGAGGCGAATGCGGAGGATTTCGAGGTGTATCCGTTGGAGTCAAATGATTGGAACAAAATTGCTAACAAGCTAGATCCACCAAAAAGACATTATCGCGGATGGTTTTTGGGAGTAGCAGCTAGTTTGACAGTTTTTTTCATCTCTTCAGTGTTGGTTCTATCAACAACTGAGGGTGATTCAGTCAATGAGGTAGCCGAAATGGAAGGATTCTACGAGGAGGCGATTAATCAAAAGATATTGCTGGTCAAGAACCAACTACAAGATGACCGAGTGTTGCAAGATCTAAGTGCCATGGACGAAGCCTTTGCTGAATTGAAATCGGACTTGGACGAAAACGTGGACAATGAGGAAGTTGTGATGGCGATGATGGAAAACTATCAGTTGAAACTTCGGATCTTGGAGGAGGTATTAGCAGAATTAGAAAAAGAAAAAGGTGAAGAAACGCTTTAACATATTAACCCTACTTCTATTTGCTGTCGTCGTGGCTTTTGCTCAGGTGCGACAGGAAAGAGATTACGATAAATCTTTCTCCGTTGAGGAGAATTCAAAGGTCGAGATCGTAAGTAAATACGGTGAGGTAATCGTTCAAACCTGGGATTTGGACTCGGTACGATTTGAGGTCTTAGTGAAGGCAGAAGGAAGAAATAGTTCCGTTGTAAGAAAATCAATGGAGCGAGTGAATATTCGTTTTCGAAAGGTTGGTAGTATTATTTCAGCTGTAACACAAGTTGAGAATGGGAGTGGGTTTTTTGGAAACCTGATGAACGAGGTTGAGGGTGTTGTAGGACCAAATAACAAGTTGCAAGTTGATTATCAGGTTTGGATTCCTGAAAACGTGGATTTAAGTGTCGAGAACAAATTTGGAGACGTGTATTTAGCTGATCTTTCTGGAAAAGTTGATTTAGATGTTTCGCATGGAGATATTAAGGGAAATCACATTGAGCAAACAATGAACCTGAAACATAGCTTTGGGAAGGCATCTTTTGGAAATGTGAAAGACGGGATGCTAACCTTGAGAGGGTCTGAGTTTATTGCAGACGAAGCAGGTAAACTCAATTTTGAAAGTGCCAGTTCTGAAATTATCATCGAAAAGATTGATCGAATTCAGTTTAATTCTAGAAATGATAAAATCCGACTTGCCGAGGTGTCTGAGATTACAGGCGAAGGATCTTTTACTAATCTTACCACGGAGTACATCGGTGGCAGTGCAAGACTGGATTTTGCTTATGGCGACATCTACTTGAGCAGAATCAATAGAGACTTCAATAGCATAGACATAACTGGTAAATCGACAGACATTAACTTGGTGTTGGATCAAGCATCTTTCATAAGAACGATCATCAAAGGCCCAGAGGATAAGATGATACTTCCAAATAGTATGCTCACGATGACAAAGGAAACGTTTGAGGAGGAGGGCTTAATTTCCCTTTCAGGGGACGTAGGGAATACTAACACGAGACACAGCCAGCTTTTAATTGATGCAGTAGGAGGAGAATTAATAATTGCCATTAAAGACACGCCAATTTTTGTTGACAGAGACTAACCCATGCGAATTTTCCTAGCTGTTTTACTTGTTGGGGTCATATCTATGGCCAGCGCACAACAGAATTATGAAAAATCTGCCGGCATTCGCTTGGGCAACACTTCTGGTTTGACTTTCAAGAAATTCATGACTGAAAGTGAAGCAATCGAACTCATTTTAAGTGGGAGAAACGACGGTATGCAGTTTTCGGTGCTTTACCTTTTTCATCAACCGATGGAATTTTCCTTTAATGAAAACTTTTACTTGCACTATGGTTTGGGTGGACATATAGGATTCGAGCGCTTTGATGATATTTCAAAAACGTTGATTAATGCAGCTGGTGATGAATTTGTATTTGAGGACAGGAGTTTTTTCGCAATGGGGATTGATGCAAACTTAGGCATTGAGTATCGGTGGTTAGAAGTACCGATCACTATTGGGTTTGACATAAAGCCACTCTTCAATTTCATCGGAATGCGACATACACGTGGGCAGTTTTGGGATTCAGGAATTTCTTTTAAATATGTTTTTTAATTTGAAATGAAAACCCTAGCCGCACTAACACTAATCTTTTTCGCCTTTTTCGCATACTCGCAGAAGTATGTAGATACCAATGATCCAAGGAAGGAAGAGATTAAGTCGCTACTAAGTAAGGGAAACGATTTAAATGGTTTTGGTGGTTCAGATCTTCGAATTAGCGATTTTAAAGGAGAACGTGCTTTAATGGTTGGCGCTTACGGTGGATTGATTATCAACCGAAGATATTTATTTGGACTCGCTGGTTATGGAATTGTGACTAATGTTGAATTTGATGGGATAGTTCCTGGACAGGCGGCAACCAAGACTCTCAATTTACATGGAGGGTACGGTGGGGTAATTGTGGGTGCTTCAATCGCGCCGAGGGAAGTAATTCACATCAGTATTCCAATACTGCTCGGGGCAGGTGCACTTGAAGTGGTCGATAAAAATTTCTTTACCAACAACTTACCAGATGCTGAATTTACGATTGAGAATACTGTCTTCTTCGTCTTTGAACCTGGTATTGAGGTGGAATTCAACATCAGCACCAATTTCAGGTTGGGCTTTGGGGCTAGCTACCGATTTATTACGGGAACAGAACTTGTGAATGTCGATGATGATGAAGTTTCTGGTGGTGCTGGACTAATCAGTTTTAGGTTTGGGCGGTTCTAGATCAACTTTTCAAATTCTGACCAATTTTCAATTCGATCTTTCAACTCTCCAGTCGATTGTTTTTGCAATGCAGAAAATAGTCTCTTCTGCTTCACACCAAGAAAAGTCTGAATGTCATGCATGGTCGATTCAAAATTGCTAATCAGGTCTTCGTATGCGACCACTAGGAACTGATGACTTTTAAACTGCTGAGTAATCTCTTTAACTATGCGCAACCTTTCCGTCTCAAATTGCTTGTAGTCCGATAGGTTCAGCGTTATTTTTTCAAGGAGATTAGCGGAGTTAGCCATGCTCCATTGCCAGCTCCTTTCACTGATCTTTAATGAGGTATACTGTGCCAATATGTTTCTTCTAACAAGGTGAATAATCTTGATAGATTGATCTGCCGTTACACGTTCAAGGTACTTCTGGTATTGGATGCTATCATCTCCATAGAATATCTTAACTCCAACAGCCTTTATCGCATTCGGGTAGTTGTGAAAGACCATTTCTTCCAATTCTGGTTGTAAACCCTGCTTATGATGGTGATTGATGATTTCACCATGCGAAAGAATGCTAGTATGAGAATTAAGAAGAGTATGCAACCAAGTGGACCCTGTTCGAGAGGTGCACAGGATGGCAAATGAGGTATATTCCTTTCCTGCGGGATAGATGTACTTGTAAAGCGATTTGTGCCTAAGTATCAGCCATGCCTTAAGATATTTCAGCCAATAGTCCATTATTAATTATGCCCAGAGACCCAATTTAGCAATCCTACCTCCTTGATCCTCTTACCAATCACAAGATGGTTCTTTTTGTCGCTTCCGGAAAAACCAATTAGAAAGAACTTGCCTCCATCCTTAATCTTGAATTTCTTTTTCAGAGTTGCAGGAGTCATGGGATAGTTGCGCGTGATCACGTTGATCAGGCCACCAATTGCGTATTTCGAAAGCACCTTCTTGTCAACCTTGGCCTCCAAAATTTCAAATGTTCTACCTGGCCAACTGCTAATCTGATTTTCAGACGTATATAAATGCGTATTCGGATGGAGCTTAGAAACACCAAAGTCAAGTGCTATTTTGTTAAAAGCTCCAGCCTTCAAAATGGAGGCGTTTGGTTCAAGAAGAAACCTCCCAAGGTTGTCAAACCGCGAATGACTGATTAGCTCCTGTGGAAAGGAGAAATCATAGATCTGATTCAGATCGCCGATATTGATCGTTTTGATTTGGGGATCACCTTCAAAGGAAAAATCGACATGGATCAGGAGTTCTTTGCAGTCATTTTTGACTGAGACGACATGTACTTCTTTGACATGTGGGATTTTCTCAAGGATTAGTTTGATATCCAAAAAAGGCGACAACTTGATTAATACGCGGACTCCTTTTTCCTCAAGGAGAGGTAGTAATTCAATGATGTTGGGCGAGCAATCTTCCAGATTGAATACTTTATTTTTTGATTCATCTCTTCTTGCAGGATCGATAAAGAAAGTTATCTGCTGTGGTTCGGACGAGGTCTTTTGCTCTAAGAATGATTTTGCCTCTTGAGAAATTACTTCAATTTGCTTTCCCAGAACCTCGCAATTGTGCTTGAAAACCTGCGCAATCTCATCTTGTTGTTCTATGTAGGTTGTTTGCTTAAAATTCTCGCTTAGGGCTAACGTGTCTATGCCCATACCTCCTGTCAGATCGATTAGATGCTGACCCTTCAGGATTAATTTTTTATAGACCGCAGTTTTTCCAGAGGACGCTTGTTCAATGGACAGCGGTGCGGGGAAAATCAGATCAAAGTTTGTTACCCATGAATCTATTTTTCCTTTTGCCTTCCGGCGAGAAAGGATCTGCTCTGCGACTTGTTTTGCAAATGGAGAAAGTTGAGCTGGCGGGTTTAGAATCAGCTTGTGGACGTCACAGTTTATGTTTTCTTGAATAAACTTCTTCGTCTTGGCCTTTTGAAGAAAAACAAATAGTTCATTCCATTCAATCATTCAAGGTTCAGTGATTCAAATTCAATAGACCAAACTATGTTCCATCAGGTATTCAGCAATTTGGATTGCGTTGGTGGCAGCTCCTTTTCTAAGGTTGTCGGAAACAATCCATAGGTTTAGGGTATTGGGCTGTGTTTCATCTCGCCTGATTCGACCCACGAAAACATCATCTTTCCCCTCTGCATTAATGGGCATTGGGTATTCATTAGCCGCAGGATTATCAATCACAGTCACACCAGGAGATTTTGACAGTAAACCCACAATGTTGGATAGCTCAAAGTCATTTTCAAATTCGACATTCACAGATTCTGAGTGCCCTCCCTTTGTGGGGATTCTCACGCAAGTGGCTGTCACTTGAATGGACTCATCGCCAAATATCTTCTTCGTCTCATTCACCATCTTCATTTCCTCTTTCGTGTACCCGTTTTCCTGGAATACATCGATGTGCGGAAGTGCATTCATGTCTATCGGATGCGGATATACCTTTTGAATATCCTTCCCATCTCGCTCACCCTGCAATTGATCCACAGCACCCTTTCCAGAGCCCGTCACAGATTGGTATGTCGATACCACAATCCGTTTTATTTTGAAGGCATCGTGGAGTGGCTTCAGGGCTACCACCATTTGGATTGTAGAGCAGTTCGGGTTGGCAATAATGCGGTCATCAATTCTCAGTGCGCCACCGTTTACTTCTGGCACAATTAATTTTTTTGAAGGGTCCATCCTCCATGCGGAAGAATTGTCGATCACGACTGATCCAGCTTCGGCAAATTTTGGCGCATTCTCTGTCGAAATACTTCCACCAGCCGAAAAAAGTGTAATGTCTGGCTTTTGATCGATCGCATCTTGCATGGAAATAATGGTGTGTGATCCTCCCTTGAATTCTATTTTCTTACCAACAGATTTTTCTGATGCTACCAGAAGCAACTCACCGATTTGGAAGTTTCGCTCTTCCAATATCTCCAACATTTTTTGTCCAACGAGCCCTGTGGCTCCAACAAGTGCAATTTTCATTTTAGTAAGTCAGAATTGTAATCTACAAAACTAGTACATTTAGGTACTGTAATAATCAATACACCATGACGAGAATCATTAAAATGTTACTTCTCGTCACCACTAATACAGTATTTGCTCAGGTAAGCGACTCATTTGAGGATGGGGATTTTACGGTAAATCCAAATTGGACAGGAGATGTCTCTGAATTTGCGGTGGACGGAGCTAACCGACTAAGACTAAATAATCTAAGCCCAACTTCTAATAATGAATCTTATTTGAGCTTGCCTTCATTGGTTTTTGAGGATGCCGTTTGGGAGTTTAAAGTCGGGTTCGACGGTCTCTCTAGTGGGGGGCTGTCAGGGTCCAACAGAATGTTTATTTATCTGGCAACGGATAAAGCTGAACTCGTAGACAACCCCAATGGCTACTATGTTTTGGTTGGTAACACGGATGATGAAATCAGTTTGTATTCGACTGCCTCATCCGTGCCAATTATTGATGGAATAGATGATCTAACTCAATTTAGTTCTGAGTTTATTTCGGTTAGAGTCACACGAGATGCTACAGGCCTGTGGGAATTGTTGATTGATACTGATGGAGGATCAGCTTTCAGTTCTCAGGGAACAGCAACTAATAACGACTTTACTACTTCTTCTTTTTTCGGAATTCTATGTGATTATACGAGCACCAGAAGCACCAATTTCTTTTTTGACGATTTTGATGTAACAGGTTCAGTCACAATGGATACGGATCCACCGACGATCCAATCAGTCAACGCGATTTCCAATACGGAAGTGGATATCACTTTTAGTGAAGACGTTGAAGAAACCATAGCTGAAACCAGTATCAACTACACGATTGATGGAGGGATCTCAGTTCTCTCTAGTATAAGAGATGATTTGAATCATGCTCTGGTTCACTTAACCACCAGTGGTATGCAAAATGGCACTTCGTACCTGATTGTTGTAAAAGGCGTTATGGACGGAAGCAACAACGTTATTGCGCCTGAAAGCCAAGCAGATTTCCAATACCTGGTGGTTGAAAATGCTGCGGAGCACGATGTGGTAATCAACGAATTCATGGCCAAGCCGCTGAATGAAGGAGGGACTACAAATGGCGAATTTGTGGAGCTACTAAATAACTCACCAAAGTACCTGGACTTGAAGGACTGGACTATCAGCGATGCTTCGGGAAGCTCTTCCGCATTTCCCTCGAGGATTTTTGAACCAGGAGAATTGCTTCTTTTAGTTCCATCCAGCAATCCTGAAATATTTGAGGGACAGGGAGAAGTTATGATCGTTTCTGGCTTCCGTACGCTGAATAATACCTTTGATGACATTCTGATTAAGGATGGTGCTGGTGTGATCATCTTTGACCTGTCCTACTCAGATCCCGAATTGGGGAAAAGCAGTGAACTTGTAAACCCCGACGATCCCTGTATTTCGGAACTTAGCTACGCTATTTCAACGGCAGAGTCAGGAAGTACACCAGGTGGAGTGAATTCGGTGTTTGACGATACAGCGGACACTACACGACCAGAGATCATTTCTTTCAATTTTGATCAGCATTTAACGCTAAATTTTTCAGAGACAATGGATGCAGCCAGTTTAATAAGCGGAGGATATGCTATCTCAGAACTTGACATCAGCAATGTGAGTGTAGATGCACTACCATCCTCTGTAGATATCTTTTTCTCAGAGCCCTTGCAAGCTGGTGTGATTTACGAATTGATTGTGTCGGCCGTAAGTGATTGCTGGGGGAATGAAATCCCAGAAACCAAGGTTGATTTTGGGGTTGGACGCGCTCCGACGTTCAATGAAATTGTGATCACGGAAATATTGAGTGATCCAGATCCATCGGTCGGCCTTCCTGAAGTTGAGTTTTTAGAGATCTATAATAACACCACGGAGTTGCTAAGTACAGAAGGATTGGAAATTTCGGATCTCACGACAAATGCCCTCTTGCCATCAGTTACTTTGTCTCCATTTGAATACTACGTTTTGACCTCCAATTCTAACATTTCAAAGTATTCAACTGCAAAGGTTATCGGTGTTTCTGGGATGCCTTCACTACGCAATGCTGGTGAGCAACTTTTTCTCTCGAAAGGACAGGAGCTGATTTTTTCAGTCAACTACTCAAATGATTGGCATGATGAGGAAAAGTCCGACGGTGGCTATTCATTGGAAATGAAGGACCTAAACCATTCGTGCGTCGAAGAATTTAATTGGGGATCTTCGATAGATCCACGTGGAGGGACTCCGGGGTTTCAAAATTCCAGTAGTGAAGCAGTACCCGACAATTTCGGTCCCAGGATTACTGAGATAATAGCATCATCAGAGCGCGAGATCGTAGTTAGATTTAGTGAGAACATAGACCCAAACTTGGAACTTGCATCAATTTCATTCGAACCAGATTTACGTGTCGCGGCGATTGATTTTAACTACCTGTACCCAAAATCACTTTTCGTTTTGCTAAACGAAGACCTGATTGAAAGTAGACCGCACAAGACGAAAGTAACCAACATCTACGACTGCAATGGGAACGAAACGCAGGAGAGTCAATTGGTCTTTGCGTTGCCTTCCCCTGCAGTCGTTGGCGATTTGCTTCTCAGCGAAGTGCTATTTGACCCCAGGGCAAACGGCGTTGATTTTGTTGAGGTCTTCAACAGTTCGGACAAGTACTTAAATCTCGCTGCTTGGAAATTTGCAAGAATAACGGCTATTGGGATTAGCGATGAAAAAGAGATATCGTCGAACGATCTAATAATTGGCCCTGGTGATTATTTCGCATTTACAACCGATGCAGAGGTTCTGCATGATAATTACCCAAAGGGGATCAAAGAAAATTTCAGAACACTCAACTCATTGCCAACTTACGCCAACGATTCTGGTAGCGTGATCTTTATGAATCATCTTGGAGAGCTACAACAGCTTTTCCATTACGATGAAGATTTTCACTATGATCTTCTTGAAAGCGCTGATGGAGTTTCGCTTGAGCGAATTTCTTATACAGCAGAAACAAATGACCCTAATAATTGGCGATCGGCAGCAAGTGTTGTTGGCTTTGCGACTCCCGGATCACCTAATTCACAGGCAATTTTGGAATTGAGAACTGCGGTTGGTTCGGTGGAAGTAGAACCAAAGGTGTTCATTCCTGGTAATTCTGGTTCGGGACGAGATTTCACGACGATCAATTATCAATTTGCTCAGCCAGGAAAATTTGCCAATATCACGATCTACGATCAAAATGGAAGATTGATTAAGAATATTGCTGAAGGTGCCCTTTTGCCAACTTCTGGGTTCGTACGATGGGACGGGACATCCAACGCTGGAGAATTGGCCAGGCTAGGCTACTATGTTGTTCTTTTTGAGGTTTTTGACAGTACTGGAAATTCTGAAGTAATGAAAGAAACGGTAGTAGTTGGCCGGGATTTTTAATTCCTTACTCACAATTCTCATGCATTCTCGGTACTTTCGCCTTGAAAATCGTTTTATTGACTTTAAATACTACGAGAATGGCTGCAAAGACAAAATATACTGACAAGGAACTTAAAGAGTTTGAAGATCTCATAAATGAGAAGCTTGAAAATGCGCACAAGGAACTGAGCACGCTGAAGGCATCTCTAACAAGAGATTCTGATGATTCTGGCGATAATTTTTCGTCTGTCAAGACATTGGAAGATGGCGCAGATACGGCAGAGAAGGAACAGCTAAGCCAATTAGCCGGTCGCCAGCAAAAATTTGTCAACAACCTGGAAAATGCACTAGTTCGAATCAAGAATGGAACCTATGGTATCTGCATTGACACAGGAAAACTTATTTCGAAGGAAAGATTGCGAGCGGTTCCACATACCCAACATAGCATTGAAGCTAAGATGAATAAGTCCTAATGGACTATTTAGCGAATCATATTGAAGCTTTGGTTTTTTGCTCTCCCAAGCCAATTGGAGAGGCAGACCTGCAGAGTTGCCTGAAGGAGATGTTTGATGCGGACGTTCCCACCAAGGATATCACCGATGGATTGGATACCATTAATGAAAAATTCAAAGCAGACGCATTTTCATTTGAATTGGTGAAGTCTGGTGGAGGCTATCAGTTTTTGACTAAACCTGCTTACCAAGCTAGTATTGGAATTTTGCTAAAGCAGCAATCCAAGAAAAGATTGTCAAATTCAGCGCTCGAGACACTGTCCATCATTGCTTACAAACAGCCTGTCACCAAGAGTGAGGCTGAGCAGATACGAGGAGTAAGTTGCGACTACTCTATTCAAAAACTGCTTGAAAAAGAGCTCATAGAGATTAAGGGAAAGTCTGAGGGTGTGGGAAGACCTATTTTGTATGGCACCAGTCAAAAGTTCATGGACTACTTTGGAATAAATGACCTCAAAGAGCTACCGACACCAAAGGATTTTGCGACCGAGGAAAATACCATTGGCAATGAGCAGGAATGAAGCGTCCAAATAAGCAAGCCCCACCCCCCACTTCTTCAGAAACCCGACTTAATAAGTTCATAGCGAATGCTGGAATTTGCTCTCGTCGGGATGCAGATAATCTCATTGCCGCTGGCCAAGTTACCGTTAATGGTAAGGTGGTTAAGGAGATGGGCTTCAAGGTTCAGAAGACAGACAAAGTTGTTTACAAAGGGCAAGCGCTAAAATCACAAACCCATCAATATGTTTTATTGAATAAACCGCGCGGATTTATTACCACTACTAAGGATCCGAAAGAGAGGAAGACCGTCATGTCATTGGTTGACAAGGCCTGCAACGAACGGATATACCCTGTCGGTAGGTTGGATAGAGACACTAGTGGCCTCCTTTTATTTACTAATGATGGTGAAACTGCAAAGAAGCTGACGCACCCTTCGCACCAGGTAAAAAAGATCTATCAGGTTGAGTTGGACAAACCAATAACCCAGGAAGACTTCGAAAAAATTTTAGCGGGTCTTAAGCTTGAGGATGGTCCCGCTCCTGTGAGAGAGCTTGCGATAACTGGAGAGGACAGTTCTGTGCTTGGCATTGAGATACACATAGGGCGAAATAGAATCGTGCGGAGAATATTCGAACATCTTGGCTATCAGGTAAAGAAGCTAGATCGAGTGATGTTTGGATCATTGACCAAAAAAAATCTCCCCAGAGGTAAGTTTCGTCATCTTAACCCTAAGGAGATTATGGCCATCAAAGGCGTCAAGTAAACTCTTCTACTCCGCAAGCGGATCTATAGAACTGACTGCACTTCTTAGCTGATCATCACTCAACTTGTCAAGTTGCGGAAGGGTTGGTCGATTTGATTCAAATCCCTGAATCTCATTTCTATGCTGATCCATCCATCCTACAATTCCCTTGAGAACACGCTGGTTTGCCTGACCGTGGGAAGTACCATCTCCGATGTTTTGACTAAGAACCGCGGTTGCTGAGAAGAATGGATGGTCGGCAAAGTAGATTTCAGAAAGTTTGGCTGTAAACTCCAAGTTTTCAGAGCTTTGTTTTCCAAAGTATTTCTTATCAATTGCATGTCTTCCTTCATGAGCAAAAATGCTTGCATTCAGATCGTACTTCTCAACCGTATTTATAAAAGCTGCTCTGAGTTCTCGTCCAGTCAACCCTGATTTCTTCAAATCTCCTAGAATTCGCATATTGGAATTGTAGGTGATTCGGGCATCTAGTCCAGGCAGATAGGCATAAGGGTCCTCCTTCGCCACCTCATCATCTGAAGCCTCGTTTTCTTCTATTTTCTTCAGAATTTCCCTTACCGTAACCGAATCATTAACCGCCATCCAGGAGCGGACTGGCCCCTTGCTATAAGCAGTTCTTACTTGAAGTATGGATGCTTCGTCAGGAGCCCATCCGCCAATTTCCGCTGCGCCATCCCAAAACCAAGATGAATAACCATTGCTAAGCATATGATCAATTGCGATGTATCTTATGTTTCCTTGCTTGCCATACTGACTTACTTGTCTATTCTCATCAAGAACTACATGACCCATACTAAGTCCAAAATGTCCATTGGCGTTCATAAACTCGATGATCGTTCCGTACCTAGCCCTCAATTCGGTTTGCGCTAATTCATCCTTGAATTTGGGCTTTTTACCGATCCAGGATAGTTTTTCCCAAAGCGCCATAGCAGCATTTCGAACAGCGCTTTTGTAGCTTTTTTCACTTGAATTGTCAGCAACCTCAGATCTGTAGAATTTGACGGTTGCATCATCGACTTCCTGGAGAAAGGCATGATAATGCAGTAGATCACCTATAGCAGTACTTTCCAATTCAAAACGTCCACGTAGCACCTTGGTGGCCATAGCAGCATATTGAATGAAGCCAGATTCTGTTAGCCCCATAATTATTTTTTCAGCTTGCTCCTCGTTTAGGTTTGGACCTTTAGTGAGGCCACTGATCAACTTTTGCTGCGCATTTTTTAGTGTTTTATGTACGCTCCCATCTTTATCGGAACGGTAAAAGGAAAGCCAACCAGCGTATGCCTGAGGACCATTTCTTGTTAGAATCGACAAACCAAGATGAACCTTGGAAGCGGCAATGTCACCTGGACTTTCTGTCATAATTGATTGCATAGTTTGTGCAGCTTCTCTTAAGTCTTTTTCTTCAGGGTCCGAAGGATTCCAGGAACCATCGAACACTTTGGCTTTGTATTTCTCAAGCACGGAATTTGCCAATCTCATTTGGCTATGGTATGTCTCACTTGAAGATTTGGCGACTGAGATAGCCTTTCTTGCTAGATCAATGGCTTTATCGTATTCCCCTTCTTTTGTGAGAATTCTTGACCAGGTTACGTAGCATTTTGCTTGCTCGAATTCAAGCTTTTCCCATTCGGTCAGAGTTTGGAATGCATTTTCTGCCTTGTCAAAAAGAAGCCATGACATGGTAGCGATTTTTCGAGCTGCTTCAGCTCGATCCTTAGTTGAGAAGGAAGTGTCTTGCCAAACCTGTTGATACATTTGGTAGGATTCATCAGGCTTCATTTGGAAGTACAGTCTGTCAGCTTCATCTAATGAAATTGCAGTTTGCTGACCACACGAATTGAGTAGAGCAGCAAAGAGAAATGTTAGGATCATAGAATTTAGTATTTTCATAATTGAGTTTATGAGTCATACGAAATATTTTGAAAACTGTTATAATTTTTATAACAGAGTAAAATTACAGTACTTTGCTCGCAACTATGGAAATAGGTAAGGGAAAATTGAAAAGTGTGGTGCAGCATTGCATCTATGAAATTTCGACAGGTAAGTGGAGAGCTGGCGAAAAGTTGCCATCCGTGCGGAAGGCTGAGAAGATGTGGGGGGTGAATAGACTTACTGTTTTGAGCGCCTATCGCGAGCTTTTGGAAATGGGGTTGGTTATTTCCGAAGACAGAAGAGGATACTTTGTTGCTGCTCATGCTGAATCTAAAGAGACCAAAGATCAGCGAGACCAGTTGGACGATTTGTATAAAAAAGCAGTAAAGCTGATAAAAAGCAGCACCAGCTACGAATCACATGCAGTTCTAAAATATTTTGCGAGCCTGGCAGAAAAGGAAAATAATTTACATCCAGAGGTAGCCTTTATGGAATGCTCTGAATTTCAGGCAAAGGGGCATGCGGAAGAAATCAGGAGTAAATTAAATGTATGTATTCAACCTGTGTTACTAGATCATGAGCTTCAGAAGCAAGAATTACCTTCGAACATAAGGACGCTTCTTACTACTGGATTTCATATTCTGGAAGTCAAGGAAATTGGGAAACGGCTGAATCTTGATGTAGTAAATATTCCAATCAAAGTAGATGCCGGCCTCTTTGAAAATATTTCAACCAACTTTAATGCAGCTACTGTTTTTGAGCTGGAAGAGGCGATGTCAAGAGATATATTTAATGATGTGAAAGCGCTGACGAAAAATGTTCCCCTGAATGAAAAAATTGTTCAGGATGTTAATGGTGAAATAGAAGACTTCTTGAATGCTCGTCCGTACGAGATTATCCTGCTTTCACCTCGTGTGTGGGGACAAACAGCCAAAAAATGGCGTGAAAACCCACGAGTCCATTTGATCAAGTTTTCTATACAAGAGAATTCCTGGCCCACCATAGTGGAGGCTGTGAAGCTACCATTTGCGTCTACTTATTGAGATCAAATTTGCGTCAGTTGTAATGTCTCCCTTCAATCTAAAATAAAGTGAAAGAGCGTATTGGTCTTCATTAGATACCTAACCAACGCTATCGTCTCTTTTACCTCTCTGATTTTTCTTGCTATAAATTTCATTTTTCTTTTGTTGTTTTTGTGATGTACTTAATAATTGAACTGTTCGCAATGATTTTATAATGTCCGAGACCTTTAGCGTGAACGAACGATGCGCTCGGCCAAGCCGCTTCGAGCTCTTGGGCTTTACTGAACGGAACCATCTCATCATCCTCACAGTACATGAGATGCGTCTTTATATGCCTTAAGTTTTCCTCTTTGTCTCTCAGATCTAAGTAGTCAATATCCTGATGGTAGTAGCTCTTTACTAAATCACACATGGAGTCATAGACGGCTTCATTGCAGCCGATCTCATCGATAATGTCTCTAAAAAAATACCTAACGTAGGGTGGAGCAGCCAGTAGATAAAAATGCTTTGGATGCATGACTTTTGAAAACTCATTGAGAACCATTCCTGATGCAATTCCGCCCAGTGAGTAACCCACAACCGCCTCGTATGGACCGTGTTGTGCGTAATGATTCTTGATTATATCTCTGTACTCTGGAAGAGCCGTATGCTTGCCTTCTGATTGACCGTGCGCTCGCATGTCGATACCTTCTACCACATATCCTAACTCAACAAATGCGTCAATCATTCGCCTGAAATCCGCAATCTTGGATCTCCAGCCATGGCATAGAAGCACCTTTGGGCCATTCGAACCCCAACGGTATGCAACGATCTTGTCACCCTTGTAACTTGTCTCGATAATTTCTGCCCGTGAAAGAAGTTCCTTTTGAGGTTCGGAAAATTTTGTTCTTCCTGGTAGTGTGAAATAATGCCAGATGATTTCCGCTGATTTTTTAGGTGAGGCATGTTGCAAAACCCCCAAACCTTTTTTGATTAATTCGATTTTCCAGTTTGATTTCTCTGGCCTGTCCGAAGGCCTGGACATGTCTTCGTTCTCGACTGCAATGTATGTGGTTGTTTCTTTCATCTTATCATTTACTTATATACCAATTGGTATGTTCATGGATAAAAAAATATTTAGATAGTGATTTCTTCAATCATTTTATTGAGCACATTCCGCACATGTTTGTATGATCTTCCATCACCTTCAATTCTGGAAAGCGAAATGGCTCCCTCAATTGTGGCATAGAAAAAGACCGCCAATTCCTCTGCATCAACCTCGCGCTTAATCTGGCCCTCCAAAATTCCACGATTCACAATTTTTGAGAGTGAATCCTTCATCAAAGCAATCGTCCTGATAACTCTGGATTTTAAAAAGGGCAAGTTGTCATCAGCTTCGATGGATGAATTCAGAATAGGGCATCCCCCTGGAATTGGAGGGTTATTAACATACTCTGCATAGTAATTTACTATTGCCATTAGTTTGTCAGGTGCGTTATTTTTTGATCTAACCTGTTTTGTTAGAAGCCCCATCACTATTTGAACAGCATGATCAAAAGACGCCGTAGCTACTTCATCCTTATTTTTAAAATTTCCGTAGATAGCTCCTTTTGTTATTCCTGTGGCAGCAGTGATATCCGACAAGGACGCGGCATTGTACCCCTTCGTATTGAAAATTGGCAGTGCCTTGTCAATAATTAACTGTCTTGTCTGTTGCGGATCTCTCATAATTCTTACGCAAATATACCGATCGGTATATCATCTGCAAAACCTAACGCAAAAAATTATTTTTGGTTCTTCCTAAAGAAAGAAATAGTTGTCTTTAGACTCTCCGCCTGCATTCGCAGCTCGTTGCTACTGCCCGCCATCTCCTCAGCCGCAGCGGCATTATGTTGGACCGTTTCATTTAAATGTTGAAGGGCATTGTTGATTTGTTCGGATGAGAGACTCTGCTCTCTTGAGCTGGCGACAATATCCTGCACGAGTTGAGAAGTTCTTTGAATATCAGGAATCACCTCTGTGAGTAATTGATCCGATTTGCTAGCAACTTCGACACTTGACTCAGTGAGTTCTATGATCTCGTCTGCAGCAGCACTACTTTTTTCGGCAAGTGCCCTAACCTCTGAAGCAATGACAGCAAACCCTTTCCCGTGCTCGCCTGCCCTTGAAGCCTCAACAGCTGCATTAAGCGCCAGAATGTTCGTTTGCTGCACAATTTCTCCGATAATCTTAATTTTTTCAGAAACCGTGCTCATGCGCGAGACCGTGTGCTTTACGGATTCGTTAACCTCTATTATGAGTTCTGTGGCTTTACCACTAATCTTCTCCGTCTCCTCTGCATTGGTGACATTTTGGTGGATTGACGAAACAATCTCCTCCATTGAAGAGGCTACCTCTTCTGCTGAGGCAGTCTGTTCATTTGCCCACTCACTAATCTTTTGAGAGCCGGAAGAGAACTGCTGAGATGATAACGCCAAATTATCAGAAACCACAATCGTCTCTCTGACAATCCGCCCCAAATTCATCATCATCGTTCGCATGTCCTTGTAGAGACCTCTGATTTTCGTTTTATTAAGCTCAAATCCAGTATTGCCCACTGCCAGGTTACTGGCAATCAAAGCAGCTTCATAAGGCTCAACACCAAGCTCTTCCATGATATTTTTTGAAAGGAGGTAGCCGCACGTTATGGCAGCTACAATGGCGACAACAAGAAAAACATATGCTTGGGTTTGCATCGTATCAAGTCTTGAAATCGTTGATTGAAGGTCTCCTGCGGCTGACTGTTCTAAGGCACTTAAAGCCTCCAAACTATTTAAACCGACCTGTAGTGAATTGAGATTGGATAAAAAGAAGGCCACAAACCCGACAGAGATTAGAATGAGCAATGAAAATGCCAACGTGATTTTGTGACGTATTTTCACTTGATTAAGATTTACCAATCGCATCTTAGTAGTTATTTTTAATTAAGCGGCGAGATTTATGCTAATCCAGCTGACATTAGCAATTGCAAATTAAGAATTAGGAAGCATTAAAATAGTAAGCGCGAATACTATGTTGGTAGATTTGATTTTATTTGGAGAAATAAAAAGGAGATTCGTCAATGGATGGATAGCTTTAACTTTAGGTTGTGTAGGTTGATTTGATCGGAGTGGACTCTTTCGCTAAAGCTTTAGCGTCAGCGAGCGTTCCACCCACCGACTCGTGGATTTTAAGAAAGTTCAAGGGTTGCAACAAAAAAAAGCTACTCGTGAAGAGTAGCTTTGGAATGTGGTGCTAGGTGGATTCGAACCACCGACTCACGGATTTTCAATCCGATGCTCTACCAACTGAGCTATAGCACCAAAAAAATGAGTTGGCAAAAGTAGAGAATTCTATGAAAAGGCAAAACATTTAAAACAATAGTTAAAAAGGAATTCAATATTCATGCAATACCTCCCTCAAATTATCTTTCTAATCGTTGCTGGCTTCTTTGGTTTTTTGATTTTCAAGCGAGCCAAACAAATCACCGCAAACATAAAGCTTGGCAAAGCCGCTGACCTTTCGAACAATACGGGTGAGCGATTAAAGAACATGCTGCTGATTGCCTTTGGACAGAAGAAGATGTTCAAAAGACCAGTACCCGCGCTACTTCATTTGCTGATTTATGTCGGTTTTGTTTTAATAAATCTGGAAGTGTTAGAAATTGTCATTGATGGTTTTTCTGGAACTCATCGAATCTTTGCTCCATACTTGGGAGGCTTCTACACGTTCTTAATAAATTTCTTTGAAGTGCTGGCTGTCGGGGTGCTACTTTCTTGTGTATTTTTTCTGATCAGAAGGAATATTTTGAGGATCAAACGATTTCATAAAGTCGAGATGTTAGGATGGCCGACGCTTGATGCAAACCTAATTCTCGTTATTGAAGTTTTGCTGATGATTGCTATCCTCGGGATGAATGGAGCCGACCAGATACTACAAAGCAGAGGAGCTGATCATTATACACTCACTGGTGCCTTTTCAATAAGTGCAGGCATGTTCCCATTTTTAGACTCAGTCGATACAGCAAGCCTGATACTTATTGAGCGTGGTGCTTGGTGGTTTCATATTGTAGGAATCTTCGCATTTGCTCTTTATGTGACACACTCTAAGCATTTGCATATTTTCATGGCATTCCCGAATACGTACTACGGTAGGATAATCCCAAAAGGTCAGATGATCAACATGGAGGAGATTACCAATGAAGTAAAAATCATGCTTGGAATCCCAGTGGAAGGAGAAGCTAGCCCGCCTCCCGAAGGCATGAGATTCGGAGCTAAGGATGTAAATGATTTGAGCTGGAAAAATTTGATGGATGCATACACATGCACAGAATGTGGCAGGTGTACTTCAGAGTGCCCTGCAAATTTGACTGGCAAGAAGCTTTCGCCGAGAAAGATTATGATGGATACTCGTGATAGGCTGGAGGAAGTTGGAAAAACAGGACTTGAAGATGGGAAATCACTGCTTGGCGATTATATTTCAAAAGAAGAGATAAATGCGTGTACCAACTGTAACGCCTGCGTAGAAGCTTGTCCGATAAATATTAACCCGCTTGACATTATCCTGCAAGCAAGGAGGTACGTGTCAATGGAGGAATCAGGATCTCCTGCTTCATGGAATGCCATGTTCCAAAACATAGAGACGAATTTTGCTCCTTGGAAATTTGGGGCGCAGGACAGATTCAATTGGGCAGACGAATTAAAAGAAGAGAAATGAGCGAAATAAAAATACCTACAGTAGCGGATCTAGTTGCAAAAGGGGAAAAGCCAGACGTGTTGTTTTGGGTTGGTTGTGCTGGATCTTATGATGACAGATACAAAAATGTGACGAAGGCATTCGTCAAGATTTTAAATAAGGTCGGGATAAACTTCGCAGTGCTGGGGCCAGAGGAAACGTGCACCGGGGATCCTGCAAGAAGAGCTGGAAACGAATTTCTTTTTCAAATGCAGGCAATGGCAAATATTCAAGTCCTGGATGGATATGAAATAAAGAAGATCGTGACGGCCTGTCCACACTGTTTTAATACATTAAAAAATGAGTACCCAGAGCTTGGTGGAAATTATGATGTGATTCACCATTCTCAATTTCTGCAGCAATTGATCAACGACGGTAAGGTTGAGTTAAAAGGCGGGGGAGAGTTCAAGGGCCGAAAAATCACCTATCACGATTCATGTTTTTTGGGTAGAGCTAACAATGTGTATTCAGCACCACGAGCAGTTTTGGAGGCCTTGGATGCTGAATTGGTGGAAATGAAAAGGTGTAAAACCAAGGGGCTTTGCTGTGGAGCGGGAGGAGCCCAAATGTTTAAAGACGCCGAACCTGGCGATAAGGAAATCAATATTGAAAGGACGGAAGAGGCTTTAGCTACCAATGCCGATACGATTGCCGTGGCCTGTCCATTTTGCATGACCATGATGTCCGATGGGGTAAAGAATAAGGAAAAAGAAGAAACCGTCAAAGTGAAGGATTTGGCGGAACTGATTGCTGAACATGAGGGTTTAAACTAATATGCTAGAATCATTCGACCAAATGCCAGACACCTCTCGTCTTTGGATTTACCAAGCGGAAAGGAAGCTTTCTGGAAGTGAGCAGGACTTGATTCGTGAATCTACTTCCCAGTTCTTAAAAGAGTGGACAGCTCATGGGAGCAATTTGAAGGCCTCCTTTGAATTGATGCACGATCAGTTCTTAGTGCTAACGCTCGATGAAAATGTAAGCCAGGCAAGCGGGTGTAGCATTGATTCATCCGTTAGCCATATACAGGGCCTTGAGCGCTCGTTAGGTATTTCTTTGATGAACAATGACAAGGTTGCCTTTTTGATTGGCAACGAGATCGAACTTCTACCCGCCATTGGTTTGAAGGGACGACTGTTGGAAAAAGAAGTCAACCCGAGCACCAAAGTGTTCAACAATACCGTTCAGAATCTAGGAGATTTCAAGTCAAACTGGTTTGTGGAAAGCGGTAAAACTTGGGTTAACCGCTTTTTTAATTAGGGCCTTTTTGTTCCTTCTTGTTATTCTTAATGAGTAAATTCGATAATCAAATTTGAGAAAAATTCGTTGTATAATATTATGCGAAATTTAGTAATACTGCTTCTTAGCGTTCTTTTAGCTGGATGCTCCTTGCAAAGTAGCATTGAGAAGGAAGAATTTGATACGGTAATCGCTAAGTATGGAGGCAACCCCCAAAAAAACACGGCGGAGGAAAATGTCACCGTTGGCGATGCTTTTCAAAAGTCAAACCGGCTCGTTGAATCCATCCCTTTTTATAAGGAAGCTTTAAGGCAGGGAACGACTAATGAAGCCACACATGTGCATCTTGCCCACGGGCTGAAAGCAGAGCAGAAGTACGACGAAGCTAGAGCTATCCTTACCAAATATATCCCCAAGGCCAGAGACCCCCATATGAAGAAGCTGGCTGAAAAAGAACTTCACAGCATTGATAATATTGATGATTTGCATGGGCAAAACAGCTATTATCGCTTAAAAAACCTAAGTGATATCAATACAGCCAGTGCTGAGTATTCCCCTGTCTATAGCAATAATTTTTTGTACTTCACCTCGAATCGAGATGGCGGAAAAATTTACAAAACAACTGGTACTCACTTTACAGACATCTACAAAGTAGCGACTCAAGGTGCCAACGTAAATATTGCAACGCTTAGTGCGCTAGATCCGATCATAAATCATTTCGATACTAACGAGGGATCCATTGCTGTTATGCCTGGCGGAGGTTCTATCATTTTTGCGAAGGGGAACAATGGAAAAGCCACTGGCTACTCCAATGTGCATCTTTTTTTCGCCAGATATAGAAATGGAAGATGGTCAGAACCTGTCCCTTTGTCTATCAATGATGTTGACTCATGGGATTCAACACCTGCCCTAAGCCCTGACGGGAAAACACTCTATTTTTCATCTGACAGAGCTGGTGGTTTTGGGGGAAATGATTTGTATAGTGCCACCGTAAACAGACGTGGTAGATGGGTAGATGTGCGGAATCTTGGGCCTGAAATCAACACCCCTGGGAACGAAATGTTTCCATTCGTGAGTACAGATGGCAGTTTGTACTTTTCCTCAAATGGGCATCATGGGCTTGGTCATCTGGACATTTTCAGAGCTGTGCGCCAAAGCGGGAAAGTGTCTATAGAGAACCTAGGTAAACCAATGAATTCACACCAAGATGATTTCGGATACTTCGAATTTAATCTTACAAGAGGATTTATCACCTCGAACAGAAAAGGCGGAGCGGGAGATGATGATATCTACACGTTTGTCAATAATGACCCAAACCTAAGGGTGGTTAACTACTTCCTAACAGGGACGACTGTGACCACCGATGATGCAGGAGTAGAAATTGTGTTGCCAAATACCAAAGTGACGCTGACTGCCGACAATGGAGATGTCATTGATGAAACGTTCACAGGGAATGACGGCGAATTTAATTTTCGAGTATACACGGAGGAAGACTATGATTTGATAGGTGAGAAGACTGCATACTTTACAACTAGAAAGGATTTTACTACCGTCGGCGAAACTGTTGATAAATCGACCCTTACAGAATTTATAACTAACATCAATTTTGAAACGAAAATTTTGATGGATCCAATCGTTTTGGAAAAAGCGATCGCATTGAACAATATCTACTATGATTTGAACAAGGCTGAAATCAGGACAGATGCTGCTTTGGTACTGGATAGTTTGGTGCTAATCATGAACGACAACCCAGATATATTCATCGAATTAGGGTCGCACACTGACAATAGATCGGATGATAATTACAACCTTGATCTATCGAGAAGAAGGGCGCAATCTGCTGTTCGCTACATAATTACTAAAGGTGTAGAACCAGCCAGAATAGTAGCAAAGGGCTACGGTGAATCGCAATTGCTCTTGAAGGATGCTCAAAATGAGGAAGAGCATCAGAGAAATAGACGTACAGAATTCAAAGTACTTAAGTATAACCCCAGAGACCGCAATGACTTAGCTCCAGGCGAAGAAGCGGATGAATACGATCGTTTCTTTCAGGAAGACGATAAAGGAAATGAATAATAGCTTTTCTTTGCAAAGAAAAAACCCATGATCGATCGCTATGCCCTCCGCGGTGTTTCTTCCGACAAGGAAGATGTGCACGCCGCAATCAAGAATATAGATAAGGGGCTGTTTCCAAGGGCTTTTTGCAAAATCGTGGAAGACATCGCCAACGATCCAGAATACTGCACCATCATGCATGCTGATGGGGCAGGGACAAAATCTTCACTTGCGTACTTGTACTGGAAAGAGACTGGGGACATTAGCGTCTGGAAAGGAATTGCTCAAGACGCAATCATCATGAATACGGATGATTTGTTATGCGTTGGATGCACTGATAATATCTTGCTATCCTCGACGATCGGCAGAAATAAGAATAGAATTCCGGGAGAGATAATCTCGGAAATCATCAATGGGACCGAGGAGGTATTACAAATGCTTCGAGAAAATGGAATTGGCATTTCCTCAACAGGAGGAGAAACCGCCGATGTTGGAGATCTGGTGCAAACGATTATTGTGGACAGTACAGTTACCGCCAGGATGAAAAGAAGCGAGGTGATTGACAACAGTCAAATACAACCGGGAGATCTAATCGTAGGCCTTGCATCGTATGGCCAGGCTACTTACGAGCGAGAGTACAACGGGGGAATGGGAAGTAATGGTCTAACCTCAGCGAGGCATGATGTTTTTGCAAAGGAATATGCGAACAAGTATCCAGAGACTTACGACAGCAATGTGGATCAGGAGCTTGTATACTCTGGCTCCAAAAAGGTGAAGGATCATGTAGATGGTTCGGAATTGAATGCGGGAAAACTGGTACTCTCCCCCACTCGCACGTATGCGCCTGTGATCAAAGAGGTTTTGAAAGAAATGCGATCAGAGATTCACGGGATGGTACACTGCAGTGGTGGCGCTCAAACGAAGGTTTTGCACTTCATCGACAACCTAAGAATAGTGAAAGACAATTTGCTTCCTACACCGCCGCTCTTTAGAATGATTCAGGAAGAAAGTGGCTCTAACTGGAAGGAAATGTACAAAGTCTTTAATATGGGTCACCGGATGGAGCTATATGTAGATGAAGAAACTGCAGATGAGGTTGTGGAAATTTCAAAATCCTTCAACATTGAAGCTCAAGTAGTGGGGAGGGTTGAAGCTGGTGCTGAGAAGGAGGTAATCATTCAATCCGAATTCGGCGTTTTTCAGTACTAAAAATGGTTACCAGCACCTCTGGAGTGATGAAAAATTTTCATCGTTTCCACTTATTTATTGAGTCCAAGGCGCGTAGCAATTATTGCTATTGTCCCTTAAATTAGGGAGCTAATTTTGATTGCTAATGAATGAGTTTTATAGAACATTATCTGACGAAAAGGTTTCATTGGAGCCTTTAACTGCTGATCATATTGAATCACTGAAAGAGGTATGCGGGGATGAAGAGATTTGGAGGTGGTTCACGGTGAGTTTATCTAACCCCGTTGACATGGCGGTGTGGATGAATCAGCTGCTTTCGGATTCTGAGCAAGGAAAGAAAATGACCTACGCCGTTCGACTACTCGAGACAGACAAAATCATCGGATCATCCAGTTATGGAAACATTGAGTGGAAGGAAAAAAACATAGAAATTGGCTGGACATGGATTGGTAATGATTATATCGGATCCGGTATAAATAAGCATATGAAATTTCAGATGTTAAGTCATGCTTTTGAAAATATGGGGATAGAACGATTGGAACTCCGAACTGATGAGGTGAATGTTAGATCAAGAAGAGCGATGGAAAAGATTGGTGCAAAGCACGATGCGACACTGAGAAGCCACCGATATACCAAAGGAGGACGGAGAAGGAATTCGGTTGTTTATAGTATCCTGCGCGAGGAATGGCCAGAGATAAAAACGAGTATATTTAAAGACTTTTAATGGAAACAATCTTAATTATATCGGCCGTGCTTTTGTTGGCGGGAGGGGTTATTTTTTCGGTCCTCCCACCTCTTCCTGGGCCCCTATTGTCCTACACTTCTTTGATTACCGCACACTACATTTCGGATGACACATCTTTCAGTACAACCTCTTTTGTGATTTGGGGTATTTTGGCGTTGATTGTAACTGTTGCAGATTATGCATTGCCCATTGCCGCCACGAAGAAATTTGGAGGAACCAAAGCAGGTGTAATTGGCGGGATGATTGGAATTGTGGCAGGACTTCTCCTCCCTATTCCATTTGGAATAATAATTGGCCCACTGTTGGGAGCGATTATTGGAGACCTGTACGGCGGAAATCACTTTAGGTCAGCATTTAAGTCTGGCTTTGGATCGTTCTTGGGCTTTATGGTTGCCACCTCGATCAAGGTTTTGTTTAGCTTAATCCTAGGTGGCGTGGTTGTCTACAAAGTGGGTGAATTCACTGTTTCCAGCATCATGAAGCTGTTCTAGACCAGACTCATGCTTACCAGCCCTCCGATAATTATCACATCAATGAACATTTTCAGTTTTCTGAAGTCTTGTAGTCTATCTGCTTGAACCAACTTGTAAATAAACCAGAGCATCAATGGCAGGAGAGCACCAAAAAACATGCGAACAGTCCAGTTGGGAACGGAAAGAAGGTAGATGGTCAGGAGTGATATTCCAGCCAGGCAAACAAGGTAGATAATAAGTTTTGCTCCTCGGAGTCCCCAGACTATGGGGACAGATTGAACACCAAACGCTTGTTCACCTTTGGAGCTGATGATGTCCTTCAATGTCTCCCTGATGAAAACAACCGCGCAGCCAAACAAAGAGTATATCAGTGCTAGGATGTTTAATTCACGATAAAAAACCATCACCAAAAGGATGGTCAATATTGTCAAAAAGGAGATGGTCAGCGTACTCAGCAATAGCACCCTTTTAATGCCACCGCTGTAGGTAAAAAGAGCTCCAGCAGAGAAAATGTGAATGGCACCAATCATGGGATCTACAAAAAAGCCAATGATTATTCCCCCAAGGGAGAGAGAAACATGCGCGAATAGTGCAAGTCTCCTTCTAAGGTCAGGCCCCACCACGACTTGATGCGGGCGATTTATCATGTCAATTTTCTGATCAAAATAATCGTTGATGATGTAGCCACCAGCTCCAATCATTCCAGTACTTAAGAGCATCAACAAGAAGTTGATATCCAGTATGCCCTGCACATCCATTCCCATCAGGAACTTAGCCGTCGCGAATTGGGTGTAGGCAATTATTAAGAGATTGGGTATCCTACTGGCAATCAAAAATCCAGTTACATCTCTTAGTTTGATACTCATCCTTGAGATTTACGAATGTCTTGGGATATGAGTTCGTAGATTTCCTGCCAATCTCTGTTTTCGATCATCCTCAAATGCTGAGCCATGGTTTCCTCATCTGCTCTTTTCGCGGGGCCAGTCTGAGACTTTTTGGGCGATAGTTCGATGGCATTTTCCAACGTCTCGCCTGCCAAATGCTCCAGATCCTTTAGCGAGGCACCAATGGGTGAAAGAATTGTCTCGGAAATATGATACATGTGATTGGTAAAATTACAAGCGAAAACAGCAGCTAAGTGAAGCTTGGCTCGGTTCTCTGAATTCATCAAACGTACATCTGTGCCAAAACTTCTGATAAAACTAAAAATGGATTTTTCCGACGCTTCAGTGCCTTCGATCAGAATTGGAAAAGCCGTAAAATCGATGGACTTCTCCTTGGTGAATGTTTGCAAGGGATAGACCACGCCTCTGTTTTCGTGTCGATCTAAATCTGAAATTGGCCTTGAACCTGAGGTATGTAGAATCGTGCAATCAGACTTCTCTAAAGAATCTGAGTAATCTTTTATTAAATCGTCTGGAAGGCAAAGCAATGCATAGTCGAAATCGCTAGGGTCAAAATCTTCGACAGGCTTTACTTCCTCAGAAACTACATTTCTTGAAAATAGCGTCGCCTCATGCTTTTTGGAAATTCTAGTAAAAAAATGATAGCCGACATTTCCATTTCCTATGATTGCTACCTCGCTCATAGGGGTAAAAATAGCGTGAATGTTAGGCTTCTACGCCCTTGTCTCGCATTTTTATGAACTCTGAATATCTCCGACTAATAGCAACAACAAAACCTACCACAAGCAGAAAAGTGCCTATCCAAAGCAAATTGATCCAAGGTTTTTTAACTGCCTCAAGGATAATCCAATCCTTCTGTGTGGTACGGGTAGTGAGCATCACTGCATCTTCCTGTGGAAGGATATTTTGAATAGAAATCATAAAAGCCAAATCATTTACATGATCGTCTACTCGACCCACAAATTCTCGGTCTTTGATGATGAAGATAGGTTCGGTCAAATAATCTTTGTACTCTCCTTGCACTTTGATTACAGCTTTGACTGCCACGTCATTCTCGCCAATGCGAACGCCATTAACAAAATTAGTTGGTTCAAGTTTTTCCAACGTTGCGACATAATCGTTGATAAAGAAGGTAGAGCCAATCGTGACCTTGGTTTCTTGTGGTTCACTCCAATCCTCTTCTTCCGTCGGCTTAGGAAAGGTTCGAACGTGTGTGTACATATCAGCCCCTAGCGTACGATGTATGTCTGGAGATTGCACCGTCATGTTCATTGTCTCATTGATTTGCACCCTTGGAAATAGCGTGAATTGCTTCCCCTGCTCTGTATGATATTCTATCTCGAAGTAGCTATTTTCAGCGCTTATAAGCATCAACGTGTCGGAGACTCCATTTTGTTCTCGTACTACTTCTAGGGGATTAAAAGTTGTGGTCAGGAGGTTTTGATCAACCATTCCTTCCTCTTTTGTCAACTTTCTGATCCCTTTGTAAATCATCGAATACTCATGCATCTGTCTTGGCTCGTTGATGAAGAGAAGCAAATTATCTTGGTTCACTTCATCTGGGAATTCGGAGCTCCATACCATGGATGTATAATTCGTTGATAGAATTTTGGAGTACCCCGAAGAGAAAAGAATACCCATAAGCATCATTGCAATTCCAATATGCGCGATGGATCCACCAGCTAGCTGGAAATTTGACTTTGCAATTGAAATTAGAATCGTGCTATTCGCCACAATTGAGTAGACCGTAGCAATTAATAGCACCAAGTAGGCGGGTTCTGATATTTTTCCAAGTACGATTATCAGAGCAGAGATACCAAGAGAAATAAGAAATGGGAACGTGAGCGCTTCCTTCAATTTCTTTTTATCCATCTTTTTCCACCAGAAGAATTGACCTGTTCCTGAGAAAATCGCTAGGAAGATAGATAGTATCAGCTGAGGGAGTGAGTAGGCTTTGTACGTATCTGTGGAGGGAGCCATATTCAGGTTGAATCCAAGCGATTCAGCGATTGCATTGTAGACGGGAATGGAAGTTCCCGCAAGCACCTGAAAAGCCATGAAGCACAACACCGCAGCTCCCATAAATATCCAAAATTCTCGAGAGTAGGTCGACACCTCTTGCTTGGTGGATGGAATATCCTTCCATCGTTTGGCGATCAAGTAGATAGATAGAAGGAGAAATGCCAGTAGATAAAGCAGCAGCTGACCTGATAAGCCTAAATCCGTGAATGAATGAACAGATGAATTTCCGAGAATCCCGCTCCTCGTCAAGAAGGTTGCATACAGGACAAGGATAAAGCTTGCTACAGCAAGGATCATCGATAGCTTTAATGCAGATCCACTTTTCTTGTAAGCGATCATTACGTGAATTGCGGCAATGAGCACTAGCCACGGTACGTAGATGGCATTTTCTACAGGATCCCAATTCCAGTATCCTCCGAAATTTAGCGTCTCATATGCCCAGTAAGCTCCCATTAAGATTCCAACTCCAAGAACAAGTGCTGAGAACTGTGCCCAGGGCAATGCCGGTCGTATCCATTCTTTGGTTTTTCCAATTATCAGGCCACCAATACAATAAGCAAACGGAATTACTGTCGTAGCAAAGCCTAGAAACAATGTCGGTGGATGAATCACCATCCAATAGTTTTGAAGAAGAGGGTTCAGCCCGTTTCCATCCTCAGGAATGAAGTTGGGATCTGTTTTGAAGATCGGGGCATCTAGCACCTCTCTTAGTAGCAAGAAAGGCGAGCTACCAATTTTAACATTGAACATCACCACACCCAAAATCATTGATGCAAGAAATACTTGCGTCAAACTCATGATGAGCATGACTGGCGCCTTCCAAAACTTGTTAGTGTTTATCAGGACGATCCCTAGAATTGCATTCCAGAACATCCACAGCAGAAAAGAACCCTCCTGACCTTCCCAGAAACTCGATATTTGGTAGTGGACGGGAAGTAACGATGAGGTGTGACTGTAGACGTAGTGGTACTCGAAATAATGGTTATTGATCAGATAGAAGAGTGTCCCAACTATTCCAATAACCGCAAAGGCATGAACATAGAAGACCTTGCTTCCAAAAGAAGACCAACTCTCATCCTGATTGCGACCTTTGAAAAATGCCCACGAAGCAAGAAGACTTGTGACAAATGTTAAAATGATGAAGACATGCCCTAGCTGCCCTTCGAAGTAGTGTATCACTGTGGTAGAAGATTATATTCCTGCACTTAGATCTGGTTCTTCCTGGTATTTAGATGGGCACTTCAATAGGATTTTTTCAGCGATGAAATTTTCACCATTGTACGCGCCTATAATTACCACCTGTTCAGATTTGGCAAAGTCTGTTGGTATTGGATTCGCATGGAAGACCTGCTGCGTAAATCCATTTTCATCAATCATTTGAAATTTGAAGGACAATTTGTCGGGGCTTTCTTCAATGCCGACAATCTCCCCACCAGAAGATCGTGGCAACTCCCCCACCACATGTATGCTCTTTTTGAATCCGCCTGTGGAGAGCTCCTTGGCCTCACCGAAAGTTACGTATGAGCTGGCATCTCCTGCCATGGTCATGATAATCACGATCGCAATGGCAATGACAACAATGGAGGCTATGTATTTTGTTTTCATAATTTAGGACGCAAAGATCGGATAAGATTCACGCAAAGTCGCAAATAATTGTTAAGAATTTCCCCTAATACTCAGAGGCCATTCACAATCCTTTGCATTCCATTTTTAATTAATGCTTCATTAAAATTCACTAATAGTCCAAGTTTTAAACCTGTCAACCTTAGGTAGGTTTGAACTTGTTTTTGATGAACTCGCATTACACTTTCAACAGATTTAATTTCAATTAGTACTTTGTTGTCGATAATTAGATCAGCTCTAAAGCCATGTTCCATCTTAACACCTTTCCAGTAAACTGGAATTCCCTTTTGTCTACTCACCCCTAACCCTCTTTGAAGCAATTCATAGTTGAGCACTTCTTCATATACTGATTCAAACAAACCAGGGCCTAGTTTGTTGTGGATTTGAAAGCATGCATCTACGATAATCTTGGACAATTCATTCTCACTCATAATCAACTTTTTGTAAGTAAATATTGAGTGGCTACAAGTAGAATGGTGAAATCCTTATGCTTCTTTGCTTCTTTGCGTGACCATCTTTTTTCCTGGCGTTACCTTCTATTCCTCTTTGCGGCTTTGCGTGACCTCTTTTTCCAAACGCTTAGATTTTTTGTCTAGCTTAAATAGCAAGGTGAAAAAACCAGTTAGTATCACCAGAATAATTACAATCACAACATAGATTTTTCCCTCTCCTCTAAAGTCGTCTGCCATTTCTACCTGAGCATGGGAAGCTAGCGTACTAATCAAGAGGAACATCAAAACAGCTGTTTTGCGTAATGTTGCTGAAGTTTTAAAATTTTGAATTTCCATAATTCCTAAACCGACTTAGTCGGCGATTTTTTGTTGTCCTACAGATAACCGAATATTGATTGAGGCTATCCAGTATCCAAGTAATGTCCATCCGAGTACTGCTGTGTAGAAGACCATTCTGAGATTACTATCCAAATCATATGCATTAAATCCAGGATTACCCCCATTTCCAGGATGTAAACTATCGGCCATTCTCGGTAGAATGAATAACAATGGAATCATCAAGAAGAATGCGAAAATGTTGTAAACAGCAGATATTTTGTTTCGCTGTTGTTCGTCCTTGATTGAATTCCGTAAGACGAAATACGCTAGATATATAAGGAGTGAGATTGCAGAGGCATTTTGTTTTGGATCGTTGCTCCAGGCCTCTCCCCATGTGTACTTAGCCCAAACCATTCCAGTAACAATTCCTAACACGCCGAAGGCAATTCCCATGTTGGCAAGCTGGGAGCTGTAAATATCTTGTGTACTGTCGTTTGACTTGAGATACTTAATTGCGTAAACAACAGACCCGGTAAAAACCAAAATCATCCCAAACCACATCGGTACATGAAAATGAAGAACTCGAATGGTCTCATTAAGAATAGGAAGCTTTGGGACTGGCAAAAGTAGCCCAGCTATCACAGTGTATATCAGGAGCGCTACACACAACCATTTCCACCAATTCGTTTTTAATAAATACCCCATTAGGATCGCCAGATAAAAGGAAATAAGACAAATGTGAGCGCAATGATAATCACATCGACGGAGATGAGTGTGAGCATATTCCCTTGAATCTGTGACCAAATGTATCCGTCCAAGATCTGCGACGAATTTCCGATGGAAAGAAGCAGCACAGGAATTATTATTGGGAAGCCAAGAACCGCCATCATAACTGATCGATTGCTCGTCTTGAAAGAGATCGCAGATATCATCGTAAAAGCGGACGAGAGACCAAGGCAGCCTAAGATTAAATTAAGAATGAACAATTGATAATTGCGAATAGGGTTGCCGAACAGTACCGTGAATATTATCAGCGATAGGAATGCAATGGCTAACAGATAGATAAATGAATAGATTAATTTGGAATTGATTAAATCTCGAGGCCTCATTAGGAAGAAATAGTAAAGAGATCTTCGCTCTTCCTGGATAAAGCTTTTTGAGATTGCAGTAATGGCTGTAAAGAGAAGGATGATCCAAAAAAGGGCGTTCCATACCTCAAGGCTTAGAAAGCCCTTGAAAGCCATATAAGAAGTAAAAATCGTTGAAGCTAGGTAGAGCAAAATGCCTGCGATAGGGTTCTGCTGTCTCCAGTCCACAACAAAGTCTTTTTTTATGAGTTGAATGACTTTTTGCACGTCGAGCAAAGGTAGGATCGAAATTCGGATCATTTCAGAAAGGAGGTTTGTTTTTGCTTCACAGGTTCAAAAACTTTAGCATTGCATAAAATTTGATCTCTGATCCAGATTTAACCTATGAGTATCAAATTTGAAATAATAAGTAGTGATGAAAAAAATTCTTGTCACCGGAGGAGCGGGATTTATAGGGTCTAATTTGATTGAGGCACTTCTTGAGAGAGGTTATTTTGTTGTTTGTTTAGACAATCTGTCAACTGGATCAACAGAGAACATTAAAGATTTTCTTGATAGTAGTAATTTCGAGTTTGTTAAAGGTGATATCCTGGATTTTCAACTTCTTTTGAAACTCTCAGACGGAGCATTTGCGGTTTCTCATCAGGCAGCACTTGGGTCGGTTCCAAGGTCAATTAAGGATCCAATTACATCCAATCGAGTGAATATTGAAGGCACGTTAAATGTTTTTAAGGCTTGTGTGGATAACAAAATTCAAAGAGTGGTTTATGCTGCCTCATCTTCGACCTATGGAGACTCAGTTGAACTACCCAAAAAGGAAGAGAACATTGGAAAACCATTATCTCCTTATGCGGTTACTAAACTTGTAAATGAATTATATGCTGATGTTTTTCAAAAAGTTTACGGGCTGAATTCTATAGGGCTAAGATATTTCAATGTCTTTGGCCCAAAGCAAGATCCTGATGGAGCGTATGCGGCTGTAATTCCACTATTTGTTAATTCAATTCTTTCAAATAAAAGGCCAACAATAAATGGAGACGGAAATCACAGCAGAGATTTTACTTTTGTAGTTAATGCAGTGCATGCCAACATTAAGGCTCTAGAGACAAATCTTGACAACTATAATATGGTTTACAATGTTGCATATGGTCAAAGAACGACACTCAATGAACTGGTATCCTATATCAATGAGATTGAGGGGTTAAATTTAGAACCAATATATCGAGATGAACGAGAAGGTGACGTTATGCACAGCCTTGCTGATATTTCCAAGGCGGAAGAATACCTAAACTACAAACCAGAATATTCTATCAAGCAAGGATTGAAATTGACAATTGACTGGTACAAGAACCATTACCAAGCTAACTAATGAGGATTAGTCAAAAAATTTTGATAACTGGCGGGGCAGGATTTATCGGCTCGCATGTGATTCGAAGATTCGTAAAAAACGGTGGATTTAAGGTTGTAAACCTTGACAAGTTAACCTACGCTGGAAACCTTGAGAACCTCAGGGATGTCGAAAAGGATGCGAATTATCAATTTGTCAAGGGAGATATCTGCGATTCTGAATTTGTCAGAAGTTTATTCGAAACCCATGATTTTGACGGAGTCATTCATCTTGCCGCAGAGTCCCATGTGGACAGATCTATCACTAATCCATTGGAGTTTGTACAGACGAATGTTTTCGGTACCATGTGTCTGCTTGATGCAGCAAAAAATTCGTGGAAGGGTAAAGAAGGGAGAAAGTTTTATCATGTGTCGACAGATGAGGTCTATGGCTCTTTGGGAGAAACTGGCTTTTTCACTGAAGAAACAGCCTACGATCCAAAATCGCCTTATTCTGCTTCGAAAGCGTCATCGGATCATTTTGTCAAGGCATATGGCAATACATATGATTTCCCCTTTGTTATTTCTAATTGCTCAAATAACTATGGGCCGAATCATTTCCCTGAGAAATTAATTCCACTGATAATAAATAACATTAAGAACAGGAAGCCACTACCAGTCTATGGAAAGGGTGAAAACATTAGAGATTGGCTGTATGTTGAGGACCATGCACGTGCCATAGAACTTATTTATCTCAAAGGGAAAATTGGGGAGACCTATAACATAGGCGGTTTTAATGAGTGGAAAAACATCGATCTGGTTCATCTGCTTTGTGATATCATGGATGATAGGCTAAGAAATACTACTGGAACATCCAGAGAGTTGATCACCTTTGTGACGGATAGAGCGGGACATGATTTAAGATACGCTATCGACGCCTCAAAACTGGAGAAAGAACTTGGCTGGAGACCTTCATTGCAATTTGAAGAAGGTCTTGAAAAGACAGTTGACTGGTACTTGAATAATCAAGGGTGGCTGGAGGATGTCACATCTGGAGAATATATGAAGTACTATGAAGAACATTATGAAAAGTAACCATGTGAACTATTTTAGCTGTGTTCTATTCCCCTCCCAGGAGGGGTTTGGGGTGGGTTTCTTAAGTCAATGTAGAAAGGTATGAAAGGAATCATTTTGGCAGGAGGATCGGGCACCAGGTTGCACCCCTTAACTCAGGCTGTCAGCAAGCAAATTTTGCCAGTGTACGATAAACCGATGATCTATTATCCCCTATCCACCTTAATGCTTGCAGGGATAAACGAAATACTCATTATTAGTACTCCTAGAGATTTGCCCATTTTTGAGGCTTTGCTTGGGGACGGATCAAGACTGGGATGTAGTTTTTCTTATGCAGTTCAAAAAGAACCGAATGGTTTGGCAGAAGCATTTATCATTGGTAAAGATTTTATTGGAAAAGATACTGTCTCACTCATTTTAGGGGACAATATTTTTTATGCTTCAGGTTTTTCCAAAAAAATCCAGGCATGCACGGACCCTGATGGAGGAATAGTATTTGCTTATCACGTTAATGACCCAGAAAGATACGGAGTTGTTGAATTTGATAGTGACCATAAAGCGGTTTCCATTGAAGAGAAACCTAAAAACCCAAAATCAAGCTATGCAGTACCAGGACTTTACTTTTACGACAATGATGTAGTCGAGATAGCAAAAAACATTAAGCCGAGCGAGCGAGGCGAACTAGAAATAACGGAGGTTAATAACCAGTATCTGCGGCGTGGTAAGCTAAGTGTTCAAGTCTTCGATCGTGGTACCGCTTGGCTGGATACCGGAACTTTTTCGTCTCTTATGCAAGCTGGAAATTTTGTTCAGGTTCTCGAAGAGAGGCAAGGGTTAAAAGTGGGTTGCATTGAAGAAGTTGCCTATAAAATGAATTTCATTGATGCTAATCAGCTAGGTAAGTTGGCGAAGCCTCTGGAAAAAAGTGGATACGGAGTGTATCTCAAAAATGTAATTGGTAATGAAGGCTGAGAAAACCAACTTAGAAGATTGCTGGATTTTAGAACCTGACGTATTCGAAGACGAGCGTGGTTACTTCTATGAGGGTTTCAATACGGAGAGGTTCAAGAGGATAACTGGATTTGACTTTGCCGTGAAGCAGATCAATCAATCAAGATCTTCTCTAGGAGTATTAAGAGGCCTACATTTTCAGAAGGCTCCAAGAGCACAAGCAAAGTTAGTTTCTTGTGTTGAAGGGGAGGTCTTGGACGTTGCAGTTGACCTAAGGGAGAAATCTCCTACGTATGGACAATTTTCGCTAGTGAGACTTTCAGCTGAAAACAAAAAGCACTTTTATATCCCCAAAGGGATGGCTCATGGCTTTCTGGTTTTGACCGAGCATGCCAGGTTGATGTATCAAGTAGATGAACTTTACTCGAAAGATCATGACACGGGGATCATCTACAACGATCCTGATTTGAACATAAGCTGGGGGTTACCAGAAGAGCAGATTATTCTTTCAGAAAAAGATAGAAGTCTTCCAACATTAAAAGAAAGTAATTTTAATTTTTAAACTACTGCACTATTCCCCTCCTTGCCTGTCCGACACACTGTTCAGGAAGTCGGGGAGGGGTTAGGGGCGGGTAAGAAATTATGCAAAAAAAGAAAGTACTAATAACAGGCGGAGCTGGATTTCTCGGCTCTCACTTATGTGATAGATTTATAAAAGAAGGTCACAAGGTTGTGGCTATGGATAATCTGATCACTGGCGATATTGAAAACATCGCACATTTGATGGGACATCAGGATTTCGAATTTGCTCATCATGATGTTTCGAAGTACGTGCATGTTGCGGGAGAGCTTGATTACATTCTTCATTTTGCATCTCCTGCAAGCCCAATAGACTACCTCAAGATGCCTATTCAGACAATGAAGGTGGGATCCCTAGGGACACTTAATTGTCTTGGTTTGGCTAAAGACAAGAAGGCTAGAATGCTCATTGCGTCAACCTCTGAGGTCTACGGAGATCCGCTTGTGCACCCACAGCCAGAAGACTATTGGGGGAATGTAAATCCCGTTGGACCACGCGGTGTTTATGACGAAGCGAAACGATTTCAGGAGGCAATTACAACGGCTTATCATACATTTCATGGACTAGAAACAAGGATCGTCAGAATATTCAACACCTTCGGTCCCAGGATGAGACTTGATGACGGCCGAGTTTTGCCCACATTCATATCGCAGGCACTAAATGGCGAAGACTTAACTGCGTTTGGCGATGGATCACAAACCAGATCTTTTACCTACGTAGATGATTTGGTTGAGGGGATCTATAGATTGTTGCATAGTGACTATGCACAGCCTGTCAACATTGGTAATACAGAGGAGATTACTGTTAAGGAATTTGGAGAAGAGATAATTCGAATTACGAATAGCAAATCCAAAATCATTTATCAAGACCTGCCGATGGACGACCCTAAACAACGGAAACCCGATATAACTTTGGCAAAGAAAATATTAGATTGGGAGCCACAATATTCAAGAGCAGAAGGGTTAAAACCAACACTTGAATACTTTCAGAAAAAGGTTCTGGGCTAACTTGAGTTTCGATATGAGAAATGTCATTTTGTCCGGCGAAATATAACAGTCTCTTGGAAGCGTTTCGAAGGGAGATGTGGGTTTCATAAAAACTATAGTTCTGAACAAAAATTGACATAAGAAACATTTTCTCAATAACCCACCCCCAACCCCTCCAAGGAGGGGAGTAGTGTCGGTTTAATGTACGACTATATTATCGGAATATCGACTTTCATTGCTGCGATAGGCGTCAGAAAGAACCCGCTAGCTTAACATCAGTTCGATATAAGAAATAAAAGAAATTGCTTTCTACTCCCCTCCTTGGAAGGGTTGGGCCTTGCTTTGCTGAAGCTTCGCGAAGGCAAGGGTGGGTGTAAGAAAAACAAATTTCCATGTAATTTTCCTCTATTTTTGCCCGCCTAAATAGATTAGATCAGTGGAATACAAAGTTGGAATTATCGGGTTGGGCTACGTCGGGCTACCATTGGCAGTTGCAAGTGGCAGAATTCACAACACCATTGGGTTGGACATCAATTCGTCAAGGATACTTGAGCTTAATAAAGGGTTCGATCAAACAAAAGAGGTTTCCTCTGAGGAACTGAAAGATGCTAAAAATCTATCTTTCACAGCGGAAATCGGAGATCTTTCAAATTGTAATTTCTACATAGTTACTGTTCCAACACCAGTTGACGAAAATAAAAATCCAGATCTATTTCCGCTAAAAAGCGCATCTAAAAGCGTGGGATCAATTCTGAAAAAGGGAGACATCGTTGTTTACGAGTCAACCGTTTTTCCTGGGTGCACAGAAGAAGTTTGCGTGCCACTTTTGGAACAAGAAAGTGGATTGAAATTCAACAGGGATTTTTACTGTGGTTATTCACCTGAACGAATCAATCCGGGAGACAAGGAGCATAGAATTGGCAGCATTCTGAAAGTCACTAGCGGCAGCACCGAAGAAGCTTCGGATTTGATTGATAAATACTACCGATCGTTTATCGATGCAGGAACGCATAAAGCACCATCAATCAAAGTAGCTGAAGCTGCTAAGGTCATCGAGAATTCGCAACGTGACATTAACATTGCGTTCGTAAATGAACTTTCTGTGATTTTTGATAAGCTTGGTATTGACACCTCAGAGGTCTTAGAAGCTGCAGGAACAAAATGGAATTTTCTGAACTTTAAGCCTGGCTTGGTAGGTGGACACTGTATTGGCGTTGATCCGTACTATCTAACGCAAAAGGCAGAGTCAGTAGGGCACCATCCTCAAGTTATTTTATCTGGAAGGAAAATAAATGATGCGATGGGTCAGTATGTGGCCCAACGTGTAATAAAATTATTGGCTCAAAAAGAGCGATTAAACAGTTCTTCGAAGGTGTTGATCCTTGGTTTCACTTTCAAAGAGAATTGCCCCGATACCAGAAATACACGAGTAATTGATATTTATAGGGAGCTCCTTTCTTACAAGTTAAAAGTGGAGGTATTTGATCCAAATGCGGATCATAAAGAAGTTGAGTCTTCGTATGGAATTAAGATGCTACCAAATATTTCTGAAAAATATGATGCCATCATACATGCTGTTGCGCATAAAGATTTTGTGGATTTCAATTGGGAAGAACTCAGGGCTGGTACCCCCGTGATTTTTGATGTCAAGAGCACGTTGAATAAAGATCTAGTTGATGGAAGATTATAGTGAGAATGTGATTCCCCACAATCATGTATTGAAGCAAAATGATCGTGTTCAGAGAAACAAATACGTTCCTAAGCTTTTGTGGTTCACTGGTCTGTCTGGATCAGGGAAATCGTCATTGGCAAGTAGCCTTGAAGTGCATTTTTTCAACTTGGGATACAATACGTACATTCTAGATGGAGATAACATTCGTGGAGGCTTAAATGCCGACCTTAACTTTAGCGATTCTGATCGAACAGAGAATATTAGGAGAATAGCTGAGGTATCTAAATTGTTTTTAGATGCTGGAGTGATTGTGTTAACAGCATTTATTTCACCATTTAAAAAGGATAGAGATTTTGCCAGGGAACTTGTTGGTCAAGCCAATTTCTTTGAAATTCACGTAGACTGTCCCTTGGAAGTATGTGAAAAGCGTGATGTCAAGGGACTGTATAAGAAGGCTAGAGAAGGCAAGATCAAAGATTTCACGGGAATTGATTCTCCCTTCGAAGCTCCAACAAACCCTGACATTAGAGTTAATACGGCAAACAACTCTATCGAAGTTTGTTTGCAGGAGCTAATAAAAGTGATTAAACCAAAGGTAAGAGCCTAACAAAAACAAAATGCTCCATTCCCCTCCTTGGAGGGGCTTAGGGGTGGGTTAAAATGAAAAACTACAATCTAACACATCTAAAAGAACTTGAAGCTGAATCGATCTTCATTCTAAGAGAAGTTTTTGCCCAGTTCCAAAATCCATCAATCCTCTTTTCAGGCGGCAAGGATTCAATTGTGGTTACGCACTTGGCAAGGAAAGCTTTCCACCCTGCAATACTACCGTTTCCATTGGTTCATATTGATACGGGCCACAACTTCCCAGAAACAATGACTTTTCGTGATAACCTGGTGAAAGAACTTGGTGCCAGACTGATCGTTGGTTCCGTTCAGAAGACAATCGACGAAGGGAAGGTGGCGGAAGAAAAAGGGAAAAATGCTAGCAGAAACGTACTCCAGACAGTTACACTTCTAGATGCCATAGAAGATAATCAATTCGATGCTTGTATTGGTGGTGCAAGAAGGGACGAAGAGAAGGCCAGAGCCAAAGAGCGCTTTTTTTCACATAGAGATGAATTCGGACAGTGGGATCCAAAGAACCAAAGGCCTGAGCTTTGGAATATCTTCAATGGCAAGCATCACTTTGGCGAGCATTTCAGAGTCTTTCCGTTAAGCAATTGGACAGAGATGGATGTGTGGCAATATATTTTATCTGAAAAAATTGAAATACCAACTCTTTACTTCGCTCACCAAAGAGATGTTGTTTGGAGAAATAACACTTGGCTGCCGGTATCAGATTTTATCCAAAATGAGCAAAACGAAGAAGTTGTTAGTAAGAAAATTCGATTTAGAACTTTAGGAGACATCACAATCACAGGGGGAGATGAATCAGACGCCGATACATTAGAGAAAATTGTGGAGGAAGTTGCTGCGGCAAGAAATACGGAACGAGGGAATCGAGCAGATGATAAACGCTCCGAGACCTCAATGGAAGACAGAAAGAAGGAGGGATATTTTTAGTTAGCTATTTGCTGCTAGCTTTTGGCCGTTGGCTTATGAGAGATTTTACTAAATATGATATTTGGATTGAAGGAATAGAATTTTCTGTCAGGATATATGCATTAACTGGGTCATTTCCCGATCAGGAAAAATTTGGACTAACATCTCAGCTCAGAAGAGCCTCGGTTTCCATTTCTTCTAATTTTGCTGAAGGATGCAGCCGCAGCTCTGAAAAAGAATTCAAGAGATTCATTGAAATCGCTCTTGGATCGGCCTTTGAAGTCAAGACTCAACTGATCATCTCAAAGAAACTTGGGTTTGTTCAGGAAGAAGATTTGAATGTGTTGATTGATTTATTGGATAAAGTGTCTAAACAATTAAACGCTTTACGGAACAAGTTAAAATGAACCAGCTAATGGCAAGCAGCCAAAAGCCAAGAGCCTAATATATGAACAAAAGCCAGAGGCCAACAGCCATCAGCTAAAAGCCAAATAATATGAACGAAAGCCAAAAGCCAACAGCCAAATACCAACAGCCAAATACCAAATACCAACAACCAACAGCGAACTCCTATCTTGATATGGAACTCTTACGCTTCAGCACCGCAGGCAGCGTAGACGATGGCAAGAGCACCCTAATCGGTAGACTGCTCTTCGACTCTAAGTCGATCTTTGAGGATCAGCTCGAGCAGGTCAAACAAACGAGTGAACGAAAAGGAAAATCAGGAGTTGATTTAGCTCTTCTGACGGACGGTTTGAAAGACGAAAGAGAGCAGGGAATTACAATTGATGTCGCCTATCGATATTTTGCTACCCCAAAAAGGAAGTTCATTATAGCTGACACGCCTGGTCATATCCAGTATACCAGAAACATGGTCACAGGAGCCTCAACGGCCAATGTTGCCTTAATCTTAATTGATGCGAGAAAAGGAGTCATTGAGCAAACATGCAGACATTCAATCATTGCCTCTTTGTTGCAAATCCCGCATTTGGTGGTTTGCATAAACAAAATGGATTTGGTTGACTACAAAGAAGAGGTCTTTGAGAAAATCAAGGTGGATTATGAGAATTTTGCTTCAAAGCTTGAAATCAAGGATGTCCAGTTTATTCCTATTAGCGCATTAAATGGAGATAACGTCGTCAATAGAAGTGAACACATGGATTGGTTCGAGGGCGCGACCTTACTATATACGCTTGAAAATATCCACATAGGGAGCGATCATAACCATATCGACTGCAGATTTCCAGTGCAAACGGTGATCAGACCGCAGACGGATGAACATCACGATTACAGGGGTTACGCTGGAAGGATTGCGGGAGGGGTTTTTAAACCAGGTGATGAGATAACAGTTTTGCCTTCAGGCTTCTCATCTAAAATCAAATCCATTGACACATTTGATGGATCTATCGATGAGGCATTTGCGCCGATGTCTGTTACCGTGACTTTGGAAGACGACATAGATGTTAGCCGTGGTGATATGATGGTAAGAACCAATAACCAGCCCGAGCCAAAGCAGGACATAGATGCTATGCTGTGTTGGTTAAATGCAAAGGGACCGCAGCCCAGAACTAAATATGTAATTAGGCACACGACCAATGATGCGAAGACTATGATAAAAGAGATTCGGTACAAACTTGACGTGAACACATTGCATAGAAATGAGGAAGACAAGAACATCACTGCCAATGATATTTGTAGAGTTCAGCTAAGAACTACAAAACCACTTTTAGTGGATTCATACAAAAGAAATAGAAATACCGGAAGCATCATTTTGGTAGATGAGGGAACGAATGAGACGGTGGCAGCTGGAATGATTATTTAGTTAACCCACCCCTACCCCTCCCAAGAGGGGATTGGATTCTGTTTTTATTGTAGATTCCACTACAAATTGGGCAAGTGAAGTACTAACCGATGACAAATTCCCCTCCAAGGAGCGGTTCGACGCTTCGAGGTAGGGGTGGGTTCTTATTAAGAAAATGAAACGAAACATAATTCCATATAATCCAAAACTAAAACCATTGGCAAAAAAACTTCGCCAGAACATGACCCTGTCGGAAGTTCTACTTTGGGATGAACTAAAACAAAAGAAAATAAAGGGGTATGATTTTGATAGACAAAGACCTATTGACGAATTCATTGTGGACTTCTACTGTAAAGACCTAAAGCTCGCCATCGAAATTGACGGTGATAGCCATAACAATGAAGAAGTGTATAAGGCAGATGTCAAGCGTCAGGGTAAACTTGAGAATCTGGGCGTGCAATTCCTACGATTCGACGATTTAGAGGTGAAGAAGAATATTAGCAATGTTCTACGGACCATTGAAATTTGGATAGAAGAGCACGTAGAAAAAGAACCCGCCCCAACCTCGAGGCGTCGAACCGCTCCCCAGAGGGGATTAGATTCTGCTTTTATTGCAGATTCAACTACAAGTGGCGCGAGTGAAGTACTAACCCTTAACAAATTCCCCTCCTCGGAGGGGTTAGGGGTGGGTTCTTTGGACCTTGTAACACTCCTGGAAATCGCCAAAACCGCAGCCCTAGCGGCCGGCGCAGAAATCCTCAAAATCTATCAATCAGGAGACTTTTCAATTGAGGCCAAGTCTGACAATTCCCCGCTCACGCGAGCAGACAAAGCAGCTCACAACGTAATTGCTTCATTTCTGGAAAAGACGGAAATTCCAATTCTAAGTGAAGAAGGCAGAGATATTCCGTACTCCGAGCGTTCTAAATGGGAATATTTTTGGATGGTTGACCCCTTGGATGGGACCAAAGAGTTTATTAAAAAGAATGGAGAATTTACGGTGAACATCGCTTTGATTCATAAAAAGGAATCCATCCTAGGTGTTGTTTATACCCCTGTATTGCATGAGCTCTACTGGGCCATTTCTGGAATGGGAGCATTTACAGAAAGTCAAGGCCAAATTTCTTCTTTGAACACCTCAGGCAGAACGCTTGCCGACAAGGGGCTCAGGGTTGTTGCTTCTCGGTCACATATGAGCTTAGAAACTGAAGGGTATTTAAAAAAACTGGATGAGCCACAAATTGTGTCCAGGGGCAGCTCACTAAAGTTTCTACTCATTGCTTCAGGAGATGCCGATCTCTACCCTCGTTTCGGACCCACCATGGAATGGGATACTGCGGCGGCACATGTCATCGTTAAAGAGGCGGGGGGTTCCGTAACATTAGAAGATGAGAAAACTCCACTCTTTTACAACAAAGAGGTATTATTGAATCCCGGTTTTATTGTTTTGCCCTATTGAACGTTAGCATAAAAGACAACGTCCGCAATTCATTGAACCTAAGGAACCAATGTTTTTTAATAAGGTTGAATGAAAGTATCTTTAACTAGATAAATGAGAGCTAAAAATGGTCACTGAAGTTGCAAAACGATTAATCAATGTAGACGAGTACTATAAGATGGCGGAAGTAGGTATTTTGAAACCTTCTGATCGAGTAGAGTTAATTCACGGAGATATATATGAAATGAGTCCAATAGGGAGTAGGCATGCAAGTATTGTAAATAGACTTGCGAAAATTCTGAATAATTTATTTGGTGAAGAGATGATAATTGGTATACAAGCCCCAGTTAGAATCAACCATAAGAACGAGCCTGAACCAGATATATCGATTTTAAAACCTAAATCCGATTATTATGTGAGTGCCCATCCAGGGCCAACAGATACGGTTGCCGTTATAGAGGTGTCAGACTCATCTATTAAATATGACCTGGAGGTAAAAGTTCCCCTCTATGCTTCTTCAGGTATCCCTCATCTCTGGATTGTCAACATTGAAGCTAACCATATTGAAGTGTACTCAAGGCCAAAAGGACTGGATTATTTGGAGAGAACAATATACCAGCTTGATGATGAAATAAAATTTCTAAACAAGAGTATTCAGGTAAAAGACGTAATCACGCAACCTGAATCCTAATTCTATCAAAATGAGTATATCAGATTTGTTCTGAAATTCAGCCTTCGATAAGGCACTGGTGAATGGGTGGGTACGATAAAGATGAATTTGGTATTACCTTAGTTCGTTTTTGAATTAGCCTACTAACCTGAACCCGATTAATAATTTGTTTATTGATGCAAATAAAACACCCTCCTAACCTCCCTAAAGGGAGGAATATGGTAGAATTAAGATATTTACTGAAGAAATAGACTAGGAGCATAGAAAAAAATTCTTTTGACTATTTAAATGTCCCCCTTGAGGCGGTCCGACGTTTCGGGACTACAGGGGTGTCTTCTTAAGGTTTTAATCGGGTTCAGGTTACTACGTCTGTTCAGAGACTTCTGGGCTTGATACACTAACCTCATATCCAGAGTTTTTTGGTGATTGTTGATAGAAAGCCTGAGACAAAGGGCATTGCTCCTATTGCATATGTCATGTCTGACTTTGATCATGTCATCTTCCTTCTCACATCGAAATTTTCTTCTTATGCTAAGATTATACGTTCGCCTTAATAGTGAATTGCGGTCAAGTCAAAACAATTCTGCCAGCTATAGGAGAAATGAAACCAACAAACCTCCACTCTTTTACAACAAAGAGGTATTATTAAACCCATACTTTATAGTTTTGCCCTCTTAAAATTTGAAATTCTGGATGTCTAGATGTATAAGAGCTCTTTGCTCTGGAGTCGTATTTTTCTTTGCTTGCTCACTTACTGGTCAAGATATAAATAGTATTGAACTGCAAAACCTGAAAATCGATGCACTTTCAGATGAACAGGTTAGGGCGTTTATTGAAAGAGCGGAATCTTCAGGTCTATCTCAAACCCAAATGGAGGCCCTTGCTAGGCAACGAGGCATGTCAGAGGTAGAAATTTCCAAACTTAGATCTAGAATTCTGCAGTTAGATCCTAATTCTGCAGATGGTCTCAAAGAAGCAATACAGTCCAAAAATAGTCGATTGAGAGAAGACCCACTTGGGCCTTTATTAATAGATATCAATGATTTGAGCCTATTGGACTTTCTTGAAAAGGAACAGGTTGAGTTTAATGTTTTTGGATTAGATATGTTTGAGATGGACGATAGTGAAACTAGTTTTCAGGGTACTCTGAACATTCCGACTCCTAAGAACTACATTTTAGGTGCTGGTGATGAATTAATTATTGACATCTATGGAGCTTCTGAAATCACCTATCAGGAGCAAATATCTCCCGATGGCCAGATCATTATTCAGGGGATAGGCCCAATTAGAATAGCTGGAATAAGTGTAGAAGCGGCCAAGTCCAAAATTTTCAAAAAACTCACAAATATTTATTCAGGATTAGGTGGACGAAATCCCAATACCTTTGCACAGGTTTCTGTTGGAAATATTCGGACGATAAAGGTCAACGTGATTGGCCAGGTTCAACGTCCAGGAACATATTCGCTGAATTCTTTTTCGAGTGTCTTCAATGCACTTTACTTATCAGGAGGACCCACCGAGAAGGGATCTTTGAGAAGAATAAGGTTAATTCGAGATGGCGAAGAAGTCAATGTCTTTGATGTTTACGATTACCTCTTCGACTCTTCGAATGATTCCAATATCATTTTGCAGGATGGAGACCAAATAGTAATCGACCCTTTTATCAATCGGATAAGTCTTGCAGGAGCTGTCAAAAATCCTGCTAAGTATGAATTGTTGGAAGGAGAGACCTTTGAAGACTTGATCAGTTTTGCAGGAGGATTTGAGGGAGATGCTTATCAGGAAACTATCACAATTGAGCGAAACAACGGAAGGATGAAATCCATTGCCACCATTAACAATTTAGAGTTTGACAAAAGTGTTCTATTTAATGGAGACTCAATAAATGTTGGTGTAATAGTTGATCGATTCGAAAACCGGGTAAACATCAGTGGTGCGATCATGAGGCCAGGAAACTATGAACTCACTCAGGGATTGATGCTGTCTGATTTAATAGAAAAGGCCGATGGATTGAGAGAGGATGCATTTAAAGGAAGAGGAAACATTTTTAGGCAAAAGGAAGACCTGACGCTAAAGAACATTGCTTTTAATTTGAATGAGATCATCAGTGGGTCGCAAGATTTGCTCTTGCAAAGAGAGGACAGAGTGGTTTTGCCTTCTATTTTTGATTTGAGAAGAGAATTGATTGTGAAAATAGACGGGGAAATCGGGAACCCTGGGACTTATCCCTACTTAGATCAGATGACCGTTGAAGACCTGATCAATATTTCAGGGGGGTTCAAAGAGTCGGCTAATAAGTCTATCGTTGAAGTTGCACGGCAGGTTCGTTATGATCAAAAAGAAATTGGAAGATCTGCTGAAATATTCACTTTTGAGATTGATGAGGATTTGATTTTATCTGAATCTGCCTCCACTTTTGAATTAATGCCTTTTGATGTGGTTTTAATTAAGAGATCTTCTTTTTTTCAAGATCAAAAACTAGTGAAAATTGAAGGCGAAGTATTGTATCCTGGTTTTTACGCTTTGGAGACGAGAGAGGATAAAATTTCGGATTTGGTCGAACGGGCGGGGGGATTGACTGATTTTGCGTATTCAAATGGAGCCACTATCCTAAGAAGAACAGAGTTTTATCAACCGATACTTACAGACAGTACCGATGTACTGTATGAGCTCGAGGCAGATAAGTATAGGTCAGGAAGGCTGAAGGAACTTCAAAGAAGAGATGTTAAAAGTGAAATCAATCAACTAGGAGAGTTGGAGAGCATTGGGATAAATTTGGTAGAATCATTGGAATCTCCAGGCTCAAAGTATGATTTGATTTTGGAAGAAGGAGATGTGTTGAGCGTTCCAAAAGAACTTCAAACTGTAAGAGTAAGAGGCAATGTTTTATATCCAAATACGATTCGATACGAACCTGGAATGAATTTCAAACGAACGATTTCAAGAGCTGGGGGATTTGCAGATGATGCTAAAATTGGTAAGTCCTATGTGATATATGCCAACGGAAATGCTGAAAGGACTAGAAGCTTTCTCTTTTTCAGGAATTTCCCAAACATTGAACCAGGCGCTGAAATTATTGTTCCTCGAAGAACTAGGGAGAAGACACCATTGAATGTACAGCAAGTGCTTGCTCTTACATCTTCACTTGCTACGTTGCTTTTGGTGATTACGCAATTAAATCCGTAATCATAGTAATGAAGAAAAAAGAAATAGTCAGTGACGATGAAATTGATTTGATTGAATTGGCTCAGGCCTTGTGGGCAAAACGGTACTTTGTCCTAAAGGTAACTTCAATTTTTATGCTTTTGGGGCTGCTTATTGCATTCACCTCGAAAGTGGAGTACGAAGCTACTTGTAAACTTATGCCCGAAAGCCAGGATGAGTCAATACCTAATTTAGGGGGGTTAGGAGGCTTGGCTGGTTTGGCTGGTATAGATTTGGACTTGAGTGGATATGGTGCTTTGACTCCAGAATTATACCCTGAAATAGTCCAAAGTGTACCATTCCTTCAGAAACTGATAACAGCACCCATCTATTTTGAAAAACTGGATAGTACTATTTCAAGTTTCGAGTATTTCAGGGAACTTGATAATCCATCGATCTTTGGATTCATAATGGAATATACAGTAGGACTCCCTGGGAAAATCAAAAAATCTTTTGAATCTTCTGGCCTGACTCAATCTGAAAACTATGGAATGATACGATTTTCCAAAGAAGAGTGGAAATTAATCGAAAATTACTCTGAGAGGCTATCGGTGTCGGTGGATTCTAAAACTGGCATAATATCAATTGCTACTGAAATGCCAGATGCTGTAGCAGCAGCCAAAGTCGCCTCTATTTTAGTTGAGGAATTGACAAAAAATGTGTCTGATTATAAGCTCGAAAAAGTGAAGATCAATCTGGAATTCATCCAAGAAAGATTTACAGAAGCCAAAAGTCAATATGCACAAAAACAAAAGCAGCTAGCGTTGTTCACAGATAGAAATAGAAACATCTCCAATTCGCTGATACAGACTGAATATGAACGACTTCAAAATGAAATGAACATCGCTTTCGAAGTGTACAAGGGGTTAGCAACTAAATTAGAACAAGCAAAGATAAAAGTAAAAGAAGAGACTCCAGTTTTTACAGTCTTGGATCCCGTTAGAGTTCCGGTAGATAAAAGCAGGCCAAGAAGAATGATCATAATTATTTTCAGTGTGTTTATCGGGTTGATAGTAAGTGTCTCATACTTAATGGTAAGTATGCTTTTCAAAGGATCTGGTGACTGACTTTGATAGTATAATTATCGGGGTTCTAAGTTTTGCTTATTTATCCTATAGCTTTGATCACTATTGAGAGTTGAATATAATTTCTTTGTTAGGATAAGAGATTTATCAAAACTCTTAATAAGTATGGAAGAAAAAGAAATCTTAGAAATCGTTAAGTCTTACCTCTTTAGGTGCCTTCAGGGAAAGTAAAACTAGAAGAGGCTAATTGTCGTAATTTTTGGTTTTTTTTAAGGGATGTGGTTTCACCTATATTAATTCTATTTAAACTATTATTCTAAATGATTAATGTGACAAAACCTTTCTTGCCTGATCAGGAAATATTTCAACAGTATGTGTCTGACATTTGGAAAAGGAATTGGTTAACTAACAATGGACCATTAGTTAATGAGCTTGAGCTGAAATTGAAGGAGAAACTTCGCTTGGATCATTTGTTGTTTTTAGGGAATGGAACCATTGCTTTACAAATTGCCATTAAAGCATTAGGCTTAAAAAGAGAGATAATAACCACGCCTTTTTCCTATGTAGCTACGACATCCAGCATCGTTTGGGAAGGGTGTACCCCAATATTTGTTGATATCGACAAAAGCACTTGCAATATTGATCCAAATAAAATCGAGAGCGCCATCACTGAAGACACTGAAGCTATATTAGCTACACACGTATACGGTATTCCTTGTGATGTTGATTTAATTCAAAAAATTGCAGATAAGCACAATCTTAAGGTGATTTATGATGCAGCTCATTGCTTTGGAACAAAATATAAAGGCGAGTCTGTTTTAAATTTCGGCGATGTAAGCACTATAAGTTTCCACGCAACAAAGCTATTCCATACAGTTGAAGGGGGAGCAGTGATTACGAAAAGTCCGGAGTTGTTGAAGGACATGGCCTACAAGCGGAATTTTGGGCATGACGGTCCTGAAAAGTTTGCGGGGATTGGAATAAACGGTAAAAATTCTGAGTTCCATGCTGCGATGGGCCTTGCAAATCTTGAGCATGTTGATGAAATAATTGAAAAAAGAAAGAGGGACTCACTAGTTTATGATAAATATCTAATGAATAATGCAAATATTCTCATTGCAAGGCCAAAAATTTCTAAGGGAGTCTCATACAATTATGCCTACTATCCAGTCATTTTTGAAAATGAGGAAAAGCTACTCCAAATAAAAAAGACCCTTGAGAATAATTTGATTTATCCAAGAAGGTATTTTTACCCCATTCTCTCACAATTAAGTTATGTAACCTCACCCAAACTTCCTATAGCAGAATCCATCTCAAAGAGAGTTCTTTGCTTACCAATGTATTTCGACATATCTAATGAAGAAATTGAAATGATTTGTCGATTTATACTAAGAGCAAGTAATTATGAAAAGCAAAATTAGAATTCTTGTTTTTCCTTGTGGTTCTGAGATTGGTCTGGAAGTTCATAGGGCTCTTGCATTCTCGTCACATATTAAGTTATTCGGTGCTAGTAGTCTAGCGGACCATGGGAAATTTATTTTCAAAAACTATATTGAAGATCTTCCTTTTTTTGATGATCCAGAGTTTATTTCTAAGTTGTCGGAAATTGTGGTCGAAAATCAAATTGATGCCATTTATCCAACAATGGATTCTGTAATTTCTATGTTAACGGTGAACAGCGACAAACTTGGATGTAAAGTCATTTGTTCACCCCAAGAAACTGCTGAAATATGTTTGTCAAAACTTAAAACATATTCAATTCTTGAATCAGTAATTAGAACACCCCGAGTATATAAATCGGTTGATGAAGTGGATGTGTATCCAGTCTTTATGAAGCCTGATGTGGGTTATGGATCAAGAGGGGCAAAGTTAGTACATACGCGTGAGGAAGTATTACATCATTTAAATGAACATCCAAACAGCATTATTTTAGAAAATTTACCAGGAGACGAATATACGGTAGACTGTTTTACAGATAGAAATGGGAATCTAAGATTCATTGGCTCCAGGAATAGAAATAGGATCAGCAATGGAATAAGTGTTAATACCACAAGAGTCTCAAGTACTCAAGAGTTTGAAGATATAGGAAACCTTATCAATCGTGAACTCACCTTTAGAGGTGCTTGGTTTTTTCAGGTAAAACGTAATAGTTTGGGAAAACTTACCTTACTAGAAGTTGCGAGTCGCTTGGGGGGAAGCTCTGGGATTCATAGGAACCTTGGCGTGAATTTTGCTCTATTAAGCATATTTGACATGTTTGACCAAGATGTTCAAATATTGCCAAATAATTTTGAGATTGAGATGGATAGGGCACTTGAGAATAAGTTCAAGATCGATGTGGACTTTAACAAAGTATATATAGATCTTGATGATTGCTTAATAATAGATTCAAAAGTGAATACAACTTTGATCAAGTTTATATTTCAGTTACAAAATCAGGGCAAGCAAAGTATACTTCTTACTAAACATGCCGGTGACCTGTCGGAGACTTTAAAAAAGTATAGAATACACAATCTTTTTGATCAAATAATTCACATTCAATCAACTGATGAAAAATCAGATTTCATTGATCCAAAAGGGGCAATATTCATTGATGATTCTCATGTTGAAAGGCGACAAATGAGAAAAGCTCATCATATACCAGTATTTGCACCTGATAGTTTAGAATCACTAATTATAAGTTAAATCATGAAGAAGACAATAGAAGTTAGCCAACAAGATAAGGAGCACTTAGAAATTATTAGAAATAGTGTGAGTTCTTTTATAAAGACTTGCGCAGAGAATTATGACAATGAGCAACACATCCTATTAGATGTAGCGCCACAAGATCACAAAGGGGCAAAGGAATTCTTTAATAAAATCACCATCAAGACTTTAGATATTGACCCAGATTCTAGTGCAGATTATATCATGGATCTATGTGCAAACAATAGTGACAAGATAAGTGATGATTATTTTGATTTTGTACTTTGCACTGAAGTTCTGGAGCACACTTTGAATCCTTTTGCGGCTGTACAAGAAATTTACCGACTCTTAAGGCCAGGCGGATTAGCATTAATAACAGTCCCATTCAATTTTAGAATTCACGGCCCTTTGCCAGATTGCTGGAGGTTTACAGAACATGGTCTCAGAGTGCTATTCGACGAAAAATTATTCGAAATCTCTAGTTTGGAGGAAATAGTGAGTAAGAAAAGGGACCTAATGCCCATTCATTACAAACTGATTGCGAAGAAATTAAATTAAGGTCATCTAAATGATTTTACACCTTTGTTCTGATCAGAAGTTTATTGATTATACAATTACACAATTCGAAAACACAGCAAAAGGCGTAAATCAGTTCGTGATTTTAAGTAAGTCTAAACCATCAATTGTGAAAAGAAGTGAAGTGGAGGTGGTTAATCCATATAATCATAAGCAAGCAACAGCATTAAAGAAAACATTTTTTAAATACTCGGCCATAGTTGTCCACTATCTGGATTATGAAAAAGCAAAAATCGTTTTTGATTTAGATCAATCTATCAAACTATTTTGGTTTAGTTGGGGTGCAGATGTTTATGATGATGAAAACATCATCGATAGTACAACGTTCATGGAACCACTTTCAAGGGATTGCTTTCTGAAACAACGTTTTCATACTAATCCTATTAAAAGACTTATATTTTCGTTGGGTCTTAAATTTAAACCTCTGAAGAATATTATCTGGAGGTACAGATACAGTCAATCTCTAGACACCTCTGTGCATCAGAAGGAGCTTGCGATAGCAAGGGTCGACTTTATGTCTACTGTTATACCAGGTGAGAAAGAATACATGTCCCGCTTTCTTAAGGGTAGCCTAACAGAAAAAGTAGAAGTCAGCTGGCAATATGGAAATATTGAGCAACTCAGTGGTGGTTTCTATGACTCGACATATAAACTTGGAGAAGGAACATTGATTGGTAATTCGGCAACTATTACGAATAATCATTTAGATATAATCAATTTGTTGAAATCTATCAATTTTAGTGATGAAGTCTATGTTCCTTTAAACTATGGAGATAAATACTATGCTCACTACATTGCCCATAAATATTCGAATGCATTTGGCGAAAACGCTAATTGTGTGCTCGATTTTCTTCCAATAGATGCCTACAATCAGGTTGTTGTTGGGTGCTGCAATATGATCATGTATCATAAGAGGCAACAAGCTTGCGGCAACATCATAGCCGGTATATACTTGGGTATGAAGGTATTTATGAACGAAGACAGCATTGTATATGAATTTTTGAAGAATAGTGGTATTAAAGTATACTCTCTTGTCAAGGATTTTGAAAACCATCACGAAACAATGATTTCTCCCGCCGACCTTAAACAAAATAGAATGCAGTTAGAAAAGATATGGGGGAAAGATCAAGTCGCATTAAATCTTGAAAATACTATTCAGTTTATGCATTAAGAAAAGCAAAAATTCACGAGCATGAAGTTGCCAAGGAAAAAACAAACTGTGAATAACAGATTATAATGGGAAGTACTAGTAAAGGAGTAGCTTGGACCGGACTCTCAACGCTAGTGAGTTTTTCAGTTCAAATTGGGCTAATCATATTTTTTACGCGGTACCTAGAACCGACAGAATATGGAAAAATCTCCGTCTTACTTATCGTCTATGGATTGTTTCAGCTATTTAGCGGGCTAGGACTGACTAACTATATTATTTCCGTTCCCGATATTAGAAGGAACGATTTAAACAACATATTTTGGATCAACATCTGCTTCAGCATATTGATCGCTTTCAGTCTGTATCTCTTGTCTGGAACGGTGGCAGAATTTTTTGAAAATGAGGACCTTTCCGGCTTGCTTGAGCAGTTAGCTATTGCATTCATCATCACACCATTTAGTCAAATCTACCTGAATCTTCTACGCAAACATCTCAGATTTAAATCAATCGCAATTATCGAAATTGTTAGTAGGCTAGTTTGGGGTAGCATTATTGTACTATTGGTTTTTCAGGATTTCAAAGCAGTGGCATTTGTTTATGGAACATTATGCCAGGTTACAGTAAACAGTATTCTTTTTTTTGTTGTAGGGCGACAATTCTATGTGCCATCTTTTAAGGTGAAGTTGGAAAACATGGTGATCATGGTCCGATATGGCCTATTCCAGTTAGGGGAAGCTTTGCTCAACTATTTCGCTAAAGAAGCTGACAAAATAATCATTGCCAAAACTTTGGGGCTGGCCATTTTAGGGGTCTACGCTGTATTTAGAGACATTTCTTTTAGAGTTGGTAACTTATTCGTCTTTACTATGAATAGGGTATATTTTCCAGAGCTATCAAAGCTTCAATCTGATTTGGTCCAATTCAACAAAAAGTACCGGCTCTATTTGAAGTTGCTCATTATAAGTCTCTGTTTCATTTATTTTTCACTCTATATTAGTAAAGATTACTTGACCACATTCATTGTAAAAGGGGAATACTCTCAGTACATTCAATTATTGATCTACTTCTCTGTTCTATATTTTCTAAGATTTAGTACCGCCAACATAGCCACACTTTGGTTGTCAAAAAATAGGCCCGATTTTGGGTTCAAATGGAACATTGTTATGTTTCTTGTTAATCCAGTGATTATTTACATTTCATCCACATTTGGAATTGAATCCATGTTATCAACAATGATCGTTGCGCAGTTCATCTGGTACACACTTTCATATGTAATTGTAAAGCAATTGACCCAGATCAGTTTTTTAAAGTACATGGCTTCACTTTTAAGTATCCTGATAGTCTTTTTGCTAAGCTATTACGCATTATTGATTATAGGTGATCTGATCTATATAAATTCATTCGTTACTCCATTTGTCGGCATAGCACTGCTGGTATCCATATTATTAGTTATGCTTTACATCACTGATAAGTCATTGATCCAGATCCTTAAAAAACGACTATGGAATATACTATCCTAGGAAGTTGTACAAAACTCTTATATCCTCAAGGAACTCCAGAATTCTTTGAAGGTGAAAACTTGATTGATCCAAGGAATGGAAGCTTAATGGAAATGGACGCCTATTCATTGCTACTTCTGTTTATGCTCAAAGAAGATAGAGCCAACATCACTAAAGTAGTGTCCGGCCTTCTGAAAAATCTTAACAAAGAATCCAATTTTTGGGAACATAGCGTCTGGACAGAGAATGAAATCCATCTCAGATTCACTTCGTCGGCGCTTCGTACCCTTGTAATTGCCTACAAGAACAAGTTTTTTGATGATCTGGAATTGCTACTGCAATTGTTTAACACTCATCTGAGTTATGTAGATCGTCAGGATGGAATGGTGTGGTTCTTACATGACTCATTAGAGCTTGAAAAAGAGCATCTTGGCAGAAACATTAAATTGAAGAAATGGCGCAATGACATATCGAATATGTTTGTGCTTAACACACATCTCGACACAATCAATACCATCCTTCATTTACAGAATGAAAAGATCTTCGAGGAGGGTCGTTTCAATGAGCACCTTTCTCAGGGTATAAGATACCTGGAGGAGTCACTTGAGCATGCTTCCAATTCTCCAGAATGGTTTCATTCCATGGATCACTCTGTGCGGGAGATTTATTTTAAGGTCCATCACAAAAGAAATGTCCTGGCTAAATTGTTGAAGAAACTAATTTCAATTGGATACTTTTCTATCCTCCGGTTGAGACTAAAAAATAGTTTTCCTACATATTTCTTTAAGGATGGTTACATAGAAAGGGATCTGTGTTTGACTGGAAAAAGCTTTGAATATCATGTAGTAAACCTCTGGGACATGGCTAAGTTTTGCTTGTTGTCCAAAAACAAAAAGGAAGGATCAATTGCCTCTTTAAGAACTCTATTTATTGAAAAGATAGTATCAGGTATCTCCTATATAGAAAACTCAAACTACAAACTTTTTCTACAGCATGAGTTAAATGATGCCAAAAATGGGTACATAGAGCTATGCGAAGTAATTATTGTTCTTTTGCAATTAGGTATTAGAGAGAAGCAGTTTTTTTCTTTGTATGTGAACATTAGAAAAAAGTTGCCACCATCTCTTTCCTTAAAATTTCAAGATCCACTTATCAATCCGTCTTTTGATAGCTATACGCTCAAGTATCAGGACGATGAAGGAATTGATGTAGTCAAAATATCGGCGATGGAATATTTTATCGCAAACCTTAAAACAAACAGTGAGCTAATTGAATTTGAGAATTCAAAAGTATCAATTGGACAATCCCGGGCTTTGATTCACATTATTGAGCCATAGGTGTATTTGTAAAAAACACTAACATTTAACAGATCTCTCAAGCTTCCTGCTGCTATTTCAATAACTTTGCCTTTTTAATTTCCTAGGATAAAAACCTGCTTAGGTTAATGGATAATTTGTTTATATACTATCCCAAAATTGACTTATCAAAAGGGGGTGGTGCAGTGCATGGATACAACTTAATGAAGTCTCTTCAAAGTTTAGGGTATCAGATTGGAACCTTAAACGATGCGACCATCAATGGGAAGAACTTGAAGGGGAGTATTTTAAGTGGTATACTGAAATGTGATCTTGTTTATGTAAGGTTACACTTCAACATGAAGACCAATTTATTTATCCGGATTGTCTCAATCTTTAAAAAAGTGGTTGTTGAGTTAAATGGGCCTTCAGACGAGATTTTGCTTAAAGGGAGCTCATTGGCGGAAGTTGAAAAAATAGATAGAAGATTGAGAAAGACTTTGAAAAAGGCAGACCATGTAATAACGGTGTCGGATGCCATTACCCAATATACCAGAGAAATACTTGGAGTAGAGCATGTTACCACTATCAACAATGGTGGAGAACGTCTGCCAGCTAATTCTCACCAGGTTACTGGAAACATAGAATCTGATATTAATGAGATTAAACATCAGTTTGAGAGGATTGTGATTTGGAGTGGTACCAACTATCCCTGGCAAGGATTTAAATACCTGAAGGAGCTCGCATTGTCTGACCAAATGGAAAAAGTTGCTTTCATTATAGTTTCAGATGATCAGGAAGTTCTTAACGTATTGAAGAATAGGGCAAACGTATTTCTTTACAATTACTTAGACAGAGCTGATGTTAAATACTTGATCAAGCAAGCTGATATCGGTTGCTCCATGTATGGTGACTTTAGCCTTACAAGAACTGGGTTTTACAACAGTTCTCTAAAATTTCATGAGTATATGGTGAATGGACTTGGAGTGATCACCTCACCGTACAAGTACTTTGAGCGATACAAAAATGATAATGTGATCTGTACAGATGATGTTTCTGACATGATTGCCTTCATACAACAATTCTCTTATAAGGATTGTGGACCACAGAGAACGTGGGAGGATGTAGCAGAAGATACTGATAAAATTCTTAGAAGAATTCTAGCGTAATGGAGAAACTGTACCTATCTGAGAGCTGGTTGATATGGATTTTATATCTACTGTACTCCTTAACTTGTTACTTCCTCTTCATTCTATTTTTTTCAAAATTTTTTAACAGTGATAAGAAATTGATCATTCTCTACACACTGTTATATTTTTTCTATTCACTTATACCACTTGCAGATTTTTTTATCGACATGGTTCCTTATTTCCCAGATACTAACCATTATTCAATATACGTTCAGGGAGAAATGGATCAGGTGGATGATCTGGGTTATAAAACCACAATGGCAACATACTCATTTCTTGGATATTTCGCCTTTCAAGAACCTTTTGTGTTCTTAAACTTCCAGATCCTATTCTATTTTCTTTCATCATGCTTTATATACAAAGCATGGGTACTGTATACGGGTAAATACGACGTAGGTGCGCATCGATTATTTTTAGTGCTATATTTTTTATACCCTTCAATGCTACTGTTCATACCTACTACTTTGAGGGAGAGCCTATTTACCTTAGCATTTTCAGTTTTGATGTACTCATTGTTTCTAAAAAACAATAAGTACCGATTGATTCCACAGCTTCTTTCTTTTGCTACTTTACTCCTGTTCAGGAAGCAGCTTGCCATCTTGACTGGCTTGTACATTATCGGCTTTTATACTCTTAAAAAAATGAATCTATTGGTAAGGGTGGCCACTATACTCACATCCTTCTTTGTCATAACTAGAGCAATGTTATTTATAGGAGTCACTCCTGGGTTTATCAGTGGGATCAGAATGTGGTTAATTAACAAGTATAAGCATACAGGAATGACATACGGTGAAGTCCAATGGGAAAGTTATTTTGACATAGTTCGTTCCATACCCCAACTGTCCTTGCAATTTCTGTTGGTTCCATTACCAATTGCTACAGATATTAACCCTCTGCAGTTCAAAGCGCTTCTGATTGACTTATGTTTCATCATAGTGATCGTGTTTTTTTTCATTATATCAAAGGCACATAGAAAACATGTTTTTTGGACATTATTCATTGTTTCCTTAATTGTCTTTCCGGCAGGGTACGAGTTTGCTTTCCCAGGTGCTGCCCGTCACAGGATCCCAGCTATTTTACTAATGATTCCTGCAGCAGCTGCCGGCCTTTATCAGTTCAAGTTTCTGGGCAGATATAAGCTTTATTTTGGACGCTCTATATCCACTTAATTATGACGTTTTATCAAAGAGAGTTTGTTTTTAATTATATGGTAAATCGAGATTATAGATGATTGATATTTTAGTTTCAACATTTGGTGAAAGTAAACCATTAGTTGAATCCCTGCACAAGAATTTGCCCCACCTCTGTAAACTGAAAGTTGTACATCAGCAACCTGAAGCAACAGTCAAGAAAAAATATACTTCCCTGGGATTTGATTATTACACCAGTGACACGATTGGATTGTCTAAAAGTAGGAACATTGCTTTAAGCCTTGTTTCAAACGAAATAGGTCTTATTGCCGATGATGATGTCTCGTATATAGAGGGGTTTGAAAATACAATAGTGAATGCGTTTGAGACATTTTCAGAAGCTGATATTATTGTTTTTAGAATTGTGACACCAAATGGCCGACCCTATAAACAATATTGGAAGGACTTAGGATGGCTTGGCAAAAGACATATATTTAAGCCAAGTTCTATTGAAATGGCATTTCGTTGTAAATCTATCCAGGATGCTAAGCTCCAATTTGATGAGAACTTTGGTTTGGGTGCACGCTTTCCTCTTGGAGAGGAGGCTATATTCATAAGTGATGCATTGAAGAAAGGTTTGAAGATTCGATGCGTACCATTGGATATTGTAGTACATCCTTATGAGAGTACAGGGAAGATTTATACCAATAAAAATATGATTGCTAGAGGAGCCCAACTAGCACGGATATTCGGATATCCGGCATTTTTTGTCAACTTTGCATTTTTTATTAAGCTGTGCCTAAACGAGAAAAAAATATTAAAGATAAGTTTGCTGCCGATAATGTTCAAAGGGACAATTCAATACTTTAAAGAAATTAAAAATAGTTAAAAAATCGGAACAAGGTAATATGAGAATTTCCATTTTAGGATTAGGATATGTGGGATTAACAGGTGCTGCTTGTTTAATCGATCAGGGATATGATGTCATTGGGGTTGATATTAACGAATATAAAATAAGTGAACTAAATAATGGGAAGTGCCCAATCAATGAGCCTGGAGTAGAGGAGTTACTCCAAAAAGGACTTGCTGAGGGTAGATTCCGCGCAACAACGAATACTTTTGAGGCGGTTAGTAGTTCCAACCTTTCATTTGTCTGTGTTGGCACACCCAGTGGGGCTTCTGGGGCACATGACATGAGTTTTATTGTAAACGTATCAAAGCAAATTGTTGAAGCAATCAAAGTGGTTGCAAAAGAAGAGCCATTGTTTAAGCAGGAGGTAGTATATAGAAGTACAATGTCGCCTGGATCTATTCATAATTTGATCGCACCGATTTTTGAAACAATTGGAAATGGTACCCAAGGTAAGAACTGGGAGATATTTTACAATCCTGAGTTCTTGAGAGAATCAACAGCCATAAAGGATTATTATAACCCACCTAAGATTGTCATTGGACACAGACAAGGAGCAGATACGGCTACCATCGATTCCATTTATGAAAATATAAAATGTGAGAAATTTCATGTAGGCATCAGAGAATCTGAGATCACTAAATTTCTGGATAATTCCTTTCACGCCTTGAAAGTGGCCTATGGAAACGAAATAGGAAGACTTTGCAAGACCCTGGATGTGAATACAGATGAGGTCATGGAAATATTCCTTGCTGATACAAAGTTGAATATATCCTCATTATACCTGACCCCTGGAGGTGCCTTTGGTGGATCTTGTCTACCAAAGGATGTGCGAGCATTAAATTGGTTGGCAAATAGCAACGGTGTGAAAAGCGAGATTATAAGTAACATCATCAACTCTAATGAATCTCACAAAGAATTCATTGCCAACTATGTTGAAGGATTTATTCCTGCAGGTAGCAAAGTTTTGGTGGTTGGATTATCATTTAAGTCAAATACGGACGATTTGAGAGAGAGTCCACAAATAGATGTCATTCAAAAACTGATAGGAAGAGGTTACCCACTTAGAGTGTACGATCCGGATATTGAATTCTCAAATATACATGGTAAAAACCTGGCATTTACATACGCCAACATACCACATTTGGAATCCTATCTAATAGATGATGCTGAATTAAAAACTGAGTCGTTTGATAAAGTAATTATCACTAAAAATATTCCAATACCTGTTGAGTTTGACGAAAAGGATCTTATTAGAATAGATAAGCTGTAGTCCACTTTCGAATTAACTTGAAATAATAGGTTTTTAATGAGACTAATACTTATTTCCCCAAAGTTCCCCTTTGAAAATGAGGAATCAAGAGCCAGAGTAATTAAGAATTATTTACGGGAATTGTCAGAGCGACACAATTTTGAAATTATTCTGGTGTTCGTTTCTAATGAAAATATTGAAGGCAAGAAAATACCGGATTACGTCCATAAATTCTACCATCTACCCCAGCCAAGATTCTTTACACAGGTGATCAATATCTTGATTTATTCGGTCATCATGGGGAAATACCCTATACAATCAATGCTTTTCTGGTCTGCTCGAAATCATCGGATGGTAAAGAAGATAGTGAAGGAACATCAAGCTGAAGTCGTAATGACTGAATTGATTAGGACTACTCAATTTAGAATAAAAGAAGATAATATTCTTGTGTGTGACCTTGCAGATCTATTTAGCATAAGATATCGTGACCAGCTGAGGAATGTTGATAGTATTGACAAAATACAAGGGCAGTATGACACTAAATCCATCGGGATTTTTAAGCGCTTAATAGATAACAAGTTCATTAAGAAACTGATTCTTGGGATGGAATATCGACTGGTTAGAAAGACAGAGAAACGTCTTCCTTCTTTATTTGATGCCACAACGCTGGTATCACCTGTAGAAGTGAAAGCTTTAAAAGAGTTGACCGCTAGAAATAACATCTTTTGGGTACCAAATGGAACAGACCCAGCAAGGGAAGATGACATTAAGATTCATGAAAAGAACAGCTATACCATTTGTTTTCTTGGAATTCTGGAAGTACCACATAACGAAGAGGCGGTCCTGTATTTTGTGAAAGAAGTGTTCCCTTTAATAAAAGAAAAGATTCCTCAAGTCACCCTTTCAATCATTGGTAAAAAACCTTCCAAAGCAATATTGAGAGCCTGTTCATTGCATGAGGAAATCAAAGTACTCGGTTTTGTAGATGATCTTAAAGCTGAGATACGTAAAGCAGATGTTTTTGTGTGTCCCATTAAATCTGGGAGTGGAGTCCAAACAAAACTATTTGAGGCAATGAAGAATGGAATCCCAATTGTAACAGCATCCATTGCTGCACAAGGAATAGTCTATCAGGATGAAGAACCATTCATGATCGCTGATGACCCGGAAGAATTTGCCGATGCTTGTTCGCAATTGTTGGAGAACTCTTCTTTGCGAAATACCTATGCTAAGAGAGGTTTTGACGTTGTAAGTCAACACTACTTCTGGGAAAATGCCGGCAACAAATTAAACGCAGTTATTCAAGGACAGCTTAAAGACTAATCTTGTTCTATTGTTTGAGGTTCCTTGAATAGGAATTGATGTAATCGTGTAGAATTCAGCTTCCTTAGCATCTGCTTGAAAGAGGTATTGGCATCAATATATGTAGGGTACTTGCTAAGCTCTTCGTCAGAAATAAAATTGATTTTCCTGAATTTATCTCCTTGAACCCAGTAGGTTTCCGAAGCAGAGTCCTTTCCAACTGGAGGATCTACTGAATCACCCCAATTCAGCCCCCAGTAGTTGTCTTTGTATACAGTTCTTACATTGATAGCGTCCCAGTCAGCATCATTTTTTACCTGGGCATACCCGGGTATTGTATTTTTTTCTGAAAAGTAGGCTTTGGCATCACCAAAGTAATTATTTGCTACAATACAGATATCTGTTGGTGCTCCTCTCTGAGCAATGGGTCTATGTGAGGATGTAATCTTGTACCAGATATTCTTTTCAACGATCAATCTCTTACCAGCAGTTTGAATAGTGTCTCCACCATCTTTGATGGAGTGCACATCAAAATTTGAGCCGTGGGAGTTTCCTGTAATCACGTTATATTTTGCAGTATACGAACTGTTGCCATGTCCTTCTGACGAAACATCATGTCTATTCCCTGAAAATAGGTTTCCAGTAATCAGGATATCCCTGGTATCTCCACTGACCAATACACCATAGCCTAACCCTTCTCTTTTCAGGGAGTCATAAAAAAGATGCATCGAGTTATTGTAGATATAATTCTTGTTGATTACTGATCCATGGCTTCCGCTCATTTGAATAGCTGCATTCCAATGGTGAAAGCTACATTGCTCAATGGTGACCTTCTTATGAGACAGAATGGCTAGGGACTTTTCACTCGGTAAGTATTTGCCCACCATGTAAGGAGATAAATTGTTTATATCCAGCTGACGTATGGGCCCTTCAAAGTCTAATCCTCGAAATGTGACAGTCGGGGACACTTTGTACGGAATGAGAAAAATGGGTTGGTTTTTCCCTTTGCCCTCAGAAGTGTGATAAGTTTTATAAGGAGTCTGGTGTGCAATAACAGGGAGTTGCACTCCTTTGACATAGTCTTCCTGTGTACCTAACCCCACAATTTCCATGCTGTGGCGTATGGTAATGGGAAGTAGCTGATAGTTTTCATCAGTGATGTAAATGCTGGTGTCAATCAATATTGTGGTGATACCATCTCGGTTTAAATCCTGATGATGCACTTCCACCACTTGTTTAAGCGTGTCAAGTGTCCGCACGATATAATCAGGCCGGGCACGTGTGCTCCCTTCTTGGGAAGGAGATAGCTGCCTGGTGCAAGAAGTGTACACTAACCCCCCAAAAAGTACGATACCGAATAGGTTAATCTTTCGAAAAATTTCTAGAAAGTCAGTCTTCATATGATATGAATAGTTTCCCACTTCGATTATCGCAAACATTCTCCAAAAATCCACAGAAAGCGGAATAATAGTTAAATTTACCTACCAATAGATCAAAGCAAAAATGACTTTTGTTATTCGTAGAACTATCACCATTTGGAGTATTTCTTTTCTGCTCATCGTATCTCATACCCTAGTGGCCCAAACCGCTGAAGTACCCACAGGGTCTGGTACAGAAAATGATCCTTATCATATAGGAACTGTAGAAAATCTTTACTGGCTATCTCAGGAACCGTCTGTGTGGGACGCCAATTTTATACAAACTGCAGATATTGATCTGTCAGATTCTGAAAACTGGAATGATGGAAAGGGATTTTCTCCAATAGGAAATGACAGTATCGTATTTTCGGGCGTATATGATGGAAATAACTTTAGCATTTCCAATCTATTCATCAATATAGATCGCAATGATAGATGTGATGAAACTGACTGTGATGCAAAACTTGGTCTGTTTGGTTTAACCGAGCAAGCAAATCTTATTGGTATAACTGCCAGTGAATTTTATATATATGCAGGTAATTATGATGTCTATTTCACAATAGGCAGTATAGTGGCAGATGCAAGTCAAACGACTGTCACCAATTGCGTTATCAAAAATGCTAACATTGAGATTACCGGCAAATGGGGGGATGATATTGTGTCCAGCGGATTCATAATTGGCAAAGCCGAGAATACCACTGTATCAAATTCTAATTCAAGTGGTGAGTTAATTAGTAGATATGGCTATTTTGGAGGTATTGTAGGTTTAGCTGACGGGTGTGAGATTATTAACTGTTATTCAACAGCAAAAATCACCGCTGAACGATATAATGCCATTGGTGGTTTAGTAGGTAAGACTGATCCTTTTAACACCGTCAGCACTTCATTTTTCGTAGGAGTTCTTAGCGGATGTGGAACAACTGGAGGTATTGTAGGAATCAATGAAGGTAAAATAGATCAATGTTATTTCTCCGGGACAGGTTCTGGAGATGAGATAGGAGGCATTTCAAGTGATAACTATGGAGAAATCACAAACTGTTATTCCTCAGGTGAAATTGAATACTATTCTGACCACAGATGTGCTAATACTGAAGGTGGTATTGTTGCGAACAATTATGAAGGAATTGTTAACAATTCTTATTCTTCCATTATTCCTGACAGACGCTATCCAATAATTGGAGGTGTTATTGGATCAGACGTACGCGGATCTTCTAATAATTGTTATTATTCTTTGGATATTTTTCACAAAGTTGGAAGTGAATTAAACCAGGATATCCAATTTGGAGCACCTCTTTCGTTTGATGAAATGAGAAATCAAGATTCATTTGAAGATTGGGATTTCAATACCATTTGGAAAATCAATGAAAGTACCTCCTTTCCCATGCTAACTAATTTGCATAACATTCCAAAGATTCTCCCAGATTTAGGAATGGTCGCTGATTTAAACTCCCAGTATTTGGACACCATTGATTTGGCTATTGGTCATTCTGCTGCTTTTGAACTTATCGAAGCACCGGAAGAAATGCTTCTCAATGAAAATGTAATCTCCTGGCAACCAATTGAATTAAGCTTCCAATCGCACCCTGTTACAATCAAAGTGGTAGACTCATTGGGATTTTCGGCTACTTATTCCTATCCTATTTCAGTCTTTGATTATGCTCCGGGTTCAGGTACAGCTGAGGATCCATATCAAATAGCTTCTGCAGAGCATCTTTACTGGCTATCTCAAGACTCCTCTGTGTGGGATAGCCACTTTATACAAACCGTAGATATTGACTTGTCCGAATCGAAAAACTGGAATGGCGGAAGAGGGTTTACACCTATTGGTAATAACGATAAGCCATTTACAGGTGTCTACGATGGGAATGATTTTGATATTGATTCTCTCTTCATGGAAAAAGACCGCAATGATTTTTATAATGTAGAACCATCTGGTCTATTTGGTGTAACAGAAAATGCTGAATTATCGAGAATATCAATGGTCAGCTCGACGATTGAAAGTTGGGGAAGTGACAGGGTAGGAGGAATCGTTGGACATGCCAGATTCACCACTGTAGATAGTTGTATTGTGACCAATATTAATGTTCATGGTGGCTGGGCAATAGGTTCAATTGTAGGAGAAGCGGAAAACTGTACCATTTCAGTTGTCAAAGCAGATGGAGAAGTAAGGGCTGGTGTCGGTGGAGGTGTTGTTGGAATCAGCAACGTCACGACAATATCAAATTGTCAAAGCCGAGTTAGTGTGCGATCTGCGAATGGCCCAGCTGGAGGAATTGTTGGCGTAAACGGCGAAAACAGTGCTATTACAAATTCTTACTCTCTGAGCAAATCAGTAAAGGGGGAAGAGGCGATAGGAGGTGTAGCAGGTAAAAATCACGGAACAATTAGTGAATCCTATTTTTACGGTACAGTTTATGGCGATAATCCGGGAGGACTTGCCGGAAGCAACTATGGGGAAATAACAAATTGCTTTTCTGCCGGCCAATCAATTGAAAAGTTTGATGCTGATTTTGGTTTTTTTAATGCATTGGGTGGATTTGTAGGTACCAATTATGGTACTATATCTAATTCCTACTCTTTCACATCTACAAGCAACATTAGTTCTCCATCAGGAGCTTTTGTAGGAGTGAACAAACCAGGGGCACAAATTGCCAACTGTTATTTTAACAAGGATCTTTCATCTTTAGAGATTGGGATTGGAGATGATCAGAACGAACAGCAAGTTACCCCCTTGTCATTTGATGAAATGAGAATGCAGGATCAATTTGAAGGATGGGACTTTGACACTATTTGGCAGATCAATGAAGGGCAATCGTTCCCTATGTTTAGAAATACAAGAAATGTTCCAATTATTTACCCAAACCTGAAGGAGGCAGCCAACATAGTAACAGAATATGTTGATACGATTGATGTAGTAATTGGAACCCCGGCAAGTTTTGAACTACCGATTGCACCAGAAGGTATGAGTATTGAATCGGGTGTGATTTCATGGAAAGCTTCTGAAGTTTTGGAAACACCAGTAAGCCTCAAAGCTATTGATGAACAAGGACTTTCATCTACTTATTCTTTTGTTATTCATGTTATTGATTATGATGGATTGGGAACTTCAGAAGACCCATTCCAAATCCGAACAATAGAACAGTTTGATAATGTGAGAAATTTTCTTGATAGGCACTTCATACTGATGAATGATCTTGATTTTACGTCAGTTTACAGCGATTATCGCGGATGGTGGCCTATTGGAGATGAAAGAAATCCCTTTACAGGGAGTTTTGATGGGAACGGTCATGTTGTAAAAGGTTTTTACAGTTCCTGGATTGAATTGAATCATATAGGGTTATTTGGCTATATAAGTAATGCTTCCATAGAGAACCTTGGTCTGGATGTTGTTGTACATGGAGGAAATAATGTTGGGATGCTGGTAGGCACTTCTTATCAATCAACCGTTTCATCTTGTTATGTTGCCGGAAATGTTGAAGGGTACATGGGAAATGGGCTTGACCCTACTGGATTTATAGTAGGAGGTATGGTTGGTAGATTGTTGGAATCAAAATTGATGAATTGTTATTCCACAGCTGAAGTCAATGGGATATCTGGTGTAGGGGGCTTGATTGGTTACACCTCATCATCAGAGATCGAAAACTGTTATGCTTCAGGAAAGGTGCTAGCAGAAAATTATGGTGCAGGACTAATAGACATTAATGAGAATTCCTCTATATCATCTAGTTATTTTAATTTGGAGACATCTTCACAAAGTATTGGAATACGCGATAATAGAAGTGACCAGCAAGTTGAAGCCTTAGTGACTGAACAGATGCAATCAAGAAGCAGTTTTTCTGGTTGGGATTTCGCTGGCCTTACCTCAGATGGTACGGAGGACATTTGGACCATTGATCCTTCCATGAACAATGGGTTTCCTGTGTTAGCTTGGCAGTCAAGTTACGTACTATCCGTCTCTGATCCGGATATTGTTCTTTATCCGAATCCTGCAGATCATTATATTAGATTTGATCTGCCTGGAGTCGATGGCTTTGCTAGAGAGATCCGTATATTAGATGTCACCGGAAAGGTGGTTAGCTTGCTTAAGGAGGTAGATTTGTCGATAGACCTGAATGTAGAACAGTATGATCCAGGGGTGTATTACTTGATAGCTGATATTGGAGGCCATCAAAGAGTGGTAAGGTGGATCAAAAGGTAACTTGGGTACGTTAGATCAAAAAAAACTTGTCTATTCGGTTTTAAAGATCAAGTTGTACAAGCTTGTCTTGGGTGATGCAGAAGGTGTTTGATCTCCCTTCACCTTCAAGTAATTCCCCTTTATCAAAATTGTGAAATTCATAACCAAAATCTCTAAGGAAGTCTTTTTGCTCTTCATTGATGGCTTCTATCAACAGAATCGGTGTATGGACCCTGATCGTTTCAATTCCTCCTTTTAGTACTTCTAACTCAAAACCTTGCACATCGATTTTCACAAAGTAAGGTCGCAGATTCAGATCATCAAGCCTTTTTGTTTCACACTTTACATTTTTAATCGTGAGTCTTTTCTCATTGAAGCGCCATAATTTCGACTTTAGCCAATCCCTTGCTGCTTCATATTTAAATGAAGCGAGTCCATCAAACATCCATTTTCTATAAAAAGGGACGTATAAAACAAATTCATCGTTAGTATCACCAAGACCAAAATTATGGACAGTAATTTTCTTATTCCTCTTATACCGTTTACTGAGTTTATTAAAGATGAGCGGGTTGGGTTCAAATCCAATAATCTTCACATCTAAATTACTCATCATGAGCATGGATAATATAGCTTCACCCCTGTTTGACCCAATATCCAAATAGGTTTCCTGAGAGTCAGACCTAAATGATTTAATAAAGTAAAAATCATTATCATGAGGCTTTTTAGTTAAAGTCATAATGAATCCTTTAACCTTATATCTCGCGTCGTGCAAAAAGGGGAAAAAAGTTTGTATGGACCTAGCAATATATTTCACTTGCATTTGGAAATTGATTTTTCTTGTTGCGACAAAGCATTAGTGTAGAGCCTAATGAACCTCTTATTCTTTACTATGAATTAGTATTATCCCAGAATGTTTAGGAGAATAAAACTTTACGAATAAGCACCAAAAATAGCACATCGAGAAAGTTTTAGATCTAATACTTTAAAATTTTATTTTAATTCTTATTTGTATCAGTTCACATCAATACTATTTTGGATAGTAGTAGAAACTTCCGTTCTCTGCTGGTTAGGTTTTTTGATAGACTAGTTGTGTGGGTGATTTGGCGTGTTTATTCTTCATGAATCAAACATTTAATATTGGCTTTGGAGAGGACTTGTCAATAAAGGATCTAGCTGAGACTGTATCTAAGTGTTATTGGGTTTAATGGGAAAATTGAGTTTGATGTTAGCAAGCCAGGTGGCACACCAAAAAAAATGGACAGTTCCAGACTTAATTTTTTAGGTTGGAGACCCAAAATAGGACTTCATGAAGGAATTTTCCAAGTTTATGAATCCGTTGACAAGACTGGATGGTGGTTTCAAGACTAGGTCTATATTTGCATTGAGAAACATTCGAGATGCCATCACATCACAGATATTCCAAATATTTTCCAATACTATTTCTTTTTACGGATTTAGTCTGCCTAAATATTGGAATATATGCTGCCTATTATTATCGATTCAACTCATTTCTGGTTTCTGAGAATTACCAAACACTGCAACTATTCCTTAACATTATTTGGACGCTAGTCTTCTTTGGTTCAAGGCTTCAGGAGATAAATAGAAATTCCAGACTGTTGGACCACCTTAACAAGGTGCTGACGGGATTGGTGATCAATCTTTCAATTGTATTTGCGCTTTGGTTCGCCATTCAACCAGTTGATTATTCAAGAAAATTTCTTTTTGTTTCCTATCTAGTATTCACACTTGCCATACTTTTTTGGCGGAGTATTTGGCACTATACAATCCGTTACTATCGAGTCAAAGGATTTAATCATAGAAATGTTGTTATAATCGGGAAAGGAGATTTGTCGGAAAGTCTTATTGAGTATTTCAAGGAGGCTCCTGAATTGGGTTACAAGGTAGTCGGTGTCTTGGATGACAAAAACGGAGATGACAAAATCTCGAATCTCGAATCCTATGCAATAGACTACAATACAGACGCCATTTTTTGTTGCGTACCCAACCTCACCGAGGAGCGAATCAAGGAAATCATTGATTTCGCGGAGAACAACCTCATAAAAGTTAATCTGATCTCCCAGTTCAGTAAACTTGTGAGTTACAACCTGTCGATTGAACAATTTGGTAGTATTCCGATTATTAATGTCAATTCAATCCCGTTGGACAATGTGCTCAACAAATTGATAAAACGAGCTTTTGACATTCTATTTTCCTCACTTGTCATAATCTCAATCCTATCATGGCTCGTTCCGATTATCGGATTTTTCTTAAAACTAGAATCGAAGGGACCTATTTTCTTTAAGCAGAAGCGTCATGGGAAAGACAACAAGAATTTTCTATGTTGGAAATTCCGAACGATGGCCTTTGAAAAGGGGGCGGAATTTAAACAGGCTCAGAAGAATGATTCACGAATTACTAAGATTGGAAATATCCTAAGGAAAACATCCATCGATGAACTCCCTCAATTCATAAATGTGTTTCTAGGAGATATGTCCGTGGTCGGTCCTCGACCACACCCAATCGAACTGAACAAGGAATATCAACCTCAAATAGATCGCTTTTGGCAGCGCCACGCCGTTAAACCAGGAATCACTGGTCTCGCGCAAGCGAAAGGCTTTAGGGGAGAGACATTAGAGCTGAGCGACATGAGTGGGCGTGTGAAGTTGGATCGATTCTATGTCAAGAATTGGTCACTGATTTTAGATTTCAAGATCATCATTCTTACTATCCTTTCCATTCTCAGAGGTAATGAAAATGCGTATTAAATTTAGCCATTAGCCATTAGCCATTAGCCATTAGCCATTAGCCATTAGCCATTAGCCATTAGCCATTAGCCATTAGCCATTAGCCATTAGCCATTAGCCATTAGCCATTAGCCTCACAAATTGGATATGACATCTCCAACTTTTTTGAAATTATGCAAGCGGTAGTTTTCTGTCTCATGCTCAAGTTCATCAGCGTACACAAGAACTCCTTGGGTAGCCTTACTTAAAAAGGTAGCCTTACTTAAAAATGCCTTGTAAATGTTTTAGGATTGGTCTTCTATTGCGATACTCCTAACATCTTCCCATGGAAGAGCACTAATTCCTTCGGAATAGAGTTGTGAGACCTGCCCTCCGTAAATAACAGTTCCCTTTGATTGTCCTGAAATTTTGAACCACTGTTTTAGGCCTTTGAAAAAATCATCATTTACGGTTTGACCAGATTTAATCTCAATAGGGTATAATGACCTTCCATTGTCGATGATGACATCAACCTCATGGCCCGTATGATCCCTCCAGAAATATGTATTGCCTACTTCATTCTTATTTAATTGGTTTTTAATGATTTCGCTGATCATGAGGTTTTCAAATAAATTCCCTCTGAGAGGATGTGTTGCTAGATGTTCGGTCTTTTTTATTCCAAGGAGTGAGCAGACCAATCCCGTGTCGTAAAAATAGAGTTTTGGCATTTTTACAATTCGCTTGCTAAAATTTTGATGGTGTGGTCTGAGGAGATGAATGATAAAACTGCTTTCCAGGATGCTTATCCATGAGGAAATTGTTTTGTGATCAACACCTGTTTCGGTTCCCAAATTATTCAGATTGAGTAGTTGACCTGCTCTTCCAGCACATAGTTTCAAAAAACGGTCAAATAAAGCCAGGTTCGAAATATTTTTGATTTGTCTGACATCTCTTTCTACATAAGTCCTGATATAGTTTGGATACCAGTTGCTCGGATCTATTTGGCGATCATAGATAGGCGGATATCCTCCTTTAAGCATAGCCATATCTAAATTGTTAGGCATCATGGATGTTCCATGCAATTCCTGAATAGAAAAAGGAAGGAGATATACAAAGGCGATCCTTCCTGCCAATGTTTGTGAAATGTTCTCTTGTAGCAAGAAGTTATTTGAGCCTGTAAGAATAAACTGACCTGACGCTGTATGCTCATCTAAAATTTGCTGAAGGTAGGAGAATATTTGAGGAACACGTTGAATTTCATCTAGTATTGCGCCTTGTGGAAATTGGCTCAGAAATCCCCTTGGATCTTCCTCCGCGAATATTCTGGTGTCGGGGTTTTCTAGTGAGACATAAGGTTTGTCTTTGAAGACATATTTTGAAAGGGTCGTTTTCCCAGATTGTCTCGGACCTAGGATGGCCAGGGCTTTGAATTGCGATGCCAGCTCTTTGGCTTTTTTGGAAAGTTCCCGATCTATCATACATTAAACTTACAAATAGGGAATCAAATTCCCAAAATGTAAAAATTGTATTGAATAATTGATTTGATTCCAATTATTGAAGACTTTGATAAACCAATTTTAGGATGCCGAGTCACCGATTGCCTTTTGTAAGATCAGCTAAAATGATTCTTTTTGTCAAATCAATTAGTGAGGGCCAACCATTCAGCGGGCTACACCCTTTGTTACAATTGCTTTATAAAAATGCTTATTTGACCCTGAGATACTTTCACCTAACTAATCCACCAGTTTACCGAAATTGTACCAATAATTCTTTGATTTTTAATATTTAAGATCCTACTTTGAGGTTGAATCACTCTTGAATGGGAATCCTTCTTTCAATAACCGCCGCATTTCTAACAACAATGATTTTGATGCCAATCATCATCAAGGTGTTTAGGTCTATCGATTTATTGGATATTCCAGATAAGCGTAAGATTCATAGAGTGAGTACTCCGTCGTTGGGTGGGATTGCCATATTCTCGGGAATCATTTTTGCCCTTCTTCTATCTACCTCATTCTTAGACCTTGCCGCTCAAAAGTATTTTTTGGGAGCAACCTTTTTGATCTTTTTACTTGGAGTTAGAGATGATCTCTCTAGCCTACTAGCAAAGCACAAGTTGGTGATCCAAATCTTTGCTGCTGTGCTTGTGGTTTATTTCGGCGGTTGGAAGATCAGTGGGTTGAATGGGCTTTTTGGAGTAGAAAGCTTTCCTTACGGGTTGAATGAAGTCTTTACAATTTTCGTGATTGTTGTGATGACGAATTCCTTTAACCTGATTGATGGTATCGATGGTTTAGCAGGAAGCATAGCGCTCTTGATTTCCTTATTCTTTGGTTGGTTTTTCTTTAGTTCTGGGGAGTTGCTGAGCGCAACGATCTCGCTGGGCATTGCAGGAGCAGTGTTGGGATTTTTACTTTTCAATTGGTTTCCCTCCAAAGTTTTTATGGGGGATACAGGGTCGATGACGCTTGGGTTTATGATCTCCACCTTAATGATCCAATTCCTTTCCGTTCCGATAGCAGTATCTTCTGGGCTTGGCATCACAGAGCCAGTCTCCGTTTGTATAGCACTTCTTATCCTGCCTGTATACGATACATTAAGAGTATTTTTCATCCGATTTTATCAAGGAAAATCTCCATTGGCACCAGACAGAAACCACATCCACCACGTGCTGCTCAAACTTGGTATGAACCATGGACAAGGCACTATTTTGCTCATATTATTTAATGCAATTGCACTTTTCGCTTCAGTATTCTTTCAACACCTTGGCGATACCGTTTTAATTCTTTCGATTTTTTCAACGACAGTCGCTCTGGGAATTGTCCTAGACTTGAAGGTTGCAAAAAAGGAAGCCGCGCGAACAGCGAAACTTATTTCCTCTGAAGTGAAGCTGAGCAAATCAGCTTAAACAGAATTCCTCATCCGATGGTGAAGGTATGATACTATCTCCCTGCCAAACCGAAAGCATGCAGGCAGGCTTGAGGGGATTAATAAGAGTGTTTCCGAACTACTCGACTATGTAATCCAAACACCCTCCTTGCCTTCGCGTAGCTTCGGCGAAGCAAGGCTCACCTCCCTCAAGGGAGGAATTGATCTTACTAGCAATTAAGTGATTCGCAAAATTGAGGCTGCGAAAAACGAAATCTGGTTAAAGAGCTTCTTACTATTTTTGCCTGCTTAAATGCCAATCTATGCTTGATCGTGTTGACAAGGTTTCCAAGGAGATTAATTCTTTTGTTGCTAGTACTCCAGATGAGGTGGAAAGCTTCAGACTCAAGTTTATTGGGAAAAAGGGTATCGTTAGCGAATTGTTTGAGGACTTCAAACGTGTCCCTGGAGATCAGAAACGGGAACTAGGACCTGCTCTGAATCAACTTAAGAATCAGGCACAGCAGAAGCTACGAGACCTTTCCGATGGTCTATCTGCTGGATCTTCTAGGTCTGAATTGGAAATTGATGTTACGTTGCCTCCCGTCCAGAATTCGGAAGGATCACTACACCCTATCTCACAAACGAAAAATAGAATCATCGAGATATTTGAAAGGCAAGGATTCAACGTCGAAGACGGCCCTGAAATAGATAATGATTGGAACAATTTTACAGCATTGAATTTCCCTGAAAATCATCCAGCAAGGGAGATGCAGGACACGTATTTCGTTGAGAAGAATCCAGATGTTTTATTGCGGACGCATACTTCTAACGTTCAGATAAGGTTGATGAACAAAAAGAAGCCACCTATTCGTGCCATCATGCCGGGTAGAGTTTTTAGAAATGAGGCCATTTCTGCACGAGCTCACTGCTTTTTCCATCAGGTGGAAGGGTTGGTGGTTGGAGAGAATATTAGCTTCAAGGATTTGAAAAATACGTTGTACTATTTCTCCAGAGAAATGTTTGGCAAAGACACCAAAATCAGATTGAGACCTTCTTATTTTCCGTTCACAGAACCTAGTGCCGAAATTGACATAAGCTGCTTTATTTGTGGTGGAAGTGGATGTAAAATCTGCAAGAAAACAGGATGGGTTGAAATTGCTGGATCTGGAATGGTTGACCCCAATGTCCTTGAGAATTGCGGCATCGACTCCACAAAGTATAGCGGATTTGCCTTTGGAATGGGAATCGAACGAATTACTATGTTGAAGTACGAACTGGACGATCTGAGACTCTTCTCTGAAAATGATGTGAGGTTTCTGAAACAATTTTAGTGAATAGTTAATTAGTAGAATAGTTAATTAGCCAAGCCAAGACCAGTACACCGTTCAACTAGTTAACTATTTAACCATTCAACTAAAGAAGCTCCTGAATAATCTTCTCCTCCGTTATACCTTCAGCTTCAGCTTTGAAATTACGAACAATTCTATGTCGTAAAACGGGTATAGCGACAGATTTCACATCTTCAATATCCGGAGAGTATTTTCCAGTAATTAACGCATTGCACTTGGCTGCAAGAATCAGAAATTGACCTGCTCGCGGCCCTGCTCCCCACTCCAAATAGTCTTTTGCTACATCAGATGCGCTTTCCTCCCCTGGACGTGATTTTGCAACCAATCGAACAGCATAATCGAAGACATTATCGGGAACCGGTACTTTTCTAATTAAGGACTGATAGGCGAGGATGTTTTCCTTATGGAGCACCTCGCGAACCTCGTTGGTTACGTCAGATGTGGTTTGTTTTATGACCTCTATTTCATCTTCCAATTTTGGGTAGTCCAAGTTGATCATGAACATGAATCGATCAAGTTGTGCTTCGGGCAAGGGGTAGGTTCCTTCTTGCTCGATTGGATTTTGAGTGGCAAGTACGAAGAATGGTTTGTCCAGTTCGTAGTTCTTTCCAGCAATGGTCAGTGCTCCCTCTTGCATGGCCTCAAGTAAGGCTGACTGAGTTTTTGGGGGAGTCCTGTTTATTTCATCTGCCAGGATGACGTTGGAGAAGATTGGACCCTGAATAAAGCGCAAGTTCCGTTCTTTGTCCAGCGTCTCCGCTCCTAAAATATCGGAAGGCATTAGATCGGGCGTAAACTGGATCCGATTGAAGCTAAGTGAAAGGCATTTGGAAACGGTTTGCACCAGCAAGGTTTTGGCCAAACCGGGCACTCCTACAAGAAGAGAGTGACCGTTGCAAAAAAGCGATGTGATCAAAAGCCGAACAACCTCGGGTTGCCCAATAATTTGTTTTGAAATCTCAGATTCTAATATTTTGAAGTTTTGAGCCAATTCATCAGCCAAAGCAACATCGTCATTTTTTTTTGCCATTCTATCCTTTATCGTAATTTACTCAGAGAGGTTGCAGTGATCGAACTCCGGATCGAGTTCTATATAAACATTGCTTCGTGCAACTTCGAACCAATCAGCTATAATTTCATTCTTTTTCTTATTCAAAGTAGCGGCTGCTATTTTTTGATAGTCGACATCCAGATTTGCCTGGTGAGGCGCAACTCTGTCTTTATAAAACAGCACTCTGTAGGAGTAGGAGCCATCTTGTTGTTGGAATCGAATTGGTTTTGTAATCGTTCCAACCTTCATTGTGTCCAAGGTGAAGAAGATGTTTGGATCTAATTGATCTACTGAAACTCTGCCTGCTCCTGACGGATCTAGAAAGAAGCCTCCACTTGATGAAGTAAGTTGATCATCGGAATTATCCTTGGCGGCCTGTTCAAATGTGATGCTATCTGCTTCCACCAATAGCCTTAAGCTGTCTAGCAAGTCTATGGACTTCTGAAGGTCATTGGCATCGGGTGTCGGCGTTATAAGAATGTGACGGGAACTGAAGGTATTACCCCTTTTTTCCTGCAATTCGATAAGGTGAAAGCCAAATTGAGTTTCTACTGGTTCCGATAATTCACCAGGCTTCATTGATAGTGCTGTAGCTTCGAATTCAGGAGCCAACTGCCCCCTGCTGAAGAAGGAAAGCTCACCTCCACGTGCAGCAGATCCTGGATCTTGTGAGAATTTCTTTGCCAGATCTGCAAAAGACTCTCCAGCCATTATTCGTTCCCTTATATCAAGCATTTGATTTCTGACCTTATCTTTTTGCGACTTCCCTGCCTTTGGAGTGGCAACGATTTGGGCCACTGAGACTTCAGTAGAAAAGAACGGTAGAGAATCTCGTGGAATGTCCTTGTAGAACTTTCGAACCTCCGCCGGTGTGACTTTCACATTTGCTGTAAGCTCCGATTGCATTCTTTGGATCGTCATTTGTTCTTTGATGTTGTCAAAGACCTCCGATCTAATCTGATCAATCGACTTGCCATAGGCTTTTTGCACTTCAGCTTCTCCGCCAAATTGCTGTAGCATCAGAGACATTCTTCTGTCTAAGTTGCTATTAACTTCCTCGTCCAGGATTAAAACTGAGTCGATTTCCGCCTGTGCAACCATCATTTTGTTGACAACTAGCTGCTGTAGAATCTCGCATTTTGCATTGCTGCCGCGGTACTCTCCTTGGGACAAAAAGTCCAAATATGCTTTTTCTACATCTGATTTAAGTATGATGTAGCTATCAACCTTGGCAGCGATCCTGTCAATGATGATTCCGTCGTCACTACTCTGCCCGAAAGCAGACATGGCACAGATCATGAGTGTATTAATTGCTATAAACCTCAAATGCATTGGATGCTTTTGCTTCTTCATAAATGTTCTTCTCCAGTTCTTTTTTTAACTCAATCTTCCTCTTATTGATAATTATGTCTGAGATATCTTCCTTAACAAACTCAATCGGTGCTATCTCGCCTACGAGCTTGTATTCGAAAATCTTCAGGAAATAAACGTAATCTTCGTCTGAATTCTCAATAAAACTTGTTGTTCCCAGGAACCTCGCCTTATCATTGATTTCTTTCAGTGGGGTCTCTAATATCACTTCGTCAAATCGAACCCAGATGCTATTATCAAGGAACGCTCGAACTGAGAATTGATTTGAATAATCCCATACTTCCGCAGAGTCCAGTGGGTAATTCCGAAGGCTTCTTCTGAACCTGGATATGTTTGGTGCTGAAGATGGTATTTTGAAATACAAACACTTGGTTAAATTCTCCCTCAAAACGAAGTTTTCAAATTTCTCATTGTAGTAAGCATTGATTTCGCCTTCGGTCACTTCTGTTTCGATTTTTTGATCGATGTATCTTTTTTCAAAGTCATGCACCATGAGCGCGTACTGATATTCTAGTACTTTTTGTTGGATTTGAGCTTCATTGAAATCAATTACTTCTTGTGCTCGGCTAATCATTAATTGCTTCTTTATCCAATCGTCGACGAACTTTTCCACAAAAATCGCACTGTCTCCAGGAGAAATATTTTGAGGGATAAGACCTATGATATTATCCTCAGCCAACTCCTGACCTCCAGCCCTGGCGATTATTTTAGTTTTCTCCTTTGGTCTGGGTTGCAGGTATTCACAACCAGAAATAAGAACAATTAATACAAGTAGGAAGCGCCACATTAACCTATGGTTTTTACAAGCGTGCAAATATTGTAATTCTTTTCTGTTGAGAACTCTATTTTGTCCATTATTCTCTTCACCAGAAGTAGTCCTAGTCCGCCTTGCCGTCTGGAAGAGACAAGCTCATCCATGCTAGGTGAATCGTATTGATTTATATCAAATCTGTCCCCCTTGTCTCGGAAGGTGAAAATGATCTGTTTGGGATTGAACTGAAGGTCCAATTCAATCTTGTTAGTAGGGTCACAATAGTTAGCATGTATGATGAGATTGGCGCAGACTTCGTCCACCGCCAACACTAATTTGTGGGCTTGCAAATCAGGAATATTGTGGTGATCCAATTGATCGGCCACAAACTGCCTGATTCGAGTCAGCTCATCTTTTGAACATGCTATGACAATGCTTTTACTCATTTAGTTTTGCAATCGCTCCTTCTTCATTTTCTGCGATGTCTATCAATTTTTCTAAACCGAGGATATCAAAGACCTGACGTACAGCTTCTTGAATTCCAAACAACACTAATTTGATTTTTTTTAGTTCAAACTCATCCAAATAGGAAACGAAGACCCCAAGACCAGCGGAGGAAATATAGACGAGCTCTCTCAGGTCGACAGCAATTTTTGACTCACCTGTTTCCAGCCCTTCCTTAAAGGCATTATCCAGGTGAATAGACGAACCCGCATCTATATCTCCCGTCACTCGGATGAAATGAATATCTTCTTTTTTTTCTGTTTCTATGTTAACCATTTTCGTTGGTATTAAACTTTACGACAACCATCGTATAGTCATCATCAATTGGAAGCTCCCCAGTAAAACTGGCAAGATCCCTTTTTAGCGCTTCTTTTATTTGGGTAGGTGCTTTCTTGGCGTGACTGTGAAAAGAGTCTCGAAGTCTATCGTCTCCAAATTGCTCCCCTTTCTCGTTTTTTGCTTCTGTTATACCATCGGTATACAAAAGCATTGTGTCGCCTTCGTTATAGCTAAGTGTAGTGCTATGAACGTATTTTGCATAGCTAGAGTTTCTTACGATCCCCAATCCCATCCCATCGCTCTGTAGATAATTGGTTTCGTTCGTGTTTGAGCAAAACATCAAGGTAGGACAATGTCCTGCTCTCGAAAATTCAATTGTATTCTTAGAGGAATCAATATCAAAATAGGTCGCCGTGATGAAGGAGGTTTTCTCCAAACAATTACTCAACGCAACGTTTGCCTGGGTGATAAATTGGGAAGATGATATCTTTTGAGAGGCCAGACTGTGGAATACCCCTTTCATTTGCGCCATTTGAAATGCAGCACTAGTTCCTTTTCCTGACACGTCTGCGATGATGAGCCCAAATTTGTCTTTTTCGATTTCAATAATATCATAGTAGTCACCTCCAACCTCATCAGCAGCCATGGCGAATGCGTCAATCTCGAAATTACTGCCAATATCAATTTTACCTGGCAGAAGACTTTTTTGAACATTCTTAGCAATTTTCAACTGCTCTTTGTACCGCTCGTTTTCCAACGACTCTTTTATTAGAGAAAGATTCTCCAGGGAGATGCTAGTTTGATTTACAAAGGTTGTAATGATGTTTACCATTTCCCGGTTGAAAGCTTCCGGAACTTCGTTCAACATCACGATAAATCCAATTTGCTTTTGTTGCACATGGATTGGGAGTGCTATGACAGACTTGTATTTACTGTCCTTCAGACTGTCAGTTAGTTTTGAAGGATTTAAATCACGATCAAAATTGAGTGACAAAATGTCTTTTATGGTGCCTGATTTTATTTTCGATTTTATCGTGTCGATCTCAACTTCCTTCAGATTTCTTATTGACTGAAATACACCATCCTCTTCCTGGACTTCTAGCCAAGCTGCATCGGCGAAAACAGCACTCATCGAACTTTCGAGAAGTATTTCGTAGGTCTGATCAATTGTTTCTCCTCGCGGCACTGACTGACTTAATTTCTGAAAGTCAAGTGCTTCCTTCAGTTTTCTTTCAAATACGGAAGATGTTGGCAGGTTAAATAACGTGACCAATATGGATGTGGTAGCATAGAAGAAAAGGAAACCAAACAAACCGATGATGAAAACGCTATCAAGAAGATCATTCACCAGTGCCTCTGTGGCACGGAAATCATCGAGGTTCAGGAAGAAATGATACAAGTAGATCCCGGAAAGGACTATAAACAGTATGCCTTTCCATTTTTGTTTGAAATTTAGGTAGGCTATCCATTTTAGATTGAAGGACAGAATTAATGAGAAACTGGAGATGACGATTAGTCCAAAATTGAAATTAGCTTCGAATAGCTCGTAGCCAAAAAAATCATAGATCAAACCTGCAAACAGGACAATTTCAAAAACCCCCCATAATTGCAAGAGGTTTTTAGACTTCTGATACAGAATTAGTCTTTTCCATACGACCAGTGTGGATACCATGTAGATAACCACGAGCCCTAGAAGTATGTTATAGAAAAAATTGACAGTCAACGGACTTTCTACGATGCTACTGTTGGCGAACACAACAAAGAAGAAGCGGATGCCAAGGGAAATGAGCGTAGTTATTAACCCGGTAATGAAAACCTTCCAAAGAAGGTCGGTAAAGTTGAGTGTGTCGGCTTTTGAGATAACAAATCTGTAGTAGGCAAAAGTGGACATCACAAATCCCGTAAAGAACAGCTGGGGAATGATCTCTGACAGCTGCACTTTCATCTCATAGCTTTCAATAAACAGCAAATAGATATTTGACGCTGCATATAGAAGCCAGCAAATCAGTGCTCCAAGGAAGCTAAGACGTATTTTGAACCTGTCGGTCATTCGGGTGCAAAAATATAGACCTTATGCTAGATAAGTGCCTAAGAAGACCCTAGAGTGGTTAAAGAATGTTAAGCTAAAAGATCGATGATCTGTACGAGGAATTGGCTGTCAACATCATCAAAGGCACTCAACTGATCGCTATCCACATCCAGAATGGCTGTGACCTTGCCATCTTTGAAAATAGGCAGCACAATTTCCGACTTGGAAGCGGAACTGCAGGCAATGTGCCCTGGGAATTTATCGACATCCGGCACAATGATGATCTCTCTCTTCTCCCAACAGGCACCGCAGACCCCTTTTCCTTTTTTGATCCTGGTACAAGCAACTGGACCTTGGAAAGGACCAAGGACCAATTCATCTTCAGAATCGACTAGATAAAACCCCACCCAAAAGAAACCCATTCCTTCTTTTAGCGCTGCACAGATGTTTGCGAGATTCGCAATCAAGTTCTCCTCGCCATATAGCAAGCCTTTTATCTGCGGGATGAGTGATTCGTATTTTTCAACTTTTGAAGTGGAGGTAGGAATAATTAGATCGTCTGCCATCAGTTTCTATAGGTTTTTAGGATGTCCCCAACGTGTGTTTCTTCATTGACAGGTTTGCCGTCAACGGTTGGAGCCGAGATACCATCTCCAAAGGTTTCTGGTCCAATGAAAACCCGCGCTTCATCCCAACAATTATCCTTAATGAAAGAGTTCAAAGTTTGAGCGCCTCCTTCGACAATGACCGACTGAATATTCAAGCTATATAACTCATTCAGAATTTTGTCCGGAGTTAATTCATCTACCATAATCCAATGATTTGAACCCTCTGTTTTTTCCAACGAAGTATTGAAAATGATTGTTTTAGCACTGTCATCAAACAAATTGGCGTTTGGGCCAACTTCCAGATTTGAATCCAGCAGAATTCGAACTGGATTTTTACCTTTCCAATCCCGTGCCGTCAGAGAAGGGTTATCATGAATGGCTGTGTTTTTTCCTACTAGAATTGCATCTTCTTCGGTTCTCCATTTGTGAACCAATTGCCTGGATTTCTCATTGCTTATCCACTTCGAATCAAAGTTCTCGCGAGCGATAAAACCGTCCTTAGTTTGTGCCCATTTCAAGATAACATACGGCCTATTCTTCTGGTGGTAGGTCATAAATCTGATGTTTAGCTCATTGGCTACATCATCTAAAAGACCGATAACGGTCTCAATGCCCGCATCCTTCAATTTTTGAATTCCCATTCCATTCACTTTATCAAATGGATCCTGGCTTGCAATCACCACCTTTTGGATTCCTTTTTCAATCAGCAGGTCCGCACAGGGCGGTGTTTTACCATGATGGGCACATGGCTCAAGCGTGACGTACGCTGTGCTTTGAGAGAGTAGACTAGGATCTATCACCGAATCGATAGCGTTAACCTCAGCATGCGCTTCTCCATGTTTTTTATGATAACCTTCACCGATGATCCTATTGTCATGCACAATCACGCATCCGACCATTGGATTTGGACTCACAGAACCTCTTCCCAGTTCTGCCAGTTCCAGGGCGCGCTGCATGAATTTGTGATCTTTCGAATCCATTTTCTGGCTAAGTTATAAAATGAGATAATGATTGCGTGCTGAAACACGCAGCCTAAATTCGCATACATATGCAGTCTGCCAAACAGATATATAACGAAACAGTCAAGCGGATAAACGAGAAGTATGAGCTGTCCGAGGCAAAAAGCATTGCTGCAATCCTACTGGAGGATTCTTTTGACGTTAGAAGAGAGGATGTCCTTTTAGATGAGGGGGTTGAAATTGAGTCCGTACATCTTGAGGAGCTTATTGATCGCCTGTTGCAAAACGAACCTATTCAATACGTTACTGGCTTTTCTCACTTTCTTGGGCGAAAATTTTGCGTTAGAAAAGGAGTGTTGATCCCCCGTCCAGAGACAGAGGAGCTTGTGCAGTTGATTGTAGAGGACAATAAGGTCGAGAAGCCAAGGATTCTTGATGTGGGAACGGGAAGCGGATGCATAGCCATTTCATTGGCATTGGAAACAGAGGGAAATGTTGTGGGTTTGGATGTGTCTGCAGATGCCCTGCAGATTGCCAGAGAGAATTCTTCAACGCTCGGGGCATCGACTGAATTTTTACAGCACGATATCCTTAGCTCGAATCCATCGATAATGGGACTGGATATTCTAGTTAGCAACCCTCCCTATATCCCCGAAAGGGACAAAGACCAAATGCATGAAAACGTGCTGAATTATGAACCTGACGTGGCCTTATTTGTCTCTGACGATGACCCATTGATGTTTTATCGGAGCATTGCGGAATTTGGGAGAAAATCGCTCATTGCAAACGGAAAATTGTACTTTGAATTGCACGAAGAATATGCTGATGAGGTCAAATCCCTGGTTGTCAACTTGGGTTATTCGCAGGTCAGAATCCAAGAAGACATGCAAGGGAAAAAACGAATGTTGAGTGCTACAAATTGAGCCAGTAAGTAGCTTTAAATACTATCTGACGATTCTTCAGCTCCAGCCCATCTGTGGTGTAATTGTCTGTGTAAACAAGAAAGAAATCTGACATTGGGCGATATCGCCATTGGAATCGGGTAAAGAAATTGTAGTTCTCACTTTGTGAATTAAACTGAAGAGCTGTCGTAAGAAACATTGAGTTTGAAAAACTGATCTGAGAGTTCACTCGCAAGAGATTCAAATTTGTTTGACCAAACTCTCCTGGTAGCTTGACTCGGTTGAAATCATGCGTAACTCCAAAGCTTCCCCAGGGCTGAACCCGAAAATTCACACCTGTTGATGTATTGAATCTGGTGCCATTGAAGAAGTCCCCAAACTGGACTCTAAAATCCGCATTGACAATCTTCCTTCTGTCCGTGTTGTAGTTGACCCAGTATTGAGTGAATTGATAGTTTCCTATTGGGAGAGGTGTGTGGTCGCTGCCTATCAGGGACGTTGGAACTGGTAGATTGACTTCCCGCACTTGAGCCTGAAATCGAAGCTCGGTTGTGTTTTGAAAGGTGAAATCATAAGCAAACCCATGCCCTCGTTCATTAAGGCCAGTTCCATCTCTATTTAGCCACAGCATATGCCATGTTCGTGGGCCATGAGAATTCAGTTTGCTGTCGGTGGGGAAAAACCGATATACCGTCCAAGGATTGAGCCGAGTATAGGCTTTTCTAACGGTCTCTTCAGTCTCAGCATTATAGTTTTCTAAACGAGGGTTGAATCCTAGCTCCGTGATGTAGTTTTCACCAACGACATCTACGGTCCAGCCTGACCTGAGGCTTCTGCCATTGTAGTTGCCACTTAGCCCGTAAAAGTGATTGTCTGAATAATTCTCTGGCGTTTGAGAAGTATGAAACCTTACGGTGTTGTTTACTTTCCCATTGCTAGAGATATAAGCAAATTCCAAACCTCCATTTCGAGAGAATTTACTCTCACTCACATCCGCGCCAGTTTGTCGATTGATGAATATTCCTTTGATTACTGAGCGGTCAAGGACTTGTTGATGGACAGCTGCAACAGAGTAATTCTGTGCTTCCAAATCAGAAATAGCTCTTGTTTGGGTATTCATGAGTCCGATTCTGGTTTTATTGGTCACGTTACCAGTCAGCCTGGCGCCGTAGCTAATGGGAACCTGCTCACCATCCATTAGACCTATTCTTCTTGAAAAAAACGGAGATATCTGCCAACTACCAAAATTGGAAAATATATCCCCATTTTCGAGAAAGAAATTACGCCGTTCGGGGAAGGAAATGCTAAAGCGGGAAAGATTCGTTACCTGTTGATCTACGTCAACATTGGAGAAATCTGGATTAACCGTCAGATCGAGATTTAACGATCCTGTTAATGCAATTTTTGCATCCAGTCCTGTGTCTCCGTTTTTGTCATAGCTCGTTTGCTCCTGTTCCTCGAAGTCTCTTTGCGTTCCGCCTGACAAGTAGGGGATGAGAACAACTTTTCCTGAAGCCTGTTTGGGCTTTTCGTCCCAAGCTAAAGTTCCCATGAAATTAAGATCGATGCCAGGATAGTTCAATGAGAACTGGGTCCACGTGGAATATTCATTGCGCTGCATATCTCCACGGATAAAATTGATACCCCACTCAGAGATATTGCTTGAATACCTAAGCGTCTTAAATGGAATGGCAAATTCTGCTACCCAATAATCGTCATATCTCTTTACCTCTGAGTACCATTTGTTGTCCCAATTTTGATCGTACTGTGTACGTGGCCCATTTACGTTGAGCTGTGCTTCGATTTGTGATCCTCCCGCATTCACTCCAAACATGAAGCCATTCTGCTTATTATTCATTGGATCTAGCACCAATGTAAAATTGTCGCTGCCCCAGTGAGCATCATCATCATCCCTTTTTAACGATTGGATTACACGCGTACCATCGTCGTGACAAACAGCTACTATGTAGATGAATTCTTCATCGTAGGTGGCTTTTACCTCTGTAAGAGCCGCTGCACTCCCAGTATCCAGGGGCCAATGATTGATAAAATTCGGTATAGCGGCAACATTCTCCCAGGCCTCTTCGGAGTAATCACCATCAACAGCAACTTTGGTTGAAGTCTTTTTGATGTTATACCTAAACTGGTTCCGTGTTTCATTATCTGGAGAAGTAGTGGAAAGATTGAAAATGACTAACAAGGATGCTATAATCTTCATGTTGCTTGGGATTCGAATTTTCCGTGTATACCCCAAACAGAAGGTTATGTTTCCCCGTTTTGTGCTTTTTAGACACTGCGCCTGCCTTTTCCGATAGACTGCGTTTTACGCCTTTTTATGTCGTTGGGCGGATAAAGTGGGTCGCTTAGGGGGTGTCACTAGCTTTTCGTCCATGCTTCAGAATAAATGAAACATAATAAATAAGTTTGAGTACTATACTAGTTGCAAACGATGCCCAAATTAGAGTTAGAAAAGCTGTTATTTAAAACGCCGCGAATATTGTGGCATTTTGTTTTTTGGTTGGTGTTCATCACCTTCTTCTCGTTGGTCTATGGTTTTTTTGAAGATGACTACGGCAGGCAGTTTTTAATTCAACTGACAGATGCTGTCGTTCAGGCACCAGCTGTGTATTTCACCATCTATTTCTTGATGCCAAGATTTCTTTTCAAGGAAAAATATATGGAGTTCTTCCTTTCTATTGTATTTGTCATTCTGGGCTTTAGCACACTAATTTGGATTGACTATGTTTTTATCCAGCAACCTTTGTTCTGGCCTGAATCTGATTATCAGCCTACGCTAATCAACATCGGAAAGATTCTGAAGAATACCACTAAAATCTATCCTGTGCTTGTTCTTGCGATTGTGATCAAGTGGTTTAAGTACTGGTACAAGGAGCAAAAAGCCAATCAGCAACTGGCCAGCGAAAAATTGCAAGCAGAGCTAAGATTTCTGAAAGCACAGGTGCATCCGCACTTTCTTTTTAATACACTGAATAATCTGTATGCGCTCACTTTGAAGCAATCGAAGGAGGCGCCTGAAGTGGTGCTCAAGCTGTCTGACCTACTTAATTACATGCTCTATGAGTGTAATGCGGATACCGTTCCTTTGAGTAAGGAAATCAAACTGGTCAAAGACTACATTTCCCTGGAGAAAATCCGATATGGAAAGCGGCTAAATATTTCGTTCAACGTTCGTGGTGAGGTGGAGTCAAAGATGGTGGCACCAATGCTGATTCTTCCTTTTGTTGAAAACTGCTTTAAGCATGGGGTAAGTGAGGAGCTGGACGAGTCGTGGGTGAACATTGACCTCGAAATGAAGGGACAAACCCTAACCCTAAAGGTAGAAAACAGTAAAAGTAAGAACGGAGAGAGAGAAGATCGCTTCGAATACAAGGAGGGGATTGGTTTAAACAATGTAAAGCGGCGATTGGAATTGCTCTATGGCGATTCCCATAACCTTGACCTTCATGATGATGAGGATTCATTTTTAGTGATTTTGAAAATTGAGATTTAGATGTCAATAAAGTGCATGATTGTTGATGACGAGCCACTTGCTGGCGAAGTCCTGGAATCATATATCAGTCGAGTGGAGTCGCTGGAATTGGTGGCTAGTTGTACCAATGCAGTAAGTGCATTTGATGAGCTCAAAAAGCATTCTGTCGATCTCATATTCCTGGACATACAAATGCCAAAACTCACGGGGATTGAGTTCTTGAAGGTGATAAATCCGGCTCCAAAGGTGATTTTCACTACCGCTTATAGAGAGTATGCTGTCGAAAGCTACGAGCTCAATGTTGTTGATTATTTACTGAAGCCGATTGCTTTCGATCGATTTTTGATGGCAATTAACAAAGTGGAAGAAAGTGATCAAACGATTTCTGCCGTTGAATCAATTGAGTCTCTCCAAGAAGATAGACCTTATCTTTTCCTGAAAGCCGATCGAAAAATGGTAAAGGTGTACCTGGAAGACATCAGCTATATCGAGAGTTTGAAGGACTATGTAAGGATAAGAACGCAGGATGGGAACGAGGTTGTGTCGCTCCAAAAAATTAGCTACTTGGAGCAGAAACTGCCAGAGGATTGTTTTTTACGAATTCACCGCTCTTTTATAGTTCCTGTGGGTAAGATTGATGCATTTTCTAGTAGTGGGGTTGAAATACAAGGCAAAGAAATTCCTATCGGTAGGAACTACAAGCCTGATGTAATGAAAGTCTTAAACCGAGACCGGTCCATTTTGAAATAAAAAAGAAAGCCCCCCTTTTGAGGCGGCTCTCCGATTTACCAATTTAAAACAAGCTTAGTTTATTACGAACCTGCTGGTTTGTGATTTACTGTTTTTCAAGATGTAGGTGCCTGCCTTAAGTGAAGAGACATTTATTCTATCAACCGATTCATCTGACATTAGGGCTCTTCCATTTAGATCCAAAACAACCACATCCATTTTCCCAGAAAGGTGAAGAAACCCTCCCTTAAGTGGATTAGGATATAGGATTAAAGGATTGAGTATTTCTGGGACCACCTCATTTTCCTGAGCAACGACTTCTTCCGACTGAGGAACTTCTTCTGTGCTCTCTACCGCGTCATAATAATGATGATGTTCTCTATTCACCTTGAACAAGCTAACTGTTCCGCTCACTTCATTTGCAACGACAATCATTGCTGAGTTAATCGGACTCTTGTTCTTCTTAATAAAGAAAACGTCTTCTGGGCCAAGATCTTTTGCAGCAACTGTATTTGCTGGCACAGAAAAATCTCTATTGTTGATGTACTGAACAAAATGTGGGTAATATGGATTTGAAATATCATATACCATAATACCCCCCACTCTTTCCAAACCTATAAATGCATAATACCGACCTTTAAATTTAGCAACCTCCATTGCCTCTGGTTCTGGGCCCTTATCATCGCTACGATCTTTAAAGGAACCATTCTCGTCATTAGTGGAGTTGAAATCGTCGGGTAGCTCTTGCGCGGTTATTTGCTCAAAGTCATCGCCACTATCAAAGACCAATTGTCCATTTCCTTTTCTAATGGAAAACGAACGCGCTCCATACGTGTAGATTTCTTCAAAAAGACCATCATTGTTAGCATCTCCTGTAGCAATGGTTGTTTTCATTCTACCGATTGCTGTTTCCGCCTGCAATGCCGCAGCGTTTGGAAAAGCAATTGGGTCTAGTGCAAGATCTTTAACTCTGGTTTCTTCGCTGTACCCTGAGTAATCCCTGCTATCACCTTCGTTAGCTAGAACAATAAACTCTTTCCCCCATCTCTTATAATTGGCCATCGCATCGGGCATGTACATTCCTCTAATTGGCCAGTTGGCGATGTTAATGTTGGCGGTTTCGTTACTCGCGTCTAACCCGTTTCCCACTAGGGAGTGGTCTTTGAAACCCAGGCCTATGAGATCTATTATCTGTGCATCTTTGATATTAATTTTTGCAAGCGCATTGTTTTCTTGCAACGATACCCAAGCGATTTTTGAATTTTTGGAAACTGAAATGTATTCAGGTTCCAGATCCTGAGCGACCGTTGAATTTCCAGGATTTGATTTTACTCGGATGCTGGGATCTAGTGGGGCATTGTTGAATGCGGTAAAGTTCACTTGGTCCACGTCACTTTGCGTTAAGTTTTCAACTCCGTCGTCTAGGTCGATGATGGTAACACTCCCTTCTGGGTCGATCGTAAAGTCATCATTAGGTTCCCCTTCATTAGCGACTAAGACATACTTTCCATTTGGCGTGAATACAACATTGTCAGGTAAAGCTCCAGCAGTGACTTGATTTAAAAAATTTCCAGCGGTATCGAAGAAGACAGCTTTCCCATCGGATTGCCTATCTATATTCTCAACAGCGGCAACCACAATACCATCCTTGACAGCAACACTATTTGCACTCTTTCCATAAGGCGATAGGTCGATCGAGGAAATCAGCGTGATGTTATTAGGATCTGAAATGTCGAGAATGTCTATTTGCTTACTTCCTCCATTGGTGACAAAAAGCCTTTGTGAAGATGGGTCATGCGCTACAATTTCTGCGCCGCTCTGATCGAAGAAACCAGAATTGTAGGTCGATATTAATTCTAGCGAAATGCTCTGTCCATTGGAGCTATTCCAGAGAAATAGAGTGAGTAGACAGGGAATAAAAAATCTAATTTTTGTGAGTCGAATTGTTTCCATAAATAACTGTTTTTAAACGGTGGGACAATAAAATTATCAACTGATAATTATTTTGGCACTTACACAAATGGTGCATATGCAATTATTTAAATTTAATTCTTTTGCTCAAAAGCACAAATAAAGGGAACAGTTTTTTTGTAAATAATATTTTTTAGACATAACTTGATAAAGTACCGTTCTTCGCAAAAAATTATCAAATGCTAATGCTTGAATAGAGACTCAAATACTACCGCCACCACAAAACCACATTATGTCACTTACCTTCTTTAAAAAATTCGGAATCGGAAGAAAAATTGCCACTGGATATGCAGTAGTTATACTTCTAGCTTCGATTAGTAGCTTTTACGGAGTGTCTGTCCTTAGGGAAAGTCTGACGTTTAGCGACAAAATCACCAATACGTATTTGCCTTTTTTGAACAAGCTAGAGCAGCTTAACAATGTGATGGACAATTCTTCTATCCTCACGAACAATTGGATTTACCTACCAAGCGATGCGGATAAAGCAAAGCTGAGGAAAATCCATCAGACGGATTTTCCTCAGCTACGAGATGACTTGCGACTCTTGTACACCGATTGGACCGAGGAGGCTAATCACGATAGCCTGGATCTCACAATTGATGCTTTTGAAAAAATACTAAAAGCTGAGAATCAGATTATGACTGGTCTTTCTAGCCTCTCTGGTTATGATAACGATTCTATTCTGTTTACCTCTATAGAGGTGCATGATGAGGAAATTTCTGCAAAGATTGGTGGTGCACTGTTGCAACTCGGACGTGTAACCGCAAGCTTGAAGACCTATTCTGAGCAGAGGATTCTTGAGAAGAATACGTATTTCGAATCTATTAAGATGGTCATGATTGTGCTAATGGTCCTGGCAAGTTTGATTGGTATTATCATGGGCTTTTTTATCACTAGAAATGTGATGAAGACGCTAGGTGGCGAACCCTCAGAAGTTGCAAAGATTGCAGATAGAATTGCGACGGGACAATTAAATCTAACGTTTACCAAGAGTCAATATGTTGGACTATATGGAAACATGAAGACAATGGTTGACAAGTTGAAGGGGATCGTCACCAAAGTCTACAATGGCGCTGACACGATCACCCGGGCAAGTGCTCAGCTTTCATCTTCTGCGCAACTAGTTTCTTCTGGAGCTAGTGATCAAGCCGCCTCATCAGAGGAGGTGTCTGCTTCCATGGAACAAATGGCAGCAAACATCAAGCAAAATTCCGATAACTCCCGAGAGGCCCAGCAAATGGCATCTACGGCTGTCACTGAGGTGGAAGAAGGCAGGGCGTCTATCGAGGGTACTGTCGGTTCAATGAAACAAATTGCTGATAAGGTTTCCGTGATTTCGGAAATCGCGCGAAAGACCAATATTCTGGCGCTAAATGCTGCTGTGGAGGCGGCGCGAGCAGGCGACGCTGGAAAAGGGTTTGCGGTGGTAGCTGCTGAGGTGAGGAGGCTTGCAGAAAATAGCCAAACATCAGCTGTTGAAATAGACGAGTTGTGTCAAAAGAGCTTGGTCGTAGCAGATACAGCTGGTAAACTTTTTGAAAACCTGGTGCCGAACATTAAGCGCACAGCTCAATTAGTTCAAGACATCAATCTGGCTAGTGAAGAACAAAATTCCGGAGCAGAGCAAATCAACAACGCAATCCAGCAACTAAACAGTATCACGCAGCAAAATGCTGCAAGTTCTGAGGAGATGTCCTCCAGCTCAGAAGAGCTTTCAAGCCAAGCAGACTTGCTGCGGGCAACAGTAGACTTCTTTGATGTGGGAATCCTGAAGAAGGAAAGAGTCTCTTCAGCAGAAAGAGAGAAGCCAAGTGAGGCCGAGAAAGAAATTGAACGCAGAGCTACCGTCCATAGTAGTGGAGTCATTGTCAATCTTGGAGAAGAATTGGACGATGGAGAGTTCGAGCATTTTAAGTGATTAGTTAAAAAGCTATATATTAACCGTTATATATAAAATTATTTACATCACCGATTAAAATAGAAAACCATGGAAATAATCTCTATGAATGAACACTTTAGCCGCCGTAGTAGATGGTGTGCGCTGATTTTTGGTATAGCGTTTTGCTGCGGAAACGTGGCAACAGCTCAACTCTCGGAAAAATTTAGATTTAATGGGTATTCAAGTTTTGAATATGAACACTTGATCTCCGATGATGGGAAAAGCGATCCTAACGGATCTTTTGATGCAGACTTGATTGACCTAGTTTTCAATGTCGATGTTACGTCCAGGCTGCGATTTGCAACCGATATTACGTGGGAGCATGGTACAGCCTCTGAAGATGGGCTGGGAAATGCCGCAGTTGAATACGCCTTTCCTGAATACACGATCAGAAATTGGCTGAAATTTAGAGTTGGAAAGATGTTTGTGCCTTTCGGTATTTACAATGAAATACACACAGCAAAACCAGCTTTTCTTGCAGTAAAGGAGCCGCTTAGCACAAACAAGCCAGACAAATTTGGCGGAGATGAACGCTTTTATCCGCGATGGGCGACTGGCGTAGCGCTGCTTGGAAATTTCTCCCTTAATGAAATTCAATTTGAGTACAATCTTCAAGTGAGCAATGGGTACCAGGAAAACACAAATCCATTCGAAGAAGATGACAATGAAGAAAAGGCGATCGCCGCACGATTACTAATTCAGCCGATACCTGATTTGAAGATCGGATTTTCGTCGTACAACGATAAGCTTTCTGAACTTGACACAGTAAATATGGACACAGGGGAACGCACTAAACTTTCAAGTTTTAGCACACATGTTGAGTACAGCATTGACGACTTCGGCCTGGAGTTTGAATATATCACTGGGAAAACGGATCCGTCGACAGGTGGAGAACTGAAGAAGAAAGGTATGGAAGGGATGTTGTACTATAGCTTGGGCAAGCGGTTTACTCCTTATGTACGATATGAAAACCTTGACCCGGACAGTGATACAGATGATGACACTGCCAACATGATAAGTTTTGGATTGAACACGGAGATTGACGATAACTACTTTTTAAAGCTCCAGTTTAACAGAATTTCCTCAGGAGATAACAACAGTAGATTCGGGGGAGTTGATTTCTCTGAATTTCAGGCAGCGGTGGTACTGGGATTTTAAATTGGAAAAAAAACTTATAGAAATGAAAAATATCAAAATTTGTATACCAGTCCTAGTGTTGGTAATCCTGTTAGGAGCATCCACTACTGTACAAGCGCAAAGTGATTTTGTTGTTATTGTAAATAAGAGTGTCCAAGAGGAGTCACTTACTCAGAGCAATATGAGAAGGATCTACTTTGGGTTTACCACGCAATGGAAAAATTTCGATCGAGTAAAGCCTTCGTACACAGAGATATCGAACGCAGCTTTTTGGAATTACATCTCAACGGAGAAAGGAAAGTTTAAAAGTTTTTGGACCAAGAAAGTCTTTTCGGGAAATGGAGTTGCTCCAGATGAATTCAGTGATGGTAAAGACGTAATTGATTTTGTCTCCAGAACAAATGGAGGCATTGGAATCATTCCAAGTTCGGCTCAAAGTGACATTGGTGCAAACTGTAGAGTGATCGCACTTGAATAAGATCTTTTTCGCTGTTGGAAGTTAGCGCTAGAAGAGAAAAAAACTGTGAACAAGAATCCCTGCTGATGTGGGGATTTTTTAATTTCATTTAGGCTTGAAGCGCACCCTCACTCGTACTTTTTCTTCTTCACTGTTTCCATTTCTTTTTGCCGAGATCCATTCGGGTCCCTCACGAATTAGTCGAATAGCTTCTTCGTCGCATCCGTATCCGAGGCTTCTTTCAATATCAATGTCCGTTATCTCCCCCGTAGATGAGATTGTCAACTCCAGAATTACAGTTCCTTTTATTCCATTGTCTTTTGCATTTTGTGGATAAATGAGGTTTCCCTTAATGTAATTCTGATATTCTTTATCTCCGGTTTTTGGAGTTGCAGCTGTTCTGTCTTCTGGTGCAGTTTGGACCTGGCCACTGGAAGAAGATCTGGCGAAAGCTCCTGTTGGTGTGGCCGCTTCTTTCTTAGCCTCAACTTGTGTTTTTGCTGCTTGTGTTTTTTTGGATCTAACTTCATCTTCAGAAGCCAGTGATAGTGATTCAGCGGGATCCAACTGTGGTGGACTTTGCAGTAGCTGCACATCCACAACTTCCTCTGAATCGTCTGTGAAGGAATTGTCAAAATCTTCTACTGCCAGCGCGGCACCACTTTGAAGAGCCACCGATGATTCTTCTAAAGCAACATCTTCTACTACCACCTCAGCCAGAACGTTGGAGTTCAGTTCGTCACCTGCTACATCCGAACCAGCAATTTCGGCCACTTGAATCGGTGTTTCTGTGACCACTTCCATTTCCTCTCCTTCGTCAATAGGTGTTGCTTCTGCTAATTTATGTTCCTCTGAATTTTCTATTGCGCTATCACTTTTAAATAACTCTGAGGAGTTATCCTCGGTTTCCTTTTCTTCAATTTTCTCCTCTACTACTTCGCTCTCCATTGCCAATGCCTCGTCCTTGTCTAGTGAGCCCACAACGAGCCACAATGCAAATGAACTTACCATGAGAAGTGAAACTACTGCAGCAATTCTCATCAATGAGAACTTGACTTTTTTGCCACTTGAAACTTGAGATTGTAATTTTTCGATGTCCGAAAACACCTTTTCCGACGACTGACCTTCAAATCCCTCCAATGCTTCTTGAGCAAAAGGGTCATTCAGCACATCACGCTCGAACGCATGAGCTTCCTCATTGCTCATCTTTCCAGCGAGGTATCTTTCAAATTGATCCTTATCGTTTTTGTCAGTCAACATTTTTACTTTCTATGCAAATCTTCAAATTACGTTTTCCGTTTTGGATGTGACTTTTTACTTTCTTTAACTCAATGCCCATTTTTTCATTCACTTCCTGATAGCTCTTCTTTTCGAGAAAAAATAGCTCAACGCACTTCTTCTGCTCACTTTTTAGTTCTTCAATACACTCGTTTAGCGCATCTAACTTTGTTTCCATGATATCTTCCTCACTATTAAGATGCACGACCATATCACTTTCCATAAAAACGGTTGAGTTTTTTTCAGGATTCGATTTTCTCAATTCCATTAGGCAATAATTCTTGCTGACCATATACAGCCAACTTTTGAAATGCTGTACCTCCGTGGTAAGCAGCGTCTTACTTATTTTCTCGTAAATAGACATAGCCGCATCCTGACTCTCTGCTCTTGATTTCAAGTACTTAAGGCACAAACCATACACCAGATGAAGGTAGCTATTATATAGGACGCCAAATAGTTCAGAATCGCCTGTTTCGCGGTACTCCGCAAGGATTTCTTCGTCTGATCTTGATATAGTTTTTTCCTTGCTCAAAAAAAAGATGAAAATTTTTTATGGAATATCAGGTGATGGTGCATCTCAATAGCAAACATTAAAAAATTGAAGGTATGAAAAAGTTGTTAATAATTCTATCGATGATTCTGGTGTCCAAGGTTGATGCCAAATATGTAAATGGGACGGTGTATGACGAAATTGGACAGGGTATTGCCAGGGTAAATGTTCTAATAAAGGGAACTTCCAATTCTGTTTTAACGGACATCAATGGATTCTATTCTATCGATGTGAAAGACGAAAAAACAGTGTTGGTTTTTTCTCAATCTGGATTTGCAACTCAAAAAATTAAGGTTGGGTACAGAAAGGTGATTGACGTGACATTGAAGTATGAAATTGTTGAAGAGGCAGAAGAAGATGTCTTAGGGGAAATGGCAGTTTCCCCCATGCAAATTAGGAAAGAGAGTAAAAATTCGTACTTGAGATCAGGTGGAGCGGTAAGTAAAAGTTCCCATGTTGGTAGAGTTGCTTACGATCAAGTACTAAGTCACAATACGGAGGAATACGCTACCGTCCATGAAAATGGTTTTAGAAAAGTATTAGACAAGCCACTTTCCACATTCTCCATAGACGTTGATGCTGCCTCTTACAGCAACATGAGAAGATTTATAAACAATGGTCAATTGCCCCCGAAAGACGCAGTTAGAATCGAAGAGATGATCAATTATTTCGGATATGATTATAAGAACCCAACTGGAAAAAATCCTTTTTCCATCAATACAGAATTGAGTCGAGCACCATGGAATGAAGAGCACTTGATTGTGCAAGTCGGGCTTCAGGGCAAAAAGATTGAAATGGACAATCTACCAGCATCCAACATTGTGTTTTTGATCGATGTGTCTGGGTCTATGAGTGCGCCAAACAAATTGCCGCTATTGAAGTCGGCTTTCAAATTGCTGGCAAATGAACTGAGACCACAAGATAAAGTTTCGATCGTGGTGTACGCCGGAGCAGCAGGTTTGGTTCTTCCTCCCACAGATGGAAATGATAAGGAGTCAATGATGAAGGCACTGGATAAGTTAAATGCGGGTGGATCGACGGCTGGTGGAGCTGGGATTAAACTAGCCTACAAAACCGCAATGGAAAACTTCGTAGAGGGTGGGAATAACCGGATAGTACTTGCCACCGACGGGGACTTCAATATTGGAGCTTCCAGCAACGGAGAAATGGAACGATTGATTGAGGAGAAGAGAGAGGGAGGAGTGTTTTTGACAGTGCTTGGATTCGGAATGGGCAACTACAAAGACTCCAAGATGGAAATTTTAGCAGATAAAGGGAATGGAAACTACGCGTACATAGACAACATGCGTGAGGCCAAAAAAGTCCTTGTGAATGAATTTGGAGGAACACTTTTCACGATAGCGAAAGATGTAAAGATCCAGGTGGAGTTTAACCCTTCAGTGGTTCAAGCGTATCGCCTGATTGGGTACGAAAACCGAAGACTGAACGATGAAGATTTCAACGACGACAAAAAGGATGCTGGAGAACTTGGAAGTGGTCATACGGTGACGGCTTTGTATGAAGTGATTCCAACAGGAGTGGATAGTGAGTTTGTGAAAAACATTGATCCTTTGAAGTATCAGGAGAAGTCGAATCCAATCGCGCTAGACGCTGACGAATTGCTGACCGTGAAATTTCGATACAAAGAACCAGAAGGAAGTAAAAGCAAACTGATCACTCAAGTTGTGAAGAATGAGGTTCGTAAGTCTGGTGATAACCTGAACTGGTCAATGGCAGTAGCAGGCTTTGGGATGCTCTTGCGAGATTCTGAATTCAAAGGTGACATAACCTATGCTTCAGTGCTAGAAATGGCAAAAGGATCGAAAGGGAAGGATGCCTTTGGTTATAGAAGAGAATTTATTGAGTTGGTTGATCTAGCTCGAAGCATGAGCCCACGACAGTAGTTTTTTTATTTGAGTTTTGACTTAGGCAGTTCGGGAGCGGACTGCCTTTTTTCATAGAGAAATTTCAACTAACAAAACCCAAAACTCAAATAAATAACAAATCCCAAATATCAAGCCGATTTGAGTTTTCGGATTTGTGTTTTGGAACTTATTTGTTATTTGTGTTTTGTTATTTTCTTCTTTCTCCACCGAGGTTCGTGTCTCACGAACCATTGACAAATGATTTGGTCAGAGTGGGTATTTATGGGAGATTAGGTTTCTGAAGACACAAACCATGGCAGCAAGAATCGAAGCTGACTCGGCTTGTGACCCTTGCGACCTCCTTGTGTACTTAGTGGTAAAAATTGTATCATTGAACTATGGAAAAAGTCCTCCTCGGAAAATCAGATCTTCACATCTCACCTATCGTCTTCGGTGCCTGGGCTATCGGTGGAATAGCTTGGGGAGTCAGTGATGATGACGACGCACTATCTGCGCTCAAACAAAGTATTGATCTGGGAATAACATCTATCGACACGGCTCCCATGTACGGCCTTGGACATAGCGAAAAGATCGTCGGTAAATTGGTCAAAGAAGTTGGGCGAGATAACGTCGAGATCCTAACCAAGTTTGGCTTGAATTGGAAAACAAAGAAAGGTGAATATCTCTTAGATAGAGCGGGCCCTGATGGTGTATCAAAGCAAGTATACTCCTATGCTGGAAAGGATGGAATTATCCAGGAATTGGAGGATAGTCTTCGCTTGCTGAATACTGATTACGTCGACCTGTATCAAATCCATCGACCAGATGCCACCACCCCGATCGGGGAAACCATGGAAGCAGTGGAGGAATTGATTCAGCAGGGGAAGATCCGTGCATTTGGCGTTTCGAACCATTCCGTTGATTTGATGAAACGAGCTGAGGCAATCGCTCCAATTGCCTCCAGTCAGTCTCCATACAGCATGATCTATCGGAAGATTGAAAAAGACATCGTTCCTCATTGTGTCGAAAATAACATTGGCATTTTAGCGTACAGTCCATTGCAAAGAGGTTTGCTCACGGGGAAGATCACTGGAGACTACAAATTTGCCGAAGACGACCATCGTCCATCCACCAAGTGGTTTAAAGAACCGAACCGATCTCGAACAAATAAATTCCTACAAAAAATAAAACCTATTGCCGATGATCGTGACGTGACGCTTGGACAATTGGTTATTAATTGGACGTTGCGAAGACCTGGAATCACGGCGGTATTGGTTGGAGCCAGAAATCAAGATCAGGCAGCACAAAACGCAAAGTCACTGGATTTCACACTTTCTGAGGAGGAGATTCAGAAGATCAATGTAGAACTGGAGAAAGTGGTGATTGAAGATTAAACGCTACTCGTCTCTCAGGGCATTCACTGGGTTCGTTAGTGCGGTTCGTATCGTTCGAGATCCAATGGTAAAAAGGGAGATCATAGCTAAAAGGGTTGACGCAATAACCAACACGGATACATCAACTTCGATGCGATATGCAAATCCCGTCAACCAAAAATTTAGAATGTAGTAGATCGCTGGAGCCGCAACAATTGAGGCAATGACAATCAATATCATAAATCGCTTAGAAAAAAGAATCATAAGGGATGTGACTGATGCGCCCAGAACTTTTCGTATGCCAACCTCTTTTAATTTTTTGTTCACAGTAAATGCTATCAAACCATATAGCCCCAGACAGGCTAATGAAACAGCCAATATTGAAAAGCTGGTGATTAGAACGGAGAGTTGTTTCTCACGCTGATATAGTTGGGCGACATGATCGCTCATTAGGTGCATTTCAAAGGGAGCCCCATTTGTGATCTCACTCCATTGTGACTCAATAATGTCCAGTTGTTCAGCGATGTTCCCAGGCGACACTCTGACATAAAGCTGCTCCAAATCGACAAAGGGCAAAGTCACCACCGCAGGGCCAATTTCAGTATGCAACGATGAAAAATTAAAATCTTCCATGACTCCGACGATCGTACGTGGACCTCCGATAGAAAAGTAGTTCACCCTTGCACCTATTGGATTATCAAGGCCAAGGTACTTTGCGCAACTTTCGTTAATAATGATACTCCCTAGCGAATCCGCACTAAATTCTTCCGAAAAAGCTCTTCCAGCTTTTAGTCGAATTCCCATCGTTTTTAGAAAATCGTATCCAACTTGATTACCTGATACCTGCTTAGCGTAGGATTCATCCTGACCATTGACTAAAATTGAATTAACAGGCCAGGGTTCTCCAACAATTCGCTCGCTTCGACTGACACTTTGAATTTGTGAATTTTGTTGGAGTTCGTCCTTAAATCTTTGATATGAGTCACCCATGTCCCGACGAAGGAGTTTTGCAGAAATCACATTTGAAGTTTCAAATCCTAATGACTGATCTTGCAAATGCTTCAATTGTTTGTAAATAACGATTGTCGATGAGATCAGGAAAACTGATATCATGAACTGAATGCTGATTAGGGCATTGCTGAATTTGTTACCACTTCTTCCACTATTTAATCCCTGTTTAAGCGCCTTGGAACCTCGAAGGTTACTAAGTAAAATCGCCGGAGAGATTCCGGCCAGAACCCCCAACACGACCGTGAATATTAGAACAAAAGGAAGTGATGTTAGTATCGAAGAGTAGCCGATTTCAAAATCCCAATTCAGTATCTGTTGTAGGTTTGGGAACAATAAGATAAGCATGAAATATGCCATCAAAGTACTCAAAATAGTAATCAGAACAGATTCTAATAGGAGTTGCACAACCAATTTCCCCTTTTCGGCACCAAGAATTTTCTTAATTCCTACCTCTCTGCCTCTGGTGAGACTGGTTGCCGAAGTGAGATTCATCAAGTTGAAAGTGGCAATGAATAAAATAAGAGTCGCAATAATAGCAAGTGAATAGACTGAGTACTTGCTTCCGCCCCTCATATTGCTGGCAAGGTCGTCTGTCATTTCGGAGGAGCCCAGGTAAATGTCGTCGAGGGGCTGTACGATAGTTCTGAAGGGAGCTTCGTTCTCAGGGTCAAGTTCTTGGAAATGTGCATTGAGCTTTTTCTCAAATTCATTTGCATCCGCTTCTTCCTTTAGCTGAACATAAGTAAGAAACCCCATCCAGCTCCAGCTGGTAAGATCAGAGCGATAGCCGCTGGGTATGGTGTACGTCGAGAATGAAACTAGAAAATTAAATTTCAGGTGAGAGTTCGTAGGGATTGGTTCTAAAACACCAGTGACCTTAAGTAGCAAGTCATTATTCATCGTAAGGAATTTGCCCATGGGATCTTCCTCTCCAAAGTATTTCTCCGCTAAACTGGAAGTAATAACAATAGTATTTGGCTCATCCAACGCCACATTTGGATTCCCAGAAATCAGAGGGAAGCTAAATAGTTCAAGAAATGTGGAATCAGCGTAAAAACCATGATCTTCATAAAAAACTCGGCCATCCTTTCTGAGCGACGCTCTAAGCGTGTACCGGAGCCGCGAGGCTTTCTCAACCTCTGGGAAGAGTCCTTTTATTCCTGGAACTAGGGCAGGTGCTGAATTGATAAATGTAGTTTCACTTCCCGAATTGTCAGAGTAGATCATGTTTACACGGTAAATCTGATTCCTTCTTTCGTGTTGTTGATCGAAAGTCAGTTCGTGATGCAAAAAGTAGAAGATTAGGAGACAGCTGAACAGACCGATGCTGAGACCTGCAATATTGATAAGAGCGTAACTTTTGTGCTTGAGAAGAAATCTAAGGGGAGTCTTGATGTAGTCTCTAATCACTATGTGGGATGTTTTGCGTTGAGCGCTTTTAGTGGTGAATCGGTTAAAGAATTTCAGGACAGTAATCCAATAGAAGAGTCTTGCCTTGAAGATTCCTTTCTTGTCCAAATCGTAATAGAACTGCTCATGTAGATCTCCAAGTATTGATTCGAAGAGATCATTTCTACAATACCACTTGAAGAATTTGTCAGCAAATTTTGGTGGAGTAAACTTCTTCATATGCCCTCCATGACAAACGCGGGGATAGAGTCCCACAATCTTAGCCTTGAGTCTTTGGCTTCTTTTAGAACGGCCTTCCCAGCCTGGGTAATTACGAAATTACGTTTCCTTCGTCCCCCTCTTGTGGCACTCGACGATCCAACAACAGAGGATACTAGTCCCTTTTCTTCCAGGCGATATAGGGTCGTATGGACGTTACTGAGGTTAACAGAACGTCCCATTTCCTCAATGGCTGTTTTTATGGAAAAACCGTAAGCCTTGTCATGTTGCGCAGCTACTAGGAGCAAGACCACTTCTTCAAATTCACCAAGGACTTTTTTCATTAGTTACTGTTTTGTGTAAGTAATAAATTAATACGATTGAATTGATGAAATGTTATAAAATTCATCAAACTGTGACAGATAATGACAGCATCAGGGCAGCGCTTGTACAGTCAAGGTTACTGCTTATACTTCTCAGGTTAGTTCGTAAACTATTGAGGTGATAGTCTGTACATTTCAAAGTACGGTCTGTACTGTTTGGATTATTGCCAATACATCTTGGATGAGCTTCTGTACTGTGAGGGTCACCACATGTACTTTTCAGGGTGTGTTCTGCTCACCTGAGGTCATTAGTTATACAAACGTGGTGAATGTCTGCACATTTTCACTGCCTATTTATACAACAGATTCAAGCCCCTAACATCGGTAAATGCTTCACCTTATGATATGTCAGTGCCATGGCGATGCAACGTTTCAATTCGGTCTCAGGGATATCCTCTTCAAGATCAAATACAATCGCCCGAGTGGTTTCAAATTTGAATGTGTCATGGTACATCATTTTGAACGTACTGACTAGTTTGCTTGTGCACTTAAAATACATGGCGTATTGATCGGGCTTCTTCTCTTTCCAATCCATGCGCAGTGTGCTGCCATGTTTAGTGAGATAGCTCGGTTCCCCCCACTTCAACGTCTCTTCAAGTTTATCCAACCCCTCTATTTCACTTGCCACATCCAAAACCAACTGACGCAAACGCCGCATTTTTGGCTGAATGTGTTTTGGGTAATTACTAAATACCCCATCGACGCTGGAATCCTTAACTACTTCCATTCTCTTTTAACTAATTAACAAGTCCACCAATTAACCGATCCACTAGTCCACCATCTTAGCCAAAATCTCCTTCATCATTTTCGCGGCCAGATAAGCAGTCATTTTCTGAAAATCCTTGTCTGGGTTATACTCTACAATATCAGCGCCAACCACCTCAGCATCCAAATTCTGGATTAGATCAATCACCTGCCTTGAAGAAAGACCACCTGGTTCATAATGCGACACACCAGGGGCAAAAGCCGGATCGAACGCATCCATATCCAATGAGATATATAAAGGATTTTCAAACTTCCGAATCTTCGACAAATCCAGATTCTTCATCTGATGAATTTCCACATTGAATTTTTCGGCTTGCTCTTGCTGGTGTGCAGTCAAGGTTCTGATGCCAACTTGGACCAGATTCGTAGCGAGACCGCTTTCCATGATCCGCGCAAAAGGGCAACCGTGAGAATATTTGTCACCATTTAGCTCATCGTACAAATCTCCATGCGCATCGATGTGGAGAATATCAAGCGTGGGATATTTCTCATGATGTGCCTTTATCAAGGGGTACGTAATGGAGTGATCCCCGCCCAGCGTCAGTAACTTTCCATCGCCTTCCAGGTTACGACTTGTAATCGCTTCAATGTTGAAGTACTCTTCAATTTCAAAGTCTCCTTTGTCATCAATCGACATCTTGGAAACATCCTTGAGATCTTCGGTAAACATGTTTGCAGAATCACTGTACAGCGCCTCCCGAATTAGCGCCGGTGCTTTGGCTGGGCCTCGCATAAAAGAGGACTTTTCGTCGAACTGAATGCCCTGAAGGGTGATATTGTTCATTTGGATGGTCTAATAACAAAGTACCAATAGCAATATATGTTGTTTTGAAACAATAGGGAATCTAACTGTTTAATGAGAAATTTCAAGCCTGCCGATTGCCCGAAGTTGATCAGCGTTCGAATTCAATTCTTCCTCAAGATCAAAATCATCCTGAAGGCCAAGCCAGAATTTGGGAGTGTTTCCAAAATACCGACTCAATCTCAATGCAGTATCTGCTGTTATTCTTCTATTCTTCTTTAGAATTTCACTGATACGGGTTTGAGGAATGTTCAGATCTTTTGATAGTTTGTATGCCGTTATTCCCAAAGGAGATAAAAACTCTTCAGCGAGTATTTCTCCAGGATGTATGTTTGGTAGCTTTTCCATTTTAATCTTTAGTGGTAATCAATAATCTCTACTTCATGCGCATTTCCATTATTCCATATGAAAACGATTCTCCATTGGTCGTTGATTCGAATACTGTAAAAATTCTTCAACTTTCCACCAAGTTTTTCTAGTCGATTGGATGGTGGAATTCTCAAATCCGCTATGTTTTGAGAGTTGTTAATCATTCTTAATTTTCTTCGCCCGTTAGTCTGTATTTCCAAAGGCCATTTCTTCACCCTTTCGCCACTCCAAACCTTTTCAGTTGAATTCGAGCCAAATGTTAATATCATACTAACGCCTTACGTTACTAACGTTAAAAGTAAGTAGTATGTTTGAGGAAACCAATAAAAACTACTATTCACAAGGCTTCGGCTTTTCGTAACTGTAGGATGCTCAAAACCTCAAATTCAACCCAAGCAAAAAATTCCTACCTGCTTGCGGGTAATAGTTGTTTTGCTGATACAAAATATCTGTACCATAGTAGTATCCCCACGTGTACCCATTCGAAGAATACTCCTCGTCAAGTACATTGTTGACCAACAATGACAAGCCAATATTCCGAACACCCTTGACGCTGAAGTCATATGACAGCCGAACGTCATTGGTCAAATACGAATCGATTGCTCGATCGTCGTTAGACGTATTGTCCAAAAACTGCTGACCCACGTACTTGGTTAATAATTGAAACGTCAATCCTTCCGCTGGAGAATAGCTCAAATTACTGCCGCTAATCACATTCGGAGAAAAGGAAATATCCGAATTTTTGTGCTCAATTTCACCGAAACTGGCAAAGACGATCTCAGAGAATTGGTCGATCTTGTTTTTGCTCAACGTAAGGTTTGCCGACCATGTCAAATTTTCCGTAAGTTTATAAACCCCAGATAGCTCAACACCCATTCTGAAGCTCTTGGGAACATTCGTTCGGATCGGTGCTCCTACATCATTCACCGCACCAGTCACCACCAACTGGTTTTCATAATACATGTAGTAATAGTTTGCCTCATACGAAAATTGAGACCCCTTTGAGCGCACACCAATTTCAAGATTCTGAAGTATTTCGTGCTTAGGTTCCGTTCCAGCACTTGCGTCAATAAAATCCGAACGAACAGGTTCTCGATTTCCAATTGCATAGGAAGCATACGCATTCGTTGAGTTGTTCAGGGCATAGGTCAATCCAACCTTGGGGTTGAAGAAGGTAAAGTCAGTGTCGATATCGTAAGCCGACCGATCACTATCCAAACCTGCTGTTTCATACTTGATTGTTCGCACCTGCGCATCGCCAAATAAATTCAAACGATCGCCCACCTGATAATTGATTTTCAGAAACGTATTGAAATCTTTCTTGACACCATTTCCATCATAGTATCGATCGCGGATGTCCGCATTGCCAGCAAACTGCGCCCAGATAATTTCTCCAAAATGATCACCATCGTATTTGTTCCATGCGCCACCAAAGGTCAAACCCAGATCATCAGAGCCGTAATTCAATGCATATGTCACACCGTAAAAGTGATTATCCAACCATCTTCTTCGCACAATGTCGGAGGAGGTAATCGTTTCCGCTCCGACGACCACATCAGCCAAACCGTAGTCCACCAGATCATCATTTCCCCTGAACTGCTCGAAGAACCCTCGTCCACGGGTATAATGCAGCGCACCACTAAAGTCCCAGTTGTCAGCCAAGGTATGAGCCAAGTGAAGTTGATAATGATCCTGACGATAATTATCAACCTCGTTGTCATAGGTGTAGTAATTAAAGCTCTGTCCCGAATTCCGAAGATTAGCTTCAAGTTCTGGCGCGCCATACTCACCGCTGAAGTCAATCAACTCTTGCAGCTCAGCGGAGCCTCCGGTAAGGCGAGCTTCAGGCGTTCCATACCACGCCTGTTGTGTAATTTCTTGACCGCCAAAGATGACCGCCTTAATCATGGTTTTCTTACCGTATCGCCCACCGGACAGGTAGTAAGATTTCAAGTCAGCAGCTGATCGATCGATAAATCCATCCGAAGTGATTTTCGAGAGCCGAGCTTCAAAATTGAAGACATCATTCATGAGTCCAGTATTGTAAACCACATTCGTTTTCCAGGTATTGAAGCTCCCAATCGTGTTGGAAGTTTCGAAAAACGGATTAGTAGAAACATTGGTGGATTGAAGGTTCACCGTTCCTCCAAAAGCAGCCGCACCATTCGAGGAGGTTCCAACACCACGCTGAATTTGGATGTTGCTCACAGAAGATGAAAAGTCTGGCATATTCACCCAAAAGACACCATGAGATTCCGAATCATTCACTGGAACGCCATTTACCGTCACGTTGATTCGTGTCGCATCACTGCCCCGAATACGCATGCCAGTGTAGCCAATTCCCGTTCCCGCATCAGAAGTAGTTACAAGCGAGGGAGAGAAATTCAGCAAGATTGGTAGGTCTTGCCCAAGATTTCTGGATTTCAATTCCTTCGCAGAGATTTCCGAGTAGGTCGTAGGCGTCATTTCATTCGCCCGCGTCGCATAGACAATCACATCGTCCAGTTGCCTCACCTTAAGACTGTCTTGACAAAGCGCACCAAACGATAGCGCCAGCGTGCCTGCCATCAATAAAAATTTCATATCTAAAGACTTAAAAAATTAAACCATGAGAAGAGGGGACTTCCCACAATGGTTATCATACATGGCCGACTTTCGTCAGACCTTCCTACGCCGGCATTATCCGGATCAGGTTCGTGGGTATGATCTCAGCCGCTTTTCGGCACCCCGTACTATCGCAAATGTAAGATGAAATGACATAGCATTGATTGTCCCCCTGAGGGGACAATCAATGCTATTAAGCTAAACCTTGTTAGAAGCGTTTCATCCCAGACTTTGATCTAGGATCTTCATCAAATCTGTTATCAGGTGGAAATTTTCAATCATGTCACTTCTTCGAAAATTTACAAGCGACAAATAAATCTCAAAACACAATCGAAAATTTCCACTACTTACGAAGGTTTTATTTTTTCATTTTGATATTTATTTGTGTTTGTTTCTTGGAGCTTGACACAAGTTCTAGTCAAATCCCAATCCTTCATCTTATATGCAGTGATGCTTAACTTAATAGTGTTGAGGGGACCACTACCCCTCTAAGGAAGGGATTGTTCGGTAAATATTCTTTAGCATTTATCTTCTGTTTTTGTGTACCATTTTTCTATATTTGCACACCTTTTAAAAATCCCAGTGGTTTCACGAAGGTATTTTTTTGAAAACACTCTCTTAGAGAAAGAAAAATGAGCGCAGAATTATTCGATATCGTAGCAGAAGAATACAAAGAAGTAAGAGCAAATCGACCTTCTTTTGGCCCTGGTGACACTATTAATGTTCACTACAAAATTAAGGAAGGTAGCAAGGAGCGTATTCAGCAGTTTCAAGGAACTGTGATGCAGATCAGAAATAAAAATACAAACGGCGAGACATTCACCGTACGAAAAGTATCAGGTGACATTGCTGTAGAAAGAATTTTCCCAGCCTTGACTCCAAACATCGACAAAATTGAGGTGTTAAGAAGAGGTAGGGTTCGAAGAGCCAAACTATACTACTTGCGAGGCAGAAAAGGTAAGTCGGCAAGAATTAAAGAAAAAATCCAAAAATAATTGGAAAATCCCCCCGCCATCCAGCGGGGGGATTTTTTTTGTCTTAAGCCGCATCGGCTAAACTATCTTTGAAAGGTGGTACTCAAATTTTCCAAATATCAAGGCACAGGAAACGATTTTATTCTGATCGACAATAGACAGTCGGCGTTTCAAAAGAGCGATGATCTCATCAAAAGACTCTGCGATCGGAAATTTGGAATAGGCGCCGATGGTCTCATTCTCATCGAGGAGCATCCTGATCTAGACTACCGCATGGTTTACTTCAATGCTGATGGAACTCAGAGTCTGTGTGGGAACGGCTCTAGGTGTGGATTTGCATTTGCAAAAAGTCTTGGAATGGTGAGTCAAAATGCTCGCTTCGAAACCACGGACGGAATTCACGAAATAAAGGAGGAAGGTGGAATCATCTATTTTGGATTTTCTCCCATCGAAAATACTATTGAAGAAATTGGTGATGACAAATACCTGGACACTGGATCGCCACATTACATCCGTATCGTCGAGGATGTTGACGGAGTGGATGTTTTTAGTGAAGGCAGGGATATTCGAAATTTGTCAGCTTATTCCAGCCAAAATGGCACAAATGTGAACTTCGCACAACTTTTGCCCAAAGGGGTGAAAATGCGGACGTATGAAAGAGGCGTTGAGGATGAAACATTGAGTTGTGGTACTGGTGCTACGGCAGTAGCATTGGTAGCTAGCCAACTTGGATTGAAGAGCCCCGTAAAATTGGAAACAAAGGGGGGAACACTTTCTGTTTCGTTTGAACTCAAGGATGGTTTTTTCGAAAATATTTGGTTGGCTGGGCCAGCTGAAAAAGTATTCGAAGGAACTGTCGCGATCTAGCCCTCTTTATATGATTACGTTATAACTTTAAAAGCTTAAAATCTTTTCTAAATGCTAAATTCGATATCGAAGGGTGTTGCCAAAATTTTTGGCACAAAGACTGAAAAAGACCTAAAAGACCTTACCCCCTATGTATCTCTTATAAACACTGAGTTTGAAAAACTCAGATCCATTTCCGACGATGAACTGAGAGGGAAAACGAAGGAATTAAAGAACGTCATCAAGGAGCGTCTAAAGTCGATCGACGGTCAAATAGCTGACCTCCACAAAAAGGTCGAGGAAGACAAGGAGCTTGATGCCGATGAAAAAGAGACGATTTTCTCCCAGATGGACGCGCTCGAAGAAGATCGGGATGTCGAATTGGAAAAGGTGCTATTGGATATTTTGCCTCAGGGCTTCGCGGTAGTTAAGGAAACTGCCAGAAGACTTGCGGAAAATGAAAAATTGGTGGTTCAAGCAACGCAGCACGACAAGGAGCTAGCTGCAAGAAAATCGAACGTTGAAATTAGTGGTGAAACTGCCACCTGGAAAAATAAATGGACAGCTGCCGGGACGGATGTGCACTGGAACATGGTTCACTATGACGTTCAGTTGATTGGGGGAGTTGTTTTACACCAGGGAAAGATTGCGGAGATGGCAACTGGGGAAGGGAAAACACTTGTTGCCACCCTGCCAGCATATCTCAATGCCTTGGCCGAGCGTGGGGTTCACATCATTACAGTAAACGACTATCTCGCAAAACGAGATACAGAATGGAATGCGCCACTCTTTGAATTTCATGGCCTGAGAATCGATTGCATAGACAATCACCAACCAAATTCTGAGGAAAGAAGAAATGCCTACTCCGCTGACATCACCTACGGGACAAATAACGAATTTGGTTTTGACTACCTGCGTGACAACATGTCCAGAAGCCCGGAGGAGCTGGTACAAAAGAAGCACCACTACGCAATGGTGGATGAGGTCGATTCGGTATTGATTGATGACGCAAGAACACCGTTGATTATATCGGGACCAATTCCGAAAGGCGATGAGCATGAGTTTTATGATCTAAAACCTCGAATTCAGCGACTGGTAGATGCGCAGCGCAAGTTGATTGGCGAATTTCTAAATGATGCCAAGAAGCAAGCAAAAGACGGTAATGATGCCGAAGCAGGTCTATCTCTTTTTAGAACCTTTAGAGGCTTGCCAAAATACAAACCGCTCATTAAATACATGAGTGAAACGGGCATCAAGCAGGCGATGCAAAAAACAGAGAATATCTATCTGGCAGACAATCAAAAGCGAATGCCAGAGGCAGATGAACCCCTGTACTTCACCATAGACGAAAAAATTAACAGCATCGATCTCACCGAAAAAGGAATTGATCTCATCACTGGCGAAGGAGAGGATGCGACCTTTTTCATTTTGCCGGACATTGGAGATGAAATAGCCAAACTAGAAAAGGACGAAGCGCTTTCTGAAAATGATAAGCTGCAAAAAAAGGAGGAAATCATTCGTCAGTACAATGCAAAAGGTCAGCGAATTCATTCGATCAATCAGCTGCTGAAGGCCTACTGCATGTACGAGAAGGACACGGAGTATGTGCTAATGGATGACAAAGTTAAGATCGTTGATGAGCAGACAGGTCGAATCATGGAGGGAAGGCGTTACTCTGACGGTTTGCACCAAGCGATTGAGGCAAAAGAAAATGTGAAGGTGGAGGATGCTACGCAGACGTATGCGACCATCACACTGCAGAATTATTTTAGGATGTACCACAAATTGGCTGGTATGACTGGTACGGCAGAAACGGAAGCGGGAGAATTTTGGGACATCTATAAACTGGATGTGGTGGTTATCCCAACCAACCGTCCAATTGTAAGGAAAGACGAGCAAGACAAGGTATACAAAACCATTCGGGAGAAATTTAATGCAGTAGCTGAAGAGGTAGTCGAATTGACCAAGCAGGGAAGGCCTGTTTTGGTTGGTACGACCTCAGTAGAAATATCTGAGTTGCTAAGTCGAATGTTGAAAATACAGAACATTGGCCATCAAGTACTAAATGCCAAGCAGCATGCAAGAGAAGCCGACGTAGTAGCGGAAGCGGGGAAACCAGGAGCGGTAACGATCGCAACCAACATGGCTGGTAGGGGAACTGATATTAAACTCTCTGCAGAAGTAATTAAAGCAGGAGGGTTGGCGATCGTCGGAACAGAAAGGCACGAATCTAGGCGAGTGGACAGACAGCTAAGAGGTCGATCCGGAAGGCAGGGAGACCCTGGATCCTCTCAATTCTACGTTTCGCTTGAGGATAACCTGATGCGATTGTTTATGTCTGATCGTGTAGCCAAGATCATGGATAGACTTGGCTTGCAAGAAGGTGAGGTAATCCAACATTCGATGATTACCAAATCTATTGAACGAGCACAGCGGAAGGTTGAGGAAAATAACTTTGCAGTTCGTAAAAACCTGCTCGAATACGATGACGTGATGAACAGTCAGCGGGAGGTTATTTACAAGCGAAGGAGAAATGCACTATATGGCGAGCGCCTGGAGCTAGATATCCTTACCATGCTGTTCGAAACGTGTGAAGATTTGGTTCTCAATGCAAAAGGCGGCAACGACTTGGACAGCTTAAAATTGAATGTGATCTCGATCCTCGGATTGGACTTTCAGCTATCGCAGGAAGAACTAGAGAAGACAGACGAAAATGAGCTATCACAAAAACTTTACGATGAGGCACTTGCTAACTACAAGGTTAAAAATGACCTGATCAAAGATAAAGCCCTTCCAATCTTAAAACAGCTGCACCAGACTCGTGGAGCCACGCTTGATAATATTCTAGTGCCGTTTACTGATGGAAAAAAACAAATTGGGACTGCGGTAAATCTGGAGAAAGCTGTAGAAACTGAAGGAGACGAAGTGATCCTCGAGATGGAAAAAATGATAGCACTTGCGACCATTGACCAACTCTGGAAAGAACATCTCCGAGACATGGATGATCTGAGACAATCCGTTCGAAATGCCGCTTACGAGCAAAAAGATCCTTTGTTGATTTACAAATTTGAAGGATTTGAAATGTTCAAAGGGTTTATTGGCAGGGTGAATGAGGATACCATTTCATTTTTAATGAAAGCGGAGATTCCAGTGAACGAAGCAGACGATGTTCAGGCGGCCCAGCAGCAGCGAACGGCACGAAACTACAATGAGCAAAAAGAGGAAAGCAGATCAGCTCTAGCCGGAGGTGGACAAGGCAACAGACCTCCCGTTCAAAAGACTCAGCCTGTACAAGCACAAAGAATTGCCAGCAGGAATCAGCGCGTGAATGTGCAGTACGCCGATGGATCCGTCAAGAAAGATGTTAAATTTAAAACTGTAGAGGACGACATTAAGAACAATCGATGCGTAATAGTGGAATAATCATAGTAGCTCTTCTCGTGGCTTGCAAGGCCGCTCCCCCAGCCGCAACCATACCGACGTATGAGGAAGATCTTAGCGTTCATCGCCCACAACTTGATAGTTCATTGGTTGTTTCAGACGTTCCGGCAATAGAAGAGTACGTTCCCTTGAAAGGGCACATCAAAGCTGAACTTGACAGCATCGTCAGAATCAGTATCGCCGAAAACAAAGAAGAAAAACTGTTTGACGGTTTTGTAATTCAAGTTTACAATGGGAATAGTCGTGAGAGAGCAAATCAAGTCTGGAATCAAATGGATCAAAATTTTCCAGACCTAGCTGCTAAGGTTTCATATCACCAGCCAAACTTTAGGGTAAAAGCGGGAAGATTCACCGATCGACTCACAGCACACAGGGTATTTAGGGAGGTCAAGGAGGAGTTCCCCAAGGCTTTGCTGGTACCCGAAAGGCTCACCATGAATTATGAGTGATTTAGCGCAAAAGATCAAATCCCTATCTGAGCAGTTTTTTGAAGAGATAAAAGGAATCAGACGACATTTGCACTCCAATCCCGAACTTTCATTCGAGGAACACAATACAGCAGCATTCATTGAAGAAAAATTAGCCGCATTTGGGATCCAAAATGTGGAAAGGATCGCCACAACAGGAGTGACTTTTTGCCTCAATGGGAAAGAGATTGGAAAGACCATCGCCCTTCGAGCAGACATTGATGCTCTTCCGATCTTGGAAGAAAATGAGATTCCGTATAGATCGAAGAGCGACGGGGTCATGCACGCATGTGGCCATGACGCCCATACTGCCAGTTTATTGGGAGCTGCCAAAATTCTAAGGGAAACAAGAAATGAATGGGATGGCACCATCAAATTCATTTTCCAGCCTGCGGAAGAAAAGTCACCTGGTGGAGCCTCGATTCTTATCAAGGAAGGAATTTTAGAGAACCCACAGCCTGAGACAATACTTGGACAGCACGTTATGCCGCTCATTGATGCAGGGAAAGTTGGCTTCAGAAAGGGGAAATACATGGCTAGCGCAGATGAGGTGTATCTAACCATCAAAGGAAAAGGCGGTCACGCCGCGATGCCAGAGAATTTCGTTGATCCAATTGCAATTACCAGTCAAATCATTGTTTCTCTCCAGCAGATCGTTAGTCGGTTTGCTAATCCCAAAATGCCTACTGTTCTTTCTTTTGGCAAAATATCTGGCGGAACTGTCACCAACATTATTCCTGCGGAAGTCAAGGTAGAAGGAACGTTTCGGACCTTTGACGAAGAATGGCGAAAAGAAGCTTTAAATAAGATTCGGAAAATTGCAACAGGTATCGCGGAGTCTATGGGAGCAACTTGCGAAGTTCATTTTGCCCAAGGCTATCCTTTTTTGAAAAACCACGAAGCGTATACCGAACGAAACATAAAAGCTGCCAAAGATTACCTTGGGGAAGCTAACGTAGAAGAGCTTGATTTGTGGATGGCTGCTGAAGATTTTGCTTCATATAGCCAGCATGTTGATGCTTGTTTCTATCGATTAGGGACTCGCAACGAGCAAGAAGGAATCACTTCTGGTGTCCACACTTCTACATTCGATATCGACGAAGGTTCACTTAAAATCGGCATGGGATTAATGGCATATCTCGCCGTTAATGAGCTGAGCAGCTAGAGCGCTATTTCTGTTTGAAGTCTAAAAACAAGTCCGTTATCTCCCGAGGGAATGTCTTGGTAGCTAAAATCACTCTGTACCTTTAGACTGTGGCCGACGATATACTTAGAAATTCCAAAGGTCAGTTCACTCATGTCCGAAATAGTTGAATTTAAATCTCCATTGATGGTCGTGTACCTGCCAGCGAACTCCCAATTAGATGGGAGGAGGTAACCCGCTTGAAAGACAAATCCAGTTCCCGTTCCAAAACCCGTATTTGATTGTCCTTTAGATCTAGTGGCGAACTCAGAGGAGGCAGAGATTCCATTATACTTGATCATCATATCCGCAATGATCGTTGTCAAGTCATTTGATAGATAATTACCATTTACGTCGGTGATGAACCCTCCTAAGTTTCCCCTAGAACGAACCGAGCTGAAGTTTGCATCACCTGTGATTCCAACAGACAATTTAGGAGACTCCTCTCGTTCCAGATCTGATCCGAAATAATCGCCCTTGTTTGTGAAGTTACCGAAAGGCAAAAATTCCAATCTGCCAGTTAGTTGGTATCCACCCCTTGGATTATCCGCAATTATATTTCTACCCTCTCCAAGAGAAAATGCGAATGCTTGGTTGATAACCATACCCCCAGCTTTGCTCTTGTGTCTGATCTGAATTCCCTTATCCCGATCCAGCGTAAATCTTGAGTTGACCAAGCTTCGATCTACAAATTGTAATTTCTGCGACGAAATCACACGCTCCCTGTTACCAGGCAACTTTGTTTGACCAAACCACAATTGCCAATCCGTAGCAAATGACCATTTAATCACAGCGTCCAGCACGATGTTCGCTGTATTACCTGACTCCAGAATGTGGCCACCCCGCTGATCTCTATTAGAAATAGCTAGCTCTACCTTGTAAACCACGGATGGATCATACGCCCAGCCGTCAAATTTTAGTCTGGATCTACGAATAAGCATTTTATCAGAATACTCATTAGTCACCGTATTCAATTCTCCCGCATACAACGTCTGAAATCTGAACCCGAATTTTAAATGGAATGAGGAATCCTGTGCGGTCACCTTCAATCCGCTACCCCATTTGCTGGAAGTGACGTCCTGACCAAGACAAATATGTGAAACCAAGAAAAATACCAAGTAAGTCGCTGGTTGCCAATAACATTTCATAGGACAAAGAGAAGTGGTTTATTGGCGCAATATTAAACCATTTTGGCTAGTAATATTAAGTCATGTTTGTCTAAATGTTATGAAATTATTATGTCCGAATTTGATGTATTACAAAAGACCTAGAAGACAAGACAACATCACCATTTTTACCTAAATGTATAACATTATCATTCTTAACATAGAAGACATATTGGAGTGATAAATTTGTCATAAAATGTAAAGCCATGGAATACGGATTTTTTGATGTACTTAGTTTGCTTGGAGCCCTTGGCTTCTTCATTTATGGAATGAAGGTCATGAGTGAAGGTATTCAGAAGGTTGCTGGTGCTAAAATGCGCGGCATCCTAAGCTCTATGACCTCCAACAGAGTAAAAGGAGTTTTTACGGGCTTTACCATTACAAGCTTGGTCCAGTCATCATCTGCAACAACCGTCCTGGTTGTAAGTTTTGTTAATGCTGGCCTGCTCTCTTTAACTGAGTCCATCGGCGTTATTATGGGGGCCAATATTGGAACAACAATAACAGCATGGCTCATTTCCATTGTCGGTTTCAAGGTGAAAATTGCGGCTTATGCACTTCCAATAATCGCATTCGGTTTTCCGCTGATGTTTTTCAATCGAGACAAATTGAAATTCTGGGGTGAGGTGCTAGTTGGATTCGCTCTGCTTTTTATGGGTCTTTCGCTTTTAAAAGATGCAGTTCCTGACCTTAAATCCAATCCTGAAATCCTTGAATTTCTTGGCCGATATACAGATCTTGGATTCCTATCCATCTTAATTTTTGTTGGAATTGGCACGTTTATTACAGTTATTGTACAATCTTCAAGTGCCGCTATGGCGCTAACATTGGTGATGGCCAACAATGGATGGATTCCATTTGAACTTGCAGCAGCCATGGTGCTAGGAGAAAACATAGGAACTACTATTACAGCGAATCTGGCTGCACTTATTGGTAATGTTCATGCCAAAAGGGCAGCGCTTTCACATTTTATATTTAATATTTTCGGAGTTATATGGATTATAGCACTTATTCATCCCGTTCTCTATCTGGTTGATTCTTACATTGTCAGTACTGGAGGTGCCTCGCCATTTGAGACAGCTACAGGAATCCCAATTGGACTTTCGTTGTTCCACACATCCTTCAACATTGTGAATACGCTGCTGTTGGTGGGTTTTGTCAATTTCATTGCCAGGGTGGTTACCAAGGTCATCAAATCCTCAGGTGACGATGAGTACTCTCTTGAGTATATCAGTACTGGCCTGATGAACACAGCAGAATTATCCATCGAGCAAGCAAGAAAAGAAACTGGTCGCCTAGGAAAAATGGCAAGAAAAATGTCTGGTCAATTCAGGGAATTGCTAACAGCAGAAAAACCCAAGAAGCAAAAGAGGCTTTTGAAAAAGATACGAGATTTTGAGGAAATGACCGACCGCATGGAACTGGAAATTTCTGAATATCTGATGGGCGTATCTACGAGTGGTACTTTGAGTAACCTGAGTACCATCAAGGTAACTGGACTGCTTAGTGCCATAAATGATCTGGAGAGAATAGGAGATATCTTTTACCAAATGTCGAAGGATGTGGAAAGGAACCTGGAAAACGAAAAAACATTCAAGCCCAAACAAATCGAAAATATTCTGAAAATGATGGATCTTGTTGATGAGGCAATTGATATTATGACGTCTAATCTGGAATCCACGCGCCGTACCATAAGTCTTGAGCCCGCAACACTTAAAGAATCAGAAATCAATCAGTTTCGTGATCAGCTAAGGAAGGGACAAAACAAGGTGATAGAAAAAGACAAGTATGATCCCAAAAGAGATGGTTTGTACAAGGACATCTACCATCTGTGTGAAAAACTTGGTGATCACATCATCAATGTGTCGGAAGCCATCACAGGTGAAAAAGAGCGTGAATTAGTCGAAGAGTTTGAGGAAGCAGAGTAATTCCTAAAATGGAAATTTCAAAAGCACGTCCTTACCGATATTGAGAAGCACTCTTCCTTTATTTGTAATGAAATGACATAGTGGAGTTAGATTTGCCTACATAAAATCTTACAATGGCTTCATCGGTTGGTGATATCATAGAAAAAATAACGGAGTATATCCATATAAAAACAGAGCTGATCAAGCTCAGGGTAATTGAGTTCGTATCTCGAATTCTCGCCAATGTACTGGCGCTACTCTTTATTGGTGCAATTGCCTTTTTCTTCTTTTTCTTTCTGAGCCTTAGCCTCGGGTTTTATCTAAATGTTCTCATGGAAAGTGAATTTTTAGGTCATCTGATAGTCTCTGGCCTTTACCTGTTACTGATCATTGTTATATTTTTATTGGTCAAAACTGGAAGGATCCGGACTTGGTTGGAAAATTTGATTTTAAATATGGCAGAGAAAGACGATGAGCAAGAGGATTAAGGAAAGAACAAAACAACTTGCTGCACAGGAAGTAGCAATCAAAAAGAAACTTCTGGGAAAGTCTGGCGGACTGAAGTCGAAGGCAAATAAAGTGGGTAAAACTGCACTTGTTGGCGGACTCGCAACCCTTCTTATCTATGGGCTATACAAAGCTTTCTTTCAAGGAGAAACTAAGTCGAAGAAAAGTAAAGTACAGGGGCGATCAACCTCAGCAATCGTAACTGAAAAACTAATGATTTTCCTACTCCCTTATTTGGGAAAGGTCCTTGATAGTTTCCTGGAAAAGAAGGTGAATAAGCCCTCGGCAAGCAGCGAAGCAAAAGAGGAAAGTCCCTCAGAAGGCTAGTTTATACGTTCATTAGAGATTCTCTTCGGCGCATTTTTCCAGCTGGAATACCAAACATCATCTTGAATCTTCTGCAGAAATAAGCAGTGTCCTTGTAACCAACATCTTTCCCAATGTCACGGATGCTTTTCTTAGAGGTTCTAAGCAAATTAACTGCTGCCTCCATCCGTTGGTATTCGATGTAATCTTGAGGGTTAATGCCTGTGAGCATTTTAAAGTACTGACCGACGTAGTCTTCTGATACATTAGCCACGTTAGCCAAAATTTTGTTAGATAGGTCTTCGGCAAGATGTTCCTTAATGAACGTGAAAATATCGATTAATCGAGGATCCCTGAAGTACGTACTATTGGTAGCAAGTTTCTCAACAAAAAGGCCATTATTGAGGATAAACCGGATCAACTCTATGGTCATACTCTCGGTAAGAACCTTCACAATCCGATCCTTTCCTGGCATATTACCACAATATTCATCATTAATCTGCCGAATCAAACCAGCAAGCTTGTATCCTTCCTCAATTTTGAATGGAGGTATATCTAACGAAGCAAAAAAGTTGACAGAATCAAAGGCCTTAGCATCAAAAGCAACATAACTGTAATGTTCGTCCGTGCTTGCACTATCGTCGTACGACTTTAGATACTGATCCTTGTTCGTCAAAAAATCATCCTTGGACAAACTCACGGCTTTTCCAGAACCATAGGTCATCGAGACTTGTCTGCCCCCTGGGACAAAAATTACATCTCCCTCTTTCGCAACTTCCTTCTCCTTCCCAAATCTAATTTCGCCAGCAGTGACTAGAACCAAAAAGTTCTCCACCTCATAGTTATTCTCAATCGTAATTGGCCTTAAAATATTAATATTCTTAGCCTTGACGAAGCGAATCTCAAGTGATTCTATAATTTTGTTATAGTCTTCCATTTATGAATAAAGCTGGTTGATCTAGCAATAAATACAATTTATAGCCAATTAATTGGACGAATCTAATACTATTCTTGAATAAAACCTAATGAAAGACTGCAGCCACCGCTTCGCGATTATGGGATTATTTCAATAATCCACGCGAAATGACAATCCGTTGAATCTCGGAGGTGCCCTCATAAATCTGGGTGATCTTGGCATCCCGCATCAAGCGCTCGACATGAAATTCCTTTACATAGCCGTAACCTCCATGGATTTGAACTGCCTCTACGGTGTGTTTCATGGCAGTGTCAGAGGCAAATAGTTTAGCCATGGCGCCCTCTTGTGAAAAATCTTCTCCTGCATCTTTTTTCTGTGCTGCCTTCATACAAAGAAGCCTCGCGGCCTCAATGTCTGTAGCCATATCAGCCAATTTAAATTGGATCGCTTGATGCTTTGCGATCTCCACTCCAAATGCCTTTCTCTCCTGCGCATATTTAAGCGAGAGTTCCATTGCGCCTGATGCAATACCAAGCGCCTGAGCAGCAATACCAATGCGGCCGCCATTAAGCGTGCTCATGGCGAACGTAAAGCCAAAACCATCTTCACCAATCCGGTTTTCCTTTGGAACCTTCACATCCTGAAACATCAGCGAATGTGTATCGCTACCTCTAATCCCTAGCTTGTCCTCTTTTTTTCCAACAATAAAGCCTTCCATTCCCTTTTCAACAATGAATGCGTTTATTCCCTTGTGCTTCTTTTCAGGATCAGTTTGTGCCATTACAATGTAAGTAGAAGCTGAATTGCCATTAGTAATCCAGTTTTTGGTTCCATTCAAGAGATAGTGGTCACCTTTATCTTCAGCGGTTGTTCGCTGAGATGTTGCATCGGATCCTGCCTCTGGCTCGGAAAGACAGAAAGCACCTATTTTTTGCCCTGTAGCTAGTGGAACTAGGTATTTCTTCTTTTGTTCTTCGTTGCAATATGTCTCCAGACCCCAGCATACCAAGGAGTTATTAACCGACATGCACACTGACGTGGAGGCATCGACTTTGGAAATTTCCTCAATCGCTAATACATATGAGACAGAGTCCATTCCACTTCCACCGTACGTTGGATCAACCATCATTCCCATAAACCCCAACTCCCCGAGCATCTTAATCTGCTCTGCTGGAAATTGCTGCTTAGTGTCACGCTCAATCACGCCCGGAAGCAGTTCTTTTTGAGCAAAATCTCTGGCTGCATCTCTGACTGCTAATTGCTCCTCTGTAAAGTTGAAAATCATAGCTTAATTAACGTTTCTTAATAGCTTACAAAATTATAGTAATTGTTATGCATGCCTAATACTTTAAAAAAGAAAGTTTTTGCATTTCTCTTTTCAGTGACTGTCCTCTCATTTTTTCATTCTTCAGGCTCCTCTGTAACTAAAATGGGACTTCCAAACTGGTTTTTTTGTTAGTTTGTCGAAAACCCCCCAGTAGGTTCCCTGTTAACTTCCTAATTTTGTCTTCTTAAGAAAAATGCAAGATTTGATTGGAATTATACAATCAAAATGACCTTCAAATCGTTCACTATTAAACACATAAAATAAAATACCCTTTCTATGAAACACGTTCGACAAAATTTATTCTCGATTTTAGCAATCCTATCCTTGGGATTTTTCATTAGCTGTAGCAGTGATGACAATGACCTAGTCATTTTTGACGACGAGGATACTGATGAAACTACAGATCCATTTGATGCTCGTCTTAACAACAACGCAACAGATTCTTTGACTGCCACGGTATTTCTCTCTGAAGTAGATGACAATACAATCGACGTTTTACTATCCTTTACGTCCGATGAAGACATGAAGAGAGTATATGTCACTCAAAATTTCCAGGGACAAGGAGATGAGAAAGTAGATGCAGCTGTTGTGTTCGGAGTAGATGCCAAAGGAGATGGTTCCTTCGATTTAAGTGGAACTCTGCAAACTGCATTTGCCTTCGATTTAGATTTCAGTAGTGCTGGTTTACCAACTGAAGGAACAGTGGTCTACAAGTTCTGGGCAACGAGCGGCAAAGGTGATTTCAGGGATGATACAAAAAGAACCCTGATTGGCCCTGCTACTTTAACTATCGAGGTCAGTGGAACAAATCCTGCTGCTGCCATCATTTCACAGACTGACGTTCAGTTATTCGCGCCGTTAGCAAATGGAACTTCTAGTTCATTTTTGTCAACTGCAGATGGAAGTACTTATACTTTCAACGATGGTGAATTTGCGGCACTATGGGATTTTGGTTACTTCTATAGTGTTTTAGGTGCGGCAGCTGACGAAAAGAAAGCTTCATTGGCATCGGTTAGTGCATACGAACAAGCCTTTGATGCAGGAGCTGTTGTTGATATGGATGCTTTAGCTATGGATGCTAATGGTGACATTGATTTAAATGATTTTTTCTTCTCTGCCAGTACTGCGGACGAAACAACTTTCACTGCTGTAAGCACATCTGCTGATCTGGATTTCATAGCGACATCCACCTCTCAAGAAGTTAATATGCTTGAAATTGGTGATATCGTTGCCTTTGTAGATCAGTATGGCAAAAAAGGATTGATCAAAATTACAGGTTTACAGTCAGCCAGTGGGGAATTCTACAACGAAGGTGCTTTCCTTCAATTTGACATAAAAATTCAGCCTTAAGAATCAAAATTTTTTGAAGTCAAAAAACCCGCCTATATGGTGGGTTTTTTTTTGAGCAAATCCGAATTGAGCGTAGAATTGAACAGCATCTCGAGCATGGAGAATGGATTACGTCAAATACTAAACGAGCAATCAGGCAGTTAGAATCAATAATGATATTTCAAAATTTAGATGTGATTCTATCCTCACGTGTATTTAATTTGTGACTATAGAAAAATGAAAATCTCTAAATTTCTTCTAACGCACCTGGCTTTGGCACTTGGTCTCGTCCTTTTCACTAGTTGTAAGAAAGATGAATCATTGCCCGGGGGAGATCCGCCAACACTGACCGTCTCTGCAACCGTCCTAAGCGGTGGCTCACTAAGTGACAATGGGACAGTAACAGCAACAGACACAGTAGATTTTTCAATTGATGTCACGGCGCCTGCTGGCTTCAACTCCGTTTTAATTGGAGGTTCAGGAAATTCCATCCTAGACCAAGGGGATGCTGGAGCTGCAGATTTGGCCACGCAGGTTGATGGTATTCCCTTCAGGGTTTTGACTACAGCAAGTGACGGAGGCGGTTTGGCTAAATATTCGTTTGTAGCGGTGGACGAAATCGGTCAACGAAGCGATACTGTCCAGTTCTCTTTCGGAATAACCTCTACTGTAGATTTTTATCAAAATGTTACCTTAGGAGGGTTTGAAAACAACTCAGTAGGGGGCTTCTATGATGCCATTGAAAACAGCATTTCAAACCTAATTACAGCTCCTTCTAACTCCTCGAAAATCGACTTGCTATTCTATCACACAAATACGAGTGGCTATGTAATCGCCTCAGTAGATGATACAGATGCAGACATGACGCTCGAAGCGCAGACTACCAGCGATCTTGACAATTTTCCCACTCGAAATTCAACAAGATTTAGGACTTTCATAACCGCTCCAAACTTTGACGCAGTCCGTACAATTCCGGATTTACAAAATGCTTATTCGTCAAACGTCCAGGTAAGTGGATTAAGTGACGTCACCAACTTAGTAAGTTCAACTATCATTGGCTTTCAAATAGCGACAGAACGAGGAGCTAGGGTTGGGCTGATTCAGGTTCTAGAGACAGCCGGCACTACAGGATCTAACAGATCCCTCCGATTCAATGTGAAAATCGAGCCTGAATAGGTCTGGGCATCCTTGATATTTGTTTTTAAACAAAAATCTATCTTGATGATCTTATTCCAATGTTTTTGGGGAAACCTATTGTGTTGAAACATCAAAGTTGAACAAAACACCGAATTTGGATGTTCAGGAGGGGCCTTGAAAAAATTCCGATCAAAAATTCAGGACATGATGAATGTGATGAAATCCACTGTTTGAGCGCAGCGAGTCTGGATTTCAATGCAGCAACAGCCTGAATTTTAGGAATTAGCGGTTCGCCGCTGCGATCACAGCCTTGGTTTTTTGACGGTTCGCCGTTGCGATTCGTTTTTTGACGGTCCGCCGCTGCGGAAGCTTAAAAATGAAGAGCTCGTCCGGCTTAAGGGCTTAAAGAGAATAAACAAGGAAACCCCTTTTAAACCGCTTTAGTCTCTACTTCCCATAAACAGCATCACGTAGTATAGCAGTGTAGCTAAAGCCCCAAGTGCAGCAATGAGGTAGGTAGATGCAGCTGCATTTAGTGCGTCCTTTGCCATTGCATGTTCTTCAGGAGTTACAATATTCCGATCAGAAATCCATGCCAAGGCTCGTTTGCTGGCATCATACTCTACTGGCAAGGTCACAAAGGCAAAGAGTGTAAAAACGGAGTAGCATGCGATAATGACTAGCAAAGCAGTGCTCATCGGAATCATTCCTTGCAAGAAAAAAGCCCCGAAAATCATTGCCATAAAAATGATGTTCATGATTCTGGCACTGACATTTTGTATCGGCACCATCGCACTTCTAAACTCCAGCATACTGTAAGCTGTTGCATGTTGCACAGCGTGCCCACACTCATGAGCAGCAACAGCGGCGGATGCGGCTGATCGCCCATTATACACGTCCTGACTAAGATTTACGGTCTTGTTCGCAGGGTTATAGTGATCCGTAAGTTGCCCTCCCACGGAGATCACACTTACATCATGAATCCCATTATCCCTGAGCATCAGCTCTGCAATTTCTCGTCCTGATAGACCAGAACCAATTTGCACTTTAGCATACTTTTTAAACTTACCTTTCAACCGGGAGCTCACTGCCCAGCTCAAAATCATGAATGTTATTATTATTACAAAAAGCATTTATGTCTATTTTAAGTTATTAGAATTTGCTATTCAACTATATCTCCGATTTACGATATCTGCACAAAAGATGTTGCTAATTTCACCATCTTTTGCCTCTTAGAAAAGAATTCTTACATCATAAGAATTCATGAACCTTTTCAGTTTTCTTCCTCCGAATTAACGCAGAAATAATCAATGCTGTCGTTCCAAAGAAAGCAATTGCAATTATCTGGGAGGTATGTAGCAAAGTCGCGAGGAAAATGCCAGTATCCACCTCCACCGAGTACAACAAAAGCATGCCCGCAATCATTCCATGGTACGTTCCAAATCCACTTTGTACTGGAAGGGCGAGTGCGATTCCACCAGTAATTAGTAGCATGAGGCCTGCACTAAGATCCAAATGGCTCGTTTCTGGAAGAGAAAAAACGATGATGTAGGACATCAAAAAATAAGCTACCCAAATAGCAAGCGTTGAGATCACAAACCCCATAGGATTACTGATATCCTTCAATGAGAGTAGGCCATTTGTAAACCCCTTGATGATGCTGGATAATTTCCCTTCCTTTTTTCTCTGATTTCTAAGAAAGAGAATTAGCATCGCCAAACCTAGTATTGCGATAATAGGCAATGCGATAATAACCCAGTTTGGCAAAGCCAGACCAGCTAGCGCTTCTGTCAGAAATTTCATTAGCCTCTCGTATTCTATAAACATACTCAGGCCCATCAGAACTAAGAGCGTCAAGACATCCACAAGACGTTCCACGATCACAGTACCCAGAGCATCTGGAACAGGTACTTTATCATTTCTATTTAGCACTCCACACCTTGTTAATTCCCCAAGCCTGGGCAAGGCCAGATTTGCCAGATACCCTATCAAAACCGCCAATGTGGTTCTGGATGTTTTCAGGTCATGCCCCAGAGGTTTTAGCAAAATATTCCATCGATAGGCTCTTGCCACATAGGGTATGATCGATAATACAACAGAAGCTATAACCCAGGAGTAGTCAACCTCAGTTGCTTTTTGCCAGAAGTCCACCCATTCTATATTCCTAAAAACAAGAAATAGCAGAAATGCCGCCAACCCGACACTGATAAGTACTTTTAAAATGGCAAGGATATTTTTTTTCACTGAGGACATTCTCGTTTGCTTGATCAAGAAGCAGTCATATGCGGCCGCAAATATAGATTATCGATAAGTCGGACGCCTTCCACATAACCAGCAAAAAAAATCGCCAATTCATTCTTCTGATCGTATTTCTTAATTGAGTTAAAATTAGAGGGGTCAAGAATTTCGAGGTATTCAACATCAAGCCCTTCAACGGAAGTGTAAAAAGAAATCAATCGATTTCTCACTTCAGACAAATCTTCTCCATCCAAGATTTCGACCCGTGCCTTTTCCAATCCATTGTAAATGTTGGCTCCAACCGCCAGCCCTTGTTCGCTCAGCCTTCGATTTCGAGAAGACATGGCCAACCCGGAATCCTCCCTGATGGTACTGATCCCCAGGATTTCGACCGGCATACTTAGATCCTCTGTCATCTTCCTGATGATCATAAATTGCTGTAGGTCCTTTAGACCAAAATATGCTCTGGTGGGCTGAACAAGATTCAAAAACTTGTTGACTACGATACCAACGCCCGCAAAGTGACCCGGTCTAAATTCCCCCTCTAATTTGCTCTCCAAATTTCCAAATGAAATAGTCAGCGTTGGTTTCTTAGCATAAAGCTGGTCAACAGATGGTACGAAAAGATAATCCACTCCCAAAGACTCGAGTTGTGCTGTATCCTCCTCAATGCTTTTTGGATAATTAGCCAAGTCCTCTGGCTTATTAAATTGAAGAGGATTAACAAAAATACTGACGACCGTATTGTCATTGTCTTCCATGCTCTGTCTTACCAAAGCCAGATGGCCATCATGTAACGCTCCCATTGTCGGCACCAAACCGATGGTTTGACCTTCTGCTCTATGTTGTTGAGCTACTTCTAGGATTTCTTTTGGAGCTGTTATTGCTCTCATAAAAGAGACTGTTTGAATTCTTAACTTATTGAATACGTTGATATTGAACCAAAATTATCGTACTTTTGTCCTCATTTTTCAAATCCCCTACGAAATAATTTTTTAACTCAATAGATTTTATGTCAAATATTAGAATCCTCTACGTAGCTAGCGAGATTAACCCATTTCTTCAAACAACGGAGGTGGCTGATTTTGTACGGAGGCTACCACAGGCGATGCAGGAACGAGGTATGGAGATTAGGATTTTAGTTCCCCGCTTCGGACTAATCAATGAAAGGAAAAACCGATTGCATGAGGTGGTCAGACTATCTGGAATCAATATTTCGGTGGGTGACGAAGAGAAGCCGCTAGTAATAAAGGTTGCGTCTATCCCAAACGCCAAGCTTCAGGTCTACTTTATCGACAATGAAGATTACTTCTACAGGAAATCGGTCTTCTTCGATAAGGAAGATAATTTCTTTGAGGACAATGACGAAAGGGCAATATTTTTCTGTAAAGGCGTTCTTGAGACAGTTAAGAAATTAGGATGGGCGCCAGATATCATTCATTGCAATGATTGGATGACAAGCCTCATACCTCTTTATACGAAAACCACGTACAAAAACGATCCGATCTATAAGAATGCTAAGACCGTGTTTACAATGTACAATAACAAATTCACTCACATTTTTGGATCTGATTTGTTAGAAAAAGTTAAAATGCTTGACATTGATGACGAGATGCTTACACCTTTGAAAACAGCGGATTACGACGGGTTTGTGAAAATGGGAATGGAGTATGCGGATGCTGTTATCAACGGACATGAAGAGAACACTGAGAGCTTTAAAAAGCTAATTGCCGATCTGTCGAACGAAAAGCTAACGGAAACAATTGAAAAAGACGAAAACTTTGAGGAGTCATACTTTAATCTATACAATGAACTTGTTAGCTAGATTTAGAAGATTTAAACGCTTTTTTAAGCCGGGATTAATTGTATTAATCCCGGTTTTTTTAGGCTGCGATGCAGCTGAGGATCTGGGGACAGAATTTGACCTAAATACGAACATTGATGTTAAGTTAACTCAGTTAGACCTGCCATCATCAAATCTCTATATAGACAGTTTGAGAACGGACGGGGAAGATCGACTAATAGTTGGGACATACAATGATCCGCTAACAGGACGAGTTACCGCTGAAGGTTACTTTCAATTTAGATTTCAGAGAGGATTTATGCCCGGTGATTCCCTGCAGTATGATTCAATTCAATTGGTTTTGGCCACAGGCCAGGTTTTGCCCTTGATTGGAGCTTCGCCTATTGACATCGACGTCTTCGAAATTGAAGACACCTTGATCAATAGCATCATTTATCTTGCGACAAAGCAGGAAACGAAATCGCGGCAAGTTGGAAATCTGACTAGTACAGTTTTATCAACCGACGAGCTTGTTTCATTAAGATTAGATGATACCTATGGCCAAGAGATTTTTGATTTCCTCAAAGACTTCCCTGATTCAGTAAATACCCATTTCTTTAAAGGGCTGGCATTATCCAGTGGGGCAACAAACCAAAGCCTGGTGTCCTTCAATACTGCCGCTGACACATCTAGACTTCGTGTGTATATGACAGGGGACACCACGTACTTTGCGGAATTTAACATTCAGCCGTCCTTACATACAAATATCGTCAGGGATCGGAGTGGCTCACCATTTAGCGGAATTCAGGAAAAACAGACCTTTGATCTTGCTGGTGATGACAGGACAGTGTTGGATCCTCTTGCTGGAATCACAACAACCTTTAAAGTGGACGCGCTGGAAACTTTTTTTGCCGACAACCCCAATATTCTGATCAATTCAACGATCATTGATTTTAAAGATGACGGTTTTGCAGCTAGAGATACGCTCCAAGGTTTCCATCTCTATTTTCGTAGGCCAGATGGTGGTATTTTCGGACCCGCAATTGTTCAAAATTCATTTGCCAACATAGTGATGGCCGATCAAGGTTATCTTTCGGGAAGCAGTGCCCCAGCAGCTGTGCGGTATAACACAGATACAGACATGTACTTGGTACGACCAACGCTCTTCTTCCAATCCATGTACAATAATTATTTGAACAGTGGGAATCTTGTATATGTTGAACCGTTACGCGGTGATACGATTCAGATATCCGAAATTGTATTAATCAGTCAGACCGAAATGACCCTGGGTCAGACCGTATTTAGCAATAATGGGATTAAATTGAGAATATTCTATACTGATGTAGATCAATAGATTATGTGTGGAATTGTTGGTTACCTTGGAAATAAGCCTGCCCATCCAATTCTCATTGGAGGCCTAAAAAGACTGGAGTATCGTGGTTACGATAGTAGCGGAATTGCCGTCATTGAAGACAGTCAGATAGTCGTTGAGAAAAAGAAAGGCAAGGTGGCCGATCTTGAAGGTCAAATTGGCGAGAAAAAATTTGCAAGCACGATCGGAATCGGTCACACAAGATGGGCAACCCATGGTGAACCCAATGACGTTAATGCGCATCCTCATCTCAGCAACGACGGATCTATAGCCATTATTCATAATGGTATAATTGAAAACTACGGTGCACTAAAGGAAGATTTGACGCAAAAGGGATATCACTTCCGAAGCGACACTGACACTGAAGTCTTTATCTCCTTCATTGAATACATAAAGGAGAGTGAAGGTCTTTCATTGGAAGATGCAGTGCGCGTTGCCCTTACCAAGGTTGTGGGTGCCTATGCTATCGCAATTATATCCCGTGACGAACCAAAGAAACTCATAGCAGCTCGAAAAGGAAGCCCGTTGGTTCTAGGTTTGGGCAAAGGAGAGTTCTTTTTGGCATCCGATGCATCCCCAATTATTGAATATACAAACGAAGTAATCTACCTGGAAGACGAGGAGATAGCTATAATGGATGGCTCGGAGTACCGAATCATCAACACGAGCGATGACTCCCAGACTCCAGAAATTCACACGCTCGATCTTGAGCTTGAGGCCATAGAAAAAGGGGGGTACGAGCATTTTATGCTCAAGGAGATTTTTGAGCAACCGAGATCTATAGCAGATTGCATGAGAGGCCGCTTGAAGGCTAGTTCTGGCGAGCTGGTACTTGGTGGCATTAGAAATTATAAACAAGCATTAATTAATGCTGAAAAAATAACATTCGTTGCTTGCGGTACGTCTTGGCATGCTGGGCTTGTGGCGGAGTATGTTTTTGAAGATCTCTGTCGAATTCCCGTTGAAGTTGAATATGCTTCCGAGTTTCGATATCGTAATCCCATCATCAAAGAAGGAGACATTATTGTTGCCATTTCACAGTCAGGTGAAACGGCGGATACCCTAGCGGCAATTGAATTGGCCAAGAGCAAAGGGGCTGTTGTTTTTGGTATAGTAAATACTGTGGGATCCTCTATTTCAAGGATCACGCATGAAGGTGCTTACTTGCACGCTGGTCCAGAAATTGGAGTTGCTTCCACCAAGGCATTTACAGCGCAGATTACCGTGCTCACCATGATTGCTTTAAGAGTTGCACACCTCAAAGGCACCATTACGGAAAGAAAATACCAAGAGCTTTTAGTTGATCTTGAAAACGTGCCGAGTAAGGTTCAAACTGCACTGAATTTCAGCGATAAGATCGAGACGATTGCAGAACTCTTTCAAGACGCAAAGAATTTTCTTTACCTGGGTAGAGGTTATAATTTCCCCGTGGCTCTGGAAGGAGCGCTCAAGCTCAAGGAAATCTCATACATCCATGCCGAGGGGTATCCAGCAGCTGAAATGAAGCATGGGCCAATTGCATTGATTGATGAAAACATGCCAGTTGTTGTTATTGCTACCAGAGATAGTTCGTACGACAAAATAGTCTCGAATATTCAGGAGGTAAAAGCTAGGAAAGGTATTGTAATCGCGATCGTTACCGAAGGGGACGTGTTGATTCCTAAAATGGCTGATTTCACCATTGAGGTTCCATCCACTCATGAGGCACTGATGCCATTAATCTCTGTAATCCCATTGCAGCTTTTAAGCTACCATATCGCGGTGATGCGAGGTGCCAATGTGGATCAACCAAGAAATTTAGCAAAATCAGTTACGGTTGAATAACTTTCTACGATGAAAAAAATAATTTACTCAGACCAAGCTCCGGCTCCGATTGGTCCATATTCTCAAGCAATACGACATGGCAATACCCTCTATGTCTCTGGTCAAATACCCATTGACCAGGCATCTGGAGAAATGATTGATGCTACCATCGAAGCGGAAACAGAACAGGTCATGAAAAATATCGGATATATTCTTAAAGAAGTTGATTTGAATTATTCTGACGTCCTTAAGTGTTCGATTTTTGTGAGCGATATGGGTAATTTCGGGCGAATCAATGAGATCTACGGAAAATATTTTACTGAAAATCCTCCAGCAAGGGAGACAGTAGAAGTAAGTGGTTTACCCAAAGGGGTGAACGTTGAAATTTCATGCATTGCTGCGTTTAACGACTAGCATCACCATTAATTCCCTTCACTGTCTCAAACTTTGATATCCAACTCAAATTAAATGGAAAATGTACGCGTGCGATTTGCACCGAGCCCGACAGGAGGGCTCCATATTGGTGGAGTAAGAACAGCTTTGTTCAATTACCTATTTGCTAGAAAACATGGAGGAAAATTCATACTGCGAATAGAGGATACCGACCAAGGTCGCTTTGTAGAGAGTGCCGAAGAGTACATTCTAAAAGCACTAGAATGGTGTCAAATAGAGCCAGACGAAAGCCCAATCCATGGCGGTGAATTTGCACCTTATCGACAGTCAGAACGCAAAGACATTTACAAGCAATATGCCGATCAATTGATACGGGATGGCAAGGCTTACTACGCCTTCGACACTCCTCAGGAACTCGAGGCGATGAGAGAGAAGTTGACTGCCGCAAAGGTTATCAAGCCTCAGTACAATACTGTGACAAGGTCTTCGATGAAGAATTCGCTCACTCTTTCAGATGAAGAAGTGAAGAATCGACTTGATGCTGGTGAGCCCTATGCTATTAGAATCAAAGTACCTAAGGATGAGGAAATCAGACTGAATGATTTGGTACGAGGCTGGGTGAAGGTGAACTCTGCGGATATTGATGACAAGGTACTGATGAAATCTGATGGAATGCCAACCTATCATCTAGCCAATGTTGTCGATGACTACTTGATGAAGATCTCTCATGTAATTAGAGGTGAAGAATGGCTTCCCTCTGCTCCATTACATGTTTTGCTGTACCAGTTTCTAGGTTGGGAAGATGCAATGCCTTCGTTTGCACACCTTCCATTGATTCTTAAACCCGATGGAAATGGTAAGCTAAGTAAGCGAGCTGCCGACAAAGCAGGTTTCCCAATTTTCCCTTTTAACTGGACTGACCAAGAATCAGGTGAAGTTGCAAAAGGATTTAAAGAGACAGGTTTCCTCCCTGAAGCACTGATTAACTTCCTGGCATTCCTTGGGTGGAATCCTGGAACCGAGCAGGAGATATTTTCCATGAAAGAGCTTGTGGATACCTTTTCCATTGAAAGGATCAACAAGGCTGGAACAAAGTTTGATTTTGACAAGGTAAACTGGTACAATCAGCAGTATATCAAGGCCACTTCGAGCTCATTTTTTGCAGAAGACTTGAGAGCAGACCTTGAGAGTTCTTTTTCAATTCAGTGCGAATTAGAGCTAGCAGAAAAGATTGTTGATCTACTGAAAGAACGGGTTACGTATCCACAGGAGTTTTTGAAAGCAAGTATCATTTTGTTTCAAAACCCTCAGGAATACGACAAAGTGGTGCAGGACAAGAAATGGGATACTGAAGCACCAATAGCTCTTAAACTTTTTGCTGATCGACTCGAGGGCAATCAAACACTAAAGGCCGAGGAAATTAAAACGCTCTTTTGGGAGACTTTGGAATCCAATGGGTATAAGCCTGGCAAATTCATGCAAACACTTCGATTTGCATTGACTGGACAAGGTTCGGGACCAGACCTAATGATGATGATTGAATTAATGGGCGCCAAGAAATCGGCTGAGAGAATTAATTATACTATTTCTTTGTTAAACGGTAAATAAGTAATCTCATGAGTAAGAAAAAACAAAAAGCGAAGGTACATGAGGATCTTGACGGATTTGAACTTACTGTTGACACCTTCGGAGAGATCAAATCAAATCTTCCAATTGACCAGCTCAACAAATTTTTGAACAAAAATGTTGAAGATAAAAAACTGAAAGATCGCGATGATCTTGATGTGAAGAAAGATTAAGCTTCTTCACGAAGGATATCCAATATCACTTTGTTTGTTTTGGTTATTTTCGCCTCTAAAATCCAGAGATGACGAAAATTGGCATAATTAAGGAGGGGAAAATTCCAGTTGACAAACGAGTTCCTGTTACACCTGAACAGGCAAAGCATATTGCTCAGAATTTTGATGTCGAGATCGTCGTTCAATCCAGTGATATCCGTTGCTTCTCAGACGAAGACTATCAAAGTTTAGGCGTAGAGGTTGTCGATTCATTGGAAGATTGCGACATTATCCTGGGCGTTAAAGAAGTTCCAATTGGGAAATTGTTGCCAGGAAAGACTCACTTCTTCTTTTCACACACCATAAAGAAGCAGGACTACAATCAGAATCTGATACGAGCCATTCTTGACAAGAACATTCGTCTCATTGACTGGGAGACATTAACCAATGAGACTGGGAACAGAGTCATTGCGTTCGGCAGGTGGGCGGGTATTGTGGGGGTCTACAATGGAATTCTTACCTACGGAAAAAGGTACAACTTATTCGACATCAGGAGAGCTCATGAATGCTTTGATCTACAGGATCTGAAAAAAGAGTTTCCGAAAATCCAGTTGCCTCCAATCAAGATTGCCATCACCGGTGGAGGAAGGGTAGCCAAAGGTGCCATGGAAGTTCTAAATGGAATTGGAATCAGAAAAGTGACAGCACATGACTATGTACATGAAAGGTTCGACGAGCCAGTTTTTGCTCAGCTCAATTCTCGTGACTACAACAAGCGAATAGATGGGGAGGAATTTAATAAGCGTGAATTTCACGCCCATCCCGATCAATTCGAAGGTAATTTCTTGAAGTTTGCAAAGGTTACAGATCTTTTGATCGCCTCTGCCTTCTGGGATCCCTCAGCACCTGTACTCTTTCGACGTGACGATGCTGCTCAAGATGATTTTCAGATTCGTGTCATCGCTGACATTACCTGTGACATTGAGGGTTCAATCCCCTCCACTAAAAAGCCGAGCACAATTGATGATCCCGTATATGATTATGATCCAAGTGCTGATGCCATAGAACAAGCGTTCTCAGATGAGGGTAACATCACGGTGATGGCAGTTGATAATTTACCTTGTGAGCTTCCTAGAGATGCTTCTGATAGCTTTGGAAGCCAATTAATTGAAAATGTCCTTCCTCATCTCCTCCGAGGGGATCACCAGGGGATCATCAAAAATGCCACCATCACTGAAAACGGAATTTTAACAGATCGTTACAACTATTTGCAGGACTACGTTGATGGGAAATAAAAAAGCCTTGCTGTCAGATCGCAGCAAGGCCAATATTAGGGGTTAAAGTTTATTCAAAATCTTCTAAGAGAACTTCAATTTCATCAATTACTGGCTCCAGGATTTCTTCCAATTTCTCCTTGCTTCCATCTGCATATTCTACATATGGAACATAATCCTCGTAGATCTCTCCATCTTCAATAATTTCTTCGAAAAGAAAAACAATGTCACCCTTTTTATCTTCACCTACAAATAAAGCCAGATCAATGTAATCGTTTGGATCACTATCCAGGGAATTATCCATTTGATCATCACTCACACTACCAACGATTCTGAGTGTACGGTATGAAACCTCACCTGAAATAGTCTTTGGCTCCAATTTAGCTTCCGAGTCAAACTCGACATCCACATCGACCGCAACCAAGCTTTCGCTATTAAGAAGCAAGGCAACTGCCAACGAGGTTGTGGAAGTCTCAGAATCATCAAAAGTGATATCCAGCGCAAATGGAATTGCTACCAAATAGATATCAGCAACCTCTGGATTCCCGTCCGCACTATAGTTTACGACAAAATCCAACTCAATAACGGGATCTTCATCCACCAATGGGTCATTGTCAATACTTAGGTCCGCCTTAATTGTCGTCGGCAATTCTTCACCATCAATCTCAATGACCGTAAATTCTGTCAATCGAAATTCTGCATTATTGGTAGTCGAACCCTCGGTAGGAAATGCCAGAACAATAAATTCTGAGTCGTCGGTCTTTTCGAAGTCCTCGAGATCAAAATTCCATACATAAACACCTTTGTTTTCAGCGAAATCAGCAGGTTCCTCATTTAGCAGACGTGCAATTCCTGCGGTAAAGCTGTAAGAGATTCGATCAATCTGGTTAGTCACCAAGGCTCGATTCTCATCCATTTGGTAAGGGGACACTCTCCCAAACTGATTGGAATTTTCAATAAGATCAAACAGCGTACGAGCGCCATTGACACCATCTGACTGAACGAGTGTTACAACATCATCATTTAACTCTCCAGCAATCGCATTGATTTGATCGGATGCATTGCCTAGTTCTGCATTTTCATCGTTTGAACAAGATGCCAAAAAAATGATGGATAAAACAGGTAGAAAATATTTAATCTTCATTTTGACTAGTGGTTTAAAAATAATTCAATTTTATATTCAAATAGTACCAAAAAAAATGCTACACCCCCAAAAGGGTGCAGCATTTTTATAAACTAATTTTTAAACTAGCTGTTCATGCTCACGAGGAACTCATCATTATTGGTTGTTCCTTTCATTTTGCTAAGAAGAAATTCCATTGCCTCGTTGCTATTCATGTCCGCCATGAACTTGCGAAGAATCCAAATTCTACTCAATTCCTCCTTGCCAATAAGTAGGTCTTCCCGACGTGTTCCCGATGCAGGTACATCAATCGCAGGATAAACTCGCTTGTTGGAAAGTTTTCTGTCCAGCTGAAGTTCCATGTTTCCAGTTCCTTTGAATTCCTCAAAAATCACCTCATCCATTTTCGAACCAGTTTCTATTAACGCAGTAGCTATTATTGTTAGTGAACCACCGTTTTCAACATTTCTTGCCGCTCCGAAGAATCTTTTTGGCTTGTGAAGTGCATTGGCATCAACTCCTCCTGAAAGGATTTTTCCTGATGATGGAACTACCGTGTTGTGTGCTCTAGCTAGTCTGGTAATCGAATCAAGCAAGATGACCACATCGTGTCCACATTCCACCATTCTCTTTGCCTTCTCAAGAACAATATTGGCCACCTTCACGTGCTTTTCAGCTTGCTCATCAAACGTTGATGCAACCACTTCCGCTTTTACCGATCTTGCCATGTCTGTGACTTCCTCAGGACGTTCGTCAATCAAAAGGATCATCAGGTAGCATTCCGGATGGTTCTCAGCGATTGCATTCGCAACATTTTTCAAAAGAACAGTTTTACCTGTCTTCGGCTGAGCAACAATCATCCCTCTTTGTCCTTTTCCAATTGGAGCGAACATGTCAAGAATCCGAGTCGAATAGTTGTCTGGCTTGGTACTCAGATTAAGCTTTTCTTCTGGAAACAATGGCGTTAGGTATTCAAAGGCAACCCTATCCCTGATCTCCTCAGTGGTCTTCCCATTTACCGATTCCACCTTCAATAGGGCGAAATATTTTTCACCGTCTTTTGGAGGTCTGATTTGACCCTTTACTGTATCTCCCGTTCTTAAGCCGAACAATTTGATTTGAGAAGGTGATACATAAATATCATCTGGACTAGCCAAATAGTGGTAATCACTTGACCTAAGGAATCCATATCCATCTTGCATGATTTCAAGAACGCCTTCATTGGCAATCATTCCATCAAACTCCTTGATCTCTTCGTTATACTGCTCTTTTTTTCTTCTTTTTTCCTGACGCTCCGCTTCCCTTTCCTGTCTTGCGGCATCTCTCTCTGCCTTTTCAGGATCTTCTTTCTTTTCTTCTCGCTTTTCTCCTTCCCCGTCCTTCTTGTTTTCGGTTCTGTCATCGCGCCTTTCCCCCTTCTTGTTATCCTCTCTTTTCTTATCCTCCCTGCGTGGCGGTCTTTGTTCTTTGTTAGATGGTTTTTTACCTTCCGATTTCTCTTCTTTTGGGGCTTGGTCAGATTTAGGAGCCTCGTCAGAGCTTGTCTCCTGTGGCTTTTCTTCTGATTTTGGTGTTGCCGATGCGTTCCCCTCCTTGATTTTTTTAATCTCGCTTTCAGGCATGGTCGCCTGCTGATCCAGAATTTTGTATATCAAATCCTGCTTTGCGGTCTTCTTTGCATTTTTAATTCCTAACTGCTCTGCAATGTCTCGTAGTTCCGACAAAAGCATTACACTCAGATCATCCAATGTGTACATAAGTGAATAAAAGTGTGTTTAAAATTCTTTTTGAAGTAATAATGATAGTTCTAAGCTTGTAAAAGCTGGAATTCCCGGCTGGGCTTCCTAGGACTGTGTCGCAAGTATAGGTCATCACTGAGAATTTAACAAGTACCACCTTATTTTTTAACCGACCTACTTTTTGTGCCTTAATGATATGAAAATCATTTTCCTTTGCACACTTCTGAAAAAACCGTAAGAATGTTACAAATCTCAATCATAGAAAACGATTTCAAAAGGTGCCAAATTGGACTGGAAAAACGAGGAATAAAAGACGCTGAAGGTCTGTTGAAGGCGATACTCAGCAAAGATCAGAGCAGGAAAGAGATTCAGCAAAAGCTAGACGGAATTTTGCAAAGGTCTAACTCATTGGCAAAAGAGATAGGTCAGTTATTCAAAGATGGCCAGCATGAGAAAGCCAATGAATCGAAGGCTCAATCAGTGGGGCTAAGGGAGGAGAGTCGGCAATTAAATGAATCTCACCAGCTTGTGGAGAAAGAACTCAAGGAGCTACTTTACAACATTCCTAACATTCCACATGAAAGCGTTCCTGCCGGAAATTCCGAAGCAGATAATGAAGTCGTTAGAACGGAAGACTCAGCAATTCCCGAACTAGGTCAAAACAAAAAGCCTCACTGGGATCTCATTGAGGAATACGATATTATAGACTTTGAACTGGGAAATAAAGTGACTGGCGCAGGTTTCCCTTTTTACAAAGGACAAGGAGCTCGCTTGGTTAGGGGTCTGATCAATTATTTTCTCGACAAAGCCAATGAGGCTGGATATGACGAAGTGCGAACTCCCATTGTTATCAATGAGGCATCAGGTTACGGGACTGGACAACTGCCAGACAAAGAAGGTCAGATGTATTATGCACAGGAAGACAATTTGTATTTAATTCCAACTGCTGAGGTTCCAATAACCAATATGTACAGAGATGTTATTCTCAGTGAAGATCATTTACCCATAAAGCACTCTGGGTATACTCCATGCTTCAGAAGAGAAGCGGGGTCATGGGGAGCCCACGTCAGGGGATTAAATCGCTTGCACCAGTTTGACAAAGTTGAGGTTGTTCAGGTGGTACATCCAGACAATTCCTATGAGACGCTGGATAAAATGGTTGACCACGTTGAAGCACTAGTTAAATCTCTTGGTCTTCCATATCGAATTTTGAGACTGTGCGCCGGAGACCTTGGGTTTACTTCAGCTCTCACCTTTGATTTTGAAGTTTTTTCTGCTGCTCAGGAAAAATGGCTGGAAGTGAGTTCTGTTTCAAATTTCGAGACCTATCAGGCAAATCGGTTGAAGCTAAGAATCAAAAATGGGGAAGGTAAAAAAGAGCTAGCCCATACCTTAAATGGGAGCGCTTTGGCACTTCCAAGGATCATTGCGGCCATTCTTGAAAACAATCAAGAATCAGATCAGATCAACATGCCAGAGGTTTTACGACCTTATCTGGGATTTGATTCAATCAAAAGGTAACTGATACCTTCCATGTAAATAGTATACGATCCTTTCGCGGTTTGATTTAATTTCATAGCCCATTCTATTAATAATGCTATGAAAAAACCAACCTACATACTATTCATATTAATTGCTGCTACATTTTTGGCATGCCAATCTGGGTCTAAGGAAACGGCTTCTAACCTTGCTTACCCGCAAACGAAAAAAGTAGATACAGTAGATGTCTATTTTGACAACGAAGTACCCGACCCGTATCGTTGGCTTGAGGATGATCGATCGGAGGAAACTGCTAACTGGGTCTCTGCTCAGAACAAAGTCACATCCGCATATCTCGATAATATTTCCTATCGTGATAGGCTTAAAGAAAGACTAAATGAGCTGCTGGACTATGAACGTGTGTTCGCTCCTACTAGAAATGGAGATTACGATTACTACTATAAAAATGATGGGCTCCAAAATCAAAATGTTCTTTATAGAATAAAAGAAGGCGGCGAGGAAGAAGTTTTCCTAAATCCAAATGAGTTTTCAGAGGAAGGAACTATTTCTCTCACAACCACAAGCTTCACAGATGATGGCTCACTATGTGGATTTATGATTTCAATTGGCGGTTCAGATTGGAGGAAAGCCATGGTTATGAATACAGCAACGATGGAAATTGTTGAGGACACTCTGGAGAATATCAAGTTCAGTGGACTAAACTGGCGAGGAAATGATGGATTCTATTATAGTAGCTATGACAAACCAAAAGACGGAAGTGCCCTTTCAGGCAAAACACAGTTCCATAAATTATTTTATCATAAACTAGGGACTCCTCAAAGTCAGGACAAGCTGATTTTTGGAGGAGAAAAACAGCCATACCGATATATTGGTGGAAACGTGACAGAGGATAATCGATATCTAGTTATAGCTGCAGCTAAAAGTACAAGTGGAAATGTGCTCTTCATTCAAGATTTGGAAAACAATGGAAATATAATTCCGATAGATGAAGACATTGAAACGGATGAGTCAGTTCTTCACAGTGAGGGAGATCGATTGTTAATCCAAACAAATGCTAATGCTCCCAATCAAAGAGTGGTGGAAACAACAATTTCAAACCCTACAACCGAGACATGGAAGGATGTAATTCCCGAAACGGAAAATGTACTAAACGCAAACACGGGTGGTGGATTCATTTTCGCAAACTATCTGGTAGATGCGAAAACAGAAATTAAGCAGTATGATCTTGGTGGGAAATTGATCAGAAATGTAGAATTACCTTCTATAGGAAGTGCTTTCGGATTTGGTAGCAGAATGAGCGAGGACTTTATCTACTATACGTTTACCTCCTTTACCTACCCATCATCAATTTACAAATTTGACATTCCTTCGGGAAAATCAGAATTGCATCGTCAGCCACAGATAGACTTTAACCCCGACGAATACGAAACCAAACAGATTTTCTATGAAAGCAAAGACGGCACAAAAGTGCCAATGTTCATTGTTCACAAGAAAGGCATTAAACTGACGGGAAAGAATCCCACATACTTATATGCCTATGGAGGGTTCAATATCAGCCTGAGACCTTCATTTAGTACGCAAAGAATTGTATGGTTGGAAAATGGAGGCATCTACGCCCAGCCGAATTTAAGAGGGGGTGGTGAGTACGGTGAAAAATGGCATAAGGCAGGGACAAAAATGCAGAAGCAAAATGTGTTTGACGATTTCATTGCCGCTGGAGAATGGCTAGTTGAAAACAAGTATACATCAAGTGAGTATCTGGCAATTGCTGGGGGTTCAAATGGTGGATTGTTGGTTGGAGCTACTATGACACAGAGACCAGACCTTGCCAAGGTGGCTTTTCCAGCCGTTGGGGTGATGGACATGCTACGTTATCACAAATTTACCGCAGGTGCAGGTTGGGCCTCAGACTATGGAACTTCCGAAGATTCGGAAGAAATGTTTTCGTACTTAAAAAATTATTCCCCTGTTCACGCCCTGAAACCGGGCACCGCATATCCCGCTACCATGGTCACCACTGCAGATCATGATGATCGAGTGGTTCCAGCACATTCGTTTAAGTTCGCTGCGACTCTTCAGGAACATCATGCTGGCGATAATCCTGTTCTGATAAGGATTGAAACAGATGCTGGTCATGGTGCAGGCACTCCGATTTCTAAGCAAATTGAACAATTGGCAGATAGATATTCCTTCGCCTGGTACAACATGGGTGTTATTCCTGATTTTGCCAAGGACGATATGTAAGACTTTACCAACTAACCAAAATGACCCTACTCTCTCGATAGCTATCGGGTTGGGTAGGGTTTTTTATTTTTGAGTATGATACAAATCAGAAAAGGTGCCGAGGGCGACCTCCCGAGACTACTGGAGCTCATAGTTGAACTAGCTGTTTACGAAAAGGCAGAAGAGGAAGTCGCTAATACCGTCGAACGTATGAAGAAAGATGGATTTGGTGAAAACCCCATCTATGGTTTCATTGTAGCTGAAGAAAACTCGGAGATCATAGGTGCAGCAATTTACTACTACCGATACTCCACATGGAAGGGTAAAAGAATGTCCTTGGAAGATCTCATCGTTACAGAAAGTAAACGTGGAGTCGGCGTTGGAAAATTGCTTTTTGAGGAGACAATCAAAATTGGTAAAGAGACCGAATGCACTGGGATGATGTGGCAGGTGCTTGATTGGAATGAGCCCGCCATTAATTTTTACAAGAAGTACGATTCAAATCTTGATGGAGAATGGGTCAATTGCAATCTCAATTTTTAGACTTCTTCCAGCACTGTTCGAAAGGCAGCCATTTTTGTTCCATACTTAATGATCGAAGCTTTCTGCAGTTTTGTTGCTACGGTATTCAAATAGGTTTCTAGCTGATCAAGACTGTCTGCCATATACTGAATGGCGTAAGTGGTGCCTGTCTCATCCTCAGTTTCTGAAAGCATCTTCATCATTCTGTGCTCAGTAAAAAAGCCAGTATCCATCACCTCTGGGATATGGGTTTCCTTCATCCAAATGATCCATTCTTGCTCCACATCAGCATCAATATTCACAGTAACATTATATAAAATCATAAGTTTCGATTGGTTGGATTGAAAGATGACTAACGAAAAAACTCTAAATTTATGTCTAACAATTTCAAATAAATAAAGTTTACTCCCCTATAGATGGGAATATATTCAATCAAAGATCTCGAACATTTGTCTGGGATCAAAGCACATACGATCAGGATTTGGGAGCAGCGCCACAATCTTTTTTCTCCACAACGAACTGACACCAATATCCGATTTTACAGTGATGAGGATCTAAAGTTGATTTTGAATATATCGCTACTTAAAAATCACGGCGTTAAGATCAGCAAAATTGTTCAGATGAAAACTGAGCAGATTCAAGAGCAAGTCATTCAACTAGCCGAGGGTCAGTTTGTCAATGAAGATCAGGTAAACGCACTAACGGTTGCGATGATCGATAGCAATGAAGAATTGTTCCATTCGATCATTTCATCAAATCAAAAAAAGATCGGGTTTGAAAAAACGGTCATCGATATCGTTTATCCCTTTTTTAAGAAAATTGGTATTCTTTGGGTCTCAAGCTCCATCAATCCAGCTCAAGAGCATTTCATTTCGCATCTGATCAGACAAAAACTGATTGTTGAAACAGCACAACTAGAAGTGGTCTCAAATGCTGAATCCTTTCTACTTTTCCTTCCAGAGGGTGAACTACATGAGATTAGCTTGCTATTTGCAAATTACCTTCTAAGGGCGCGTGGGTACAAGACGATCTATCTTGGTCAATCCGTTCCATTGAAGGATGTGGAAGAAATCTACCATGCCATAAACCCTGATTATCTATTTACAGTTGCCACATCTAAGCCGAATCAAAACAAGTTTTCAGTTTTCCTGAAAGATCTCGGGAAGAAGTTTAATAATTCTAAAGTGTTTATCACAGGAAATCAGGCCCTAACATCTGAGAGTACTTTCCCAGAAAACGTTCAACTCATACGTCAATTCCACGAATTAGACACGGCGCTCGCACATATGCCGTTGACATAATTCCCTGCCCCAAGGCCTACAAAGGCAATTTTCAGACAAGAGGAATATTTTGTTTAATCTTTTTGTTTGTTAATTAAACAAAATGTTTCTACCTTCGTTTCATCATTTAGAAAATTTTTTAAACAAAATGATATGACAGCATTAGAATTTGGATATCGAATCGAATCACTGACAGGCACTTTGAAGCCCTACGCAATGAAGCTCACAAAGGACTCAGAAGATGCCAATGACCTCCTTCAGGAAACTGTTTACAAAGCCTATACGAACAGAACGAAGTTTGAAGAAGGCACAAATTTGAAAGCATGGATGTACACGATCATGAGAAATACGTTCATTACCAACTACCAAAGAATGGTTCGTCGAAACACATTCATCGATACAACTGAGAGCAGTCATTTCATCAATTGCAGTACTGTCATTGAAAATAATGCTTATGGGAATTTCGTAGGCCGAGACATAAATTCAGCTATGGATGGGCTTAAGGATATTTACAAGATTCCTTTCAAATTATACTTCGAGGGATTTAAATATCACGAAATTGCAGGGCGCTTGAGTATTCCAATTGGGACTGTCAAGAACCGGATTCACATTGCTAGAAAAGAACTTAAAGATGTTTTGAACGTCTATGCGAACTAAGAATTCCAGTTATAGGGTTGTTGTAATTGGGGCCGGATTTTCCGGCCTTTCTTGTGCCTGTCATTTGGCAAAAATGGGGCATCAAGTCACTGTTTTAGAAAAAAACTCACAACCAGGTGGTCGAGCAAGATCCTATTCAGAAAAGGGATTCACCTGGGATATGGGGCCATCCTGGTACTGGATGCCCGATGTGTTCGAACGATTCTTCGAATCCTTCGGAAAACATGTTTCTGACTATTATGAGTTGGATAGATTAGACCCCTCATATCGTGTAAAATTCAAAGATGACGTATGGGACATTCCTGCCTCGATGGATGAAATCGAAAAATTGTTCGAGCGTATTGAACCTGGCAGTAGCATAAAATTGAGGTCGTTTCTCGACCAAGCAAAATTTAAATATGACGTTGGGGTCAAAAAGCTAGTTTACAAGCCAAGTCGATCTTTAACCGAGTTTCTGGACGTCCAACTGCTAGCAGGACTTTTTAAAATGGATGTTTTCACTTCCATAGCTAGGCATGTGCGAAAGCACTTTAGAGACGAACGGCTCATTCAGCTAATGGAATTCCCGATTTTGTTTCTTGGTGCCACTGCCGCCAACACGCCTGCACTTTACACCTTAATGAACTACTCTGACATTGTTCTGGGTACCTGGTATCCAAAGGGCGGAATGCATTCAGTTGTGAAAGGAATGGTGCAGTTGGCAAACGAACTTGGCGTAGAGATCAAATACAATCAAGATGTTTCCTCCTTTTCTTACGATGGAAAGAACGTAAGTCAGGTAAATACAAATACGAATCAGTTTACCTCAGATGTGGTGGTGGCCAGCGCCGACTACCATCATGTGGATCAGAAGATTCTTCCGCCTAAATTTCGGAACTATTCAGAAAAGTATTGGGATTCGAGAACTCTGGCACCCTCCTCGCTTCTTTTCTACCTAGGCATTGACAAGGAACTTCCGAACCTTCAGCATCACACACTTTTTTTTGATGAAGATTTCGCCGTTCATTCTTCGGAAATCTATGAAGACCCAAAGTGGCCGTCCAATCCATTGCTTTACGTTTCCGCTACCTCGAAGACAGATGCCAGCGTGGCTCCAAAAGGAAAAGAAAACCTGGTGGTACTGATCCCAGTTGCCCCAGATATTGAAGATACCGATGAGATCAGAGAAAAGTACTTTCACATAATTATGGATAAGCTAGAAAAATTCACTGGTGAAAATATTCGTGATCACGTACTGGTGAAGAGAAGCTATGCCCATCGAGATTTCCTTTCAGATTACAATTCCTTCAAGGGTAATGCATACGGATTGGCTAATACCCTCAAGCAAACAGCCATCCTTAAACCCTCATTGAAAAATAAGAAACTCAAAAACTTATACTACACAGGACAACTAACAGTGCCAGGTCCTGGCGTTCCTCCATCCTTGATATCAGGTGAGGTTGTGGCAAAAGAAATCGGGCGATATTTTTCTAATTTTGAAGCTCGATGATGGATCTATTTTCAAAAACAGCGTTCGATTGCAGTGAGCTGATTACCAAAGCATACAGCACTTCTTTTTCCCTGGGAATAAGGACGCTGAATAAAAAGTATCATCAGTCCATCTATGCCATTTATGGTTTTGTGCGATATGCCGACGAAATCGTCGACACATTTCACGAACATGACAAGAAAGACCTACTTGCTAGATTCAAGAAGGATACCTATCAAGCATTGGAGGAAAAAATAAGTCTAAATCCTATTCTACATTCTTTTCAATTGGTAGTGAATAAATACCAAATTGACACGGATCTAATTGAGGCATTCTTATTTAGCATGGAGATGGATCTTGACAAGAAAACCTATCAAGATAAAGATTATCAAACCTACATCTATGGTAGCGCGGAAGTGGTTGGACTCATGTGTCTAAAAGTTTTTTGCGAAGGGGATGAAGCTGAATATCAAAAACTGTTGACTCCCGCGAAACATCTCGGATCAGCCTTTCAGAAAGTGAATTTTCTTCGCGATATGAAAAGTGACTTTGACGAAAGAGGTAGGGTATATTTCCCTGAAATTGACTTCAATAATTTCACAAAAGAAGATAAGAAGAACATCGAGGAGGATATTCTATCAGATTTCAAAGCGTCCCTAATTGGGATTAAGTCACTACCTAAGGATGCTCGAGCAGGCGTTTATCTTGCCTACATTTACTACACTGCGCTTTTTAAAAAAATCACAGCTTTGTCGCATACTCGGATAAAAACGGAAAGAATACGAGTTCCCGACTTCAGAAAATTGCTTTTACTTTTCCGCTGCTATTTTCTTCACAAACTTAATTTGATCGTCTAACGTGCAGTGGCTGTATTTCATATTGATGGGTGCCTCTTTACTATTTCCGTTGGCTTGGTCATTTGAAAAAAGAGTTTCCTATTATAAAAACTGGAAGAGTCTATTCCCTGCCATTTTCTTAACGGCGTTGTTCTTCCTTTTTTGGGATGAGGTATTTACTCAGAGGGGAGTTTGGGGTTTTAATGACTCCTATATATCTGGGATCAAACTTGGTAGCCTACCTCTGGAAGAGATCCTATTTTTTCTAGTCGTACCATTTAGCTGTGTTTTCATTTACGAATGCGTGGGCTATTTCCTCCCTGGAAACAAGGCTTTTAAGAATGTTCGAACACTAACTTACTCACTCAGCGTACTTTTGTTGATCATCGCTGCATTCAATTACTCGCGCAGCTATACATTCTGGAATTTCACCTTCACTGGCATACTACTCATCTCCATTGCATATAGAAATCCTACATGGCTTTCTCGCTTTTGGATAGCTTACTTATATCACTTGATTCCGTTTTTTATAATTAACGGTATTTTGACGGGATCTTTCATTGAAGATCAGGTGGTTTGGTACAACAATGCAGAGAATTTTGGAGTTAGATTTGTAACGATTCCAATCGAAGACACGATGTATTCGCTGTTGCTGTTGCTGATGAATATCAATTATTACGAATTTTTTAAAAGTAGATTTTCAAAATGAACATCGCTCTGAACATCGCTCTAAACATTGCATTAGTAGTAGGAACATTCTTCTTCATGGAGGGAGTTGCATGGTTCACACACAAATACATTATGCACGGATTCTTATGGAGTTGGCACAAATCCCATCACAAAATTCATCAACATGCCTTAGAAATGAATGACTTATTTGCAGTCGTATTTAGCATCCCATCCATTGTCTTGATCTATCTGGGATATAATAATTCGCAACTCCAGTGGCTCCTTTACATTGGAATTGGAATTTTTGCATATGGCGTGTTCTATTTTACTTTTCATGATATTATCGTTCATCGAAGAATCAAAATTCCGTTTAAGGCAAGAAGCAAATACATGAAGCGAATTATGAATGCGCACTATGCACACCACGAAACGCACACGAAAGAAGAGGGTGAATCATTCGGTTTTCTGTATGCTTCAAAGAAATATGCAAACAAGTAAACCGTTTTATCATAATTTTTTGATTGGATAGTAAGATTTGAAATTAAAAATTGGTAATTTCGGTATTCATTAAGAGCTAGCTTGTTACAGATTAACCGATTTAATAAACAAGCAAACGTATGGCAGACCAAAAAAAAGAAGAAGATTGGGGCTCAATCCAAGGATTTTCTAATTACGAAATATCCAACCGGGGAAAAATTAGAAGTAAAACAAGGAAAGTTTGGCACAAGGGGAGTAAGACCCACATGAAGCTTCGCGGAAAAATAATGCGGCAGAGATGGAACAAAATCTGCAAGTGTTATTTCCTTGATTTAATTGATGACAACAAAAAACGAAGAACCGTTTATCCACATAAGGAAACTGCAAAAGTTTTCGTAGCTATGAAGGATAAAGAAAAGACTATGATTGTTCACAAGGATAATAATCCACGTAACAATTACTTCGAGAACCTTCAGTGGATGACCAAGTCAGAGCACATGAAGTGGCAATTTGAAGTTGGGAACAAAAACAACTTCAAAGTTTGGAAGACTCGTAAGAAAAGATATTCCAATGGATTCAAGCCTGGAACAGTATTGCCAGGGCGACCAAGGAAAAAAGCCGCCGAGAAGGCTTAGTCAAAAATCTGAGTGAGATCAAATAAAAAAAGGGTTTTTTAACCCTTTTTTTATTATCAATATCTTGTGCTTATTCAGCTTGCAGGCTCTACGTGAACAAAAGATCTGTTCTTATAGCCCTTTTGAAATTTTACAACTCCATCGGTCAATGCAAAGATCGTATGATCTTTTCCCAGACCCACGTTGCTTCCTGGGTGATGCTTCGTTCCTCTTTGTCGAACAATAATGTTCCCAGCAATTACCCTTTGACCACCGTAAATTTTTACGCCTAGTCGTTTACTTTCTGATTCTCTACCGTTATTGGAACTACCAGCTCCTTTTTTGTGTGCCATGAGATCTTATCCTTTTATATCTTCAATCAAAATCTTAGAGAACTGTTGTCTGTGACCGTTCTTCACCTTGTATCCCTTTCTTCTCTTCTTTTTGAAGACGATGACCTTATCACCCTTCACGTGCTCAAGTATTTTACCTGAAACTTTCGCGCCTTTCACGGTTGGGGCTCCAACCTTCACTTTTCCTTCGTCGTCAACAAGCAACACTTTGTCAAAGTCTACTTTTGAACCTTCCTTAGCATCCTGCAAAGGAGCATAAAGAAACTTGTTTTTCTCAGCCTTGTATTGCTTACCTGCGATATCTACTATAACGTACATTTTTAATCTTCTTTTTGAAAAAAGGTTTGCAAAGATATGATTTAGAATCATATATTCAAACAGTGGATGCTTTAAATGGTGAATTAAAAATAAATTACTTTTTTTTCATCTTTTTCCGACCCCCAAATCTCATCATAATCATGCAAGTTATCATTATGAAACAGCTTGATAAATCATTTAATTCCAATGATTTATACTCCAAATTTAGCACTTGATAGTACTGGTGTGACACCCGTAATAACCGCTTGGAATTTCGGCGCATTTTCAGCAGATTTGTAGACAAGCGGCCAGAAAAAATAAACCACTTTCGGGGGCTGTATCCCTTCACGTTAAAAGTTTTTGAAATCACGCTAAAAGTGTGATCAGGGATATATTTTCTTGTTTTAATAAGTAGAAAAATAGCTAGATGAGCGTAGAAAAAGCACAGGACGAACTAATCTTAAAAGAAAACAAAGGCCGCTTTGTACTGTTCCCCATACAGCATGATGATATCTGGCAATTCTACAAAAAGGCTGAAGCTAGTTTCTGGACTGCAGAAGAAATTGATCTGAGTCAGGATCTTAAAGATTGGTCAGAAACAATGAATGATGATGAGAAACATTTCATCAAACACGTTTTGGCATTTTTTGCAGCCAGCGACGGCATTGTAAATGAGAACCTTGCTGAGAATTTTGTATCTGAGGTTCAGTACACTGAAGCTAAGTTTTTCTATGGTTTTCAGATAGCCATGGAAAATATTCATTCAGAAACCTATTCCCTACTTATAGATACCTACGTAAAAGACCCCAAAGAAAAAGACTATCTCTTCAATGGGATAGAAACAATGGATTGCGTAAAGAAGAAAGCTGATTGGGCATTGAGATGGATCGACAAGGGCTCGTTTGCTGAACGACTCATTGCTTTTGCTGCTGTTGAAGGAATTTTCTTCTCAGGAAGCTTCTGCTCTATTTTTTGGCTGAAGAAAAGGGGACTTATGCCTGGACTCAGCTTTTCAAATGAATTGATCTCGAGAGATGAGGGTCTTCATTGTGATTTCGCATGTCTACTGTATAATAATCACATTCAGAATAAACTTTCCGAAGAAATCATAAAAGAAATCATCGCTGATGCAGTCTCAATAGAGAAGGAATTTGTGACCGATTCTCTTCCTGTTAAGCTAATTGGAATGAATGCCGATTTGATGTGTCAGTACATAGAATTTGTGGCTGACAGACTTTTGCTAGAGCTTGGAGTGTCCAAGATGTACAACTCGACTAACCCATTTGATTTCATGGAAATGATTTCACTACAGGGTAAAACAAATTTCTTTGAAAAGAGAGTTGCTGAATATCAAAAAGCGGGAGTGATGAAAGAAGGAGAAGGAGATGCCGCCAAATTCGCACTAGACGTAGATTTTTAATAGTAATACATATACCAACTAATACCTATCACCCAATTAATCGCACTTAATAATGTTAGTAGTAAAAAGAGACGGAAGAAGAGAATCAGTAAAATTTGATAAGATCACTGCAAGAATCGAAAAGCTTTGTTATGGGCTAAATGCTGATTTTGTAAAGCCTATAGAAATTGCTAAAAAGGTTATTGACGGTTTGTATGATGGTGTATCTACCGTAGAGCTAGACAATCTGGCTGCTGAAACATCAGCTACTATGACCACCAGGCATCCCGATTTCGCAAAACTTGCTGCTCGAATAGCCATCTCGAATCTTCATAAAGTAACAGAGACTTCATTTTCCACCACAATGAAGCGGATGTTCGAGTACGTCAACCCTAAGACAGGAGGAAATGCCGCACTACTTTCTAAGGAAACATATGGTATCATAAGAGCAAATGCCAAAAAATTAGATGATGCTATTGATTACAATAGAGATTATAACTATGACTTTTTCGGCTATAAGACGCTAGAGCGCTCTTACTTAATGAAATTGGACGGTAAGATTGTCGAGCGACCTCAACACATGCTCATGCGAGTTGCGGTTGGAATCCACGGAGAAGATATTGATGGAGCAGTTGAGACCTATAATCTTATGGCTGAAAAGTGGTTCACTCATGCCACCCCTACTTTGTTTAATGCAGGTACCCCGAAACCTCAATTGTCGTCATGCTTTCTGTTATCAATGCAAGATGATAGCATTGATGGCATCTACGACACACTTAAGCAGTGCGCCAAAATTTCGCAGTCCGCTGGTGGAATAGGACTAAGTATTCACAATGTCAGAGCAACTGGCTCTTACATAAAGGGGACAAACGGCACTTCCAATGGAATAGTACCAATGCTCAGGAATTTTGACATGACCGCTCGTTATGTTGATCAAGGTGGTGGAAAAAGAAAAGGAAGCTTTGCGATCTACCTGGAGCCATGGCATGCTGATATTTTCGATTTCCTTGATTTAAGAAAGAATCATGGTAAAGAAGAAATGAGAGCCCGAGATCTTTTCTATGCCCTCTGGATTCCTGATTTGTTCATGAAACGGGTAGAAGAGAATGGCGATTGGTCACTTTTTGATCCAAACGTGTGCACAGGTCTCTTCGAGAAATATGGAGAAGAATTTGAAGCTCTTTATGAAAAATATGAGAAGGAAGGCAAAGCCAGAAAAACCATCAAAGCTCAAGATTTGTGGTTTGAGATTCTAGAAGCTCAAATAGAGACAGGAACGCCTTACATGCTTTATAAGGATGCTGCAAACAAGAAGTCCAATCAAAAGAACTTAGGTACAATCAGATCAAGTAATCTGTGTACGGAAATTATGGAGTACACTTCAAAAGATGAAGTGGCCGTTTGTAACCTTGCTTCAATAGCACTTTCGAAGTTCGTAATCGATGGGAAGTTTGATCATCAAAAACTCTACGAAATAGCTAAGGTTGCGACAAGAAACCTTAACAAGGTAATAGACGTCAATTACTATCCAGTAAAAGAGGCCAGAAACTCAAACATGAAGCATCGACCAATTGGTATAGGTGTTCAAGGTCTGGCAGATACATTCCTCTTACTGAAAATGGCTTTTGAATCTAAGGAAGCTCAGAAATTAAACAGGGAAATATTCGAGACCATCTATTTCGCTGCAATGGAGACTTCGATGGAATTGGCTCAAGATCACGGTCCGTATGAAACGTACAAAGGATCTCCAGTATCAAAAGGTATATTCCAATTTGATATGTGGGGTGTGGAGCCTGATTCTGGAAGGTGGGACTGGTATGATTTGAAGCAAAAAGTTAGAAAGCACGGAGTTAGAAATTCTCTGCTTCTTGCTCCAATGCCTACCGCTTCAACTTCGCAGATACTTGGAAACAACGAATGTTTCGAACCATATACGTCTAACCTCTATGTCAGACGAGTACTTTCTGGTGAGTTCATTGTAGCTAACAAGCATCTAATGAAGGAACTGATCGCACTAAATCTTTGGGATGACAAAATGATGAACAGAATTAAGGCTGAGAATGGCTCGGTTCAAAACATTTCTGAGATCCCGGAAAATATCAGGGAGCGGTATAAAACTGTCTGGGAAATTTCTCAAAAAGCAATCATCGATATGTCCGCAGAAAGAGGTGCGTATATCTGTCAAAGCCAAAGCCTCAATATACATCTGCAGGATGCAAACTTTGGCAAGATGACCTCCATGCATTTCTATGCTTGGAAAAAAGGCTTGAAGACTGGTATGTACTACCTGAGAACGAAGGCAGCGACAGATGCCATTAAGTTCACCGTTGAGAAAGAACAAAAGGAACAACCAAAGGAAGCAGTGGTGGCGGCTCAGACAGTAACACAAGGCCAGCAAGCCACCATCAGTCAGGAACAGCTTGATCAGCAAGCTGCCATGCAGTGTTCACTGGACGATCCAGAGGGATGCGAAATGTGCGGATCATAATTTAGCAATTCTAACGCCATATTACTCTGTAACATATAAAGGCACTGTATACTTAATGTATACCCCCTTTTTTGGTTACCTTTTTATCATTCCAATATTTTTATCAAGTGATAACGAAGCTGTTTACCGATTCGATGTGACAAACAATTGGAGGCAGTAGATATGTTACGCTGATTCTTCAGAAACAACTTGTCCTGATTTTTAGCATATCTGTCTGCATCATTATCAGTATAATCAAGCCCACTCAATTATACTATCATTGATCTACCGATAGTTAAGGTAGATCAATGACTTTTCACTCTATGGCATTAGAACTAAAAAATGTTATAAACGTGAGTAAAGCAGCAAGAATAATTTCTATCCAGAACAATGAGTCTGTTCTTGTTCCATTGAACGCTCTTGAGCAAGGGCCTTCACTCTATCCGTCTGAAGATGAATTGCTCCTTCAGAGCATAAGCCAAAACATAAATGAGGCTATTTATCGAAGTATTCAAGGAAAAGGGCTCGTCTACATTAATGATGCATTTGTAACAATGTTCGGCTACTCAAGTGAATATGAAATATTAAATCAAAGTGCATTAAATCTATATGGCGATCCTGTAGAGCGAGAAAAGTTAGCTAAGGAGATCGTAAAGCACGGAGCAGTGATAAACAAAGAGGTTGAATTCAAGCGCAAAGATGGGACAGTATTCCACGGATCTGTGAGCTCAACAATGGTACAAGGGAATGATGGAGTCACCTATTTTGATGGTGCTATTCGTGACATAACTACTCGAAAAAAGGCTGAGGAACAACTCAGCTACCAATCTGAAATGCAGGAAGTATTGATAAGCATTTCGTCGCAGTACCTTAACCTCCCCTTGGACTGTATTGATACAGCTGTTAATACTACGCTACAGGAGCTTGGGGATTTTCTTAAAGTAGATCGACTCCAAATTCACAAGTACGATTTTGTTCGAAAGGAATGCATCACAAAGTATGAGTGGTGCGCTTGTGGAATAACCCCAACGATGAACAAGTCACACAGGATACCTTTAGATTCAATCAAAGATATGGTGGGGTGTCACTTCAAAGGAGAGAACCTTTTTATTGAGGATGTCAGCCTGCTTGATGAAGGTGCTGCAAAAAAGGCCTTGGAGGCTCAACAGATAAAAAGCGTTCTAACGGTTCCCTTGATTCTAGAAAATAACTGCGTTGGATTTATAAGCCTCGACTCCGTCAAATCACTTAGAAAATACACCGATAGTGAGATGACCATGGTCAAGCTGTTTGCTAACATGTCGGTGAATATTTTGTCAAGAGCCACCGATCAAAATAGATTGCAGGAATTGCTTGAAACAACCATCGTGCAAAAGAAACGATTAAAAGACTTTTCTCAGATCACTTCCCATAATGTACGAACCTCTGTTGCTAATCTAGTTGCAATCAATAACCTCCTCCAGAAGGATACTGGGAATAAGCAATATCTGGAATATCTGGAGAGATCCATTGACAAACTCAATACAAGTATTTACAACATCAACAGCCTGTTGAATTTTGACAATCAATACGAATTATTACACAAAGAGAGCTGCAATGTAGCGTCGACGGTTGAACGAGTTCTCAAGTTGAACCAACAATCCATTCAAGAAAATGGCATTGAAATAGTCAACCTCCTTCCTGGCTCTCTCCAGGTGGAGGCATTTCCCTCCTATCTGGACGGGATCTTCCATCACCTCATTTCAAATGCCCTAGAACATGGCACCAATGAAGAATCGAAGAAAATCATCGTCGATTACTCAGAGTGTAAAGAATCAATATCTGTCCGTATTAGGGATTATGGAAGAGGAATTGATTTGAAGCGACATCAGAAAAAACTATTCAAAGCAGGCGTCCAGTTTCATGCTGACAATTCTACAGGACAAGGGATGGGTCTTTTTATGACAAATTACATGGCCGAGGCTATGGGCTGGCAGATAGAAGTAGAAAGTGCCACTGACAAAGGAGCCACCTTCACTTTGGTTTTTAGTAATGATTGATTCTCGCCCAACATCCAGCGAACTTAGAGCACGACTGGTGAAATCTTGGGTTATAAAGGAATTCAATTCAGCAGGCTGGAGCTACGTCATTTCATCGGCATTACCAGAATTGCTTGAACATAATTCAAACTTCAATTGCTTTGATATTGACGACAAAACAAATTGGGATAAGCAGGAAGTAAAAATTATTGCCAAGCACGTATTCATTCTTTATCAAAAGAAGAAGGTTGTTTTGAACAAAAGTCTAAAAAACAGCTAGTTAGATATTCCCTTTTTGAGCTCCTCCACAATCTCTGGATTTAGCAAGGTCGAGGTATCTCCCAAATTGGACACCTCTCCACTAGCAATTTTTCGCAATATTCTTCTCATGATTTTTCCAGAACGAGTTTTTGGCAAACCAGAAACAATTTGGATTTTATCTGGTTTTGCAATTGAGCCAATAAGGTCAGAGACAATTTTTTTGATTTCCTCTTCAATTCCAGGTTTTTCAGCGATTACGTAAGCATATATTCCCTGTCCTTTAATGTCATGAGGATATCCAACAACCGCAGATTCTATAACCTTTGGGTGTTCATCTATCGCATTCTCCACTTCAGCAGTTCCCATTCTATGACCAGAGACGTTGATGACATCGTCAACTCTTCCTAGAATTCTCAAATATCCATCATGATCGCGTTTAACACCATCTCCAGTAAAGTACAGGTTTTCATACGTGCTAAAGTATGTTTGCCTACATCGTTCATGATCTCCGTAGATTGTCCGCAAAATGGATGGCCAGGGAAATTTGATACACAGATTTCCCTCAACATTATTTCCGACTAGTTCATTACCCTCCGAATCAACGATAATTGGTTGGATACCTGGTAGCGGAAGTGAAGCATGTGCTGGTTTATTTGGCGTTATCCCAGCCAAAGCTGAAATCATCGTTCCTCCTGTTTCAGTTTGCCACCAAGTGTCAACGAGTGGGCATCTTCCCTTTCCTACGTGCAAATGATACCAATGCCAGGCCTCTTCATTTATAGGTTCTCCCACCGACCCAATCACTTTAAGAGAGTCCAGATTATATGGTTCCAAAGGCTCCAAGCCACATGCCTCCAACGCTCTGATAGCGGTAGGGGCTGTGTAAAACTGATTTACCTGATGCTTGTCACAAGCATTCCAAAATCGTCCAGCATCAGGATAGGTAGGGATGCCCTCAAACATCATGGTAGTTGCCCCAGCTAACAACGGCCCGTACACGATGTAGGAATGCCCAGTAATCCATCCAACATCCGCCGTACACCAAAAAACGTCTCCTTTCTCGTATTGAAAGACGTTCAAAAATGAATAGTAGGTGTAAACCATATATCCGCCACAGGTATGAACCACCCCTTTTGGCTGTCCAGTCGAGCCAGAAGTATAGAGGATAAACAACAGATCCTCAGCGTCCATTATCTCAGCTTCATTTTCTGCGGAAACCCCTTCGATTGCCTCATGCCACCAAAGATCTCTCCCTTCTTTCATCACGACCTCAGAATTTGTTCTTTGAACTGTGATCACTTTTTGAACTGCCGGACACCTCTCTACGGCGGCATCTACCACACTTTTCACTTCTATCCTTTTTGATCCCCTGAAGTTCCCATCTGAAGTCAAGACCATTTTTGCTTCACAATCATTGATCCGATCAGCAAGAGCATTGGCAGAAAATCCCGCAAAGACCACTGAGTGAACAGCACCTATTCTGGCACATGCAAGCATAGCTACTGCGGCTTCAGGAATCATTGGCATATAGATGATGACCCGATCTCCCTTTTCCACTCCGTTCGCTTTCATTGCGTTTGAGAACTTGCAAACCTTTTGATGAAGCTCTCGGTAACTGATTTCTTGATGCTCTTCTTGTGGATCGTTTGGCTCCCAAAGGATTGCTGTTTGATCTCCTCTCTCATCAAGATGTCGATCGAGAATGTTCTCCGTTATATTAAACTTGCCATTGACAAACCACTTTATTTCAGGTCTCTTGAAATCCCACTGCAACACTTGATCCCACTTCTTTCGCCACAGAAAAGACTCAGCAATTTCTCCCCAAAATTCCTCGGGATTCTCCACACTCCTATCGTAGGCTTGGCTGTACTCAGAAAGTGATTTGATTCTGTGATCCATGATTTCAAATTTTGAAAAACTAAATCTAGTAAAATTTGCTTTAGCTTCTTGGGTATCGAATGCTCTCCGCTAATTCTTGAACTTCCTTTGAGGGTGGGGGAGTCAATCTTGAGATGACCATTGCGATTACGAAGTTGATTACAGCTCCTAAGGTTCCAATTCCCTCCGGGGAAACCCCAAACCAATATCCTTCTGGAGTTCCTGGCCCTCCAAGCTGTGGTTTAAAATAAATAATATAGACCGTAGTAAAGAGAATGCCGACGACCATTCCTGTAATGGCTCCCTGCTTATTCATTCGTTTATCAAAAATTCCCAAAATAATCGCTGGGAAAAATGAGGATGCCGCCAACCCAAAGGCTAATGCAACAACCTGAGCTACGAAACCAGGAGGATTAAGGCCTGCTAAGCCAGCAGCTACAACGGCAACGGCAATTGCTATTCTTGCAGCTCTTAGTTCTCCTTTTTCATTTATATCGGGAGCCACATATTTTTTCAGGAGGTCATGGGAGATAGAAGTAGAGATTACCAACAACAAACCAGCAGCTGTAGAAAGTGCTGCTGCCAATCCGCCAGCAACAACCAGGGCGATCACCCATGCAGGAAGATTTGCGATTTCAGGATTTGCAAGGACAATTATATCTGGGTCAATGGTCAATTCATTGACCTGCCCGTCAGCAACATATTGAATCTTGCCGTCCGAATTCTTATCATCAAAAGAAATGAGTCCCGTGTTTTCCCAATTTTTAAACCATCCAGGCATCTCACTATACTCTGCGTTCTTGACAGTGGTGAGCAGATTTGTTCTTGCAAATGCCGCCACAGCTGGTGCTGTCGTGTATAGAATCGCAATAAAAAGTAAGGCGTATCCTGCTGAAATTCTTGCGTCTTTAACCTTGGGTACCGTAAAAAAACGAACAATAACATGGGGAAGGCCTGCCGTCCCAAGCATCAATGCCGCGGTTATAAAAAAGAGATTTGTTGTATTTTGAGAGTTCGTGGCTGTGTATTCCCTAAACCCCAGATCAACCGACAGTAGATCCAGTTTGTCAAGTAGGTAAGCCCCTCCATCAACGGTTCCTCCAAATCCCAGTTGTGGAATAGGATTTCCCGTCATTTGTATAGAAATGAAAATCGCTGGAACCGTGAAAGCGAAAATAAGAACACAAAATTGAGCTACCTGAGTGTAGGTAATACCCTTCATGCCACCTAGCACAGCGTAGAAAAAGACGATCCCAATTCCGATGAGAACACCAGTGTCAAATGGGACATTCAGAAATCGAGCGAAGGCAACTCCAACTCCCTTCATTTGACCAACAACATAGGTGAAGGATACGAAAATTGCGCAGATCAATGCAATGAGTCTGGCATTGTTTGAGTAATAGCGTTCGCCAATGAAATCGGGGACTGTGAATTTTCCGAATTTTCGTAGATAGGGAGCAAGCAACAATGCCAGCAAGACATAGCCTCCTGTCCAGCCCATTAAGTACTGGGCACCACCGTATCCCATGATGGATATGAGTCCTGCCATAGAGAGAAACGATGCAGCTGACATCCAATCGGCGGCTGTGGCCATTCCATTTACAATGGGATTTATTCCGCCTCCTGCAACATAAAATTCCTTTGTGGTCCCTGCTCGTGCCTTGATGGCAATTCCAATGTAAAGAAGAAACGAGAGGCCGACGATGCTATATGTCCATACTTCTAAGCTCATCTTACTTCTCGTCCACTTCGAATTCCCTGTCCAGACGATTCATCAGCCATACATAAGCAAAGATCAAAATGATGAAAATATAGATGGAGCCTTGCTGTGCAAACCAAAAGCCCAATTTGAAGCCTCCAAGTCGAATCGAGTTCAGTTCTTCAGCAAAGAGAATGCCCGCGCCAAATGAACATAGAAACCAGATGGACAATAAGACTAGTAGTATTTGAATGTTTTTTTTCCAGTAATTAGCCTTGGTTCCTCCCATTATTTATTTAGATCAGATATTCTACAAGTATCGCCATTGTAGCGCCCAGTAAACTAATAAGTATTTTGTTCACACCAAAGTGATGATCTGGACTTGCTTCGACAAAAATTGTGGTGGAGATGTGAAGAAAGCTGCCACAAACAATAGCAAACACAATAAGCAGCCCTTCCTCAGAAAACATAAAAATGTCGCCGAGCACCAACCCCATTGGCGAAGCGAGGCTGAATAGAATTAGAAGATAAATTGCCTTTTTCCCCAGCTGATGCATAGTAACCATTAGGGCAAAGGCTGCGGGCATCTTGTGCAAGACAATTCCTAAGAGCAGAGAATAGGACTCGTGCTTTTCATGAAAAGGTGAATCATGAGTAAGGAGGGACCCCTCTAACAGCGAGTGAATGATCAAGGCAATGACGATTGAGGATCTACCCGAAACTGAAACAGCCTTATCTGAATGAAAATGGCCGTGTTCTACTCCTGAAGAGAAATACTCTAGAAATTGTTGCATGAAGAAACCAATCAAAACGTAGAGACCAACAGTCGAGGGATTGGGGCTTATTGAAAACAATTCTGGAATGATGTGAATGATCGTGATCGCAAAAAGGTAAGATCCTGCGAAGATCAAGGGCAATCTAATATTCTTCTTTAGCGAGGGGAAAAGGTGAAAACTAAATCCCCCAGCGAGTGTACAAATAACAAGTATTAAAATCGTTGCAATCATTCTTCTACTACAAAAAAGTATTGATCAAAATTCCACATAATTCCTGATGACTCATAGTTAGCTCACTCATCTTATTTCTGCAAAGGGCTTGATTCCGCTGGAAATTTGGCTCTCCAAACTTCCCTTTTCATTTTGATAAATGAAGACGGCGTCCAATTCACTCTCACTCTCAACGATTTTCATTGAATTTTCAGTTCCGAGAACCATAAACGCGGTTGCATAGGCATCTGCAGTCATACAATCTTTTGCAAACACTGAAACGCTAAGTAGATCATGGGTGGCATTATAACCAGTGCGAGGATCGATAATGTGAGCATAGATGCGCCCATCCTTTTTGTAGTAGTTTCGATAGTTTCCTGAAGTAGCTAAGGATCTATCTTTCAAACGGGCAATGGCATACAGTCTCCGCTCATTTTGATTCACGGTTGGATCTTCAATACCCAGCGTCCAAGTTTCTTGTTTTTCATTGAGGCCCTTGCTTCTCACCTCGCCCCCAATTTCAACCATATAGTTTTCAATGTTCTCTACCTCCAACAACTCTGCCACAAGATCAACAGCATATCCTTTTGCAATGGCACTAAAATCCAGCTGGAAATTCTTAGGTAGCGACACGGAACGATCGTTAAATACTACCCTGTTAAACCCAATAACTGACTTTAGGGAATCAACTAAAATCTGATCCATTTTAGGAATCTCCTTATCAGGCCCGAACCCCCAGGCCTGAACCAACGGTCCAACACTTGGATCAAAAGCACCAGTCGTTTTCAAAAAAATCTCGCGACTAGTTTTCAACACAGGCAGAAAGTAGCGGGACTCGAAATCAAAATGACCACTTGCATTTAATCTGGAGATTTCCGAATCTGGGATGTACGTCGAAAGCGAACGGTTAAACTCAGCTAAGACCCCGTCAATCTCGCTTTGCAAATCATTGGAATTACCCGAGTACTTTACATTATAAGCGATTGTGCCCATGGTCAAGCCAGTAATATGCATTTGTCCAGACTCACTATTTTGACGGTAAGCCTGCCACAAAAAGGCAATTACTAGTACTATTCCCAAAACAAGAAGAGAGGCTTTCTTCACCAGAATTTCTTTTTGCAATGATAATTCAATCAATATCAAATTCAGGTTCAACTATATTTGAAATATAAATGAGAGAAGATTATTTACAGCAGGGGGATGAAGGAATGAATCCAGAAGAAAAGGAGTTTGAAAAAGCGCTGCGTCCACTTTCATTTGATGACTTTGCGGGTCAGCACAAAGTAGTTGAAAATTTAAAAATATTCGTTGAGGCTGCCAGACAACGAACGGAGCCCTTGGACCATGTATTGCTTCATGGTCCTCCTGGATTGGGAAAGACAACTCTGTCTTATATTATCGCGAACGAGCTCCAGTCAAACATAAAAGTTACCTCAGGACCTGTACTTGATAAGGCTGGTGAACTTGCAGGATTACTGACGAATCTAGAAGCACACGATGTTTTGTTTATAGATGAAATTCATCGTCTGAGTCCCGTGGTGGAGGAGTATCTCTATTCCGCCATGGAGGATTACCGAATTGATATCATGCTGGATTCTGGCCCAAATGCACGATCAGTTCAAATCGAACTACATCCTTTCACTTTGATTGGAGCTACTACCAGATCAGGATTGCTAACCGCACCATTGCGAGCACGATTCGGAATAAATTCTCGTCTGGAATATTATGATGCAACACTCCTCAAAGGAATTGTAGGCAGATCCGCTGACATTCTAAATTCGATTATCGACGAAGAAGCGGCTCATGAAATCGCCAGAAGAAGTCGTGGAACTCCAAGAATTGCCAACAACCTATTAAGAAGAACCAGAGATTTTGCCCAAATTAAAGGTGATGGCGCCATAACGATGGAAATTGCGCAATTTGCACTTAAAGCATTGGATGTTGATGATCACGGCCTTGATGAAATGGACAATCGCATTCTGACCACCATCATTAATAAATTCAAAGGTGGCCCAGTAGGCTTGGGGACGATTGCCACAGCGTGTGGCGAAGAAGCCGAGACCATTGAAGAAGTGTATGAACCTTTCTTAATTCAGGAGGGGTATCTCAAGAGAACTTCAAGGGGACGAGAAGCTACAGAACTTGCATATAAACACATTGGCATTGTCCCGCCACAGCAATCTGGTTCGTTATTCTAATGAGCTCAGGAGATGCTTGAATAGATTTAGAGACAGGTAGTATAATAGTTTTAAAGCCGCTCAAAACACCCCTGTAGTCCCCTCAAGGGGACATTAGGAGGGGAGCATATCTCGCCTTACAATCAAATTTTATTAACTTGAATTGACCATGGCTTACAACGAATTACTTGCAGATAAACTAAGACAGGCTCTTCACGAGAGGAAAGTAAACTTCGAAGAAAAACACATGATGGGCGGTCTGTGTGTCATGGTCGATGATAAAATGTGCATCGGAGTTGTGAAAGAGGACTTGATGGCTCGTATTGGACCGCATGAATACGCAAAGTTCCTAACTAAACCTGGAGCTCGAGACATGGACTTTACGAAACGTCCGATGAAAGGCTATGCATTTGTTAATGCTGAGGGTTGGGATATTGACGAAGAGTTGTCTGCCTGGGTGGATCAATGCTTACTTTTCAACAAAGAGGCAAAATCCTCTAAGAAGAAATAATGTTTATTGGATAAGAACCTTCCTCCTCAAGGTGCCATTAATCGAATTAACCACGATCAGATAGATTGTCTTTTCTCTTCGAGCCAAACCTACAGAGAATTCCTTTTTGTTGATGAAGTGGTGAGCGGTGTGTACTCCGCGGAAGTCAGAGATGGAGACATCCCTGATTTCACTGTTTGAGACGAAGAGGAGCTCATTTCCTTTTTGATAAATGCTGATATCTACATTCAGGTTTTGCTGATAACTGACGCTGACTGTTTTTGAGATATGCCTTTGCCCGTCGTAATCTACTTGCACAAGCCTATAGAAATTTGGCCCGGGAACGGGACTTCTATCATGAAAGGAATAGTTGATAAGGCCAGTATTATCTCCATTCCCATCGATCGTCCCAATACTTCTCCATTTACTTTCATCCTCTAATCTTTCAATGATGAATCGGTCATTGGAAATTTCAGTAGCGGTAGTCCAATGCAAATTGACTCCGCTCTGTACTGCAGTGGCTGAAATTTCAGTGTACTCGACGGGAAGAACATTCCCCGAGTCGTCAGTAAAAATAAATTCATCAAATGAACCATGACCTGTTCCTCCAGCTTCAAATTGAAGAACAATGTTCCAAAACCCTAAATTGCTAGTTGAGGTGACGGAGGCATCAGGCACGACTGGAAGCTGATCAATTGGAGGGTTTACCCACATATTTACAGCTGTCGTGGAACCAAAAACAATTTCCACTACCATCCTGTATGTTTCACCGATGATAATCTCCTCAGCGGTCAACGCAACAAATGCGTCGTTGTCCACTGCCAATGACCAATATCGATCTCCACTAGAATTGGAGTCTGTCCCAAAATAACCCATCTTGATTAACTCAGCATTGATAAAAGCGGCAGTCACTTCGGAATCAGCCAAAATCACCTCGATCGGGTCGTCATTATCAGCCTCCTTTCTAATTAAAAATGTGAAGTAAAAACTTCCTTGGCCGATTCTCCCCTCTGCATCTGCATAGTCATAAAATGGACTGCCAACCTCCACATTGAAATAGCGTCCAGTTGTTGTAAAGATGTAGCCTCCTGAACAGTAATTTCCTGTTTCAGTAATTCCTGGATAATCCATCATATCAGTGTCGGCAATTACCCAGCCGTCTAGGCCAGTATACTCGCCTTGATTAAACCAGTTTCCGTACCAGCCAGATCCCCCGCTGGTCTGGTGCAGTGTCCCAACTGTTGGTTCAAAACTTTCGATTGCCAATGTGTCGGCAATTGTTCTCAATGAGAAAATGCTTAGGAGAAACCAGAAAAATAGTTTTCTTGCAATCATTTCTAGGGTTGACTTCTTTCAGAGTATAAATGTATTGCCGAGTTTGAGCAGAATAAATTATTGTACATCTACATCCCGTCTACATGGCTCGTAAATGCCAATCACATTTTAGGATGATTCTTGATTGATTGAATCTTCCTCTTGATCGTTAAGGCATGAAAAGTGGAAGGAGATTCTAGAAAATCTTATGCGATTATAAAGGATAAATTATCTAAGAAAACACAAGACAGACTCGGCTTATAGCCGATAAGCAATAGAAGCACTTGTTTGAAAATTTAGAGGCAATCCAGGGTAGTAATACCTCGGCTCACTTCCTCCAAACGAATTCGCATTGATACCTAACATCGAGGCATACTTCTCATCGAAAACATTATTGAGCCTGAAAATAAAAAAAATGTTCCATCTGTCACGGAACGTCAAATCAACTCCTGTATAAAGATTCACCAATTGGTAGCTATCGGAAAAAACTGAGTTTTCATCTGTAATTGGCATTTCATCAACAAATTGATAGCCCACGCCAGAAAAAAACCACCTCGATTCTAGTCTTAAATCGGCAGTGAACTGATGTCTCGGAACACCCGTTAACTGATTACCTGAAAAATCGTTCAAATCATCAAGAAATTCTCTGAACTCAAAATCTGAAAGAGAATAACTCAGGTCAGCAATCATGTGTGTGTTCTTCTTTGCAAGGATCAATGATTCAAAGTCAAACTCGAGTCCATTGTGCCTTGTTTTGCCCGCATTAATTCCAAAGATGATGTCCTCTGCTGTTCTACGTGTCACCAGTAGGTTTATAATACTCATTGAGTAAAATGACAGTTCAAGGTTTGTCCTTCTGTCAGCAAGCTTGATTCCCACTTCACGATTCCAACCAGTTTCTGGTTTTATATCGTCGTTTAGGGATCCGTCGGGATCGGTAGAATCATCCACAGATAATGATGAAAATCCATGACTCATCGTAGCGAAAGCATTAAAAGACTCACCGAAGCTTTGTGTCACTGAAATTCTAGGGGATAAAATGGGGTTCAAGGTATTGCTTGATGTGAGCTCTGCAGGCAGAACATTTTCAATTTCATATGAAGTCACATTTAGATTAGCTCCAGCACTTAATAACGTACTTTGAGTGATTTCAAATTTCGAATCGAAAAAGAGATTTAGGTAGCTTCGAGGGTGTTTGGTTTGCGAGATAATCAGGCCCTGCTGACTTCCATCAGTGGGTAACAAATTTTCAAACGTTTTTGCTTTGTATGTATCCTTGTATCCCTCAAAACCGATATTCATAGACCAGCTATCTCCAGCTTTTTCATATCGTGACCTTAGACCGACACCGAGTTTGCTTTCCTCTAGAATATTAAATGGTCGTGGTTCGAAGGCATCTCTACCAACGGTATAAATGCTGGTGGTTAGTTTCGACTCATCTGTAAGATCTCGAGACCATGAAACGCCAAAAAGCCAACGGTCATAGTCCTCAAAGCCACGAGCTGCTCCCCATGTAAATGCAGCATTCCTAGGGTTTTCATTGAAGTCTGAAATTCCCAATGAACTTGGTATGAATGCTCTTTGCTCAAGAAATAAGCCGATAAAATTGATCTGATCCTTTTCCAAGTCCAGTGAATAGGAGAGGGAGAAGGTTTTGCGATCGAACGCATTATTATCTCGATATCCGTCGCTGGTCTGAGACTGATACCCCATCCGGAAAACACCCTCGGCAGCTGAGATACTCCCAACGACTCCAGCGCGAACAAAACCGAAAGACCCCAAACTAAAATTAGTCTTCATAGAGTTGTGGTCAACTTCCTTCTTCTTAAGGAAAATTGTTCCCCCCAGGCCAGAGCCGTAAATGCTAGAATTTGCTCCTTTCTGTACTTCAATCCCACCAACAAAACTCAAATCAACGTCTTCCAAAGTTGTTTCACCTCCACCATCTGTAAGGGGGATGTCTTCGTAGTATGCACGGATCTTGTTGGTCGAGAATGGAGATCTCGATCCAATTCCTCTGATCGTAATCCTGTTTGTGTTGAGTGCACCCGAATGCCAATAGACTCCGGGAATCTTGTTTATCTCAACAGACGCAATCGCAGGGTCAGAGAATTGAAGCTTCTTTGCATTGATTGTTCCAATCATCCCCGCATACTCGAACTTGGTATTGGTTAGTGAAAATGCATTCACTTCCACTTCTTGCAAGGTTGTCCAATCACCCAAAGAGTCCTGCTGCACAGATTGCTGCTGACCAAAAAGAAGGCATGGGAAGAAGGCGAGGACAACTATTGTCTTCGCTAAAAAATAAGATTTTACTCTGGAGTTTTTTCGTCTGGCCATTCTCCTTTGAACGTTTTCCAGTATTGTTCTACTGTACTTTTCATGTCTTTTCTCAGCATGATAATTCCAAATAGGTTAGGCAATGTCATCACTGCGATAGTAATCCCTGAGAGCGTCCAAATAATAGTGGTGTCTGCAAAAGATGCGACAAAAAACGCCACTACATACACAAAACGATAATATTTGACTGATTTAGGGCCGAAGAGATACGTCATGGCTCGATCACCATAATACGACCAGCTGATTGCTGTACTGAATGCAAACAACAACAAGCCAATCGAAACAATGTATTTCCCAGACTCCCCAAAGTAACTTCGTGTAAATGCTTCAGCTGTCAGCGGTGCACTGTGCATAAGGGATTTGCCCTTAAAGATAATATCCAGGTCAGCAGGCTTTCCGTTGATCAAGTTTATAGAGCCTGAAATAGGTGTACCATTTCTGGATACAACCACGTCTTCAGCTAAAGATCTTGCGTTGATTACTGAGACAGAGCTCTGAATTTTTCCATCAACCACTTCAAGTTGACCATCAAATAGTGGTAGCGTATTTTCTCCACTTATGTGACCGTACAGCTGCTGAACACCCGCATCAGTATCATCAGTAAGAACGCCCTGCACAATGGACATATCTGTATAGTCAAATTGGTTTAGGTGCTTTTCTTTCCAGACTCCCGAGGACAGAAGAACTAACCCTGTGATTGTACAAATAACTATCGTGTCAATGAACGGCTCAAGAATGGCTACCAGTCCTTCTGAAACTGGTTCATGCGCTTTAGCAGCAGCGTGAGCGATTGGAGCACTACCCTGACCAGCTTCATTTGAGAAAAGGCCTCTTCCAACTCCCTTGTTGAATGCGAAGGCAATAGACGCTCCAACGAATCCTCCTGTTGCAGCAGAGCCTGTGAATAGATCTGCAAAAACGGAAACAAGAGAAGGAATGATATTTCCCATGTTGTAGAAAATCACTCCAAAAGCACCAATAAAATAGATAATCGCCATGGTAGGTACCAATCTGGATGTGACAGCTGCAATTCGCTTTATTCCTCCGATAATGACTAGACCCAATAGAACGGCTAGTACCCCACCTACCATCATTTCGTCCAGACCGAATACTGAATTCATCGAATCTGCAATACTATTGATTTGAGGAAGTGATCCTGTTCCAAAGGATGATAACACAGTAGCGCCAGCAAAAATAGCAGCCAACCAACCCATGTTTAGCTTGTTCTTCATGTAGTACATCGGCCCACCAGCCATCGTTCCATCAGCTGTCTTTTCTCTGTACTTATGAGAAAGCGTCACCTCTACGAATTTTGTGCACATACCGACCGCTGCGGTCATAAGCATCCAGAATAGCGCAGCTGGCCCTCCAATATGGACTGCAAGCGCAACCCCAGCAATGTTGCCAGTTCCCACTGTTCCTGAAAGGGCAGTGGTCAAAGCCTGAAAGTGATTCGTATCACCCTCATCGTCTTTTTTATCAAATCTCCCTTTTACAACCTTGAAGGCAAACTTGAAATATCGTATCTGCGGAAACTTCAGGTAAATAGTGAAGAACAGTCCAGTTCCTAACAAGGCATATGGAAACCAAAACGAGCTACCAATGAAGCTATCAATAAAAGCAAGGAAATCGTTCAGTTCGCGCATGTTATCTTTTTTGTTTGGGTTTAGGAGTCGACAAAAATAGGATTTTTAATGAATCATCAATCACGAAAACATGTATGCATCAGGAAGCCTGTGTTTTTTTACTTAAACGGTCATGCGGATAAATCAATTTCCGCACTTTGTGCATGAAGTAAAAACGAAATAAATGTAACTTTCAAAGTGATAAAATGGCCGCTTACCGAAAAATCAAACTATTCACCTGAAGGCCAGTTAACCTTGAGTTTTTAACCCTAACTAAATATGGAAGAAGTAACTAATTACACAGATAAAATTATTGAACTAGCCTGGCAGTATGGACCAGATTTGGTTTTAGCCATTGTTACCCTCGTCGTTGGGCTTTGGATCATCGGATTCATCACGCGGGGAGTTGGTAAGGCGATGACTAAGAAAAACGTAGATCCTTCGCTGGGACCGTTCCTCAAATCGCTAATTGGCGCAACTCTGAGAGTTATGCTAATTATTTCCGTGATTGGAATGGTTGGAGTGGAAGCCACAAGTTTTGTTGCAATACTTGGAGCAGCCGGTTTAGCTATTGGCCTTTCCTTGCAAGGCACCCTACAGAATTTTGCTGGTGGGGTCATCATCCTCCTACTTAAACCCTTTAAAGCAGGAGACTGGATAGATGCAGCGGGATTCTCTGGAACCGTCCACTCAATTCAAATTTTTAATACTTATCTAAAAACTCCTGATAACAAGACAATAATTATCCCTAATGGCGTGCTCGCCAATTCATCCATGACAAACTATTCGAGTGAGCCAAGAAGAAGAGTTGATTGGACATTTGGAGTTGGTTATGGAGATGACGCAACGAAAACCAGAGAAGTGTTAATGGGACTAATTACTGCTGATTCAAGAATCCTGACAGACCCTGAGCCATTTATCGCACTTTCTTCCCTGGGGGATAGCTCAGTAAATTTTGTGGTTAGAGTCTGGGTAGAAGCTGCGGATTACTGGGGCGTCTTCTTTGACATGAATGAAAATGTCTACAAGAAATTTGCAGAGGTAGGACTAAATATTCCTTTCCCTCAAATGGATGTGCATGTGCACAAGGATGCTTAAGATATTTCCAATTAGAAGATTAAAAAGTCCGACGTTCGTCGGACTTTTTTTATTTTACTCATAACTAGACGAAATTATGAGACAAAACATTACATCAGGAGCCCCGTGGGAAGATAAGGTTGGGTACTGCCGTGCAGTAAGAATAGGAAATACGATTGAGGTTTCGGGAACCGCTCCAGTTCGGGATGGAAAAACCGTAGGTGAAACTGCCTACGAGCAAGCTAAGGTGTGCCTTGAGATTATCCAGGAAGCACTCGGGAAGGCAGGTGGAAAAATGGAAGATGTCGTTCGAACTCGAATGTTCGTGACCGATATTTCTCAATGGGAAGAATATGGGAGAGCACACGGCGAGTTCTTTGCGGAAACAAAACCTGCAACTGCGATGGTGGAAGTTTCCGCTTTGATTGATCCCAAAATGTTAATCGAGATCGAGGCAACGGCCGTAATCAATTAGGGATTGAGAGTCTCTATTAACTACTGTGATTTGGACTATGCAATCCAATTCCTTCCATTACGACCCTAACTGTTTTCTACCATACACTCAAAACGACAAGAGTAAACCCCGTTGAGATTCTTGCCAGTGAATAGAATCTGTCTACTCGTCTTTCAAGACTTCCACCGGATTTGTTCTTCCTAATTTCATCAGATGAAAGAAGGTAAATACGAAGGAGAAGATAAGGCTTAGGCCGATTGTTGCAATTGGAATAACCCACGAAAAGTCGACATGAAATGCAAATTGCTCAAGCCAGTTCGTTCCCAGTTTCCACAAAACAGGTATCGCAATCAGGTTTCCAATAATCACCAGTTTGGCAAAATCCTTAAATACCAACTGGATGATTGACGCTGCTGTTGAGCCAAGAACTTTACGTATTCCTGCTTCCTTTCTCCTTTTTGCTGTGGTGTAAAAGGCAAGACCAAGCAAACCCAGAAAACCCAGGAATATGGCCAGAGCCGCAAAGACATTAAACAGCATATGGAAGATTTTTTCTTTCTGATGTCTTGCTCCCATCAACGTATCCATAAAATTGTGGGTAAATGGGATACCTGGAAATATTTCTTTGAATTTTGCCTCCGTGGTTTCCAAAAAGGACTGCGTATCTCTATTATCGACTCGAACTGACATGTACTGGATCTCATCATTGACTCGGAGATAGACAGTCGGTTTAAATTCTTCCCGGAGCGACTCCTGATAGAAATTGGAAATCACTCCCACAATTCGCATTGTGTCCATTCCTGCAAATCCAACACGCTGGTTGATTGCCTCTTCAGGGCTTTGGTAACCGTATAAATGCAAGCTTTCCTCATTGATAACAACAGAAAGTGTATCATTTTCATTATAAAAATTTCGCCCTGCTAGGAAGTTGGCTTTCAGAAATTCCAGATAGTTCGCATCGACAGTCATCTTATACATGATCTTTCTGTCAGAAGGAGCAGCAGTACGCCATGACCCTCCTCTCCAACCAACCTGCTCTCCAGGTACATCTGAGGACGCAGCAACTTCTCTTACACCATTGATTTTCTCTATCTCTGAATGAAGAACTCGTTGTTTCTGAGTGTACGACCCCTTATCTCCAGTAAAGTCCGGAACTTTCAGAACTACTGTATTTGAAATATCAACCCCCGTTGGTTGATTTTGCATGAACTGAAATTGCGAGAACACAACGATCGTTCCGCCGATCATGAACCCAGACGCCATAAACTGAAAAACAACTAGTGCTTTGCGAAATGACACACCCGAATCCGTTGGAGTGCTACCCTTGAGCGAGGTGATTGTTTTAAAATTGGAGATAAATAAAGCAGGGTAGGTTCCTGAAAAAATGACACTCACGATCCAAATCAAAAACAAGAAATTAAAAATCTCTGCGGGAATTGACGAAGCAGCAGGGAGCACCAAACCTAAATATCTAAAAGCAAGAGCGTTGATTAACTGAAAAAGCAAAAAACCAGAAATAATAGCAAGGAGATTTGTTACTCCCGCTTCAAGATAAAACTGAACAATAAGGCTCTTTTTTGAGCTCCCCAGCGCCTTCCTAATTCCAACCTCTTTGCTCCTATCATTTGCTCGAGCAGTGTAGAGATTCACATAGTTGACCCATGCGATAATCAAAATAAAACTTCCTATTAGCAACAGAAGATTAACCGTGTTTGCATCACCATTCACTGAAAGTTCCTGATTCACGTCTGATTTCAGGTGGATGTCCGTGAGTGCAATTAGATCGAAGTCCACTGCTTTGCTTCCTCCTCGTTCACCTCTGTACTTATCAATTATTCCTACAAATTGTTTGTCAAGCTCTGCAAGATTGGTCTCTGGTTTTACACGTATGTAGGTATTAAAATCAAAGTAGCGCCAGTTCCAGAGTGACTCTGGGCCCCATGCCTGTACTAGTGAGGAGAAAGACAAAAATGCATCAGCTTTCAAATGTGATGGCTGAGGTGAATCAAATACACCTGCCACCTGAAAGGAGATAGTTCCGCTAATGGTAGTGAAGTCAATCCGCTTACCAACGCAGTCGGTAGTACCAAAATGCTGTCTTGCAACTTCCGCCGACAGTACGGCGCTGTGGAGATTGTCTAGCACGGTTTTTCTATCTCCATGAACCAGAGTAAACGAGAATATTTCGAACACAGAGGACTCGGCATAAAAAATATCATCATGCTCGATTGGGTTGTTGTCTACAGCCGCGATGCCTCCACCATAAGCTTGTTGCAGTCGGGTGGAAGCCTCAACCTGCTCTAATTCTTCCACTAGAGTCGAGCCAACAGCCCCAAACGTTGCTGCACCTACATACGGATCCTGACCCTCCTGTTTGATGACGTGGTTGACTCGGTAGATCCTATCCGCATTGTCGTGGAACTCATCATATGAATGTTCATAGAATGCATAAAGTGAGATAAACAAGAATGTGGCCACACCAATTGCGAGTCCTGAAATATTTAAAAGGTATATAAACGGATTAGACCTAATGTTTCTTTTTAAGGTCAATAAGTAACTTTTAAGCATGTCCTTTTGATTTAGATAGTTTTCATAAAATCAATCATTTTTTTTCTCTCCGCTGCAGATGGCATTCTACCAAGTCCAGCGCCCATATTATCTTTCATGTGATGTGGTTTCGAAGTTCCTGGTATTACGCAGGTAACAGCCGGGTTTGATAGCAGATACTTCAGGAAGAATTGCCCCCAACTCTGGCAATCAAATTCTTTACTCCACTCGGGAAGTTCTTTCCCTTTGACTTTCCTGAACAAAGATCCTCCTCCATATGGCACATTCGTAAGAACCGCCACGCCCTTGTCCAGAGCCGTTGGTAGAAGTGATCGCTCTGCATTACGACTGGCTATGGAATAGTTCATCTGAACGAAATCCAGCTTCTCCGATTTAATTATTCGTTCCAGAGCCACATGAGCACTATCTACATAATGTGTGATACCAATGTGACGAATTATTCCCTTCTCCTTCCAATCGTAAAGTGTCTTGATATGTGTCTTCCAGTCCTGCAGATTATGAATCTGCATTAGATCCATGGGGTTCGCACCCATTTTCTTCATGGAACTTTCCATTTGAGACTTTCCACGACTCTCACCTGAAGTCCACACTTTGGTTGCATAAAATATTGGATCTTCTAAATCCAACTCATGCGTTAGATCGCCAACTACTTTTTCCGAAGACCCATACATTGGGGAAGAGTCAACCAAATTTCCGCCACTGTTCACTAGTACTTTCAGCACTTCCCGCAGCGGGCTTCTTCCTTCTTCCGAGTTTCCAACATCAAACGTTTGCCAAGTACCAAGGCCAACCACCCCAATTTTTTCACCAGAGGAAGGTATTGCACGTTTCATGATTTTTTGATCCATACTAAACGAAAAGTTAGGAAGAGAAAGGCTCGCCGAACCGATTGCCACATATTTAAGCGCTCTTCTTCGTGATAATAATTTCATTTTTGATTTCATAAACTGTTGAGTTTTTACGATTAAAAAGTCTCCCGGTCTTCAGACCAACGACCACCCAAGACAATGCGAGCGGAATGGCGATAAATGCAACTACTTGCAAGGAACCAACGACAGAAGAAAGTCCAGCGAAAAGCCATCCACTCATGGCATCTCCCCCTCTATAAACGGCGGTATCCATAAAGTTCTTCGATTTATACCTCTCCTCTGCAGTCACTACGGTGAAAAGTATTTCCCTGGTAGGTCGCTGCACAGAAAAATTCAATGATCGATAGGCTACCTGAATGCCTAAGATCAAATACATTGACTGGGAAAGACTTAAGGAAAGAAAGCTCAGGACAGACACCAATGGCACAAGTATCAGGCAAAATACAACGCCCCATTTCCGAATAATTCTTTCCGTAAGAAAAAACTGTAGAATCAACGTGATGATATTGGTGAGCAAATCTCTTGTTCCAAAAAATGCAGTTCGATCAGCGGATGATGAAAATGCATTTGAAACAATGTGTGCCTGTTCGAAATACAAGATTGTGGAGATACTAGTGTAGAGTAGAATAAATAAACTGATTTGCTTCAAGAAGGATGATTTCAAGATCAATCGTAATCCATCCCACGAACCTGCATTTAAAGAAGGGACCAATTTCGCCTCCTTCTGAGACTTTCGCATTTTCGCCATTTGAAAAGCAAGGAAAGTCGCCAAAACCATGAAACCGAGGGAGATTAGTAGAAGATTCGTCACCCCAATTTTTCCAGCAAAAAGGGCAGCTATGGTTGGACCAAATATGGCTCCAGCACTACCTCCTGCAGCAATTGGCCCATAGAATCTCTTTGCTTGATCGGAATTGAAGATATCAGAGTTGAAGCTCCAAAAAATGGAGATGGCAAATATGCTAAATACACTGAGCCACATAAAGAATGCAATCGAAAGCAGTTTACTTTCCAGCGTCAAAAAGGCGATATAAAATGCGACGATATTTAGCGAAAAGAAGACAAATATCCCTGGAATCAATTTATCTCTGGAGACCCTTCTAGTAAGGAAACCAAAAACAGGAGCGAGCAACAAAGCAGAAGCAAAGGTTCCTGTAAAGAGCCATTGCAAATTTTCAATCCCTCCTTGAATCCCCATCTCATCCCTGACTGGCTTTAAAATGAAGTAGCAACTCATCAGACAGAAATAGTAGGAGAAAGAGAGAATGACGGGACGCCGCTCGTGATTGGAAATATTAAATACTGTTTTCAGCAAGTGCATACGTTCATCCAAATGTTTAGCTTAGGTACGCAACCAAACAGAGGATGCCTTCCGTATTAATTAATCTGTTAGGTTTATTAATTAATTAGCCGTTTAATCGCATAATGACAATTGACTCTTTTTGGCTGATCCTTTGTGGGGCTGGAGTACTTCAAAGTCTATTTCTATCCATTTATATTTTCCAATCAAAAAATATAAAGCTGGAAGAGAGACTCCTACTCGGACTGCTTCTTCTTTCTATAACACTCCGCTTAGTCAAGTCGATAGGTTGGTTCTTCTTCGGTATAAATGATGGTGCGTTTCTTAACGTTGGCTTTGCCGCCCACGGTTTTATCGGACCAATTTTAGTTCTCTACTTTCTCCAGAAAGCTTCCGTTAGAATTAGACCATTCCAAATGCTTCTAATTCTACTCCCTGCAATTGGACTGGTTGCAATAACTCCTTTCGTCACCTTGCGCAATTTCTGGTACGTAGGGGGATATGAAGGTCTGCTCTATGTTACAGCAGCATATATTGGCTGGAGCGGCTATTTGCTTTGGCTCATCTTCAAGCAGAAAAAAATTTACTTCCCATGGTATCGAAACCTATTTGTTGGAGTCCTCCTCTTCTGCATATCGTACTTTACAAACTACATCTTTGGGCTAAATCCGTACATTACAGGCCCAGTTTTCTACTCACTGGCCATCTACCTCATCAGCTTTGTGCTGTTTTCAAATCAGGAGATATTCACACCTGTAGGTGACAAGAAAAAGTACAAAAACATCAACCTTTCACAGGATCAAATTGACAAACATCACGAGCGAATCACGAATGTAATGTTTGATCAACGACCATACCTTGACAGTGATTTCAGTCTAACTGAGTTATCCCAGCTTACTACAATTCCGAAGCACTTGCTATCAAGATTCTTCAGCACCAGTCTGAAGCAAAGTTTTACCGACTACACAAATGGCTACCGAATCGAAAAAGCAAAAGAATTATTACTTGACCCTATCTACGCAAATCACAAAATAGCCTTCATCGCCTACGAATGCGGGTTCAACTCGCTATCCTCATTCAATTCAGCGTTTAAGAAATTAAATGGCAGCTCACCATCTGAATTCAGGAAAAGTGAGCTCATTGCAAAGTCGGAAGTGGCATAAGATCATCTACTTAATTAAATGCTCTGTCGTTTTAATTAATCGAGTAGCACCATTTGTCCAATTGGATTTACTTCGTTCAAAACAGGGATTTAATCCAATGAGAAAATTCTCCACGCTGTATACATTAGTTCTTGTCTTTCTGACACTTTCAGCATTTTCACAAAAGGTTAAGAAAACAAATCCAACCGTTCAAGATCTAGATTTTCTGATCGGAAAATGGGAGATCACGTTCAAGATCTACGATACGCACAACCCAGATAGCGCACCTGTCTTTACCGAGAAGGGCTGGCAAATTTGCGAGTACGATATGGACCTAAACGGCACTCCAATGTTCATTATATGTAAGGGTGAATTAAAGATTGATAGCGGCAGGAACATAGGAAGAACGAGGGAGATTCAAGAATCGATCAGATATAGTCGATTTGAGAAATCATTTGAACGAATTGGGATTTATAGCAATTGGCCTGCGACTGGTCTGGAAATTTTGAAATATGATTCCACAAAAGCGAAGTTCATTATCCAGGGTCAGCTAAATGTGCAGAACAATATGCTCGAAAGGTATATGGATACCTACCAGTTTAACAAAGACTACAGTTATTTTGACCGAACCAACATTGCCAACTTTTCAGATATGCCCATCACGGTATACAACCTAACTCTTAAAGGGACGGGAAGAAAGATGAAGTGACAACCGGTTATCTGCTTTGCAATTGATGGATCACCTCAACAAACTTTGCTTTGATTTCCTCCCCGTCCTTATGCTTTGCATTTTCCACAACCACCTCTCCGTGCGAAATTGTTGCTAGTTGCATAGATGGGTCACTTGAGTAAACCATCGTGCTAGTAAGATTTTCAAGTGAAGAGGTGGCTAGGAGCGGGGCTGATGCATCGAACACACTCGCATTAAATGACTGTCCTTCCGCGAAAAATTCAGTGGAATGGTTATTCATAGCTTTTCTCCCAGCAGAAGTGGCCATTTCCAACGCAAACATTCCACTATCACTCTGCTTTGAAGAAATGAAAGTGTTTCGTTTATGTGAAATAAGCCGCTGGCCGTAATCCAGGATTCTAAGTTCTTCCAACGGATTGAGGCCAACATGACTGTCCGTTCCAATGCTCCATGTTCCTCCTACTTTCTGGTATTCTCTTAGTGGGAAAATGCCATCTCCTAAATTTCCCTCGGTGCTGGGGCAGAGGACTACATTGGCTTTGCTGTTGGCGATACCCTTTATTTCCATTTCACTTAAGTGAGTAGCATGAACTAGATGAAAACGTTCGTTCACTTCCATGTTTTCCAGCAACCATTCCACGGGCCTCTGACCCAAGTAAGCTACAGCGTCTTCAACCTCTCTTAATTGTTCTGAAACGTGAATATGAAACGGTAAATCCTGCGCAAAAGTGGCCGCCACTAATGCAATATCTGTTGGCTCAACGCCGCGCATCGAATGAATCCCTACTGCAACACTGGCTTCATCGTAGAAAGCACACGCTGCTGCACTAGCATCAAAAAGCTTGAGGTAGTCGTCCACGCTTGCGGAAATAAACCTCCTTTGTTTATCGTTTGGCTGCTGTCCAAAGCCTCCTTTTTGGTAAAAGATCGGGACCAGAGTTATACCTATACCTGCCGTCTGGGCAGCAGCAATCAGACGTTTTCCCATCTCTGCGAGGTCGTCATACTCTTTGCCATTTTTATCGTGATGGACATAGTGAAATTCAGCAACATTGGTATACCCATGACGTGCCATTTCCGAGTAAAGCATTGTCGCGATAGCTTCCATCTGTTCTGGGTTCATTCCCAGTGCCAGCTTGTACATCGCCTCTCGCCATCCCCAAAAATCGTCTGGGTTTTTTGACCCCTTGTGTGACTCTGCCAATCCAGCCATGGCGTACTGAAAAGCATGGGAATGTGCATTTTGAAATCCTGGGATGGCATAGCCATTTATTTTCACATCTTCTGTTTGAATGAGTGCACCTTCAACGATTTCAGCTATTTTCCCCTTTTGGTTGACCGTAACTCTGACATTTTCCAGCCACCCAGTATTTTGGAGAAGTCCCCTGAAATGATACGTTTTTGTCTTCATAGCGAATCGAGGGTTTGGATAAGTCCCTTCATTGTCTTTTCAAGTACACCTGTCATCTCAGCTGCCCTTTCCTGATTGTAGGTTATCTCATTATCGTCCATGTATAAAATTTTATTCATTTCAAGCTGCAACGCGTGCACATCATTTTCTGGCCTTCCAAAATAGCGGGTAATATGCCCTCCCTTAAACGGAGTGTTATGATTGACTCTAAATTTCCCTGATTGTAATCCATATAATGCAGAGGAAATCAAATTGGGATGCGCAGTCTTTTCATCATTGTCTCCCAAAATTATATCTGGGAAAGGTTCTTTTTGAATGGTGCTCACAAGGTGACGAATGGAATGAGCATCCCACAACAATACTTTCCCAAACTGCTTTTTTCTTTCAGCTATCAGGTCTTCCAGATGCCTGTAGTATGGCCAGTAGTATTGATTTAATCTCCGCTGTGTCTCAGCTAAATCAGGTTCTTGATCAGAAGATTTATACAGTGGATTTCCGAAAAAATCCGTAGTGGGAGTAATGCTGGTTATAAGTCTGCCATCGTTGTACAACGGGATACTCTCAGGATCCCTATTAAGATCAATAACCCATCTACTCAAATTCGCCTTAATTACTGTGATCCCAAGCGCTGAAGCAAACCCATACAGTCGGTGTACGTACCAATCCGTGTCATCCAGGTGCTTTCTCATCCGTTTACTAAATTTCGGGTCAATTTCTGCAGGAAATTTTGTGCCAGCATGAGGGACACTGATAATAATGGGAACAGGATCGGCTTGCGGCTGGTATATTTTGAATAAGTCCATTTAGGGGTCAAAGATAAATTTCATTACCTCAGTGTACTAGTTCCAGTCAAAAGACTTGCAATTAAGGGGCTTTTACAGCTTATTTTTGTTTTGGCAAGACTTTTGAATAGTTGCGACATCTAAGACACCACTGAAACTGCCTCAAATGAAAAGAATATATACAGCGACCTTCGCCCTTTTACTCGTTACACTTTCACATGCTCAAATGGGAAGCCTCGCCTTCTCGGTAGGTGTGCCCCAAAACGATTTTCGGGAGAACACAGATGCCGTGGGTTTTGGATTTGATTTGTCATTTGCATTTCCATTCGATGACGATGTGCCCATCTACGGCGGTCTCGATTTCAATTACATGGTCTATGGGCGAAATGCTCAACGAGAAGATTTAGTGGCCGAGATACGAACTTCCACTGGTACGTTGTTGGGGCAACTGGATATTCCTCTTGAAATTGTGAACACCAATAGCCTCTTCGCAACGCATGCATTTATCAGAGCTGTAGCTCCATTGGATAACATCCAACCCTACGCGGAGGGCTTGGTAGGCTTTCGATACATTTCTACAAATACCAAAATTCTAGATCGATCAGACGATGGCAGATATAGTGATGAAGATGATAATGTAATTGTGCGCAAGACGATCCTGGATGATTTTGTCTTCAGCTACGGATTTGGTGGTGGATTTTTAGTAAAACTGAGTAGAAACGTTTTTATCGATCTCCGAGCAGATTTTTTTAGAGGACAAAGAGCTCAATATTTTGATGGAACCGATACCGAATCCTGGAATGTAGAATTCACTGGATCTGAAGCAGCTTATGACCCTGCCAACCTCCAAAAAGGTGATCTGGATTTTGCAACCGAGGCGAGATCATCAACAACCGATCTACTGGTCATTAAATTCGGGATTGCGGCTACTTTCTAATAGCCGTACTTTTCCTTCCAACGCGCTTTGAGAAACCTTCTCAGATCCTCCTCTCGTGGGTTCTGTCCAGGATCATACAATTTGGTGTTCTGAAGTTCTTCTGGCAAAAATTCCATGCTCACAAAATTCAAATCATGATCGTGGGCGTATTGGTATCCTTTTCCGTACCCCTGTTCCTTCATGAGTTTTGTTGGCGCATTTCGGATTTGCATTGGGATTGCCAAATCCCCTGTTTCCTGAACAATAGATTGTGCCTTTTTTATTGCAGCATAAGAGGCGTTACTTTTTGGCGAGGAAGCCAGGTAGGTCACACACTGCGAAAGAATTATCCTGGCTTCAGGGTATCCAATCAAATTGACAGCTTGAAAAGCATTTGTGGCCAGAACAAGGGCCGTTGGGTTTGCGTTGCCAATGTCCTCGGAAGCCAGTATCACCAGCCGCCGTGCAATGAATTTAACATCCTCGCCACCTTCAATCATTCGAGCCAGGTAATACACCGCTGCATTGGGATCGCTCCCACGAATAGATTTAATAAAAGCAGAAATTACATCGTAGTGCATTTCTCCTTTCTTGTCGTAAAGCACCGTTTTCCTCTGAGCAGCTACTGTGACTTTTTCATTGGTGACGACCTTCTTCTTCGAATCATCGCTCTTGACGACAAGTTCGAGTAGGTTCAAAACTTTGCGAGCATCGCCACCTGATAAGTTGAATAATGCCTCTGTCTCCTTCAATTCTACCTTCTCCTTTTTCAGGTCATCATCTTGTTCAATCGCCTTTTTGACAATGGTAAGGAGATCATCTTTCGTTAAAGCCTTAAGCGTATAAACCTGCGATCTGGAAATAAGCGCAGAGTTTACCTCAAAGCTCGGATTCTCTGTGGTGGCCCCAATTAATGTAATGGTTCCTTTTTCCACGGCTCCAAGTAGCGCATCTTGTTGGGCCTTATTAAAGCGATGAATCTCATCAATAAATAGAATGGACTTTCTCCCACCTCCAGCTTTTTGTATGACTTCTCGTACGTCCTTCACGCCAGCACTAATCGCACTCAACGTATGAAAAGGCATTTTGACCTCATTCGCAATGATATTGGCAATCGTCGTTTTGCCTGTACCAGGAGGTCCCCATAAAATCATGGACGGAACTTGTCCTGTGTTAATTGCTCTTTTCAGAACACCATGTTCACCAATCAGGTGTTCCTGTCCCACCAAGTCTGAGAGTTTGGACGGACGCATGCGTTCAGCGAGAGGAGATACATCTTGAAACATGAAATAAAATTACAGCGTATCTCAGTTAGATCTCTGTGTTTCAGGTGTAAGGTTTCGATCTTTTAGCATGATATCGAAGTTTAGTGCATTTGCCCAAAGCAAAGCATCTTCAGTCAACGTTATTTACCAGGTTGGACTTTCCTTTTCAGGACCATTACATTCCCACCCAGAATCAAAAGCATCCCCACAAAAACCTGCCAACCAAATTGGTAGCCCTCGAAAATAATTGATAGTCCAACGGCAATTACAGGAATGACTATTAGCACATAGCCTGCCTTGTCAGCGCCAATCTTACCAATTAGGGTGAGATACGATCCAAAGGCGATGATGGAACCGAAAATTGAGAGATAGAGGAGGGAGGAAATGTAAGAGAATTCCATATCAAAGGAGATATCCACTCCAGTGAACAAAGCAATAAATCCGATGATCAACCCGCCGTACAACATACCAAAAGCGTTAGTCTGGATGACGGGTAGTTTTGTAGCTTGATTGTACGCCGACAGTATATTTCCAAGAGAAGCGACCACCACGGCAGAAAAGCATATGATCAGGTGAAAAATTGGAAGATCATCATAAGCAATTCCTGCCAATTCCCGATAGAAAAGTAGCACCGTTCCTGAAATGCCAAGAATTGCCCCTACATAGACCTTCGCCTCCGCTACTTTTTTGAGGAAAATTTTTCCAAATAAAATATTCAGAAAAATGATGCTTGAAAAAGTGATCGCTACCAGGGCACTAACCAGCACTTGCTCTGCCATGTAAACAAACCAATAGTTGAAGCCGAAGAGCAACATCCCCTGAAGGAATATTCTGAAATGCTCTCTTCTGCTAAATTGAAGATTCAGTTTTCGAGCTCTTGAGTAGAACAGAAGGATGATTCCTGCCAAGATAAATCGATAGCTAACGGACCAGGTTGGGTCAACAACTCCAAGTTGGAATTTGATGACAAAAAAGGTGGACCCCCAGATTAGTGCTGGAATTACAAATAAAGAGGCGGAGCTCAATTTCATGGCCCGAAGCTAGCCAAATTGACGTTTCGAAACTTTAGAATTTGGATGAAGAATTTTAATCAACTAGATGTGTGAAGCTAATGAACGTCTTGGCTACGACCAACCAATGTGCTTGACTATTGGCGTTGGCTTATGCTCATTCCCTTTTGTTTAGTCGTTTTACCTCTTGATCAAAGTCAGACTCAAAAGATTTGTCCTGTTCAATACGAAATTTCTTGTATTCTTTCTCTGCCAAAGTCTTTGCTATCGTAGCAGATATTTTACCCGCATCCTTCAATACTTTGTACTCATTGAATTGTAGGAAGCCATCTAACTTACCAATCCAATCACCCATTTTCATTGCATTTTGTCTTTCGGCTTGAAGTTCTGCGAAATCTAAATACATGGTTACTATACGGTTGAGGTCTCTTAGTTCTTTCTCTTTTAAGTAGTTCTTGGCTACTGCAATGTCTGTCTTGAGAATTTTCCCATCCGGAGCATTCTTCCATGTTGTCAAACCCATATTTGACTTTGAAGCATTCGCTCGTTCGTTTATTATTTCGGCAGCTGTATGTCCTGTGATTGCCCAGTGAAGTTTGTTTTGTACGGTTTTGTAGAATGTTTGTGTGATCTTGGCATTAGGATCATAGTCTATGCTGCATTGAGCATAGATATCTGTAATTTTTTGATAGAAGCGTCTTTCGCTGGCTCGTATTTCTCTAATACGTTCCAGCAATTCATCGAAGTAATCCTTACCAAAAAGAGTTGAACCCTGTTTGAGACGTTCGTCATCCACGGCAAAGCCTTTGATAATGTATTCACGAAGGATTCGGGTTGCCCAAATTCGAAACTGCGTACCTCTTTGCGATTTTACTCGATAGCCAACCGAAATGATGACATCCAAATTATAGAAAGCAGTGTCATATTGTTTGCCATCAGTTGCAGTTGTTCGGAAATTCCGAACAACTTGATTTCCCTCCAATTCACCCTCTTGAAAAATGTTACTGATGTGTTCGCTAACAGTAGATTTAGCTTTGTCAAAGAGTTCCTGCATTCCCTTTTGTGTGAGCCACACAGTTTCATCATGCTGTAAAACGTCTACTCTAATTTCTCCATTTTGGGAGTTATACAGTAAGAATTCGGATTGGTTAGGTGTTAGGCTGTCTTCCATATCAAAATTATTTTTCTGTCTGTTCACCTAAAAAGTGCCGAGTACTTTCCATAATAAGTATATTGAAGTAGGCACATAATAGATACTAATTATATTAGCTTAAAGCTAAATAAAGTAGTAAACTATGGGGTAAAAGTATAAAAGCCTTAGCATTTTGAATTTGCAGAACGTTTCCCTGATGAAAATACCTGGCTTACTTATCTGACATCACTCAAGAAAGTGGCCATCCTGTAGGGCTCTGACTGCTTTATTCTTGAGCTTCTTGAGCTAGTTACACTTTTCAAGTTGCTTTCTCAGCTTTTCAACTTCTTCAAGTCGAAGACTTACTTGTCGTGCTGCCTCAGCTGCATTACTTTCAGCTACTTCTACAGCTCGCTGCGCATCAGCTTGAGCTGCTCTAGCTTCCGCGGCTGCCTGTACAGCTAGGCCTCTTTGCTGATTTGCAACTTCTGTCAATTCCTTCGTCAGCTTTAGAAGCTCTTCATTCTCTTTGGCGATTTCCTGCTCTGGCGAACAAGAAATCGTTAAAATGACAGCCAGCATTCCTATGTACCTCTTCATCTTTTTTATTTCTAAAATAATCAATCCGAATGATACCTCCCGTCTACATTTGCCGCCGTGAATTGGTCTAACGCAAAGACATATGGAGCCTTAACGCTCGTGAGCCTACTATATGGGATCAACTATAACGTGCTTAAAATTGTAGTTCCCGAGTACGTAGGACCCTTTGGATTTATTGTATTTCGGGTGACCATCGCTACCGCAGTATTTTGGATGTTCTATTTTTTTATTCGGGAGAAAATCAACTGGAAGGAAGATGGTTGGCGTCTCCTTTTGTGCTCCGTCACTGGTATAGCAGTAAATCAACTTCTTTTCTACAAAGGAATCAGTTTGACATCAGCTGTAAACGGCTCAATTATCATGACTCTTACACCTATTCTCACATTGGTCTGGGCTGCCACCTTGATTGGAGAAAAGATAACACGAAAGAAAGTTGTTGGGATTCTTCTGGGCATGCTAGGTGCCGTAATAATTATTTACAAGCCATCATCCATTGAGGTATCAGGCGACTGGAGAGGCGACCTCCTGGTGCTAACCAATGGCCTGAGCTATGCATGCTATTTGGTCATCGTGAAGCCACTGATGAAGAAGTACAAACCGATGACGGTTGTTACCTGGATTTTCACGCTGGCTGTCCTTATCGTTTTGCCAATAGGCTTTTCTGAGGCTAGTGTGGTTGATTTTGGCAATCTCCCTCCTAAGGTTTGGTACAGTATGGTTTATGCCATCATTGGCGTTACGGTGATCGTCTATTTCCTTAATGTCTGGACACTTGCCAGAGTAAATTCCTCCATTGTTGGCGCCTTCATTTACCTCCATCCCATTTTTGCTACGCTAACTGCGATCTTGTACTTTAACGAGGTGTTTTTATGGAAACATCTCGTTGCATGCGTTTTCGTATTTCTGGGAGTGTGGCTGGTAACTGGGAAAAGTAAAACTGCACCTAAGCCTCAATAGCGGAGACAGCTTTGGTAAAAGCGTCGAGGTGATTTTCAGTAAAATCAAGATGAGTGACAAATCGTACTAAGTTCTTTCCAAACGGTACCGCATGCACTTCTCTCTTTTTCAACTCTTCGAGGAACCAGCTTTCACCCAGACCATCATCGACACGCGCGATCACAATATTGGTATCTACCGGCATGACTTCTCGCACGAAAACTAACTTCTCCAAAGCTTCCCCAATGGACTTTGCTCGCCGATGATCCTCTTTCAGTCGCTCTACCTGATGGTCAAGTGCATAGTTGCAGGCAGCCGCCAGATATCCCGCCTGCCGCATAGCACCACCCAAAACTTTGCGTACGCGCCTTGCTTCTTTAATCGAATCTGCGCTACCCAGCAAAACGGAACCGACTGGAGCCCCGAGCCCTTTTGAAAAACAGATCGAAATGGTATCGAACAGTTTTCCATAGTCTGCTGGATCGTGTCCCGTCACCGCAAGGGCATTAAATAAACGGGCGCCATCCAGGTGAAGGCTAAGTTGATTTTTATCGCAAACGCTTTTGATGGCCTGAATCTCTTTTAGATCATAAATACTACCCCCACCTTTATTCATCGTATTTTCCAGAACAACCAATCGAGTTTTGGGGTAATGGATATCATTCGGATTAATACTTTCTCCGATCTGCTCCGCAGTGATCCGTCCTCGATCTCCCTCCAGAAGTTTAGGAGACGCCATTGAATTGTACATCATACCTCCACCCTCGTACAGGTAAACATGGGAGTACTTGTGACAAACGATTTCATCCCGAGGCTGTGTCAGAACCTTCATCGCAATCTGATTTGTCATGGTTCCAGATGGGCAAAAAATTGCATCATCCATCCCGAAGAGTTTCGAGATCTTTGTCTGCAGTTCGTTTACCGTTGGATCATCACCAAACACATCGTCACCAACGTCCGCAGACATCATCGCATCCAGCATACCAGCGGTCGGTTTCGTAACCGTATCACTTCTTAAGTCAATCATAGGAATCGTAAGTTAAAATCCACTCAGAATGTTTCCATCGATCCCAGGGAACACTTGCCAGATCCGTTTCTGGGTCAATCAAAGGCTTTGAGGGGTGCCCATTCAGAGAAAGTTTGGAAACGGCATATACAGCAATATCTTTCCCATCTTTTCGATAGGCCTCCTTTAGACGTTGAGCAAATTGCCAAATCATATCCGGCTCACCAACGATAGACCTTCGTTGCCTACTACTCAGGTAGTCGGACATATTAATGCGCGTCTTTTCCATCGTTTTTTTGTCCACCACATCAAACCTAACATAGCCAGACTTGGATCTCAACATCATCTGCCAAGCCATCTTGTGACCCTCCTCCGACCAATGAGCATCTCCCTTGTACAAATGATGTCTGATGGGGAGCAAAAGCTGGAAGACAAAATACACGGTCAGCATCGCAAAAAAAGGCTTACTCAGGATTCCTTTTTGACCTTCCACTTTCGATCTGTCTTTGAAAATGAGTTTTCGAATATCTTCAGGGGGAAAGAAAAACACGGTGAAGGCGATCATCATGTATGGGAATATCCCAATCTGAAAAACGGCGGAATTGAAAAGGTTAAAAAACAACGACAAGTAAAATCCAAGTTTCCTGGTCCGCTTGTTGAGCAAAAGAAACACAATGACCCCATCATAGAGGACGCCGCCCCAAGAAATTAAGTATTGGAACAATCTCGTGTCCAACAGTGGGCCGATGAGCCAATAATTTGCCTTGGCATGAAACCAAATCCCAATAGGTTTTGCTGCAAGCCAATCAAAATGAACCTTGTTTAGGCTGGCAAAAACATAAACAATGAGGATTTGCAGAATAAAGAACCAGATATACGCCTTGAGACAGGTTTTCGATTCCCTAGCAATACCTAATCGCACATCCAACGACCGACTCTTATGTGCAGGCATGAAAATCATTGCAGCACTCAAAAGGACAAGTAAATAATAATGGTTGTTGTACTCTGCTTTTTGCATGAGATAAACACCTGTCCATAAAACAAAAAAGACTATAGTGGAAGCTCGATAAAACAAACCAAGCATTATCAGCAGGCCGCAAATTCCCATGACGATGAAGTAATAATACATTCCATCGCCTGGAAGTGGTTGGAGCCAATCGAACCCAATAAATGAAAACGTGAACGTTGGCGTGATCAGCGTTCTTTCCACCCAACCAGTAAGAATTGCACCAAAGGTTTCTGCTGCGACCAAGAAGCCGTAGCACATTCTAAAGAACACCAAAGAAGAGTTATCCACATGGGAGCCAAGAAATTCTCTGGTGTTTCCTATCATATCATGGTTTTTATGAACTGGCAATAAAAAAAGGAGCTTAAAAAAGCTCCTTTTAAACCTATGTAAATATGAAGAGGATTTATTATTTACAAAAGAGTTTTACGTACTTAAGACAGATGTGTTTTACGAATTAGCAAAACTTAACGAAAGGATATCGCCTCTGGTCGAAAGGTTCAGCGGCGAAAGAGGAGAAAGACGAACCTCTCACTTGTGACGCAACGAATTCACCAAAGATTTCATCTATTTCGTGTACTCCCGTTAAGTTTTTTGGGGGTTCTCATTTTGAAATGAAACATGCTTATAGTACGGGGTCATTCATGCTAAACTGTCAACAGGTAAGAAAGAAAAAATCAATCAATGAAAATTTCCATTTACGCGCTTCTGTTCTCAATTTTTGTTCTTTCCGGGTGTGAAGACCTTGATGGTCCTCAAATACAAGGTTCAGAGAATGTGATTTCAGAAAGCAGGGAAGTGGACTCATTTGAGAGTATTCATATTTCCAGCGTGATCAATGCAACAATTGAACAAGGAGAAAAGGCTGTTTCAGTGCGGGCAAATGATAACATTTTGGATTTGATCAATACAGAGGTAAGGGACAATATCCTATACATTGATCTTGAGGATGGCAATTACGACGATATTACGATTACGGTGGCGATCACCAATAGCGAACTTCTTGCCTTAACAACCGTGGGCGTCAATTCGGTAATGGTTCAACAATTAAATGACCTTGATCGACTTGAGCTAAATATTGAAGGGGTAGGAAACATTGAAATGAGTGGTTCTGCACAGGAAGTCGTGATCAACACCAGCGGATCAAGCAATTTGGAAGCTTTCGATTTCAATACCAAGAATTGCGAGGTAGACCTTACAGGTGTCGGAAACGTTCAGATTACGGTTACTGAAGAATTGATTGGTGCTCTTTCGGGAGTCGGGAACATTTCGTACAAAGGGTCTCCAAAAATCAATGTTGACGTCACAGGAGTTGGTCATGTTGTAAACGCCAACTAGTCAATTACCCGTTTCAACTAAGTTTTCACCGATCAATCTTTCTAATCTACTCAAAACCAGTTTCTCTCTTTGGGCGATCTGACGATTCGGAGGTCAGGTGGGTGTTTTGATATCGATCTATCCCCTTACTAAAATTGCAAAACACCCCTAAAGGCTCCTGAAGGGGGGCAGGGATAATTTCAAGACTTTTCTGCTGACAAAAAAACCACTGTTTCTGTGGCGAATTAAATACTTTTGCCAAAAATCAAGCAAATGAGTGTTCTTGTAAATAAAGATTCTAAGATTATTGTTCAGGGCTTTACAGGTTCGGAAGGAACATTTCACGCCGGACAAATGATCGAATATGGTTCCAATGTTGTTGGGGGTGTTACGCCAGGAAAAGGTGGACAGAAACATCTTGACAAACCTGTATTCAACACGGTGCAGGATGCCGTTAATGCAACGGACGCTGACGTAACTATCATTTTTGTTCCCCCAGCTTTTGCTGCGGACGCCATCATGGAAGCTGCTGATGCAGGAATCAAGGTGATCGTTACAATCACGGAAGGCATTCCCGTAAAAGACATGATGAAGGCAAAGCCTTATGCTATTTCCAGAGGAGCAAAGCTTGTGGGTCCTAACTGCCCCGGAGTAATCACACCAGAGGAAGGCAAAGTGGGAATCATGCCAGGTTTCGTTTTCAAGAAAGGAAGAATAGGCATCGTCTCAAAGTCAGGGACATTGACCTATGAAGCAGCAGATCAAGTTGTAAAAGCTGGTATGGGAATCTCGACTGCAATCGGTATTGGTGGCGATCCAATCATCGGCACTTCAACAAAAGATGCAGTGCAAATGCTGATGGAAGATCCTGAAACAGATGGAATCGTTATGATTGGTGAAATTGGCGGTCAGTACGAAGCAGATGCTGCTAAGTGGATCAAGGAAGATGGAAATAGAAAACCAGTTGTTGGATTTATAGCAGGACAAACTGCGCCTCCAGGAAGAAGGATGGGACACGCTGGTGCTATTATTGGTGGAAAAGACGACACTGCAGAAGCGAAGATGAGAATCATGGCCGAATGCGGGATCCATGTAGCTGCTTCCCCGGCTAATATAGGCGAGGTAATGAAAGAAGCACTGGGATAAATAGAGTTTCAAAAAAATTAAAAAAGCCTCCTTCCAATCTGGAAGGAGGCTTTTTTTGTGTTATCGTAGACCTATCGATCTTCGATGGAGGCCTTAAGTTTGTCCTCATCGCTACCCAAGTATTTATCCAACCAACCGATCCATCTACTATAAACATCCAGAGATCTTACCGGATCTCTCGGAAAGTGACCTGGTCCTGGGTAAGCAATAAATTCAACGGGTACGTTATTATCTCGCAACGCACCATAGAGTTTATAAGAACCCGTAATCGTGACCCTGAAATCACCCGTTTTTGACATGATCAGTGTTGGAGTCTTTAGTTTAGAAAAGTTGGAAATTGGGGAGTTGGCATATGCCCACATTAGGTTGTCACCCACGTAGGGAGATTCCACGATGGCATGGCGTCTCATTCTGTTTAAGTCATTTAGACTGTACATATCGGTGAAATCTACTGGCGCGGCACCTGCAACTGCAGTAGCCCACACATCCGGATACCTGCCGATCAGCCAGGAGGTCATCCACCCGCCGTATGACCAGCCAGAGACCGCAATCTTGGTTTCATCCACATAAGGCTTCTCCTTGAGAACATTTACTCCTGTAATTACATCGTGACCAGGCCCTTCGCTTGGATCTTTTGAAATGGCAGACTGAAACTCGTTACCCATGTTTGTGCTGCCCCTATAGTTGGGTTGGAAAACAATCCATCCCTTAGCTGCCATGGCTTGCGTAACCGGACTAAACCCAAGAAGTGAGGAAGCACTTGGACCTCCATGAATCTGTAACACCAATGGGTACTTCTTCTTAGGATCAAAATTTGGCGGATAAGTGATAATTCCAGTAGGAGTCAAGCCTTTGCTGCTTGTCCATTCCAATCCTTCTTGCTGCCCCAAATTCAGTTCTTTAACGAAAGAATTGAAATCCGTCAGCTGGATTGGATCTGCATTTAGATCTGCTTTGTAATAGATCTCGACCGGGTAATCTTTTTTGACCGCAGTCAATACCATTACCTCATTTTTTGATACACTAAAACTCGAAACTGAGGCAAGATCACCAGTATTGATTTTTGTGTTTGTAGTGCCCTTTATCTTGTAGATCATGTTGCCCCATTTATCGATTGCTCGAACGAGTGTAGATCCGTCCTTTAGCCATGCAATACCAGATGATGGCTTATTCAGAGATTTAGAAAAATTATTGATTTTGCCTGTTGCAAGATTGACCTGATGCAGATCGCTCATATTGGATGGAAATCCTTCGCGTGGATACCTGTAAATAACAGATTTGCCGTCGGCACTAAACATAGCCGAAGACTCTCTTTGTGTGTTACTTGTTATTGGTTTTAACTCCTTGGAATTGACATCATACATGAAATTTCTACCCAGATCTGAGTCTCCAGAATTGGTAGTCGGGAATTTTGTAAATGCGATCTTGTTGCCATCAGGAGACCAGGAAATAGATGAAGTGGATAAGCCAGTGGCAACTGTGAAATCTTCAGGAGTAATTTTCCTTGGGTTGCTTCCATCTCCATTGACAAGCCAAACCGAAGTCCCTGGTGTGGATGCGTCGACCAGAAAATGATTGCTACCAACCTCGAAGGAGTCGTTGAATTTATTTTCTTCTTCACTCTCTTCTGATTCTTTCACAAAATGCGCAAGCTGCTTTCCATCAGGACTCCAAGCATAGCGCGTTACGCTTGGTTGGGCATCCAAAACAATTTTTGATTCACCAGACTTCAGATTCCAAACATGGAGTTGCTTGCCACTCTCCCCAGTAGCTAAGAATGAAATACCAGTCCCATCAGCTGTCCATGATGGGGAACTCACACCCTTCAATTGATCGCCAATTTTCGTTTGTTTTTTGGTTTGAATGTCCATGTGAATGAGTGCTCTATCAAAACTGTTGGTCTCCATTTTTCGATTGGAAGTCATGAAAATTAGTGATTCGCCATTGGGTGATATTTCCAGTGATGAAAGGCTGGTCAGCCTATTCAAATCTTCAAGCTTGAAGGTGTTGGTTTGCGCAGACATGTGGAGGCTCAAGGAAATGGCCAACACAAAAAGTGGAAAGTTTTTTTTGCTCTTCATGGTTCAGAATTTGTTGTAATACCCTCAATGTAGCTATGAAACAATTCAATCCCCAGCAGTAATTGATAAGTGGAGGTCGCGCACCACAAGAGTCCCACAGGCATATAGAAGCTGATTTGAATATAGATCATGACATGAAATACTCATCAACTAGAACATTAGTTTGAAAATATTTGTTTTTATGAACTAAGAGTTTAGTTTTGAAACTAAATAATTAGTTTATAGGAGAAAACTTCTAATCAAGGAAATATGGAGGCAAAAAAAAACCCAAGAGCTGATTTGACTAAAAAATCAAGTCTCTTTTTAAACATGGGACTGTGCGGAAGCTTACTTCTAATAATTATTGCGTTTGAATGGAGGTCGTACGATGATTCTGGTTTGCTAGATTTAGGTAGTCTAGATGACGACTTTGAGGATATTCTCGAGATTCCACCGACTGAGCAACCACCTCCACCTCCGCCAAAGATCAAACTTCCTGAAATAATTGAAGTTCCTGATGAAGAGGAGATTGAAGAGGAAATCGAAATCGAACTGGACGTTGAAGTTACGGAAGAAACGGTTGTGGAGGAAATTGTATTCGAAGAAGCTCCTGAGGAAGAAAATGTAGATGAAATTTTCACAATTGTCGAAGATCCGGCAGGATTCCCTGGCGGACTTTCGGCCTTCTACGGATATTTGAAGAAACAAATGAAATATCCACGTCAGGCTCAGAGAATGGGAATTGAAGGCAGGGTATTTGTGCAATTCGTGGTGGAAAGAGACGGAAGCTTAACAGATGTTCAAATAATAAAAGGAATTGGTGCTGGCTGTGATGAAGAAGCGGTTAGGGTACTCAAAAACTCCCCTAAGTGGAAGCCGGGAAAACAAAGAGGAGTGCCGGTGAGGCAGAAAATGATTCAATACATTCTTTTCAAATTTTCCAGTTGAGGTGCCATTGTATAGATGCAATAGTCTGTTTCCATTGCATTCCATTTTCCTAGTTAGTAATAAAGACCGAAATAAACTCCCTAACAGTCCAACCAAATTCTTAGTTTTGAAACTAAATAATTAGTTGATGAAACAATTAACACAAGCGGAAGAAGAAATAATGCAGGTACTGTGGCAACTCGAAAAAGCTTTTGTCAAAGAGATTGTCGAAAAATTTGATGATCCTAAGCCTGCGTACAACACGATCTCCACACTTATCAGAATTCTTGAAAAGAAGGGTTTTGTAGGATACCAAGCGTTTGGAAAGTCTCATCAATACTATCCACTTATCGAGAAAGCAGAGTACAGTAAAAAGTACCTCAATCGATTCGTTGATAATTACTTCAGTGGATCATACGAGCAATTAGTATCCTTCTTTACCAAGCAAGAAAAGATGGACATCAATGATTTGGAAAAACTGTTGAATGAACTAAAAAGCAAGAAGTGATGATCATTTATTTAGTTGAGTTTGCAATCCTACATACGCTTTTTCTACTGGTTTACAAGGTTTTACTTGCAAGAGAGACGCAGTTGAGATTTCTACGATTCTTTCTCGTGGGCACCACCGTGCTGAGCTTGATAATTCCACTAATTGAAATCCCTTCTTTTGGATCAATTCCTACAGTTAATCTTGCAGGTATTGTTTTCTCGACGGGTCAAATTCCTGCTTCAGCTCAACCGGAGGAACTGAATATTTCAGTGTATCAATTTCTTTTTATCGTCATTAGCTCCATCTTTTTGCTAATACTCATTTATGGACTGTTTCAGATTAGTCGTTTGTATAAGGATAGCAGACTTGATATTTCATTTCGATTTCCGATTCGGAAAGTGGATGGGATAAAAAACAGTTTCACATTTTTAAGGTGGATATTTATTGATCCTGCTCATTTCGAAAATCCAGAAGAAATAATAACACATGAAAGTGGACATTCCACTCAACTTCACTCACTGGATATTCTTCTGTTTAACATACTGAAAGTTCCTTTCTGGTGTGTCCCATCTATTTGGATAATGATTTATGAGCTAAGAAAAGTACATGAATTTGAAGCAGACCAATTTGCATTGAGGTCGACAGACCAAAACAATTATATAAAGACTCTGGTGCACTGCACCCTAAAGGCGCATGGATTGAACCTGGCCAGTTCTTTCGATGACGCTCCTACTGTTCAACGTTTAAAATTTATGAAAAAGATGAAAAAGAAAATTAGCCCTTGGAAAGTGGGCAGTATCATTGCTATCGTGCTGATTTCGGGAGCCATGTTTGCATGCCAGGAAGAACTGGATGCGGAAGTTCAGCGGATTGTGGAAGAAAGCAATCAGCAAGTGTTTTACACCGATGAAGTTCAAGCGGCATTAGCAGATCTTAATAGGGAATATCCAGATCAGGAATTTGTGGTAATCGAAACCCAACTGGAAAATGAGGAGAGCATACGGAAATTAAGTGAATACGATCCGGATCAAATCAAGCACATTTTTGTCAATAAAGAAGAGGATCATAAGAGTATCGTGATGATCGTTAGTGAAGATTCTGAGCTCTTTTCCAAAGCTACAGAAATGCACGAATCACAATATGACGACAAAGTCCATACAATTGTAGAAGAGCCAGCGAGGTTTATTGGTGGATTGGAGGCCTTTTATGGGTATCTAAAGACAGAAATGGAATACCCTGAAGAAGCTCAAAAGAAAGGTATTGAAGGAAGAGTATTTGTGCAATTTACTGTCGAAACAGATGGGTCATTGTCTGATATTCATGTCGTGAAGGGAATAGACCCTGATTGTGACGGAGAAGCAGTACGAGTGCTAGAGAATTCTCCAAAGTGGATACCTGGGAGCCAAGATGGAAAGACTGTAAGAATGAAAATGGTTCAAAATATTTTATTCCAACTCTAAAATTAAGCGAATAAAAATTTCGTTTCAAGCCTCCAATTTGGGAGGCTTTTTTATTCAAAATGATACAAGAAAATTATGGTTGAGGTAAATGCAGGTTTCTTTTGACCTTCAATTTCAAGAGTCGCTTCAATTTCAGCCTTTGATATCCCTCGTAGATTCAAAAGTGAGCATAGTTTTGTCCTAAGTCTAACTTTATCATTCACTCTGACTGCCTCTCCAAATTTGAGCTTGTCAATTCCATAATTCACCTGCATTTTGAGGTTTCTGATATCAGCAATTTGTTCCCACAAGTACGGCAACAAGGATAATGTTAAATACCCATGTGCAATAGTGCTTCCAAATGGACCACTTGCGGCGCGCTCCGGATCAGTATGAATCCACTGGTGGTCTAAGGTTGCTCCAGCAAAAGCATTTATCTGCTCCTGGGTAACCTGTAGGTACTCGGAAACGCCTACTTCCTTGCCTGCGAATTTTTCGAACTCCGCGTGGCTGTTTATAACTAGTTTACTCATGGGATAGATTTTGCTTAGATTAGGACGAAATTAAATCACTGAGCTCAATTAGCGGCATAAAATTTTATCGTCGTATGGCTCATTTGGCTCCTCTCCTATGCATTTTGCGCTTCCAAAAAAGCAAACCTCGCAATTTTTCTCTAAAAATTAAGAAGAATTAAAATTCCTGCTCTACGTTTGCATCATCAAATCGATATAGTGTCGATTTATAAAGAAGCGCCGAAAGACAGGCTTTGTGACGCGCTAGCAACCCCCACAAACGGAAGGTGCTAATTCCTGAAATATAAATTGATAAATATGAAACAGGAAAATCATTTCATCCTTGAAAAGATGAGCCCAGAGGCTCTCAAAGGAATTTTTGCGTTCAGTCGCCACATATCGGAATCCATTAATTGTTGTTGCTTCGGCTGTTGCAGCTAGTCTAAATTTGATCCCATTTGGGTTTGTGATCATCTTAGGATGGAGTGCGCTTTCATCAGGAAAAACCCCCTGAATCTTGTTGATTCATGAAGCACGATCATCTGAACAACTAAAACGGTGGTTTTCCAATCAGGATTTGGCCATGTCATTGAAAGAGTGGTCGAGTCTCAGATAAGATGAATTATGAGTCTCTTGAAATGAGGGTTTAGTGTGATGTTAATGTCTACATATGGCATGTGCTTTTGGGCTTCTTAAATATCGCAAATCTATCGGTCTATTCATTATTTTCAGCTCACTCAGTAGAGGCTAGTGCTATATCGTGTTAGCTAGCGTTTTATTATTCGTTTGAAAATTTGGAGATCCTGTCCATTGAGACGTAGAATATATGTTCCTGGCGATAAACCTGAAACATCAATGAAATTCGGATTGACTGACTCCTTTTTCACAATTTGACCGTTCATGTTGAATAAAACCGATTCCGAAAGACTACTAATTCCTTTGATTTGTATGTAATTTTTAGCTGGGCTAGGGTAAATGATGAAGCCGTCCCTCTTATCTTGAAAACTCAAAATCGGTGAAGTGGTAAAAGTTATTTGATCACTATAGATTACTTCATCCAAGGCTTGTACTTTAAAGCGGCAGTTGTATGTGCTATTTTCTTCAAGATTTGATAATAGTAATTCAAGACTCTCATTGCCTGCATTTACTTTTCCATATTCTACTTCTACAAGGTTTGAATCTAATTTTCTTAATTCAAGGATGACATTCAAATCATCGATACTGGATAACAGTTCACCACTAATAGTAGCTTTTGTGTTTCTAATGTCGGTGACTTCAATGGAAGAAAACTTTATTTGGTCATAAAATGTAATTCTTGACCTTAGAATATTACCATTATCTCCATACACATAGATTTCATTTAGATGATTTGAAATTTGTGTTATTCCCGAAAGACCATCTATCTGCTCCCAGTTTTGTCCTCCGTCTAGTGTCTCAAAGACATGCCCTCTAATCTTCCTTGATGTCTAAGTCTTAATCTTGTCAGCCTTGGAATTGAATCCAATTGGTTGCTTGGTAAGTTTAATTGGCTAAGACTGGATAATTTTTCAAATTCCTTTGGAAGACTTCCTGTTAAATTGTTTCTTGACAAGTACAAACCAAAAAGATGATCGATCTCTGCAATCTCTGAAGGAATGCTACCACTCAATTGGTTATCCCCTAGATATAATCTTGAAAGTGATTTAAGAAGGCCAACTTCTTTTGGAATTTGACCACTAATCTGATTTCTACTAAGGTTTAATTCATCTGCTTGACTCAACCAACCTATTTCTGTTGGTAATTCGCCAGTAAGATTATTAAGTCCAAGGTTTAAGCGAAATACCCGGTTATCGTTCATCGTTACTCCATGCCATTCGGAGATGGGTTTAAATTCAATGTCCCATTTAAATCTCCAACTGTCTCCATTAAGATTTTCGAAAAGCGACACCAATGCCAAAGAATCCATTTCTCTTCCACCATCTACATAAAGTTTAAAGGGCTCTTGATAGGACGCTGAAGAAGAGTCTGTAACTCCAACAGTCAAGGCGTACTCAAACTGAGTGTTGAAATCAAATGGACTTTGACTAAAGAGTGAATCAGACTTGATATAAAAATGATCATCATCTGCACCTTCATTTACAAGGTAGTAAGCATGTTCATCAAGTGGGTCTTTATCTACAACCGAAATTTTTGCGATGAATTGATTTGTAGTTGAATCTTGAGGCAACCAGACATCCGATAATGAAAGATCGTTCGGTGCTGTGTTATCCTCATCATATAGATAATAACCATCAAAGTCAACAAAAAGATCTTGTACTTCATCATTTGATACTTCACAGACATAATGCCCTTCACTTTGTTCATCAAATACCAACTCATAATCTATTGAAGTAGCAGAATAGATGGGCTGACCATTCTTAAACCAGAGATACTTATTTCCTTCAGTAGCATCCGTTGCACTCATAACAATTCTATCTCCCAAACTCATTTGAAGCATGGTCTTCTGTTCTACCTTTTGAGGTCGATATCCAAATGTGCCGTGTTCCGATAAAGGTAGATTTTTGATGATGTCCTTAAATGAAAGCTGATTATTCGTGAAATAGAATCTTAACGTCGTATTGCTTAGTTCTATGATTGGGGTGAAATCCGGAATTTCAGTAAATGAGTTTGCTGATGCATAAACAGAAGTTAAATTCTCAAGCAGAGCAATTGAACTTGGAAAAATGCCATGGAAGAGGTTCCCCTGAATAGCAAGTAATCTCAGGTTAGTAAGTTCCCCTAATTCACCTGGTAGCTCACCCTCGAGTGAATTATAGTTAAAATTTAAAACTTTAAGCGACAATAGATCACCAAGCTCTTTTGGGATTTCACCAGTCAATCTAGCATGAGTTATTTGAAGAGAAATTAGATTACTCAGATTTCCAAGAGAGGAGGGGATAGCTCCTTCGAATGCTCCATAATTCAAAATCAGGTGCTCTAATTGACTTAGCTGTCCCAATTCTTCCGGGATATTTCCCGAGAGTGTTGTATGTTGAGCAAATAGCTTCTTAAGTGTCGTTATATTTCCAATCCATGATGGAATCGAACCAGTTAATTCTAGACCGCTCAAGTCCAGGTGTACCAACTTGGTGAGGTTTTGAATGGCATTGGGAAACACACCAGTCAACTCATTATACGCAAGATCTAAGTGAGTAAGATTGGTTAGACTACCAATTTCTGACGGATATTTTCCAGTTAGTTCATTAGAAGACAAATCCAAATATTCAAGGTCTGTGAGATTACCTATTTCCGAGGGGATATCGCCATTTAAAGCATTCAAACGCAAATTCAAGTTCTTAAGCTTCAGCCAATTACCAATTTCTGACGGGATAGGTCCTCCAAGGACTAAATTGAAGGAAAGATTAAAAACCTCAAGTTGATCAAGATTCCCAATGTCCACTGGGAGGTATCCAACTAAACTATTTGACGCTAGGTTTAATTCAGTAACTCTGTTATTCTCCAATGTAACACCCGCCCACTCATCCATAGGTGTTGTATTGATCTCCCAGGAGTTTCGCCAATTCGCTCCATCAGTAGACACATACAATTCAATTAATGCTAATGAATCAGTATGTCTACTGTTTTGGGCTTGTGCAGTAGTGGAAATAAGCAATAATATATAGCAGAAGTACTTCATCAATGAATTTAACCAATGAGGTATAATTTTAAACAAATGTGATCTTTTTTCGAGGAATAACATTAGAATATAACTGATTTAGTGTAGTCACAACAACCCAGACGTGGCATATACCTCTTGAATTGTTAATAATAGCAAATTACATAGTATTCGCTATAGATTGCAAACACTTCAGGTGCTAGCACATCTGCATGATAAAAACTACCTTGCTTGCATAACTGTACCCAATTCCCTTTGTATTGTACGATAGACTTAGCAGAGGTCTCCATGCCGTCCATAGCCTTGTTTTGTGTCCACACTAAACTGGAGCCTTAAAACGTGTCTCACAAAACGAATAAATGATTATTCATCTCAACGACTCCCACTCTTCCTTTGTAGCTTCTGTTTTTTGATATTCCATCAGTGCAGTCCATTGATCATCTATTTTCACAAGGAGTGTCTCAAAATGAATGTAACTATCACCCAGCATTTTCCCCGATGATGTTTCGATAGAGGTGTAATAATAGATCCCTTTTTCATAAGCGGTGATGTCATTGCCAATGCGTTTAGAGAAACGGAATTCAAGTGTGTTCGCTCGCTTGCCTTGGTTCACCTCCATAATTTCCTTTTTCCACCGATATTTAAACGCTTCGGAAATAGCAATGGTAGTATCTGGTTTCACCAGCACTGCATCTTGATGATAGAGAGCTTTCATGCCATCAAAATCGCCCTCCTTGGCTGCCTTCGCCAGTGCCGCCCAGTAACCATCCAATTGGGCAATTCGATTGTCCTGTAGGCTATCCTCTCTGGTTGAATCTGCCGCTTCTGCTTGAAATGTGATTACAAAGCCTACCAGAACGATAAAGAGATATTTCATTGGTTAGTTGATTTAGTTAGCAGCAAACTAGTTCAGATCAGTGATATACCTGTAAAAAGCCCTTGAATATTTGTAAGCCCAAGCTGGGCTAATCCTATCTTAGTAAATAAATAGTCTCACAAAAACGAATAGATATTTCTATGTCGCGATTGAAGTACCGAGTTTACGTTATAGAATTATCTAAGCGAGTATTTACTGAAGATGCTAGATTTCGTGCTGCCAACCCCCAATTCAATGGTGTGTTGGAGTGTCTATATGTTGGAATGACCAGCAAGACCCCTAAGGAACGATTTGAGCAGCATAAAACGGGGTACAGAAATAAGAAGGGTCATAAACTGTCATCTAACATTGTTCAAAAATACGGGGTCTATCTTCGCCCCAATCTCTACAATCATATAGAGCCAATGTCTACCAGGTCAGAGGCATTAAAGATGGAGGAAAAGTTATCCTTAGAATTACGAAGGAAGCGATATGCAGTGTGGTTTAATTGAACAGAAGTATCTCACAAAACGAAGGAAAATCAACTACAAGCCTACTATTTCATAGTAAGCAAATCAGATTTTATCACAATCCCATTTTTGGTGTATCCACGGATTTGATAAACTAGGTTCTCACCCCTTTTTAGTTTCCGTCTGTACGATAATTCTTGCATCAGTCCAGTTTAGGGCTTCATTGAATTTTCGTCCACCCCCTTGTGAATCACATAGCCGAGAAGTGAATCATCAACCAATTCAATTGCGTCCCATTTCATTATCATCAACTGAGAACTTTTCTGAAATCGCAGTTGAGCTTTTATTATGAGTGTTTCACTCAGTCTTTCTTCCTTTCTAAATGCAAGCACACGTGGTGAGAATTCAGACTGATTTCCCACACTATCTACAGCGGCAACTTGATAATAGTAGCCTTGATTTGAAATTGCATTCCTATCGGAAAACATAACGATATCTCGCGCAACAACCTCCGTATTTACTTTGGTTCTTTCACGTGTGTTCGCGGAATCGGATCGATAAACGTGATACCCAATTAGATCCCTGTCCACATTTGCAATCCATTCAATACTTGAAATCCCAGGTTCGTAGGTTATCTTCTTAATCTGCGGCCGCTCGGGAGCCAGTTGATCAGGCATTCGACCAACTGCAAAATCGGATGGCTCGCTCCTGTTAAATGAAGTATCTAGTGCCACTACCTGATAGAAAAAACGATTTTTCACGAGCTTCGGTAGCAGCTGAGTAAAAGTTGTATCCGTGACAAGAGTGCTTGTCACTAACACGAAATTTCTTTTCTTGGCTTGATTCACGGTTCGATAAACCAAATATCCGGCAAGGTCCGCTTCTTCATTTGCTTTCCACTGAAGCTCAAACCTACCAGTATTCGATTTTATGATCAGGTTCTTCGGTTTCGAGGGCGGAAACACATCCTGCACATCCACAAAAATCTTCCTCGACGATGCCTCGTTTCCTGCATGATCATATGCAGAAAGGAAATAATAGTATGGCCCTGGAATTTCCAACGTATCAACATAGGAAGTGGCGTCCATGGTGGAAAAGACTGGTTCAAAAGGTCCGTCACTCAGCTCCGATCGATGTAGCTGAAAATCTCTCAAGTCTTCGCTTTCCGAAAGCTTCCAGGTCAATCGCACTTTTAAAGAATCTGCTTTGCCTTTCAAGTCAGTTGGTGCTGGTGGTGGTACCTCGTCTCTAAATATTCTTGAAATGGTATCTGTACGTATGGTCTCTTCTCCAAAAAAGTCAAGACCTGTGAGTGAGTAAGAATACTCTTTTCCTACTTTCAAACTATCAATCTTAAATTTGGGCGATGGATAGCCCGCATTTCCCAAACTGTCGGTAACCTCAGAAGTCATCAAGGGGTTTTCATTCAGCCTGATTGACACCCCAGACCGCATAATCTGATAGATGTTAACCGCATAAAATCGTTCGGGATCCACTTCCCAATCCAACTCAAATTTCTGATTCCTCTGCTCAATGGAGAACAGATCAACAGGCTTTTTTTGTTCAAAAAGTGCTGCTAAAATGGGTTCGGAAATACCCAGCAAAAGTTCCCTTCCATTCACAATTTTGTTTATTCTGTACTCATATGATTTGTTAGGAACAATTGTCTGGTCTTCATAAGATATCCCAAGAAAATTGGCAAACCACTCACTTTGAAATGATTTAACCCGTTGTGCTAATTAAATGATAGCAACTTTCAAATTATTTATTGGTCTATTAAAATCAAATTTATTGATGAACTGGATCAAAGTAAGAGCAGTGATTTTAGCGAGTATTCTGGTTTTGAATCC